>Ga0335072_10000044_pt1 | contig 243661 bp, 177 predicted proteins | sample Lox_Sample_21_FD_206725 | JGI IMG/M metagenome (GOLD analysis project Ga0335072, IMG submission 206725) | Soil microbial communities from Loxahatchee National Wildlife Refuge, Florida, United States - Lox_Sample_2.1 | ecosystem: Environmental > Terrestrial > Soil > Wetlands | place: USA... | reverse complement strand
GCGCGCGAAGTGCTTCGCCAGCAGCACAATCTGCCCGATATGGTGCGGATAATGCGCGAGCTGTCGGTTGATGGCCTGCATCACCGAGTGCGCTTCGCCGCGGATGGTGACCGTCCGGTCCAGGTCAGCCTCCGTCAGCGGCTCGAGCGCGGCAAACAGGCAGGTCCACCCGGATTCCCACAATGCGAGCAGATCGGCGCGGGTCGCCGGAGGCTGCTCGAACTCGCTGTCCCGGTTGCGCGTAGACTTCTCGCCGTCGCTGGTCAGGAAGTCGGTCCAGCGTGACCGCATGTTGCCGGCCATATGCTTCACGATGATGGCAATCGAGTTTGATTCTTCATCGAGGGATGCAAATAGCTGCTCATCCGAGAGCTGTGCCATCGCCCGATCCGCCAGCTTCCTGTAATAGGCAAAGAGCGCCAGCGAGTCCTCGAGATACGACGTGGTGAACTGGAGGGCCATGGCACAAAGTGTAGCGGACGGCGAGCGCGGCAGAAACTTCCCACGCCGGTGCCTCGGCGGAGGCGTCCGCGGGTTCACATCTCGGCTCCACGCTATAACAGTCAGGGGAGTGGAAAACTCTATGATATGGCTTTTATGGCTGATAGCCCTCGGGACCGGCGCGGCCAATCCCTTCCAGTCGGGAACCAATGCTGAACTGAACCACCAGAGCGGCCAACCCATCTGGACGGCCCTCATCGTTTATGCGACCGGCTTCGCCGGCCTTCTGCTGGTGCAAGCCATCTTCCGTCCGGCGATTCCTCCCCTGGAGCGGCTGCGCGAGGTCCATTGGTGGGCCTGGTGCGGCGGCCTCATCAGCATCGCGCCGACCCTCGCCGGACTCACGCTTGCGCAGAGGCTGGGGTCCGGCGTCTTTACCGGCCTGAGCATCACCGCCGCCATCGTCACCTCGGTCTGCATCGATCACTTTGGTCTTATCGGCTTCCGTCATCACCCGGCCTCTCCGGAGCGTGTGATCGGCTGCACGCTGATGATTCTCGGCGTGTGGCTGGTCACGCGGTTCTGACAAGGTCGTGAACGCGTCCACGTGCCCATGACAGAACCGGTACCGCACCCTGAAATCTGTTGCCAGGAGTTTGAGAAAAATCCAGAATAGTACCGCATCGCAGTAGTTCGCTCAGGCCGCGAGACTGGGTTTTCGTTGGGCCTCGTTGTTCATGTCAGGGGGCCGAATCTGCCGTCGATCTTCATCAATTACCGAAGAAATGATTCGGAGGGCGAGTCCGGCCGGCTCTTCGACGAGCTGGCGAATCGCTTCGGCGAGAACTCCGTATTCATGGACGTGGCTGCCATCGAACCGGGCCGAGACTTCCGCAAAGCCATCGACCAGAGTGTCGCCACCTGCTCGGTTCTGCTTGCCATGATGGGCATGGAGTGGCTGGAAACAAAAGATCCGCAGGGACGTCGCCGTCTTGACGATCCTAATGATTTTGTACGCATCGAACTGGCGTCGGCCCTGCGGCGCGACATCCCGGTCATCCCGGTCCTGGTGCGCGGAGCTAAAATGCCCCAGGCCGACCAGCTGCCTCCGGATCTGCGGGAGCTTGCCTTCCGCAACGCCGTGGAGCTGACCCACGCACGCTGGAAGTCGGATGTCCAGGTGCTGGTTCGGGCCCTCGAGCCCTGTATGCACGCGTCGCAGCCCAATCGCGATCGGAGGACCAGGCCCGTCGCGGTCCCCCCGGTCCCGGCCATTGCCACGCCCGCTGTTTCCTCCGGCATCGCCGCGCAGACGGTGGATCGAGTCGGCAAACAACTCGCTGCCTACATTGGGCCGATTTCCGACGTAATCGTCAGGCGCGCGGCCAGGAACTGCTCAAGCCCCGAAGAATTCTATGTGCTGGTCGCGCGCGAGATTCGCGCCGAAGCCGATCGTGCCCGCTTTCTCAAGACCTGCCGCACCCAAACTTCCTGACCGTCACTCGCGTGGATCCGCTCTATTGAAGCCTGCCGTGATTCCGCCGATGAGGGGGACAGAGGCCCGACCAAAGCGGACAGCATCGGCTGGTTCGAATCTGGCCAGGCGCTATTCCTCCGGTGCGGAGCGGCGCAGGGATCACCTGGACGCGAAGCAGAGGTGATCGGAGCGGGCCTCGCCTGCTGCTGTGAAGCAGGATGGGAGGGTCCCTCGGGCACCCATGTTTGCGATCATCGGCATTCTCGTGGTCTTCGGCGCAGTCGTGGGCGGCTATCTGATGGAGCACGGGCACCTGGCAGTGCTGATCCAGCCGGCCGAACTGCTGATCATTGGCGGGGCGGGCGTGGGCACTCTGCTGGTTGCCAATCCCCTTCGCACGCTCAAAAAAGTTGCCGCGGGTGCGGCGGCCATCTTCGGCAGCTCCAAATTCGGCAGGGATCGCTATCTGGCAACGCTGCGCATGATGTACGAAATTCTGCAAAAGGCCCGCCGCGGCGGCATGCTCACCATTGAAGCCGATGTGGAGAAGCCCGAAGACAGCCCGATTTTCAACGCCTATCCCGAATTTGTGAAGGACCATCATGTCCGCGATTTTGTCTGCGACACACTGCGCATGGTGATCACCGGCGGCGTCGATGCCTTCGATATGGACCAGATGATGGATCTCGACATGGAAGTCCAGCATCACGGGAGCGAGGAGCCGGTGACGGCGCTGTCCACGATGGCCGATTCGCTGCCCGGGCTCGGCATTGTGGCCGCAGTGCTGGGCGTCGTCATCACCATGGGCGCTCTGGGCGGTCCCGCTGAGGAAATCGGCCACAAGGTAGGCGCGGCGCTGGTGGGAACATTCCTGGGCATCCTGCTGTGCTACGGACTGGTCGGTCCGGTGAGCCAGAACATGGCCAAGATGGCAGCCGAGGAGCATGCGTACCTCTATGTGCTGCGGGTCCTGATGCTGGCCTTCATCCGCGGACAGCCGCCGGTAGTCGCCATTGAGGTAGGACGGCGCGCGATTCCGGCGCACGTACGGCCATCGTTTTCTGAAGTCGAGGAGGCCTGCCGCAATCAGGGCGCGCCGGCAGCCACCGAACAGCCCGCGGCGTAAGGGGACGTCATGGCCAGCAGCAAGCCAATCATTGTGGTGAAGAAGAACGGCGGCCACGGCGGCCATCACGGCGGCGCGTGGAAGGTGGCCTACGCCGACTTCGTCACGGCCATGATGGCGCTGTTCATCGTGCTGTGGCTGATGAACACCAGCGAGAAGGTGCGCCAGGCCGTTGCCGGCTACTTCAACGATCCTCGGGGAACCGCGAAGCAAACCGGCAGCGACCAGTCAGGCAGCAGCGAGAACCTGGCGCTGACCGAGGACAACATTGCCGGCCTCAAGAAGAAGATTGAAGAGTCGATCAGGAAGATGAACGATCTGAAGGCCCTCCAGAACCAGATTCAGATCACCATCACGCCCGAGGGTCTGCGCATCGAGTTGCTCGAAACCAAAGACGGCACCTTCTTCGACACCGGCAGCGCGGCCCTGAATCAGCACGGCAGGGAACTGCTCGAGATGCTGGCCGGACAACTGGGGGGCATTCCCAATCGGATTTCCATTGAAGGGCACACCGATGCGCAGCCATATGCCTCAAAGGATGGCTACGGCAACTGGGAACTGTCCGCGGACCGTGCCAACGCCGCGCGCCGCGTTATGCAGAACTCCGGCCTTCGCAAAGACCAGGTCTCCCAGGTCCGAGGCTACGCGGACCAGAAGCTGCGCGTGCCAGACAACCCCACGGACCCCTCGAACCGCAGAATTTCGCTGATCGTGCAGTATCTGACCGTGGCTCCGCCGGCACCGCCTGCGAACGTAAAACCGGAACCGGCCAGCCATGCTGGATTGGAGGCGGCAAAAAGGCCGGTTCCGAGCCGCCCGAATAACTCTGCAAAATCGACTCCACCGGGCACCGCGCCGAATGCCGCTCTACCTCAATCGAGGACAGCAAGTTCCCCCGCGCCGGCGCAGAAGCCGTCCAATGCGGCGTCTGCGGTCAAGCCATCTGCGAGCCAACCCGCACCAGGTGCCATTGCAAAGCTCTGGGCCAAACTTCACAGGAAGTAATTCATTTCTGTTTGCAGGACGCGAGCCCCGCGCGCTCCCCGAGCCGCGGGGGGCTGCTCGTGACAGAGGATAAGATGCGCGATTGTGCCGGGCGGCAAAGGCATTGTCTGCTCCGCGGCTCGACACACCTCTGCATGGCATTCTACGGCGCTTACCTTGTAACGGTTTGATCCTTATGTCACAGTACTGAAACAGCCCGAACGACAAGAGAATCCGATAGCCATACGCCTTGGGGGAGCGGGAATTGGACGAAAAACTGCGCACCACCACCGACGAGACCAGCGATATCGATCTCCTGCATGAGATTGGGAGCCGGATGGCGGCGGCCGATCCGTTCCACGAGGTGCTGGAGCGGGTCCTTGAGATGGTGACAGCGGCCGTTCGCTGCGATTCCTGTTTCCTGTATGTGCTCGACAACAATAAGCTGGTGCTGCGCGCCTCGAAAAATCCGCATGAAGACGTTGTGGATCGTCTGGTCGTGGACATGGGGCAGGGCGTCACCGGCTGGGTAGCGGAGCACAAGCAGACCGTGGCTCTACCCGCCAAAGCGTGGACCGATCCGCGATTCGCGCGCTTTGAGAACCTGCCGGAGGATCGCTTCGAAGCCTTTCTCGCTGTGCCCATCCTCTGCCGCGGCAAGCTCGTCGGTGCCATCAACGTGCAGCATCGCGACGTGCACAACCACTCCCGGCGTGAGATTCGGCTGATCACGATGATCGGTTATCTGGTGGGTGCGGAGGTGGAGCTGGCGCGGATGGAGTACGAGAAGTCGCAGCTTGCCGCCCAGCTCGAAACCCGCAAGGTGATGGAGCGCGCCAAGGGCATCCTGCAGCGCGAGCTCAACGTCGATGAAGAGACTGCTTACCTGACGCTCCAGAAGCAGAGCCGTCAGAAACGCAAGCCGCTGCGTGAAATCGCCGAAGCTATCATCCTGATGGACGATCTGCGGCGCGGGCGCAAGTAAGCTGCCAAGCCTAATTTCGCTCGGCCAGTGCGTACGAGCCGGTTATGTCCAATTCTGAACACAGACGCACATTTGTGGACAGACTATGGTTATCACTGAGCCGCTAACCATCCGCCTCTCAATCGTTTAGCTTTGGCATGCCAACTGCGGGTTGCCACATTGGCTGGATATCCCTGTCCGGAGGACGCGACGTTTACCGATTTCCGTTTCGCATTGCGCCAGCTGAGAAAAGCGCCGGGTTTCGGCGTCGCCGTGATCGCGACGCTGGCGTTGAGCATCGGCATGACGACTGCAGTTTTCAGCGTCCTCTATGCGATGGTGATCCGGCCGCTGCCCTATCACGGCGCCGAAAGCATCGTGCAGCCTGCTCCACGTTCTCCCCAGGGATACACGCAGCCAGCTTCCTGGCCTGAATACCTCGATTGGCGGCGCATGAATCACTCGTTTTCCGCGCTGGCCGGGTACAACGACTACAGCAGCGTGAACTTCGAAGGCCCCGCTGGCCCGACCGCCCTGCATGCCGTCCAGGGGACGGACAATTTCTTCGACGTCTTCGCTGTGCAGCCTATGCTCGGCCGCACCTTTGCACCTGGAGAGGACGAGGACGGCAGGAACAACGTCGTGGTGCTCAGCTATGAGATCTGGCGCCAGCTCTTCGGCGGCGACGCTTCAGTGGTAGGGCGCACCGTGAAGCTGGATGGACGCCCCTGCACCATCATCGGTGTTATGCCGGCGGGGTTCCGTTTTCCCATCAGCCGCGTGAATGCCATCTACACGCCGCTGCACATGTCGAAGCAGCAGCGCGAGGGCCGCGGGAATCACTGGCTGCGCACCGTTGCGCGGCTCAAGCCGGGAATGACCATAAGGCAGGCGCAGGCCGACATGACGGGAGTTCTAAGGGACCTCGGGCGCAGCTATCCTGACACCAAGGGCCGCAGCATGGAACTCATCCCCATTGCGACGGCCGTTCTCGGGGAAACCGGCAGTTCTCTGCGCCTGCTGCTCTATGCGGTGCTGGCGTTGCTGGCCATTGGTTGCGTCAATGTAGCGGGTCTGCTGCTGGCGCGCGGTGTCAAACGTGAGCGGGAAATGGCAGTGCGTTCCGCAGTGGGCGCTGACCGCGTACGCATCATCCGGCAGATTCTTACCGAAGCTCTGTTGTTCGCGGTCTGCGGCGGCGTTGGCGGCATCGCTCTCGCTTATGGCTTGCTGCAGCTCATCCGTGTGCTGCTCATCGCGGCTCTGTCCCGGGGCTCTGAGGTTGGAGTTAACCTGCCGGTTTTGCTCAGCGCGCTAGCCGTCTCCGCGGTGGTGGCTGTCCTGGCAGCTTTGGCTCCGGCAGTAAGGCTCTCCGCAACCGCGCCCAGCGCAGCTTTGCGCAGCGGAGGCAGCGCCGGGACCTCGCGCGGCCAGCATCGCCTGCGCGCGGCATTTGTGATTACGCAGGTCGCACTGGCGCTGGTTCTGCTCGTCGTCTCCGGATTGCTGATGCACGTGATCAGCGCGCTGCGCAATGCGGATCTGGGCTTCTCGCCCGATCACATCCTCACCGCTGAAGTCGATCTGTCACCGGGGCGCTACGATGGCCGCGACGTGATGGCCGAGTTCTACCAGCCGCTCTTCGACAGGATTCGCGCGATTCCCGGCGTGAAGGCGGTGGGCATGATTCAGGTGCTGCCCATTCAGAACTGGGGCTGGAACTCCGACATCCACATGGTCGGCACTCCGCCTCCGCCGCCTCATACGGAGCAACTCGGTGAATATCGCATTGTTTCGCCGGGTTATTTCGATGTCTTCCGCGATGGCCTGGTGCGCGGACGTCTGCTCAGCCCTACCCTCGACACGCCCACCTCGAAGCCGGTGATGGTCGTGAACGAGAGGTTTGTGCAGCGATTCATTCCGGCTGGCCGCGATCCTATCGGCATGCATCTCGACGATGATGAGAAGACCGAAATTGTCGGCGTGGTCCGAAATATCCGGCAGGACATTTACGATCGTCCGCTGGCGGAAATGGACGTCATCTCCTCGCAGGTGCCGAAGGCGGAGAGCCTGCGCGTTCTCGGCAACATGACGGTTGTTATCCGCACCAGCGTCGCGCCGGAGAGCATCATTCCGGCGCTGCACCGCGTCTGGCACGAGACCGATTCCACCTTGCCGTTCCGCACGCCGGAAACGATGCCCACGGTGATCGCCGACATCCTCATTTTCGAACGCATGGAGAACTGGCTTTTTGGTCTCTTTGCTGCCCTTGCGGTGCTGCTGGCCGTCGTGGGCCTCGCCGGGCTCATCAGTCACGAGGTTGAATTGTCGACGCGCGACATTGGGGTGCGCATGGCCCTTGGCGCCGATCGCAGCCGCATCCTGGCCGGCATTTACGCGCGCGTGGGCTGGATGCTCGGCGGCGGTACTGTGATCGGCCTTGGTCTGATTTGGGCGGCCCGCCGCTACATCGGCTCGGTCGTCGAGATTCACGCCCACGGTGATGGGATCCGGGTCGCGGCCCTGGCTGCCGGCCTGGTGGTCACCGGACTGATCGCAGCTCTGCTGCCGGCTCGCCGCGCCGCCGGTATTCAGCCGATGGAAGCGCTGCGCAACGAATAGAGCAGTGGCCGGGAACGAAGACGATGCCGGCTGCGTAGACCATCGCAGCGGCAACCCAGCGAAAGATATGTAGCGGGAGGTGTTACAGATGTTCGCCGATCTCCAGTTCGCACTGCGGCAGCTGAAAAAGTCCCCAGGCTTTGCGGCGACCGGCATCATCACTCTCGCCCTTGGCATTGGCGCCACCACCGCCATCTTCACCCTGGTGCAGCAGGTGATGCTGAAATCGCTGCCCGTGACGAAACCCGAGGAGCTGTACCGCATCGGCAAGACCCTCCACTGCTGCAACTGGGGCGGCTATACGCAGGATGGCGAGTTTTCGTTGTTCTCCTGGGAACTCTATAAACAGTTCCGCGCTAATACCCCGGAATTCGCGGATCTGGCAGCGTTGCAGGCCGGCAATGCTCCGCTGGGCGTGCGGCGCGCCGGCACCTCGCAGCCGGCGGAAACTCGCAACGGCGAATATGTCTCCGGCAACTTCTTCCGTACCTTTGGCGTGGGCGCGTGGGTCGGTCGCACCTTTACCGACAGCGACGATCGCGAAGGCGCTTCGCCGGTTACCGTCATGAGCTACCGGGTGTGGAAGGAGAAGTATGGCGGTGATCCGTCGGTGGTGGGCGCGAGCTATCAGATCAACGGTCATCCGTTCACCGTCATCGGCGTGGCGGCTCCGGGCTTCTTTGGCGCGCGCATGGCCGACTGGGGCATGCCCGACTTCTGGCTGCCGCTTACCGCCGAGCCGCTGCTGGATGGCGCGACCGAGCGTCTCAAGAGTCCCGATCAGCACTTTCTCGACATCATCGGAAGGATTCGCCCGGGAGCGAATCCCCACGCCGTCGAGGCTCAGCTTCGCGGCGAACTGCATCAGTGGCAGGCAAGTCACCTGGCCGACATGGGTCCGCCGGAGAAGGAAATCTGGCAGAAGCAGACGCTCTATCTGACGCCCGGCGGCGCCGGTGTCTCGCAGATGCGGGAGGACTATCAGGACGGGCTGAAATTGCTGCTGATCGCCGCCGCATGTGTTCTGTTAGTGGCCTGCGCTAACCTCGCAAACCTGCTGTTGGCTCGGGGACTGAAGAATCGCCAGCAGACCTCGATCCGGGTGGCTCTGGGCGCCTCGCGCCGGCGGCTGATCCGCAAGGCACTGGTGGAAAGCATCGTACTGGGACTCATTGGGGGCTTGCTCGGCGTGGGCCTCGCCTACGGAGGAGCGCGCCTCATCCTGCATCTTGCCTTCCGTATCGGTCCTAACAACTGGATCCCCGTCAACGCTGCGCCCTCTGTTCCGGTTCTGCTGTTCACCGCTGCCGTGTCCATCCTTACCGGTGTGCTCTTCGGTATTGCGCCTGCGTGGATGACCTCGCATGCTGAGCCGGTGGAGGCGCTGCGCGGCGCTCACCGTGCCATCGGCGGCCGCAGCAACTGGCCGCAGAAGACGCTGGTTATTGTGCAGGCAGCCATGTCTCTGGTGCTGATCAGCGCCGCCGCGCTGCTGGGCGAAAGCCTGCGCAACCTCGAGCATCGCAATTTCGGATTCGACACTCAGGGCCGCTATCTCGCATGGATCAATCCCATGCTGGCGAACTATAAACAGGATCAGCTGATTCCGCTCTTCCGCGAGATCCAGGATCGTCTGCAGCAGGTTCCCGGCGTGAAGGGGGTAAGCGCTGCGCTGTATGCACCCATGAGCGGCGACAGCTGGAACAGCGGAGTGCGCGTGGAAGGCAGACCCGAGCCCTCAGCGAAGGAGGATATCGGCGCCACATGGGTGCGCGTAACTCCGGGCTTCTTCGGCACCGTGGGCAATTCCATTCTCATGGGCCGCCCCATCACCGACGAAGACAATGCCAACACCCGCATCGTTGCCGTCATCAATGAAGCCTTCGCCAAAAAGTTCTTTCCCAAAGAGAACCCGATCGGCCGCCACTTCGGCATGGACAAGGTGAAGTACGCCGGGATGTTCGAGGTGGTGGGCGTCGCGGCCAACATGCAATACGTCACCTACGGATACAAAGAACCGGCCCGGCCGATGTTCTTCATCTCGGAGAACCAGTTCGCGCACTGGGACGAGCCGGAAGGAAACGCCGGCGAGCTGTGGTCGCACTACCTGAACAACCTGGTGCTGTGGGCGCCGGGTAATCCGCCTGGACTCGAAGCGCAGGTGCGTCACACGCTGACGAACATCGATCCAAACCTTGTTCTTTACAGCGTGGATTCTTACTCCACGGTCCTCAGCAACGATTTCCAGCAGCAGAACATGATCGCCCGGCTCACCCTGCTCTTTGGAGCGCTGGCGCTGGTGTTGGCCGCCATTGGTCTTTACGGCGTGACGGCGTATACGGTCGAGCAGCGCACCAGCGAGATCGGCGTGCGCATGGCGCTCGGCGCAGACCGTGGGCGGGTGGTGCAAATGGTGCTGCGCGGCGCCTTTCTGCAGGTAGCCATCGGTCTCCTTGTTGGTATTCCCGCGGCCATCGGAGCGGGTTACGCCATGGCCAATCAGCTCTTCGGCGTGCGGCCATGGGATCCACTAATGCTGGGCGTAGCCACGATCTTGCTGGGCCTGGCAGCGCTGGTTGCAACCCTCATTCCGGCGCGGCGGGCCGCCGGTCTCGATCCGATGGAGGCATTACGCGCCGAGTGAACGGCCCGAGAGGGAAGCGCAAAGTGACGAGTGCACGGAACGAATCTGCGTAGTCGTTCGTAAGGGGGATTCAGGATGACGGAAGATCTGCGCTACGCGTTACGCCAGTTGCACCGCAGTCCCGGATTCGCCGCAGCCGTCGTGATCACGCTCGCGCTGGCCATCGGCGTGAACACCGCGGTCTTTAGCCTGCTCGACGGCTTCCTGCTGCGGCGCCTGCCCTATCCGCATCACGAGCGCATCGCCGCGCTGGTGACCCATAAAGAAAACAGAAACAACGCGGCGGTCTCCGAAGAGGATGATTCTTCCGACGGCGCGACGTGGCAGGCGGTGCAGGAAGATGTTCCGTCAGTAACGGCCGCCGCTGCCGGACAGGCCTTCGGCGGCACGGAGGGCGTCAATCTGCAGGCGAGCCCAGCGCAGGGAGGCGTAGTCCGCTATGTTCACAACGCCAGCGTTTCGGCCCATTACTTTGAGGTGCTCGGCGTCGAGCCGCTGCTCGGGCGCGGTTTTACCGAAGACGAAGACCGTCCCGGCGCGGGTCACGCGGTGGTACTGAGCTACCGTCTCTGGCACTCCGCATTTCGCAATGACCCGAATCTGCTGGGCAACGCGATTCTTCTGCGCGGCGCGCCTTATACCGTGGTGGGCATCCTGCCTCAGGGCGCGCAGCTGCCCAATCCGGCAGATGTATGGACGCCGCTGATGCCCGCCGATCCGCACGGCATTTGCTCCGGAAACAACTGCCTCATCCTCATGCGCCTCAAGCCGCGCGCCAACTGGAGCACAGTCAGCGCACAGCTCGCGCATCTTCCGCCGGCCCGCAGTGTAAATCTGCAGCGCCAGCGGGCCTGGTACTACCCCAGCCCTCTGCACATCTACGCGGGCAGCGCCATGCGCCAACCCATCCTGGTGCTGATGCTGGCAGTAGCCTTTGTCCTGCTGATCGCCTGCGCGAATCTGGCCGGTCTGATGCTGGTGCGGATTGGACGGCGCACTTCGGAGATGGCCATGCGCCTTGCGCTGGGTGCTTCCCGCGCGAGGCTGCTGCGGCAACTGTGGGTCGAGAACCTGCTGCTGGCCCTTCTCGGCGGCGGTGCCGGTCTGGGGCTTGCGGTCATCCTTTTACCCGCGATCCGCAGGCTGCTTCCCGACGAGATGATTCCCATCGGCGGTTTCGCACTGGACGGAAGGGTGCTGTTCTTTGCCGTTGCCGCTTCCGTTTTGACCAGCCTGCTCTTCGGTGCGCTGCCCGCTCTGGAGTCGCGGCGCATTGACCTGCGCCATTCTCTGGCTGCCGGATCGCGCACGGTCGCCGGCGGTTCCGGGCGAGTGCGGCAGTGGCTGATCGGCGCGGAGCTTGCGTTGACTGTCGTGTTGCTCGCTGCTGCGGGCCTGCTGGTGCGCACTATCGCTCACCTTGAAACACTCCCTCCCGGTTTTGATCCCAGCCATGTTCTGGCCGCAAAAGCTTCGCTGGACGATGCCCCCTACCACGACCCCGCGGCCTTCCACAAACTGCTCCGCGACAGCGTCGCGGCCATCCAGCGGATACCCGGTGTGCAAAATGCCGCCGTGGCGCTCTCGGTGCCCTACGAGGGAATCATCAATGACTACCTCACCATTCCGGACGGGAAGCACGCCGGCATGGGCGACTCCAGCAGCATGACCTACATCACCCCGCAGTACTTCTCCGTCCTCCGCATTCCGCTGCTGGCAGGAAGGACCTTCTCCGCTTCCGACACTTCTCACTCGCAACCCGTAGCCATCGTCAACACCGCCTTCGGACGGCATTTCTTTGGCGAGCCCATCCTGCTGGGCAGGCATTTCCAGAGCGGGAAAGACATCTACACCATCGTGGGCGTCGTCGGCGATGTGCTGGATCAGTCCAATGTGCGACGTGTCGAGCCGATCGGCCCCGATCCCATCTATTACGCGCCGGACACGCAGATGTCCGCTGGCTTTCTCGCCGTCGCGCATCAGTGGTTCCAGCCGTCGTGGATCGTCCGCACCAACCGTTCCGTACCCGGCCTGACCGGGCAGATGCAACGCTCGCTGTCCTCCGCGGATCCGGGATTGCCTTTCTCGGGCTTCTACTCGATGCAGGATCTGCTTCTGCGACAGATACGAATGCAGAGGATCGAAGTGATCCTTCTCGGGACGCTTGCCGGCCTGGCGCTTATGCTCTCGGCGATCGGCGTCTACGCCCTTGTCTCCAACCTGGTCGTGCAGCGCACCCGCGAGATCGGCATCCGCATCGCGCTGGGATCCACTCTCGGCAGAGTGATGCGGCAGATTGCCTCGTCCGGTGTTTTCGCCGCGATTGGTGGAGTCGCAGCGGGTCTTGCTGTGTCCTTCTTCGCGCTGCGCGTGATGAAGAGCGCGATCTACGGAGTGACTCCATACGATCCGCTCACCCTCGTGTGTGTCCCGCTGTTGCTGGTTGCCATCGCGGCCGCTGCCAGTCTGCTGCCTGCGCTGCGCATCGGGAGCATCGATCCTGCTGAGACTCTGCGGGCCGAATGAACGTATGGAGAAAAAGTGCGTTGTGGTTGAACTTTTGTAAACAGTTATCGATCGGCAAACGTCTTTGTTGATGACCCAATTGGGTGCGGGGATTTGTACGTTCGTCTGGCGGAGCGCAGGCGCGCGGTAGCCAGACACCGAGGTAGTACCTCCTGTGAAGGCGGCGGAGTGGAATGCAGGCTTCGCCGCCCCTTTTTTCCTCGCTTCGGCCCTATCCTCAAATTATGCGCATTGTGTCGCACGACGGATTCGGCGGCCCTGAAGTGCTGCGAATCACTGAAGCCGAAACTCCGCGTCCCGGTCCCGGCGAAGTACTGATCCGCGTGGCCGCGGCCGGGCTTAACCGTGCCGACATCCATCAGCGCCAGGGAAACTATCCGCCTCCGCCCGGGGCGCCGCCGATCATTGGACTCGAAGTGTCGGGAGAGATCGTCGACCGTGGCCCCGATACGGATTCCCGCTGGCAAGTCGGCGATGCCGTCTGCGCTCTGGTGCCCGGTGGCGGTTATGCCGAGTACTGCGTTGCGCACAGCGGCTGTTGTCTGCCCATTCCTGATGGACTCACTTTGGAACAGGCCGCGGCCCTGCCTGAAGCGACCATGACGGTGTGGGCGAACCTCTTCGATCCCCGCCGCCTCCTGGCCGGTGACCGCTTCCTGATGCAGGGAGGCACCAGCGGCGTCGGCACCATCGCCATCCAGACCGCCCGCGCCTTCGGGACGCATGTTGCTGCGACTGCGGGTTCAGCGGAGAAGTGCCGCCTTCTGCTCGAACTGGGCTGCGAACAGGCCTGGAATTACCGTGAAGAGGACTGGGCGGCCGCTGCCCGCGCCTGGGCCGCCGCAGTGCCGGATCATCCGGGGCAGGGAATCGACGTCATCCTCGATATGGTCGGCGGTGATTACTTCCCGAAGCATGTCGCGATCCTTGGCCGCGACGGCCGCCTCGTCCATATCGCTTTCGGACGCGGTCCGGAGGTAACCCTCGATCTGCGCCAAGTCATGGGCAAGCGCCTTGTGATTACCGGCTCAACCCTGCGCTCCCGCCCCGTGGCCGAGAAGACGCGTCTGCGCGATGGTGTCGAAGCGCAGCTGTGGCCTCTCATCAGCTCTGGCGCAATCCGGCCCATCATCGACCGCGTCTATCCCCTGAGCGAAGCCGCTGAAGCCCACCGTCGGATGGAATCGAGCCAGCACATCGGCAAGATCCTGCTTGCGATCCGTTGAGAGCTTTCCGCTGACCGCGCTTGCGAACCGACCCATGGCTAACCGGCCTTCAGCTAACCGGGGTTCCGCTGACCGCCTTTCAAGCTGTTTGGGGGATGAGAAGATGAAGCAGGTATGCGCGTAACTACCAAGGGGCTGCGCCAATGGATTCTGATCGCGGCGGGTCTGCTGCTGGCGGTAGTCCTTGGGTTCTTTATCTACGGGCGAAACCGCTTCCGGCACATTGAGAAGGATCTGCCGGGGCGGCTGGGAATGAACATCCAGCAAACGGCCAATGAGATCACCTTTTCTCAGGCAAGCCAGGGGCATACCTTATTCACTCTCAAGGCAGCAAAACAGGTTCAGCTGAAGAGCGGCCACGCGCTGCTGCACGATGTCGACATCACACTGTATGGACCGCCCGGTTCAGGCCGCGCCGATCACATCTACGGCAGCGATTTCGACTACGACCAGAAAGACGGCATTGCCACCAGCCAGGGCGAAGTCAATATCGAGTTGAAAGGAATCGGTTCGTCTGCGCCGGCAGCCGCCCCTGCCGCAGGAGAAGGCGCTGACAGCAGCACCATCCACGTGCGCACCAGTGGCCTGACCTTTGTCCAGAAGACGGGCGCAGCCACCACCGCCCAGCGGGTCGACTTCCAGTTGCCCCGCGCTGCCGGCTCCGCTATGGGCGCGGACTACAACTCCAAAACCGGCGTTCTGGTGCTCAGTTCCCAGGTCAGGATCACCACCAGCAGCAACGGCAAATCTGCCGTCGTCGAAGCAGGCCATGCCACGCTGCTGCGAACCTCGATGCAGGCCTTTCTCGTCAACGCCGCCATTCAGTACGAGACGGAAAATGGCAGCTCCGACCAGGCGACCGTCTATTTCCGCAAAGATGGCACGACACAAAAGATCGACGCGAACGGCCATGTGCATATGCAGACCGACACCGGAGCGCAGGTGAATTCCGCCGTTGCGCACATCCTGATGGACGACAAAAGTCAGCCGACCCGCGCCGATCTGAGTGGAGGCATCACCTTCGCCACCGCACGCGATAACGAGTCGATGCACGGTTCGGCGCAGGCAGGCACGCTCGATTTCGCTTCTGCGCCCGATGATGCCAGCACGCAGACGGTTCTGCGCCATGCTCACTTCATCCGCGATGTGGTGTTCACCCAACAGATCGCCGGCTTGCCGCGCGATCCCGGCGGCCACACCAGTAAGCAGATGCAGGGGCAGACCCTCGATGTGGACTTCGCTCCTCCGACAGCCAGAGGACAGATCGAAGCTCGCCAGGCCATCGGTGATGGAGATTCCGTGGTTACGATGCGGCAAATTCCATCAAAAGGACCACAAAAGACCACGCGCATCAGCGCGGATCATCTGGTGGCGTCACTCGGCGCCGGCAACACCCTGCAGCAGCTTGACGGCACTGGTCACACTCACATCGTGGATGAGTCGTCCGATGGAGCCCGCGACACCAGCCAGGGGGACCAGCTGCACACCACCTTTACGCAGCAGGCCGCGCCGACTGAGCCTGCCACTGCTGCCCGAGCTCAGGTGTCCCGCAACCAGCCGAACAGGAAGCAGTCCCGTCAGGCCCGGGAAGATCAGGGTCCCAAGATGGAGACCACGCTTGAAACCGCGGTCCAGGACGGCAACGTCATGCTGACCGAAACTCCGGCGAAGAAGCCAGGCGCCACCAGTGAACCTGCGACTCTGACCGGCTGGGCGGGCCACGCCGAATATCACGCTGACGATGAGGTGCTGCATCTGACCCGCAGCCCCCGCATTACCGACAGCCAGATCATGCAGTTGTCCGCCAGCGCGATCGATTACCATCGCGACACTCAGGATGCCGACGCGAACGGCAGGGTAAAGGCGACCTACACCCAACAGCAGAAACCCGCGACTGAGCACGGTGCCAACGTATCGCCGAGTATGGGCGGCAGCGGCCCCGTCCACGTCATCGCAGATCGCGCCGCGTTGCACCACGCCTCCAATCAGACCTTCTTCTTCGGAAGCCTGCACGCCCCCGCCCGCATGTGGCAGGATGCCGATTCGCTGCTGGCACCGGTCATCGAAGTAGACCGCAGTCAAAACACCCTTAAGGCCTGGGGTGAAGACACGGGAACCCACCCGGTAGTGAACGCCAACTTCACCTCGGCGCTCGGTCCGAAGCATCAGCAGAGCGTGGTTCGCGTGCACAGCCAGACCTTCGTCTACTCCGATAAGGATCGCCAGGGAGACTTCCGCGGCTCGGTCATGGCTGAAGATCCCCAGGGCATCATTCACGCTGACGACGCGATCGTCTATCTGAAGCCCGCGGTCGCAGCGACATCGGGCGGCCGAGCGCCAGTCGACGCCGAAGCTGCGAAAACATCCGGACAGGCGTCCGCGCCAGGCCGGACTTCTCAGGTCGATCGCATGGTTGCCGCGGGCCATGTCGTCTTCACCCAGCCCGGCCGCCGCGGCGACGGTGAGAAGCTCGTCTATACCGCCGATGACGAAAAATACGTGCTCACCGGCTCGCCCGCGGCGCCTCCGAAGATGTGGGATCGCAACCGCGGCATCACCACCGGCGCTGCGTTGATTTTCAATAGTCAGGATGATAGCGTCGAAGTCAGTGGGGGGAAGTCGAGCGCTGTCACCGACACACGCGCTCCCAAGTAATGCGCAAGCTGTTCACGGACGAAATCAGCAAGTCGTACAAGGGCCGCCAGGTGGTGCACGGCGTCAGCGTGCAGGTAACGGAAGGTGAAGTGGTCGGCCTTCTCGGACCTAACGGCGCGGGTAAAACGACAAGCTTTTACATGATCGTCGGTTTGGTTCAGCCAGATGGCGGACGGATTCTGTCCGACAGTGAAGAGATCACTCATGTCCCCATGTACCTGCGGGCGAGGCAATATGGCATCAGTTACCTCCCGCAGGAGCCTTCGGTCTTTCGCAAACTGACCGTCGAAGAAAATATTCTGGCCGTGCTCGAAGTGCAGCCGATCGCGCCGGAGATGCGCCGCGCCCGGGCAGAAAAGCTGATTGAGCAGCTGAACCTCGGCCACATCCGCAAGACGCGGGGCTACGCTTTATCGGGCGGTGAACGCCGGCGCGTGGAAATCGCGCGCAGCCTCTGTATCCAGCCATCCTTCATCCTGCTCGACGAGCCCTTTTCGGGAATCGATCCCATTGCGGTACTCGATCTGCAGGAAATCATCTTCGACCTGAAAGCCAGCGGCATCGGGGTGCTCATCACAGACCATAATGTCCGCGAAACGCTGTCTGTGACGGATCGGGCTTACATCATCAACGAGGGCAGAATCTTCCGGCATGGAACGCCGGAAGAGCTGGGCAGCGATCCGGAAGTGCGCAGAGTTTACCTTGGAGAAGGCTTCTCCCTGGATTAAAGGACGGCCAAATTCGCAAGATTCCATAAGATACAGCAGCCGATCCGAAAAGCTGCTCAAGCGCGATACTGCGGATGTACACTTTGAGGCAAACGTCCGTTTAGCAAAGGATTAAGGTGCTCCTTCAGCCAAAGCTCAGTTTGAAAGTCGCGCAGCGACAGATCCTCACGCCCGGCCTGATGCAGATGGTCAGCGTGCTGGCTCTGAACAAGCTGGAGCTGAAGGAGATGATCCAGGCGGAGATCGCGGAGAATCCCGTCCTCGAGGAACTGGAGGAGAACGTTCCTCTCCTCGACGACGTCGCGCGCGAGGAAGAGCAGCGCGATCGTCCGGTTGAAACCCAGCCCGCTACCGAGGCCGAGGCTAAAGAAAAAGATCCTTTTGACGAGATCGATTTTGGCAGCTACTTCCAGGATTACCTCGATCCCGGCTTCCGCTCGCCCAATAATTACGAGGAAATCGAAAAGCCGTCCATCGAGAATTTCCTCTCTGCGCCAGCCACGCTTAGCGATCATCTCTTCTGGCAGCTGGGTGCCCTGAACCTGGCCCCCGCGGTTCGCGAAGCTGCGGAGTACGTCATTGGCAACCTCAACGAAGACGGCTACCTCACCGCTACCGACGAAGAGCTGCTGGCCGGCTATCTTCGCGAGCAACTGGAGCCCGATTCGGGCGGGATTCCAAAGGACATCGCCGCCCGCGTGGCTGAACTTCCTCCCGCCATGACAGAACGCGCACGCCACCACTTGGCCATGGCGCTCGACGTGGTGAGGCAACTCGATCCCCTGGGCGTCGGCACGCGCGACCTCCGCGAATGCCTGCTGGTGCAGGTAGAGGCTCAGCGCCGGGAGTGCGAGCTGATCTTCCGCCGTACCAACGAAGTGGAGCACAACGGAGTTTCCGGCGTGGCCATGGCCTCAGCACACCCGGCTACGGGAAATGGGGCGCTTCCTGCGATTCCCGGCAACGGCCACGGCGCCGCTTCAGACGGTGGGGCGCTAAAGGAGCCGAGCCGGCTTCAGATCTTTGAACTGGCCGGCAAGATCATTGACACTCACATGCTGCTGCTGCAGAAGCGCGATCCTCGCGAACTCTCCAAAGTTCTGGGGAAATCCGTGGAGGAGACGCAGCGCGCCATCGACTTCATCCGGACCCTCGATCCTCGCCCCGGCCAGCGGTACAACCGCAGCGAAGCTCGCCTGATCGAGCCGGATGTGGCGTTTGTGAAGCGCGGCGACGAGTGGGTGGTCGCCATGAACGAGGAGGACCTTCCCACCCTCCGCCTCAACCAGGGATATCGGCGCCTGCTCACCCAGGACGGCGCGGAAAAAGACGTAAAGGACTACGTCAAGGAGCGGTATCGCTCCGCACTGCAGCTGATGCGCAACATCGAGCAGCGCAAGAATACGATCCTGCGCACCTGCGAGTCCATCGTGCGGCGGCAAAGCGAATTTCTGGAGAAGGGTGTGGACGCGCTGAAGCCGATGATGATCAAGGAAGTGGCCGAAGAGATCGGCGTCCATCCCTCCACCGTCAGCCGTGCCGTCTCCAGCAAATACGTGCACACGCCCCAGGGTGTCTTCGAGCTTCGTTTCTTCTTCTCTGAAGGCGTCAACGGCCCCGAGGGCGCCGGTACGCCCCTGATGCTCCTCAAGCGCAAGGTGAAGAAACTGATCGAGGAAGAAGACCCCCGCAAGCCCCTGACCGATGATCAGATTGCCACTATGCTGCAGGGGCAGGGGATCGACGTGACCCGCCGCACGGTGGCAAAATATCGCGAGGATATGCGGATCCCGAGCACGCATCAGCGTCGTATTCGCGGCTGAGACCGTCTCCTGAAAAGCTGAAGAAAGGAGCTTTCCATGCAGGCTGAGTACACAGGAAGGCAACTGGCAGTGACACCGGCGCTGCGCCGGATCGGAGATGAGGGAATCGAGCGGATCGCCAAGGTTCTGAGCAAGGTGGTTGGCATCCACATCGTCTTAACGTCGGAGAAATACCGCAAGACGGCCGATATCACCGTGAAGATGCGGGCGGGCAAGATCGTCGGCTTCGCGGAATCGAACAACGTGGAATCGGCCCTGCGCGAAGCCCTTTCGCGCGCCGAATCCCAGGCCATTCGCTGGAGAAAGCGAATTCACGCCATCAAACGCCAGCCAAAAGAAGAGAAGCTGCCCCACGAGGTCATGCCGGTGCGTGCCCGCCGCGCCAGCCGCACGCGTTCCGAGTCAGTTGAGCCCGAGGAGGCCGCCGTCGCCGTAGCCAAAACCAACGGCAAGCGTCCGTCCAAGGAAGTTCTGCCCGTGACCGTGCACACCTTCCCGGCCAGGCGTCCCATCACCGAGCCCCATGTCGTTCGGTCGCTCGATTCCGTCGCCTTGCGGCCTATGACGATCGAAGAGGCCGTTAAAGAGGCTGAGTTCCGCGACAAAGATGTCTTCGTCTTCCGCAATACCGACGGCGTCCTCTGCGTGCTGCACCGCAAACGCGACGGCAAAATGGAGCTCATCGAAGCGCCGTAGGCATCGGGGACAGCGCACCGGCGCAGCACCACGCTGGTTGGTTGCGCTCGTCCCGAAGCCCCGGTTCCTCACACATCCTGATCGAGATCGAGCTGGCGGATGGCGCCGTTCAATTCCTGCTGGGCGGACTTGCGCTGTCGCTCCAGGTCGGTGCGCTGTTTCTTCAGCGTATCGAGCTGATCCTCATCCGCGTTCATCTCGCCCGCATACCGCCGCGCCAACGCCCGCTCCTCCGAGCTGTCCTTTAGCCCCTGCAGATTGTCATGCAGCCGCTTCTGGTCCGCAACGAGCCGGTCCATCCCCTTCTGGTTTGCATCGAGCGCGCTCTCGAGATCATGGACTCTGGTGCGGGCGGCAAGCACCGGCGCCAGCGCCTGGTGCCAGGGCTTCGGGTTGGGGTTGTTGACGATGAATTGCAGCGCACTATCCTGCATATCGACGATCTGGTACCGCACTATATTCATATGGGTCTCGCCCACGTGCAGGCGTACGGTTTCATTTGGCCGGGCGATCACGCTGAAGCGGTAATACGAGGCGGATGTCTCTACCGGCTTGACCTCGGAGTTGAGCGTCCAGCCGTTCTCGACGGGGTGTTCGACGATCACGGTGCGCGGGTCTGCAGCCGCGTTGTGGACGAGGTAGGTGAGCTCGCGGACCTGTTCAGCGCGCTCGGTGAGAACACCATCGTGAATGGTCACATGGCGGAGATGCCCTGAATTGAAGTGCCCTTCGCCGCTGACATGCACAGCCTGATCGGCGGCGTAGGAGAGCAGGCGCTTCTCGCCTGCATGGATGGGCTCCATTAGTCCCTCTCCCGCAAACTCGCCATTTTCAAAAATCGAGAAGCTGCCTCGATCCAGCGTGAGATTGCTCGAATTTGTCAGCCAAAGGGCGCGCAGCGGCGCGGGGTTCGCCGGGTTGTACAGCGTTACGCGCTGCGCCTGCACATTCGTTTGCAACACCGGCACCAGTGCCGACTCGTTCCTGTGGATGGTGATCGGTTGAGCCACCGTGTATTCGAAGAAGTCATCGAACCTGGACGAGGATGCCGCGGTTGTTTCGTCCTGGACAGCCGATGCACTGCCGCTGCCGAAGCCGCCGCCAGAGCCGGAGCCAAGCCCTCCCAGGACGCCGCCGGCTATAGCGCCCGCAAAACCGGAAGCGCTTGCCTGAAGCCGGGATTTCAGGCGCTGTGGGCTGCCCATTGCGTTGACCGTAACCGATTCAGTTGCCAGCGTGGGCGCGGCGGCCGGAACGGATGCCACCGCTCCCTCGTGGGTTGTCGGCGCGATGTTCGCCGCCTCGGGGACTGCTACTTCCGGTCGCGTGGTATAAATCGGCCGAGAAAGCGGCTCGGTGAAACTTTGCGGCGCTCCTGCTACCAGAGAAAGCTGGACATTATCCCAGTCGGAGCCCACGGTGTTATCGACCACTGCCCAGCCCTGCAGAATCGCAGACTCGGGCGCTGTGCTTCCTGACGCTGGCGGACCGATTGCAGGGCCGGGAAAGACGATTCTGTACGTGCTCTTCCAGACCGGTACCTCGCTGATGTAGCTGACGCGAACGTCGCGTGTGCCCGCGCCCTGGGCTGTGAGGGTAAGATGGCGAATCTGCCGGCTCTGCGTTGAGGCCAGCAGGGACAGATATTCATTCAGATTACGGCGCAGATCTCCGTCGACAATGCGCACACTCACCGCTCCGGTTAGTTCAAATGTGCGCACCGAGCCTGTATCGCTGACCACGATCAGAAATGCGCGATCCATCGAGCTGCCCTGAGGCGTCTTCTCAGGATGCGTTTCGTAGCTGACGATTCGACCGGCAAGAATACCTCCGCCCGCTCCGCTGATCTCGACACGGGTTCCACGCAGAGCCTCATAGACATCCTCCTCTGAAGGCTGGTCGTCGAGGCCGAGAGGGATGTTCTTCAATTGCTGCTCAAGCGGTGTTGTTGAGTTATATCCAACTGCGGTGATTCGGCCGCCGCCAAGATCGAGCGCCGTCAGCGACTGGAGGGCGTCGTCCAATTGCGAAGAGGTGAAGTCGATGGTTAGTGCCTGGGCACCGGCCACGCGACCGGCGTGCTCAAAATAGCCGACGCCGTTCTTGTAAAGAACTACGCGACGAACCGGAAGTTCGGCGCTGTGCAAAGTGGATGGCGCGGATTGCGGCGGCTTTGGATGGGCAACCTGGGCTCCCACCATGGCAGAACAGAAAAACAGCGAGACAGCAACGAGCCTGCCCTCGAACATGCAGACCCTCCGTGTATGAAATACGACGGATGCTGAGCGGATAGACGCAGAAGATTCAGAAATGTTCCCGGCCGCCTGAAAGCCGCGCGACCCACCTGAGCTCACCAGCAGAGAATTACTTCTGTTCTGCACGAGCGTTACAGATACTCCTGCATCATCCGCGCCCAGGTCGGCCAGTCATGGCTGTTCCACGAATCCCAGATGTACAGGTTGTGCGGAATTCCCTTTTCTCCCATGATCCGGGCCAGATTCTGGTTCTGCCGCAGGCAATGATCGTCCCAGCCGGTCGCCAGCAGGTATTGATTGCTGCGATAGCGGTCAAAGTGCCACGGATCGCTGAGATTGGGCAGGTAGTGGGGCGGCATGTTGAAGTATACGTCCTGGTCGTAATAGCCGTGCAGAAAGCCGCTCAGGTCGAAGGCCCCGCTCATGGAGAGAAAGCCGGTGATGCGGTCCGGATGACGCAGCGCGATATTCACCGCGTGATAGCCACCGAAGCTGCAGCCCAGCGATATGAGTTTCGGATTGTCGTTCTTCTGTTGGACAAGTGGTACGACCTCATCCATCACATAGTTCTCGTACTGCACGTGGCGAGCGATGCGCCAACGCGGCGGCACGGCGCGGTTGTACCAGCTCTCTGCATCGACGCTGTCCAGGCAATAGAGCTGAATCTCGCCGCCGTCCAGCTTGTAGCCTACCGCGCTCACCAGCCCGCGGTCCTCGAACTCATAAAATCGCCCCTGAGAAGAAGGGAAGACGATGATCGGCAGACCGTCGTGTCCAAAAATGAGCAATTCCATGTCACGTCCGAGGCGCGGGGACCACCATTTGTGATATTCGCGATTCATAGTTAGTTCGTTCAGAAGTTACGGTATCGTAAAGCATCGATTCTCCCATGCGCCAAAGCCGGGGAAGGCAGGGGCGGAAAGGCACACGAGGACAGGCACGGTTGGCAACTCAGGTCCAGGCACAGACTCAAAGCATTTTGCCTCCCCTCGAAACGCCGCATTCGCGGCTGCGCAAACATGCGAACTTCGCCAGCCGCTTCCTTCACGATCCTCGCGACATCACCGTCTACCTGCCGCCCGGCTACGAGGAAAGCGAGGAGCGGAGCTATCCGCTGCTGATCCTGCAGGACGGACAGAACCTCTTCGATCCGGAGACCTCGTTTATTCCCGGCCGCACCTGGCGCGTGGCCGAAACGGCCGACGATGCTATCGCTGCCGGCGCGGTCGAGCCTCTGATCATCGTGGGAGTGGCCAACGCCGGCGAGCGTCGCATCGCTGAGTACACACCCACTCGGGACTGGAAACTGGGCGGCGGCAAAGCTGCTCAATATGGCGAAATGCTGACTGGGGAACTCGTCCCGTTCCTGCGTGCGCGCTACCGGCTGCTCTCGGCTCCGCAGCATACCGGGCTGGGCGGATCGTCGCTGGGCGGCCTCGTTTCTCTCTGGCTAGGCCTGCGCTATCCGGGGATCTTTGGCCGGTTGGCCGTGCTCTCACCCTCGGTGTGGTGGAATCACCGCTACATCCTCGGCTATGTCGACGATGTGGCGTCGCACCGGGTGGCGCGGCCGCGCATTTGGCTGGATGTAGGTGAGGCGGAAGGGCGCCGCACCCTCACCGATGCAGATCTGCTCGACATTCGGTTGCGGGCCAGGGGCTGGTGCGAGGGCGTTGACCTTCACTATGAGCGCATTCCCGGTGGGACGCATGATGAAGCCGCCTGGGCCGAGCGCGTCCGTCCCATGCTGCAGTTTCTCTTTCCGTTGACATGACCGCCTCCCCGATGGAGATGATTCGCAAGCTGGATGAGGCCGCGGCCGCCCTCCGCGAGCTCGCGCAGCAGGTACGGCGTGTAGCTCCGAGCGTCGCGGACCTGGATCTGCGCCGGGAGATGCTGGAGAGCGCCGATGGGATGGAACGCAGGGCCGACAACATGGCTGAAGCCATCCAAAGCTGGCGTCGCGAGATCAATTAATCTTCGGTAAGCTCGGGCCGGGGCGCCGGTGCATGGTCTTCTGAAAACCCGCTATACTACGTATTCAGAGGCAGTTCCGGACCGAAGACCCCGGGTAGGGGTCTTTTTTGATTCCGGGCAACAGGTTGTTCGCCCCGGGGTTCATACAGGCGAGCCCTCTGGATTCTTCATGGGTAATCTACTGGACACGATTCAATCCCCCCGTGATCTGAGAAAGCTCTCGATCCCGCAGCTGGAATCGCTGGCACAGGAAATTCGCGAGCGCCTCATCGTCACCCTTTCGAAGACGGGTGGCCATCTCGGGCCCAATCTGGGTGTGGTGGAGTTGACCCTCGCCCTCCACAGCGTGTTCGACACGCCCAACGACAAGTTTGTCTTCGACGTCAGCCACCAGGCCTACGTCCACAAGATACTCACCGGGCGCTGCTCGCGCCTCGACACGATCCGCCAGCCCGGCGGCCTCAACGGCTTCATGCTGCGCACCGAAAGTGAGCACGACTGCTATGGAGCCGGGCACGCCGGTACTGCACTCTCCGCGGCGCTCGGCATGGCGGTCGCGCGCGATCTGCGCGGCGGCAGGGAACACGTGATCGCCCTCGCCGGCGATGCCGCCTTCACTAACGGCATCTCCTTCGAAGCGCTCAACAATATCGCCGATCAGACTAAGCGGCTCATCGTCGTCCTTAACGACAATGAGTGGTCCATCGACCGCAACGTCGGCGCCATCGCCAAGTACCTGCACAAGATCGTTACGAACCAGCATGTTAGCCAGCTGCATGACAGCGCTTCGCGCCTGCTGGCGAAAATTGGGGGTAAGGGAGCCCTCAACGTCGTCCGGCGCGCCGAAGAGGCCGCCAAGGGCATGCTGTGGCCTTCTTTCCTCTTCGAGGAATTTGGCCTGACCTACTACGGCCCCATTGACGGTCACAACATCGGCCTGCTGATCGAGACGTTCAAATTCCTCAAGCAGCAGGAGCGCCCGGTGCTGCTGCACGCCATCACTCAGAAGGGCCGCGGATTTCAGCCCGCGCTCGACAAGCAGAAGAAATTTCACGGCCTCGGCCCCTACGATCCCGAAACTGGCGACACCAAAGCCGCAGGGCAGCGCACCTATTCAGAAATCTTCGCCGAATCGCTGGTGAAACTGGCCGACGAAAACGACCGCGTCGTGGCCATCACAGCTGCCATGCCCAACGGCACCGCGCTCGACCTCTTCCGCCCCCACCATCCCAAGAAGTACTTCGATGTGGGGATCGCCGAAGAGCATGCGGTGATCTTCGCCGCCGGCATGGCCACGCAGGGTTTTAAGCCCTACTGCGCCATCTACTCGACCTTCCTGCAGCGCGCTTTCGATCCCATCGTGCACGACGTCTGTCTGCAGAATCTGCCTGTCGTCTTTTGCATGGACCGCGCCGGCCTCAGCGGCGATGATGGGCCGACCCACCATGGCCTCTTCGATATCGCCTATCTGCGCGGCGTGCCGAATATCGTGCAGATGGCTCCTACGGATGAGGATGAGCTGGCCGACATGATGTATACGGCGATGCTCCACGAAGGGCCCAGCGCGATTCGTTACCCGCGCGGCACCGGTCCAGGCGCGAAAGTGAAAGCTCACCCCCGCGTCCTGCCCATCGGCAAGGCTGAGGTGGTGCGGGAGGGCGAAGATTTCGCCATCCTCGGCCTCGGGAATCTGCTGCCCATGGCGGGTGAACTGGCTCAAGCTCTGGAAAAGCAGGGATATTCGGCTGCGGTTATCAATCCGCGCTTCGTCAAACCACTCGACCGCGATCTGATCGCCCGTTACGCCCGGCATGCCACTGCCCTCGTCACCTTTGAGGATCACGTGCTGATGGGCGGTTTCGGCAGCGTGGTTCTCGAGACGCTGAGTGAGATGGGTATCGAAACGCCCGTGGTCCGCATCGGCTGGCCCGACCACTTCATCGAACACGGAAAAGTCGATCAGCTGCGGGCGCGGCATGGCATCAGCGTGGAAGCAGCGCTGGAAAAGCTGGCGCCCTGGCTGAAGCGCCCCTCCCCCCGCCTGGTGGCGCGATAGCCGCTACACAACTGAAGAGTGACGATGCTGACGCTTCTGTGCCTGGCCAGCATCGCATCGAATGTAGGATGATGCGAGATAGAGCCTCGCGCTGTCCCGGATCATGACCGTCTCCTCCACTCAACTGGCCGCAAACCGCGTCCGCAGTCCCCATGATCGCTGGATCATTGCGATCGGCGCCTTCAAGTTGCTGCAGGCCGCTCTGTTTGTGTTGCTGGGCATCGGTGCGCTTCGCCTGCTGCACAAAGATCTGCTGGATGTGGCCGAGCACTTCATCCTGGCCATGCGCTTCAATCCCGAAGGGCCTTTTGTCAGTCTGATCCTCGACAAAGTCTCCCAGATCGATCCCCATCGCCTCCGCCAGATCAGCGCCGTCATCTTCGGCATTGCCGCGCTCGATGCCATCGAAGGCACTGGCCTGGTGCTGGAAAAAGTCTGGGCGGAATTTGTCACGTTAATCCTCACTGCATCCTTCCTGCCCTGGGAATTTTTTGAGCTGCACCGCCGTCTCACCTGGATCAAAGTCTCGCTGACCGTCATCAATGTTGCGGTCGTCGTTTACCTGCTGTTGTACGTCAGGATGCGCATGCGCGAGCGGCGTCTGCGGCATGCGGGGAGAGAATGATGCATCGATGTGTGCGAGTGCGCCTTGCATAAAGCCAAAGCACGGCGGGCCTGTGTCATTGGAGCGGGTCCCAACGGACTGGCTGCGGCCATCGTGCTCGCCCAGGCCGGGCTGCAGGTCGACGTGTATGAGGCGGAGACCCAACCTGGCGGTGGCACGCGCACCATGGAGCTGACTCTCCCCGGCTTTCTCCATGACTTTGGATCTGCCGTGCACCCCATGGCCGCGGGCTCGCCGTTTTTTGATTCGCTGCCTCTCGCCGACCACGGCCTGCAGTGGATCCACGGGATAGCACCGTTGGCGCATCCGCTCGATGACGGCTCGGCGGTCACCCTTGAACACAGCCTCAAGGATCAGGAAACCACCCTTGGCGAGGACGGTGGGGCGTGGCGCGAGTTGATGGAGCCTCTCGCCGAGCACTGGCTCGACTTTGCCGTTGATGCCATGGGCCCGGTAACGCGCATTCCGCGCCGCCCGTTTCTGATGGCGCGCCTCGGGCGTCTCTCCGCGCAGCCGGCCACGAAGCTGGCCCGGCGAACCTTCCGTGGCCCCCGCGCCCGCGCTCTGTTTGCTGGCCTGTGTGCGCATTCGTTCCTAAGCCTCGACGAGCCCCTCAGTCCTGCAGTGGGCATCATCCTGGGGGCGGCGGCACATGTGGTGGGCTGGCCCATCCCACGCGGCGGCGCGCAGGCCATCGCCACCGCACTGATCGCACACTTCGAACAGCTGGGCGGAGAAGTCCACACCCGCCGCCGCATCGAGTCGCTCGACGAACTGGGCGAGGTGGACGGCCCCATTCTCTGTGATTTGACACCGCGACAATTACTTGCCATCGCAGGCAGCCGGCTGCAGAAGACCTACAGCCAGGCCATGCAGGATTTCCGCTATGGCCCCGGGGCCTTCAAGATCGATTACGCCCTCTCCTCCCCCATCCCATGGCGCGCGCGAGAATGTAACCGTTCCATCACCGTGCATCTGGGGGGAACGCTCGAGGAGATCGCGCGTTCTGAAGATGCAATGCGCCACGGTGGTACCTCTGAACGCCCCTTCGTGCTGGTCGTTCAGCCCACCCTCTTCGATCCCACCCGGGCACCGGCGGGCAAGCATGTTGCCTGGGTGTATTGCCACGTGCCCAACGACTCGAGTGTCGATATGACCGGCCGCATCGAGGATCAGCTGGAGCGCTTCGCCCCTGGCTTCCGCGACTGCGTGCTGCAGCGGTGCGTCTCCACGCCCGCGAATCTGGAACGCATGGACGCCAATCTGATCGGCGGCGACGTCATGGGTGGGGAGATGTCGATCAGGCAGTTTATCTTCCGCCCGGCTCTCGGCACCTATTACACCGGCACGCCGAACCTCTACCTCTGCTCGGCATCCACACCACCCGGCGGCGGCGTTCACGGCATGTGCGGCTATCATGCGGCGCGCATGGCATTGCGGCGTTTACGTTGATTTGCCGCCGGCCATTTTTTCTACGGCGTTCACAGCGCGATCGGTCAGGTTCTGCTTCACCGCGTCCAGTTCGCTCCATGGATCGCGTTTGAGCCGCGCCTTCCACTGCTCGAAATTCGCCACCGCGAACGGCTTCGGATCGGTGCGCTTCAGCTCCGCCCAGCTCAGCGGCACAGCCACGCGCAAACCGATGCGCGCACGCGGCGACCATGCAGCCACCGCCGTAGCCCCGCGCTCGTTGCGCAGATAATCGAGAAAGATCTTTCCCGTCCGCGCCGCTTTCGTCATTTTGGTCAGGTAGAGCTTCGGATTCGCGCGCTCCATCATCACCACGAAATTGTGCGCGAACTCCTTCACCTCCGGCCACTCAAGGCGCGGCCTGATGGGGGCGACCACATGAAGACCCTTGCCGCCGGTGGACTTCACAAAACTTTCCAGACTAAGTTCCTTCAGCAGCCCGCGCACCTCATTGGCGCTCTCCACGAGCTGTTCCCACGGCAGTTCCGTGTCCGGGTCGAGGTCGAAGATAAGCCGATCCGGCTGCTCCAGCGACTCGTTACGCGAGCCCCAGGGATGCACCTCGAGCACGCCCATCTGCGCGAGACCCACCAGGCCCTCCACCGTCGACAGCGTCAGGTACTCCTCAGCCGCGCCGCCGTTCTTCGGTCGAACCGGCACACTGTCGATCCCCTTCGGCACGCCCATGCCGATGTGCTTCTGGAAGAAGCAGGGCTTGCCGCTGCCTTCGGGGCAGCGGACGATGCTGAGCGGCCGGTCGGCAATGTGCGGGAGCAGATGATCGGCCACTGCTTCGTAGTATTCCGCCAGATGCCGCTTGGTCACGCCCGACTGCTCGTCGAGCACCTTATCCGGATGCGAGATGGAGACTCCGGCGACCTCAGCCCGTCCTCCATGAGCCGAGGAGGAGGAGGATCTGCCGGAAGCATGCGAGCGTACAACCACATTGTCCGCTGCGTGGGATGGGGCGGCCTTTTCGACCGGCTCTTCGACTGCTTCATCGACCGGATCGTCAGCTTCGCTGGCCGCGCTCTTCGTCTCCGAGACCGCCGGCTTCTTACTGTGTCCGGCGTGCGCGCTCTTCTTCGATCCGGCATGGTGGCCGCGCCCCGCCTTCGGCACCGACTCGGCTTCTTCGCGCACCACTTCTTTGGGGTCCTTGTCTTCCCGTAATCCGAGGAACGCCGCCTGCCGCACCAGATGATCCGCCGTCCAGTTGGCGAAACGCGCCTCGGCCACCAACTGCGGTTTCACCCAAATCGCATCTTTTTTCGCTTCCGCGGGAGGCTGATGAAAGGGCGTCTTCTCCTGCTGGAGCGGTTCCAGGCGCTTTTCAAGCTGAACCCGCATCTTCGATGTGAACCCGGTGCCGGTGCGCCCTGCATACAGCAGCTTGCCGTCTTCGTAGTAGCCGAGCAGCAGCGCCCCCACGCCCTTGCTGCCGTTCGAAAGGGGCGTGTAGCCGCCGATGACCAATTCCTGCTGCCGGACGCATTTCGCCTTGAGCCAGGAGCGTGAGCGCTCCGAGCGATAGGGCGCGCCGGCCAGCTTCGACACGATTCCTTCGGCGCCCAGCGAACAGGCGCGGCGAAACATTTCGGCGCCATTGCCGCGCAGATGGCTGCTGTAGCGTACCGTCCCGTCCTCGCCATACTCCTGCATCAGTCCTTCGAGGATTGTTTTGCGCCTTTCCAGCGACTGGCCGCGCAGGTTATGACCGTCGAGATGAAGCAGGTCGAAGGCGAAATAGGTCAGAGGGTTGGGCGCTCCCTCATCGAAGGCTGCCTGCAAATCGGCAAAGCTGGTGCGGCCCTTTTCATCCAGCACCACCACTTCGCCGTCGAGGATGGCGGAATGGACGGAGAGTTCTGCGACCGCCTCGGCCACGCCGCGCATCCGATGCGTCCAGTCGAGACCCTTGCGCGTGAAGAGCCGTGCAGTGCGCGACGAGCCCTTCTCCTCCACATGCGCCTGGATGCGGTATCCATCCAACTTCAGTTCGTGCAGCCAGTCTTCGCCCTCCGGCGGCTCCGTGACGGAGAGCGCCAGTTCCGGGCCGATAAACGACGGGAGTTTCTCTTTAGGGATATCGTGCAGCAGGCTGGTACGATCCGGAGGCGCTGCTTCTTCCATGGCCTTCGCTCGCCGTGTCAGGCGCGAACGGTTGGCGGGCGCCTTCGCAGCCTTCTCCGGGGCATTCGAATTCCAGACGTGGTCTTCGGCTTTGGCGATCTGCTCAATGCTGCGGTCTGTAACCGCGCTGTCCGGCTCCTCGTCAGTGATCTGCGGGGCGTCCTCGCCGCGCTCGTACTCATCATGTTCCTTGATCAGCAGCCAGTTCGGCTTTCCATCCTTGCGGCCGAAGCGGTCCCCCTTCATCCGAATCAGCGCCCAGTGCCCCTTCAGTTTTTTGCCATGCAGGATGAACTTCAGCTGGCCATTTTTTAGCCCCTCATCGACATCGGTGACCGGTTCCCACGTGCCCTGATCCCAGACCATAACCGTGCCGCCGCCGTACTGGCCTTTGGGGATGGTCCCTTCAAATCCACCGTACTCGATGGGATGGTCCTCTACCTCCACCGCCAGCCGCTTGTCCTTTACGTTGTAGCTGGGGCCTTTGGTCACCGCCCAGCTCTTCAGCACGCCGCGCCAGCCGAGGCGGAAGTCATAATGCAGCCGCGTCGCGGCATGCTTCTGCACCACGAAAGGCAGCTCGGACGCGGTGGCCTTCCTGTCGCCCGCGGCACTGCCGCGCGGCTCCGCCGTCATCGCGAAATCGCGCATCGCCCGATAGCGGGCTAACTGCTCGTTGATCAGATCGGAAGGGGCGGCGGATTTGGCTGCACGCTTGGCCATAGCTAAAGGTTCGGATTCAATAACTTACCTCAGGGCTGCCATCTCTCGCCATGTTCACGGACTTTTCGCCGATTTTTCGTCTCCGCCCCTCGCCAACTCTGCGGGCGCGGGTATATGTTATTGAGTCGCTGTGCGCCTGAATCGCACACCGAAGGGCCCCGAGCTGGCAACGGTAGCGGCCCTCCGGCCATCAGCATGGCGAAGAGGAGCAGTTTCCGTATGTCCACTCTGTTGCACCCGGAAGTCACAACACAGAAAGACTTTCTCCCTTTAAACGGGACCGACCATGTCGAATTCTTTGTGGGCAACGCCCGCCAGGCTGCCTACTTTTACCGCCTTGCGTTTGGCATGAAACTGGTAGCCTACGCCGGTCCTGAAACCGGCATCCGCGATCGCGCCTCCTACGTCCTTGAGCAGGGAAAGATCCGCTTCGTACTCACCACTCCGCTGCGGCCCGACGGCGAGATCGCCGAGCACGTGCGCGTTCACGGCGACGGCGTGCGCGACGTTGCTCTCTGGGTCGACGATGCCCGCCAGGCCTGGAAAGAAACCACGAAACGCGGTGCCCGCAGCATCCGCGAGCCTTTCGATCTGAAGGACGAGAACGGCAGCGTCCGCATCGCCTCCATCGCCGCCTACGGCGACACGATCCACTCTTTCGTCGAGCGCAGCGCTTATCGAGGCGCGTTTCTGCCCGGATACCGTGCCACGCCCGAGGATCCGCTCGCCCGGCCCACTGGCCTGCTTCACGTCGATCACATGGTCGGGAACGTGGGCTGGAACGAGATGAACCGCTGGGTGGACTTCTACGGCACCACCATGGGCTTCTCGCTCTACCAGCACTTCGACGATAAGGACATCTCGACGGAATATTCGGCCCTGATGTCGAAGGTCATGGCCAACGGCAACGGCCGCGTTAAATTCCCCATCAATGAGCCCGCGGAAGGCCGCCGCAAGTCGCAGATCGAGGAGTACCTGGAGTTCTATCACGGTCCTGGCATTCAGCACATCGCGCTGGCCACCAACGATATCCTGCACACCGTTGCAAAGCTGCAGGGGCAGGGCGTGGCCTTCCTCACCGTGCCTCATACTTACTACACGGAACTGGAAGGCCGCGTGGGCAGGATCGATGAGCCCATCGAGGAGCTGGAGTGCCTCGGCATTCTCGTCGACCGCGACGACGAAGGCTACATGCTGCAGATCTTCACCAAGCCTGTAGAAGACCGCCCCACGCTCTTCTACGAAATCATCCAGCGCAAGGGCAGCCGCAGCTTCGGCAAAGGCAACTTCAAGGCGCTGTTTGAGGCTATTGAGCGCGAACAGGCCGCGCGTGGCAACCTGTAAATTCGCTCACATGCGACGGCGCGGGCGGAAATGCTCCTCCGCCTGCGCCTGAATGTCTCGCTGTCGCCGCGCTTCGAAAATCAGGTGGACCAGCGCCCACAGCAGGAAGCCAATTCCCAGCAAAGTAATCGCCGCAAAGACATACAGCAGCACCTGACTTGCACGCACCACGCGTTTCCTCTGTTAGCCATTGCAGAGCACAGGGCGCAAGGGCCGCGCAATGAACCTGTAAAGATTTCATGAGGATGGATCGCGAGCCCGCTTCCGGGTGAGAATCGTCTCAGTCCGCGACCATCAGTTCACCCGGCAGAATCGGTCGCGTCCGCGGCAGCACTCCGTAGGCCGCCAGCGTGCCCATCAGGATCAGCACCGCGCAGTACAGCGTCAGCTTCACAATATCCGTCGCGTGATTCTTCGGAAGCGTCTTCCACAGGATCAGCAGCACCGTCTGCGCCGCGGTCACCGACCACACCGCGCCATAGAAATACCTCCGCTCCCAACCTTCACCCTGTGTCGAGCGGCGCACTCGGGGCAAGACGCCAAAGAGACCCAGCAGAACGATCAGAACCAGCAGTGGCGTGTAACCGCCGGCGTAAATCTGTTTGAGCCGCCACTGCCCGCTGATCACCGCCCAGGCCAGCCCGGCCAGATTCAGCAGCGCGAAATTCAGCAGCGCGTTCCACGCAAAGGTGTAGCAGATACGCCGATACAGCGGATTTGGCCGGTCCTCGGTAAAGCGCAGGATGTACGGCGCCGGTTCGGCTCCCGGCAACTGACCGAACAGCGCCGCGATCCCCGTGCATAGCAGCACCGTGGCCAGCCACAGCAGATTGCGCACGCTGCCGCCACGAGCAAAAAGATCGAAGGTCAGCGGTCCCGGCGCCAGGAAGAACACCCAGATCCAGATAGGCCAGTGCGCGGCTCGGTACCGCCGCGTATTGCGGGTACGCATCTTGCGCTGATGCGCATATTCAACTCGAACAGGAATCGCCATCGTCGCAGTTACGGTTCAGGCCTCTTCATCTGGCCGCCCTCGTCTCCTCGCAGTCGCTGTTGGCCACCACCGGCCTAAATTGAAATTCCGGCCTGTCCCCGTCCACACGCACCTGAACATCGTCGAGCGAACGCACGATCCAGTCAGCGTACGTCAGACTCTCTGCGGAATGCGAAAAGAGGGTGGCCAGCACCCTGCAGCCCGCAGCATGCCCGGCCAGTGCTCCCGACGCCGAATCTTCAATCACCAGACAGTCCTCGGGTGCGGCTCCCAGAAGTTCCGCGCCTTTGCGGTACGGTTCCGGATGCGGCTTGCCATTGGCGACTGTATCCGCAGCGACGATACGCTGCGGCACTGGGATCCCTCCGTGCTCGAGGCGAATCCTCGCCAGCCGCTCGGTGGCTGAGGTCACCACCGTCCAGTACTTCTCCGGCAGCGCTTCCAGAATGCGTCGCACCCCGGCCAGCATCTCCAGCCCCACGTTATCGGCGATCTCCATCTCTTCCAGCCATTCGAGCTCCTGCATCTCATCCAGATCGGGGCGCAGCTCTTTCACCGTCTCGATCGCGCGCCGCCCGTGCGCGAGACGGATTGCCAGCTCCGGGTCGATGCCACGCGCACGCGCCCACTTATTCCAGGTGCGCTCCACCGAGCCGATGGAGCTGACCAGCACGCCATCCATATCGAAGAGAATGCCGCGCGGGCGCAGAAAGACCACGCCTTCGGCACAGGCAACTTCCATGATCCCAGAGTAGCAGGGAGCTGCGATCTGCCCGCATGGCCATCTTTGGCCGTGCCGGGCCGCTCTGACCGGCGTCAGTCCACTCCAGAGGCCGACTCACGATCGTGGCCAGCGGTCTCGATCCTCGCGCAAAGCGATCCTCGAATGCGAGGATAGAGAAGGGGATCAGGAAAGCATGGGAACTTTGCCCTCCTTCAGTCTCGAAGGCCAGGTGGCGCTGGTGACTGCATCGGCCCGCGGTCTCGGCCGGGCCATCGCGCTGGCTTTGGCCGAAGCCGGCGCGTCAGTGGCTCTCGGCCTGCGCGACAAGTCTCAGGATTCCGGCGTCATAGCGGAAGTCCAGGCGCTCGGTCGTCCTGTGCTGCCGCTGCAGATGGACATGGCCGATCTCGCCCAGATCCGCAGCGCTGTCGCTCAGGCCGCCGATCATTTCGGCCGTCTCGACATCCTCGTCAACAATGCCGGCATCGCGCCCAGCAATCTGGCGCTCGATGTGGTGGAGTCTGACTTCGACCGCACGCTCCAGATCAATCTCAAGGCCACCTTCTTCGCCTGCCAGGAAGCGGGCAAGATCATGCAGCGGCAGAAGGGCGGCCGCATCATCAACATGAGTTCTCAGGCTGGATTCGTGGCGCTGCCAACCGAAAGCGTCTACTGCATGACCAAGGCCGGCATCGCTCATCTCACCAAATGCCTCGCCATCGAATGGGGCCAGTACAACATCAACGTCAACGCCGTAGCTCCCACCTTCATCTACACCCCCGGCACCCAGCCGGTGCTGTCCGATCCTGAATTCCACGCGCAGACCGTCAGCAATATCGCTGCGCTGCATCGCATCGGAGAGCCGTCGGAGGTTACCGGCGCAGTCGTCTTTCTCGCTTCACCCGCCGCATCGCTCATTACTGGACATACAATGCTCATCGATGGTGGGTGGACCGCCATTTAGTCTTGGATCGAAGTTTTCACTGACAGGAAAGCCGGTACATTGAGAATGAGTATGGAGACACTGACTTACCAGGGACTACCCAACTGCCTCAAACTCTCGAACGGCAGTGTGGACGTGATTGTGACGACCGCCGTGGGTCCACGCATTCTTTTCTACGGTCCCACCGGCGGGGCAAATGTTCTTGGCAGCTTCCCCGACGCCTCCAAAGACACGGCACTCGGAACGTGGAAGCCCTACGGCGGTCATCGTCTCTGGGTGTGGCCTGAGCTGATTCCCGCTACTTATGCGCCCGACAGCGAGCCTATCCGGCACAGCACCAGCGGCGAGCACAGCGTGCTGCTCCATAAGGGGGCAGATGCCGCTTCGATGGAAAAACAGATTCGCGTCACGGTTGCGCCCAACGGCAGCAAGGTAAAGCTCGAGCAGACGATCACCAGCCATAATCTGTGGCCGGTCGATATAGCTCCCTGGGCCATCAGCATTGTGCGCTCCGGCACCGGCATCATTCCGCGCGTGCCGTTCCAGTCCCACGACGATTACGTGGCTGTGTCCCAGCCCCTCGCGCTGAATGCCTTCACGGATCTGCAGGACTCCCGCTTCACCCTCGGCCTGCAATACATCCTGCTGCGCGCCGATGCCGCCAAGCCCGACTCGCAGAAGATCGGCCTGCGCAACAAAGAGGGCTGGTGCGCCCATCTGGCGGACAACACGCTTTTCGTCAAGCGATTTCACCATCACAACCGAGCCTTGTATCCGGATTACGGCGTCAACACCGAGCTTTATGTCGAAGGCGCTTTCATGGAAGTGGAATTGTTGGGACCGCGGCAGGTACTGTGGCCGGGTGAGTCCACGACCTTTACTGAAGAGTGGCATCTGTTCGAAAACATCCGCGCAGACGGCCGCGATCTCGATCAGCTCCACCGAGCCATCGCCCCGGCAATTCAGTCAATCCTCTGAGCCAGCAGGGGCGCGGTCCCTCCGCGCCCCATCCCCGATTCACTGCTTCGTGGCCAGAGGGTCCCTTGCTTCGCGGTAGAACTCCTCCTGCAGCTGCAGGCTTTCGTTGTCCGCCTTCACAGCGTGGATCACGCCAGCCACCGCATCGACCCACGCCTTCATATCGAATTCGCCCAGCGCTTTCGTCGCGTCCGCGCCGTTGCCCGAATAGTGATTCGGAAAGCGCGCGTACCACCAGATGCCCGTATAGGTCCCCGGCGGCAGATGCAGCCGGTGCAGATCCGCCCCTGACTCTTCTCCGGCGCGGTCCTGATGCACCAGGTCCGGCCGCGAAACCATGGTGTGCGCCGTCTCCGATTCGCCTGCATGCATGTCGTTCGACGAATGCAGCTTCGGGCGTCCCGGTGTGCTGTCCGCACTCCACCAATACACATACACAACGTAGTCGTGATAGCTCTCCAGTTGCGCCTGCGCGAAAAAAGGCAACAAACTCAGGTTGCCGCCATGTCCGTTGACGATGAGGATCTTTTTGCAGCCGTTGCGCGCCATCTCATCGGTGGTTTCCTGCAGCAGTCCCAGCTGCATCTTCCAGCTGTAGGACATGGTGCCCGGCTGGTGACGCGCTTCGGCGATCTGGCCGAAATAGTACGCCGGAAACACCACTGCGTATTCCTGCTGCGCCGCCTTCTCCGAGACATACCTCACGTTGATCAGGTCCGTTCCGATGGGCAAGTGCGGCCCATGCTTCTCAAGGATGCCGAAGGGCAGCAGGCATACACCCTGCGCCTGATGAATAGCGGTAATGAAGTCCGGTCCGGTCAGTTCTTCCCAGTGCACCGAAAGCGTTTCATCCGCCGCATAGCAGTGCAGACTCACTGCCGCCAGTACGATTGCCCACAGCCCCTTCATTGCCTCTCCCTTGCCGCGGCGCGGCGGCTTAGTTTGCGATGCTGCCTTCCCTAAAGAAGGGAAGAAGAATGGTACACGTTACCGGGTCATGCGTGGCGCAAGCCTCAGGAATATCGCGTGGGGAGCCATCCGCTATTCCTGATTGCTGATACGGCCCAGAAAAATTCCTTATGCTTCCCTGCCTCCGGCACCCATCCGGGGCCTGTGGCTTGAATTTTGTCTTCGGTCTGGCACACAATGAAGCCTCAGGCTAACTGCCGCTCTCTTTCCTCAGACAAAATACAAAAGCCGGGATACACACGGCACAGAGCACGTTCTTTCGGGAGGTATTAAGTGACCAGGCGCTGTCTCACAGCCGTCGCATTCCTATTGTCTTTCGCCTTCACAGGATCCATCGCAGCTCAGATGGCGTCCACGTCGCTGCGCGGCGTCATCAAAGATCCGAGCGGCGCCGTGGTTCCCGGCGCGACCATCACCCTGACGAATAACGCCACTGGGCAGCAGCTGAACGCTACCTCCAATGCTGCCGGCGAGTACACGTTCGTCCAGATCCCGCCGGCCAAATACAACATCAAGGCCACCGCTACCGGTTTCGGCGAGCAGACCAAGTTTGCCGAGCTGCTGGTGAATCAGCCCGCTACCGTCGACTTCACGATGACCGTGCAGGCCGTCTCTCAGGTGGTGAACGTCAGCGCCGAGGCGCAGACCCTGAACACCACCGATGCCTCGCTGGGGAACTCCGTGAATAACGCGCTCATTCAGGCGCTGCCCAGCGAAACCCGTAACGTGCCCGATCTGCTGTCGCTTCAGCCGGGTGTGCTCTTCCTGCCCACCATGGGCGCTTCGCCTTCCAATCCCACCGGCGACAGCCGCAGCGGCGCCGTCAACGGCGTGCGTTCCGATCAGGGCAACGTCACCCTCGACGGTATCGACGATAACGACCAGGTCTACGGTTATGCCTTCACCGGCGTCCTGCGCGAAACTCAGGATTCGGTCGAAGAGTTTCGCGTCACCACTGCCAACGCCAATTCCGATCAGGGCCGCTCCGCCGGCGCGCAGGTCAACCTCGTCACCAAATCCGGGACCAACAAATTTCACGGAGGAGCGTACGAGTACAACCGGCCCACGCTGACGGTCGCCAATAACTTCTTCAACGAGCAGGCGGAGTTGAACAGCGGCCAGCCCAACACGCCCCCCAAACTCATCCGCAACATCTTCGGCGCCGCCGTGGGTGGCCCCATCAAAAAGGACAAGCTGTTCTTCTTCGCCAATTACGAAGGAACCCGTCAGGCGGAAGATACTGAAGTGACGGAAACGGTGGCCACCAAGGCTTACCAGGCCGGCTATCTTTCTTATCAGGGGGATGAAGCCGACGGCAGTCTTACCAACGTCACGCTGACGCCCAGCCAGGTGAAGCAGCTGGACGGTGGCTGCATAGGGGAAGGAGGATGCGCGAGCGCTCAATATCCGAACGGTCCGGGCCCGGACCCATACGCCCTGGCCTACTTCAACTCCATGCCCGCCGCTAACGGCAGCACCACCGGCGATGGTCTCAATACCGGCTCCTTTACCTTCGCCTCGCCCAATCCCGTCACGCTGAACACCACCATCGGCAGAATCGACTACACGCCAAACGATAAGCACCGGATCTTTGTGCGCGCCAACCTGCAGAAGGATACGACCATCGGCACCGAGCAGTTTCCCGGGCAGGGGCCGTCTTCCTTCTATGTGGACAACACCAAAGGCATCATCGCGGGCGATACCTGGTCGATCTCCCCCAACCTCGTCAACGATATCCGCTACGGTTATATCCGCCAGGGTAACAGCAGCCGCGGCGTCGGCTCCGGCGACTATGTGGACTTCCGTTTCATGTCCACGGCCACCGCCGAAACCCGCAGCACCATCGCCTGGGTGCCGGTCAACAACATCGTCGACAACCTGAACTGGAATAAGGGCAAGCATGACTTTCAGTTCGGAGTGAACTGGCGTCTGGTTCATCAGAACCGCATCAGCAATGCGAACTCCTTCAATAACGCCAGTTCCAATCCATACTGGCTGGGCGGCAACCCTCCCGATCCGTCGACCATAACCGGACTGCCGGTAGACAGCGGTTTCAGCAATTCCTACACCATTGCCTATGCCAATCTTGTCGGCACCGTTCCCTCGGTCACCGACCAATATAACTATCTTCTTACCAGTGGCGGCGTTGGTAACTTATTGGCTGACGGCGACTATGTTACGCGTCACTTCAAAGCCAATGAGTATGAGTACTATCTGCAGGATGCATGGAAGCCGGCGCCCACCCTCACCATCACCTTCGGCATCCGGCACACTATCCTGCAGACTCCGTGGGAGACCAGCGGACAGCAGGTGACGCCCACCATCGATACCCACACCTGGTTCCAGCAGCGCGAGGCCGCAGCTCAGCAGGGTCAGATCTATGAGCCGCTGCTCACCTTCGCGCCGGCCGGCCCCTTCTACCACAAGCCCGGCTTCTGGCCGAAATCCAAAGACAATATCGCTCCGCGCATCGCCATTGCCTATGCGCCCACTGCGAATACCACCATCCGCCTCGGTGCCGGTATCTACTACGACCACTATGGTGAAGGCCTGGTCAACACCTTCGATCAGAATGGAGCATTCGGTTTAAGTGGCGCAGTCACTGATCCCGCCGCCACATATGACTCCGAAAGCTCGCCGCGGTTCACGGCACGCAACTCTCTGCCCTTCAGCAACGAGACCTTCGCCTCTCCCCAGAGTTACCCCTTCACACCTCCGACGGGAGCCACCGACGGATTCGCCATCACCTGGGGCCTGGACAGCCGCCTTAAGACTCCCTATACGGAGTCCTTCAACCTGTCAGTGCAGCATCAGTTTCCGAAGGGCTTTACGCTCGAAACCGACTATGTGGGCACGCTTGGACGCCACCTTCTGCAAAGCCTCGACTTAGCCGAGCCGGTTGACTTTGTCGATCCCCAGGGAGGCGGCGACTACTTCAGCGCGGGCAGCAAGCTGAGCAAACTCGTCGACCAGAACGCCGGGAGTTGCCACTGCGTTTACGACAACAACGGCTATGTGATTGGCAACACCCAGACCATCCAGTCTATTCAGTACTTCGAAGATGTCTTCCCCTGGATGGCCAACTACGACTACAGCGGTGAAAGTGCCACCCAGGCCATCTTCAACAACGAGTGGGCTCCCTATCGCTCGACCCTGGGAGCGACGACCTCTCTCTCCGACCTGGACTTCTACGGGCCACCTTCCGGTTTCGGCTTCTATCCGGCGCCCGCCAACTGGCAGCCTCATTTCTGGCAGGGCCAGTTCTCTTCGCTCTATGCCTTGTCGACCATGGGCTCCAGCTATTACAACTCCGCGCAGGTTACCCTGCGCCATCCCACAGGTCATGGCCTGGAGTTCGACGTCAGCTATACTTTCTCGCGCTCGATCGATATGGGGTCCGACGCGGAACGCAGCAGCGAGTTCACCACCAGCCTCAACATCAGCCCCGGAATCCTGAATACGTGGAAGCCTTATCTCAATCGCGCCGTGTCCGCCTTCGACACCAAACACCTGCTGACCGTCGATGGTGTCTATCAGCTGCCATTCGGCCGGAATGGGGCTTTTCTGAAGGGTGCGAATGGATGGACGAATGCCCTCGTGGGCGGCTGGCAATTATCCGGCATTAACCGGACTACCAGCGGCCTGCCCTTCAGCCTCTTCGAGCCTGGATTCACCACCAACTGGCAACAGGAGAGTTACGGTGTCGTGACCGGACCGGTGAAGATGCGGCGGCACTTCGATTCATCCATGAATCCGCAGTTCTTCGACAATGCTGGTGCGATCAATTCCGGCGTGACCACCGGCGGCCCAGTTCGGCTGCCTTATCCCGGCGAAGCCGGCGAGGCCAATAACTTCCGCGGCGACGGTTATTTCGATATCGATGCCGGCCTCGCAAAATCCTGGGCCCTCAACGTCCTGGGAGATCAGGGCGCTCTCAAGTTCGCCTGGGAGACCTACAACGTCACTAACACCGTCCGCTTCGATCCCAACTCCATTGGTTCGGGATTGACCGACGGCAACCTCGGTATCGCCGACGCGCTGCTCACCACTCCGCGACGCATGCAGTTCTCGCTGCGCTACGACTTTTAAGCTTGCCACCTCATACCGGCGCCGGGGACGCGTTCTCCGGCGCTTTTTCCTGCTCTCCTGTCCACCTGAAAGGAACGCCTTGACCGCATCCCGCGCTCGATCTCTTTTCCTGTTGATTCTCGCTGCTGTCAGCGTTCCACCGATCTTCCCTCAGGTTCCGACTCCGATCTCCATCCTCGGCCACAACCCTGGCGACGACTACTACCTCGCCAACTACGAAGAAGAAATTCGCTACTTCCACGAACTGGCGGCGGACTCCGATCGCATCCGGATGTTCACGGTGGGCAAGACCACCGAGGGCCGCGACATCGAAGTCGCCCTCATCTCTTCGCCCCAGAACCTTGCCCAGCTCGACCAGTACAAGGCCACAGCACGCCGCCTGGCTATGGCGCGGAATCTCGACGACGCCCAGGCTCAGGCCCTGGCCCGCTCATCAAAAGTCATCGTGCACATCGACGGCGGACTCCATTCCAGCGAAGTTGCCGGTCCTCAACACTCCATTGCGCTCGCGTACAAGCTGGTGTCCACGCAGAACGATCCCGAAATCGACACCATCCTGGACAACGTAATCCTGCTGCTCTGGCCGACCCTCAATCCCGACGGCCAGGACATGGTCGTTTCCTGGTATCGCAAAAATCTGGGCACGCAATACGAAGTCAGCCCCATGCCCTGGCTCTTCCAGGACTACGTCGGCCACGACAACAACCGCGACGGCTACATGCTCAACATGAAGGAGTCGCAGGTGGTCGCCAAAACCGAGATCGACTATGCGCCGGTCATCTTCTACTGCCAGCATCAGACCGCGCCCATGCCCGCGCGCATCTGGATTCCGCCCTTCTCGGATCCCATCTCTTCGAACATCAGCCCCTACGTGCGCAGCTGGTTCAACGTCATCGGCACCAATATGACGGCGTATCTCGATGCGCACCAGATGCCCGGCGCCATCAGCGAATCGCGCTTCGACAACTGGTACCCGGGCTTTGTCGACTACGCCGGCTCCTTCCGCAACGAGATCTCCTTCTTCACGGAAACAGCCCTCTACCGCTATGCCACGCCGCGCTTTTACACCGTCGATGAGTTTCCGAAGGACATGCAGGACCTGAAGGCGCTGACGATGTACACCACGCCCTGGCAGGGAGGGTGGTGGCGTCTGAAGGACGCGGTCGATTACATGGTGGCAGGCTCCATGTCCGTCCTCGACACCGCCGCCCGCTACCGCGAGACCCTCCTTTACAACCGCTACCAGGCTGCCCGCGATAACATCCGTCGTTTCGAGCATGAGCCACCCTTCGCCTATGTGATCCCCATCGTTCAGTCCGATGCCCCGGAGGGCCAGCTGCTCGCCCGGATCATGCAGGAGAACGGCATCGAGATTCGCGAATCGCAAACCGGCTTCCGCGTCAACGACCGCGATTATCCTGCCGGCTCCTGGGTCATCCTCATGAACCAGCCCTTCTCTGCCATGGCCAAGGAACTCTTTGAGGTTCAGCGATATCCGGCGGCATTGTTCACGGAAAGCTCGAAGCCCGTCGATCTCCCCTACGACGTTACCGGCTGGACCCTGCCGCTGCAAATGGGCGTCCGCGTCGATCCGGTCACCGATCCGCTGACTCCCGATCAGCTTTCCCACCTGAAGACCGTCGCCGAGCTTAACCCGCCATCGGCCGAGGTGCAGGGAAGCGGTGGCACCTTCATCGTGAGCCACAAGCCCAACGCCAGCTTCCGGGTCATCAACGACGTGCTCGCGGCCGGCGGCACTGCAGGTTTCGCCAGGGACACAGTGAAGACTCGGGAAGGCGACGAGACAGGCGCCATCGTCCTGGGCGGCATCGGGCGCAACGCAGTGGCAGATCTATCGAAGAAATACGGCATTTCCGTCATGGCCGCCGATAAATCCCCGGAGCACACCATCGCCATCCATAAGGCGCGCGTAGGGCTTTACCGTCCCTGGGATTCCTCCATCGACGAGGGCTGGACCCGCTGGATCCTCGAGCAGTACGGCTTCGCTCCCATCAGCCTCTATAACGCCGACATGCGCTCGGGCGGTCTGCGCGACCGGGTGGATGTCCTGATCCTGCCTGACATGCACAAGGACCAGCTCCTCGAAGGCTTTCATCCCGGCATCGTTCCCGGGCAGTATGCCGGGGGTTTGGGCGAGGATGGCATCGCGAACCTGCGCGATTTCGTCCGCGAGGGCGGGATACTGATCGCCTTCAACGAAACTGCCGCGACCCTGGCGCCACTGCTTTCTTTGCCGGTGAAGAATGTCCTCGAAGGCCTCAAGAGCGATAAGTTCTTCTGCTCGGGAGCGCTGCTCCGGGTGGATCTCGCCAGTGCCGATCGGCCCGTCACCTTCGGTCTGCCCAGCGAGGCGGTGGTCATGTTCGAGCGCGGCCCGGCCTTCACCACCGACAAGGATTTCAAGGGTGCGGTACTCGCCCGTTATCCCAAAGACACAAATCCGCTCGAAAGTGGACTGCTGCTGCACCCCGAAGCCATCGAGGACAAGATCGCCGCACTCGAGGTTCCCTATGGCAGCGGGCGCATCTTCCTCTACGGATTCAAACCCCAGTGGCGGGCCCAGTCGCACGGAACCTACAAGTTCTTCTTCAACGCGCTTTACAAGTACGATCAGCCGCCGTTCGCCAAGCCCGCGGAGGCGAAGGAGAGCAAAGGGGAGTAGGGCGGGAATTCAGCCAGAGCAGGGGAGGGGAATTGGAGCACCGGGCCGGAATTGAACCGGCGAATACTGGTTTTGCAGACCAGCGCGTTAGCCACTTCGCCACCGGTGCTCATTATGCCGCCGCAGGACAATTCTGGTGATGCGGCGGGGACTTCCACAGGCTGCGGCCGCGGGGGAACGGCCGCTACCCATCTTACTGCGGCTGAGATGCTGTGCGCAGGTACGGCTTTACTGTCTTAAAGCCGGGGAAGCGCTGCGCTGCCTCTTCGTTGGAGACCGAACCGGCGATGATGATGTCCTCGCCCTGCTTCCAGTTGGCCGGGGTTGAAACCGGATGCTTCGCCGTGAGCTGGATCGAGTCGAGCACCCGGAGAATCTCGTCGAAGTTGCGTCCTGTGCTCATCGGATAGGACAGCGTCAGCTTGATGCGCTTGTCGGGGCCGATCACGAAAACCGTGCGCACCGGAGCGTTCAGCGCCGGCGTGCGTCCTTCACAGGTGTCACCGGCATCGGCTGCCAACATGTCGTAGAGCTTCGCGACCTTAAGTTCAGGGTCGCCAATGATGGGGTAATTCACGTCATATCCGCCAACATCCCTGATGTCCGCTGCCCACTTGCTGTGGCTGGAAACCGGATCGACGCTCAGCCCGATTACTTTGGCGCCGCGCTGGGCGAACTGCTTTTCGAGGCTGGCCACGGCGCCCAGCTCGGTCGTGCACACCGGCGTGAAGTCTTTGGGGTGCGAGAACAGCACCGCCCAGTTATCGCCAATCCACTCGTGGAAGTGAATGACTCCCTGGGTGGTTTCGGCCGTGAAATCGGGGGCAATATCGTTAATGCGGAGCGACATGGATCCTAACCTCCTCAATCTTTCCTTCCGTGAACCTGCTGCCCAAATGAAAACCCACCCGGCCATCGGCTGCGGGTGGGTTCTGATTGACTCGCGAATCGTTTCGCTCGGCTCTCTCAGACGTGCACCCGCATGGTGCAGCAGCAACAGCAGCAGCACATACACATGCGGGACGAAGAGAAGCCGTTCATCTTTTTCAGCCTAGAGCCTGTGCGCTGCGCCTGTCAACCATTGCTTTAGAGCAAGCTCTGTCTCGCCCTGCGCAGACGCGAAGTCTCCTGTCTCATTGTCGATCATCGGCTTTCTTCCCCGACGCGCGGACGCCGCTTTCCTGTACTCTGATCTGCATCGACGCAGAGACATACACGATGCCACGGGCCCAAAAGCAGGAATCAGCCGCCATCCTCCAGGAACTCAAAGCCAGAGAACCAATCTTTCACCGCCCGGAATGGGGCACGACCCGCGCCGATTTCGAACGGATGACCGCCGACGACTACTGGGAGGTCGGCGCTTCCGGCCGCGTCTACAAACGCGATTTCGTCCTCGACGAGATGGCCAAACTGTACGCGATGCCCCATGAGGAACCCATTCTCGAGGCCGGGGATTTCCGCTGCCGCCGCCTGGCCGAGAACGTCTACCTGCTCACCTACAACCTGATCCAGGATCGCCAGCGGTACACCCGCCGCGCCACCATCTGGGAACGAACTCCGGAGGGCTGGAAGATCGTTTACCACCAGGGCACCGTCGTTGAAGGCATTTAGCGGAAGCGCGCCTCAGCGGGCGCGCGGAATTCTGCCCAGCAGCTGATAATTGCTGCCCACCTGATACCCCATTGCCCCGACGTAGAGCGACTGCGACATCAGCGCGAGGGAACGGCGGTGATGCCGCACCAGCACCCGGTAGGCTTCGAAGTTCAAGGCGACTGTCCCCGCCTGGAAAGCGGCGAAGCCAGGCTTGTTCTTCACCAGCGCCGTAGGCAGCATATTTTCGTGGAAATACTGCGGGTAGGTGAGGGCCGTCTCTGTGCTGGTGTAATCCAGCACGCGCAGGGCAGCAGCTGCACCGATGCCGCTCCAGTCCAGCCAGTTAAGCGGCGGGGCCTGAATTTTGGCCTGGGGCTCGGGCGTTACCGCAAAGGCGAGCATCGGAGCCGGTCCCGGAGTCAGCGAGCCTTGGTTCAAGGTCGGGTTCAGGTTTTGAGCCAGCGATGAAGTGCTTTCGCTTGGCAGCGGCGCGTCGATCAGCATCGCCCGTTGCGCCTGCGCATCAACCGCCAACAGCAGCACCAGTACCGTAAGACTGGAAAACAGACGGTTTGGCATGGACCCCTCCCGGAGCGGCACCGCTACACAGCAAATGTCACGACAGTACCGGGGGAGAGTAACGAGAAGACTAATTGCACTTCCGGGTTATTGACAATGGGTAATTGACATTGCCAAAGCCTTTTTGGAGGAAAACACCGTGGCGGCGTCCCACCAGCCGCCAGGGTGTTTGACTTTCGACGGAACTAAGCCCCGGGGTAGGGCCGGTCGGGATGCATCAGGTTGTTGACGCCTACCGCATAACCGTGGCGAAAGCCGTGCCGGTAGGCCTCACGCTCATCCCGGTGCACCGGGGGATGACGGTATTCGTCGCGATTGTCCACATCGGGCATGCGGTGGTTCTGATAATCCTTGCGCGCTCCTTCCACGCCGTCGAAGAATCCCTTCCGTTCCGCCCCGCGAAGCTCGGGGGGCACCACAGCCCAGGACTCATGTCCCCAGCCCGGCGGCGGAGGCGGTGGTGGCTCCTGTGCCCGCGCCGGCAGCGTGGTCAACTGCCCCAGGCCCAACACCGCAGAAGCCATGACAGCCAATATGGTTTTTCGCATTTTGTTTTCCTCCGTCAGGTCCCTGTTTCGGGACTCCGGGTTGGATGGGACACGCCAGCCTCATGTTGCATGTGTGGAGCGTTTCCAAAAGGCATTTGCCGCTGGCCGATCCAGAAACGGTTGCCTGCCTGGGTCAATAAATCCGGGCCTCGGCTGCGCAGCCGTGCCTCTGCTTCGCGGTACGGTCCGAGAAAGCGCAATGCTGCCGGCACACGCCTGTACAACCGCGGCAGCCAAACGCGGGCCCGGTTGGCCGCGCGCGCATCCGGCGTCAGCCCGAATTCCTGGCGGAAGCGAGGCGGCATCCATTCCGCGGTTAGCGCGCCGTACCAATGGGGCGGATGGATCCACGAGCCAACTCCGCGCAGAATGTTCTCTCCCATGCTCCGCGCCGCTGCGCTCACCCCAAGCTCGGCCGAATCGATCATGGCGGAGACGTAATCCTCAAACGCCTGCCAGTTGTCCGGCAGAGCCGCTGGAGGAATCCCAAACAGCGCCGCCAGGGTGCGGCTCTCCTGGTAATACTGTTCGCGTTCGCCCTCGCCGAGGGGCAGCACACTGCGATAGGCCAGCACCGCGCCTTCGATCAGCGTGGCGTAGACCCAGAGCAGCGCCGCGACCTCGTTGGCCGCGTAGTTCGCGCCTCGTTCCCATTGGCCCACGGCGTGGGGCAGCTCTCCGCGAATCCCGGTGTGCAAGGTGTGCAGATGCCGCGCCGCCGCGAAGGCCTGATCGAGCGAGCCGAAAATCAAGGTGAAGACAATGCGGAAGGTATTGTGAAACCGGGCGATAGGGTCGCCGAGTACCATCGAATGCTCGGCGATCGCCGCCGCCACCCAGGGGTGGGCCAGCTGCAGAAGAGCGGCACGCCCGGACCCCAGGAACAGCGCCGACTCGCGGCTGATCTTCCACATCATCGACCCCGGCCCAAACACGCCGGCCCGCGGCTCTGTGACACGCCGGGCAATTGCGCTCAGCAGTGACTCCAAATCCTCACGCGCGACCAGCCGAGCCATATTCCTCATTATCAGCGGGCAGACTTCCCCGGCCCAAGCTACCCGCCTTCTGTCACTCCGTAATCCTCGCGCGATCTCCGATCTGGTAGCCTTGCTGCGCAGCTACGGCTGCCCTGAGAGGGATTTGCTATGCATTTACGCCGGTTCACGTCTTTGGGACTATGTCTTGCGCTGGCCGGGCCAGTGCTTGCTTATGGTCAGGCAACGGAGCACCCCGCCGCCGCGCAGACATCCGCGCCGGCGGCGCAGATCGCGCCCGCGGATTCTCTGAACGCGCTGTTCACACTACTGGAGCACGAAGTCGTCGGCGCCGCCGATGCTATGCCCGCTGACAAGTATGACTTCGCTCCGCCCACCAACCTGGGCCTCTACACTGGAGTGCGCAGCTTTGGCTCGCAGGTCAAACATCTCGCTGAAGCGAACTATGAATTCTTTGCTTCGTGGGGCGGACCCGGCGCAGTTGATCCCAAGACCATTGAGGCCCTGAAGACCAAAGACGAGATCATGAAGGCGCTGCGCGATTCCTACGCCTACGCGCACCAGGCGATCAACACCATCACCCCGGAAAACGCCTTTACCGCATTGCCCGGGCCCCCGCAGCGCAAGATGACGCGCGTCACCATGACCGCCTTCGGAATGGCCCATTCCATGGATCATTACGGACAGTTGATCGAATACCTGCGCATGAACAACATTGTTCCGCCGGCCAGCCGGCCCCGTACCGGCTCAATGTAATGCAGCACAATGCAGCACCGGATGCCCGCGCTCCGTCTGAGACAATGATGCTCGGATGACTCTGGGACGGAGCGTAGAAGTCGAGGAAGAGCGCAGGCATCCGGTGCTGCGCGTGCTGTTGTTTCTGCTGTTGCTGCTGATCCTGGCCGGGACCGGCGCCATTCTGGGCGGCGCCGCCTGGCTGAAGCACGCCATGCGCGCGTCACTGCCGCAGCTCGATGGCTCTCTCACCGTTTCGGGCATCAGCGCGCCCCTCACTGTCCGCCGCGACCAGCACGGCGTTCCCCATATCCAAGCTGCCAACCTCGATGATCTCCTCTTCGCCCAGGGTTACGTCACGGCACAGGATCGTCTGTGGGAAATGGATATGGCTCGCCGCATGGCGGCCGGCGATGCAGCTGAGATCCTTGGCTCCCACCTGGTGGAGCACGACCGCATGCAGCGCATCCTTGCCATGCGCGCTACTGCCGAGCGCCTTACCGCCAGCCTCGATCAGCGAAATCGCCGCTACTTCGACGACTACGCCCGCGGCGTCAACGCCTTCATCGGCTTCCATCAGGACCGTCTCCCTGCTGAGTTTCGCCTGCTGATGTATGAGCCGAAGCCGTGGCAGCCCGTTGATTCAATGCTGGTCGCTATGAGCATGGTGCAGCTGCTCGACCAGCACTGGCCTGAAAAGCTCGATCGCGAGCGCATCACAGCGCGCCTCGGCCCCACCCTCGCCGCCGATCTCTACCCCACCGGCTCCTGGCGCGACCATCCTCCCATCTCCAGCGAGCTGCCCCTCACCGCTCCCCAGCAGAACATCCCCGACGTTCCCCTCGATGAATCCCAGACCGGCATTCTCAACGACGATCTGCTGCATCTGCGCGAGCTCACCGGCACGCGCTCTGACTGCCTCGGCTGCGCCTCGGGATCGAATCAGTGGGTGGTCGCGGGTTCCCGCACCGCCAGCGGCCGGCCCATGCTCTCCAACGACATGCACCTGCCACACCAGATTCCCAACATCTGGTACATGGGCGACCTGGAAGCGCCCGGCTTTCACGTCGCGGGGGTCACCATTCCTGGCCTTCCATTCATCATTGCCGGCCACAACGAACACATCGCCTGGGGATTCACTGCGCTCTACGGCGATACTCAGGACATTTACGTTGAGCACGTTAACGGACAGGATCAATACCAGGCGCCCGACGGCACCTGGCACCCCATCGAGCATGATCGCGAGACCATCCGAGTCCGTGGTGGAGGCGATGTCTCAGTAGACGTGGCACGCACCGGCCACGGCGTCGTCATCTCACCGCTGATTCCAGGCGAGCGCCGCACTCTGGCTCTCAAGTGGACGGTCTACGACTCCCGCGCGGCCGGCTTCCCGCTGCTCGAAATGAACACCGCCAGCAACTGGACCGACTTCCGCAACGCGCTGCGCGCCTGGTGGGGGCCAACGCAGAATGTGGTTTATGCGGACGATCAGGGTCACATCGGCTATCAGGCCGTCGGCGATGTTCCCCTGCGCCCCAACGGTCTTGCCGGCGTCCCGATTGCCGATCAGCAGCATGAGTGGCAGGGCTTCATTCCCTTCGATCAACTCCCGTCTGCCCTCGATCCGCCCGGAGGCATCCTTGTCACGGCCAACTCCCGCATCACGCCCGACGGTTATCCCACCCCGCTCACTCTCGAGTGGGCCGATCCTTACCGCAACGAGCGCATCTGGAAATGGCTGGAGCCGAAAGACAAGCTCACGCCCCAGGACATGCTGACGCTGCAAACCGATGTCTACTCGGAACTCGATCAGGAGATCGCGCAGCGCCTCGCTTACGGCATCGACCACGCCAAGCATTCCGACCCGCGCCTGCGGCAGGCCGCCGACCTTTTGCGCTCCTGGGATGGTGTTGTCTCGGTGAACTCTGCGCCCGCGGCGATTGTGGCCGCCGCCAAGCAGGTTTTCTATCCCATGCTGCTGCGCCCAAAGCTGGGCGACGACTGGCGACTTTATCGCTGGGCCGAAAGTCTCTTTGCCGGTGAACAAATCCTCACGAACCAGTCGCCCGCGTGGCTGCCCAAACAATACGCGAGCTGGGACGATTTTCTCGCCGATATGGTCGCTCAGGGGCTGGCCCGCGATGGCGCACCCGCCGATCTGCGACAGTGGCGCTACGGCTATGTCCACCCCGTGGATGTAGAGCATCCCCTCTTCGGCTTCCTGCCATGGTTTAAGGGCTGGACCGGCACCGGACCTCAGCCTCAGTCAGGTGACACCTCGACGGTCAAGCAGGTCGGCCGTACCTTTGGCCCATCGCAGCGCTTCACCATCGACTGGAGCAGCATCGACGGCGCGACCGAAAATATTGTCATGGGCGAGTCCGGCGACCCACTCAGCGCGTACTACCGCGACCAGTGGCCTTACTGGTACAGCGGGACCACTTTTGCGCTTCCTTTCACCGATCAGGCAGTCGCCGCCGCAACCACCCACACGCTGCGGCTCAATCCATGAATGGCCCTGCCACCGGACGCGTCCCGGGCAATGCCGGGACGCGCTGGATCGAGTATGCCCTGCTGCTCGCGGTTGTCGTCATTGCCGTTTTGCCACTCGCATGGCGCGGGACCTCCTGCGGGCAGGATTTTGACTTCCATTTCGAAAACTGGCTGGAAGTCCATCATGCCTGGCAGCAAGGCGTCTTCTATCCGCACTGGGCTGCTTCGGCCAACTACGGCGCGGGCGAACCCCGCTTCGTCTTCTATCCGCCGCTGAGCTGGATGCTGGGCGCGGCCCTCGGCTCCATCCTTCCCTGGAAGTGGACGCCGCTGGCCTTCACCTTCCTGGCTTTCCTCGGCGCTGCACTCAGCCTGCGCGCGATGGCTCAGGAGTGGATGAGTCGCGAAGCCGCCACAATCGCCGGATGCCTCTACGCCGCCAATCCCTATATGCTTTTTGTCGCCTATGAGCGCGGAGCCCTCGCCGAGTTGCTCGCTGCCACGTGGCTCCCGTTGCTCGTGCTGTTCGCTTTGCGCCGAAAACCCGCCGCCATTCCCCTTGCGCTGACTACCGCCGCGCTCTGGCTTACCAACGCACCCTCGGCCACCATGGGCTGTTATCTGCTCGCGGGCCTGCTGATCGTGGCTGCGCTTCAGCAGCACAGCTGGACCCTGATCCGCCGCGCGCTCCAGGGCGTGCCTCTCGGTCTTGGCTTGTCGGCTTTTTGGCTCATCCCAGCTGTGTATGAACAGTGCTGGGTGCAGATTCATCGCGCGATCGGTCCGCTGATGCGCGTCGAAGACAGCTTCCTGTTTCATCCGGCCCATGTCTTCGGCCCCTCTCCGACCTCCGACGAGGCTTTTGCCACGGCGTATCACAATGGGGTGCTCCACATTGCTTCATGGATTGCGCTGGCCCTCATCATCGCTGCCGCCGTAACGGCCGCGCTTGCCCGACGCCAGCGCAGCCGCCTCTGGGCTCCGCTGGTCATCGCTGCAGCGGCCATCACCGCCTTGCAATTTCGCTGGAGCGACTTCCTCTGGCACCTCGTCCCCAAACTCCAGTACCTGCAGTTTCCGTGGCGATGGATGCTGGTGCTGGGAATGATTGTCGCCGTCCTCGCCGGACTCGCGCTCAGTCCGAAAACCCCGTCAAACCGAGCTGCTCCATCCGCCCTGCCTACGAGGCGTCCCAGTTCCGCACGCACCCTCTTATACCGTTCCGTTGCGATTCTTCTCATCGCGACCGGGGTCGCCTCGCTCGCTGCCGCCCATTTCTGGCAGGAGTGCGACGAGGACGACAACATCTCCGCCCAGATCGCCACCTTCCAGGATGCCGGCTTCCCCGGCACCGACGAATACACCCCGGAGCCCGCCGACAATGGAGAAATTCAACAGGGACGTCCGCCCCTGCGCGTCCTCACCTCACCGGACGCCGAAACAGCCGAGAACGGAGATAACCCCGACTACCAGCCTGACCCTGCCGCCGAGGTTCCTGCCCAAATCAAAGTCAGCCGCTGGAGTGCGGAGCAGATGAGCGCTGATGTCACCAGTCCCCGCAATGCTTTCGCGGTGCTGTGCCTCATGGACTATCCGGCCTGGCGCATCACGAAGAACGGCAGCCCAATATCCGATGCCAGCGTCCGTTCCGATGGACTGGTCGTCATTCCCATCACCGCCGGCCGCAACCAGATCGAGGTTCGCTGGGTTACCACCAGAGATGCGTGGACCGGGCGCGGTATCTCTCTGGCTGCGCTGGCCGTTACACTGGCTATTGGCTTGAACGATAAGAGAAAGGCTCGAGCAATTCCGCTACGATGATCGAAATGCAGGCCGACGTACAGGAAATATTGCGCGAAGGCGTGGAGCAAACCGACCGCGCACTGGAACGCCTTCTGCCGCCCGTGACCCAAACGCCGGCTTCCATCCACGGGGCGATGCGCCACAGCGTCTTCGCAGGAGGCAAGCGCCTCCGCCCCGTCCTTGCTATGGAAGCTGCGCGCACCATCACTGCGGCGCAGGGTGGCTCCGGATTGCCCTCCGGCATTGCCGATCTGGGTGCAGCGATCGAGATGCTGCACACGTATTCCCTGATTCACGACGACCTGCCCGCCCTCGACAACGACGAGTTGCGCCGCGGCAAGCCTACCTGCCATGTCGCTTTCGGTGAGGCCATTGCCATTCTCGCAGGCGATGCTTTGCAGACGCTCGCCTACCAGACCCTGGCCGGCATGGCCTGCTCGTCAGAGCGCGCGATCCGCATTGTGGGTCTGATTGCTGATGCCACAGGAACTGTTGAAGGAATGATCGGCGGCCAGGTACTCGACCTCGAAGGCGAGCACACCAAACCCACGGCAGACAAGGTTCAGGCCATCCACCGCGCCAAAACCGGCGCGCTCATCCGGGTCAGTATCGTCACCGGCGGCCTCTACGCCGGTGCCAGTGACGAAGATCTGCGGCGCCTCACAGAGTTCGGCACCAAAGCCGGCTTGGCTTTCCAGATCGTCGACGATATCCTCGACATGACCCAGGAGTCGGCGCATCTTGGCAAGACCGCCGGCAAAGACGTCGCCAGCGACAAAGCGACTTGGCCTGCGGTTTTTGGGATCGAAGTCTCACGGCGCGATGCTGTGCGGCTCATCGCCGGAGCCTTCGCTGCCCTCGAGCCATACGGAACGGCAACGGATGGCCTCAAAGCCGTAGCCCGATATCTGGTCGAGCGCACTCACTAAACTTGTGGAGGCAGAGCCGTTCCTGCCGATGCTCGAGCGATTCGAGTTTGAGGGATGGATTGGGGACGCCGCCGGCATTCCAATGCCCGCAGCAATCCTGTGTGAATGGCTTGGAGAGCCGATTCTCGGGCTAGATGCCCATCCCGAATTCGCCGTTGAGATCTTCCCCGGCATGCGAGAAGAAGTCCGATGGAGTGCGGCGTTTGAATTTGTAGCGCAGCCGCAGCTCGCGGCCTACATACAGACCTAACGCGGTAACCCCCACCGCCACCGAGGTCCAGCCCACGGCGCGCAGTGCACGGGATGAAGACGATACAGATGCGGAATGCATTAATGCGGCCAAGGCAGTCTTCTTCCTTTTCCTGCAGCAGCAGCGGAACATGCGCTTTCCCCAAGGCGCCATGGGTTCATGATAGCGCAGTCAGCAACGAGACCCGGAGGAAACTCCCGCGACCGACCCGCCTCGCCCAGGCTCCACAGTTCCTGCAATCTACATCGGCTGAACCGCGCTGTTCCATACGTCATTTGAGGGATTCGATGCGCCGCAACAGTGCCACTTTGCTTTCCGCGGGCAGAAAACTCGCCTCAATGGAATTGCTGGCCAGCTCGCGCAGATGCTCCTCAGTGAAGCCAAAGCAGGTTCCGGCCAGGCGGTATTCGGCTTCCACGTCGCTGCCAAAGAGCGCCGGATCGTCGGAGTTCAGCGTCACCATCAGCCCGGCGTCGAAATAGCGGCGCACCGGATGATCCTCGAGGCGCAGGCAGCAGCCGGTCCGCACATTCGAGGTCACGCAGATCTCCAGCGGGATCTGCCGCTCGGCCAGCATCTCCATCAGCTCCGCATCGTGGATTGCCGAGAGCGCATGCCCCAGCCGCTCCGCGCCCACGTTGATCGCACCCCAGATCGCGTCGGGTCCCACCGTCTCCCCGGCGTGCGCGGTCAGGCGCAGCCCGGCCTCGCGCGCCTCCGCATACAGCTCGCGGAAGGGCTCGGCACCGGTCCGGCGCTCATCGCCGCCAATACCGATACCCACAATGGAAGGGAACTGCGCTTTCAGTTCCGCCGCCTTTCGAAATACCCGCGCAGCCTCTTCAGGCCCAAAATGACGCACTGCATCGAAAATCCAGTAGACGCTGATTCCCAATTCCGCCTGGGCCCGAATCCGCGCGCGCTCCATTCCCTCGAACAGCGGCTCAAACTCGCACCTTCGCCAGTAATAAACCACCCCTACCGAGACATAGACCTCGGCATGTACCACACCCTGCCGTGCCAGCCGTTCCAGCATGCACCATGTCACCAGTTCGTAATCGTCGCCGGTCTGCAGGTGTTCGGTGATGGCCTTGAAGGCCATCAGGAATCCACTGAAGTCGGTGTATTCGAAGAGGGCCCGCGCCTGCCCCGGGCCGAGCGGCGCAGCGTCGTGACGCTGGCTCAGCTCCACCAGCGTTTCCGGTGTAACGGTGCCTTCCAGATGCAAATGCAGTTCTGCCTTGGGCAGCCGTCGTATAAAGGACCTGAGTTCCATGCGGCAACTGTTCAGGGTATCGCAAGCGCTGCCGGCTCAAATTCGGGTACGCGCGTGTCTCTCTTCTCCGGTGCCCGCATGCCGGTACAATTCTCCAATGGCTCACAAGCACGGGCTGGCGGACTTCCGCCGCAAGCTGCTCACCTGGTTCGACGAAAATGCCCGCGACCTTCCCTGGCGTCAAACCCGCGCCCCCTACGCAATATGGGTATCGGAAACCATGCTCCAGCAGACACGTGTCGCCGTCGTGATCGACTATTACACGCGCTTCATGCAGAAATTCCCCACGCTCGAGGCCCTGGCCGAGGCTGACGAAGCCGACGTTCTTGCGCAGTGGAGCGGTCTTGGCTACTACCGCCGTGCCCGCTCGCTGCATGAATCGGCCCGCGCCATTATGGCCGAGCACGCCGGGGAAATCCCTTCCACTGCCGCGGGCCTTGCGCGTCTTCCCGGAGTCGGTGTCTACACCGCGGCTGCGGTAGCCAGCATCGCCTTCAACGAGCGTGTCGCCGCGGTCGATGGCAACGTCGAACGTGTGCTCACCCGCTACTTCGGTCATGAACCCGTTGCAGGCGCCGCGCGCAGTGGTCAGCTGCGCCGCCGTGCCGAAGAACTCGTCGATCTGGACCGTCCCGGCCACCACAACGAAGCCATGATGGAGTTGGGCGCGACGGTGTGCCTGCCCCGCGCGCCACTCTGTCTCAGCTGTCCCTTGCACCAGGGCTGTGTCACGCGTGGCGAGCACGCCTCCCCGCGTGCCAAAAAGATGCTCAGCGAAAAGACCGCGTTGGTGCTGATGCAGCGCCGCCAATGGCCCAAAGCTGAAGTCCTCCTTGAGCAGCGCCCCGGCGACGCGTCGCAGATGCCCGGCCTGTGGGAACTGCCCCGCCTGCGCGCCGGCCGCGAGATTGCGGACGCGCTTCTCCTTACTGTGCGTCACTCCGTCACCAATACCAATTACTACGTCAGCGTCTATGGCCTGAACGCCAACGAGCAGAAGCTGATGGCTGAACGAACCGGCGAGCGCGCGTGGATTCCGGTGCGCGAACTGCACGGCCAGCCACTCACCGGCCTGACTCTGAAAATTCTCAAGAGGCTTAAGGTCATGCCGGGGTACAGCGGTGCGGGACCGGCCGCTACTTTCGACGAAGTCGCCCGCGATGCCGCTCGGGAGTTCGACGTTGCGGTCTTCGAATCTCAATCCTGAAGGAAGGAGCCTGCTCGTTGTGCCGCGCGAGCCAACCGCCCCGATGAACGCCTCTGCCCGCCTCGTGTCGTTTTCCTGTCTCGCCCTTTCCTGCCTGGCCTCTTCGTGTTTATTTGCCGCGCCTGTTATCGCCCAGCAGGCCCAGGTTCCCGCTCTGCCCGGTGTCCCCAAATCCGTGCAGCAGGCCGCCGATTCCATCGATGCGGAGAAGATTCGCGCCCACGTGCGCTTTCTCGCCAGCGATCTCCTCGAAGGCCGCGGCCCCGGCGTGCGCGGCGGCAACATTGCAGCTGAATACATCGCCACCCAGTTCGCTCTCGACGGCCTGAAACCCGCCGGCGATAACGGCACGTATTTTCAGAACGTCCCGCTCTACGCCGTGCACACCGTCGAGGATCAGACCAGCTTCTCCTTTGTCCCACACAACGGCGCGCCCATCCCGCTGACCTATGGACAGGATGTCGTCACCAAGGATGAAACCGGCCAGGAATCCGCCGACATCGACGCGCCCATAGTCTTCGTTGGTTACGGCATCGACGCTCCCGAATACCACTGGGACGACTACGCGGGCGTGGACGTAAAGGGCAAGGTACTTCTGGTCATCGTTAACGAGCCGCCCTCCGACGATCCGAATTTCTTCAAGGGCAAGGCCCTCACCTACTACGGCCGCTGGACCTATAAATACGAAGAAGCGGCGCGCAAAGGCGCGGTGGGCGTCCTCATCATTCATCGCACCGACCTTGCCAGCTATGGCTGGGATGTGGTCCGTAACTCGCAGTCAGTCGAGAAATCCTTCCTCGAGGGGGATCCCACGGCGACCCTCCGTGCCGCCAGCTGGATCCAGCTGGATGTCGCGCAGAAGCTGATGTCCGCCGCAGGTCTCAACGTCGATCAGGAGATCGACGCAGCAGGGAAGCGCGGCTTTCACCCCATTGAGTTGCCGGTGCGGCTCAGGGCGCACATTGCCAGCCGCGTCCGCCACTACAACTCCCCCAACGTCATCGCCGCGGTGGCGGCACCGACGGCGGCCCCGAACAGGCCGTCATCTACTCGGCACACTACGACCACCTCGGGATCAACCCCGATCTCAAAGGCCACAACATCTACAACGGGGCTGCCGATAACGGCACCGGATGCGGCATTCTCCTTGAACTGGCCCGAGCCTGGTCAACCGTGCATCCTCCGCACACCGTTTTTCTTGCCTCCGTCACCGCAGAAGAGCAGGGCCTGCTCGGCTCGCAGTACCTCGGCATGCACCCGCCCATTCCTGCCGGACAGATCGCGCTTGATTTGAACTACGACATGCTCAACCCCATTGGCGTGCCGCTGGATGCAGAAGTCGCGGGCGCCGAGCGCACCACGTTCTACCCCGTGGTGGAGCGCACCGCGAAGGCCTTTCACCTGACCATCCAGCCCGACCAGTTCCCGATGGCCGGCCACTACTATCGCTCCGACCACTTCAGCTTTGCCCGCGTCGGCATCCCTGCCTTTTCCATCGGCCAGGGAACGCTCTTCGAGGGCCACGATGAAGCATGGGGCGTCGCGCAGGCGAAGGATTACAACGAGCATCGCTACCACCAGCCCTCAGATCGGTACAAACCGGAGATGGACTTCCGCGGCAACGCCAAGATGGCGCAGTTCGGCTTCATTCTCGGATGGGAAGCGATGAACGTGGAGGGCGGGATCGGCTGGCAGGCCGGCGATGAGTTTGCCGCCGCGCGCCGGAAGAGCCAGGGGACGGGCACAGAGTAATCCAGCCATCACTGGCACGCAGTGATCCTGCCAGGATAGGCTCGTTCGGAGAAGATCCCATGCCTGAGACCGTGCCTGCCTCTGAAACCGCTGCGCCGCTGACTTCGCTGACTGACGAAGAAGTGCTGCTGCGCGACACCGTCCGTCAGTTTGCCCAGCAGGAGATCTCTCCGCGCGTACGCGCCATGGACGAGGAGCAGAAGCTCGATCCCGGCATCCTGCGCCAGCTTTTCGAACTGGGCCTGATGGCTATCGAAGCTCCGCTGGAGTTGGGCGGTGCCGGAGCGTCGTTTTTCAGCGCAGTGCTGGCGGTCGAGGAAATCTCTCGCGTCGATCCGGCCGTCGCTGTGATAGTTGACGTCCAAAATACCCTTGCCGTGAACGCGCTCCTGCGCTGGGCCTCGCCCGACCAGCAGCGCCTGTGGTTGCCGCGCATGGCCCAGCAAGCCGTGTGCGCCTATGCTCTCAGTGAAGCCGGTTCGGGTTCTGATGCCTTCTCGCTTACTACTCAGACGCGCGCCGACGGCGACAGCTACATCCTCAACGGCCGCAAGCTGTGGATCTCGAACGCCCTCGAAGCCGAACTGTTCCTGGTCTTCGCCACCGTGAATCCGCAAGCTGGATACCGTGGTATCACCGCTTTCCTGGTCGAGCGGGGTACGCCCGGCTTCACCGTCGGCCACAAGGAAGACAAGTTGGGTATCCGTGCCTCCTCCACCTGTGAGCTGCTCTTCGACGAATGCCGCGTGCCTGCCGCCAACGTCGTTGGTGAAGTGGGCAACGGTTACAAGATCGCCATCGAGGCTCTGAACGAGGGCCGCATCGGCATCGCCGCGCAAATGCTGGGTCTCGCCGAAGGCGCATGGTCGTCTGCGGTCAAATACAGCAAAGAGCGTAGGCAATTCGGCAAACCCATCGCTGAATTCCAGTCCGTCCAGTTCACCCTCGCCGAATTGGCGACAAAGATCGAAGCTGCCCGCCTGCTGGTTTACAACGCCGCGCGCATGAAAGGCGCGGGTGTTCCGTTCGTGAAAGAAGCGGCCATGGCCAAGCTCTTTGCGTCGCAGGTTGCAGAGGAAGTCGCCAGCAAAGCGGTTGAGATCTACGGCGGCTACGGCTTCGTCAGGGACTATCCCGTCGAGAAGTTTTACCGTGACGCGAAAATTGGCTCTATCTACGAAGGCACATCCAACATGCAATTGGCCACCATCGGCAAACTAATTCTCTCCGCCTCTTGAACGACCGTCTGCCCGACCGCAGTTCGATCGTGTTACACTTCCGCGGGCTCTACCTGGGAAGCTTCCCATGCCCCGGAGAAACTGCATGCAAAACCCACGCAAGTCCCTGCAGATTATTCTGGCCGCGCTCTTCGTCGTCAGTTGTTGCACATTGCCGGCCTTAGCTGATAACAATCCCTGGATTGGCACCTGGAAACTGAACAAAGCCAAGAGTCACCTAACTGGTCAAACGTTCACTTACACCAAAAACGCCAACGGGCTCGATCACTTTTCCGACGGCGCTACAGAATTCGACTTCACCGCCAACGGCATCGACTATCCAATCATGGGCGGCGAAACCGAAAGCTGGGCGTCCGCCGGCACCAATATCTGGACCGTCACCGATAAGCTCAATGGGAAGGTGGTTTCCACTACTCATGTCGAGCTGGCTCCCAACTGCAAAACCATGAAGATGGTGACCACCGGGACGCGCCCGGATGGCAGCAGCATGAACGATGAGTCTACTTTTGCCAAAGCTAAGCCCGGCGATGGTTGCCTCGAAGGTACCTGGAAGAGCGTCAACGTCAGTACCAGCAGCCCTGGTATGTGGATCGTCTCACAGTCCTCACCGGATGAGTGGAAATGGGAGATTCCCGACTGGAAGGAAACAGTTACCGGGAAACCAGACGGTTCCGACCTTGCCATCTCCGGCCCCACAGTCGCCAGCGGCATGACCGTCGCCATCAAGCAGGATGGGCCGCGTAAAGTTACCTACGCCGTGAAACAGAACGGTAAAACCCTGGAGCAGGGAGAACAGACCCTGGCTGCCAACGGCAAGAGCTTCACCGACCAAAGCTGGGTGCCAGGCAAGGAAACCGAAAAACAGAGTAACGTCTACGAAAAGCAATAACTCCGCATGAATCGCTGAGGCAGGCTGATTGGTTTCCGGGCCGCCTGCCTTAGTTGATCCCTGTGGCTGATGCGCCTCAGGGCTTGTTATCCGAGCCGAGTTACTACGAGGGGAGTAAGATCACCATGACCCCTGTCGAATTTCAAAATTCTCTCACTGCCGGCGAACCGCCGCCTGGCATCTCCGTTCCTGTGGCGGCGCTCTGGTGGGACGCCAAGGGCGACTGGCAGCGTGCCCACGGCCTCGTGGACGAACTTTCAACCATCGACGGAATGGCCGTTCATGCTTACCTGCACCGCAAAGAAGGTTCGCTCTCCAACGCCGATTACTGGTATAGCCGCGCCGGCCGAACTTTCTACCGTTCCGCTCTGAATGAAGAGTACCAGGCGCTGCTTGAAGCTCTGCTGGGGCACAGCTAAATCGGGCTTCCGATCAGCCTGCGAGCGTGTAGCGCTCTGCCGCGGTCATCTCCTCGGCGACTGCGCGCCCTAATGCCACCGTGTTGACGGGATCATGCTTCGCGAACCTCCGGAAGATGGTCATTTGCGTGCGCAACATGTCGCCTTCTGCCACCGCTCCCAGGACGCGCTCCGCCGCATGCTCGATAATCCGGAACGAACGTGCTGTGGTCAGTTGTGCCAGCTGGATTGCTGTTTGGCTGCGCCCGCCGAATTTCTCCGTGCGCAGGATCGCCGATTCCATGACCAGAATCTCCGTCAGGATGTCGGCCAGCGCGCCCATGATCTCCTGCTGATCCTGCAGGTTCGTCGGATACTTCTGGCTCGCTGCGCCTGAACAGAACAGGCCCAGCTTCTTTGCGCTGGCCAGCAGCAACTTCTCAGCCGCCAGCGGCCCCGTTGCCTCGGCGCGCGGCGCTGGCCCGGCCATTACCTCATCCATCACTCTGCCGATGGCCGGCAGCAGCGCCAGACGCCCCTGCATGGCCCGCTTCAGCATGAACCCGGTGATGATCAGCCGATTAATTTCGTTGGTTCCCTCAAAGATGCGGTTGATGCGTGCATCGCGCAGGCCGCGCTCCGCCGGATACTCCTCCACATAGCCGTAGCCGCCGTGAATCTGCACGGAGTGATCCACCACGCGCTCCAGCATCTCCGAGCACCACACCTTCACAATCGAGCACTCGACCGCATACTCCTCGATCCGCTTCTGTACCTCGCTGGCCGGTGCCTCCGGCGGCAGCGCCGACAGCGCAGCATCGATTGCACCCACCACCCGGTACACCAGCGCCTCGCCGGCAAAAATTCCGGCCGCGGCGTCGGCAATCTTCTCCTGCACGAGCCCGAACGAGGTGATCGGCTTGCCGAAGGCCATGCGCTGCTTGCCATAGCGAATCGCCTGGCGCAGCGACTGCCGCGCCCCGCCCAGTGCGGCCGCGCCCAATTTGTAACGGCCGACGTTCAGAATATTGAAGGCGATGTGGTGGCCTTTGCCCGCCTCGCCCAGCAGATTCTCGACCGGTACCGCGCAGTCGGAGAGCACCAGGGGGCATGTGGACGAGCCGCGGATGCCGAGCTTGTGCTCCTCCGCTCCAATCGTGAGCCCAGGCGTATCGCGTTCCACCAAGAAAGCGGAGAACTGCTCGCCGTTAATTTTGGCAAAGACGATGAACAGATCGGCAAAGCCCGCGTTCGAGATCCACATCTTTTCGCCGTTCAGCACATAGTGCTTCCCGTCCGGCGAGAGCCGCGCCTGGGTGCGGATGTTCATGGCGTCCGATCCCGACGAGGCCTCGGAAAGCGCATAGGCCGCAATCCATTCGCCTGAGGCGAGGCGCGGCAGATACTTCTCTTTTTGCGCCGGCGTTCCATACCAGATCACCGGCAGAGTGCCGATTCCGGTGTGCGCACTGAAGCTCACCGAGAAGCTGGCCGATACAGCGATACGATCGGCGATCAGCGCCGCCGTCACTTTGTCGAGCGCCAGGCCGCCGTACTGCTCCGGAACATCGACTGCCATCAGGCCCAGGCTGCCCGCCTCGCGCAGCAGTTCCCGCGTTACCGCGAAGTTTTTCGCTTCGATTTCGGGGATGCGCGGCGCAATCGACTTCTCCGCGAACTCCGCCGTGGTTCGGGCGATCTCCCGCTGTTCATCTAAAAAATCTTCGGGGGTGAATACATCTTCTGGCGCAGCGTTCTCGATGAGAAAACTGCCTCCAGCGGTAATTTTGGGCAGGGAAGAAGTGGCCATGGCAGAACTCCAAACACATCATCGTACTCTGATGCCGCAGCCGGAGGATGAATCAGGAGGTCTTCAGCTCCGCGGCGCAAGCTTTTTCTCGGACGGGTTTCGATCAGTCTCAGCAGCGTTGAAAAGGAGGATCAAGCAGACATCTTCTCCACCCGGCCGCATGGTGCGTGGACGTAATCAGCACGTCGTTTAGTTCAGTTTTTCGAAGATGCCCGCAGCCCCCATTCCACCCCCCACGCACATCGTGACGACCCCGTAGCGCGCCTTGCGGCGTCCCATTTCGCTCAGCAGCGTGGCGGTCAGCTTCGCCCCGGTGCAGCCCAGCGGATGGCCCAGTGCAATGGCCCCGCCATTCACATTGACCTTCGACGGAGCGAGTCCAAGCTTTTGGATGACCGCCAGCGATTGGGCCGCGAAGGCCTCATTGAGTTCGATCACGTCGATCGCGTCGAGCGACAGCCCCGCCAGTTTCAGTGTTTTGGGCACGGCATGCACCGGCCCGATGCCCATCTCTTCCGGATCGCATCCGGCGTAGGCAAATGAAACAAATCGAGCCAGCGGCCGAATACTCAGCTGCTGCGCCCGCTCAACGGACATCACCACCGCCGCGGCTGCTCCATCCGACGTTTGCGACGAATTGCCCGCCGTCACCACGCCGCGGGCATGGAACACCGGCGGCAGCTTGGCCAGAACTTCGTAGCTGGTATCGGCCCGCGGACCTTCGTCCACGCGGAAGTCCGTAGATTCAGTCTTCGGTTTGCCATCGCCATTTGGCGAGGCAATCGTCACTGTCACCGGCACAATTTCGTCTGCGAAATGCCCCTTCGCTGTCGCCGCCACAGCCTTCTGATGGCTTTCCAGAGCGAATCTGTCCGCATCCTCACGCGAGATCCCGTAGTGCTTCGCCAGCCGCTCCGCTGTCAGGCCCATCGACAGGTAAGCTCCCGGACGCTTCTCCACCAGCCAGGGATTGGGCGCCACCTTATTGCCGCCCATGGGCAAAAACGACATCGACTCCGCTCCGCCGGCAATGATTACGTCAGCCCCGCCGCCTCGAATGCGTTCCGCGGCCAGGGCGATGGCCTGCAGACCCGAGGCACAAAAGCGGTTGATCGTCATCGCGGCGGACTCGACCGGCAGCCCTGCCCGCAGCGCCACAATGCGGGCCAGATTCATCCCCTGTTCGGCCTCGGGCATGGCACAGCCCAGGATCACATCATCGATCTCGCGCAGATCGAGCTGCGGCACACGCTCCAGCGCACCACGCACCGCCGCAGCGCCCAGTTCGTCAGGACGCGTCGAGCGCAACGCACCTCGCGGAGCCTTGCCCACCGCAGTCCGCACCGCGCTGACAATCACAGCTTCTCTCATCTATTAACTCCGATCCTGTTACTAATTCCGCAGCGGCTTGCCGGTTTTCAGCGTGTGCGCAATGCGCTCCTGGGTTTTACGTTCGCCGCACAGCGACAGAAAATGCTCCAGCTCCAGCTCCAGCAGATACTGCTCACTGATCGGAGTACCCGGCGTGACGGCGGCGCCGCAGAGCACCTCCGCCAGATGTGTCGCTACAGTCACGTCGTGATCGCTGGCATACTCGCCTTCACGCATCAAGAAGATCCCCAGCCGCAGAGCCGCCAGCGCGCTTTCTCCCGGAGCAGGGAGCTCCATCACCGAAAGCGGCGGCGCGTATCCTGCCTCCGCTAACGCAATCGCCTGCAACTTCGCATCATGCAGCACACGATCGCGATTCATCGTGATCCCATCGGAATCCCGCAGCAGTTTCAGTCCGCGCGCCTCGTATGCCGACGTTGATACCTTCGCCAGCGCCATGTTCTCGAAGATCGTGCGCATCACGTGATGCAATTCGACTGAATCGCTTCTTGACCCCGCGGGGGCTGCGGCGCTCGCAGTCTCTATTGCCCGCAACGTCATCTCCTTGCACCCACCACCTGCCGGGATCAGCCCCACCCCCGTCTCCACCAGGCCGGTGTAAAGCTCCAGATGCGCCTGGCGCTTCGCCGCGTGCAGCGACACCTCGGCACCCCCGCCCAAACACAGTCCAAACGGCGCTACTACCACGGGGTTCGGACAGAACTTGATCGCCTGCGTCATCTCCTGAAAGGCGCGAATATAGAAGCGGATCTCTTCCCACTCTTCATCTTGCGCTGCCAGCAGCAGCTGCACCAGGTTTGCGCCTGCCGAGAAGTTCGCCGCATCGTTGCTGATCACAAAGCCGCGGAAGTTCCGAACCTCCTCGCTGTCCGGCCTCAGCGTCTGCCGCACGAAGTTCACAATGTCCTGGCCAAGAGCGTTCATCTTGGTGTGGAACTCGATGCTCGCGATGCCGTCGCCCACATCGATCAGTGAAGCTCCGGGGTTCTCCGCCACCACGCCGCCGGATCGCTTCGCCCGTCCGAGTGTGATCACTGCTGAAGCCGGCTCGATCTCGACATAACTGGCTGTTTCAGCATCGAAAACTTCGGCCCCGTTATTGCGATACCAGCTTCCGCCCGCCGCGAGGAGCTTGTCGACGGCCGGTGGCAGCGTTCTCCCCTGCGACCGCATATGCGCGGCCGTCTCTGCCACGCCCGCCGCATCCCACATCGCAAACGGTCCCAACTCCCAGTTGAAGCCGGCCTGCATGGCACGGTCGATGTCGGCCACGCTGTCACTGACTTCGCCAATGCGATGGGCAGCATAGAGCCATAGATCCGGAAGGATCTGCCAATAAAACGCCGCCGCTGTGTCCTTCTCCGGATTCCCCCCAAGCAGCGCGCGAATCCGCTCGGGCAGCGTCTCGATATTCTTCGCCACATCCAGCGCCGGAATCTTTGCCTTGCGCGCCGCACGATACTCGAGAGTCTCTGTATCGAGCACCAGCCGGTCTTCGCCCTCCGCGCCCTTCTGCTTTTTGTAGAAGCCCTGCCCGGTTTTGTCCCCGAACCATTTCCGTTCCAGCATCTGCTCCAGAAAAGCCGGCAGATGCAAGTCGCCTCGCTCATCGTGCGTATTCGCTGCGAAGTTCCGCACCACGCTGCCCAGCACATCCAGCCCCACCATATCGGCCAGCCGGAAAGTCCCGGTCTTTGGCCACCCCAACGGTTTGCCGGTCAGCGCATCGATCTCCTCGATGCTCAGCCCCTGCCGCTGCATCACAGCAATGGTGTTCAGCATGGCGAAGGCGCCAATGCGGTTGGCGACGAAGTTCGGCCGATCCTTTGCCGGCACTACGCTCTTGCCCAGGTGCACTTCGGCAAAGCGCGCCACGGAGGCGACCGCGTCCGGATCACTTTCCGGCGTTGCAATGATCTCCACGAGCTGCATGTAACGCGGCGGATTGAAGAAATGCGTTCCAAACCACCGCTGCCGCAGTTTCTCCGGCAGCCCCTCGGCAATCTCTCCCACGGGCAAGCCGCTGGTGTTGGTTGTCAAAAGCGCATCTGCGCGCAGATGCGGCGCTACCCGTGCCAGCAGCGCGCGTTTGATTTCCATGTTTTCTGCGACCGCCTCGATGACCCAGTCGCAATCTGTGAGCCTGGGCAGGTCGTCGTCGAAATTGCCGATGGTGATGCGCCCTGCGAACTCCGGCGCCGCTAGCGCAGCCGGCTTTGCCTTTTTCAGCGCCTCAACGGCCCGTGCCGCCATCCGGTTTGGCTCGCCTGCCTGCGCCATATCCAGCAGCAAAACGGGAAATCCGGCGTTGGCAAGATGCGCGGCAATGCGCGAGCCCATCGTGCCTGCGCCCAGCACGGCAATATGACGAATCGGATAAGCAGCCCGTGCCGGCTTCCACGAAACGGCAGGCTTTATGTCGGTAGCAGTTGCGGAATGCATGCCAGCAAATCTCTCCGGGTGAATCTGGGCCAACCCAACACCCTACCTGATCTGAGCTACATTTCGCTTACATCTGGGTTCAGACCGGTAACATCTCAGCTGCAGGGTCAGGCTTTTCCCACTGGCCTGACCTTTCGTGGCACCCTTAGAGCCTATGCATCGAATTCGTTCCCTCCGTCTCTGGTTTCCGTGGCAGCATTTCCGGGTTTTAACGAGAGACGCGATGCGGCTATCGGTCCTTCTGCTCCCGCTCACCGTCTCCGCGTACCCGCAGGGGCCCGACGCGGCGAAATACTCCGACCCCATCCCCGGTAAGCCGCTCTGCACGCTTCGCATCCACGTCACCGGATTTCGCAACGATCAGGGCAAGGCCGGCGGAATCGTTTTCGCCTCGCCCGACGGCTGGCCCGAAGACAAGGCAAAGTCAATCGTGCATGGTGGTTTCCCCATCGAGGGCGACCAGGCGACAGAGATCTTCCAGATCCCGCCCGGCCACTACGGCGTTGCAGCCATCCACGACGAGAATTCGAATCAAAAGCTGGACCGCAATTTCCTGGGAGTTCCGAAGGAGGGTTTCGGCTTTGCCAATAATCCCCGGGTCCTGCTCGAGGCGCCGTCCTTCCAGACGGCTTCAGTGAACGTAGGCTGTCCCGTCACGCAGATCGACATCCACCTGATCTACAAGTGATCGGGAACTGAGAGCTTCAGGCGGTTGGGTTTCCGGCTTCCGGAGTGCCGCCTTCGTGCGCTGCCGGGGGAGTGGGCTGCGGCTCCGCTGTCTTGCTGGTCGGATTCACCAGATCACGGAGCTCTTTGCTCGGCTTGAAATAGGGAACTTTCTTGGCAGGGACTTCGACCCGCGTGCCGGTCTTCGGATTACGCCCGATCCGGGGCTTACGCTGACGGATACGGAAGCTGCCAAAACCGCGAATCTCGATCTTGTCGCCCGACCGCAGCGCACCGATCACCGAATCGAAGATCGTTTCCACGATCACTTCGCTGTCGCGCCGGGTGAGATCGCCCAGCTTGGTCACTTCTTCAACCAGGTCAGCTTTTGTCATGGTGAAAGTCGCTCCCGTTTTCTTAGCACCTGCTAACTATACTAGATGCAATCTCTTCGCCGTGCATGCCGCTGGCAGGCTTCAGGCATTCGGTCCCGTTCCGCCGACAGCTCCCGACCCGGAAACAACTCGGGCCCATTACCTCCAGAGGAAATAAAACCCGGCATGCTTCTCCAGCAGCCGGCTCGGGTTCGGAAACAGATCGCCCGCATCCGAAGTCAGCAGATCCCACAAGCCATGATGCGGCGGAGCTGGCTTAACGACGCTGGGCTCACCGGAAATCCCCACTGACTTCGCGGTTGCCAGCAGTGCATCCCGGAATCCCCCTTCGGCGTCGATCAGATGGAGCGGCAGGGCTTGTTGTCCCGTCCAGACCTGCCCTGTCGCCAGCGAGCGGATCTGCTGCTGCGGTAGCTTACGGCCGGACGCTACATCGCTGATGAACTGCCCGTACATGTTGTCCACCAGGCTCTGGAAGTAGGTCCGCTCCTCCGGCGTCATCTCCCGCGAGGGATCGCCGGCATCCTTCAACGCTCCAGCGTGGATTACCTCCGGCTTCAGCTTCGCCCACTGCATCAGGTTGCCATAGTTAGTCCACTCCATGATCACGCCGATCGACCCCACTACGCTGGCCTCGTTGGCATAGATCCGGCTCGTCCCCGACGCAATGTAATACGCTCCGCTCGCCCCCACGCTCTCGATCGACGCCACAATCGGCTTCCTGCGCTCGTCGCGAATCCGCCGCACTTCGTGATAGATCTCCTGCGATGGCGCTGCCGCCCCACCCGGAGAATCGATGTGCAGAATGATGGCCTTGATCGAACTGTCCTGATCGTATTTCCGCAGCTCGTCCACGATAGTGTCGGCGGACAAGATCACTCCGTCTACATCCACGACCGCTACATTCCCGCCCGAGGAAAATCCCATATCCGGGCCGCCCAGGGAATGCGCCGCCGCCCAGATCAGCAGCCCTACCACCACCAGAAATCCTACAAACAGTCCGAGGCCCCCCAGGACCCACAGCCACACTCGGCGGCGCGGCCTTGTCCGAAAGGAAGCTTCCGGCGGCGGAACTGTGTTTTCAGCAGGTTCGATCATAGCGGCGAGTGTAGCACTCCCCATCCGGGTTCATACAGATGGGCGCCTTCCAATGTTTCGACTGCATCGGAGTGAATGAGCGTATGATGGCTATAACTACGTCCGTGCAGCCTTTCCTTTTCCGTGGAAAGCAGGATTTCGTGCTCAGGGCATTGGAACGGTTGGACGACGAAGCTTAGCTCGACCACGCACATGGTGACTCCCCATTACAGCATTGTGATCCCGGCCTATAACGAGAGTGCGCGCATCGGCCACGCGCTGACCGAAATCCTGCGTACTCTGGACGAAAAGCTCTGGGATGCCGAAGTGATTGTCGTCAACGACGGCTCCAGCGACAACACCGCAGCCATCATCGAGAGCGTTGCCGCCCGCGACAAGCGCGTCCGCCTCCTCGAGAATCCCCGCAACTGTGGCAAAGGTTTCAGCGTTCGTAACGGACTGCTCCACGCCGCCGGCAGCATCGTTATGTTTACGGACGCCGACCTCTCGGCTCCGATGGAAGAAGCCGAGCGTCTGTTCGCCGCTATCCGCGACGGCGCCGATGTGGCTATCGGTTCCCGCTGGCTCGAACGCAGCCGTCAGACCATTCACCAGCCGCTCTACCGCCAGATCTTCGGTCGCTGCTTCAACATGGTTACGCGTATGGTCATGCGTCTGCCTTTTGCCGATACTCAGTGCGGATTCAAGGCCTTTCGCCGTGCAGCCGCGCAGACTGTCTTCCAGTTGCAGCGGATCGAGCGCTGGGGCTTCGATCCCGAGATCCTCTTTATTGCTCTCAAGCGCGGCTACAGCGTCCGCGAAGTCCCCGTCACGTGGGGGCACGACGAGCGCTCCCGCATCAGCTATCTCCGCGACGGCCTCAAAATGCTCGAGGAACTGATCTACGTTCGCTGGAACTCGCTGATTGGCGTCTACGACCGCAATGTCCGCGACATAGCCCTCCCGGAACGCGGATAGATTTAAAGAACAATCTCAGGAAGCGTGACTGGCTAATTCGGGCCAGCCCTTGAGGCGGCGCCACGGCTTCTGCGCGTGGTATCGGCCAGCTCCCGGATCTCCGTCAGGTCCCTCTGCATGGTTCTTCGGCTGGGGCAGGGCTCTCCATCCTTGCAGAGCCTTGCGACGATCCTGATCGCCTCCGCCACTAGGTGATCGGCATTCTTCTCCATCTCGTCGCCCAACTGTAACTGCAGCCGCGCAAAGATGCCGGAGTGGCACTGGTTGCAGGTAGCCACCATCTTGTCGCGTTCCCGCTGCCAGTCTTCCTGCGTCAGCCGCGCTACATCGGCCGCCTTCACCGTATCCACCAGAGCCGTCGGCTTATCCTCCGGATCGAGAACTCCCAGGGCTTCAAGGATCGTGACCCGATCGGCGGCCCAGTGCTTGTCTTCCCCAGCGGGAGATGTACTCATCATCGAAGCATGAAGTGCGTCATGAACTGAAGGATCTATAGGTCCTGCCGGCGAATGCGTCTGCGGCCGGGCCAGAAAACAGCTGTGGCCCGGAACCCCACCGCTCCGAGCCACAGGTCTTTTCTAGTTGCCTTCCGAGCCCGCCGGTTTCGTAGTTACTGGTTCGACGCGCGCTCCACTGATTTGTTAATGGTGTGAACAAATTCACGTGCAGGCCCCTGATCCGGCATGTGCACCTGCCCATCCAGAATGCTGGTGAAGGGAACCATCTGCCCGTAAAGCTGATCGGTCGCCTTGTGGTCCTGATTCAGCTCTGCGCCCTGCAAAGTCGCACCGGCGTACGCACCCTTCGACCGCGAGTAGCTCAGGATGGACGCCTTCCAGCCACCCGAGGCATCCGCCGTCCGCCCCACCGGGCCGGCCGCCGCATCAACCCCGGCGCCGACTTTGAAGTGTCCCGACTCCAGCGCCTGCAAGCCGTTTTGGTTCATGACCATCATTACGTAACCCATCTCTTCGCCGCCGATCTGCGCTCCAAAGCTGGCGCCGGAAAGGCTGAACGGAGCCGGTGGGCTCCAGTGTCCATTTGCCATTCGGCAGGTTGCCACTCCGCTGCCATGCTGTCCGCCCACTACAAAGCCGGCCTTCAGCATCTTCGGGATCACGGCGATGCATTTGGCATCCTTCAGCACCGCATCGGGGATCCCGGCAGTGGCCTGCGGTCCGGTTAGTTCCTGCATGATCTGGGTAGATTCGTTGAGTTCGTTGTCCGCTTTGTCCTGCGCGATGGCGGGCGCGGACGCAGCAGCGGCGAAAAGGCCGATGGTAAGAGCTGCTATCGATTTCCTCATCTCTGGTTCCTTCCTTCTCTGGAATGTCCTAGCCTGCTGAACCGAATTCGATTGGAGAGGCGCGCTGGCGCTCAAAATCGGGACCGGGGAGAGAATCAGCGCCAAATGCGCCAGACCCGACGTAGATAGGAACCGCCCGGATAGGTGCCGGGTTGTTCCGCGACGAGGAAAGAATGCCTTCGCCTGAGGATAAGCGAAGTAACTCAGATACATGCTGCGAAGTAAGTTGAATGACGAGCCGGTGCTCGCGGGAGGCAGACACCGGGAGGCTATCCGCAACAAATCAGCGGATTTTCAGGAAGGAGGAGAGATTAGCCATCCGCGCGACCAAAGAGCTGGAAACCGGTAGCTGAAGGCTAACCGCTAAAAACTCATAGCTAATAGCTATCAGTTTCTCCGCCTCCTACCCCGCCTTTTTCAGCGCGGCCGGCCGCTTTACTTCCCGCGGCTTCTTCGCGGCCTTCTTTGGCGCCGACGAGCCGCCGTCGCCCTTCGATTTGATTTCGCGCATGGGCTTCTCGTGCAGCAGCAGCTCCACTGCGCGCATCTGGGTGTTCTCGTAAAACCACTGCTGCACGATGTTGTCGTTGAGCAGGTTGAGAAGAGCCACGATGCACATACCCTGATGGTGCGCCATCCATTCGCGCACCGGCCGTGGCTTATTCTTGCCCTGCATGAAGTCGATGGCTTCATAGAAGCCCCACGGCCCGGTCCAGCCCTCTTTCGCCATGCGCCGCAGGTTTTCGATCGCCGCGGGCGGCTCAACGACCAGCGCCAGGAAGCTCGAATAGGGCGATACCACCGGACCCGCCGTAGCGTCCCATTTCAGCGCGATTTGCGGAATACCGTATGCCTGATAGTGGTAGTGCCCCTGATCCGTCTTCTCTGCGTACCCCGACTCCGAAATTCCCCACGGAATTCCATGTTCGTGCCCGTACGCCCGCTGGATCGCGACGGCCCCATACAGCGATTTCGACATCAGCGTATCCGGGTAGCTGCGCATCCACAACGCCGGCATCAGGTACTCGAACATCGTGCCCGTCCAGGACAACAGCACCGAACGCCCGTATGCCTGGGTGTGAACGCGCGACATCTTGAACCAGCCCTGCTGCGACAACTCGCCGCGGGCTACCGCGATATAGGTTGCGATGCGCGCCTCTGAGGCCAGCATGTCGTAGCACGCCCAGTGCACTTTGTTGGTCGCGAACTCGTAGCCGATCGAGAGTAGCAGCCGATCCTTGTTCACCAGGAAGGCAAAGTCCGTGTTGTCCGCCAGCCGTCCGGCCTCTGCCGAAACCATGTGTAGATTGCCCACGAGCTTCGTGGTATTCTGCTTTGCCCCGGCCAGCTCAGCGCGCAGCTTCTCCAGCAACGCCGCCGTTTCGCCCGACTCCGGCATCGGACGCGGTCGGTTCAGACGCTGCTCCAGTATGTCTACGAACTGCGGCGTCTCTTTAAGCGCGGGCAGAGCAAAGCGGTCTGCTGCAGCCGCCGCCGGAGCAGCCTCCAGTCCTCCCGGGCCCGGCGCGACCACCTTCGGCCGACTGGTCTGCTGCGTCGGCTCGACGATCAGCCTCTCGTGCAGGCTCTCCTCAAGCCCCGCGTACTCAGGACTTATCCACGGCAGATAATTCCGCACCAGTGTCTGAATCGCATGGATGCGCGCGCGTGTTTCGTTCGACCACCAGCGCAACTCATCCAGCGAGGGCTCCGTGTATGGCTGCAAATCTTCGAACGCCGCTTTTGTCTCCGGCGCGAAAACCCACGCAACCCACGCGTTCATATCGGTGGGATCTGCCGGCGCGCGCAGCGCCGCGATTCGTTGCGGCACATGGTTTAAACTCTGCAGCAGCCGCAGGTGCGTGTCCAGCCCGGCAAACAACCGCGGCTCCAGCAGCGGACGCTTGAGCAGCCCCAGTGTCCCCGTCCGCACCGTATACAGCGATGCCACCCAGTTCCCGCTGTCCACTGAAGAGACGGTGATGGGCGTCAGTGGCTCCAGCGTGTCGGTCGTATACCAGTTGTACAAATGCCCGCGATACATCGGCAGTTTGGCAATGGTCGTGTAACTCGACTGCATCAGTTCCGTGTACTCGGGCGCGGTCAGGAACCCGAACTCGCACGCCGCTTGTCGTGCATTGAAGAGCAGGCCGAGATTGGTCGGCGAAACCCGTGCGGCTTCGAAGATTCCTTCTTCTTCCACGTTGTCCGGGATCAGGTAATTGTGCCGCGCTCCGCCGAATTCATAGAAGAAGCGCCACACGCGCAGCGCATATTCGCGCAGGAACCGTTCGTCTGGCTGCCGCAGTTGCTGCTGCGGCTCACGCGGTGGCTTGTTCAGCCACAGCGTCAGATCGCGTTCGAAACCCCACAGGATCAGAATTGGTCCGGCAACAATCAGGGAAACAGGATGATGCGAGATCGCGATCACCAGCGCCAGAATCGCTGCCACCATCGGCGTGAAGCTCAGGTAGCGATCCACAGCAGTCGTCCGCCGCGTTTCCGACTCCGCTTCGGCCGCCGTCTCCCATTCCAGCAGCCGCTGTCCCGTCACCATCCGCCGCACCAGCGCGCGCACTATGGCGTCGATGGCCATCATCGTCTGGTGGGGCAAAAAGGCCAACGTCAGAAAGGTTGTGAAGATCGACTGCTGAAATCCGCTGACGACATCGCGGTTCGCGGCTTCCTGCTCTGAGAATGCCGCGCGTCCCAGCCCGAAGACCAGCTGGATCAGAGGCGGGAAGAACAGCAGGAACAAAGTCACCAGCGTCCAGTACAGGGCGCCGCCCGGAAGTCCCAGCCACCCGGCCACCAGCAGCACCATGGTGATCGGCTCAACCAGAGAACGGCGCAGGTTATCCAGGATCTTCCAGCGCGAGATCGTCGAGATAGGATTTTTTACAAATTTGCCCGACTCATCCGGGACTCGCGAGAAGAGCCACTGCGCAATCTGCCAGTCGCCGCGCACCCAGCGATGCTTGCGCCGTGTGTACGCGCTGTAGTGCGACGGATAATCGTCGATCACCTCGATGTCCGTGGCCAGGCCGGCGCGGGCATAGGCGCCTTCAATCAGGTCGTGGCTGAGCAGGGAATTGCGCGGGAAGCGCCGCTCCAGCACCGCGTGCAGCGCATTGACCTCATAAATTCCTTTCCCGGTAAAGCTCCCTTCGCCGTACAGATCCTGATAAACGTCGGAAATTGCCCGGGTATAGATATCGAACCCGGTCTGCCCCGAATAGATCGACGCCATCCGCGACTGCGCCGCCGACCGCACGCTTACCCCAACCCGTGGCTGGAGGATTCCGTAGCCCTCCCTTACGATCCTCCACTCCGGATCGATAATCGCTCGATTCAGCGGGTGCGCCATCGCACCTACCATGCCATGAGCCGTGCCCCGCGGAAGCTGCGTATCGGAGTCGAGCGTGATGATGTACTGCACCTTGCGCAGCACGCTCATGTCGCCGGCTTTCACCGGAAAGGCATCGAACTCGCCTTTGAGCAGCTTGTTCAGATCCAGCAACTTGCCGCGCTTACGCTCCCAGCCCATCCAAACGCCCTGGCGCGCATTGAAAACACGGTGCCGGTGCAGCAACAGAAACCGCCCATACTTGCCCTGATTCTCATAGCGCGCATTCAGGTCGTCGATCAGCTGGATGGCCAGATCCACGATCGGGTCCCGATCGCTTTCGCGCGGCCGGCTCACAGAATCCGGCAAATCTGTCAGCAGAGCAAAATGCAGGTTGGGATCGGGATTCGCAAGGCAGCGTACCTCCAGATCCTGCACAAGATCCCGGACTTCCGCTTCGTTCAGCAGCAGAGTCGGTACAGCCACCAGCGTGGAGTACTCTTCCGGAATCCCCTCCGAAAAATCCAGCTTCGGCAGCGGCAACGGCTGGAACATGGAAGAGATGGTGTTGTTCACCACATCCACCGCGCCCTGGGTTGCCGGGATCAGAAGCAGCAGAAACGCAACCGTGAGTCCGCCGAAGATCGAGTAATTGGGAATGAGCGGCAGCAGCACCGCCGCAATCAGAATGACCGTGAGAACCTCAATGCCGCCGACAAAGAAATCGTCCGCGTGCCGGCGCAGACCGCTGCGCACTCGGTCGATCAGGCGTGGATGGTAGCTGATGTGCTCCTTCAGTTCCTCAAAGCCATGGTCGATGAGGTAGTACCCAACGTGTGCGTGCTTCAGATAAACCCGAGGATCCCCCATGGGCTTCTGTTTTGCGGCCTGCGCCAGCTGGACCGCATTTCGTGCCACATCAATCTCCGTGCAGTCGCAGTAGCGCGCAATCCGCGCCACCTGTTTCCGGTAAACTTCGCGGCTGTCGAAATCCATTTGCGGATAAGCGCCTGCCGGATCCTCACGCAGAATCGCGTCAAAGACTACCAGCGGCTCCATCACGAAAAACCAGTCGACGTAGGCAATATCGCGCAGCGCCTGGATACGGGCCTTCATCAGATCGGCGTCCGCCTCCGGCATCTCCACGTGCGGAGGCCCGTCGTCGAGGACCAGCGCATTGACGCGCCCTTCGGCCTGCTCCAGGATCATCTCCAGCAGCACCAGCCGCAGCATCACCGGCAGAACCCACAGTTCTTCCAGCAACAACGGCTCGGTGCGCTGAAATTCCGTCAGATAGATGCGCAGTGCATCCGCGTTCCAGATCGATTTCCCAGCGGCCAGATAGCCCGCCGCCACTGCCCCGGTGCGCGGTTCTTCCTGGCGCATCGCGATCGCCCACGGCAGGCGGCGCAGTTTTCTGCGTACTGAGTGCAGCTCCCCAAAGACCGAACGCATCATGCGCGGATTCTCGCGAATCTCCAGCAGAGGTTCGGGGCCCGGCCATCCTTCTGTCGGCAACTGATCCAGCTCTGCCGCAACCGCATTCAGATGCTGGCGGGCAGCATCGATCCTTGCGCTCAGCGCTCCCGTCTCGTGGGGCTGGCGGATGGTGCTCCAGCGGCCTGCGTCTTCGCGTGCTGCGGCCCGCAGCTCTTCCGGCGAAAGACCCGCCTCTCTCATCCGCTGTTCATCGATCATGGCCACCTGTTCCTTCATCATGCCCCCAGTCCCGGTTCACTGTCCCTGGCAGAAAGTGCTGCATCCCGGCCGCTCTTCAACGGCGCGGTCCTGTCTCAGAATCGCTGCTGCACCGCTACAGGCCTAGCGGTAACTCGCCGCCTGCATCTCGAACATCTCCGCATACTGGCCGCCCAGCGCTATCAGCTGCTGGTGCGTTCCTTCTTCCACCAGCCGCCCGCCCGCGAGCACCACGATGCGGTCGGCCATCCGCACCGTTGAAAACCGGTGCGAGATCAGCAGCGCCATCTTGCCCATCGTCAACTCGGCAAAGCGCTCGAAGACTTCCAACTCGCTCTTGGCGTCCAGCGCTGCGGTCGGCTCATCCAGAATCAGCAGTTGCGCATCGCGCAGATACGCACGCGCCAGCGCAATCCGCTGCCATTCGCCGCCCGACAGATCGACGCCGCTCACAAATCGCCGTCCCAGCATCTGGTCGTAGCCGTTCGCCAGCTTTTTCACTACTTCAGCAGCCAGGCTCTTCTCGGCTGCGATCTCGAGGTCCTCCTGGCTGTGCGCAACCTCGATATGCCCGACGTTGATGTTCTCCTTTACCGTCATTTCGTAACGCATGAAGTCCTGGAAGATGACGCCCATCTCGCGGTGCAGGTCTTCGATCGAATAATCACGAAGGTCCACACCGTCGAGCAGGATTTCGCCTTCGGTCGGATCGTAGAGCCGCGTGATCAGTTTGACTACTGTGGTCTTGCCCTGGCCATTTTCGCCGATCAACGCGATCCGCTCACCCGGTTCGATGGTGAAGTTGAAGTTCTTCAGGACGCGCCGCTCGGTTCCGGGATAGGCGAATGACACATTGCGGAACTCGATGCCACGCCGGATCGGCCGCGGCGAGGGCAGGGCATTGGGCTTGTTCTGGACCGTCGGCTTGATTTCGAAGAACGCGATCAGATCGGTCAGGAACAGTGCCTGGTCCGCAATACCCGAGGCCGTCGAAAACGCCTGCTGGAAATTCGAGCTGGACTGTTGAATCGCCTGGGTTACCAGAACGAACGCCGCCACGTTTGGATATTGTCCGCTAACCGCCTGGTAAATCGCATAGACGTACGCGCCATAGTATCCCAGGGTGCTGATCAGTGACAGCAGTCCACCCCAAAGCATCTTTTTGTTCGCCAGCGCGACGTTCTCTTCATAGATTCCCTGCGACAAATCTCTGAACCGATTGGTCAGATATTCGCTCAGGTTAAAGAGCTTCAGTTCCTTGGCGGACTCCTTGCTCCCTCCCACCTGGCGCAGGTAGTCCATGATTCGTTTGCGCGGTGTCTGGCGGAAGTTCTTCTCGTAGCCGAGAAAAGCGAAATGAGTCTCGCCGATAAACGACGGCAGCACGCCGGCCACGAGGGGCAGAATCATCAGCGGCGAGCGATAGATCAGCACGGCGCTCCAGATCAGGGTCATGATCACCTGCTGGAACAGCCGCCCCATTTGCTGGATCATGGCCAGCCGGTCCGTCGCCTGCACCCGTGCGCGCTCCAGCCGGTCGTAAAACTCAGGATTTTCGTAGGTGGTCAGATCCAGCTGTGCAGCCTGCTGCATCACCTGCACGCTGACATGGTTCGTATACCGATCAGCCAGAATCTGATCGGTATAGTCCATCGACCGAGTCAGGATACCGTTCAGCAGCGCGAGGCCAATCTCCGCGCCGACGATCCACCAAAAATGGTGAAGCTGAGGCTGGTGGTCGATTGCCAGCGTGACGCCGTACACGATCTCCGCAGCCACAATTCCGATGCCGAGGGTGACGATAGGCTGGACCACCCGGAGGATCAGGCCCCAGGTCACCACCGAGCGCCCGGCATCCCACAAAATCTTGAGGACCAGCGGCACATTGCGCAGGGCTCGTATGCGATCTCCCCACGCGCTTTGGGAATCGTTATTACTCTTGCCGCTCATTGACTCACAGTTGGAGGGTTGCCGGCCTGCGCCGGAGATAACACAGTCGCGGCTGTACCACGCCAGGGTGATCCTTTGGATGCGTGTGGGAAGTGCGCAAGTTGTTCCCGGTGAATGATTACAGGGTACCAGCTAACGCCGCTCCGCCCGATCTTCTCTGGACAAGTTTCCCCGGTTCCATTTGAATGGAAGGTCGGCAGGAAAATGTTTACTGGCCGCCCTCTTCGCGCGCAACTTCTCCTGATTTCGCTGTGAAAGGCCTCTCATGACCATCGTTGCCGGCGTCGATTTCGGAACCCTCAGCGTCCGCGTCACCCTGCTGGACACGGCCCGCGGCCGCCTTGGCACCGCCTCCGCTGAATATCCACTCCGTCGTCGCCGCGAGGACCCCGATTTTGCCACCCAGTCGCACGCCGATCAGATGCGGGCCCTCGTCGAAGCTACTCAGGCCGTTCTTCAAGAGTCCCGTGTTGCCGGACAGGATGTCGCCGCCATCGCCCTCGACACCACGGGCTCCAGTGTCGTGCCTGTCGATGAGCGTATGCAGCCTCTCGACGATTACTACCTGTGGTGCGATCATCGCGCCCACGCGGAGGCCCGCGAGATCACCGAAATGGCGCATCGCGAAGGCCTCGAAGCGATCGACTGGTGCGGTGGCGTCTATTCCCACGAATGGGGTTTCGCCAAGCTGCTCCACTGGCTGCGCCATAATCCCGACAAGCACGCCCGCTTCGCCAGCGCCTTCGAGCACTGCGACATGGTGGCCGCTACACTCTCCGGAGTGACCGACCCCACGAAGGCAAAGCGCAGCGTCTGCGCGATGGGTCACAAGTGGATGTGGAATCCGAAATGGGGCGGGCTTCCCCCCGAAGACTTCCTTATCAAAGTCGACCCGCTGCTCGCGGGCGTGCGCGACAAGCTGCGCGGCGAGTACCTCACATCCGACAAGATCGCCGGCCGTCTCACCGAAGAATGGGCCAGGCAGATGGGCCTCCGCGCCGGTATTCCCATCCCCGTCGGCGCCTTCGACGCCCATTGGGACGCGCTCGGCTCGGGGATTCGCGAAGGCGACGTGGTCAATGTCGTCGGTACCTCCACCTGCATCATTGCCATGTCCAGCCGCACCCAGCTCGTGCCCGGCGTCTGCGGGGTTGTTCCCGGCAGTGTGCATCCGGGCTTTACCGGCATTGAAGCCGGCCTCTCGGCAACCGGCGATATATTCGACGCCATCGGCCGTCGCGCCAGTACGACCGTCGCGGCGCTCTCCAAAGGCCTCGAGGGCTACCGCGCCGGGCAAACCGGCCTGCTTCGCCTCTCCTGGGACAACGGTGACCGCACCGTCCTGGTCAATCCCGAGCTGGGCGGAGTCACACTGGGATGGAACCTCATCCACACTGCACAGGATGAGCTCTTTGCCGCCATTGAAGGAACGGCCTTCCACACCCGCATCATTCTCGAACGCATGGCGGGGCATGGGGTCCCGGTCGAGCGCGTTATCAACGCCGGCGGCATTCCCCAGCGCAACGCCGTCCTGAATCAGGTCTATGCGAATGTGCTGAACAAGCCGGTGCTGATTCCTGACGGCGTTCCCACCAGCCTTGGATCGGGGATCGTGGCTGCTTTGGCGGCCGGCGCCTTTCCTTCCATCGAAGCTGCGCAGGGGGCCATGTGCCTCCCCGACAAGACCTTCCGGCCAGATCCCACTTCGGCTGCCGTCTACGACCGCCTCTATCCGCACTATCGGCAGCTCTACTTCAGCCTCGGAGTTTCGTCTGCACCCGCCGCTGCACTGGGGAAGGTTCTGCCCGAGCTGCGAAGGATTGCCGCCGAGGTCAGCCGCACCACCCCCTGATTCGCTCCCGTTCAGATTTCCTGTAATCTACGGCTGGATTCTCATCAAACTAACCCGACCGGGGTTCTACTTCGGCCTGTCCTCGCATTTTGATATCACATCCCGGTGAATTTGCGACCATTTGCGCCGCTCGTTCGTCCTTAGGTGCATTACGGCCCACCAGAGATCCCCCGTTGCATCTCTGTCGCGTGACCAGGGGAGTCTATCGGCTGTTGCAGATCGGCGGGGGCGCCGGCTGCCGCGAGTGATAAACTCCAGATTTAATTCATCTTCCTCGCGTCCCAACGCCGAGGCTGAGCGTAAAGTCCCTCCGGGGAACCACCTTTTGAATGAGTGAATGACTGAAAAATCCACGATGAGTACTCAACCTTCTGGTTCCATCGCTCCGCCGGACCATCAGCTCCCCGCAGACACTGCCGCTCCCCCGCGCAAGCGCCGCCATCGCTGGGTCTGGGTCGTCATCCTGATCCTGTTTGGCCTGCTCTTTTATTGGGTCATCGCACAGCACCGCAAGAGCCAGGCAGCCGTCGGCGGTCGGCATATGTTTGCGGGACCCGTCCCTGTGGTTCCGGCCACGGCTACGAAAGGAAGCATCGGAGTCTACCTTGACGCGATCGGCACCGTAACTCCGGTCTACACCGACACCATGACCGCGCAGGTCACCGGCACCATCACGGCGGTGCACTACCACGAGGGCCAGTCCGTTAAAAAGGGCGATCCGCTTGTCGATATTGATCCGCGTCCCTATGAAGCTCAGCTGATGGAGGCGCAGGGAGCATTGGAGCGCGATCAGAGCCTCCTCGCCGAAGCCAAAATGGACCTCGCCCGCTATCAGCAGGCCTGGGCGAAGAACGCAATCCCCCGCCAGACCCTCGAGGATCAGGAAAAGCTCGTCATGCAGGATGAGGGCACGGTGAAGAATGATCAGGGCACGGTGCAGTATGACCAGGTACAGGTTGGCTATTGCCACATCACCTCGCCCATCACCGGCCGTGTCGGTCTGCGCCTCGTGGATCCCGGTAACCTCGTCACCGCCAACTCCACCACACCCCTGGTGGTGATCACCCAACTGCAGCCCATCACCGTGATCTTCACCATCGCGGAAGACAATCTCCCGCAGGTCGTGACTCCGATGCACCACGGCACCAAACTTCCAGTCGACGCCCTGGATCGCTCCAATCAGAAGCTGGCCACCGGCCGCCTCCTCACCGTCGACAATCTGATCGACACCACCACCGGGACCGTTAAGCTGCGCGCCGAATTTCCGAATGCCAAAGGCGTTCTCTTTCCCAACCAATTCGTGAATACCCGCCTGCTGGTCGACACACTCGAGAATCAGGTGCTGGTGCCTGCATCAGCCATCCAGCACAACGGTGACACAGCCTTCGTGTATTTGCTTAAGCCCGGAGCCGGCACTCCGGCTGGCGCAACCCAGACGACTGGGTCACCCCAGAGCGGCAATAAAAATCCGAATGGCAGCACCAGCCAGGTCAACAACCCCCAGGGCCCCGGATCGCGCAAAGGGTCCGGCAATGCGGGCCAGCCAGCGGGTGGCGGTCACGAGAATAACAACGGACCTCAATATCACGCCGTCATGCAGGTCGTGAAGACCGGCGTCACGGACAATGGCAACACCGCGGTGCAGGGAATCCAGCCCGGGGACATGGTGGCAAACAGCAGCTTCGAGAAGTTACAGAGCGGATCTACCGTTTACCTCACCAAAGCAAACTTCCCCAGCTCCCAGGAAGTCATCAGCAGCGAGAGCAGCGCCCCGTGAGTCCTTCCCGCCCATTTATCCTGCGGCCGGTGGCGACTTCGCTGCTGATGGCCGCCATCCTGCTGGTGGGCATCGTCGCCTTCACGCAGCTGCCGATCTCTGCTCTGCCTGAAGTCGACTATCCCACCATTCAGGTGCTTACCTTCTATCCCGGTGCCAGCCCTGACGTCACGGCGACCACCATCACGGCGCCGCTCGAGCGCCAGTTTGGCGAGATGCAGGGCCTGAGCCAGATGACCTCCACCAGTGCCGGTGGGCTCTCCGTCATCGTCCTGCAATTTAATCTGTCGCTCTCCATCGACGTGGCTGAAGAAGAGGTGCAGTCAGCGATCAACGGCGGGCAGAGTTACCTGCCATCGGACCTGCCGGCGCCTCCGGTCTACAACAAAACCAACCCTGCCGACGCGCCGATTCTCACTTTGGCCATCACGTCGGATTCGCTGCCGCTGTCGCAGGTTGAAGACCTCGTCGACACTCGTCTTGCACCGAAGATCTCTCAGTTGGCCGGCGTAGGACTGGTCAGCATCAGTGGCGGGCAAAAGCCCGCTGTGCGCATTCAGGCCAATCCCGTCGCGCTTTCCTCCTATGGCCTCAACATGGAGGATCTGCGCACGGCGCTTACGCAGGCCAGCGTCAATGCAGCCAAAGGCAACTTCGACGGTCCCCGCCAGGATTATCAGATCGACTCCAACGATCAGATCACCGAAGCCGAGGACTACAAAGACGTCGTTGTTGCCTACCGTAACGGTGCGCCCGTGTTCGTCAAAGACGTTGCCAATGTGGTCAACGGCGTTGAGAACAACGCCCAGGCTGCATGGATGAACCAAACGCCGGCCATCATTCTGAACATCCAGCGGCAACCCGGCGCCAACACCATCACTGTTGTCCGAAGCATCCAGAAGATTCTGCCGCAGCTCGAGGCCAACCTGCCCGCCTCCATCCGCGTGAACACCCTCACCGATATGACTACCAGCATTCAGGCGTCGGTTGACGACGTCGAGTTCGAGCTGATGCTCACCATCGGCCTGGTGGTCCTGGTCATCTTCCTCTTCCTGCGCAGTCTCTACGCAACCATTATTCCCAGCGTCGCCGTGCCGCTTTCACTGATTGGCACGTTCGCGGCCATGTATATGCTGGGCTACAGCCTCGACAACCTCTCGCTGATGGCGCTCACCATCTCCACAGGATTCGTGGTGGACGACGCCATCGTCATGATCGAGAATATCTCCCGCTTTCTCGAAGAAGGCATGCCGCCGCTGCAGGCGGCGCTCACCGGCGCCGGGCAGATCGGCTTCACCATTGTTTCGCTGACCGTCTCGCTCATTGCCGTGCTTATTCCGCTGCTCTTCATGGGCGATGTGGTCGGCCGGCTGTTCCGCGAATTTGCCGTCACCCTCGCGGTCACCATCGTTATCTCGGCCATCGTTTCGCTCACCCTGACGCCCATGATGTGCGCGCGCATCCTGCGCCACAATCCGGAGCAGCAGCAGACGCGCTTCTATCGCTGGTCTGAGAGCGTCTTCAACCGGATGATCGCCTTCTACGGGCGAACCCTGCGCGTAGTACTGCGCTTTCAGACCCTCACCCTCCTGATCGCCCTGGCCACTCTGGTGGTGACTGTCTTTCTCTACATCGTCATTCCCAAAGGCTTCTTCCCGGTGCAGGACACCGGCGTGATTCAGGGCATCTCCCAGGCGCCGCAGCCGATTTCGTTTGCAGCGATGGCTGAGAAGCAGAAGGCTCTGGCGAAGATCATCCTGGACGATCCGGCCGTCGAGAGCATTTCCTCCTTCATCGGCGCGGATGGCACCAATACCACCCTGAACAGCGGGCGCATTTCCATCAACCTCAAGCCGCTGAAGCAGCGGGACATGAGCGCTTCCGATGTGATCCGCCGTTTGCAGAACAGTCTGCAGCAGGTTTCCGGTGTGCACCTTTACATGCAGCCGGTGCAGGACATCACGGTCGACGACCGCGTAAGCCGCACCCAGTATCAATACACACTCGAGGATCCGAATACCGACGAGCTGAACGAGTGGACCAACAAGTTCGTCGCGCAGCTCAAAAAGCTGCCTGAGCTGGAAGATGTCGCCACCGATCAGCAGACCGGCGGCCGTGCCGTCTCATTGATCATCGATCGGGTTACCGCGTCGCGTCTCGGCATTGCGCCCACCACCATCGACAACACGCTCTACGACGCCTACGGTCAGCGCCAGATCAACACGCTCTACACGCAGCTCAACCAGTACCATGTGGTTCTGGAAGCCGCGCCGCAGTGGCGGCAGAATCCCGCCAACCTTGGCACCCTTTACATTCAGAGCAACGCATCTTCCGGCGCCAGCGGAGCGGGTGCCGCCACTTCATACTCCTCCTCGGCTTCGGCTGCGGCGGGGTCGAATGCCCTGACCAGCTCCGTCCGCTACACGCCTTCCTCGCAGGTTGTGGGCGTGCCCGCCACCGTTCTGGCCGGTTCCGGCAACGCGCAGGGGACCAGTTCGGCAACAAGCGGCTCAATCTCCGGGACGACTCCCAATACGATCACTTCCGCCTCCAGTGCTAATGCGGTTCCGCTCAGCGCGTTTACCCATGCCTCCACGACCACCGAAGCGCTTTCCATCAATCACCAGGGCCAGTTCCCATCGGTGACGGTATCCTTCAACCTGGCGCCGAATGCCTCCCTCGGCACCGCCATCTCCGACATCGACAATGTTGCGAGTAAGCTGCATTTTCCGGCCAGCCTGCAGGCTGATTTTCAGGGAACCGCTGCTGCCTTCCGCAACTCGCTCTCCAACGAAGCGCTGCTCATCCTGGCCGCCCTCGTTACCGTCTACATCGTTTTAGGCGTGCTCTACGAGAGCTTCATCCACCCCGTCACCATTCTTTCCACTCTGCCCTCTGCCGGTGTCGGCGCGCTGCTCTCTCTGATGCTCTTCCATCAGGACCTCAGCGTCGTCGCCATCATCGGCATCATCCTGCTCATCGGCATCGTGAAGAAGAACGGCATCATGATCGTGGACTTCGCTCTCGAAGCCGAGCGCGAACACGGCAAGGACTCCACGGAAGCCATCTTCGAAGCGAGCATGCTGCGCTTCCGCCCCATCATGATGACCACCATGGCCGCTCTGCTCGGTGGTCTGCCTCTGGCTCTCGGCACCGGGCTGGGCTCGGAACTCCGCCGCCCGCTCGGCATCGCCATGGTCGGCGGTCTGCTGCTCAGCCAGATTCTTACCCTCTACACCACGCCCGTCATCTACATCTTCTTCGACCGGCTGGGTCAGCGGCTGCGTGGCCGTCGGCCGTCGCGCGAATCCGCCGAACATGCCGGCACCGCCATGCCGCGGCCTGAGGAGACCAGCCTGTGAGCTTTTCGTGGACCTTTATCCGGCGTCCCGTCGGAACCACGCTGCTCACCATCGCTGTGGCTATCGCCGGCGCCATTGCCTTTATGGTGCTGCCGGTTGCTCCTCTGCCGCAGGTCGATTTTCCCACCATCAATGTGCGCGCCAGCCTGCCCGGCGCCAGTGCCCAGACCATGGCGGCCTCGGTCGCTACTCCACTCGAGCGTCAGCTGGGGCATATTGCCGGCGTGACGGAGATGACCTCCTCGAGCTCGCTGGGAGGCTCGCAGATCACCCTGCAGTTCGACCTCAGCCGCAACATCGATGGCGCAGCGCGCGATGTGCAGGCCGCCATTAACGCGGCGCGCACCTACCTGCCGGCCAATCTGCCCAGCAACCCGTCGTACAACAAGTCGAATCCGGCCGACGCGCCCATCATGATCCTCGGCATGACGTCGGACAAATATCCGGTCACCAGGGTCTATGATCTTGCTTCCACAATCCTCGAGCAGAAGCTTTCGCAGATCAACGGGGTTGGCCAGGTCTTCGTCGGGGGCGGCGCAACCCCGTCGGTGCGTGTCGACGCAGACCCCACCAAGCTCGAGAGCTTCGGCCTGACCCTCGGCAGCATCCAGTCGGTTCTCAGCCTGCAGAATTCGCATGAGCCGCGCGGCCAGCTCTCCGATGGCGCTGTCACCGCCGACATCATCACCAACGATCAGATTTCTCAAGCCGACCAGTACAAGCCTCTTATCGTCGGCTACCACAACGGCGCGGCAGTGCGCCTCTCCGACGTGGCCAGCGTAATCGACTCGACCCAGAACGTGCGCACCGCCGGCTATATGGACGGCACCCGCGCCGTCTTCATCATCATCTTCCGCCAGCCCGGCGCGAATATCATCCAGACCAACAACCGCATCCAGCAGCAGTTGCCGTTCCTCGAAGCGGTGCTGCCTCAGGGCATCCACACCACCGTGGTCCTTGACCGCACCACCACCATTCGCGCCTCAGTGTCCGATGTCGAGAAGACGCTGATTGGCTCGATTGTGCTGGTCGTGCTGGTGGTCTTCATCTTTCTGCGCAGCCCGCGCGCCACCCTGATTCCAAGCGTCGCCGTGCCGGTTTCGCTCATCGGTACTTTCGCGGTGATGTATCTCTTCGGCTACAGCATCGATAACCTGTCGCTGATGGCGCTCACCATTGCCACTGGCTTTGTCGTCGATGACGCCATCGTGGTGATGGAAAATATCACGCGCCATCTGGAGAGCGGCATGCCGCCACTCAACGCGGCCCTTGTCGGCGCGCGCGAGATCGGCTTCACCGTCTTCTCCATCAGCATGTCGCTCATTGCCGTCTTCATTCCCATTCTGATGATGGGCGGCATCATCGGCCGGCTTTTCCGCGAATTCGCTGTCACGCTCTCTGCCGCCATTATCGTCTCTATGGTGGTCTCCCTGACCACCACGCCGACGATGTGCGCGCACCTGCTCAAGCATCGCGATCCCAACGAGCGGCACAACATTTTCTACCGCACCAGCGAGAAGTTCTTTAACGGCCTGCTCTCCATCTATCGCGGGTCGCTGGCCTGGGCGCTCGATAACCCGGCCCTCATCATCATCGTGCTCGCGCTCACGATCGCGCTCAACCTGGTCGTCATCGTGCGCATTCCCAAAGGCTTCTTCCCGCAGCAGGATACTGGTGCCATGGTGGGTGGCGTACAGGGACCGCAGGATGCCTCTTTCCCCTTCATGAATTATTCCGTGCAGACGCTGATGAAGGTGATCAAGTCCAATCCCGCCGTCGCACACGCAAATGCCTATACCGGCGGAAATGGGTCCAGCAATGGCGGATTCATCTACATCGCTCTGAAGCCGCTGGGCAAGGGTCCGGGGAAGCGTACCGACAGTGCGATGCAGGTGATTAACGAGCTGCGCCCCAAACTCAACCGCCTGCCCGTAGCCTCGGCATTCCTCCAGCCGGTCCAGGATCTGCGCATCGGCGGCCGTTCTTCAAGTGCGCTCTATCAATACACGATCCAATCCGACAACATTCCCGACCTCGCCCACTGGGGTCCAATCCTGCTTGCGCAAATGAAGAAGCTGCCGGGTCTGCAGGACGTCAATACCGACCAACAAAACGGCGGCCTTGAAGACATGCTGAGCTATGATCGCGTCACCGCCGCGCGCCTCGGGCAAACCGCGCAAAGCCTCGACAGCTCGCTGTACAGCGCCTTTGGCCAGCAGGAAGTTTCGGTGATCTATACGCAGCTCAACCAGTACTACGTTGTGCTCGACGTCGCTCCGCAGCACTGGCAGTCGCCGGAGGGTCTGAAGAGCATCTGGCTGGCCCCCGGGGGGACTTCCAACTCCTCTACCACGTCTGCGGGCATCAACAGAATCGCACCCCTGATGACCGCCATGGAGGAGCGAACCGGAACCACGCCGTTACAGGTGAGTCACACCGGCCTGTTTCCTTCGGTTACCGTCTCCTTCAACCTCGCCAACGGCATGTCGCTGAGCGATGCCACGCGCGAGGTGACGGAGATGGAGACACGTCTGGGCATGCCAAACACCGTGCGCGGCTTTTTCGCAGGAACCGCTCAGGCCTACCAGGATTCGCTCGCCAGTGAAAAATATCTGGTCATCACCGCCATCCTCGCTGTCTATATCGTTCTCGGCATTCTCTACGAGAGCCTGGTGCATCCCTTCACGATTCTGACGACTCTGCCCTCGGCCAGCATCGGCGCCATGCTGGCGCTGATGCTCTTCAACATGGATCTGAATGTCATCTCCATCATCGGCATCATCCTGCTCATCGGCATCGTCAAGAAGAATGCCATCATGATGATCGACTTTGCCCTGATGGCCGAACGCGAAGAGCAGAAAAGTACCTACGACGCCATTTTCGAAGCCTGCATGCTTCGCTTCCGCCCCATTCTGATGACCACCATGGCTGCCATCTGTGGCGCCCTGCCGCTGGCCTTCGGCACCGGCACCGGATCGGAGCTGCGCCGTCCTCTGGGCATCACCATTGTCGGTGGCCTGCTGCTCAGTCAGCTGATTACTCTGTATACGACGCCGGTCGTCTACCTGGCGCTGGATCGACTGCGCCTGCGCATCTCCGGCAAAACGCACGACACCTTCCGCGCGGATATGGAAGGAGCAGCATCGTGAGAGAAACAAATCCTATGCAACCGAACCCTCAGGTCCCGACTGCGGCGCCGCAAGCGGCACCACGCAGAGCGAAGGACCCCATCTTTCAGCAGCGACGTGTGCGGAGCCTTTCATTCTCCGGCGTCCTGATCGTAGCGACATTTTCCCTCCTTGCCCTCGCCGGTTGCCGGGTCGGGCCGCGGTACCACGCGCCCGCTCCGCCGCAGGTGACCGCAGCCAACTATAAGGAATCGACGGTGAACTTCCACGATGCCGACGGCTGGAAGGTCGCCAGTCCGCAGGACGCCATGCTCAAAGGCAAGTGGTGGGAAGTCTTCCATGAGCCGGAGCTCAACACGCTCGAAGAACAGCTCAACATCGACAACCAGACCATCAAACAGTACTTCCAGCAGTACATGGAGGCCCGCGCACTGATCGCCGAGGCACGTGCGCAATACTGGCCCACCATTACCGCTGGTCCTTCCTGGAATCGGCAGAAGACATCCAGCAACCTGCGGAATTCACAGTACGCCAATACCGGCCAAACCAGCACCTTGTGGGCCGCTCCCATCGATGTCTCCTGGGCCCCCGATCTGTGGGGCAAGATTCGTAACGAGGTTCGCGTGGAGGAATATGCTGCGCAGGTCAGCGCCGCCGACCTGGCCGGCGAAACCCTGACCGAGCAGGCTTCGCTGGCCGAGTACTATTTCGAAATTCGCGGCCAGGATATGCTTCAGCAAATCCTGAACCAGACCGTGGCCGCCGATCAAAAAGCCCTCGACGCCAATCAGGGAGCCTATGATGCGGGTACCGGCGACTACATCTCCGTAGTCGAAGCGCGTGCCACCCTGCAGTCTGCACAATCTGCCGCCACCAATGTCGGCCTGGCACGCGCGCAGTATCAACATGCCATCGCTGTCCTCCTCGGCAAGGTGGCCTCCGATTTCTCCATCCCGGTTAAGCCGATGGTCTACGCGCCGCCCCCTATTCCAACCGGCGTACCTTCGCAATTGCTCGAGCGACGCCCCGATGTGGCTGCCGCCGAGCGTACTTTGGCAGAAGCCAATGCCACTATCGGCATCGGTTACGGCGCATTCTTCCCGCAGATCACCATATCGGCTACCGGCGGTTTCGAAGCTTCCACGCTGAAACACCTCTTCGACTGGCCCAGCCGCTTCTGGTCTCTCGGCCCTTCCGCCTCGCAGATCATCTTCGATGGCGGCCTCTACCGCGCCGAACTGCATCAGTACGAGGCTGCCTATAACGCCGACATTGCCAGCTACCGACAGACTTCCCTTACCGCTTTCCAGCAGGTCGAGGATGCTCTGGCCGGCACGCGTATCTACTCGCAGCAAATTCTCCACCAGCAGGACGCGATCAAGTCTTCGCAGCAGTTTCTCGACCTCGAGACGCAGCGATACAACAGCGGGGTGGATCCTTACGTGGATGTGGTGACCGCGCAGACCACGCTGCTGAGCAACCAGCAGACGCTGAATTCGCTCCAGGTTTCACAGATGATTTCGGCGGTGGAACTCGTGCAGTCCCTCGGCGGAGGCTGGGATGCTTCGCAATTGCCATCGCCCTCCCAGGTCGCAGCGAAGGTGCCCAACTCGGACTACAAGCTGCAGCAGTAAGGTGCTTCAGGCTACAATGCCGCGGTGCCTGAAAGGAGTTCATCCCGCATGTACTCTGTTCGCCGGATTACCCTCGTAGCAGCCTTTTTCGCTCTTCCTGTCCTCGCCCTCGCACAGGGCGATACTTCCCGCTCCATCCAGGGCGGGGGCATCTTCGTCCCGGGCTGGCAGGGCAAGGTGGATGCTCGCGCTGCGCAGGCCGGGCAAACGGTGAAGGACGATAAACTCAGCGAGGGTGGAGGCGGCCTCGAAATTACGACCGGTCCGGCCGTGACCTACTGGAACCCGGCCAATATCGCCCGGGGCGATTACACGGTCTCCGCGACCTTCACCGAACCAAAGTACATGAACCTCAACTCCCACCCGCATCCCTATGGTCTGGTGATCGCCGGCAACGATATGGGGACCGACCAGGAGACCGAGTTGTACTGCGAGGCTTACGGCGATGGCCGCTTCATCGTGCGCGGCTTCGGACCGCAGCCCTTCCAGATGAATGGCCGCGGCGAAGCGAATGCCGCGGTTCACAAAGCCGCCGGGACGGGACAGCCAGTGACGCAGCAAATCGCCATGTCGGTTAAAGGAGACAAGGTCGACTGCGCTATCAACGGCACAGTCGTGGCTACCTACAGCAAATCCGATCTGGTCGGCGCCGGCAACCTAAAGTCTACCGACGGCGTCTACGGCATTCGCTTCGCGCACAACACCGAAGGCACCGTCATAGGTCTCAGAACGACTGAACCGTAGCCGTCGCCCGGGAGGGCGACAGCAATGGTCATCGACCCATCCGGCGGATCAGTTTGCGAATTTGTTGATCAGGGCGATGCCCGCCACGATCAGAACCACCGCCGCAACCAGTCCCGCAATCGCAATCGCTCCAAGGCTCATCGCTTTCTCCCTCGCTCAGCAGATCTGTTCTGTTCATCGGCGCGGCCGTTAGAAACGATCAGTCGCCACAGAACGATCCAGGATATTTCCCGAGCCACTTTCTCTCAGTGATGCTGGTCACGATAGAACCGTGCCGGCCCCGCATGACAGTCCGGCAGGCCATAGATCTGGAAACAGCGCGGGGTGCGACGCAAGGGCGATGCAACTGGCCATGGTTCGATAGCCGTCGGCGGAGAGGCCGCCCTCGGTCTCGCAGTTTTCGAGGAACGGGCGGACCTTACCGCACCACTTCGATCACCGAGCTGTCTGATCCGCTCCATGCCGCGCCGCCGGTGTGGCTCAGCTTGTGTGCGCCGTCGTCCCAGTGCAGGTGCGTGATCTGGTCGTCGCCTTTCTCATAGGCATACGTCCGGCCGTCGTCCTGATACAGTGTGAAGTCGGCATTCGCGCCCGGCCAGATCTGCACTTTCGCGATGGCCTGCTTTTGCGCCGTGCTGTCGATGGCGCTGCCCAGCGGGATGATGGAACCCGCGCGCACAAACAGCGGCAGCCTATCGATGGGCGCGTCGGCCGTAAGGGTCTGGCCGCCGCGCACGCGCTGGTGCGTCCAGTAGTTGTACCAGTCCGTTCCTGCGGGTAAATACACCTGCTTCGTCGTGGCGCCTTGTTCAGTAACCGGCGCTACCAGGAACGCCGGGCCGAACATATATTCGTCCCCAATCTCGGCCACCTTGGGATCGTCAGGAAAATCCATAAAGAGCGCGCGCATGAAGGGCGCTCCGGTCTGGTGCGTCAAGTATCCCAGCGAATAGATGTACGGCATCAGCTCATAACGCAGCTTCAGGTATTGCTCGAGAATTGGCTCCGCCTGCTTTCCATAGGACCACACCTCGTTGTAACGGCGGCTGCCGTGCGTACGCATGATGGGCAGAAACGTGGCGTACTCAAACCAGCGCGTATACAGCTCCGGGTAGTCGTCGTACCCGCCGACGGTGTCGCGAGCGTCGGAGGGATCGAGCAGAGGCGGGCGATCCGGATGGTGTACGGCAGGCAGATACTGCCACCCGCCCGTATCGTTGCTCCAGTAATTCAGGCCGGAGGCCGTGACATCGAGTCCCGTGGGAACCTGGCGGCGAAAAGTATCCCAGGTCGGATAAATATCCGAAGACCAGACGATGGTTCCATTGTGCTGCAGCCCCAGGTAGCCATCGCGGGAGAGGATCAGCGCCCGATGATCGGTGTCGGCGCGGAAGCCCTTATACAGCGCACCGGTGTGAAACAGCGGATAAACGTTGAAGTATTGCGTGCCCGGCCCAATCGAGAAGTAGCTGCCGTTGGGAGGCAGATCCGGCTCAGTCTCGTCCGCCCAGAGCGAATCGAATCCCTTGCTCAGGATGTTGTCGCGAACCGTCTTCCAGTACCACTTCGCCGCGTCAGGATTCGTGGTGTCGATGTCTGAGCCGGCATGATCGTAGGGCATCCCATTCGTAGGCGTGCCATCGGCCAGGTGCTCGAACCAGCCATTCTCAGCAATTTGGGAGTAAAAGCGATCCGTCGGCACAAAGCGCGGCCAGACGCTGATCATGGTCTGGATACCCTCGGCGTGCAGCTTGTCATTCATGGCTTTGGGATCGGGCCAGTAGCGCGGATCAAAATCCATCTGCCCCATGTTGGTGTAGTAGAACCAGTCGACCACGATGACGTCGAGAGGCAGATGCCGTTCGCGGTAACCGTTGGCCACCGCCAGCACCTCCGCCTGGCTCGAATAGCGCTGCTTGCACTGGATGTAGCCATAGGCGGCCTTGGGCAGCATGGGCGTGTCGCCGGTCAGGAGCCGGTAGCCTTCATACAACTCATCGGTGGATTTGCCGGCGATCACGAAGAAGGAGACCCGGTCGCCTACCTGAGAAGTCCACCGCGTCTGCTCGTTAAACCCAGGCTCAATGGTGGTTTTGGAGGGATTGTCCCATAGCACCGCATAGCCCTTGTTGGTGACGAGGAAGGGCACGCAGAAGCTCGGGCCTGCCGGCGCCACATAGTCGTTCCAGCACCGGACGGGGTGGCCGCGGTGGTCGAGATACCCCTCCTGGTTCTGACCCAGGCCGTAGTAGTGCTCGTCGTCGGGCGAGCGGAAGCTGGCGCCCACCTGGTCGTAGGTCGGGTCCGCTGAGCGAGAGTCAAAATCGTCGTAAGCGATGGACGGCTTCAGTTCGTTCAGCACCTCCGCGTTGCCATCCTTGTAATTCGGAACGGACATCGACCAGCCTTCGAGATCGAGCAGCGGCTTGCCGTCCGCCGTGGTGACGGTGAGCGGAACGTACGGGGTCGATCCGCTGAAGTACTGGCAGGTATCGCACTTGTATTTTGTTTTGTTCGCGTCGTAGTGCGGAATAGGCAGTTTCACCGCGAGCCGATCCGACCGATAGGTGTCGAGCTGCCCGCTGTGTTCGTAGTTCCATCCGGTCGTTGAGGGCCGGCCGGTGATGCCATAGCCGGGAGGAGCCAGCGCGGCATCCTTCCGCAGGCTCAGCGTGATGCGAACGATGTTTGGCGCGTAAGCCTCTAGCGTGACCGTGGCGTCGCGGCGCTCCAGCACAATCTGCTTCTTTCCGGAGGTCTGGGCGTGGGTGAGGGGAGTAAAGGGCAGGAGCAAAAAGAGGAGGGCAGGGAGCAGCTTGCGAGTCATAGACGATCCGGCGTGAAAACGTTATCGCACGTCAGTGTACGCTGCGAGCAGCACGCTGTACAGCGGCTAACCCGATGAATAAATCGATTTTGCATGGATAAAGATGAGGTGCAATTGACCGTCCGCGCTGAGGCTTCGTATGATGGACTCTGCCTTCCTCAGATTGGCGGCGTAGCTCAGATGGTTAGAGCGTGGGATTCATAACCCCAAGGTCGGTAGTTCGATCCTACCCGCCGCCACCAGATTCTTGTCCCGACGTTGGCAGTCTTCCCGCTCGTTTTCGGACACAATCGTCCGGCTGCGGACAATCCCTCTCTTCCCGCATTAGACTAACCTCCTGAATCGGCATAGCTTCTGAGCTGCGCGGCTGGTATGTTGCTGGCCCACGGTTTGCAGTCCCACGCAATTCAGTTCGCGACGAGGAGGAGAGATGGGCAGTTGGGGGCAGGATCTTCGTTACGCGGTACGGCAGTTGCGGAAATCGCCGGCCTTTGCGCTGACAGCCATCATTACTCTGGGCCTGGGCATTGGGGTCAACGCCGCCATGTTCTCGGTGATCGAGCAGGTTCTGCTGCGGCCCTTACCCTATCGCGACGTCTCGCGCCTCGTTCAGATTGGGCCGCGTTCCAGCGGCGCGACTGCCGGCTTTGACCCGGCTTCGCTGCCTGACATCCGCGACTGGAAGGCCCGCAGCCACGAATTTTCCGACCTGGCATGGTGGACCATCCAGTTGCCGACTCTGGGCGGCCGCGACAATCCCATGCTGGTCGCGCAGATCAGCTCGAGCGCCAACCTGCTCCAGGTTCTTGGCGCCCAACCGGCGATCGGCCGGGGTTTCCTGCCGGAAGACGACAAGCCCGGCAGCCCGCGCGTCGTGATCCTCGGCGATGAGCCATGGCATCAGCTCTTTCACGGCGATCGAGGCGTCGTCGGCCGAACCGTCCCCATCAACGGTGAGCCCTACACCATCATCGGCGTGATGCCGCCGGCCTTTCAGTTTCCGGAGAATACCGGGGACGAGATCTATTCCACGCTGCCGGCGAACGCGGGCCTGGAGGATCGAGGCAGTTCCTCGCTGGCCGCCATCGCGCGGTTGCGCCCAGGCGTGACCGTCGATCAGGCGCAGCAGGAGATCACCGGGATCCACACCCAGCTGCTCCATGACTATGCGGCAAAGGAATCGGCCACGCCGGTGCACGTTGAGTCGTATCGAGACGTAGCCACCGACAGCGTGCGCTCGGGCCTCTACGCCCTGGATGCCGCGGTAGCCGTGGTCTGGCTGATCGCCTGCGCGAACCTGGCCGGATTGATGCTGGCCCGCGCCAATGCGCGGCGCCGGGAACTGGCCATCCGCGGAGCGCTGGGCGCAGCCAAAGGCCGGCTGGTACAGCAGTTCCTGACCGAGAGTCTGCTGCTCAGCTTGGCCGGAGGTGCGGCGGGACTGTGTGCCGCCTGGGGATCACTGCGCATCCTTACCCACTACCTCGGCGATGTGATCCCGTACGGCGGGCAGCTTCACATCGACGTCGGCGTCTGCGCATTCCTGGTGCTGATCTCCTGCCTCTCGGCGGTTCTCTTCGGCGTGGCGCCGGGGCTCTACGGCGCCAACCTGCCGGTGCAGGATGGCCTGCGCGACGGCACGGCCGCGGCCGGGACGAGCAGAAAGCATGCGCGCTGGCGCGATGCATTGGTGGTCGGCGAGATCAGCATGACCCTCGCGCTGCTCATCGCCGCCGGGCTGCTGATCCAGACGTTGTGGCAACTTCGCCATACGGCGCTTGGATTCGTCCCTGAACACGTAGTGACCACCTCCATCTTTATGCCTACCCATGGAGCGTGGTGGGAGGAAGACACCTCGAAGTCCCCCAACCTGATCGCCACTTTTTACAATCCGCTGATCGAGAAGCTTGAGCACATACCGGGCATTCAGGCAGTCGGCCTGAGCACCGTGCGGCCCTTCAGTCCCAGCCACTTTGATCTCAACATCTGGCCGGCGAACCAACCCGCACCGGCGCAGAAGGACCAGAAGGACGCTCAGGCCCGCGCCAGCAATCCCGACTTCTTCCGCGCCATGGGAATCACCCTGGTGCAGGGACGCGGCTTTGCCGATACAGATCGGCCCGGCGGCTCGCTGGCCGTCATTGTGAATCGGGAGTTCGTACGCCGCATCCTGGATGGCCGCGATCCGCTGGGCACCCAGCTGAAGTGGGATGACAGCGACAAGCATCTTACGGCGACCATCGTGGGCGTCATCGCCGACATTCATCAGGACTCGGCCCGTCAGGCTTCCGTCCCCGAGATCTACTTCGACCTGGAGCAGCTCAAGCCGGGGCAGGATTTGTACGGGATCCTGGCGGCGTTTCATGTCGATCTTGCGGTTCGGACAGTTCTTGCTCCGGAGACGGCCTTCCGCGCCGTGCGGGACGCCGTGCATGAGTTCGATCCCAACCTGGCGTTGGCCGATCAAACCACAATGCAGGACGTGGCCGACAACTCGCTGGGCAGCCAGACCCTGGCGGCGCGCCTGCTGGGACTCTTCGGCCTGGCCGCTTTGCTCATTGCCGTCGCCGGCATCTATGGGCTGCTGGCCTACTCGGTGAGTCAGCGTACTCGCGAAATGGGCGTGCGCATCGCCCTCGGGGCCCAGCGGGCAGACATCCTGTGGATGGTGCTTCGCCATGCCATCGTGCTGCTGGGCATGGGCGTAGCCATTGGTCTCGGGATCGCCTGGGCGGCAGGGGGCGTCCTGCGCTCCTATCTCTATGGCGCCGCTGGCTACGACGTGGCGACGGTGCTGTTGGTCGTGTTGGTGCTCGGCGCATGCGGAGTAGCCGCCAGCTATCTGCCCGCGCGTCGAGCGGCCGGAGTCGATCCGGTGGAGGCCCTGCGGTCGGAGTAGGGGATGCGGCGGGGCAGAGGGTACGGTTCAGGTTACCTGGTCCGGTCATTCAACTGGCTTAGGCCAGTCTGGTCGATCCGTGTATCCGCCGATTTCGAGACCCATTTCGGCAGTATAGCGAATAAAAGGCGAAAGCAATCAACAGGCGCGCAAGGTGTATGCTTGAGGCCAAATTTTCGAGGGATCTATGAAGAGCCCCAGACTGTTCCTGTGCGCTTTCCTTGTGCTCTTAGGTTTGATGCCGCTCTTCAACAGTTTGAACAACCCGCGTCTCAGAGGACTCCACGGCTCCGACTTCGTACGGCTCATAGCGGTGGGAATCTGTTTCGGTGTCGCATTCGGCATTCTGGTGGGGCGCCGCAAGTTCAGAGGTGAGTAGATGCCCGGCGCGAAAAAGCCGCCCCTTTTGCGGTAAGCGGCACTAAGCTGCGGCGTTGTTTTGGAAAATATCAGGTCAGGTTTCGACCTTGCGGGCGCATCCCCCGACGACGCCCGGTACGGTGGGAGGGAAACACCTTCGCCCTCAGTAGCTCCCATAATTCTGCCTACGCTCGTGACGACGGGCGAGCATGTAACGGTACCAGGAGGGGATGCGGCAGGGAGAGGTTACAGGGTACAGGGTTTCGGAACGCCAGCGGGATAACGGTTAGCGTTGAGAGGGAGAAGGCCTGGGGCTTCGCCCGGGATCATGCTGGGTTTGGTGCGAAATCCGGGCTGCTTCATCTAAGAACTATGAGCTTGCCTGTTTCGGTCCTGGACCTCGTGGGAATGCGGCCCGACGAGACTCCGGCGCCGGCCATTGCCCGTTCGGTTGATCTGGCACAGCATGCCGAGGGGTGGGGGTACCGGCGCTTCTGGCTGGCCGAACACCACTCCATTTCCGGGCTGGCGTGCTCGGCGACCCCGGTTCTGATTGGACACGTTGCCGGAGCCACACAGTCGATCCGTGTCGGTAGCGGCGGAGTCATGCTGCCCAATCACGCTCCGCTGGTTGTGGCCGAGCACTTCGGCACCCTGGAGGCGCTGTATCCTGGCCGCATCGATTTGGGACTGGGGCGCGCACCCGGCGGCGACTTCCACACCATGCGAGCTCTGCGCCGCGAACTGCGCCAGAGCGGCGACGACTTTCCTGAGCTCCTGGAAGAACTGCGAACCTATCTTGGCGACGAGAGGCCTCGCCAGGCAGTGAAGGCCATCCCGGGGCAGGGAAGTCACGTGCCGATCACGCTTCTGGGTTCGAGCGACTACAGCGCCCGTCTGGCGGCCATGCTCGGCCTGCCCTTCGCCTTTGCCGCCCATTTCGCTCCCGATTTGCTGGTCGAAGCCACGCGGCTGTATCGGGTACATTTCCGTCCCAGTGAGGTGTTGGCTCAGCCTTGGCTGATGGTCGGCGTGCCAGTGATGGCCGCTGAGACGGACGCCGAGGCACAGAGGCTCTTCACCACTCCGCAGCAACGATTCCTGCGATTAATACGCAATCAGCCCGTGGAACTGCTGCCTCCGGTGGAGTCGATGGATGCGGTTTGGAACGATTGGGAGAGAGCTGCGGTAGAAAACAAGCTGCGAGAAGCCATTGTGGGATCAGAGGCTACGGTGAAAGCTGGACTCGAAAAGCTGATTGCAACGACCGGTGCCGACGAGGTGATCGCCGTGACCGACACGTGGGATCACGCGGCGCGGCTGGAGTCGTATCGTCGGCTGGGATATGTGGCGGCAGCGATTGAAGAGAAGACAAGCGTTACCGCAGAGGTTTAGGGGTCCGCAGGAATGAGATGGGGAAGGAGCAAATCAGATCAGAGGGTCGGCAGCTGAGAGAGGGTCAGGACTGCGACGCGGCAATCTGGGCTTTTGCCCTGGCTGCAGCGACCTGACCGGCATGGATGCGGAATGTCGCGAAAGCAACGCGGCAAACACCATAGGCCAGGAGAACTCCAAAAGCAAGCGACGCCAGCGCCGCGCAAACCAGCATGAGGAAATTAGTCGCGTCCTGCATAAATCCCGAGAGGGTCTCCTGAAACCAGCCTGGACTTGTCAGTCCCTGCCACTATCCTTCGATGTCATTCTTAGCAGATGAGAGGGTACGTTGACCCACTTTTCTGTTGCCGAATAAGATACCGAGAGGAAAATCTTTCCCGATTTTAACCAGGGTTTCCCGTTTTGCAATTCGTAACGGGATGACTTTGGCTACAACTTTCGTTCCATTAGTAACCTCCTTCGTCATGACCATCACCCACATCACCGTGCGCGGCGCCCGGCAGCACAATCTGCGCGACATCGGGGTCCAGATCCCGCGCAACACGCTAACGGTGGTAACCGGTCTGTCCGGCTCCGGCAAATCGTCGCTGGCCTTCGACACGATCTACGCCGAGGGCCAGCGCCGTTACGTGGAGACCCTTTCGGCGTATGCCCGGCAGTTCCTCGATCAGATCGAGCGGCCCGATGTGGACTCCATCGAGGGGCTGAGCCCCGCCATCTCCATCGAGCAGAAGACCACCAGCCGCAGCCCGCGCTCGACGGTCGGCACTATTACCGAAATTTACGACTACCTGCGCCTGTTGTATGCGTCGGTGGGCGTGCCTCACTGCCCCAACTGCGGCCGGCAGATCTCGCGGCAGTCCGCGGAGCAGATCGTTGAGCGCATTCTCGCGCTGGCGCAGGGCGAACGGATCACGATCTATGCGCCGGTGGTGCGTGGGCGCAAAGGCGAGTTCAAAGACCTGCTCGACAAGCTGGATCAGCAGGGCTTCCGCGCGCGCGTTGACGGCGAAATTCGCGATCTGGCCGAGTCGCTGAATCTGGAGAAGCGAAAGAACCACACCATCGACGCGGTGGTTTATCGGGCGGTGCTCAAGCCCGGCATCGAGAAGACCATGGCGGCCTCGGTCGAAAAGGCACTGCAGATGGCCAATGGCCTGGTGCTGGTCGCCACGCAGGGCGAGGAACAGCTCTACTCCTCCTCGATGGCATGCCCGGATTGCGGCCTCGACGTACCGAAGCTGGAGCCGCGCAGCTTTTCTTTCAACAGCACCTACGGGGCCTGCCCGGAGTGCCATGGACTGGGCAGCATCTACGACTTCGATCCGGCGAAGGTAATTACGGACTGGAGCAAACCGCTGCTGGACGGCGCTCTCGGCCCGGGATCGGGATCGCAATATCTGCAGAGGCTGATCGGCATCGCCGCCCAGAAGTACAAGATCGACATCAAGCAGCCCTTCGAGCAGCTCAGCTTCAAGCAGCAGGAACTGCTGCTCTGCGGGCCTCCGCAGACCGAAGCGCCGCGCACCGGCTTCCACGGCATCCTCGCGTATCTGCGCGACTCGCTGGAAGAGGCCAAGTCCGACACCTACCGCGAGTGGATGATGCAGTACATGTCGGCTTCGGAGTGCCCGGCCTGCAAGGGGCGCCGGCTGCGGCCGGAATCGCTCGCGGTGCGCATCGACGGGATGTCGATTGCCGACTTTACCGCCATGCCGATGAACCGGGCGCTGGACCGGGCGAAGGCGATCGGCTTTTCGGCGCGCGAGGCGCTGATTGCCGAACGCCTGCGCAAGGAGATTGTCGAGCGGCTGCAGTTTTTGAACGCCGTCGGACTGAGCTATTTGTCTCTGAATCGAAATGCCGCGACGCTCTCCGGGGGCGAAGGGCAGAGAATCCGGCTGGCAACGCAGATCGGCTCGCGGCTGCGCGGCGTGCTTTATGTTCTCGACGAACCCTCCATCGGCCTGCACCAGCGCGACAACCAGCGGCTCATTCATGCCCTCGAATCGCTGCGCGATCTGGGCAACACAGTACTGGTGGTGGAGCACGACGAGGAGACCATCCGCCACGCCGATTACGTGCTGGACCTCGGACCCGGTGCGGGACGGCTGGGCGGGCAGGTCGTCGCCGAAGGTTCACCGGAGAAGATCATGCACACGCCCGCCTCGCTGACCGGGCGCTATCTGGCGGGCGAGATCTCCACATTGCAGCGGCTGGTGCCGCGCGGGGTCACCGGCAAGTGGCTCACGGTAGAGGGCGCGCGCAGCCATAATCTTCAGGACCTCACAGTGAAGTTCCCTGTGGGAGTGATGACCGTGGTGACCGGCGTTTCCGGCTCGGGCAAAAGCACCCTCGTGAACGACATTCTCTACCGCGCTCTGGCGCAGGAGCTGTACGGCTCGCGCGAGGCTCCCGGCCTGCACTCGAAGATCAGGGGCTTCGAGCACATCGATAAGGCGATCCGCATCGATCAGTCGCCGATCGGGCGCACGCCTCGGTCGAATCCTGCGACCTACACCGGGGTCTTCACGGCCATTCGCGATTTGTTTGCCATGCTGCCGGAGTCGCGGGAGCGCGGCTATAAGCCGGGACGCTTCTCCTTCAACGTCGCCGGCGGACGCTGCGAGGCATGCCAGGGGGAAGGGCAGCGGCGCATCGAGATGAACTTCCTGCCCGACGTCTACGTACAGTGTGAAGTGTGTAACGGACGCCGTTACAATCAGGAGACGCTGGCGGTTCGCTTCAACGGCTATTCGATTGCCGATGTGCTGGAGCTGACCATCGAGGACGCATTGCCGGTGCTGGGCGACATCCCTCAGGCCCGCCAGAAGCTGGAAACCCTGGTCGACGTGGGCCTTGGCTACATTCATCTGGGCCAGGCAGCAACCACGCTCTCCGGCGGCGAGGCCCAGCGCATGAAGCTGGCTCGCGAGCTTTCCAAACGTCAGACCGGGCGCACGCTCTATTTGCTGGATGAACCGACCACCGGACTGCACTTCGACGATGTGCGCAAGCTGCTTGAAGTGCTGCATCGCCTCACGGACCTGGGCAACACCGTGATCATCATCGAGCACAACCTCGACGTCATCCGGAACGCGGACTGGCTGATCGACCTGGGTCCGGAAGGCGGCGAAGGTGGCGGACAGATTGTCGCCGAAGGTCCCCCGGAAGAGGTGGCCGGTATCGCCCAGTCCTACACAGGACAGTTTTTGCGGCGATACTACTCGGAGGTGGCCTCGGCTGCGCTCTCTGCCACTGCACGAGGGAACGGGAATCGCAGCCAGCGCGGGCAGTCCTCGAAGAGCAGGAACACGAAAGAGACGGTGCAATGAACTTCGCCGACGCGAACGGGAGTCCTGAAGAGGTCCCGGATCTGGAGACCCCGCCCCCGCTGGCGGATCATAGCCCTGAAGGCAACGGATGGGCGCCGCTGGAGCCGGTCGCGCCTCCAGTGCCGGAGGGTGAGCTTCAGCCGGTTACCATGGTGGCCCCCCGTCCGCGTTTCATTCCGAATCTCGGCCACACTCTGGTTTTCTTTCTTCTGCTGGTGCCGGCCTTTGTTGGCGGCTACATCTTCAGCTTCGTCCTGTTCCTGGCCATTGCCCATGTCCCGCCGCATGTGTTGATCGATCGCATGGCGAGAGAATTCCGCTATGCCATCACCCTTCAGGCCATTGTGTACGGCGTGCAGTGGTCGCTCGCCGGGGCTGTCTTCTGGCTCTGGTGGGGGCAGTCTCTGGCGCAGGGCATCAGCTGGAACTCGAGCGCGGCGCGGCGATGGTTTTTGCGTTTGGCGCTGCTGGGCCTGGCGACCGGCTTGGTCATGACCTTGGCCGGCAACTTCGTCCCCATGCCCAAAACCCCGCCCATCCTCGAGGACCTCACCAAATCGCGCCTCGGCGCGTGGCTGATGATGATCTTCGGCATCACCCTGGCTCCGCTGACCGAGGAGCTGGCCTTCCGCGGATTCCTGCTGATGAGCCTGGTGAACTTCTTCCGCTGGCTCCAACGGCGTGGCTCGATGAGCGAGCCGGCGGTGCGGATGTTCGGTATCCCGGTGTCGATTGCCATCACCTCCTTCGCCTTCGCCATGGTGCACGCCGGCCAGGTGTCGCACTCGTGGGGACCGCTGCTGCTGATCGGCACCGTCAGCGTGATCCTCTGCCTGGTGCGGTTGCTCAGCAATTCTGTCGCGGCGGGGGTGGTCGTCCACGCGGCCTATAATTCCACCCTGTTTGCCGCCCTGCTGGTGCAGACGGATGGATTCCGGCACCTCGAAAAACTCAATGGCTAACCCAGCCAATTCGCGATATCGTTAGCGTCCGGGAGCGGAGCGAATGGCGAATCGATTTCTAACCATGCCGTGGGTTCACACAACGCAGGATTGCGGCCTGCTGGCGCTGCGCCTGATCGTCTCCGGATCGCTGTTTCTCAAGCACGGTCTCGAGAAGCTCTTTACCTTTTCGGCGATGTCCACCCATTTCCCCAATCCGCTGCATATCGGAGTCATCCCCAGCCTGATCTTTGCCATGATCGCGGATGGTATTTGCATGCCCCTGCTGATGCTGGGCCTCGCGACGCGCTGGGCCGCGCTATGGTCTTTCATCAACCTCATGGTGGCGTGGGCCTTCGTGCAGCACTTCCAGTTCTTCGGCCGCGGCGGCGGCGAGGTGATGGTGGTGTACCTGGGAACCATGGTGACTTTGTTCCTCGCCGGACCAGGAAAGTACAGCATCGACGCGCGGCTGGCTCGCTGACTGCCTCAGTTCGTCTCACGAAACAGGCACCTCCTCCTGCTATCCTCAATTGACTGAATGGCAGCCGAGACCGCCATTTCCCCTCGCAGACAAGCGGCGCGCACCGCCGCGATGGCGCTGTTTCTTCTCACCTGCCTGAACCTCTTCAACTTCATCGATCGCTACGTGCTGCCGGGCGTGCAGCCTTTGATCCAGCACGATTTCCGCATTGACGATGCGCAGGCCGGCCTTCTCACCTCGGCGTTCTTCTTCACCTACATGCTGATTGCGCCGCTCACCGGATGGCTCGGCGACCGGCTTCCGCGCAAGCCCCTGATCATCGCCGGAGCCCTGATCTGGAGCGCCGCGACGCTGCTCACCGCAACCGTCCACAGCTACGAAACTCTCCTGCTCCGTCATGCGGCAGTGGGGATAGGCGAGGCGACCTTCAGCATCTTTGCCCCGGCACTGCTGGCGGACTTCTATCCGGAAGAAGACCGCAACCGCGTTCTCAGCATCTTCTACCTGACCATTCCCGTCGGCGGAGCGCTGGGCTATCTGCTGGGTGGCGTACTGGGTCAGCGCTACGGATGGCGCGCGCCGTTCTATGTCGCCGCTTTGCCGGGTGTGCTGATCGCCCTGGCGTTCTGGCTGCTGGTCAGGGAACCGAAACGCGGCGCTGCCGATACCCTTCAGGCCACGACCGAGCGCATCAGCGTGCGTGGCCTTCTTGGCAATCGTGGGTTCCTGACCGCAACTCTGGGCATGGCCATGTGGACCTTCGCGGTCGGCGGCATCTCCACTTGGCTGCCCACGTTTCTGCGCCGCTTCGCCGGTTACTCGGTCGCAGGCGCGGGCCTCACCGCCGGCGAGATCACCGCGGTGGACGGCCTGCTGGCGACGATCGTCGGAGGCTGGCTTGCGCAGCGCTGGCTGAGGAAGAACCATCGCGCGCTCTATCTGATCTCCGCCTGGGGCTCAGTGCTGGCGATTCCGTTTGCCGTTGCCGTCTTCTTCGGACCTGCGCGGTATCTGCTGCCCGCTGCCTGGCTGGCGGAGTTCTGCCTCTTTCTCAATACCGGTCCCCTGAACGCGGCGCTGGTGAATTCGGTGGCTGCCCCTATCCGCTCCACGGCCATTTCCCTGAACCTGCTCATCATTCATTTGCTGGGCGATTTCCCCTCGCCGCACCTCATCGGATGGATCTCCGACCGCCACAATCTGCGCGTCGGCCTGGGCGCAACTCTGGTATCGCTCGCGATTTCGGGCCTGATCCTCTTTGGCGGAGCCCGCTTTGCTCCGCGGCTGCCGGATCTGGAGCGGGAACTCGACTCTCCCGGCCACTAAACGCTGAACGCCATCCGCAAAACGCTGCGTCATCCCCATCCGGTAAACTAAGGACGAGGAATTCTATGCCGGAAATTCAGCGCAGGAAGACGGTGACGGTCCGGATCGGCCAGGTTCGCGTGGGCTCGGAAGCCCCGGTGGTGGTTCAATCCATGACCAACACCGACACCGCCGACGCTGCATCGACGATTCAGCAGGTGGCGGAGCTGGTCGAGGCCGGCTCAGAGCTGGTGCGGGTCACGGTCAACAACGATGCCGCTGCGAAGGCTGTGCCGCACATTGTTGAAGGACTGGCGAAGCGCGGCATCCATGTGCCCATCATCGGCGACTTCCACTACAACGGCCATCAGCTGCTGAAGAAGTATCCGGCCTGTGCGCAGGCGCTGGCGAAATACCGCATCAACCCCGGCAACGTCTCCATCGGCCGTAAGGACGACGACAACTTCCGCACCATGATCGAGTGCGCCGTCGAGAATCAGAAGCCAGTGCGCATCGGCGTGAACTGGGGATCGCTGGACCAGGCCCTGCTGACGCGTCTCATGGATGAGAATTCGAAGCGGCCCGATCCGGCTCCGGCGCGCGATGTGATGCTGGAGGCGATGTGCCGCAGCGCGCTCGATTCCGCCGCCGCCGCCGAGCGTTACGGCCTGCGCCGCGATCAGATCATCATCAGCGGCAAGGTCAGCGGCGTCCGCGACCTGATCGATGTCTACGAGATGCTCGCTGCCCGCTGCGACTTCCCCCTGCATCTGGGCCTGACCGAAGCCGGTATGGGCATGAAGGGCATCGTCGCTTCAACCGCCGGACTGGCGCCGCTGCTGCTCCAGGGCATCGGCGATACCATACGCGTTTCGCTGACGCCGAAGCCGGGCGCGAGCCGCACCGAGGAAGTGTTGACCGCGCAGCAGATTTTGCAGTCGCTTAGCATCCGCAGCTTTACACCGCAAGTGACCGCGTGCCCCGGCTGCGGCCGCACCACCAGCACCTTTTTCCAGGAGTTGGCGCAGCAGATCCAGGATTACCTGCGCACGTCGATGCCTGTGTGGCGCCAGCAGTACCCGGGCGTCGAAGAGCTTAAGCTCGCCGTGATGGGTTGCGTCGTTAACGGCCCGGGCGAGTCGAAGCACGCCAACATCGGCATATCGCTGCCCGGCACCTTCGAGGAGCCGAAGGCGCCGGTTTATGTCGATGGCCGGCTGATGACCACGCTGCGCGGGGACACCATCGTTGCCGACTTCCAGAAGATCCTCGACGAGTATGTGCGGACTCGCTACGGCAGCCGGGAGCTGGAAACCGTCGAGGTGTAGCCCTAAGCAAGCTCCGAGCTGAGCGAGGTGCGCGTCGAACGGGTTTGCGTCCCAGAATCCGCCCGTCCTTACTCACCGGCTCGCCGCTTGACGATTTCCCTCGCTCGCCGTCTCGATCGGCAGTGGGATTTCAATAGTTCCGATGCGGTCGGTGCGTACATCGCGCACTCCAAAGCGCAGCCACGTCGCCGTGGTGGGGACTTCCAGGGTCTGCTCGGCGCGCACGAAGGCCTGCGGCTGCTTCCCGGACGTCGAATCCCGAACCGCATTCTGTGAGACGCTGTTGAGCAGCCGGCCGGCGCCGTCGTAGGCGCCCGCCGCGAGTTCCAGCGTGAGTCCTGCGGCCCCTGCCGGACTTTGATCCGCCACCAGGTAGTCAATGGTGTAGAACTGCAGCGGAATGGGTGCGCCGATCTTCTCCGGCTTGCCCGGCCGGCTTTCTGCCACGCGCCCCGGCTGTTCCGCGAGCGCTTTCATCTGCGCGGGTGTGGCCAGCGCTGCCGGAGCAGCGTGCACCTGCGCCCGAAAGACTATCTCATGTGCATTGGGCGCGCCGTGCTGCATGTAGGCGTACATCGAATCGCCAGGACGATGAGCGAACACCAGATTGGCCAGCGCCAGCGCTGCCTTCTTCTGCTCCGGCGTATGCGGCGTGTTCGGGTCTTCTGCGAAATAGTAGCGGCGGTAAGCCAGTGTCACGCCCGCTCGATCGAGGCTCACGTGAATGCGCCGGATCTTGCCGCTCTCCTCCGTATTGCTGGGCGCATAGCTGATCTCGTAGTAGTTCGCGCCATTTTCAGTGGCCTGCTCAATGGCGTGGCGAAAGTTGTTGGTGTTGTAGTAGGCGTGGCCGCCGGTCACGTCGGCAATTCGATCGGCGGTAACGTCGACTCCGGCGAGATCGGGCCGCAGGCCGCCGACATTAACCGGATACACCGAGACCTGCGCAGCATTCAGCGCATCGATCGCCTCTCTCATAATCCGTGAGCTACGCGCATTGTCGATCGGCGTGCTGGTGACTCCGTCGAAGCCCTGGGCCTGCAGCGGCGACGACGGTCCCGGCATACCTCCTGTGGTTCCGGATACTGTATGACCAACCGCAGGCCCAGCCTGGCCCCATGCCTGGATTACGGGCAGGATCAGCCCCGCCGACATGGGGAACTCCGACGAGATCCAGATCAGGTTTTTGCGTCCCGGCAGTCCTTCCAGATACCGTCCCAGCTCGCTCATGACCTCAAAAGGCAGATCCATGTCGGTCGCACCGAAAGGCAGGCCCATCAGGAAAACGAACGAAATATGCTCCCCTTTGCGATGGGTGCCGAAAGCTTCGAGAAGTTTCTGCGAATCGGCGGTGAAGCCCTGCAGCATGCGAAAATCGTCGGCCAGCAGGAAGAGGGCGAAGCGCGTGCCTGCCGGCTTATCGGCGAGGAAGTCAGCCAGTTGCTGCCGCGCCTGCGGCTGATCCTCCTGCCGCATGTGCACCGCGTCGTAGACGATGACGTACAGCGGCCCCTGCTCCGGGGTGCTGGGCAAATCCATATAAGTGCCGGGAGGAAGAGTCGCCAGCTTCGGCGGTGTGAAGGTCGAGTTGGCGTCGTCCCGCTCTTCAAAGGAGCGGATCTTCTGAGGCTGGCCATCCTCGAATATGGAGAAGTCGCGGTTCGCGAGCCCATGGATGGCGTGATGGTGCGCGTCCGTGACCACAACGTCGAGAACCACCCGTCCCACAGTGCGACGAATCGTGTACGGAGCGGCAGTGCTCTGTGCCGCAAGCATCGGCAAAGTCGGCCAAAGCAGCATGAGCAGAAACAGCAGGGCAGCCGAGTGAGCAGAAGAGCGGTCTGGCATAGGAACCCGGGTTAGCAGAGCAGGGCGACCCTGCAGCCGCCCCGCCTGCCTTCTCGTTATACGTCAATCCGGGCCGCAGAGACGCAGTCAAACTCGCTCACGCTGCCTCCGGCAAGCTTCAGGACGCAGCCATACCCAGCCCCACCAGATTCGCGGCGGCGATAATGACCAGCATCCCGGCCCACAGCAGGCGCACCGGGCGTCCGCGGGCGGATTGCCATTCGCCGAGAGCCAGGCCCACCAGTGCGCCAAACAGCACATACAGGCTCATGTGCAACATCCAGTTCACGTAAAAGAGGCGCGCCGGAATATTCGCTGCTCCCCATGCATAGAAGAAGAACTGCAGATACCACATGATCCCCGCCGAAGCCGCCATGCAGCTGTTGACCAGCAGGGTGCGCCGGGTCTGCGAAAGGTCAGCGCGCAGCGACAGATCCTTTTTGAAGGCAAGGCGGGAGAAACAGTAGGCGAAATTCACCAGCGCCCCACCGCCCATGATGATCACGTAGCTGGGCAGCGCCGCATACAGGGGTTTCACTCCGACGTGTGTTGCCGCAGCGGCGATCGGACGTGCCGCGTCGATGGCAAACGACATCCCCGAGGAGAAAATTCCGCACATGATGGCCAGCAGCAGCCCCTTGCGCAGGCTGAATTCCTCGGTGCGGATGCCGAGCCGCTGCTCCTTCTGGTGCCCGGCCCAGGAGACGATGGCGATTCCGCCAAGCGCCACCACAATGCCGGCGATGGTCAGCAACCCGCTCCTGGTCGTGAACAGATAGACGAACTGCCCGTGCACCAGCGGAGGAATGATCGTCCCGATCACCAGCGTGACTCCGATGGCCACTCCGATACCCAGCGACATGCCCAGATAGCGCATGGTCAGGCCGTAGTTCACATTGCCCACGCCCCACATACAGCCGAAAAGAAAAGTGCGGAACAGGACTCCCGAGTCGATGCCGGCATAGAACGCGGCGAAATGCGGCAGCAGGATCAGGCTGACGCCAATGGGCAGCAATACCCAGGAGAAGATTCCCGCAACCGCCCAGGTTGTCTCCCACGACCACTTGCGGACCTTCTCAATCGGCGCATAGAACGAAGCCGCCGCGGCTGCCCCGATCATGTGCCAGCCGATCCCGGCGATTACCGAACCCATGCGTGCCCTCCTTTGCATTCACAGGGCACACACTGACCGCAGGCTGCCTGGCCAATCATCATCACTGGTGATGTTTTCCTTTATTGCCGGGGCCGCCGACCATCTGCTCCAACTGTGCACCGGCCAGCAGGAAGCCACCTACGCCGTAGTTATAGCTGGAGCCAGGCAGGTAGTGGGCCGGGGCTGCTCCCGTCTGCTGGATATTGCCGAGTCGTCCATCCTCGTAGATCTGGCCGACCAGGCCGCGCCACGCTTTGGCTATCACAGTTTCATAAACGGCGCGATCCAGCACGCCGTGATTTACGCCCCAGGCCAGGGCAAAGGCCATCAGCGCCGAGCCTGAGGTTTCCGGCTGCGGATAGTCCTTCGCGTCCAGCAGATCGGAGTGCCACAGGCCACCCTTCGCGTCCTGCAGCGGCTTGATTGCCTCAGCCATCTCGCGCAACTGGGCTTCAAATCGCGTGCGGCTGGAGTCGTTGTCAGGCCAGTACTCCAGCGTGCGAGCCAGACCCGCCATTACCCAGCCGTTGCCGCGCGACCAGAAGATGGGCTTTCCGCGATCGCCGGTCCTGTGCAGGTAATTGATGTCGCGGTAGTAGAGATGCCGCTGCGGATCGTAGAGCAGACTCGACGTCTCCTGCCAGTGTTGGTCCACGTAGTCCAGATACCGGCGATCATGGGTCACCGCGTACATGCGGCTCCAGACCGGGGGCGCCATGAACAGCGCATCGCACCACCACCAGGCAATCGGCGCCTGGTCCTGCGGAATTGGCGCAGTCCCTCCGGCAAGCAGATCGTCGAGAGCGGTCCGCGTGGATGCAAGCTTCTCCGGAGCCGGCTGCTGCAGATCCAGTTCGAGGTATGTCTGCGCGATGCTTTGATCGTCGGCATTCGGGCGTTCGGAGCGCAGCTGCCACCGGAACTTCACCGCCATGGCCTGCATCGCATCGCGATAGCGGCTGTCCTCGAGCGCCTGCGAGGCCGCCATAAATCCGGCATACAAGGTGCTCCAGGTCCAGGTGCGGTCGAAGTAAGGCTGTGCGCGCGCCAGTTCCCAGTCGGCCACTTTGCGGATCGCGGGACGGATGGCCTCCGGCTTAAGAGCTGCCGACAGGTTGGCTTTGGGGCCTGGCTCCGCCGGAGCGTCGCCGTTGTGTTCGGCAATGTCCCGATCAATGCCTTTCTGGTCCTGCGCGCTGATGGCCTGAGCGCACAGATCGACATCGATTGCTGCGAGCAATACCGTGGTCGCCAGGAGAAGCCTGCCCAGCGCCTTGCGGCGGTCGTGCCGGAAATCGACTTTGGCGTTCAGGCTGTTGGACATGCGCGGCGGATTTCCGGTTCCGGTCAACATACTGGAGGGCATCGGCCAATGTCAATTGGCGATTTGTTTTCCCCTTGAAGCGAAAGCCCTTTTATGAATTGCGCGCCAACAGGAGTTTCGGGCTGCCGACGTTCGTTTGCAGGTCACCCTTCGCATGGGCGTCGAGTGAATCTTTTTCCGAGATCGCGAATCTTATCAATGATTCTGCGGACTGGCTGGAATCAGGACGCAGCGCACTGATTGCCATCGGCAAATATTCGTTAAAACGATAATCGTTCCCGAGGAGCACCGGACTCAGGAAAACGGGTATAACGTGATGGCGCGAAATGAGGTTGCTATGTCGCTTCGCCCTGTGAAAGAGATCCTGTCCACCAAGCCCACCCTCGAAGGCGCGGGGGTGCGTCTCGAGCGAGCCTTCGGGTTCGGCAAGACCAAAGAATTCGATCCCTTCCTGCTGCTCGATGACTTCCGCAACGAGAACCCCGCCGATTATCTTGCCGGTTTCCCATGGCATCCGCACCGCGGCATCGAGACCATCACCTATGTGCTCGCCGGCAGCGTGGAACATGGCGACAGCCTCGGCAACCGTGGCAAGATGACCGCGGGCGACGTCCAGTGGATGACCGCCGGCAGCGGCATCCTGCACCAGGAGATGCCCAAGGGCGATGACCGCGGCCGCATGCACGGATTTCAACTGTGGGCGAACCTGCCCTCTCGGCTGAAAATGACCGATCCCCGCTATCAGGACATCCCCTCGAGCGCCATCCCCGAGGTGACCGAGGATGACGGCACGAAAGTCCGGATCATCTGCGGCGAGTTCTGGGGCCAGAAAGGACCGGTTGACGGCGTAGCCGCCGATCCCAGCTACCTCGATATCTCAGTCTCGCCCGGCAAGCGCAGGCGGCTGAAGGTGGAGACGACGCGGAATGCCTTCGCCTACGTCTTTGCCGGTGCGGGAAGCTTCCGCGATGCCAGCGAGCCACGGGCGGTGCTGACGGAATCGGGCGCAGACCCGAATGCGCAGCCCGTTTACGATGCGGCGAATCACTCCCTCGTCCTCTTCGACCGCGGCGATGAAATCCAGGTGCAGGCGGGGCCGGAGGGCATCCGCTTCCTGCTGGTCAGCGGTCAGCCCATCGAAGAGCCGGTAGCCTGGCACGGCCCCATTGTGATGAACACGCCCGAGCAGTTGCGCCAGGCGATGGCCGAGCTGCAAACCGGTTCGTTTATCAGGCACCGCGGATAAATAACGCGACCAGGGATCTTCGGCCGAAATCAACGCAAATGAAGAACAGGGTGGGTCCCGGCCCCCCTGTTCATTTTGTTTGACCCGGAGAAAGCAACAAAGAGCAGCCTCTTGGGTTCCATTGGCAGCGCCGTTTGGGCAATTTCCGGGCCGGCTCCCGACGCTTCGGGATAACATGCGATGCACCGAGAAAGTTACTGGAGTACCGCCTTGGGGGGATTACTCACAGGGTTACCGGGTGTATTCTCTGCTTAGTCGTTACCCCTTACTGCTGCGTCTTTTACTTGTGCGAATGCAGGGCTTTTCTCTGGTGGGCCGGCGTCTGATTCCTGGCGCATTACTCGGCCTGTTGCTTCTTGCCGGTTGTGGGCATCTTCGTCTCCGCCCCCACGCAGCGCACGAATACGTCTATGTCTGGGCCAGGGGCACGTATCTCCGTGACCGTGTCGCCGCAGTCAGCAATCGCGTAGCCGAGGTGGTCAACGGCCAGCGTCTCCAGGTTCTGGAGCACGGAAGGCGCTTCCTCAAAGTCAAAACCGACAAGGGCGAGGTGGGCTGGATCGAGGAGCACGGCGTCATCACTCAGCAGATTTACGACGAGTTCACCCGGCTGACCGAGGAGAATGCCCATGACCCGGTGGTGGCCACGGCGGTGTTACGGGACGACTACTGGCTTCGCGATGCTCCAGGGCGCAAATCCAACCGGTTTCTGCTGCTTCCGGAGAACACCCGACTGCAGCTCCTGATGCGGGCGTCAGTCCCCAAGCCAGAGCCGCCCCAGGCGTTGCTTCCCGTCGTCGCGAAGGCTGCCAAAAACAAGCCGGATGAACCCGCCGCACCGCCTCGGCCGAATCTCGAAGACTACTGGCTGGTACGCGACAGCGCCGGCCATGTGGGCTGGGTGCGCAGCCGCACCCTCGACGAGGATGTCCCCGACGCCATTGCCGGCCTCGCCGAAGGGCAGAAGATCGTGGGTGCTTACGTGCTGAAGACCGTCAGTGATCCCGACTCCAATGTCCCTGGCGGAAAGGTTCCCGAGTACGTCACCCTGCTGTCCCCCTGGAAAGACGGTCTGCCTTACGACTTCGATCAGGTCCGGGTCTTTACCTGGAACACCAAAAAGCATCGCTACGAGACGGCCTACCGCGAGCGCAATATTGCCGGGTACCTGCCGATTCACGTCGGCGAGCAGACCTTTGGGAATCAGCAGGAGCCGGTCTTCTCTTTCCGCGTGGCCACGAGCGATGCCCTCGCCATCGACACCCAGACCGGGATGGTCCGCCCCGGCGCAACCACGACCGAGAGCTACCACATGGAAGGGGTGATCGTCCGGAGGATCGGGGATCAGCCTCCTCCTCCCCCATCGACTTCGGCGAATAACCACCCGGACGAGCGTCACAGGCATCACCGCCGCCGACGGGGCTGATCCGTCCCCAGGGCTGAGACCGGCCCAGTCCCGAAACCTTCATCCGTCACACGCCGCTGCTTCAGGGGCAGAAGTCCGGCATCTAAGAGTCTGGACGCTGTTGGCCAAAACCTCCAATAACGTCCGGAGGACAGAAAATCGTGGTATCTGCCCGGTCAACGGCCGGCAGATGTTGCGTAATTCGTTCGTAAGCCCGTATCTTGGTTAACACGTCGCTCTGGCAGTTGCGGCGCTTTCGGAATTTCGACTTCGCTGCGGGATTTCCTGCAGTTCGCAGTTTCACCGTTGACTCGAAGATGGCAAAGGAGATCGGCTCATGGATAACAAGCCGGCGCAGAACATTCAGGACACGTTTCTGAACACGGTTCGCAAGGACAAGACCCCAATCACGATTTATTTGGTGAGCGGCGTGAAGCTTACCGGAAAAATTCGTTCCTTCGATAAGTACTCGGTGCTGCTGGAGAACAACAGCCAGGAGCAGCTGATTTTCAAGCACGCCATCTCGACGGTGGTCAGCACCCGTTCTGTCCTGCACGGGGAGCATCGTCCGCCGCACGCTACCCAGGCTGGTCCCGTGTCTGTGCCGCCTCCTCAGGCGGTTCATGAGGCGTCGGGCTCCTGAGAAGCGGGCGCAGGGCGGCCTTGACAATCCAATGCCGTTGAACGTGACGGGTGCAGGTCCCGAACGCGCACTGCTGGTTTCTGTGTCGCTTGGATCGGGACGGCGAAGTGTGCCTCGCGGCGCCGCGCAGGCGCGCAGTGCCGCTGCGGCGCAGGCAGGCATCGACGCCGGCGGTGACCAGCCTTCGCACCCCGTCGATCATGACGATTCGCGTCGCGAGGAATTCCGCGAGCTGGTCACCAGCGCCGGCGCCGCCATCGCAGCCGAGGTTCAGCAGCACAGGCCAAAAGCCGATCCGGCCACGCTGATCGGCAGCGGCAAGGTTGAAGAACTTTCCGGCATCGCGGCCTCGGCGCAGGCCGACCTGGTCATCTTCGATCATGATCTGAGCCCAACCCAGCTGCGCAACCTCGATGATGCGCTCCCATCCCGGGTCATCGATCGCACTCAGCTCATCCTTGACATCTTCGCCCGGCATGCGCGCACCCGCGAGGGCCAGCTGCAGGTGGAGCTGGCGCAGCTGGAATACATGCTGCCGCGGCTGACCGGACGCGGCAAAGCCATGTCCCAGCTTGGCGGCGGCATCGGCACCCGCGGACCCGGCGAAACTCAGCTCGAAACCGACCGCCGCCGCATTCAGCGCCGCGTGCTGCAGTTGCGGCGCGAGCTCGAGGCCGTGCGGCGCACTCGCGGCCAGCAGCGCCACCGCCGCGAATCAGTTCCGGTACCGGCCATCGCTCTGGTTGGCTACACGAACGCGGGGAAGAGCACCCTCTTCAACGCTCTTACCGGAACCGGTGTGCTCGAGTCCGCGCGCATGTTCGCTACCCTCGATCCCAAGCTGGCGGCCATCCAGCTTCCCAGCCGGCGAAAGGTGCTGCTGTCCGACACCGTGGGATTCATCCGCGATCTCCCCCACACTCTGATCACCTCCTTCCGCGCCACCCTCGAAGAGGTGCGCCGGGCTGAGGTGCTGGTCCATGTCCGGGATGCTTCCAGCCCCATTCGCGATGAGCAGAAGGCGGAGGTGGAAAAGGTACTTGGGGAACTGGATGTGCTGAGCAAGCCTCGCCTCGAGGTGATGAACAAGATCGACCTCCTGCCGGAAGAGGAACGGAACGTGCTCGCCGGAAACCAGCGGGTTATTGCCATCTCCGCCAGGGATCACATCGGCCTGGATACCCTCATGGACCGCATTGACGCGGAGCTGGTGCAGGACCCCATTCTGGAGCAGTCGCTCCGCATTCCTCAGTCGGAAGGCGATGCTTTGGCGGCTCTCGAAGCCGGGGCGGTGATTCGCGACCGCGAATATGAGGGAAATCTGGTGCGGATGACGGTGGCAGGACCCGCTTCGCTGCTGGGGCGATACCGGCGCTTTCGCTATAACCGGAGTAACCAGGAAGATTCGGCTGCCGGGTTACCCGAAGCCTCGCCCGGCAAGGCCGGAACATCCGGAAAAAGCGGCCCGTTATAGAAAAAGGCCCCCAAATAGCACGAACCGGATGATGGAGTGGTGGGATCTCCGATCACCCGGTTCGCCGACCCTGATCCGGGTCGAGGTGGTATCCTCATTCTACGCCGCAGGGGGGTCAGGTCAAGCCTATTTCGAGGGCTGCTGAAAAAAGTTCCTGAGCCCGCAAGATTCAGAGCGATCCTGGCGGCTGCTGGTAAGAGAAAAAAGGAGACGCAAACTCAGGTGCCTTTCGTCATTTGACACTCTTTTTTTGCGTCTGTTAGAACCAGAAGTTCCACCTGATCCACTCTTTACGTTCCCGACAGCCAAAGCCGGCCCGAACTATGGATGAATTGCTGCGTCAACTCGGTGATCTTGCGCTCGGTGGCATACCGACGCTGATCCTGTTCGTCATTTTGGTACTCGCGTACCGCTTTATTCTCTTTGCACCCCTGATGCGGATTCGGGCGGAGCGGCGGGAACGGACAGCGGGCGCGCTGGAGAAGTCGCGTCTCGCCATTGCCAACGCCGATGTCCGCGCCCAGGAGTACGCTGCGAAGCTGCGCGCTGCCCGGGCGGATATCTTCCGCCGGCAGGAGCAGCGTATCGAGCAGTGGAACGCGGAGCGCGAGCATGCCCTCGCCGCCATCCGGGTTTCGGCGCAGGAGCGTGTGCGCACCGCACAGCTGGCGCTGGCCTCCCAGAGCGAGGAAGCGCGCAGACAGATCGAGGCTTCGGCCAACGAGCTGGCGGCTCAGGTATTGGCCGCCGTTCTTCCTGCGGGCCAGACGGCGGAGAGTGCCCAGTGAAGCCGGTATTCAGGATCAACAACGGCTGGCTGGGCTCGGTGATGCTGCTGGGCGCGCTGGCCTTTGCGCCTCTGCCGCGGCTGCATGCTCAGGCGGCACCTGTGCCCAGGGCCCATAGTCACGATTCCAGCGAAGAGCACATGGATGCGCCCGAGAATAACGCCGAGATCGAGCAGTACCGGCATTCTTCGATAGTGCAGGCCATCGCCCGCACCGCGCACGTAAGCACCGAAACCGCCGCCGAGATCTTCGAGGATCTCAATTCCGCCGTCCTCATCGTGGGCATTCTCTGGTTCCTGGCGAAGGTGCTGCCGAAGATGTTCCGGCAGCGTGCAGAAACCATCCGGAAGGATTTGCTGGAGGCGCGCAGTGCCACCGAGGAAGCCAATCGCCGCCTCGCTGAGGTCGAAGCCAGACTGCTGCGGCTGGACTCCGAGATTGACGCGATGCGTCAGCAGCTGGAGACGGATGCCGAACAGGACGAGGCGCGCATCAAAGCCACGCTCGAAGCAGAGAAGGAGCGGATCATCAATTCCGCCGAGCAGGAGATTGCGGCGGTACAGGCCGGAGCCCAGCGCGACCTGAAGAAGTTTGCCGCCGACCTGGCCATCGATCAGGCTATGCACCGGATTCGCCTCAGTGCCGAGACCGATAAGGCCCTGGTGCGGGAATTTGGCTCAAAATTGAGCGGCGGAGGAAAGGCTTAGATGGCGAGTTACACATCGCGCTACGCGCAGGCCTTTGCCGATGTCGTTTTCGAGGTGCATCTTAATGCGAAGGACGCGCAGCGGCAGCTGGCAGACTTCGCAGCGGCCTGGAAGGAAAGCCGCGAACTGCGGGATTTCTTTCTCGACCCCTCCTTCCCGGTGGAGCAGAAAGTTGAGCTGCTGGACAAGCTGAATGCGAAGCTGGCCATGGGGAAGGAAACGCGCAACTTCATCGCGGTCATGATCCGGCACAACCGCATGGCCGGCTTTGAAGAGGTGGTGGCTGAGTTCAGGCGAGAGTTGAACCGGCGGCTGGGCATTCATGAGGCAAAGGTCACTTCGGCCCGATCGCTCGACGAGAGCGAGCGCCGCGAACTGGAGAAGCAGATCGCCGGGTTGACCGGCGGCCAGGTCGAGGCCCAATACGATGTGGATCCCTCGCTGCTCGGAGGCGTGGTCGTCCAGACCGGCAGCACGGTCTACGACGGGTCGGTACGGGGCCGCCTCGATCGGTTGCGAGAAGAGCTGGCAGGAACCTAAAAGGCCAGTTCCGGCCATCACAGGCAAATTCGGCCAGCAGCAGAAGCGGCCGGTAAAGTTGTTAGACGAATCAGCGGTTAAGGCAGCAAAGAAGACTGGGAAAAGAGAAGCATGGCGCAGATCAGAGCAGATGAGATAACCGCGCTCCTCAAGGAGCAGATCAGAAATTACGACGCAAAGATGCGCGTCGACGAAGTGGGGACCGTCATCACCCTTGGCGACGGCATCGCCCGCCTGCACGGCCTCGACAAGGTCATGGCCGGAGAGCTGCTGGAATTCCCCCACGGAATTGCCGGGCTGGCGATGAGCCTCGAAGAGGATCAGGTAGGCTCGGTGCTGCTGGGCGACTACACCGAGGTTCGCGAAGGCGATCAGGTGAAGCGCACCGGCAAGATTCTCAGTGTGCCCGTCGGCGATGCCATGATCGGCCGCGTCGTCAACGCTCTGGGACAGCCCATTGACGATAAGGGCCCCATCCAGACTTCGGACATGCTGCCCGTGGAGCGCCTGGCCCCCGGCGTCATCGATCGCCAGCCGGTGCGCGAGCCGATGATGACCGGCCTCAAGGCCATCGATTCCATGATTCCCATCGGCCGTGGCCAGCGCGAGCTGATCATTGGCGACCGCCAGACGGGAAAGACCGCCGTCGTTCTCGACACCATCATTAACAACGAGAAGAACGACCTGATCTGCATCTACTGCGCGGTCGGCCAGAAGCGCTCCTCGATCGCCCAGGTCGTGCAGACGCTGGAAGAGTACGGCGCCATGGGGCACACCATCGTTGTGGCGGCCTCCGCTTCGGAGCCCGCGCCGATGCTCTACCTCGCCCCCTACGCCGCCTGCGCCATGGGCGAGTACTTCCGCGACAAGGGCATGCACGCGCTGGTGATCTACGACGATCTCTCCAAGCACGCCATCGCCTATCGCGAAATTTCGCTGCTGCTGCGCCGTCCCCCCGGCCGCGAGGCCTATCCCGGCGACGTGTTCTATCTCCACTCCCGGCTGCTGGAACGCGCCTCGAAGCTGAGCGACAAAATGGGTGGCGGATCGCTGACGGCGCTGCCCATCATCGAAACTCAGGCGGGCGACGTCTCGGCCTACATCCCGACCAACGTCATTTCCATCACCGACGGTCAGATCTTCCTCGAAACCGATCTGTTCAACTCCGGTGTTCGCCCTGCTGTGAACGTGGGCCTTTCGGTTTCCCGCGTGGGCTTCTCGGCAGCCATTAAGGCCGTGAAGCAGGTTGGTTCGACGCTCAAGCTGGACTTGGCGCAGTATCGCGAACTGGCAGCTTTCGCGCAGTTCGGCAGCGATCTGGATAAGGTTACGCAGAATCAGCTGAACCGCGGCCAGCGCCTCACCGAATTGCTGAAGCAGCCGCAGTTCCACCCCCTCCCGGCAGAGAAGCAGGTCATCATCCTCTTCGCCGGCACTCAGGGATACCTCGACGACCTGAAGGTTGAGCAGATTCGCGCCTTCGAGGACGGCCTCTACAAGTATCTCGACACCGCGCAGAGCCAATTGCTGAACGACATCGCCACGAAGAAAGCTCTCGACGACGATCTGCGCAACCGCATCCACGCTGCGTTGAAGGAGTACAAGCAGAACTTCATCGCCGGCCATGAAGACGCGAAGCTGAAGGAAAGCTCCGTCCAGCCGCTCAATCAGAACGAGCAGAAGAAGGCGCAGGAGCAGCAGCCGCAGCAGGCGGTCGCGGCGAGATAGACCATGGCCAACGTTCTCGATTTACGGCGGCGCATCCGCAGCGTGAAGAACACGCGGCAGATCACCAAGGCCATGAAGATGGTCTCGGCGGCCAAGCTGCGCCGGGCGCAGGAGCGGGCACTGGCGTCGCGTCCCTACGCGGCCATGCTGGCATCGGTGCTCGAATCGCTGAAGCGGCGCGCTGAAATCTTCGATCCGGAAACCGGCGAGGTGCGCCATCCGCTTCTGCTGACCAGACCCGAAAAGCGCATTCTGCTGGTCGTCGTTTCCGGCGACAAGGGCTTTGCCGGAGCCTTCAACACCAACATCTTCAAGGCCGCGGCCAACTTCATCCAGGAAAACGGCGACAAAGAGATCGACATCGAGGCCATCGGTCGCAAGGGGCGCGATCTCTTCCGCCGCCGCTATGCAGCGGCCCAGTTCACCGAGGCTGCCGAAGAAGGGCAGCGGCCGGAGCGTCAGCGCAGCAGCGCGATTGAGCTGATCGGCGAACAGGTCATTCTTGAAAAGGTGAACTACGATCGGGTGCGCGAGCTGGCCGACGAGATGGTGGCGCGCTACACGCATGAGGAGATCGACGCAGCCTACCTCGTCTACAACGAGTTCAAGTCGGTGATCCAGCAGCGCGTCGTGGTGGAGCGCGTTCTGCCCATCATCGAGATCGGCAGGCAGCAGATCGCCGAGGCGCAGGAGCCCACCATCGAGGAGCGCGAACGCGCAGCCGAAGCGGCGCTTTCAGCGGGCGTGAGCCTCTATCCGAAGGAAGCTGAGGCCGCGCAAAAGCAGCTCGAAGACGAGGCGAAAAACTTCGGCACTGCCGAGGTCGACTACATCTACGAGCAGCCGCCGGCGGAGATCTTCGCTGACGTGCTGCCCCGCTATGTGGCCTCTCAGCTCTATCACGCCACGCTGGAATCGGTGGCCGCCGAGCACGCCGCGCGTATGACGGCGATGGATTCGGCGACCAACAACGCTTCAGAGATGATCGATTCGCTGACGCTGACCATGAACCGGGTCCGCCAGGCGGCGATCACCAAGGAAATTATCGAAATTGTGAGCGGCGCAGCCGCCATCTAGAAAGAACAAACGAGACATGGCAGAAAACATCGGCAGAGTAATTCAGATTTCGGGTCCGGCGGTGGACGTGCAGTTCGAAGAAGCAACCATGCCGCCGATTTATCAGGCGCTGCGCGTGACCAGTGATGGTTTTACCGTGCCCAATCCGATCAACGTGATCCTCGAAGTGCAGCAGCACCTCGGCGAAGGCCGCGTGCGCTGCGTGGCCATGGAAGCCACCGAGGGCATGGTGCGCGGCATGAAGGCCATCGATGAGGGCGGTCCTATTTCCGTACCGGTGGGCCCGGCCACGCTGGGCCGCGTGCTGAATGTGATCGGCGAGCCTGTCGACGCGCTCGGTCCGGTGAACGCAAAGAAGCGTATGCCGATCCACCGCCCGGCTCCGGCCTTCGACGAGCAATCCACGTCGGAGGAAATGTTCGAGACCGGTGTCAAGGTCATCGATCTGATCCAGCCCTTTTTGAAGGGCGGCAAGATCGGCCTGTTTGGCGGCGCCGGCGTCGGCAAGACGGTTGTGATCATGGAGCTGATCAACAACGTCGCGACCAAGCACGGCGGCTTCTCGGTGTTCGCGGGAGTGGGCGAGCGCACCCGCGAGGGCAACGACCTCTGGCTCGAAATGCAGGAGTCGGGCGTTATCAATCTGAAGGAGCCCTCGAAGTCGAAGGCCGCGCTGATCTACGGCCAGATGACCGAGCCGCCCGGCGCGCGCCTGCGCGTGGCGCTCACCGGCCTCACCGTTGCTGAGTATTTCCGCGATGAGGAAGGCGCCGATACGCTGCTCTTCATCGACAACATCTTCCGCTTTACGCAGGCCGGTTCTGAGGTCTCCACGCTGCTCGGCCGCATGCCGTCGGCCGTGGGCTACCAGCCGAACCTCGCCACCGAAATGGGCGAGTTGCAGGAGCGGATCACGTCAACCAAGCGCGGTTCCGTGACCTCGGTGCAAGCCGTTTACGTGCCTGCCGACGACCTCACCGACCCCGCCCCGGCGACCACCTTCGCTCACCTCGACGCGACCACGGTGCTTTCGCGGCCGCTGTCGGAGCTCGGCATTTATCCGGCTGTCGATCCACTGGCTTCGACCTCGCGCATCCTCACGCCGCGTGTCGTCGGGCAGGAGCACTACGACGTTGCCCAGGGCGTGAAACGCATTCTGCAGCGCTACAAGGATCTGCAGGACATCATCGCCATTCTCGGGATCGACGAGCTTTCTGAAGACGACAAGATCACCGTCTCGCGCGCCCGCAAGGTGCAGAAGTTCCTCTCGCAGCCCTTCCACGTGGCCGAGCAGTTCACCGGCATTCCGGGCCGCTACTGCAAGATCGCGGACACGGTGAAGAGCTTTAAGGAAGTGATCGAAGGCAAGCACGACGATGTGCCGGAGCAGGCGTTTTATATGCGCGGCACCATCGAAGAAGTGCTGGAAGAAGCCGAGAAGCTGAAGGCGGCGGCGAAATAGCTATGGCCGAAGGTCAGATCAAAGTCCGGCTGGTCACTCCTGACCGCATCCTGGTCGATCAGGATGCGGACGCTGTCGAAATTCCCGGCAAATCCGGCTATTTCGAAGTGCTCTACGGCCACGCGCCGCTGCTGTCGGAAGTGGGCGCAGGCGAAGTGCGGCTCCACGGAGGTGAATCCCGCGATCAGCGCTACAGCGTGGCCCGCGGCTTCGTCGAAGTCCTGCCGGATCGCGTGACAATTCTCGCCGAAAGCGCCGAGAAGCCCGAGGAAATCGACACTGCCGCAGCGCAGGAACAACTCCGTCGCGGCGAACAGATGTGGAACGAGGCTGGCGAGGACCCGGAGAAGTACGCCCACGCCAACGAAGTCATGGCCGAAGCCAACGCAAAACTGGAAAGCGCCAGCGCAGGCGCGGCTCACTGACGGCCGCCCCCGCGCTCCGCTCCGATTCCTGCCGCAGATAATCGCTATTGGCTGGTGACCGGCTTGTAGCTGGAGCTACCGGCTTTCTTCATCGCCTCCAGCCCCTCCTCCATGCCCAGCAGCGGAGTGGTCTTCACGCTCCGGCAGGCACCCCCCGCGCCCAGAGCCACCGCGAAGGCCGCGGCGCTGACGTTGTCAGGCATATCCACGATGCCGACCACATCGTAGTCGCCAAACGAGAGATAAAACGGTCCCATGCTGCCGCCGAGTTCCTCGATGGGTTTACGGACCGCCTCGGAGCGATTCTGCGGATTTTTGATGAGCGCGGCGAGGGCGGCCGGCGTATAGGCGACCTGCACCAGATAGCTGGGCATGGCATGACTCCTTTTCCAAATACTGCCGCTTATGTTCGGGGGAGCGCGGCAAGTATACTCCGAGGCCGGAAGCAGCAACTGAGCGTCGATTTCTCTCCGGCGGCCGAAGGCTTTTGCGGTGCGGCTCTTCTCTGACCGATTCCTTCTCGCACCAGGCCAATTGGATTACGCACTTCGGAGAGTGCCGGAAAAGCACTGCGCGGGTGTATAGGCATAGCTATTAACCCTGCAGTATTTCTTCACTGCCTGTAGGCCTCGACTTCGCGGCCTGAAGCGGGTGGTTGGACCCGAGATTTCTCCGCGCCTGCGAAGTTCCTCGTGCCACCCAGCCCCGCGTCCCGGTGCGCGAACCGAGCCCAATTCGGTCAGAGTGCAGCTGAACTCTGCAACCGAGCACGCAAAGAGGTTGTCGAGTTCTGCCCCTGCGCAGGCTTCCCCCGCTCGTACCGCCCGAAGGTGACAAGACGAAACCTCGTGGTCTCCTGCACGCGCAGCGTGGAGCGGGAAGACTTCCATCTCGGACCCAGGGCAAGTCCCGCACACACGGGCAAAGGCGATGGTCATGAACAGGATTGGCTGGTGCAGTGTTGTTTTGCTCCTTACGAGCGCGATGCCGGGTTTCGCTGACGTGTCGGTCAGCATCCCGCAGGATGGCGAAAGTGTTTCATCGCCCTTTCACCTGATTGCCGGCGCGCCGCAGTGCTGGACCCAGAACGTGACAGCAATGGGGTACTCGCTGGACAGGGGCGCGACCACAATGGTGAGCGCTACCGGGATCAATGCCGAGATTACCGCGGCAGCCGGCGCGCACACCCTGCACGTGAAGGCTTGGGGCGTGCAGGGCGCGGTGTGCGATACGGATATCAATATCGTAGTGACCGGAGCATCTTCGGGCGGCTCAGACGGCTCGGGCAGTTCAGGCGGATCAGGTTCGTCGGGATCGCAGGCGGTTGTCGTGAGCAGTCCGGATGATGGCGCGCAGGTGACCTCTCCCTTTGCCCTCATTGCCAGCGCGTCGATGTGCCAGTCAGGAGGCGTAACGGCCATGGGCTATTCGCTGGACAACAGCAGCACCACCACGATCCTGAAAGACACGTCCATTGATGCAGACGTAACAGCGGCGGCGGGCGCACACACCCTGCATGTGAAGGCATGGGCCAATAACGGCGGAGCCTGCGTTACCAATGTGGCGATCACTGTAATGGGTGGCTCGGGTGGCTCGGGTGGCTCAGGCGGTTCCGGTGGGGGCTCTCCTCAGGTTCCATCCAGTGCCTCGATTGTCAGCGACATCCAGGCATCAAACAACTGGATTGCCGCTGCCGACAGCGCCGCGGGCAGCGGTATTGCCAGCGGCTCAACGGGTCTCGTCTCCTCGCCTTCGCTGAGCGGAGAAGCCCGCCAGTTTGTCACGCAGTACGTCAACTCCGGCGGTGAACGCTACAGCGTGAGCTTCGGAGCCGATGCCACACCGAAAAACTTCTTCTACGACGCGTGGGTTTATCTGGGCAATTTATCCAGCGAGATTGCCAATGTCGAAATGGATATGAACCAGACCCTTTCGAATGGGCAGACGGTGATCTACGGAGTGCAGTGCGACGGCTACTCCGGCACGTGGGATTACACGACGAATGCCGGAACCCCGCAGAATCCGCAGGACCGCTGGGTGCATTCGAAGGCCGCCTGCAATCCAGCGAACTGGACCACGTATGCCTGGCACCATGTGCAGATGAACTATTCACGCGATGCGTACGGGAACGTCACCTACCAGACGGTATGGCTGGATGGGGCACAGCAGCAGATCGGGGCTACCGTGCCGTCGGCATTCGCTCTGGGATGGGGGCAAACTTTATTGACGAATTTTCAGATCGACGGTCGGGGCTCAGGCGGCTCGCCCACCGTGTACATCGACAATTTGACGATCTCCCGCTGGTAAGCGAATCGGCGATCATTCGCCGAAAGCCTTTTTGATGAATGTGACCATGCGCTGGCGGCCGTCAAAGCCGTGCCATGGTTCCGGGCTCGGCTCGCCAAAAATTCCGATGGCCAGGGGCCCGTGATCCTCGCGCGGATACTCGACCATCTCCACCGGGACGCCCATTTGTCGCAGCGCCCGATACATTTCCTCGCTCTGTCCCAGCGGATCGGTCTTGTCGCTCTCGCCCTGCAGCAGCAGGAACGGAGTCTTCGCCTGCTCCGCATTGGCCAGGGGGCTCTGCTTCCATGCAATCTCAGGATGCTCCCATGGATGGCCGCCATAGAACCAGCGGTCGTACCAGGAACTGTCTTCTGTGCCGTACTCGCTCTCCTGATCGATGACTGGTGCGCCGCTGACGATGGCCTTGAAGCGATCAGTACGACCTTCGACGAATCCCGCCATTTCACCGCCATAACTGTAGCCGATCAACGCCAGCTTGGTGCCCTCGATCGGATAGTGCGCCAGCACCGTGTCCACGCCAGCCATGATGTCGCGGTAATCACCACCACCCATGTCCAGCTTGTTGGCGGCAGCGAAGTACGCTCCATAACCGGTGCTTCCCCGCGGATTGGGCCGCAGCACCGCCCATCCCTGCCCCAGCAGATATTGCGTGAACGGTATCCAGTTGTCTTCGAATGCCCCCGTCGGGCCGCCGTGCACGTCCACGATCAGCGGCACCTTGCGCTTTGCCGCTTCCGGCGGCAGGTAGAGCAATCCTTCTATGGTGAAGTTGTCGCTCTTCCACGTGACCAGTTGCGACGGTACAGGCGTCCATCCCGTCGGCAGCAAGTCGGGCGTGTGCAGGGTTCTGCCAGCCTCACCGAGCTTTTCCGAGTAATAAAGAGTCGGTAGCTGCGTGCTCGAAGCACCGATCCATACCCACGCCGTATGTTTCGGGTTCGTGTTCAGTTGTGTAACGGTGCTGGTGGCAAATTGCAAAGACTCAGAACGTTTACCGTCAAAGCGCAGGATGGTCGAGTGGGTTCCCAGTTCGGCTGATTCGAACACGCTCGTGCCATCGGCAATCGGTTCATCGTGGCCCATGCTGCCCCTGAAGCCATCACTGAGGTTGAGGATGGAGTTGTCGCTCAGGGTTAACTGATACAGATCCTCATAGCCGGGCGGCGCGTCGGCCCGGCTCTGCGCCAGAAAGTAGATGCGCTGCGCATCGGGCGACCACGCGGCCGCTCCAATCGTGGCAGGCAGCGCCTTCAGCTGCGTGGGGTGCGCGGGATCAGAGACGCTGAGCGTCCATGCCGTCGAGGCCGGAGCAATATCCCCCACGTTGTTCATCCCCTCTGCAATCGCCAGCAGACGGTCTCCCTGTTCAGTCCACGCAACACGCTCGACGTCGGGCGGCACGCCAGTCGGCGTGACCTTACCATCGGCAGGATCCAGCAGGTACAGCCGCTCGCCATGCGCATCGTGATCGACCACCACGGCATCCGCCTTCTCATCGTGCTCTTTCTTCTCGCCCGGCGTCTCAGGATCTTTGACGATGATGGCGATGTGCTTCCCATCCGGCGCGACGAAGTAGCGCGACACATCGCACTCAATGGGCTCCGGCTTCGCAGGCGCAGAGATATTCGTTTTCTGTGCGGGTGGAATCGCATCCGCCGCCGTCGACTCATCCACCGGCGGCAGAATCTTTACCTCAAACGGATGCGCTTCGCCGCCGTTCATCGGCAGCTGAAACAGCTGTGTGTGCTCGCCGCGGTGCGCCAGAAACAAAACGCTGCTGCCATCGGGCATCCATTGCGCGGCAGACTCGCCCCGCTTGTCTGACGCTGGCGACCACGTGAGCTGCCGTGCCGTATTCTTCTCCACATCCACCAGCCACAGGTGACTTTTGCCCCCATCGGCGGTGGCGTCCGTCATCTGAACCACGGCGCTGCGCCCGTCCGGCGACAAGCGCGGCTGCCCAATGGAGCGAACGTGCCGCAGATCCTCATTGGAAGGGAAGTGGTCGCCAGGTGATGCTGATTGCGCCCCTGCAAACACGACGGCACTCAGACACACAACGAACAGCGCGCTGAACGGTTGCAATTTCTGCATGGTGACAGCATAGCTGTAGGTACTTTCCACAGCTAGTCCGCTCTGCCATCGAACGCCGGACGCGAACTCACAGGCGCATCCTGTAGACTGCTCGGAACCCCATGAGCCTTCCCGTACAGGACGAGCCGCAGCGCGGATTCTGGTCGTCGATCCGCGAAGCCCTGCGCGGCTCCCATCAGGACTTCACCGCCGGCAGCCTCAACCGTTCGATCCTGCTGCTTGCGATTCCTATGGTGCTGGAGATGGTGCTCGAATCGCTCTTCGCGGTCGTCGACACCTTCTGGGTGGGGCGGCTCGGCGCGGATGCGGTCGCTACCGTCGGCCTCACCGAGTCGATGCTGGCCCTGGTCTTCGCTGTGGGCATGGGGCTGTCACTTTCAACCACCGCCATGGTCGCGCGGCGCATTGGCGAGAAGGATCCGGAGGATGCAGCGCTCTCTGCAGTACAGGCCATCGCGCTCGGCCTGTTCATTTCCCTGGCCGTGGGCATTCCGGCGGGTCTCGCCGCTCCGCGGCTTCTGAGCGCCATGGGCGCACCTCCGGCTGTCGTTGCCATTGGCTCAGGCTACGCGCGCATTGCGCTCGGCGGCTGCGGCGCCATCATCATGCTTTTCCTCAACAACGCCATCTTCCGCGGCGCCGGCGACGCGGCCATCGCCATGCGGCTGCTCTGGGTCTCGAACATCATTAATCTCATCCTCGATCCGCTCTTCATTTTCGGCATTGGGCCCTTCCACGGCCTCGGCGTGACCGGAGCGGCGCTCGCCACCTTCACCGGCCGCAGCATCGGCGTGCTCTATCAGTTTTACCGGCTGCTGCGCGGCACCGAGCGCATTCACGTCATGGCGTATCACATCAAGCTGAACCTGCCCGTCCTGTGGCGGCTGCTGCGCGTCTCGCTCACTGGCATGCTGCAGTTCTCCATCGCCAATGCCAGCTGGATCGGCCTGGTGCGCATCGTCGCGCTCTTTGGAGCCGCGGCCGTCGCCGGCTATACCGTCGCCATACGCATCGTCATGTTTTACATCCTGCCCGCGTGGGGACTCAGCAATGCTGCGGCGACCCTGGTGGGTCAGAACCTGGGTGCGCGCCACCCGGAGCGTGCGGAGCAGGCCGTATGGCGCACCGGCCTCTACAACATGCTCTTCCTCGCCGCTCTCGGCCTGTTCTTCGTCGCATTTGCCGGCCCGGTGGTGCGCATTTTTGTCAGCGATCCGGAGGTCGTCGCCATCGGCGCACGCGCCCTGCGCACCTTTGCCTGCGGGAACATTGCTTATGCCTGGGTCATGGTGCTCCTCCAGGCCTTTAACGGAGCCGGCGATACGCTGACGCCCACCATTGTGAACTTCTTCGGCTTCTGGGTGCTGGAATTGCCGCTGGCCTGGTGGCTCGCAGTCGGCCTGCATCTCCGCGCCGAAGGAGGCTTTCTCGCCGTGGTCATTGCGGAGTGCGCGATCGCCCTGGCCAGTCTCGTACTCTTCCGCCGCGGCCGCTGGAAGACGCAGCGGATCTGAACCGCCTTACGCCGCAGCGGTTGGAGATCTGCGGAACCACGCGCGCGACTCCGGCCGGAAGAGCAGATACGCAAAGAGCACCAGCATCAGGCTATGCACCGCCAATTCCTGCAGCGCATGGAATGCGCTGAGAACCACATGAAAGGCCATCCACGCCAGCGCCAGCCAGCGAGCCCAGTCGTTGCCGCGCAGCATAAAAGCTCCGGCGACGACGGCCAGCAGACAGACCAGCAGAATCCAGATGACATCGCTTTCCAGGCGAGGCGTACGGCTGGCCTCGAACGAATGAAAGATCAGCGTAGCGATGCCGGTGATCAGGTAAATCACGCTGACGACAACGACGGCAACGGGTGGTCTCTTCATCACTCGCCTCGCTCTTACTCGAGAAACTTTCCGATCAGCCACACGTGGCCGAAAGGATCCGTGACCGCGCCCTGCAGCATACGCCGGATCGGCTGCGGTCCCACCGTCGCATGCATGTGCTCCCGAACCGGGCTGCGCTCGCGTGCGCCCGCTGCCAGCGCCTTTCCCTGCAACGCCTCAGGATTATCCACGAACAGTTCGATTCTCACCGTCGTGAAGCCTGCCGTAGCCGGCCCTCGTGTGCCAAACTCCGGCGATTCACTCGAGAGGAAAAAGGGAGCGCCCTGGACAGAAAGACCCGCCACCATGTGTTCGTTGCCCAGTTGCCACAGGACGCGCGCTCCGAATGCCGCCTGGTAGAACGCGATTGCGGCTTTCGCGTCACCGACCGCCAGCATCGGAGCAATCCTCGGCGCAATTTCAGCCGCGTGGGCCACAATCGCTCCCCACGCGTCGGGGCTCAGATTGCGATGGTGCCGCGAGAGCAGCCAATGATGCCCATCGGCATCTTCCGTGGCATACTGCCATTCTCCGTACACAGTCTCGTGGGGCTCTTCTAGAATCTTCGCTCCCTCCCCTTTCGTATGCGCGTAGTGTCCGTCCACGTCCTCAATGAAAACCGTAAGGCTCTGCGTTCCGTAGCCCAGCTGCCGCGGCAGCGCGCTTTCCTGCTGCGCCCGTTTCAGCATGATCCAGCCGTTTCCTGCGCGCATCTGCGCTCCGCTCACCGGCTCGCCATACCGATAATGCTCCGTAAATCCGAAGACCCGCGTGTACCACGCGATCGCTTCCTCTACATCGCGCACCATAACGTGAGGAAGCAATGTATCTGTGGGCAAAGAGCGATTGGCAATCACAGGGTCTCCGGCAAAATCCAACGGGATTCCTTCTTCGCAATCACCTTATCCTCTTTGCCTCGACCCGTATTGTAAAAAAGCGTCAGGCGGCCAACCGCAGCGGACGGCGGAGCCCTTCGTTAGACTGAAAGCATGCTCCACCTGCTGCACCCCATCCCAGCCCACAGCATCCATCTTATTGTTTTCGATCTCGATGGAACCCTGATCGATTCGCGCAAAGACCTCACCAACTCGATCAATGCCATGCTGGCCGAGTTCGGCCGCCAGCCGCTGCCCGAAGAGATCATCGCGACCTACATCGGCGACGGCGCCAGCATGCTGGTGCGCCGGGCACTGGGCGACCCGGAAGATGAGCCGCTGGTTGAGAACGCTTTGCAACACTTCCTGGCGCATTACCGGCAACACAAGCTGGATTTCACCTACGTCTATCCCGGCGTCTTCGAATCGCTGGAGGTACTGAAGACGCTACCTGACGGCACCGAGCGCAAAATGGCGGTCCTGACCAATAAGCCTGTACGGCCCTCCGTGGATATCTGCGACGCACTGGACCTGAGCCCCTACATGTTTCGCATCTATGGCGGCAACAGCTTTGCCACCAAGAAGCCGGACCCTGAAGGTCTGAACGCGATCATTCGCGAAGCCGGGACATCGCCCGGTGAGACAGTAATGATCGGGGACTCGAGTGTGGACATTTTGACGGCCCGGCGAGCCGGAACATGGGTAATCGGCTGCAAATTCGGGTTATCCTCACATACAGTGGAATCGATCCCATCCGATTGCCTCGTGGATACAGCATCGGAATGGGCGGATGCGCTGTCACTTGAGAAGCAAACGCGGGGCCGTGGGGTACCGGTGACCTCCAGCCTCGCATAATCAGCAGCACATCGCGTCGTTGTAAAACTTTGGACAGGCCAGGCCAACGAGCCTGTGCCGCCTTGATTGACATTACGGACGCCGCCGTTGACCCAGGCGGTTCTGAAGGTCCGCAATCGAACGGGAGCTGCCGCTTTGAAAGTTTTCAGTCCTGCTGCCCTGGCATGCGCACTCGTCTGCCTCGCCTCCGCCCCGGCCTTTGCCTGCTCCACCGTTGCAGGCGTTCCGGTCGCGCATTCCGCTCTTCCTGCCCTGAGCGGGACCGTTTCTGACGCGACTGGAGCGATTATTCCCGGAGCGCAGGTGCAGTTACTCGCGGCGGACAGCAGCGTGGCGGCCGCAGCTCTTACTGGCTCTTCGGGGACCTTCCGCATCCAGCCCCCGCACAGCGGCGACTACACGCTCAGCGTGAGTCTGAACGGCTTCCAGACCGTGACACAGCCGGTCCATGCCGGTGCCACCATGCCGCAGCCGCTCAGTATCGTCCTCAAGATTGCTGCCGCGGTTCAGCAGGTGACCGTAAACGCGGCGAGCAGTGTCGATCTCACCAGCTCCGACTCAAACGGCGACACCAGCGTGATGACGGCCAGCGACCTGAAGGACCTGCCCGTCTACGACAACGATTATGTAACTGCCATGAGTGCATTCCTCGACTCCGGCGACACCGCAACGGCCGGGACGGGAATCATGGTTGACGGGGTGGAGGCCAATCGGGCCACTGTCTCGCCCTCCGCGGTCGAGGAAGTCCACATCAACGAAGATCCTTACTCGGCGCGCTACTACCGTCCGGGCCGCGGGCAGATCGAGATCATCACCAAACAGGCTGCCGATACGTATCACGGCCAGCTGAACTTCATGTTCCGCGATTCGGCGCTGAACGCTCAGCAGGATTTTTCTCCCAGCAAGCCCTTCGAGCAGAGGCGCATCTACGAGGGCGACGTCACCGGCCCCATTCCCTTTGCGCGCAAGAGCGCCTTCCTTTTTTCCTTTGATCGCGCGGAAGAGGATCTGGACGCGGTGGTGAATGCCACGGTCGCGCCCACCCCTGGTAATCCGCTCGGCGTTTACAACGTCAATGTGCCCGCGCCTACACGCGACACGGAATTCTCTCTGCGCACCGGCCATCAGTTCAGCGACACCAATAACGCCTACCTGATGTACTCCTTCCAGGATGCAACCAACCGCAACGAGGGCATCGGCAACCAGACCCTTCCGGAAGCCGGCTATAACACCGAGACCCGCGAAGACGATCTGGTCGCGCACGATGACAAGGTGATCTCGGCAACCACGCTGAATCAGGCCTCGCTGGTGCTGGAGCGCAGCTACGATCCTATCTCCGACGTCGAGGAAGCGCCACGAGTGATCGTGAATGGCAACTCCACGGGCGGCAGCGCGCAGGACGATCAGGTGAGCACCGAATACAACCTGCGCGCCAACGAAATGGTGACTTGGACCCGCGGCCGCAACCTGATGAAGGTCGGTATCAATGTCCCGCACTTCAGCCGCCGTGTGTTCGAGGACAACTCCGATCGGCTGGGCACCTATACTTACAGCCCAACCTACGCACCCGATGGTTCATTGCTGGCAACGGCCATTCAGAACCAGCAGGCGGGCGATCCCTCCGGCTTCACCATGAAGCAGGGCCAGACCCGCTTCGTCTATCACCAGCAGGAATTGGGCGCCTTCGTCCAGGATCAGATCAAAATCTTCCCACGCTTTTCGGTGACTCCCGGCCTGCGCTGGGACTGGCAGAACTTCCTGCACGGCGCGGCCGCTGACTTCTCGCCACGTATGTCGTTTGGGCTGGTGCTCGATCAAAAGCATGAGATGGTCCTGCGCGGGGGCGGTGGCATCTACTACGACCGTATCGGCTCCAGCCCTCTGCTCGATCTGGCGCGCTATGGCGATGCGAAACTGCGGCTGTTGCAAATCTCCGAAAACCAACAGCCGCTCTGCTATCCAATTACTGCCTGCGTCGATGTCAGCGCGCTGCCGCCTTCGATTGTGGAGAAGGCGCCTGGGATTCGCACTCCCTACCAGATTCAATACGGCGTACTAGTCGAGCGCAGGGTAGGCGAGAAAGCAAGCGTCTCTGTCGGCGGCCGCATGAATCGCGGCGTGGATGTCTTTCGCTCTGTCGATCTGAATGCCCCAACGGCGCCGTTTTATACAACACGTCCCGATCCCCGCTATTCCCAGATGCGGCAGATGCAGTCGGCCGGGACTCAGAAGGGTTCTGCACTCGACGTCAATTACCGCGGCCGTTTCAACAAGCGGTTCACTGGCTTTGCGTGGTACAGCTGGAGCCACTACGGCAACAATACCAGTGGTATCTGGTGGTTTCCTGAGCAGCAGACGAACCCTGATGCCGACTGGGGACCGGCAGACTGGAATCAGAGCCAGCATTTCGGCGTCTACGCCATGCTGAACCCGCAGCACCTGCTCAATCTCGGCATCGGCGTCTTTGCCAACAGCGGCAAGCCCTGGACCGTCCTTACCGGAACGGATGCCTATGGAGACAATCTCTTCAATGCGCGCCCGGATGATGTGGCGCGCAATTCAGAGGTCGGACCGGATTACGCTGACCTCGATCTGCGCTGGGGCTACGATTTCAAGCTCCATCCCAAAGAGCTCGATCGCAGTCCCACGCTTGGTGTTTCAGTCGCGTCGTTCGACGCGCTCAATCATCCCAACGGCTCCTATGTCGATACGGTTGAAGGAAGTCCCGATTTCGGGCAGGTTACCAGCGCCGATCCTCCACGCCGCACCCAATTGGGCATGCGTCTGAACTTCTGAAGGCAACCTGACGGCATCTCTCCTCCTGCGTGGGTGGCTGCATCCCATCCTGAAGGTATGGCTGCACAAATCCCACGTACAGGAGTCACCATGAAGCAAACAAGAACCGCACTGGCGTTGGTCCTGGGTATTGCGTTGACGGGCGGCACCGGAGTCGCCCTTCTGGCGCAGGGTCCGCCTCCACCGGGAGCCTGGGAGCCTCAGGAACCGCCGGGCAGCTGGTCGAATGCATGGCACAGCGGTTTTCATGACGGAATCGACGCGGCTCGACATGATGCCGACGCTGGTCGGCCTCCCGATCCGCGCCGCCACGACAAATTCCGGCATCCCGATCTCCCGCGCGATCAGCGCAACGATTTCCGCCAGGGCTTCGAGCGTGGCTACCACATGGTCTACGAGCACCGCGCTCATCGCGATCACTACTGATCATCGCAAGGGCCACAGGGGTGAGAAAGCCGGCGGAATGCCGGCTTTCCTGTTGTCTGAATGAGCAATTGCGGAGCCCGTCTCCATTGAACGGCACTCTCCCCGCCTGCCCGAGATCCCCGCCCGGCAACTAAATCATTTTTCTTTTCAATCTGGCTTCGCAGCGCTATCCTGCTTGCTCCCCGAAAAATCCAGTTCCGGCGCTCCCTGTTTCGGCGACGAAGGAGGCACGTGCAATGAAGCTGCTCCGATCCGTTGCGGCCGTTGTAGTCAGCTATATCGTGGTCTACGGCATAGTGTTTGCCAGCGACCCAATCCTGACCATCCTGTTCCCGGGCCAGTACGTATCCGGCAAGGTACCGCCGACATTCCTGCTCTGGGTGAGCACGGCGATTTTTGCTTTGGCGTCCATCCTGGGCGGGTGGCTGTGCGTCCTCCTAGCCCCTTCCCGGCCGGCTCTCCATCTGTTCATTCTCTTCCTGGTGGGAGAAGCCATCGGGCTCCTTTTCACCGCCCAGAATTGGTCGACGTGGCCGCACTGGTACTCGTTTGTCTGGCTCGCCATATGGCCTGCCTGTCTGTGGATCGGCGGCTGGGCACGATCCGCGCGTTGCGTGCCCGGAGCCGTAGCATCGGCATAGAGCCGATCTCATCAACTGCCGGCTTGCCGATACCGCGAGACCCGTTTCCGCAGCGAGCTCATGCGCAGACGCGGAACCGCAACTCTGTATCAGGAGAGACCGGCTCTGGTCGTCCTCATCTCCTAAAATGAGTTGTGGACTTCCAGTTAGTCAGCGATTACAAGCCGCGCGGCGATCAGGGCCGCGCCATTCAGGAACTCACCGAAGGCATCGACGCCGGCGAGAAGCATCAGGTGCTGCTGGGCGTTACCGGCTCGGGCAAGACCTTCACCATGGCCAAGATCGTCGAGCAGCTCAATCGCCCGGCGCTCGTCCTGGCGCATAACAAAACCCTGGCTGCCCAGCTCTTCCACGAGTTCAAGCAGTTCTTCCCCAACAACGCCGTCGAATATTTCGTTTCCTACTACGACTACTATCAGCCCGAGGCCTATATCCCCTCCGGCGACCTGTACATCGAGAAGGAAGCAACCATCAACGAGGAGCTGGACAAGCTGCGCCTCTCGGCGACCCGCTCTCTCTTCGAACGGCGCGACGCCATCATCGTCGCATCCGTTTCCTGCATCTACGGCCTGGGTTCGCCGGAGGCCTACTATGGAATGCTGCTGCTGCTCGAAAAAGGGCAGCGCGTGCGCCGCGACGATATCACCCGGCGCCTTGTAGAGATCCTGTATGAGCGCAACGACGCTGATTTTCGCCGCGGAACCTTCCGCGTGCGCGGCGATGTCATTGAAGTTTTCCCCACCTACGATGAAAATGCCTATCGCATCGAGCTCTTCGGCGATGAGATCGATTCGCTCGCGCAAATCGACCCGCTCTTTGGCACCGTAAAGCAGAAATATGCGCGACTGCCGATTTACCCCAAGAGCCACTATGTGGTGCAGCCGGAGCGGAAAAAGACTGCCATCGAGGGGATCCTGGAAGAACTGGGGTGGTGGGAAAAGGAGTTGGAGACGCAGGGGCGCATGGTCGAAGCGCAGCGCGTCCATCAGCGAACCCGCTTCGATCTGGAAATGATCAAGTCGGTCGGGTACTGCCACGGTATCGAGAATTACTCCCGACACTTCTCCGGCCGCCTGCCAGGTGAGCCGCCCCCAACCCTGCTCGACTACTTCCCGCGCGACTATCTCCTCTTCATCGACGAATCCCACGTGACTGTCCCGCAACTGCACGGCATGTGGCACGGCGACCGCTCGCGCAAGCAGAATCTGGTGGACTATGGCTTTAGGCTCCCTTCAGCGATGGACAACCGTCCGCTTAAGTTTGAAGAATTCGAGTCCCGCACCAATCAGCTCGTTTATGTTTCGGCTACGCCCGGACCGTATGAGCTGACCAAATCTGCCGGGGTTGTTGTTGAGCAAATCATCCGCCCAACCGGCCTGGTCGACCCCGAAGTCGAAATCCGTCCGGTCCGCGGACAGATCGACGATTTGCTGCACGAAATTCGCGACCGGGCGCAGAAAGGCGAACGAGTCCTCGTCACCACGCTGACCAAGCGCATGGCCGAAGATCTCGCCGGCTATTACTCCGAAGTAGGTGTGCGCTGCCGTTATATGCACTCGGAGATCGAGACCCTGGAACGCGTCAAGCTGCTCCGTGACCTGCGCAAAGGCGAATACGACGTGCTGATCGGCATTAACCTGCTGCGCGAAGGACTCGACCTGCCCGAGGTCTCACTGGTCGCCATTCTCGATGCCGACAAAGAAGGCTTCCTGCGCTCCTCCGGTTCCCTCATCCAGACCATCGGCCGCGCCGCCCGGCATATTCACGGCCGCGCCATTCTCTATGCCGACAAGGTCACCGACTCCATGCGTCAGGCCATGGGCGAAACCGATCGCCGCCGCAGCGTGCAGCGCGCTTACAACGAAGAGCACGGCATCACGCCGCAGTCCATCGTGCGCCAGGTCGACATGTCGTTGGCAAAGATCCTCAAGGCCGACTACGCTGACCTCGAAGAAGAAGTCGAGTCGATGCCCGAGTTCCAGTCGCAGGGGCAACTGGACGCTTATATCGCAAAGCTCGAAACCGACATGCGCGAGGCAGCGAAGAAGTTCGAGTTCGAGAAAGCGGCCAAACTGCGGGATTCAATCAAAGAGCTGCGGACCAAAGAATTCCTCTTCAGCTAGGGCCTCTGTTAACAGACCCTGGACAGCAGTCTGTCGGCTATGACTGCAGGTGTCCTCTGTTTCTCTGCCAGAAACACGGCGGCCCCGTTCGGAGTGCTGCTCGAATCTCACAATTCGTTCATCCGTACGAAATGGCCCCGGACTTTAATTGGGCGTATACTGGCGGCCATTTCGGGTCAGGAGTGTTCCTTGTCGTATCTCTCGAGTCTCGTTCAGTACACGGGATGAGCGCTGACGATCAGCAGTGGATACGCTGGCGATTTGCCGCCGTCTCAAAGACGCGCAGGCTGCCTCGCCTGCGAAACTGGCATCGAAGCTGCACAACTTCCGCCTCAGGGCGGGTTTAAGCCGGAAGCCCAAGCCGCCTCGGCAGACAGTTATGTCGTCGCGGAAAAATAGCTCGCCTGCCTTGGCAACAATTCCAGGAGAAAGTTATGAGACCGGGAAAATTGGGCCTTGCGGCGGGAATTGCTGCGTTGGCCGTTGTTTCGACCCTACCCACGTTCGCGCAGGACGATGATCCTCCCGCCATTGCCGCGCGCATTGCCTATCTGAGCGGGAACGTTTCATTGGAAGCACAGGGCGACCAGGACTGGAGTGTCGCGCCTCTCAACTACCCCATGGTTTCCGGGGATCGCATTTACACCGACCAGGGAGCTCGCGCCGCGATTCAGTCCGGAGCTATCGACATCCGCGTCTGGGGCGGCAGCGATGTCACGCTGACCAACCTCAATGAACAATACGAACAGATCGGTATCGCGCAGGGTTCCATCCGCGTCCGCGTCTATGCCATCGATCCCGACAATACCATCGAAGTAGATACGCCCAGCGGCGCCGTCATCATTCAGAATCCTGGCGACTACCGCGTGAACGTTTACCCCGATCAGCAGGCTTCGCTGGTCCAGGTGAATTCAGGCACCGTGCAGATCGCCGGCCCCGGCGTGAACCAGGAAGTTGATCAGGGTGAAGCTGTACAGCTGTATGGCACCAATCCGGTCGAGGTGGGTGTCGTCGACATGCCCGGCTACGACGACCTCGATAACTGGAGCATCAATCGTGATCGCCACATCATGGGCTCAGTTTCGGCGCGATATGTCAGCCACTGGGTTCCGGGTTACGACGACCTCGACGATTACGGCAGCTGGTCTCCGACTTCCGATTACGGCCCAATCTGGTTTCCGCGAACCGTTGCCGTTGGCTGGCAGCCCTACACCACCGGACACTGGGCGTACGTCGCTCCCTGGGGTTACACCTGGGTTGATGATGCGGCCTGGGGCTACGCACCCTTCCACTACGGTCGCTGGGTGCAGTGGCAGGGCCGCTGGGGCTGGGTTCCCGGACCGCCCGCGGTGCGTCCCGTCTATGCCCCGGCCTTTGTGGCCTTTGTCGGCGGAGGTCCTGGCGTCTCCCTCGGCGTTAGCTTCGGTGGTGGTGGAGTCGCGGCCTGGTTCCCGCTGGGTGTTGCCGAGCCGTTTGTCCCCTGGTACCACTGCTCACCCAGATACGTTCGGACGGTCAACGTCACCAACGTGAATATCACCGTCATTCACAACGTGACCGTGGTGAACAACTACAACACCTTCATCACCCACGTTTCGAATGTGCGCACGGTTAACGAAATCCAGGTCACCAACATCAATTACGTGAACCGCACGCATGTTGTGGCCGTGCGCGCTGACGCCATGACTTCGGGCGCGCGAGTCCAGCAGGCGGCTTTCCATCTCAATCCGCAACAGCAGCAGGCGCTGGTGCGGGCTCCCATTGCGGTGGCACGGCCTCCCGTGGCGGCGCCGGCGCATCCGGTTGTGGGAACGCGGGCGAATATCTCACGGCCGGCAGCGCGTCCGGTTCTGATGACGCCTCATGGACGTGCAGCCGCAACGCCAACGTCTAACGCAGCGCATTTCAGTCCCAAAACCCTTCCCAAACCCGCTCCACCAACGGCTCTTAAGCCCGCTGCGCGCGCGGTGGTGCCGAATGTCCATCCTGCTGCTCCCGGGGCCCACCCCGTCAACAATGCAAATCGGCCCGGAGCCCCCGCCAACAACGCTGCGCGTCCAGGCCAGCCGGTGAACAACGTCGCTCGTCCTGGCCAGCCCGCCAACAATGCGGCTCGGCCCGCAGCACCGGCGAATAATGCTGCGCGCCCCGGTCAGCCGGCTAACAACGCAGCACATCCAACGCCCGAAGTAGCACGGCCAGGCAAGCCGCTCGAGCAACCGGCCAACCGCCCAACCCAGCCCGCGAACAACGCGCGGCCAGCCACGCCCGCGCCAAACCACCCGGCGACTCCTGCCCACCCGGGGACCAGCCGTCCCACTCCGGAAACCCGACCGGCTCCTGCGGGCCGGCCGCAGCCCACCAAACCGGAAGCGCACCCCGCAACGCCGGAAGCGCATCCCGCCACGCAACCAGCACGACCTGAAACTCGTCCAGCGCAGCCTGCTCGTCCGGCTACCGGGGCGCACCCGGAAGCCAAACCCCAGCCGGCTCGTCCAGGGGCCAGGCCGGCACCCCAGGCGCGCCCTGCTCCGAACGGCAAGAATCCTCCGCCCAACCGGAAGGAGGAAAAGAAACCGCCGAAGGAAGAAAATCCTCCGCAACGCTAAGTGGATTGCGGCTTGATGGGAGGCCCTGCGGAGAACGCAGGGCCTTTCTTTTGCCTTTTGGTGTTCGCTTACGAAGCCCGCGGTTTCCGGAAGACCATGAACAACGGAATGCCCGCCAGAATGATCGCCGTTCCGATCAGAGAATTCTTGAAGTTCTCGGCATACGAATACGCCAGCAGCACCGCCGCGCAAAGAACAAACAACCCTGGCACCACCGGATACCCCCAGACCCGGTACAGCGGCTTGGAGGCTGCCACAGAAGGCTCAATCCTGCGGCGATAGTAGAAGATCGTCGTCGCCGTGATCATGTAGAAGAGCCACTCGGCAAAGATCGCCAGCTCAAACAACTGCTGGAATCGCCCGACCGCCAGCAGCAACCCGGTTGTCAGCAGTGCCTGCACGATGAGCGACGTCGATGGGCTGGCGAAGCGTGGATGTATATCAGCCATCCGCCGGAAGAACAGCCCATCGCGCGCAGCGGCATAGGGCACGCGCGCGCCTGACATGATGGTGCCGTTCAAAGTAACGAAGATACTGATCGCCATTGCGACGGAAACCAGCGCAGCGCCCCACGGTCCGGTCACCACGCCGAGCGCCGTTACCGCCGGGCGTGGCGAAGCCGCGATCTGCGCCGCCGGCAGGATGTACTGAATTGCCGCATTGGTGGCCATGTACAGCAGTCCGACAATGCCCAACCCCGCGAGCAACGCAATGGGCAGGCTGCGCTCGGGGTTTCGCACTTCGCCTGCGACCATCGTCAGATCATTCCACCCGTCGTAGGCCCACAGGGCAGCGATTAGCGCGATCATGAATCCGCCGAAGCTGCCATGCGCTCCCGGAAAGCGCGTGCCGAAGTTCCCCCAGTGCCCGGCCGCCGAGAAGAAGCAAAAGCCCGCGATGACCACGATCAGCACACCCTTCAGCCAGGTAAAGATCAGCTGAAAGTCGCCTGCCTTACGCATGCCCAGGTAGTTCAGCCCGGTGATCAGCCATGTGGCGCCGATGGCAAAGATTTGCGACCAGGCGATGGCGAAAGGCACATGCACCGCAGTTGCCTCGAGCCAGCGCAGGGAGGGGAAGATAGCGAGGGTTCGCGCCAGTCCCGTGGTCACGCTGGCAATCGAGGCCGGCTTGGCGACGGCAAACCAGGTCCACATATACAGAAACGCCAGCAGGTCCCCGTATGCGCCGCGGATGTACACGTACTCGCCGCCCGCGTACGGCAGCAGTGTGCTCAGCTCGGCATAGGTCATGGCCCCGAAGAGCGAAAGCACGCCGCCTGCGATCCACGCGAGGTACACCAACCCCGACGAGCCGGTCGCCCGCATCATCTCCTGGGGCACCAGGAAGATGCCGCTGCCGATGATGGTGCCCACGACAATCGCCGTGGCATGCGATACGTTGAGGACCCGCGGCAGATCAGGGGCGCTCTGCACGGTGGGGCGGCCGGGACCGTCAGGTCGGGCGGTAGAGATGTTCAGGAGTGGCAATCCTCCGGGTCAGTAGTAATGCTTGAGGTCCTTCCAGTCTGCCGCAAAACTATGAGTTCCGCCACGGCACAGGTAGACGGGCTTCTTCTCCCAGGGCATGGAGAGAGGATTATCCAGGACCGCTTCCTCGCTGCACGAGGCGAAATACTGCTTCAATCTGTCCGGACTTGCATCCGTGATCATGATTACCTCCTGCCCGGTGTAGCCATTAGGGCCCCACAGCCAGTAGCTCTGGTGCCCGCTGATCGCTACCGGCAGCCCATACTTCGGTCCAAACAAGTTGACGGCGCTGGCTTCCCCGTAATTGTCAGCGTAGATGGCCGTGATCGCTCGCTCCTGAGGAGGAAGCGAGTTAAAGACACGTGCCACCTTTTCCACCATCTCGTGCCATCCAAATCGATCCGCGTAAAACTGCGGCAGGATTGTCGCGGCATGATTTTCAGAATCTTTTGGCTTGAAGTGCATCGTTTCCATCCAGGCCACCAGCCGCTGCGGCGGCAGAACCGGAATCGAGAAGGGAACTGTCAGCACGAAACCGACAACCAGCACCACAGCATAGCCGGCCGCCCGCACATTCCGGAGGAGACTGCTCTTTGTCAGGGACAGCCAGCAGATCGCGCCGGCCGCAAAGTAGATGGGATAGATCGGCGCCAGATAGTAGTCCTTGGCATGCAGTGCCATCATCATCGCCAGGAAGACGAAGTAGAGCACTCCAAAGAAGCGGAACGGGCGCGCGCGTCTGCTGACCAGCAGCCAGATCACTCCGCTCAGCCACAAAGGAACGGTCCAGGGCGTGAGCATCATCACCTGCCCAAGCAGGAACTGCAGCGGGGGCAGCTTTACGTCCTTGTTGCTCCTGCTGACATCCACCAGCCATTCGAGAGTGGGAAAGTGGTAGTGAATTTGCCAGAGCAGGTTGGGTAAGGCCAGGACGACAATCAGGCCGAAACCGACAGCGAACCAGCGGCTGGCGAGGATTCTGCGCTCGGGCGTGAGCAGCAGCGCAATCAGAACGGCGACCAGGAAGAAGACTTCGTTGTCTTTGTTCTCGAGCCCGAGCCCCGCGCTGATGCCGAGAATGATCCACCAGTTGCGCACCACGCGCGCGGGATCCGGTTCCTCATCGGCCTTCACGATGCGGATCAGCGCCAGAGCACACGTCATCCAGAACACGGGCTCGAAGGAGTTCATCGACAGGAAGCTGTCGATACCCAGATAGACCCCGGCTACTGTGACTGCCAGCATGGCCAGCGCCGCGGCCCGGCGGTCTCCGCCCATCGCCCAAACGATGGCTCCGGTGAGAAAGACCTTTACTGCCCCCGCCAGTGCGGAAAACAAACGGAGCGACCACATATGGTTGTAGCCGAACAGAAGCTCCGTCAGCCGCGCCTGCAGCGCAACCATGGGCGGCTGATCCACATAGCCGAAGGCGAGATGATGTCCGCAGATGAGGTAATACATCTCATCGCGGAAGATTCCGTAGCCGGCGTGCTGCGCCAGCATGTTGCCCACAATCTGGATCGCCAGCTTCAGAGCGGCCATTGCGCAGCAGATCCACACAAAGCTGCGGAACGCTTCGCGTCGGGCGGCCGGAACGATACTGGGTGCGGTGGCAATATTCATGATTTTGTGCCGGGTGCGACGGGATAAGTCTGGGATAGAATACGCGCGGCATCGGACGAAGTTCCCCGCCGCTGTACCGGGCCAGAGGTAACCATGATATTCCGGGACCGGCGCGAAGCAGGCAGAGATCTGGCGCGCGCTCTCCGCGAAGCGGGAGAGTCTGACGGCATTGTCCTGGGCCTGCCCCGCGGCGGAGTTCCGGTGGCTTTCGAGGTTGCTCGGGAACTTAGCCTGCCGCTGGACATCTTCGTGGTTCGCAAACTCGGAGTACCCGGAGAGCCGGAACTGGCTATGGGTGCCGTTTCCAGCGGCGGCCTGATCTATATCAACGAAGTGGTCGTCCGCGCCTTCCGCATCCGACCTGCAGACATCGACGCTGTGGTTGCGCGCGAGTCCTCGGAAGTGGAACGGCGCGACTTAGCCTACAGGGCCGGCCGGACTGCTTTGCCCCTTGCGGATCAGACCGTAATTGTGGTCGACGATGGCCTTGCAACCGGGTCGACCATGATGGCAGCTGTGCGCGCACTCCGCTCCCGCGCCCGCCGCATTGTGGTGGCCGTGCCTGTTGCCCCACCCGCCACCTGCGAGGAAATCAGACGCGAAGCGGTCACCGTGGTTTGCCTCTCCACGCCGGAGCTCTTCCATGCGGTGGGGGAGTTTTACCGCGAGTTCAATGCAACCAGCGACGCCGAGGTGACGCTCCTGCTGGGTCAGGCAAGAGGCCGCTATCCGTCCCGAGCCTGAGCCTCGCACGGCGAACAAATATCGAATCAGATTGCGCTTTCCATGAAAACTACTGCAGCCCCGGAGAGGAGCAGATGACACGGCTGGTAAAATCGATCCGAGCGGCGGCGTCCAGTCCCGGGAATTCGCAGCCGCCAGCAGGAATCTGAAGATCGGGCGGTTAGCTCAGTTGGTTAGAGCACTTCCCTTACAAGGAAGGGGTCCGGGGTTCGAGTCCCTGACCGCCCACCATCCACGCCACTGTAACGACGGGCCTCTCAGCCGCCCGTGGATGTCGGAATCAGACATCGTGATCCGATAGTCTGAATCAGATCAACTTAACGCATTAATAGCCAAATCGTACTTAGCCAGACCGTTAACGTGCTGGTAACCTTAGTTCCTTGCTTTTGTATCCCTTTGGGGGTAGTCTCGGCGGCAAGACCCGGCTTCCCCAGGGCCCGATCGTTCGATTGAACTTGTTTTTTACATGCAGAACACCCTTCTGGACATTCTCATTATCGGTTTGCTCGTTCTGCTCTTCGGTTCCATTTACCGTAAGCACGCCACCGTGCGCACGCGGTTTTGGCTTCTCGGCTGGCTGTTTGTCCTCATCCACTTCGGGCTGCTGCTGATCTCCCCCGCTGATCCCTGGGAAGCCAATCTGATCGCGGCGGCAGCCGAAAGCGGCCTGGCCCTTTGCGGAGCGGCTTTTGCCTTGTCCTCCGATCTGGTCTGGGAGCGTGGCTGGAAGTTTGCCGTTCCTGCCATCCTGCTGAGCCTGCCGCCCGTCGCTTATGTAACGGTCACCTCCTGCTGGAACGCCTCCACTTCCGTTCTCCTGGTGCTCGGTGCGGCCTCACAGCTTGCCTACGCCGCGGTAGTCTTTCGGTTTGGCAGGGGAAAGACGAGGGTGAAGACCAGTGCTCGCGCTGCGATCGCGCGAGGATGGGGTGCTGTGATCCTGGTCTCGGGTGCCATCTGGCTGGCCATCCAGATTCTCGGCCATCACGGAGACATCGGGATATTTCCCATATTTTGCGAAATCTTCCTTCTGAACGCACTCCTGTACTGGGAAGATTTCCGGCGCACTTCGGCTGGTGTGCTGGCAGTGGTCATGGGCCTGGCGGCGTGGGCCGCGGTCTTCCCCTGCGCACTCCTGATGGAGCGCTTCTGGTCGCAGATCAACATCTCGGGTGAGTTGTGGAACGTGCCCAAGTATTTTGTCGCGTTTGGCATGATTCTCACCCTGCTGGAAGAGCAGAAGCGCGAGTCGGACGCGCGCAGCGAAGAGTACCGGGTGCTGTTTGAGAACAATCCGCACCCCATGTGGATCTTCGATGTGGATACCCTCCGCTTCCTGCTGGTCAACGATGCGGCGGTCGTGCGCTATGGCTATACCGCCGAGGAGTTCCGCAGCATGACACTGCGGGACATCCGGCCGGCCGAAGATATAGGGCCGCTGGAGCAGACCGTACACGACCAGGCCCGTGCCGACTCCGTCATCGTCTCCGGTCCCTGGACGCATATCCTGCGGGACGGAAGAACCATCCAGGTGGAGGTATCCTCCCACTGCATCATGTTCGAGGGTCGGAATGCCAGAGTCTCCCTGGTGCAGGATGTGACCGAACGGCAGTTGCTGCACCACAGGCTGCTGCATCAGGCTCATCACGATATGCTGACCGGCCTCCCGAACCGGGTTCTCCTTATGGACCGGATGGAGCAGGCCCTCGCCTCGGCGGCCCGCCAGGGCCGGAAAGCCGCCGTGATCTGCCTCGACCTCGACCGCTTCAAACAGATCAACGATACCTACGGTCATACCATTGGCGATCAGTGTCTGCAGGAAGTTGCGGAACGGCTGCGCAGCCGGTTAAGGGCCGCCGATACCGTCGCTCGCTCGGGAGGCGAGGAGTTTACGATTGTCCTGGGCGAACTGGCCTGTGCTGCCGATGCGGAAAAAGTCGCGGAGGATCTGCTGGCATCGCTGCGCAGGCCTGTCATTGCCGAGCAATACCCCATCGATATCTCGGCCAGCTTCGGCATCGCCATCTATCCTGACCACGGCTCCGAAGCCGGCGAGCTATGGAAGAGCGCCGACGCCGCGATGTATAGGGTGAAGCGCTCCGGAGGTAACCATTTTGTGCTGGTCTCCCACGAGATCAGCCGCTCGACTTCGGAGGCCAATGAACTCGAGATTTTCATGCGCCGCGCCCTCAAGGAGGGCGGATTCGAAGTCCATTACCAGCCTGAGTACCGCGCCAACGGCACCTGTCGCGGCCTCGAGGCGCTGCTTCGGCTGCATCATCCAAAGTACGGGATGGTCAGTCCTGACCGCTTCATCCCCATCGCCGAAGAAAGCGGTTTGATCGTCCCCGTCGGCAACTGGGTTCTCCGCGAAGTCTGCCGCCAGAGCGAAGAATGGCGGGAGCAGGGATTCACGGTGGACCGGATCGCCATCAACGTCTCGCCCCTGCAGTTTATGCGCATGGACTTTTCCCGCCAGGTCCGCCAGGTGCTGGCCGAGATGAGGGTCTCTCCCGGCAATCTGGAAATCGAGATGACCGAGACCACGGTCATGCGCAACGTCGAAGACGTTGCACGGCAGATGCGAGACCTCGCTGAACTCGGTCTTCATTTTTCCGTGGACGATTTTGGAACCGGCTACTCCTCGCTCCGCCACCTGCATCAGTTGCCGATCCAAACCCTGAAGATCGACCGCTCTTTTGTAGAGCGGGTGTGCGAGCCAAACGGGACCAGCGCCCTGGTGCAGGCGATTCTTTCCCTGGCGCACAGCCTGGATCTGCAGGTCGTCGCCGAAGGCGTGGAGCGGGAAGAGCAGGCAGACGCACTGGTAAAGATGAACTGCGACATCATGCAGGGATTCCTGTTTGGCCGCCCACAGCCGGCCGACAGAATTCCGGGGATGATTCGTTCCGGCCCGGCTTCCGACGTGCTGAACGCAAGAGTCTCCTCCGTGCCGGTGTAGGCATAGGACGCACAGCCCGGAAGAGTATGGGCCACCAGGACTCCGCCCGAAATTCATGCAGGGTCTAAATCTCACCTGTATCAATTGGTTGACCGTGGAGTACACACGCGGTAGACTTGCGCTACGCTTTCGCAGCAGAGTTAGGATTCCGGGTGTGCATCCATCGTGCGCTCTCTCCTGGTTGTCGGGCCTGTCCGGAGAATCCCTCTGCTCCCCTGTGGGCTGCTCGCGCAGCTGAGCAGGCGGCGCCGATCCGGTGAAGGTCCGAAAGAGCATTGGAGTGCGGATACCTGCCAGGATTCCTGAACACTGAGAGGGTTGGTGCAACACTCGAATCGGGGCAAAATAGTCGCCACTGGTGGGGAGCAAAAAGAGCTCTCTCTGAGCGACCTGTGGCTCGTTGTTCGCAAGCGGCGAGTCCTGTTGTTATCTATGGCACTGGGCATCGCCGTCCTGGCGATCACGGCCGGGCTGATCCGCGGCAAGCGTTATACAGCTACCGGTGAGATTCAAATTCAGCCGGGATCGGCATCCGATCTCAAACAATCGCTCTCCGCTGCGCTGGGCGCCGGAGACAGCACGCTCGACGTCATCATGGAGAGCGACATTCGCATCCTCCAGAGCGATCGTCTGCTCACCCTGGTTGCGCGCAAGCTCAAATTGCAGGACAACCCCGATTTTCTGGGTCATTCCATCTTCGGCGGAAAGAGCAATTCGCCGCTGCTCCACGCCGACCTGAACAATCCGGCCGCCAGTGCTGCAATCCTGTACATCCTGCGCGGACATCTGACCGTCGAACGAGTGCCCCGCACCCAGATGGTCAGCATCTCCTACCAGAGCCGTGCTCCTGAACTATCTGCCAATATCGTTAATACCCTCGCAAACGAGTTCATCGAGAACAATTTTATTTCGCACTACAGCACGACCCAGCAGGTCAGCAAGTGGCTGACTGGCCAGATGGACGACCTGCGCTCGATTGTTCAGAACTCCCAGGACAAAATGGTGGATCTCCAGCGAAAGCTGGGGGTCATGGCCCTTGATCCGGATCACAGCCTGGTGGTAGGAGAGATCGGAAATCTGGAGAAGGGGCTCTCGGACGCGACCCAACAACGTGTCATCGCCGAGGCCCGTTACCGGATCCTTTCCTCTTTGCCTCCCGATCAGATTCAGGATTCTGCCACCCTCCTTGGTTCAGATGGGCCAGGTGTCGGCGGCATGCTTGGTACGCTGCGGTCGCAGCGAGCCTCGGTAGAAGCTGATCTGGCTCGCGAGGAACCGGTGTATGGTCCAAACTATCCAACGGTCAAACAGCTGAAGGCGCAGAGCGCATCGCTGACGGCCGCCATTGAGCGGCAGCAGAAGCGGGCTGTCGACGAGGCGAAAAATTCGCTGGGACTGGCCAGGGCTGCGGAGAGCCAGGCCCAGGCCATGCTCGACAGCCGAATTCACGATCTTTACGGCCAACGCGACGACCTGGTGCAGTACATGCTGCTCAGCCAGGAGTATGACTCGAACCGCAGAATGTACGAGAGTATTGTGGGCCGCCTGCGCGAGGCTGCCGTGGACGCGGGGCTGGACGCCGCCGACATCAGCGTGGTGGACCTGGCCGCACTCCCGGTTGCACCTTCGAGCATGTCGCCGGCTAAGCTCGGCATTATCGGCTTGCTCTTCGGCGCTTTCTCCGGCCTTGGACTCGCCCTCCTGCTCGAAAAAATGGATACACGCCTGCGCGATGCTCATGAAATCCAGGAACTGCTCAGCCTGCCGTCACTGGCAATGATTCCGCAAAGCCATTGGAGATCAGGCAAGAACGAGATGGACTGGGTTGCAGGTCCGGAACTGCTGCGCGACCCGCGCTCTCCCTTCTCGGAGTCGTTCCGGGCTCTGCGCACCTCCATGAGGCTCTCCAGCACCTCGCGCGAATCGAGAGTTATTGCTGTTACCAGTTGCCAGCCGGCAGAAGGCAAATCCACGGTGGCCGTCAACATGGCTGCGGTTCTTGCCCAGGGCGGCAAGAAGGTAGCGCTGGTCGACACCGATATGCGCCGGCCATCGGTCTATAAGCGGCTCGGCATGGAAGGCGGTAAAGGCCTTTCCGAGGTGCTCACCGGTTACCACACGCTCGATGAAGTAATTCGGACCCATGAAATCCTCACGACTCTTGACGTGATTCCATCCGGGACGGTGCCACCGCTCCCCGCCGATCTGCTGGCTTCCGACCAGATGGCCCAGGTGGTGCGCCAGCTGCGCGAGCAGTATGACTATGTGATCTTCGACACCCCGCCGGTGCTCTCGGTGACCGACCCCGCCATTGTCGCGGCCCAGGCTGACGGGATGGTGCTGGTGATCCGCCAGGGATACTGCACCCGTCGCATGCTTGGACGTGCGGCGGAGATCCTCCGCGATCTGGACGTGAAGGTCTATGGCTTCGTCTTCAATGGCGTGGATGCTTCTCTGCCGGAGTACTACGGGTATCTCGGCTATTACACCTATGAATATGGCAAATAGCATGGCGGCGTTGCAGTCAGTTGAGGAGACACGGAAATGAGGTTGCGGTCGGTCCAGTGGATTCGAATCTTTTCGGCAGCAGCCGCTGGCCTGATCTGCGGAAGTGTCGCAGCCCGCGGACAATATACCGGGCCCGCGGTCACCACGCAGTCACCCGGTGCCAGTGCTCCCCTTTCCGCCATGAAGGCGCAATATGCCGAGGCGAAGATCATGCCTGGTGATGCCATCGCGATTGCCACCTATGGCGCGCCGGAGTTAACCACCGGTACTAATGACCCGAATGGCGTGAAAGTCGGTGCTCAGGGTGAAGTCGTGTTGCCCTATCTTGGAACGGTCCGCCTCGCCGGCCTCACGCCCTCCGAAGCCTCTCTCTTTCTCGCAGGTCAGCTGAAGGAGAAGGGAATTCTGGTCGATCCCCAAGTCAGTATCGCGATCCTGGATTCGCCCACCAAAGTGATTACCGTCCTGGGCGAAGTCGAGAAGCCCGCTCCTGTTCCCGCTTTTGGACAGTTGCGCCTCATGGACGTCATTTCTGCCTGCGGAGGCTTTACTCCCCTGGCCAGCCATGCCATCACCATCCGCAGGCCCGACGATCCGAACGCGATTACGATTCAGCTGGGCACAGACCCAAAGTCCACCGACCAAAGCAACATTCCTCTCATGCCCGGCGATACAGTCATCGTGCCCCGGGTAGGCAATGTCTACATCGTGGGCCAGGTCACCCGCCCTCAGGCAATTCCTCTCTCCTCGAATGCACCGATCACCGTGGTGCGGGCCATCTCGATGGCCGGAGGCCTCAAGTATGGCGCCGCGCTGTCCAAAGCCATGATTGTTCGAACGACTCCCGACCATCAGCGCGTGGAAATTCGGCTGGACCTGAAAAAAGTGCAGAATGGCCGGGAGAAGGATATAGCGCTGGCCTCTGATGATGTGCTCTATATCCCCACCAATGGCTTCAAGTCGGTGATCTCCAGTGGAGGCCCGCAGGAAGCCGTCTACGCCGCCGTCAGCCTCGGCTATATCGTGCACTGAGCGAGGGTGCCAATGCGGACCAGGCGTGTGAACGCGCAGAATGGGATCGCTTCCGGATCCCAGGCAGCAGCATGATCTTCATCGTTTGTATCCTCGCCCTGATGGCCGCCACGCTGACGGTCTTTGACAACAGTGCCGTCATCTTCGTCTGCTGTGCCGTCGGCTCCGTGTGCGGAGGGTGGATGTTGTACGCGGTTCTCGCGCGTTCCTCCCGTCTGCGTTTAACCTGGGTTTTGGCCGCAACGCTGCTCATCGGTTATTGTTTTGGAGCTTTTGTCACCGAAGTCAGCTCCCTCCTGGCAGGACAGGATCCCATGACTTATCTCGGGCTGGACCGCGCCTGGGCTGCCTATGCTCTGGTCCTGGTCATGCTCGCCAGCATCGTGCTCCTGCTGGCTGGGTGGGTCGAAACTCCCATGGTGCAGGAGCAGCATATTGTTCAGGTCAGCGGGCGTCAGGAGCGCTTTCTCTGGATTTCGGTTGCCGTTGTTACCGCGGCTTATCTCCATGGCAGCGTCAGTTATGGCGGAGATATCAGTCAGAATGGGAACGTCAGCATCTTCGGAGACATCATCTTTACTTTGGTGCCTTTGCTGCCCGCCATGGCCTCTGTTGGCGTGGCTCAGGCATCGGGACGCCGCCGCCTGCGTTTTATGGTGCTCGCAGCTGTGGCTTTTCTTGCGGTTCTTCCCTTCGGTCGGCGCCAGCTCCTGTATGCACTGATCATCACCTTTATCGGTGTTGCGCGGCTTTCCGGCCGTACCTGGAACCTGTCGAGCCGCAGAAAAGTTCTTCTGACTGTCGCGAGTGTCTTCGTCGTAATCGTGTCGAGTTTCGTTTTTTACTCGCTGCGGCTCGCAGCCGGTTCGACCTCGGAGGGACGGCATTCGATTGCCAATATCCTCGAGGCTGCCGGGCGAACGACTTTCAAGGATCCCGGACAGGTCGCTGCCCAGCTTGCAGCCAATGTGGAGGAACGAACCGCCTTCCTCATCCGCTATCTCGCGTGGCTTGGTCGCGGCGGTAACACTCCCTCACCTCTCTACGGGCAGGATGCTGCGCTGTCTGTGCATATGGCGACGCCCAGTATTCTCTTCCGTGCCGTCGGGCTGAGCAAACAGGAGGAACGCGGCGTTGCAACCGAGGAGATTCTGGCGAACGAGCACTTCGGGCTTACGGATACCGATGACGCCAACTCCGTTCTGACTGGCGGCATTATTGACTTTGGTCTGGCCGGTGTCCTCGCATATCCGCTCATCTTCTGCGCCGTGGCCCGCTTGGTTCTTTTCCTCACTGATGAACTGGTCAACCGTGAGGGAAGAGTTCTCGCGCTCGTCGCTATACTCTTTCTCTACCTGCAGACCGAAGCGCCGATCGCCTTGTATCTGATTGGGCTAAGAAATCTCGTAATCATTCTCTTCTGCTGGGCCATCCTGTACCGGCTGCCGACCGTCAGGGGCAGATCACATCCAGTCCGTGCTCTCTCCTCACGCTGGGCTGAACGGCGGGTCTGAAGTCCTCCGGCAATGCCGCGAATTCTGAGAACTCAGAGCGGTCTTTCGCCTAACCCGCCCACGGATGCAACAAGCGCTCAAAGAATCCTGATTCGCTTCCAGGACCTTCCTGCTGGCCAGCCCAATCCCTTTAATCGCTTCGACCGCCGTCGAGCTGATCGAGGACGCGGGCCAGTTGCGTATCGTTGTCGTAACCCGAGCGGACAGCTCGCTCGCGGCCAGCCCGCGCAATTGCCTCCCGCAGATCAGGGCGCCCCAGATAAAACCTGCATTTGTCCGCGCATTCTTCCGTCAACGAGAAGAAGACTGCCTCCCGGTCCTCTTCGAAGATCGCCTGGTGTCCCTCGGTTCGCAGCGCCAGCAGAAATCCCTGGCAGGCCGCGATCTCCACGCTCTTGTGCGCAATGTCGTCTTCGTTGCTTCTGGTAACAAAGCTTAGGTTGATCTTCGATCTCCAGATCTGCTCGCGATACGCATCTCCGAGGAGATGACCGTGCCGCACATACCGGCGGTACTGGTCCTCCGAGAAGATCACCTGCCACCCATTGCCGTCGATAGAGAGCGAAATTCCGTGCTTCTCCGCCAGAGCCAGCAGAAACTGTGGACGTTCTTCATGGGGATGCCCGATATACGACACTTCGCGCGTTCGGTCCGCGTCCGACCAGCCAGCATGTGACGGAAAATGAATGGAAGGCTCGAAGCTGAACAGGAGCCTGATAAAGTTCAAGCCCCAGTCCGTGTACCGGACCACATCTGCCTGGCGAAAGAGACAGTGCAGGTCGAACAGCCGAATTACTTTTTTGAACTGGTACCAGCAGCCGTCATTGCGCGGCCCGAAAGGATTGTCCTGGTTGTAACAGACGGTGAGGGCACCTGTGTTCCTGATGGCCTCGATGCTGGAACCAGTAAAGAGAGTCGGCTTATCAAACCATACAACGTCGGGCTGATGACGCCGTACTTCCTCCAGCAAAGCGCGGTTCACCCGATAGACAATCGGCCCGGCAGGGAAGCGGTTCGTGACTGATTTCATCAGCCGCGATCGCGGCCAGTACTGGGTGAGATCGAAGACGATAACCTCCTGGCCCAGCCGGCGCAGGCTTTCCAGTCGATATGCGGCCGTACATCCTGGTGTGGGATCGCAAAGACAGAGAATCCGGCGCCGGCGGGGAACCTTCAATGATCCGTCCTCACGCCACAAAGCCCGGAACCGCAAAGGCCAGCGCCTTGCGCAACCCGGCGACATCCTGTTCGAAGCTATATTGCTGGATCAGTCGCAGACTGTTCTCCCCCATGGACGTCCTCAGCGCCGGATCGCCCAGCAGGCGCTCCACAGCACCGGCGAGAGCGCCTATATTTCCGGCGGGATAAACGAAGCCGGTCAGTCCCTCATGGATGAGATCGGGAAAGCAGCCCACGCGGTCCGTCACCACCACTGCCCGTCCTGCATTCATCACTTCGTTGATGACCAATCCCCAGGCATCGTGGTGTGACGGCAACACGAACACATCGCAAAGGTCGTAGAAGCGAGGAAGCTCCGTCTGATTGCGAAAGCCGAGGAAGTGAATGCCGGAAAGACCGGACGCGCGTGCCCGCGCTTCCAGAGAGGCCCGCTCTTCGCCGTCTCCGACGACTAGCAGGTAAGCGTGTGGATCGAGCCCTGAGCGCGCCGACAGGCGGATATAGGCCTCGATCAGGTCCATGCATCCCTTATCCCGCGTAAGCTTCGAAGCGCACAGGATCACCGGACGGCCCGCGTCCAGTCCCAGCTCTCGGCGGAATTCCTCCCGCTGCAAGGCCGCCTCCATCGCTCCCTGACGGTAAAACTCGTTATCTACTGCGTACGGCATTGTGAACACCGGAAAGTCCTGACCAAGGTAGTGCTTCCAGTAGTCGGTGTTGGCGCTGCCCGCGGAAACCACCGTGCGAATCCAGGGCCTCAGCAGGCGCAGCATCACTGACTTGACCAGCAGCGTTGATTTGGTGCGAACCCGGTCGAACAGCGCCGAATCCGTGCGCATCAGTACCGGGATACCCAGACACCGGGCAGCAAAGATCGCCTGAAGACACGCCAGCCGGCTGTATCCGAAGACCCAGGCAGCATCGAATCCGCCCCGCCGCAGGCGCTGAAAAATGCCGTAATTCAGCGGCTTCGCAAATCCCAGGGTGTCGCGGTCGCGGAGACGCGGCAGAAACTCATGACGGTAACCGTCAACCAGCGGAACATCCCACTCAACCCGTACCCCGAATCCGCGATCATGATAGCCGCGGACCGACAGGTCGCTGCTGAAGAACACGGTGAGATCAATGTCCCGCTCCTGGGCGATGCGTCGCAGCAGCGGCGCCTGGTACTGGATGGGGTGGCTGACAAAATAAGCGAGGCGAAGAGCGCCGCCCTTCCGGGCCGTAGCAGACCGAACCGGCACAGCGCTGGACGTAGAAGCCTCGTTCACGAATCGCTCGGCCGCATGGGCAGGAACCGCAATGGAGTAACTTTCCCCGTATGCTACCATCGAAGCCAGCGACGAACAATCAACGCGCCGCACGGCTATTCTCTTCTTCCCCGCCATCGGAATTCTGACCGAAAACAGAACAGCGGGAGGAACAAATCTGGGGGAAATTCTTCATTGAGTCACGAAGCAGCTGGGGCCGCTCGCGTTCTGGTTACCGGAGCCGCAGGCTTTCTCGGATCGCATCTCTGCGATGCCCTGCTTGCTGAAGGCAAGCGGGTAGTCGGCGTCGACAATCTTTCTACCGGCAGGCTCGCTAACGTCGCCCATCTCAGCACCGAACCGCGTTTCGAGCTGATCGAGCGGGACATTTGCGAGTCCTTCGATTGCGGTCCGGTCGACTTCGTCTTCAATTTCGCCTCGCCCGCCAGCCCCGTCGACTATATGCGTTTGGGGGTCGAAACTCTGCGCGTCGGCTCGGACGGCACTCGCAACGCCCTCGAGACGGCGCGCAAGCACAACGCTGGCTTCCTCCACGCCTCCACATCAGAATGCTACGGCGATCCCCTCGAGCATCCGCAGTCGGAGACTTACTGGGGCCACGTAAATCCCATTGGACCGCGCTCCGTTTACGACGAGGCCAAGCGCTTCTCCGAAGCGCTGGTCATGGCGTACCACCGCTACTACGGTGTGGACACACGTCTCGTCCGCATCTTCAATACCTACGGCCCGCGCCTCCAGAGCAGCGACGGCCGCGTCATCTCCAACCTCATGACCCAGGCGCTGCACGGTGAAGATCTCACCGTTTATGGAGATGGCAGCCAGACGCGCAGCTTCTGTTATGTCTCCGATGAGATTGACGGCATCCTCAGGCTCTCCCGTTCCAGCGAGCATCTGCCGGTGAACATTGGCAATCCGGTGGAATGGACGATCCTTGAATGTGCGCGGGAGATACTGGCCGTCACTGGCTCTTCCAGCAAAATTCGCTACGCCCCACGCCCGGTGGATGATCCGGTGCAACGTCGCCCCGACATCAGCAAAGCGAAGCGCCTGCTGGGATGGGAGCCAAAGATCGATTTGAAAACGGGGCTACGACTATCTCTCGATTACTTCCGCGAGAACGTCGAGCGTGGTGAAAGGGCTACTCTGGCGGTTGAGATTCCCCCTGCGGGCGCCCTCAAAGGGGGCAAAGCGCGCATCGCGCAATAGCAATGTGCCCCCTTCTCTCTTCGCGCAGACGGGGTAAAATTTCAAATGGGGAAAAGTGTGGTATTCCCGCGCGCTCAACGAACGGTCGAGTCATAGGCCGGATCGTAAATCCCTGATATATTAGGAAGCTGGGCTTTATGTGGCTCGTCCGAGTCGCATACCGGCAGTGAATTTCAAACCTGCAATTTCCAAGATGGAAAGGATTGTTCGATTGTGCTGATGATTCGTTTGGCGCGCGTAGGCGCGCGTAAGCAACCGTATTACCGCGTGGTGGTGATCGAAAAGGACCGGGCCCGGAATGGACGTTCCGTGGAGTTGGTTGGAACCTACAACCCCCGCACGAATCCTGCGTCCGTCGACCTGAAGCAAGACCGGATCGACTACTGGAGAGGGAAGGGCGCCCAGCTTTCGGATCGTGTTGCGAAGCTGCTGCGCTCCCATGCTCCCTCGGGAACCGGCCCCTCTGCGCCTGGCAATGGCACGTCCGGAGCCACAGAGAGTTCCGAAGCCGCTTAAGATCATCCACCCCGGTTACGGAGGAGTCACCCGCTCGCCTGCTCCAGATACCTCCCAAAAGTTACCTTTGCCATATTCGGGGTTAAGCACTCTGCGGAATATTCTTTTTTCCTCCGCAGCGTTACGGTAGTATCCGCGTAACCCCGGAAGATCGCACGTGTGTCTTCCAAGTTGGGGGGCAAAATGACAGAGACAACAGACAGACCCGATGATATGCAGGAATTGGTGACCCAGATTGCGCGAGCGCTGGTCGATATCCCAGAGGCGGTAAATGTTGAGGCGGTGGAACGAGACGAAAGCACGGTGTTTCGACTCCGGGTTGCGCCCACGGATGTGGGAAAAGTGATCGGGAAACAGGGACGAACCGCGCGTTCGGTACGTACGATCCTCGGCGCTGTCAGTATGAAGCACCACCATCGCTATACCCTCGACATCCTCGAAGAGGATCACCAGAAGACCGCGGGCCTCGAGGAGTAGCCGCTCTGCCTGAAATGGCGCCCCCCCGCCACCAGTCAGCGCCCGCACCAGAGGAGCATTGGGCATCCGCGCGTCCGGAAATGGACGCCGCCGGAGCCGCGCCTTCAGGCGCGCTGACGCCCCCTGCCTCCGGGGCGGTTCCCGCTGTACGAGTCCCGGATGTACGAGCATCTGCGCAGCCGTGGGCGCTACTCGCTCGCCTGATCCGTCCCCACGGCCGACGCGGAGAGATCGTTGCCGAAATCCTGACTGACTTTCCGGAGCGCTTCCACCAGCGCACGCGCCTCTTTCTCATTCCCCCGGAACGAATCGGAACAAGTCCGCGGGAGCTCGTCCTCGAGAATTTCTGGTTCCAGCGCAGTCGCATTGTGCTCAAGTTCCACGCGGTCGATTCCATCAACCAGGCTGAAGCGCTGCGTAACTTCTCCGTCGCCATTCCTGCCGCGGAACGCGTGCCGGTTGAGCAGGGATCGGTCTACGTCAGCGACCTGATCGGGTGCCGCGTCTTCGATCTCAATCAGGCCGGCCTCGAAGTAGGCGAGGTGCTCGATGTGGACCGGGGATCGTCCAATACCGATCTGCTGGTCGTCCACCGTCGCGGCCTGCGCAGGGACCAGAGCGAAGTCCTCGTTCCCTTCGTGCGCGAACATCTGGTTCGGATCGACCTGGAGAGCCGCCGTGTGGAAATGCGCCTCCCCGAGGGCCTGTTGGAAATCAACGCTCCGCTGACTGAAGAAGAGAAGAAGCGGCTGGCGGGCGGATCGGAATGATGCCGTAATCTTCGAGTAGGTCAGAAACAGCAAAGGGCTGCGATGAGCAGCCCTTTACCTTGAGACAGGATGGAAGCGATCAGCGGCGCCCTTTCTTTTTAGCCGTGGCTTTTTTGGCGGCCTTCTTCGGCGCTGCCTTCTTGACGGCCTTCTTCGCGCTGGTCTTCCTGGCGGCGGATTTGTTGCCGGCGCCCTTCTTTGTAGCAGCCTTTTTTGTCGCCTTTTTAGCGGCCTTCTTCGGCGCTGCCTTCCTGACGGCCTTCTTTGCGGGGGCTTTCTTTACTGCTTTTTTGGCGGCAGCTTTCTTTGCGGGAGCCTTCTTCGCGGCGGTTTTCTTCGCAGGAGCCTTTTTCGCGGCAGCTTTGGCTGGTGCCTTTTTGGCAGCCTGCTTCGCCGGAGCCTTCTTCGCTGCTTTGGCAGCCCGCTTCGGTTTCGCCGGCGCGGCTGAGGCCGCTGCCTCCGGTTCCGCTGCGGCCGACTCGCCTTCGTCCTCGTCCGCTAGTTCATCGTCATCGGAAGAGACGGAAGTGGACACCTCCTCTTCCTCCTCCTCGTCTTCGCCGAAACCGTCTTCCAGTTCTTCCATATCGTCGTCGGCTTCGGGCTCGAATTCGCTGTCAGCGCTTGCGTAAAGCTTGTAGTCGTCCTGCATCAGAGTATGCCCTCCGGGCTCCCGAGTCAGTTTTAAACCGCTGTATGAGTATGCCAGAAATTCGGCAAAACCCCGCGCGGCGGATTATAGCAACAGAATGCTCTGAGTTGCCAACGCGCGCAAGACCTCAGCACTGCTCTCATCAATCTGCGCAATCTGTGGGACCGCGTGTGATGCCCCGCCAGCGAAGCGGGGCTCATGCTGATCGCCGAAGCACTGCGCTTCTTATGAGAGCAGTTCGAGTGTGTACAAAGCATCATGACAAAATTAGGATGCACGCGACGCGCTCTGCAATTGCCTGCAGAGAGAGCGCGAGGCTGCTCCAGGAGTTCTTCGCGCACGATGCGCTTCGATCTGATCACGATCTTTCCCGAATTTTTCTCGAGCATCCTGAGCCACGGCGTGCTTCGCCGGGCCATGGCTGCTGGTCTGGTTGCGGTCGAGGCTCACGACCTGCGTGCCTTTGCGCACGATCGCCACAGGACCGTCGATGATCGTCCTTTCGGTGGCGGCGAAGGCATGGTGCTCAAGCCTGAGCCGCTCGCCGAAGCCGTCGAGTCGCTGGGGCTCTCATCCAAAGTGGAGCGCGACCGCTCCCTCCAGCGCGTGGTCCTTCTCTCCGCTCAGGGAGCGCGCTTTACTCAGGCTGTCGCACGCGAATTCGCCACCCTGGAGAGGCTCGTCCTCATCTGCGGACGCTACGAGGGCGTCGATGAGCGGGTCAGCGAGCTGCTCTGCGATCAGGAACTCTCCATCGGCGATTACGTTCTCTCCGGCGGAGAGCTTGCCGCGGCCGTGATCGTCGACGCCACCGCGCGCCTCCTGCCCGGCGTGCTGGGCAACGAGGCTTCCAGCGAGTTCGAGAGCTTCGGTCCCGCCGACGCCGGTGTCGGTGACTCACCCGCTGGCTCGCCGCCACGATCGACCCATGGCTCCGGTGGTCTGCTCGACTATCCCCACTACACGCGCCCCGCCGAGTTCTGCGGCCTCGCCGTCCCCGAGGTCCTGACTCAAGGCGATCATGCTGCCATTCGCCGCTGGCGCCGCGAGCGCGCCCTTGAAAAAACCCTCCGCAATCGTCCCGATCTGCTCCCGGGCGCGACCCTCGGCCCGGACGACAGGAAGTTCCTGCGCAGCCTGGGCTGGCGAGCAGACCAGGGCTAGTTCTGACTCAGCATCTTTTCCAGCCCGCCTTCGTCCAGAATCGACACCCCCAGCTCCCGCGCCTTATCCAGCTTCGATCCTGCTTCTTCTCCGGCCACCACGTAGTGCGTCTTTTTGCTCACCGACCCTGACACCTTTCCCCCGGCAGCCTCGATTTTCGCCTTTGCGTCTTCGCGCGACAGATTCGGCAGCGTGCCGGTGAGCACGAACGTTAGTCCCTCCAGCTGCGACGTCTTCTTGCGCTTCTCGGCTGTCATGGTCAGGCCCGTTTTTTCCAGTTTGTGCACCAGGTCGCGATTACGCGCCTCGTCGAAGAACTCCCGAATCGCCTCCGACACACGCGGCCCTACCTCGTTCACCCGCTCCAGTTCTGCGGGAGAGGCGGCCACCAGCGCCTCCATCGAGCCGAACTCTTCAGCCAGCAGCTGAGCCGTGCGCTCGCCCACAAAGCGAATCCCCAGCCCGTAAAGCACTCGGGCCAGGCCGGCGGACTTCGAGCCGGCAATCTCCGCCAGCAGTGTATCGGCGCTCTTTTTGCCGATTCGCTCGAGATCGAGCAGCTGTTCCTCGGTCAGCGAATACAGATCGGCGATGCTCTTCACCAGGCGGCGATCGAGCAATTGGGCAACCAGCGCCTCGCCCAGCCCCTCGATATTCATCACCCCGCGCGAGGCATAGTGCAGCAGGCTCTCGCGCAGCCGCGCTGGGCAGTCGACGTTCACGCAGCGATAATCGGCCTCGCCCTCGGTGCGTACGATCTCGCTGCCACACTCCGGGCAGTGCGTCGGGAAGTGGAATTTGCGACGTCCGCGCGGGTGCTCCTTGTCCTCCACTACCTCCACGACTTTGGGGATGACATCGCCGCCGCGCTCGACTTTGACGTAGTCGCCGATCAGCAGCCCGAGCCGTTCGATCTCATCCGCGTTATGCAGCGTGGCGCGGCTCACCGTCGTCCCGCCGATCGACACGGGCAGCAGTACGGCGACCGGCGTCAGCTTGCCGGTGCGGCCCACCTGCACCCGGATGTCCTCGACCTTGGTGATCCCCGCCCGCGCTGTGAACTTATAGGCCACCGCCCAGCGCGGCGCGCGCCCCGTGTACCCCAGCCGCTTCTGCACATCGGTCGAGTTCACCTTAATGACCACACCGTCGATTTCATAGCCCAGCTCAGCGCGTTTCTCCCCTGCACGTTCCACGAACGCCAGCACTTTCTCGATCGTCGGCAGCGCTTCACGGTGCGGGTTAACGCGAAACCCGGCTGTGGTCAGCGCATCCAGAGCCTCGGCCTGCTCCGGCAGCAGGTCTTCACCCTGCTCGTTGAGCAGAAAATAGGCATAAAAATCCAGCCGCCGCTGCGCCACGATGTTCGGCTCGAGGGTTCGGATCGTCCCCGCCGCATAATTCCGGGGATTCGCCGCCGGCGCGAGACCCTGCGCCTCCCGCTCGGCGTTCAGCTTGAGAAAGCCTGCGAGAGGCATCACCACCTCGCCGCGCACCTCAAAATCGGCCGGCATCTTGGCCTTCGCCAGCTTCGCCTTCGCGACGGACAATGGAACGGACCGGATGGTCCGCACATTCGTGGTCACATCCTCGCCCGTGGTGCCGTCACCCCGAGTCAACCCGCGTCCGAGGTGCGAGCTGCCATCCGCGGCTCCCCGATATTGCAGGGCCATTGAGATCCCGTCCATCTTGTACTCGCAGACGTAGCTGATCTCCGCGTCCTCACCGGCCAGGCCGCGCACGCGCCGGTCCCAGTCGCGCAGTTCCTCCTCGCTGGTCACGTTGTCCAGCGACAGCATAGGCCGCGAATGCCGTACCTTGGCGAACCCTTCCTTCGGCTTGCCGCCCACCCGCTGGGTGGGCGAGTCAGGGGTGATCAGCTCCGGATGCTCCTTCTCCAGCCGCTGCAGCTCGCGCATCAGGTCGTCGAATTCGGAGTCGGAGATGGAAGGATTGTCGAGGACGTAGTAGAGGTGCTCGTGGTGGCGAATCTTCTCGCGCAGGTCCTCAATCTGTTTTGCAGCTTTGGCGGGAGCGGACTGGCTCATGAGGGCTATGGTAATTCGACACCCCCACGCCGCGGCAGTCTGCGGCTGGCCTCAGCACCGCCAGAATCGCCCCGAGCAGCGATGGCACACTGGTGGAGTGTCCTCTGAACCTTCCAGTGTCTTCGACCGCCTGCAGGGACGCTGGACCTTCGTCCGCGAGATTCCCGGCTACGCCAGCGCCAGGGGTGAGGCCCGCATTGTCCCTGAAGGCGAAGACGCCGCCCGCTATGAGGAATCTGCCGAAGTGGCACTGATCCAGGGAAGCACGCTCCACGCGACCCAATGCTATCTCTACCACCGCTGGCCGGCGGTTCCCAACGGCCTCGAAATCCTCTTCTGCGAGAGCCGCGAGCTCTTCCATCATCTCGCCTTCGAGCAGGGAAGCGACGGCAGCCTCGAAGCACACGCGCGCTTTCTCTGTGCGGCCGACGAATACGTGTCGGACTACAGTCTTGACCCCGGGGGTCGCCTACATGTGCAGCACATTGTGCGCGGACCGAAGAAGAACTACCAGGTCAACACAATTTTCGTCCGGCAATCGGACATACCCGGGTCGCCCTTCTGAGCGGCCCGGAACCGCGCAGACTCGCCCGCTATAATCCCCTCGATGGATAAAGACCCGGTGATCCAGGAGTTGGAACGGCGCAATCGTCAGGCCGAAGAAGGCGGGGGAGCCGAACGCCGTGAGCGCCAGCACCGCGAAGGCAAGCTTGGCGCCCGCGAACGCATCGGGCTGCTGCTGGACGAAGGAAGCTTCGAAGAAACCGACCGTTTCGTCACCCACCGCTGCACCGACTTCGGCATGGCCGACAAGCGCATCCCCGGCGACGGCTTCGTTACCGGCTATGGCCGCATCGATGGCCGCACCGTCTTCGTCTTTGCCCAGGACTTCACCGTCTTCGGCGGATCGCTTTCCGAGACCAATGCCGCCAAAATCGTCAAGCTCATGGACACAGCCATGCGCGTTGGCGCTCCCATCATCGGCCTGAACGACTCCGGCGGCGCCCGCATCCAGGAAGGCGTCGTCTCCCTCGCAGGCTATGCCGACATTTTCCTGCGCAATACGCTGGCTAGCGGCGTCATCCCGCAGATCTCCGCCATCCTCGGCCCCTGCGCCGGCGGAGCCGTCTATTCGCCGGCCATCACCGACTTCACGCTGATGGTCGACAAGACCTCCTACATGTTCGTGACTGGCCCCGACGTGATCAAAACCGTCACCCACGAGGAGGTCAGCAAAGAGGAGCTGGGCGGGGCCACCACCCACAACGAAATCTCCGGCGTGGCGCACTTCATGGCCCACGACGATGCCGAGTGCCTCGCCATGATCCGCGAGCTGCTCAGCTTCCTGCCCTCCAATAACCTCGACGACCCGCCCCGCCGCGCCTGTTCCGATCCGGCCGACCGCGCCGACCGCGAGCTCGACACCCTGGTTCCGGCGGAATCGAACCAACCCTACGACATCAAGCAGGCTATCCAGTCCATCGTCGACGACGGCTACTTCTTCGAGGTCCACGAGCACTTCGCCCGCAATATCGTCGTCGGCTTCGCCCGCATGAATGGACGCCCTGTCGGCATCGTCGCGAACCAGCCGGCTTTCCTGGCCGGGGTGCTCGACATCAACGCCAGCGTCAAAGGCGCCCGCTTCGTCCGCTTCTGCGACGCCTTTAACATCCCGCTCATCACGCTCGAAGACGTTCCTGGCTTCCTGCCCGGCACTCACCAGGAATACGGCGGCATCATCCGCCATGGCGCTAAGCTGCTCTTTGCTTTCGCCGAGGCTACCGTCCCTAAGCTGCTGGTGATCACGCGCAAGGCGTACGGCGGCGCGTATTGCGTCATGAGCTCGAAGCACCTCCGCACCGACGTGAACCTGGCGTGGCCGACGGCCGAGATTGCCGTCATGGGGCCGGAGGGGGCAGTCAACATCGTCTATGGACGCGAACTGGACGCCGCGGTACGCCAGGCTGAGGCCAGCGAGGGGCCGCTCAGCGAGGAGCGCCGAGCCGAAATCCTGGCCGCTGCGCGAGCCGCCCGTGTCCATGAATTCCGCGAGCAGTTCGCCAACCCTTACGTTGCGGCCGAGCGGGGCTACGTCGACGCCGTGATCCTGCCCCATGAAACGCGCCGTCGCCTCATCGCTGCGCTCGAAATGCTGGATACCAAACGCGACAGGAATCCGCCGAAGAAGCACGGGAACATTCCTTTGTAGAGCGGCAAGCACAGTTCCGCTTTTCTGGATGTCGGTTAAAGTCGTGTTTATCAGCATCACCGGCCCTTCCTGCCACCGAGAGCTAACTCCGCCTCGCTGACCCGAAGGCGCCGTTCTCGCAGCCCAACAGCGCAGATCCCCTAATTTTCCTGTAAACTAAAGATTCGCAAAATCCCTTTAGGAACGAGTTTTATGTCGATACATCCCGTGATGCAGCGCCTCGCCGAGAAACTGAACCGCACCGACCTGCCCGCCTTTGTCGCCGGCGACACCGTGCGTGTCCAGGTCCGGATCAAGGAAGGCGATAAGGAACGTCTCCAGGCCTTTGAAGGCGTCGTGATCGCCCGCAAAAATGGCCCGCAGGGCAGCTTTACCGTGCGCAAGATGAGCTTCGGCCAGGGCGTCGAGCGCATCTTCCCCTTTAACAGCAAAGTCATCGATAAGGTGGAAAAGGTTCGCTCGGCCAAGGTGCGCCGGGCCCGCCTCTTCTACCTCCGCGGGCTCCGCGGCAAGGCCGCTCGCCTCAAGGAAATCGAGCGCTCGTAGCAGTAATCTCCCAACGCCCCGGCTCGTTTGCTGGGGCGTTTGTGTGTTTGTGTCCTGGTTTTCCACGCGCATCCACCACTGCCCGAGCAGTACACTCACCCCATGGGGCAGGTTCTCGAAAACGGGCTCGGCGACCCTGAGCTCAGCGAGCCGGAAATCAGCAGGGAACCGACCGGCAGGCGCGCCGGGAAAAAAGCCTCTGACGAAGTCTCGGCGGCGACGCGCAAGATGCGCATGCTGCGCTCTCTGGCCTGCGGCAATAAATACGAAAAGCTGGCGCGAGCGCAGGGTGCCACCATCATCGCCGGCGTCGATGAAGTAGGCCGGGGCGCGCTCTTTGGCCCGGTCGTCGCCGCGGCTGTCATCCTGCCGATTGATACCCGCATTCGTGGCCTGCGCGACTCCAAACAGCTGCTCCGCGAGGACCGCGAACGCCTGGCCGACATCGTCCGCAGCCGCGCCATCGCCGTCGCCATCGAAGAAGTCGATTCCGAAACCATCGACCGCATCAACATCTACCAGGCGTCACGGATGGCCATGAGCTCGGCGGTGATGCGGCTCGATCCTCAGCCCGACCACCTCCTCATCGACGCGCTGCGCCTCGATCTGCCCCATGCGCAAACCAGCATCATCTACGGCGACTCGCTCAGCATCTCCATCGCCGCCGCCTCGGTCGTCGCCAAGGTCTATCGTGACGCCCGCATGCGCGAACTAGATTCCGCCTACCCCGGCTACGGCCTGGCCTCCCACAAGGGCTATGCAACCCCCGAGCATCGCGAAGCATTGCGGAAGCTTGGGCCCTCCATTCTGCATCGAAAGAGTTTTGCTCCCGTCGCGCAGGCTGACCTGCCGTGGGAGGACTTTCCTTCAGAAGAAGATCTGGCTTGTCCCATCGACTCCTCTGTGTAACGGCCCATCCTGACGACGAAAGCGGCGGCTTCGGCGGCGCCCTGCTGATGTCCCATCGCGACGGCGTCGACACCAGCATCCTCTGCATGACCGACGGCCAGGCGGCCCATTTTCGCGGCAGCGCTGCCGACGCGCAGGAGCTCGGCCGCATGCGCCGCGCTGAGCTGGATGCCGCCTGCACCGTCCTCGGCGTTACCCATCATGAAGTCCTGCATTACCCCGACGGCGAGCTGGCGCGCCAGGATTTCTATTCTCTGGTCGGTGTGGTCATCGAGCGCATCCGCCGCTGGCGACCCCAGGTCATCCTTACCTTCGGCGGAGACGGCGCCGTCAACCTGCATCGCGACCACACCATGATCTCCGCCGTCACCACGGCCGCCTTCCACTGGGCCAATCGCCCCGAGATGTTTCCCGAGCAGCCCGGCCTGCCGGCTTATGCTCCGCAGAAGCTCTACTACGCCAGCACGCCTTTTGTCTCTGTGCGCGCCCGTCCCGAGCTGGCGAACGCGGCCACTGTCCCCTACTCGCTCACCCTGGAACTGGGTTCGTTCAGCGAGCGCAAAATGGAGGCTTTCGGGAAGCACCACTCGCAGCAGGGCGTTCTCCAGCGCGTGGGCAAGCAGGTGCAGCAGAGTATGCGCTACGAGCGGTATCTCCTCGCCGCCAGGCGCGGGCAGACTTCCGTAATGGACGACACCGCGATCTTCAACGGCGTCGTTGAGGACGCGGAGTAAACTTCAGGGTTCGCCCGGACCTCCTTCCGGCTCATGCTGAAGGTGGTCCGGCAGCGCATCTCCCCCCATAGAGGCGCTTCATGACGGAACCAGCGATTCCCGTAAAAATCTTCGGCTTTACCCTCCTCAATCATCCCCGCCTGAACAAGGGCACCGCCTTCACCGAAGCGGAGCGTGACGCATTTGATCTGCACGGCCTGCTGCCTCCCCACATTGGCACACTGGAAGAACAGATCGCCCGCCGGAAAAAAGCCTTCGAGCAATACGAGACCGCCTTCGAGAAGTACACCTTTATGCGCGACCTGCAGGACATTAACGAGACCCTGTTCTACGCGCTCATCCTTTCCGACGTCCGCACCATGATGCCCATCGTCTACACCCCCACTGTGGGTGAAGGCTGCCAGCGCTTCAGCGAAATCTGGCGCAAGCCCCGCGGATTATTTCTCAGCTATCCCAACCAGCACCGCATCGAGAAAATTCTCTCCCACAAGCGCTATGACAACGTGAAGGCCATCGTCGTCAGCGATGGCGAGCGCATCCTCGGCCTGGGCGATCAGGGAGCCGGCGGAATGGGCATCCCTATCGGCAAGATGGCTTTATACACCGCGCTGGGCGGTCTCCATCATGAGCACTGCCTGCCCGTTCTGCTCGACGTCGGCACCGACAATGAGGAGCGTTTGGAGAACCCCATCTACATCGGCTGGCGCCACAAGCGCGTGCGCGGCCAGCAGTACGACGATTTCATCGAGACCTTCGTTTCTGCCGTCGAGCGGCGCTGGCCGCACGTTCTCCTTCAGTGGGAGGACTTCGCCGGCTCGAACGCGGCGCGCCTGCTCGGGCGCTATCGCGACCGCCTCTGCACCTTCAACGACGACATCCAGGGAACCGCCGCGGTTGTGCTGGCGACGCTGCTGGCTGCCACAAAGGCGGCAGGCACCGCACTGCGCGACCAGCGCATCGCCATCCTCGGTTTTGGATCGGCCGGCATCGGCATCGCCAATCTGCTGGTGCAGGCGCTCCAGGAGCAGGGCCTCAACGAGCAGGAGGCGCGCGCCCGCATCTACGCCATCGGCCGCCCCGGTCTTCTGGTCGAAGGCGCTGAAGGGATTCACGACGAGCAGAAGAATTTTGTTCATCCGCGAAATGACATCGATGGCTGGCAGGTAAGGGACGCCGCCCACATCGGCCTCGAAGAGATCGTCCGCAACGCGAAGATCACCGTGCTCATCGGCGTCGCCGGCAAGGCCGGGATGTTCACCGAGGAAGCGATCTGCGCGATGGCCAAAAACACCGATCGCCCCATCATCTTTCCGCTCTCGAATCCGACCTCGAAGAGCGAAGCTACCCCCGAAGATCTTCTCAAGTGGACGGACGGTAAGGCCCTTATTGGAACCGGCAGCCCCTTCGAGCCGGTGAAGGTCGGCAATCGGGAAATTTGTATCGATCAGACGAACAATTCCTACGTCTTCCCAGGCCTCGCACTCGGCATCGTTGCCTCGCAGTCCCGCCGCGTCTCCGATGCCATGATCATGACCGCGGCCAGGGCGCTCGCCGGCCTCTCGCCGGTCGAGCAGGATCGCAACGCCAACCTCCTGCCGCCGCTGGCAAAATCGCGCCAATTGAGCCGCGTCATCGCTACCGCCGTCGCGAAACAAGCCATCGCTGAAGGCCTCTCGGACCTCAGAGAAGACCAGGTCGACGCAGCCATCGCCGTCAACGTCTGGGAGCCGAAGTATCTTCCCTACCAGCGGGTTTACGAATAGCCACCCCGAATGGGGTGGGGATTCGGCCTCTAACGCCGTGAGCAGTCCTTGCGCCCGGTATCGGCAATGGAGGCAATCAGCCAGCGGTCGTTTTGCCTCACCAGGTTGAACAGGTCAGTCCCGCAGTGGTCGACCTTACCGTCAACCAGAAGATCGAATGGCGCCCAGACCACGGCAAGGTCATGATCGATCCGGATCAGCGGATGGTGAATGCGCTCTTCAATGTGTGTCGTTCCCGGTTTGCCGACCCGAGCCGCAAAATCGGCGAACGACATCTGCACCGGCTTGCCCTCCCGCATCAGCACCAGGCTGCCGCCAGGCAGCAACGGTTCCTGGATAGCCGCGGCATCGCGCTTCGCCATCCCGTCGAACAGCGCCTGCACCGGCGCGAGCACAGCGTTCTCTTCCGGAGTAAGCGCGTGCAGCGACGGAGCAGGCAGACAGGGAAGCAATGCTGCAGTCATCAACAACAGGAGGCGAACGCGATGCACGTAAGGCATGATCGCCATTCTAAGGCCGGTCTCAATTTCGGACCACGCGCAGCTGCGCCGGGGCAACCGCCCGTCAGGGCTGTTTCTTATTCGCCGCTGCTTGCTCCGCCTTTGCGATCGCTTTGCGGAATTCGTCTACCGCGGGTACAGAGGGTGGTTGTAAACCATTCTTTGCGGTGTAGCGCCAGCCTGGAGCCATGTCCAGAGGCTTGTCGACATTTCCCTCGTACACCTCGAACGAATCCTCGGTGTTCCCGACTTCCATCTGCGGATGCGATTGCTCGTCGCCCGCCGTCGCCGGGCCATTCGTGGAAAGCGGCGACTGCTGGCCGCGCTGTGCCCCCATGTTCACGCCGTTATCGCCGGGAGCGATCATGCCCACCCGGTTGTTCTGCCGTGGGTTGGTGATGGTCTCATTGACGAGCCGGCCTGAACCTTTGCGAACCACGATGATCAGGTCCGCCTGCTCCGTGCTCAGGACTGGTTCGAACCGGCCCCACTTCTCAAGGGCCGCAACCACATTCGACTCGGCAACATCGTTGGCCCGTGGATCATCAATGTCCATGCCTGCGTGGGGATCGATGATCACCGCAACCGTATGCGCGCTGAGGATGTAGGAAGGAAGAGCCGGCTTCTTGTCCTTCGCGAAGCAGACGCCCGCCAGCAGGAAAGTGACTGCACTCAGGACACCCAGGCGAGCTCCCATTGGCCGCCTCCTTGCAGAGTCGTCATCATCCTACGCTGCACCGCAACAGCAGGCAACCGAAGAGAAACACCACAACTGGAGGGAAGCAGGGCCGTTCTGCGTCACAGCGAGGACACAGGGAGACCTTAGGCGGTAGTCGCGGCGGTCTCCAGAAACTCGCAGTATTTCTTCAGGCTGCGTGCCTCCGTAGCCACGTAGTCGGCGATCAGCTTGCCGTACATTTTGCCGATGACACCGCCCAGCAGCCCTTCCGTCGAGAAGGAAAGCTCCACCTCGGTCCCGGTGTGGTCGGAAGCCGTGAGGCGGTGGTCGGCGACCATGGTGGCCCCCGGCGCCTTCTGGATCCAGGTGAACGCGTGGTGCGGTCGGCACTCCGTGACCTCGTAAATTCCAGGGCGGAGTTTAGGCTGCGCGACGCGATACCGCGCGCCCACCCGCAGCCCGCCCGGGGTCAGCGGTTCCACTTTGAGCGTAGTCGGGGTCCACGTAGGCCAGCGTTCGACGTCGGCGAGCACCTGCCAGATCGCAGCCGGACTGGCCTTCACGATCATGCGTTGGACGGTTTGCATCGGCAAAAACTCCTCATCTCCAGTTTGCGAGCCCGTCCCGCAGGGGGCTCAGCAGGAGATACGGACGTTCCGCCGCTCCGGTTCCCGAAAATTAAGTGCGAAGGGCTATTCCGACCGCACAAACGCAGGCAAACTGCGCAGCACTTCTTCCGGCTCGGGCCGAACCCGAAAATCGGCGTGTGCCTCTGCGTACAGCACCTTGCCGTCCGGCGAGATGACATAGGTGGCCGGCAGGGGCAGCTTCCAGCTCTCGTCGCCGTTGATGAACGGAATGTTCAGCAGGATACCGCGGTAGTAACTCCGCAGGTAGGGCGGCACGGACCAGGCCAGTCCAAAAGCCTCCGCCACCGCGCAGCCGGCGTCCGCCAGCAGCGGGAAGGGAATCGTATGCTGCGTTGCCGTGAAGTCGCTCTGCCGCTGCGTCTGCGGCGAGATGCCCACCACCAGCGCACCCCGCTCGCGCAGCGCCGGATACAGATCGCGCCACGCCTCCAGTTCGGTTACGCAGTAAGGGCACCAGCGCCCGCGGAAGAAGTTGATCACCAGTGGGCCGAGCGACAGCAGATCGCCGGAGCGCACGGTGCGGCCCGAGAAATCGGGCAGCGCAAACTCCGGAGCCCTCGCGCCTGCCGGCAGCATGCGCTTCTCGATGCCCGACAACAGCAGTTCCTCAATGGCGCGTTCCCCTACCGCGAGGCGCTCCGGCTGCACCAGATTGCGGGTTTGGGCGGTGATCTCGTCGAGCTGGTCCTGGAGATGCGGCATGCGTCTTTAGTTTAGTGGATTCAGCTGCCGGAAAAATGGTTCCTCGCATTTCCTGCTATTACGATGGTGAAACGCGGAGGGTATCGGAATGTGTGGATTGCAGGCTGTGAGTCTGGCGGTCATGCTGAGCCTGGCAGCGTGGGGACAGGCGCCTGGGCCGGGAAGGTCAACTTCTGCGCAGGCACCAACTACACCCACACCGGACCGGAGTGTCGACAGCCTCACCGTTTCCGCCGGCCCCGACCAGCGCGGCCTCTTCACCCCTGCGGCCCTCAGAGACTACCCCCACCAGACCGTTACCATCTTTGACCACCACACCAATGCCAGCGAAACCTACACCGGCGTGCTGCTCATGGACCTTCTGGCTCATCTCGGGGTGCCGCATGGCAAAGATCTGCACGGCAAAGCCCTGGCGGAGTATGTGGTGGCGACTGGTTCTGACGGCTATAAGGTCGTCCTGGCGCTGGGTGAGATCGATCCCGAGTTCCATCCCGGCCAGGTTCTGGTCGCCGACAGCATGGACGGCAAGCCGCTTGGCCCACAGACCGGCCCCCTCCGCCTCATCGTCAGCGAAGACAAGCGCCCGGCGCGTTCGGTGCGGAACCTCGTCTCAATCGAAATAAGGAGCGCCGATTAGGTCGCGCTTTACCGTCGCCCCCAAAGATAGCTGACGTGGATCATCTGTGAGTCGATCCCTGGGTCGTTGTACCCGATATCGGCATTGGAGAAGTGCTGGAACCGGTATTCGATCAGCGATGCGCGACCCGGACTCCGCCACAACTGAAATCCCGCCCCGACCCCAAAAGTGAAGTTGAACGCCGAGGTGTCGAACATCGGGAGATCGCGCGAGGAGACAGCAATGCCCGCATTCGCTCCGACAATCGGCTGCAGGCGGGACCGCGGGAGGAAGCTGGCGCGAAAGGCCAGAGGGCTCAGAGCGCCCACATAGGTCCAGCGCCGGCCATACGCGTAGCTGTACATCTGGTAATACGTCTGGCCGAGGATCGTTGCCGAGTAGTTGGTGCTGCCCACGTTCGTATTCATCACCGGCACTTTCTCCGGATACCGGTAACTGCCCGAAAGCGGCGTGCAGGGTTGGCCCCCGACCGTTGGTGCGCACACGTTGTACTGGAAGCCGGTCGCCACCGGATCGCTTTCGAGCATCACCGGTCGCACCTCCGGCGCGTAGAAGAGCTGCCAGCCTGAATGCGCGGCCAGGCGCAGGTTATATCCGCCCCCAAGGGAGAAGAACATCCGCTGATCGCTAAGCCCCAGTATGATGTGGCTGGAGTTCGGCGAATACTCCCCAAACAGCGACCAGCTCCTGGGCGTTGACCAGCCGCTGTTCCCAGCCGGCTCCGGCATGGATTGGGCGCGCGGCTTCGGTACAGCAATCAAAAAAGTCAGCAGAAGAGTCACTGCGACCGGGGGCACGCGCAAGCGTCGACGGCAGGGGAACAAACGTTATCCAGTTGTGCAGCAGGATGAGAGTCAATCTCTGTATATCATCGCCAGCCGCAGTCTGGTTAAGCGAAAAGATGCGCCGCGCACCATGGATGAACATGGCCGGTGCCAGGAAGCAGGCGCCCCTCCCGACTTCGCCGCTGCTCTGTCTGCCCGGCATCAGCTGCCAGTGTCGTGAGTCACAGGTCCCTGCACACAAAAATGCTGCTTGTTATTTCTGAGTGCGCCCGCGCCGAAGGCGCATCCGCCTCGATGGCTAGTCCCCCACACGCCTTTCAGTTTGGGGGTGGTGAGCGAAGAATCTGTGGTTGTTCCTGCCGATTTATGCTGCCAACTTCGGATCCGCGGCACTAAATCCCGAGCTTCTTCCAGATCGCGTCCACCCGGGCCTTGGTTGCTGCGTCCATCGCAATCTCCGCCGGCCAGGGACGCGTGAATCCCTCAGCCGCCCATTTTCGCGTGGCGTCGATGCCCATCTTGCTGCCGTAATTGGGCAGGCGCGACGAGTGGTCCAGCGAATCGATCGGTCCCAGCGTGAACTGAATATCCCGCTCCGGATCGATGTTATTGGCGACCCGCAGCGTCACCTCCGCCAGATCCTGCACATCGCAATCCTCGTCCACCACGATGATGCACTTGGTGAACATTGCCTGGCCCATGGCCCAGATGCCGTTCATTACCTTGCGTGCCTGGCCCGCATAGCTCTTGCGCATCGACACGATCATCAGGTTGTGAAACACCGCTTCGACCGGCAGGTTGATATCCACGATCTCCGGCAACGTCAGCCGAAACAGCGGCAGAAAGATGCGCTCCACCGCCTTGCCCATCCAGGCGTCTTCCTGCGGCGGCTTGCCGACAATGGTCGCCGAGTAAATCGGATTCCTGCGGTGCGTAATGCAGGTGATGTGAAAGACCGGATAGTCTTCCGGCATCGTGTAAAAGCCGGTGTGATCGCCGAAAGGTCCTTCGCTGCGCAGTTCGTCCAGCCGCACATAGCCTTCAAAAACAATCTCCGCGTGCGCCGGCACCTCGAGGTCCACTGTCTCACAGCGCACCAGCTCCACCGGCTCCTGACGCAGAAACCCCGCGATCAGAAATTCCTCCACCTCCGGCGGCGCGGGAACAATCGCCGAGAAGGTCGTGGCCGGATCTGTCCCGATAGCCACGGCCACTTCCAGACGGGCCTCAGCGGAGCCTTCATCGACAACTCGTCCGAGAGCCACGTTGGCCGTCCCACCTGCAGTTTCCGCCATGGCCTGCACTCGCGCTGCCGCGTCGGGAGCCGCAGCCCGCAGCCGCTCGCGCAGATGCTCCGCCGCATTCTTCTGCCGCTGCCAGTGCATCCCAGTGGTCTGGCCGTCGTACACCTGCATGCGGTACATGCCCATGTTCCGCTTCCCGGTTTTCGGGTCGCGGGTCACCACGCAGGGCAGCGTGATAAAGCGTCCGCCGTCCAGCGGCCAGCATTGCAGAACCGGGAAGTCGAGCACCGAAAAGTGCTCTCGCCGGATCACTTCCTTGCACGCCGCGTCCTTCGCCGAGATGGTCTTGGGGAAGAACTTCCCCATCTCCGCCAGCATCGGCAGCATCTTCAGCTTCTCGAGGAAGCCTTCCGGCGATTTGACGTCCAGCAGCGCGCGAATCCGCCCGGCAACATCATCAAGCGAATCCACGCCCAGCGCGAGCTTCATCCGCCGCTCGCTGCCGAACTGATTCATCAGCACGCTCGCGCCCGGATAGCCTTTGACATTTTCGAAAAGCAGCGCGGGACCGCCGGCCTTTGGCGTTCCCCGTCCTGACTTCGACACCCGGTCGTTAATCTCAGCAATCTCCAGCACCGGATCCACTTCCTCGCGAATCCGTTTCAGTTCGCCGGCTTTTTCGAGGATTTTGATCCAGTCTCTGAGATCGTCGCAGGCCAGGGGAATGTCTCCAGTGTTGAACTTCGATCTCCACTATAGAACCTTGGCGGCGTGATCGTTGTCCTCGGAACATTTCAGGGCGCCGCGGAAGTGCCCGGATCGCGTGTGGACTGCCAGGCAATCTGCTGCCAGCGCCCTTCTCGCCGCGCGTAAACGCTGAGAACCAGAATGTTGATGTTGAAAGGAACCGCCTGCACCCGCGCATCTTTCACCCGCACGGCATATTCGCCGTTGATCACAGCGCTGTTGCCAACTACCCGCACATGCAGTCCCTTCGGTTCCCAGGAAATGTAGTGCAATTGTCCGGAACGAATCGCGGCCAGGTAACTTGCTTTCGTATCCACTTTGCCGCTGGCGTGCACATAGGTCACATCATCCGCCATGATCCGCTCCAGGGCAGCCACGTCGGAATGGTCCAGCGCGGCGGTACGCTCCGCCTCCGTCTGCATCACCTCTTTTGCGAGGTCGCTGTCCGTAGACAAAAGCGGAGCAGGCAGCGAAATACAGGCGCCCAGAAAAAGGTAGAGCAGAGGCCACAGTCGGGTCATGACATGTTTCCTTCCTTGGTTCCGCATTAGCAGCGGAGGGTGATCGTCGTCCATCCACGAGCAGTCCGCCTGTTTCGGCAGGGCTTTCAACTTACTCCGCCAAAGCCACGCATGGCGAACCAATTATTCCCGCGCCATAAAGTAATAAACGGCAGGCGTGACGATCAGCGACAGCGCCATCGAAATCAGCAGCCCGCCGATAACCGCGATGGCCAGCGGTTGCAGCATCTGCGAGCCGGCGCCCAGAGCGAAGGCCAGCGGCAGCATCCCGGTGATAGCCGCCAGCGCGGTCATCATGATGGGGCGCAGGCGCCGATGAGCCGCCTGCAGCATGGCATCGCGCGCATTCATGCCTTGCGCACGGAAGCGCTGGTCGGCATCGAGAAGCAGAATGCCGTTCTTGGCGACGATGCCGATCACCATGATCACCCCCATGAAGGACGCCACGTTGAAGGTCGTGCCCGTAATCAGCAGCGCGAAAATAACGCCCGCCGTCGACAGCACCGACGACACCAGAACCGACACCGGCGCCGAGATGGTGCGGAATTGCGCCAGCAGCACGCCAAACACCAGTACCAGTGCCAGCAGAAGAACCTGCAGCAGTTCATGGAACGACTGCTGTTGTTGCTGATACGTGCCGCCGTATTCCACCCGGACACTGGAAGGCAGATGCAGGTTATCCACTGCCTGCTTCACGCGCGCAATGGCCGAGCCCAGATCCGACCCCTCCAGCCGCCCCGTCACCGTGATCAGCTGCTGCAGGTTTTCCCGCAGAATTTCGTTCTGCGGCGGCAGTTGCTGCACCTGCGCCAGAGAGCCCAGACTGGCCAGTTTCCCCGTGGAGCTCAGGAAAACCGTGTTCTCCATGGCGTCGAGGCTGCTGCGATGGGAATCGTCGAGCCGCACCCGCACCGTATAGGGCCGCCCGTTGGCAATCAGCGGGTCCGGGGTTGGAATGCCGTCGAGGATCGAGGTCGCGTCAGCCGCCACCTCCGAGGTCGTGAAGCCCAGTCGTGCCGCCATCCCCGGATCAACCTGAAAGCTCGTCGCCGGTCCGCTGATCGTGTTATCGATGCCGTTCTCCACATCGACCACCCCGGGAACTTTGGAAATTGCGTTCCCAACCCGCGGGCCGAGTTGGTTGAGCAGATCCTGATTCGTCGAGAACAGCTTGATCTGCACCGGTTCCGGCGAATTGGAGAGATCGCCGATCATGTCCTGCAGCACCTGGGTGAACTCAATATCCAGCTCCGGCTCTTCCGCCCGGATCCGCCGCCGCGCATCTTCCATGATCTCGTCGATCCCGCGGCTGCGATGATTGCTCAGCATCACGGTAAAGTCGCCGGTATTGGCTTCGGTCACTGCAGCCAGCCCCATCTGCAGTCCGGTGCGCCGCGACGTGGTGACCACTTCAGGAACCTGGTGCAGGATGCGATCCACATGCAGCAGGACGCGGCTGGTTTCCTCCAGCGAACTGCCGGCCGGCATCACGTAGTCGAGCACAAACGCGCCTTCATCCATCTCCGGCAACAGGTCCGACCCCAGCCCCTTGTAGGCAAAGAACACCGCTACGATGAGCAGCGCACAGGCTCCCGCCAGCACCAGCGGTCGCGCAAGGGCGCCGCGCAGCACCCGTTCGTGAAAGCGCAGCACCGGCGCCATCAGCCCGCGATGATGAACCGACTCGGCATCGCCTTCCGCGTCCTTGCGCATATTGCTTCCGCGCAGCAGGGCCAGACTCAGCGCCGGCGTCCAGGTCAGCGCCAGTGCCAGCGATGTCAGCAGAGCCACGGTCATGGTCAGCGCCAGCGCCCGGAAGAATGTACCGGTAACCCCGGTCACTGAAATTAGCGGCAGGAAAACAACGATAGGCGTGATCGTGGATCCGATCAGCGGCGGGGTAATCTCGTGCAGAGCTTTGCGCACCGCCTCGACCCGGCTCTCGCCGCTCTCCCGATGCAGCACGATATTTTCAACGACGACGATAGCGTCATCGATGACTAGACCGACGGCCGCCGCCAGCCCGCCCAGCGTCATCAGGTTGAAGCTCTGCCCCACTGCCCACAGAACGATAAACGTAACGAAGATGGTTACAGGAATGACCAGCCCGGCCACCAGCGACGACGTCCAGTCGCGCAGGAACAGCACCAGGATGATCGCCGCCAGCAGCAGACCGATCAGGATCGCGTCGCGCACGCTGTCAATGCTGTCCCGCACCAGTTGCGACTGGTCGTAGAAAGGACGGATGGTGACGCCCGGAGGCAGATTCGCTTTGAGCCTCGCCATCTCCGCATTGACCTCGCCGGCAACGGCGACCGTGCTGCTGTCCGGCTGGGTGAACACGTTCACCAGCACTGCCGATTTTCCGTCGGCGGTTACGATCGTATAGACCGGCTCAGCGGCTGGAACGACGCTCGCGACATCCCGCAGATGAATGGGCACACCGCTTGCCGTCGCCTTCACGGAAATCTGCGCCAGCTGCTCGAGATTGTGCGCCTGGTCGCCCACGAGGCTGAGAATCAGCTGATGGTTATCCGTATAAAGGCCTGGCGACTGTACCAGGTTTGTCTGCTGAATCGCATTGACGAGGTCCGTCACCGTTAGCGACGCCGCGATGAGCTTCGCGGTGTTGGGAATGACGTGGTATTCGGGAACCTGGCCGCCCTGAATCACGACTGTGCTGACTCCGGTCAGACGATTCAGCGGCGGCTTCAGTTCATAGGTCGCCATTTCCCACAGGCGCGTTTGGGAGACGGTATCGGAAGTGAGGCTGTAGCCGACGATGGGATCGAGCGTCGAGAAGGTAAGGCGGTTGGTCGTGATCTGCGCAGTCGACGGCAGAGTTTGCTGAACGCGGGCGACGGCGGCGTTCACCAGTTCCAGAGTCTGGAACATGTTCACGTTCCAGTTGAAGAAGAGAGAAACCTCAGCGGACCCCCGGCTGGTGATCGAGCGCACCGTCTCGAGTCCGGGCACGCTGTTCACCGCGTCCTCGATCGGTCGCGTGATGGTGACCTCCATCTGTTCGACCGGCATCACGCCGTTGTCGACGCCGATCACCACACGCGGAAAGTTCGTCTGCGGAAAGACCGAGATAGGGATACGAAATGCCAGAAAGATGCCAGCGATCGCCAGCACAATTGTGAAGAAGAAGATGCTGCGCGACCAGCGCGGCAGCCAGAAGGTCTTCCCCTCCGACTCCGCTGCCGAATCGGTGGCGAGATCCGTGGCGATGTCACTCACTTGTCGTCCCCGCCCTTGCTGTCGCCGGCCTTATCGGAGTCTTCGAGCGAGGTCACCACCTTCACGTGGGTTCCGTCATCAAGCGCATAGGCTCCCTGCGTAACCACCTGCTGGCCGGCCGCGACACCGCTCAGGATCTGCGTTTCGCCGCCGTCGACAATGCCCGTCTCAACTCCGATCTGATGGGCGACGCCGTCGCTGCCCACGAGCATGACGGCCTTCTTGCCGGCGCTCGTGACTACAACTGCTTCGGAAGGAACCACAAGCGCCTTCGGCACATTGCGCCCCGCCAGGTTCACGTGGACCGCCGTCCCGGCGCGTAGATCACCCTTCGGATTCTCCAGCCGCACCCAAATTTCCACGGTGGTGCTGCCCGGATCGAGCGCCGGGCTGATCAGCGTAATCTTCCCCGACACCGCATCGGTCTTTCCCGGGATATCGACCGTCGCCGTATCCCCGGTCTTCAGAACCTGTGCCTGTGGCTGTGACAAATGGATCTTGGCCAGCAGCGCTGAGGTGTCCATCACGGTGATCAGAGGAGCGCCCGCCGCCGGCGTCTCGCCGGCGTACAGCGGCCGATCTGTTACCACGCCAGCAATCGGGCTCCGGATCTCCGAATAGCTCAGTTGCGCCTCCGCGCCCTGATATTTCCCCTGCGCGGACTCGTACTGCCCTTTCGCCGCCTTCAGCGCTGCCGCCCGGCTCACCTGTTTCATCGAAGCCAGATGCTGGGCCGCCGTATCGTACGCCGCCTGCGCCTGCACCAGGGCCGCTTCCGCTGTATCCAGATCGCGCCCTGCGATCGCTCCCTGCGCAAACAGCTGTTTCCGGCTGTCCACAATATTCTGGTTCAGATCGAGATTCGCTTTAGCCTGCGCCACATCCAGCTGGGCTTTTTGGTAGTCCTCCGGAACCTGCGCCTGCACGGATGTCTGATACGTCGCATCGGCCGCATCGAATGCGCCACGGTTGTCGGTGACCGCCGCCTGCAAGTCGCCATTCTCCAGGGTCGCCAGCAACTCACCGGCCTTCACGTGCGAGCCACGCTGGACATAAAACTTCTTCACCGGTGCTGTAATCTTCGGCGTAATCGCCGCCTGCGCCACGGGCGCGAGAATCGCGTCCGCCACCACGTGCTCCGTAATCGGCCGCACTTGGGCCGTCGCCGCTTCCACATCCACCTGGGTTTGCGGCGCTTCATCTTTCTTCGCGCAGCCGGCAAGGGCGGCGAGCAGAACCGCGCCTGCCAGCATCTCGCCGGCCCGCGCGTGTCGGAGCAGGAACACGTTCATCATTTTCTAAAAGGCTCCCGTAAGAGTCTGCAGGTTGGCGCGGGCCACATGGCTGCGCAGGATGCCATCGGCCAACGCGGCTTCCGCCGCCGCCACAGCCGCCTGCGCATCGACCACTTCCAGCGCCGTTGCTTCACCCGCCGTGTACCGCAGGCGCGTCAGGCGCAGGCTTTCGCGTGCGGTATCAACACTGGTGTGCAGCGACGATACCTGATCGGCGGCCACTCTCGCTTCGTTATAAAACTCGTCCAGCTGCGCGATCAGCTGGCGCTGCATCGTCGTCAGCGCTGCCTGCGCCGCCTGCTCGCGCAACTGGCTCTGCCGCACTTTGTCTCGGGTGGCAAGCCAGTCCCACACCGGAAAATCGAGCGTCACTGCGGCGGAATAGCCCAGATTGCGCACGCCTTCCGGCCCGTTGACTGCAACCTGCGGCGCGTCGATACCCCAGGTATAATTCAGGCCGATCGAGGGAAAGTATGCGGCTCGCGCAGCGTTCACCTCGCTCTGCGCCGCGTGCAGCGCAGCCAGAGCGCTCCGCAGATCAGGATTGTTGTTGGCCGCCGCGGCCTCGACACTTGCCCGGTCCGGAAGCGCCGCCCCCATTTGCTCTTCACCGGCCAGCGTGTAGGGAGTGCGCGGGTCAGGGAAGAGCAGGACCCCCAAATCCAGCCGCGCCTTCTCTGCCGCCAGTCCCGCATCATCAAATTCCCTCTGGCGCTGCTGCTCTTCGAGGTCTGCCTTCACCACGTCGGCGTGGGCCACTTCGCGCCCGCCCTCCAGCTTTTGCGTCAGATCCACGAAGGCTTTGGATTCATCCAGCGCGCGCCGCGCCACCTGCTCCTTCTCCGTTGAGGCCAGAACGCCGAAATAGGCCGCAACCACACGCGCCACCAGATCGCGCCGTGCGCTCTCGAGGTCCGCTGCCGACTGCTCTGCCAGCGCCCGCGAGCGGCGATAATCCGCGACGTTAACCGCGCTCAGTGTTTCGTTCACCAGAACCTGTGCGGCATATTCGCGAATCGCATTATTCGCGATGAACCTCGGAGCCGCCTGCGACCCCACCTGGCCCGCCGCATTCCTCACCCCGTTCGGCTGCGTATACAGATACTGCCCATGCGCCGCGGCATTCGGCAGCAGGGCGCTGCGCGCTATCGACGCGTCCAGGCGCGCTGAACCGCTGGTCGCTGCTGCCGTCGCATTGGCCGGATCATTGCGCAGAGCCGCGGCAATCGCCTGCTCGAGCGTAATCCCGGCTGGTTGTGTCGCCTGCCCCGTGGTCACCGCGTTCGGCGTCGGTGCCTGGGGTAAGGACTCCGCCCACGCCGTGCCGGCGATCAGAAGCGCCCCGCAACAGCAGATCATCCGGGTGCGCGAAAGGCCGAAGCAGAGCATTCGTAAGAAGAATAACAATCGTTTCTAAAGCGGACCTGAGGGCGAAGGTCGAATTGCAGGATTGTCACCGCGGAGTTAGAGCTTCGTCATCGCAGCTTTTGCTCGGTCATCAGCTGAGCAAACTCCGGAGTCGCCCGCAGCGAGGCCAGCTGCTGATCTTCCAGCAGCTTCTTCTTATCGTCAAAGCCCTCGTTCAGGGCACGCCGCAGATATTCCAGAGCCTGATCCTTATGTCCCGACTGCGCATACAGTCGGGCCAGGCAGTAGTCCTGCGCTGCGCGATCCCGCGCCGGCAGCGATTCGCTCACCAGCTCCCCGGCGTTCGCGTCGAAGACGCGCGGATCCAGCGCAAATGCCGTCCGCAATGCTTCGATCCCCAGTTCCGGCTTGTGCTCGGCAAAATAGTCTGTGCCCAGATTGCTGTAGACTGCGGCTGATTTGGGAGCGAGCTGGATGGCCTTGCGGTACAGCTTTTCTGCCTTGTGGTACTGCTTGCGCGCGTAGTAGACCGCCGCGAGATTATTGAGCGCCTCAGGATAATTGGGCCGCAGCTTCAGCGCATGCAGATAGTTGCGTCTCGCCGAATCCATGGCGAACAGGTGGTGGTACGCCATCCCGATCTTGTTGAAGATCACTGCCGACGTCGTCGGATCTTCCTGATAAGCCTGAATGGCTGCGACATACTGCTGGCGTGCCATGGCCAGATCCCCGCGTAATTCGGGCGATAGCTGCGATGCCTCGGTCGAAGCCGATTGCGGAGCCGGCGGGGAAAGCTGAGGGGCAGCCAGAGCAGGTATTTCCAGACCAGCAGCGACAATAGCTGCAACCACCATCCACCATGTCTGGGGACGACAGTAGGTCATGGTCGCCTCCCTGCCCGGAGGACCTAACGCCTACCAATATGAGCCGAAAAAGCACAAAAGGGAAGCCCGTTTTGATGGAGCTACTCTGCTCGGTGACGACCGACTACCAGATCGGCGGCGGCGATTCGAGTCCCGACTCGAGCCCGGGTTGCAGCGTCGGTGGAGGAATAACCGGCACCTGTACCGGCCCCGGCTCCGGCGGCTCAATGCGGTTGCCAAGCTCCTGATAATGCGAACCATAGAAATAGACGGCGTAGCACTGCTTGAACAGGGCCACGATTCCGTAGACACAGATCATCGCCAACAGATAGAGCGCCAGCAGAATCAATCCGGCTACCACGCAGTACGCCACGAACATTGCTGCGGAGATGCCGCCGAGGTGCCACAGGGATCGGTACAGAACGAATCCAATGCCGGCTCCCCCCAGACCAAGGATCAGCAGCACCACAAAGACCACCATCAGCGCCGCCCAGGTCAGCCCAATCTCCATCACAAAACGCAGCAGCAGATAACCCACAACTCCCCAGAAGCGATCCCGCACCAGCGAGAAGAATCGGCCGAAAGCCACTTCCAGCGGCGCATCTTCGAGCGCCATCGGCGGCAGCAGGAAATCCTGCGTGATTGCATCCGCAACCGTGGCTGTCAACCCAAAGAGAAAGATCACCCCGTACATGGGTAAAATGTGCTCGAAGATCACCGCGGGATTGGCGTTGATCTGCTGCGGCGTCGTGTGCCGCAGAACCGCGAACAGATGCACAAACAGCGGCCCCGCCGTCGCGGCAACCAGCAGCAGCAGCGCCAGCCCAACCAGTACCATCAGTCCGAAATAGCGCCAGGCCTGTCGCCCGTACTCCGACCACGCCACGGCCACTCGTCCGCCGCGGTACACCACCAGGTCGAAAAGCGTGAACCGCAGCCGGCTCCACAGCCATCCGCACAGAACCCACAGAGCCAGGGCAATCAGTCCTGCGATCACCAATGCGGCGGTAACCGCCACAGCCGTTCCCGAAGGCGCGATGAACGCTGCCTGATGTGCTACAAAGGATGGCGCGTGATAGATGTGCCGGTGCGTAATCGTGGTCCCGGCCGCCGAGGCCGCAAATCCCATTCCCTGCAGTCCGAACCCAAAGCTGGCCCCGTAGAACGCGGCGCTGGTAAGAGCTGCGACCAGAACCATCTTGAAGAAGAAGCCGAATCGGAAACGTTGCGCCCCGCCCGGCGCATCGGCGGGTGGAATCAGGACTGTGCGCATCCGGCTGAATGCCGGAGCAATGGCGTCGACCGGCGACAGCGGTTTCATGGCGGCAGGGCCCTTTCCGAAGGAGTCGCGATGAGCATACACCAGGCCCCGCCGCCGGCCGGCCGCCTAAGCCGGATCCGCCCACCCTCTCTGCCTGCGGCAGGACCTCGCCCCAACGCTGAGTCGCGAAGCACGCGATCCGGATGCAACTTCCCATTCCGGCAAGACAGCCGGCTCTTCATAATCTCCTCTTCGCTTGCGCCTGTAACTCCGGCATCTGGTTTTTTGCCGATTTCTCGTCGTTGACAGGGAGTCCACCACCGGCGCATCGAATCTAACCACGTGGGCCAGCCCGTGCCAACTGCATTCTCGGTATCATCTGTCACCATGAGACAGGCGACCCCGACTCCAGATGAAGATCACATGTGAACCCGAGCCAAAACTCCCTCCCAGCCCGGGGTTTACGAGCAGGATTGACGTGCACCGATTGGTTCTAAATCGACGGTCCGCAACTGCATCGATTGTGATGGCAGTTGCGGCTTGGTTCTCCGCGGCTCCTTTATTGAGGTCACAGGCTGCGGATCTTGAGCTCCCGGCAGATCGATTCATAAGCCTGCAGCAAACCGGCTCCGCCCCTGCTTCCAGTCCAACGGCGGCTGGCCAGAGTGCGCCCCAGCCCGTATCCTCTGAACGCTCCAATACACAACAGCAGCAGACAGCCGAAGAACAACTGAAGCAACAGGAGCGACAGCGGGTTCTCGGCGTCATGGCCGCCTTCAACACTACCCAAAACCGCGAAGCCGCTCCTCTGAGCACCGGCCAGAAGTTCCAGTTGTTTTTCCGGAGCGCGACCGATCCGTGGGCATACTTTCTTTCCGCCGCCGGCGCCGGCATCGACCAGGCCGACGACAGCTTCCCTGAGTATGGGCAGGGAGCGGAAGGTTATGGCAAGCGCTTTGGCGCGGCCTATGCTGACTATTTCACCGGCAACTTCTTCGGCAACGCGGTATTGACGAGCCTGTTACGCGAAGACCCCCGCTATTTTCAAAAAGGCACGGGCAGTGCTGTCCGGCGAGTTCTCTGGGCGGCCAGCGGCACCGTATGGTGCAAACGGGATAGAGGGACTTGGGGACCCAATTATGCAAACGTCTTCGGAAATCTCATCGGTTCTGGCATCTCCAACGTCTACTACCCCGAATCGGATCGTACGGTAAGGGGCACCATTGAACGAGGCTTCACCGTCACCGCCCAGGGAATTATCGGTTCCGAGGTGATCGAATTCTGGCCTGACATCGTGCGGCGCCACAATCGGAAACAAGCGGAAAAGCTGGCCCGCCAGGCAGCAGGTAAGGATGGAAGTGGCCCCTCATCTCCTGCGTCTCCATCGCCGCCGCCAGCCACGCCTCATTAGTTGCTCCATTCCTCACGGTTCTCCGTCTTCCTATAATGAAGAGGAATGCCCACCATCCGTCCCGCGCGCCCTGAAGACGCGTCTCTCATCCTGGCCCTGGTCCGTGAACTCGCCGAGTACGAGCGCGAGCCGCATGCTGTCCTCATCGGCGAGGCCGAACTCCTGGCCGACGGCTTTCCAGCCCCCGGCGGCACGTCGTATTTCGAATGCCTGATCGCAGAAGAAGACGGCAAGCCGGCCGGTATGGCGCTGTTCTTTCCTGTCTACTCCACCTGGCGCGGACGCTCCCTGCACCTCGAAGACCTGTTCGTCCGTCCGCCCTTTCGCGGGCGCGGGATCGGCAAGGCGCTGCTCACCAGAACCGCCGCTCTCGCCGTGGAGCGTGGCTGCCGCCAGCTCTTCTGGCATGTGCTCGACTGGAATGAGCCGGCCATCGCCTTCTATCAGTCGCTGGGTGCAGTTCTCCTCCACGACTGGACCCGCATGCGCCTCCGTGATGAGGCCCTCACGGCCGTAGCAGCTCTCGACGCTGCCCCGGCAGCCTCAGATCCGCTGAGCGAAGCCACCGCATGAGCATCCGCGTCATCGGTGGGGGCCTCGCCGGCCCTGAAGCGGCCCTCGTCGCAGCCCGCATGGGGGTCGACGTTGACCTCTACGAAATGCGCCCTCAGCGCACCACTCCCGCTCATCAGACCGCCGACTTCGGGGAGCTGGTTTGCTCCAATTCGCTCAAATCGGAGAGCGAGAACACCGCCCCCTGGCTCCTCAAGCAGGAAATGCGCCGTGCCGGTTCGCCCCTCCTCCGCTGCGCCGACTTAAGTGCCGTCCCCGCCGGCCATGCCCTTGCCGTCGATCGCGTGGAATTCTCCCGGCTTATCGGCGATGCTATCGCCGCCGAGCCCCTCATCACTGTGCATCGCGAAGAGATTGCCCGGCTCGATCCCGACGACGGCAGGATCACCATCATCGCCTCAGGGCCGCTAACCTCCAGCGCCCTTTCCTCCGAAATCGCCCGCCTCACTGGCAGCGAACACCTCGCCTTTTACGACTCCATCAGCCCCATCGTCGATGCCGATTCCATCGACCGCGACAAAGTCTACCTGGCCGCCCGCTACGACAAGGGCACCGCCGACTACATCAACTGCCCCATGACCCAACCGGAGTATGAAGCCTTCCACGACGCCCTGATGACGGCAGAGAGCGTCGAGTCCAGGGACTGGGAACGGCTGGAATACTTCGAGGGCTGCCTGCCCATTGAGGAACTGGCCCGCCGCGGGCGCGACACCCTGCGCTTTGGCCCCATGAAGCCCGTCGGGCTCCGAGACCCCCGCACCGGCAAAACCCCATGGGCCGTCGTTCAGCTGCGCTGCGAAAACCTGCGCGCTGATTCATATAACCTCGTTGGCTTCCAGAATCACATGAAGTATGGCGAACAGGCCCGCATCCTCCGCATGATTCCCGGGCTCGAAAACGCCCAATTCCTGCGCTACGGGCAGATTCACCGCAATACTTATATCAACGCGCCCCGCGTCCTCACGCCGACTCTTCAGATGCGGGAATATCCGGCCATCTTCTTCGCAGGCCAAATCTCCGGAGTCGAGGGTTATACCGAGTCCATCGCCACCGGCATGCTCGCCGGTATATACGTCGCAGCCGTTGCCCGTGGTCGGACCCCTGAACCGGTCCCGCGCCCCACCGCGCTCGGTTCGCTGGTGAACTACATAACGCAGGCCGACTCCAGGCACTTTCAGCCGGCCAACATCACGTTCGATCTGCTCCAACCCCTCGACGAAGCCACCCGCCGCCGCATCCGCGACAAACGGGAACGGCATCGTATCCAGTGCGAGCGAGCCCTGACCGCCTTCGATCCTTGGCTCGCGTCCGCCAAAGCCGTTACCCCCGAAGCCGTTGTTCGACCCTAACTGATCCGGCTCCTCCAGTGACAGCTTTCCGGCTGCAACCTGCTAACCTGACAAAGTCTATGAAATTTGGCGTTCTCGTCTTTCCCGGATCGAATTGCGACCACGACACCGCGAACGTGATCGCGGAAATCGCGCACCAGCCGGTAGTCTTCCTGTGGCACGATTCGGAGAGCCTGGAGAACTGCGATGCCATACTCGTACCCGGCGGCTTTGCTTACGGTGACTACCTGAGAACCGGGGCTATCGCCCGCTTTTCACCCGTCATGCAGTCGGTGCGGAAGTTCGCCGATGCCGGTGGCCTCGTGCTCGGCATCTGCAATGGCTTCCAGATCCTGTGCGAGGCGGGTCTGCTGCCGGGTGCGCTCATGCGCAACGCCGGCCTGCACTACATCTGCAAACAGGTCTACCTGCGCACGGAAACATGTGACTCTCCCTTCTCTCACGCCCTCAGCCAGGGCCAGGTATTGCAACTGCCCATCGGCCACATGGAAGGAAATTATTTCTGCGATGCCGCAACCCTGAAGGAACTGAAGCGCGGCAACCGCGTGGTCTTTCGCTATTGCACCCTCGAAGGAACTGTCACGCCCGAGGCGAACCCGAATGGGTCTCTGGATAACATCGCGGGCATCCTCAACGAGGGGCGCAACGTCATGGGTATGATGCCCCATCCCGATCGCTCCAGCGAAGCGCTGCTCGGCTCCGCGGACGGATTTAAAATCTTCGAGTCGCTGGTGGGCGCATTGGCGGAACGGGCATGATCGATATCCACCACCACCTCCTCTTCGGACTGGATGACGGGCCTAAAGATCTCGAGAGTTCTGTGGCTCAGGCCGAAGCCGCTGCTGCGGACGGCATCACCCACGTCGTCTGTACACCGCACGCCAACGATACCTGGGAGTTCAACCCGGAGGCCAACCAGGAACGCCTCAATGCCATTCGCGAGCGTATTGGCGATAAGCTCACCCTCGGGCTGGGCTGCGACTTCCACCTCTCCTACGACAACATCGAGGACGCGCTCGCGAATCCGTCGAAGTTCACCATCAATCAGGGTAAATATCTGCTGGTCGAGTTCGCCGAGTTTATGATCCCCCAGGCCATCGGCGATACGTTTTACGAATTTGCCGTCCGTGGTATGCGTCCCATCATTACCCATCCGGAGCGCAACCCAATTCTGCAGCGAGATCACACCCGCATGGCTGAGTGGATGCGCAGCGGATGCCTCGTCCAGATCACCGCTGCCTCTCTCGGTGGACGCTTTGGCAGACGAGCCCAGGCGCTGTCCTGGGAACTGATCGAGAAGAACTGGATCAACTTCATCGCTACTGACGCCCACAATCTCGAAAGCCGTCCTCCCGCCATGCGCGTTGCCTGGGAGGCAATTGCTAAACGACTGGGAGAAGAGACCGCCAACCGGCTCTGTGTCGAGAATCCGCGCGCCGTCTTCCTCAGTCAGCCGCTGCCGCAGCAGCCGGAGCCTGAAGGCGTGTATGACTACGACGACCAGCCGCCGAAATCAGCCTCCCTCTTTGCCCGCCTCTTCGGAAAATAGGCGAGAAAGTTTAAGCCTGGTAACAGCTGGAGCCGTAGTGCTGCCGCTGTAACCCATCTGCTAACCAAGGAGACATCGGCGGGACAGATCGGATTCCGCTTGCCTTCGCGCGAGTGGCAGATCTCTAAACACGGCAGGTATCCAGGCGAGATTCCCCCTGCCCCCTCTTCGCGGCTGTTTACATGCCGCCGTTTCCACCTCCGCGCCGCCGCTTCCGTTTCATCTCGCTGTGTTCCTTTTTGCACAATGGTTACTTGACTTTCCCTGCACCCCTCGGGCAGAGTGGTGGACCTCATGGCTCGCTGCTTCAAAAACATGACCCAAGAGGCCTTTTATGCGGCATTTCGCTTTCTGTCTGTCCCTCGTTGCGCTCGGACTGTCGGTCCCCCTCGCCGTTGCCCAGAGTAAAACCACCGCACCCCGTCGCCCCATTGCAGTATCCCGTAATTACTTCGCCGCCCTGAGCGCCAGGCCGAAGCACACGGCTGCCAACAAGTTGTCTCCGGCGACCCAGGCGGCTGCGCGCGCCGACGATCCGCGTATCATCTCCATCCCTCATTTCACCGGCTCCTTTTCCTATGCCGGTAACAGCTATTCGTATACGATGGTGGGCCATCACCCCTCCGCGCACAGGGCCACAATTGTCCCCACAACTTACATCCCGCTGTCCTTCTACTTCGACGAATTCATCGATCAGAATGGCAATAACATCGCCATCGATACCAGCGTCCTTACCGGTGAAATCAAGCACTCGCCTCTCTTTGAAAATGCGGAGTATGCCACCGGCGACACCCAGTTCGTCGACGCTCAGATGCGCGCCGAGTTCTATCCGCTTTTCAATCGCGACGGCGACAACGATCGGGATGACAACTTCCATGTCCTGCTCGCGCCGCCCCAGACCCTGATTCCCGTCACCATCGAAGTCCCGCCGGGCTCTTCGCAGGTCTATGTGCTGCCCGATGGAAGCTACTTCGCCCTTATCGACATCAACTTCATCGACTCCCAGCTCAACACCCTGGCGCAGACTGAACCCATCGATGTGCGCTCGATTCCCATCTTCCTTGGCCGCAACGTGGTCCTCGGAGACTTCTTCACCGGGCAGCCTCAGGACTGCTGTGTCGGCGGCTTCCACACCGCCTTCGAAACCAACCAGAAAGGCAACAAAACCTCGGTTCAGACTCTGGTGTTCTCCACTTCACTCGATCCCGACGTAGCCGACGGAATCTTTGGCGATCCCGCAGTTTTCTCAGACATCAATGCCTTGTCTCACGAAATCGCCGAGACCCTCAACGATCCGTTTGTGAATAACGTCACGCCCAACTATCAGATTCCCGGCGCTCCTCCCGGAGAGTGCCAGAACACCCTCGAGGTAGCCGACATCATCGAAGACCTGTCCCCCGACTACACGGAGGTGACCCTCCACGGATTTACGTACCACCCGCAGACCCTCGGCCTGCTGCAGTGGTTCGAAGGTAGGAAGCCCTCCAACGCCTTCGACGGCGATTACAGCTTCCCTGATCGAACCAAGTTGACGGCGCCATTCACTCCCTGTCCGGCGCCCTAACTGAATCAGGCAAATTGCCACCAGGGCGCTCCCGTGCGGAGCGCCTGACCTTCTGTAGCTACAAACCCAGGCCGCCGTCCACGCTCAGAATCTGGCCGGTAATGAAATGCGGACCGGTGGCAAAGAAGAGCACCGCCGCTGCCACGTCCTGCGCGGTGCCGTTGCGCTGCATCGGCGTGCGGCGCGCGAAATGCTCGTACTCCGCACCCACCTCACCGTTCACGATCATCCCCGGGGCCACGCAGTTCACGCTGATCTCCGGCGCGAAGCCTTTCGACATGGTCTGGGTCAGCATGTGCAGCGCTGCCTTCGACGTGCAGTAATGACCATGCGTCGGCCACGGATGCAATCCTCCCAGCGACCCGATGTTGATGATGCGCCCCCGCGCCGCTTTCAAATACGGATAGGCTGCCTGAGCCGCCAGATACGGCCCCCGGGTATTGGTTTCGAACATCGCATCCCACTGCTCCACGCTGATCTTATCGAGCGCCGCAGTTTCGTATCGTCCGGCGTTGTTCACCAGAATGTCCAGCCGTCCGAAGCGAGTCGCCGCCCCTTCGACCGCCTCCCGAATCTGCTCCGGTACCCGCACATCGGCCCGGAATGCAGCGGCCTCCACCCCCAGAGCCTCGATATCGGCTACGGTGCTGGCCGCTGCCGTCTCGGAATCCCGCCAGGTAATCGCAATATTGGCGCCGGCTTCTCCCAGCGCGAGGGCGAGAGCGCGGCCGATCCGCTTCGCCGCGCCGGTAACGAGGGCTACTTTGCCCTCTAATGGCTTCATACCTCTGATTCTAAACGGGTCTTTTCTTCTTACCTGGCAACGATGACGCGAAAACACGTTTTCGCCGAATCCTGTTGAGCAAATTACACTGTTTCCAGGCAACCCTCCGCGGACGAAATGCAACAGAACGCGGTACCCTCACATCCAAACGGGGGAGCGACCGGAAAGGAAGTTCCCAATGACAGCAAGGGTTGTCATCCTGGCGGTTGCAACCAGCTGTCTGACGGCATTGTGCACCAGCTGCGCCGGTTCACGAACAGCACGGGCCAACATCGCGGCAGCCCAGGCCGCGCCTGACGACGTCGCGCTTCATCCCAATCCCAATGCCCCTTACATCATTCCCGGCGGCACTCCCCGGCTCATTCCGAGGGCTACGGCACTGGATGTCCAGGGCGCCGGGCCCTGTGATCCTGAGGTGCTCTCGGTCGAAGAAATTGCCGGCGAAGCTAACGGCGTCTTCCGCTCGGTTAAGCTCGCGTTCATGAATCGCGGTCCGTCGCCCTGCCGCCTCGGCGGCTATCCCGGCATAGCCCTCATTGATCCCCAGGGCGAGAGCATCGGCAACATCGTCATGGAGAAAGTGACCGCCGCGGAAGTGGTGGCAGAGTTGTCGCATGCCCATCCCGCCGACCTGAGTGGTCCCGCTCCCACCGTTACGCTCATGCCGCACGCCGTCGCCGCCTTCCAGATCGCGTGGACCGCCGGCGCAGAATGCTCCCGGGTTGCACGAATTATTGTGACCGCTCCAGGTACGCAGCGAGCCTTCTCCGTCAACCAGCCCATGAAGATCTGCACGGGACGCATTCAGGTGACGGAGCTGCGCCTCGATGAAGGCGACGTTTAGAACTGGTTGCATCAATACAGTTTTGAAAGGGTGCGGCTTCAGCCGTGCCTCTGGAAGCCGCATAAAACCTGGGGCCTTTTAGCTCCTGAGGGCTGTTTCCTGAACCGTTTCGGCTACTCATAGCTGAGTTCTAAGCAAATCGCCGCATCGTGTACCCTGCTCGAACGAGATACCAGCTGCAGAGCACGAACGTCCGTTCACAACATCTCACCTGTTCACACACCCTGCAGTTCAGCCTTCTCTGTGGCGCGTGCGCGGCCGCTGAAAGCAATGGCAGCCAGCGCAATTAGCGGAGGAAAGCATTCCAGCGTATATCGCGGTTCAGGCGCCTCCAGCGTCACCAGCAGCGCGCAACGCAGTACCACGAAAACGAAAATTGCTCCCCGCCACGGCGGCCGCTTCCAGTATCCGATCAGCGCCGCCACCAGATACGCCAGGTCCAATCCTGCATAGGCCGTCGCGAACTCCGTTTCCCCTTCGTGGTGCTGGAACTGCCACCAGCGCAGCTCGATCCACAACAGCTCGGTCCTCGGACGCAGCCACATATCCGCCAGCCGCGCCAGCGGAAGCCCGACATAGTAACGGAAGGGATGGGCATGGGCGCGTTGCTTCGCCAGAGCGCCGAACTCGGCGTCGATCCCCGGTGTAATGGTGGTCGTTTGGTTATAGGTGTCCAGCAGGTCCTTCGTCTGCCGATACTGTGCCGGAGAGTCAAACGCCCGCGACGGCAAATCACCCAGACGGATCTCATCCGAGTTCCCGTTCCAGTAGATGTCCCAGGTACAGGCCAGGTCCACGCAGACGCTTTTCGTCCAGCGGTTGAATCCCGGATCGGTGTTCTCTCGTGGATCCATCGCATACCGTGGTGCCAGCGGTTCAAAGACATGAAAAGTGCGCCAGTTGCGAACCGTCCAGGGAATAAACGGCAGCACAGAAAGCACGCCGCACAAAATCGCCCAGCGCATCATGCGAGCCGTGCCCCATCGCCTCCGTCCATAGACCACCATCGCCGGACACAGTGCCACCGCCAGCAGCGCGCCGTCGGGCCGCAGCAGAGCAGCGTAGCTCCATGCGAAAGTCATGGCCAGCGCCCACGGCCAGCGAGGAGCCTCCACAAACCGCACCAGCGCATAAAACGCCAGCGCGATGCAGAACAGCTCCGGCACCTCGGTCAGCGGCGCGGCCGCGTAGTTGGCCGTGAAGGGACACAGTGCCGCCAGCGCAAGCGCCCACCATCCTGCGCGCCGATTCCAGATGCGGTACGCGAAGGCGGCGATCAGCAGGCAGCTGCCCAGATCGATCGCCGTCTCCAGAAACATCACGGCGTGGTAGTGCTCCATCCCAAACAGCCGAAAACACAGCATCAGAAACAGCGGATACCCCGGTAGCCGGATGAGCGTCGGGTGAAGTCCGCTTTGGCTCAGCCCGTAGACACCATGCAGCATCCAGTTCTTCGCGATGTCGCCATAGATGAGCGGATCGCCCTGCACATCGGGATAGGCGTGTATGAACCAGAGCCGCAGTGCGGCTCCGGCAGCCAGCAGAAGCAAAGCCAGCCACCAGCTTCTCGAACGCGGAAAGGGCATCGGCTCTATTAAAGCAGCTTGCCGGCCCTCGTCGGGCAGCCAAGCCGCGCTCCCGTCGAAAGCGGGCTGCACTGATTACAGTAGGATGGAATTTGTACCCTCCCCACGATGAAACAGGTTTTCTACGATCCCCGACAACGGCGCCGCAAGATCATTCGGCGGGTCACAGACCTGTCTCTGATCGCCCTCACCATCGTGCTGGCAGTCTTCTTCTTCAGTGTCATCTCCAAACAAACCCTGCCCGAGCTGCTGCTGCCCGCGCAGAAGCGTAACTACCGGGCGCTCAAAGAACGCCAGCCTGAGCTGATGAAGAAGGCGGTCACCTCCCATCCACGCCGCCGAACCCATCGTCACCCCTCGGAAATTGTGCTGAATCAGGACGAGGGTCTGCGCGCCGCCTTTTATGTCAACGATGAGGCCGACTATTCCTCTCTGAAGACTCACATCCACCAGATCGACATGCTCTTTCCCGACTGGCTGCATGTGATTTCGCCCGATGGCAACCTGGTGGGTGCGACGCCCGTGTTCCCGGTCAGCTTTTACAGCGTTGTCGACGCTGCCGGGGTTCATGGCGTCGATCCTCAAAGCAAGGTGAAGACCGTAATCGAAGCAGCAAAGGAAGATACAGACATCTTTCCCATGCTGAACGATTACAACACGCTCAAAAATGAGTGGAACGGCGACATCATCGGGCAGATGCTCAGGAGCCGCGCCGCCCGCGATCGCCTGCACGTGCAGCTCGACAAATTTCTCTACGCGAATCCGGGCTATCACGGCATCTGCCTCGACTTCGAACAAATCCCGGATGAGGATGAGAAGCTCTACGCCGAATGGATCGGCGAACTGCACAACGACTTCCACGCCAAAAACCTAAAAGTCTACGTAAACGTTCAGGTCGGTGCGGATGACGCCTTCGTGCGCACGCTGGCGCAGAACAGCGACGGCATCATCCTGATGAACTACGACGAGCACGAGGAGACCAGCGCGCCGGGCCCGGTCGCCAGCGAGCCGTGGTTTGAAGCCAACCTCACTCGCGTCATGAAGCTGGTGCCGAAGAACAAAATCATCTGCGGCATCGGCAACTACGGTTTCGACTGGTCGATCCCGCTTCCGGAGAAGGGTAAGAAGCCTTCCGACAAGGTCCTCGATGTCGATGACCTTTCCGTGCAGGATGCCTGGCAGCGTGCCGACGATGCCGGGGCCGATGTGCACCTCGAAGGCGATGAGCTGAACCCGCATTTCGCCTATGACGATGAGGACGCGCACGTGCGCCATCAGGTGTGGTTCCTCGACGGTGTCACCGCGCTCAACGAGATGCGTGCCGGCCGGCAGATGGGCCTTCGCACCTTCGCCCTGTGGCGTCTCGGCGAAGAAGATCCATCGCTCTGGCAAATCTGGGATCACCCCAGCGCGAAAAACGCGCCGCAGTTACTGGAGACCGTCCCGCCTGGCGAAGATGTGGATACCGAAGGCGAGGGCGACATCCTGCGCATCACCGGAACCCCGCAGACCGGACAGCGCACCATCCAGATGGATGCGGATAACTTCTCCATCATCGATGAGGACATGCAGCGCCTGCCGCGCTCCTACACCATCCAGCAATATGGCTACGATCCGCACAAAGTCGCGCTGACCTTCGACGATGGTCCAGACCCGGTATGGACGCCGAAAATCCTCGATGTGCTGAAGAAGTATCACGTCCACGCCACCTTCATGGTCATCGGTGAAGAGGCCCAGAACGATGTCAGTCTCCTGAAACGCTACGTGCGCGATGGGAATGAGATTGGCAACCACACCTTCACCCATCCCGATATCAGCGAGATTTCATCTCGCCAGCTTGAACTGGAGCTGAACTGGACCGAGCGCCTCTTTGCTGCTGAGCTGGGTGTACAGCCCCTCTATTTCCGGCCCCCCTATTCCATCGACCAGGAGCCGGATACCAACGACGAAGCCGCTCCTGCCTACCGCATTCAACAGATGGGCTACACCATCATTGGCGACAAGATCGACACCGATGACTGGAACGAGCATCCCCGCAAATCCCCCCAGGAGATCACCAGCAGCGTTCTTCAGCAGCTCGAGGAAATGAACACTCGCACCTGGATGCGCGGCAGCATCATCCTCATGCACGACGGGGGAGGGAATCGCTCTGCCACCGTCGACGCTCTGCCATTGCTCATCACCACACTGCGCTCAAAGGGCTACCAGATCGTGCCCGTCTCCGAGCTGATGGGCAAAACTACTGCAGAGGTGATGCCGCCCATTTCGCCCCAAATGCGCTGGCAGGCCCGCATCGACTGGGTGGCCTTCTTTTTCTTCGCCTTCTTCGCCCACTTCGTTGTCGACATCTTCTTCATCGGCGACGTGCTGATGAGCGCGCGCCTGATCCTCATCGGCATCTTCGCTCTCATCGATCGCATCCGCAAACGTCGGATTCCTGTTGGCAAATACGAGCCCCGTGTCGCCGTCCTGATCCCTTCCTACAACGAGGAAAAGGTCATCGTTCGCACCATCCGCTCGGTTCTGAAATCCGACTATCCGCACCTGCGCGTCATCGTCATCGACGACGGCTCCCTCGACCGCACCTTTGAAGTGGCCCGCGAGGCTTATCCAAAGGAAATTGCCGAAGGCCGTCTGCTGGTGCTGACAAAGGACAATGGCGGCAAGGCCGAAGCGCTGAACTACGGCCTCAATTACGTCGACGAGGAAGTCTACGTCGGCATCGATGCCGATACCGTCATTGCGCCCGATGCCGTATCCCGTCTGGTTTGCTACTTTGCCGATCCCCGCATCGGCGCCGTTGCCGGCAATGCCAAGGTGGGCAACCGAATCAATCTCTGGACGCGCTGGCAGGCCCTCGAATACATCACCAGCCAGAACTTCGAGCGCCGCGCTATGGACCTCTTCAACGTGGTCACTGTGGTTCCCGGCGCCATCGGGGCATGGCGCACCGCAGCTGTTAAAGAAGCCAGCTGTTATCCCATCAACACCGTCGCCGAAGACGCTGACCTGACCATGAATCTGCTGGAGCACCAGTACAAAGTCATCTACGACGACCGCGCGCTGGCTTTCACCGAAGCTCCGGCCACAGCGCGCAGCCTCATGCGCCAGCGCTTCCGCTGGTCCTTCGGCATTCTCCAGGCTGTCTTCAAACATCGCGCCGCGGTCCGCACCAACCGCGCCATGGGCTTCTTCGCTCTGCCCAACATCCTCGTCTTCCAGATCCTGCTGCCGCTGGTCTCGCCCTTTATTGACATCATGTTCGGCGCCGGCGTCATTCACTACCTCATCGACCGCCACTTCCACCCCGAGGCCGCCAGCGCCGCCAGCTTCGAAAAGCTGATCACGTACTTTCTGGCCTTCCTCGTCATCGATTTCATCACTTCGCTGCTGGCCTTCAGCCTCGAGCCGCGCCATCCCGCCAACAAGGGCGATGGATGGCTGCTCTTCCACGTCTGGCTGCAGCGCTTCGCCTACCGTCAGCTCTTCTCCATCGTGCTCTTCCGCACCCTCAAGCGCGCCATCGAGGGGCGGCCTTTCAACTGGGAGAAGATCGAGCGCACCGCGCGCATGTCGCGCCAGACCGAAGAGATCGCCGCCGAGCGCTGACCGCGGATTCCCTGCGGCGGATAAGCCTACCGGACAGGGGATTCACCCCGCTTTTCTACCCCGCATTGCTTCCGTTTCTCCATCGGGTTTCGCGCCGAGCAGACGATCCACCCTCTGCATCAGGCCCTGCGCGTCGAAGGGAGCTCGCACCTTGGCGTCATTGTCGAAATACACATAGACGTCCCGCTTAGCCCGCTTCGGCGGCTTTGTTTCGGCCGCATAGGTTCCGTCGTCCGGTTGCCCGCCTCGCGCCCATGCAACCACCCGCGCCGCCCAGGTATCCAGCGGTACATCGTCGTAGCCGCTGGCATAGAGTTGCTCCGATCCATGCAGGCGAACATAGACGAAATCCGCTGTCACATCCATCAGCAGCGGCCACTCCACCGTATCGGCGCACACCAGCGCAACGTTGTGCCGCCGCAGCAGGCGAATAAATTCCGGGCTCACGAAGCTGGGGTGACGGATCTCGATCGCATGGCGCAGCGGCCGCCGTGCCGAAGTCTCCAGGCACACCCGTCCCTTCATCCACGGATCGTGCTCGCACGCCAGGTCCGCCGCCTCCTGGCTATCGCGCGGCAGCAGCGTGAAGAACTCCTCCAGCCGCTCCGCATTGAACCCAAACTGAGGAGGAAGCTGCCAGAGAAATGGTCCCAGCTTCGCCTCCAGCTTCAAAATGCCCGAAGCATAGAAATTCGCCAGCGCCGTCCGCACCTCGCGCAGCTTGCGCATATGCGTGATGAAGCGCGAGCCCTTCACCGCGAAGACGAAGTCATCCGGCGTCTCCGCCGCCCAGCTCTCGTAGTGCGACGGCCGCTGCAGCGAATAAAAGCTGCCGTTGATTTCAATGCTCGGGAAGATGGATGCCGCAAAGGCCAGCTCTTTCTTCTGCGCCAGCTTCTCCGGGTAAAAGACCCCTCGCCAACCGCCATACTTCCAGCCGGAAATGCCGATCCGCACTGTTCCCGCGTAATTCTTCGCTTTGTCCGCCGACTTCACGCACTGATGGACTCCGCCACACCCGTCCCGGTTGCATCCGCGCCCCGAAATCAGCCCCATCCTGCCTTCTTCCAACGCACCCGTGATGCGCCGAAGCGCCTATGCCGATAAAATCGAGGGAAGCATTGATCTAACCTTCAGGTGGCTCGTTGACTGCATCGACCGTCTCTCTGGCCCACAAGGCGCTGACCTTCCAGGAACTGCTGCTTCGACTTCAGAATTTCTGGGCGGAGCGCGGCTGTGTGCTCGCTCAGCCCTGGGACGTTGAAGTGGGCGCCGGCACCATGTCTCCGGATACCTTCCTGCGCGTGCTGGGTCCCGACCCCATCGCTATCGCCTACACTCAGCCTTCGCGCCGTCCCGCCGACGGCCGCTATGGCGAGAACCCTAACCGCCTCTACAAGCACACCCAGCTGCAGGTCATCCTCAAGCCCCCGCCGGCCGACATCCAGGACATCTACCTGCAATCGCTCGAGGCGATCGGCATTCGTCTGCGCGAGCACGATATCAAATTTGAAGAGGACAACTGGGAGTGGCCGGTCGGGGGCGCCTGGGGCGTCGGCTGGCAGGTCATGCTCGACGGCCTCGAAATCACCCAGTTCACCTATTTCCAGCAGTGCGGCGGCATGGATCTCGACCCCATCTCCGGCGAGATTACGTACGGCCTCGAGCGTATCGCCGCTTTCCTTCAAGACGTCGACTCCATTTACGACATCGTCTGGGCGCGCGACCCGAAGACCGGCCGGACGGTCACCTATGGCGACATCCGCCTGCAGGAGGAGCTGCAGCTATCCGTCTATAACTTCGAGGCCGCCGACATCAGCAAGCTGTGGGAGCACCTCCGCCTCTACGAATCGGAATGTCAGGCGCTGCTCGATGCCTTCAACTCCGAGTTCAAGCCCAAAGCCGAGAAAACCGCGGAGCGCCACGAGAAGATCCACGACCGCGTCGTCCACGATGGTGCGACAACGCCTCCCGAAGAAGACCTGCGCGTAGCGCTGCGTCGGTTTCCGCTGCTGGGCGCCTACGAGCTGTGCCTCAAGTGCTCGCACCTGTTCAATCTCCTCGACGCCCGGGGCGCAATCTCCGTCACCGAGCGAGTGGCTGTGATGGCTCGCATCCGCAACATGGTGGTCGGCGTAGCCAAAGCTTATGCGGCTCAGCGCCGCGGGGCAGGAGCCTGAAGAATCAGTATGCCCAACCTACTTTTTGAAGCAGGACTTGAAGAAATTCCCGCGCGCATGATCCCCGTGGCCGAGCTGGAGCTGCGCTCCCGCCTCTTCGACCTCGTGCGCCGCGAGCGCCTCCTCGCCGATCAGCACGAAATTCACAGCTACTCCACGCCCCGTCGTATCGCGGTTCAGATCAACGGCATTCTCCCCCGGCAGCCTAACGCGGAGCAGGAGATGACCGGCCCCGCCTGGAATATCGCATTCAGGGACGACAAACCCACCCCGGCCGCCCACGCTTTTGCCCGCAAGGCGGGCGTCGACGTCACGGCGCTCCGCAGGATCACCACTCCCAAAGGGGATTACGTCGCAGCCACGGCTACGCATCACGGCCGGGACGCCGCCGCCGTCCTCGGCGATCTGCTGGCTGCCGAACTGGCCGCTCTCTACTGGCCCAAGAATATGTATTGGCGTGCCGGCAAGCCTGAGCGCTTCGTCCGCCCTGTGCGGTGGATTCTGGCTCTCCTCGATCACGCTGTGCTGCCCATCGAGTTCGCAGGAATCCGCTCCGCCAATCAGACCTTTGGCCATCGCATTCTCTTCGGCGATGCCCCTGTCTCCATCGATCACCCCGATGACTACCTCGGCGCCCTCGAATCCGCTCGGGTGACCGCCGATGTCGAGCTTCGCCGTCATCGCATCCGCAAAGCCCTCGATCAGGAAACTCGCAGTGTTCCCAGCGCCCGCTGGCGCGAAGACACCGCCCTCGTCGATACCGTGACTCACCTCACTGAGTGGCCTTCGGTGGTCCTCGGCGGCTTCGATCGCGAATATCTCCAGCTACCCGAGGAAGTCCTGGTGACCGTGATGCGCGATCATCAGAAATACTTCGCGGTCGAGAATGAGCAGGGCCGTCTCGAACCGTATTTCCTCGCCGTGCTCAACACCCGTCCCGAAGAAACGGGGATCGAGGTTATTCGCCATGGCAACGAACGCGTCCTGCGCGCGCGCTTCAACGATGCGCGCTTCTTCTGGCGCGTCGATCAGAAGACGCCGCTCGAAGCTCGCGTCGAGCAGCTGGAATCGGTCACCTTCCACAAGGAACTGGGCAGCTACGCCGACAAGACTGATGCCAATCTGCGCGCAGCGGGCAATCTGGCAGCGCTGCTGGAGCAGCGCGGTACGGCGCTGGACCGCACAGCACTGCTGGAGGCCGTTCGCCTCGCCAAAACCGACCTCACCACTGAACTTGTGAAAGAGTTCACCGAGCTGCAGGGCATCATCGGCGGTCTTTACGCCCGCGCCCAGGGTCTGGGTCAAACCGTGGCACAGGCCATCTATTGGCAGTATTCTCCGGCAGCGGTCGAGGATCCCATCCCGCCCACCGTCGAGGGCCAATTGCTCGGCATCGCCGACCGCATCCAGACCATCGCCGCCATGTTCGGCATCGGCCTCGATCCCACCGGCTCAAAGGATCCCTACGCGCTGCGCCGCGCTGCCAATGCCATCGTGAAGATCCTCGCCGAATCCGGCCTGCCCCTCTCCCTGTCCGACCTGCTCGAAGCGGCTGGGCCCATCAGCCCTGCCGTCCAGGAAAAACTGCGCGCCTTCTTCCGCGAGCGTATGGAGTTCTGGTTGCGCGAAGTCCGCGGCTTCGCCTACGACGTCGTGAATGCCGTGCTCTCCGCCGGCTCCGATGATGTCCGCGACGCCATCGCCCGTGCCGAGGCGCTCACCGCGGTGCGCGGCTCCGAAGACCTCGCGGCTATCTCAACGGCTTTCAAACGCATTAAGAACATCCTCCGCCAGGCGACCGAGAAGGGCATTCTCCCTCCCGATCAACCGGCTGGTATCGCCAGTCCCGAGCTGCTGCGCGATCCGGAGGAACGTTCCTTGCGTGATGAGGCGATGCGCCTGGCCCCCATCGTCGAGGATCTTCGCACCCGCCGCCAGTATCGCCAGGCTCTCGAGCAGATCGCGACCCTGCGGCCGCCCGTCGATCTCTTCTTCGACAAGGTCATGGTGATGTCGGACGACGCAGCGGTGCGCGCCAACCGTCTCGCTCTCATCGGAGAAGTGCTGCACGCCTTCTCCCGCATCGCCGACTTCTCGGAGCTGGTGGCGGCGTAAGACAAATCTCCGACCGGAGGATTTCCCTTGTCCGAAAAGCTGTGGGCTAAGGTTGATGATTATCTCGATGGCCTTCTCATCGCACCCGACCCGGCCCTTGATGCCGCCGTCGCCGCCAGCAACGCCGCTGGCCTGCCTGAAATTGCCGTCACGCCCACCCAGGGTAAGCTGCTCTATCTGCTGGCGCGTATGCTGCGGGCCCGCCACATCCTCGAAATTGGCACCCTCGGCGGTTACAGCACCATATGGCTCAGCCGCGCCCTGCCGCCTCAGGGTCATCTCATCACGCTCGAGTTCGATGCGAAGCACTATGAAATCGCCCGCGCTAACCTTGAGCACGCTCATCTGACGTCCCTTGTCGAACAGCGCCTGGGCCCTGCACTGGAAACGCTGCCCCAGATTGCCGCCGAAGGCCTCGAGCCCTTCGACTTTGTCTTCATCGATGCCGACAAGGAAAACACCGCGGCTTATTTTGAATGGGCTCTGCGCCTCGCCCGTCCCGGCGCCGCCCTCGTGGTCGACAACGTGATTCGCGACGGCGAGATCGCCGACCCCGGCTGCACCGATCCCCGCGTGCAGGGCATCCGGCAGTTCCTCAAAGCCGCCGCGGCCGAACCCCGTGTGACCACCACGGCAATCCAGACCGTCGGTCGCAAGGGCTACGACGGATTTACTCTGGCGCTGGTTACAAATTCGAGCGGCGACTAAGGCACCACCACCGCCGCCCCATCGATGGCATCGTTGGCCACAGCCAACAGCGCTTCATTCACTCGTTCCAGCGGGAAGCACGTCGTCTGCGGCCGAATCCCGATCTTCGCTGCCAGCGCCACGAAGTCCCGGCCATCCGCGCGCGTCATATTCGCCACGCTGCGCAGCTGGCGCTCGCCCCACAGCAGCTTGTCGTAGTCGAACTGCGGCATCCGGTCCAGGTGAATCGCGTTGATCGCCACAATCCCGCCTTTACGCAGGGAGGCCAGCGCCGCCAGCACCACATCCCCGCTGGGCGCAAAGGTAACGGCGCAGTCCAGCGGCACCGGAGGCCTCTCCGTCGCGTCGCCGACCCAAGTCGCGCCTCGCTCACGCGCCAGTTGCTGATGCGATCCGCCCCGCGTCGATACGTACACCTCACAATCCCATGCATGCAGAACTTCGATGGCCAGATGCGCCGACGCTCCAAAGCCGAACAATCCGACATGGTCCCCAGGAGCCGCCTCCGCGACGCGCAGGCTGCGAAAACCGATAATTCCCGCGCACAACAGGGGCGCCAGATCCGTCGCCGCCGAACCGTCCGGCAGCGGGATGAGAAAGTCCGCTCGCGCCACCGCGTACTCGGCATAGCCTCCATTGACCGAATATCCGGTGTAGGTGGGGTGATCGCACAGGTTCTCGCGCCCCTTGCGACACAGCAGACAAGTGCCGTCGGTTCCCCCAAGCCACGAAACCCCCACTCGCTCGCCCACCCGGACCGCAGTCACACCCGCCCCCAGTTTCTCGACGCGCCCCACAATCTGGTGCCCGGGTGCCACCGTCTCCCGCAGCGGCGGCAACTCTCCTGCAGTGATGTGCAGATCGGTACGGCAAACGCCGCAGGCTTCTACTTTGAGCAGAGCTTCGCCGGCGCCCGGTTCCGGAACGGGGACGTCCTCGATCGCCAGCGGCCGGTCGGCAATGGGTGCGGTGTGACGCAGAACAGCAGCGCGCATGTTCTTAGAGTAGCGCTGCTCCGCGATCGGCTGGTTGCTTAAACGCGCATCCTGACGTTGGGCGCCCAGGCTGCGTGGCAGGGCTATATCCCGGAGGGCTACAGACCCCTGAGCCGCGTGAGCAGCTCTTCCGGGTGAATCGGCTTGGGGAAAAGCTCAAAGTAATAACCGTCGGCTTCCGCCTTCCGCATCAGGTCCATGGTGGCTGCCTGCCCGGAAAAGAGCAGAATGCGAGCTTCGGGCAGCTCCTTGCTGAGCTGCATGCCCAGCTCTACTCCCGACATCTTCGGCATCAGCACATCAGTAAGCAGGATATCCGGCCGGAACGTACGCGCCGTTGACAGAGCTTCTTCGCCGCTGAACGCTGCCTGCGCTTCAAAGCCGTTCTCGTTCAGGATGGCGGCGATTGTGCTCGCAATCAGCATCTCGTCATCGACGACAAGAACACGGGGATGGGCCCGCTCCTGCTTCGTTGCCGCGCCATCCGGCTGCGGAGAGATGGGGTAAGGGGAACACTCAGACGACGAAAACTCGACATGATCGAACAACGCTTCCTCCTCAGTAATTACATCACGGGAGAGGATAGTTTCCCGGTCTCATTCTGGTTCTCTGCCAGCGATACCAGCGGCAGAATAATGGTGAATGTCGTGCCGTGGTTATGCGGTTCGCTGCTGCTGCTCACGTTGATTGTGCCGCCCCATGACGCTACAAATTGGCGAACCACCCACAGTCCCAATCCCGTACCGGCGCTTAGCTTGGTGGTGAAGAAGGGCTCGAACAGACGCGGTACATTTTCTGCGGGGATGCCTTCCCCGGTGTCTTCGACCGCCACCAGCACCCCGGGCCCGAAGCTGTTGCCGGCCTCCCGAATGCTGATCTTCAGCATGCCTCCTTCGCGCATAGCATCGATCGCATTTGAAATCAGGTTGGAAAACACTTGGTGCAGTTCACCGCGCAGGGCGCGCACCGCCGGCACAATGAAAATCTCCTTCCGCACCTCCACGCCGGAGGCGCGCAAACGGCTGTCGTACACCGTCAGCACTTCTTCGATTAACGCCGGCATATCGATGTTCGACGCAACCGAAGTTTCACGATAAAACCCCAGCGTATGCCGGGCGATATGCGATACCCGCGTCAGCTCCTTCTCCGCCGTCGACAGATACTCGCGCACCTTGTCGATTGACGCGTTGGTGGTCCGCGACAGATAGATGAGATTCAGAACCGATTCCAGCGGGTTGTTGATCTCGTGCGCAATCGTGGCAGCCAGCCGGCCTGTCGCCGCCAGCTTCTCTGACAACAGCAGCTTCTCCTGCTGGATGCGCCTCTCCGTTACATCCTGCGCGAAGATCGACAGGCCTTCGCTCGAGGGGTAAGCGTTGGCATGAATCCACCGGCTCGATGGCGGATAGTAGTCTTCCATCCGCGTAATCTGCCCGGTTTCCATGGCTTCGCGGAAAGCCCTGTCAAAACTCGAGTGCCGGATCCCGGGGAAGACCTCCCACAAATTCCGCCCGACGATCGTCGGCAGTTCGAGCGCGCCGATCTCGGCAGCCTGCTGGTTTGCGTAGCGAATCCGCCACGAACGATCCACGAAGAGAAATCCCTCGGAAATGCTCTCGAGAATCGCGCGATACTGCCTTTCCGCCCTCTCCGCCTTGGTTCGCAGTTCGTGTTCCCGGGCCGTCAATTCCTTACGCATCCTGTGCATGGAAATGTGCGAGCCCGCTCGTGCCATCAGTTCGCGCGCCGTAAAGGGCTTCACCAGGTAGTCGTCCGCTCCCGCCTCCAGCCCCGCCGATTCGGCTTCCTCTCCCGCCCGCGCCGAAAGAATGATTACGGGCACGGCCGCCGTTGCCTCATGGGAGCGCAGCGCGCGCAGCAAAGCGAACCCATCCATGTGCGGCATCATCACATCGGTCAGCACCAAATCAGGAGGGTTTCTGACCGCGGTCGAGAATGCCTCTTCCCCATTCGATACGGCCACCACGTCATAGCGCCGCCCCAGCAGGCGCTGGACATATTCACGCATGTCCCGGTTGTCGTCGGCCAGCAACACGCGTGCCCGCTCCCCGGCTGGCGCAGTGCGCGTCTCCGTCAGCAGCTCCGCCAGGCTCTCGTTGGCCAGGTCCTTGATCAGCTGTTCCTCGCCCTGGGCGCCTGGCAGCCAGCGCAGCGCCTCCTGCACGTACGGAGCCGCGCCCATGGTGCTGACCGGCAGGCCGCCATCACTGGCGATTCGATCGGCAGAAAGATGAGCAGAGCCAAAAGGAATGCGGATTGTGAAGGTTGTGCCCTGGCCCACCCGGCTCCTTACCTGCACCCTGCCGCCATGCAGCCGAACCAGTTCATCCACCAGTGCAAGTCCGATCCCGGTGCCCTCGTGCGTGCGCCCGGTGGCCCCCTCGATCCGATGGAAGCGCTCAAAGATGCGCGGCAATTCTTCTTCAGGAATACCGGTGCCGGTGTCGCACACACACAGTTCTGCGCCGCCGTCCTTCGACTGCAGCGTTACCTCCACGTGCCCGTGCAGCGTGAACTTAAAGGCATTGGAGAGAAGATTCAGAACAATCTTCTCCCACATATCCAGATCCACATAGACGGGCTCCCGCAGCGGCTCGCAATCAATCCGGTACTCAAGGCCCGCGCGGTCCATCGCCGACCGGAACACGCTCGCCAGCTCCGCTGTTCGCGCGGACAGATCCACGGGACGATACAGCGCCTGAATGCGTCCTGCCTCGATCCGCGAAAAATCCAGCAGCGTATTCACCAGCTTGAGCAGGCGCAGTCCGTTCCGATGCACCGCGTCGATCTGCTGCAGCTCAGCCGCCGGGACCGCCGCCTCCCGGTTGTTCAGAATATCTTCCAGCGGACCCAGCATCAGCGTCAGCGGCGTGCGGAATTCGTGGCTGACGTTGCTGAAGAAGATCGTCTTGGCACGGTCCAGTTCAGCAAGCGCCTCGGCCCGGCGGCGCTCCTGCTCGTAGGCGTGAGCATTCGCCAGGGCCGCTGTAATCTGGCCAGCAACCAGGTCCAGAAACCCTGCGCAGTCCGAATCGAACTGCCGATAAGGGTTTAGCCCGGCAATAAAAAAACCGGCCGCCGCGTCCTGCCCCTGGCGTTGCAGAGGAATCAGCACTGCCTGGTCGGGGGAAACATCCCACGCCCCGCTGGGCAGCGTGCCAAAGCGCTCCTTCAGGTTCTCCACCATCAGCAGAGTTCTGCGCGTCAATAATTCCGCCACCGGCCATCCGGAGTTCGCACCGCCGACCTGAATCTCCTCAGGAGCCGCCCTGTGGCCGCGCTCGATTCCGGTGCAGGAGGCCAGCCGCGCACGCCCCCTCTCGTCCAGCAAATAGGTCAGGCTGAAGGGCAGATCCTTCTGGTTCTGGTTCAGGCTGGACTCGACTGCTACCAGTACCTCACGTTCGATGATCGCCCGTCCCAGCGCCGACGCCAGCGCGCGCAGCAGGCCCAGCCGGCGTTCCCCGATGATTCTTTCCGTCTCTTCGGTGACCACGCACAGCATCCCCATCACCCGTCCGTCGTCTCCGCTCAGCGGGCTGTAGGAAAAGGTGTGATACGTCTCCTCGCGATAACCGCTGCGCTCCAGAAAGAGCAGCAAAGCTTCGTCCCAGGTGGCTTTGCCCCCCTCCAGCACGTGTTGAATGCGCGGCTCGATGTCATCCCAGATTTCTCGCCACACCTCCCGAGCCGGTTTGCCCAGGGCCCAGGGATGCTTCTTGCCCAGCGTTACCCGGCCGTACGTGTCGTTGTAGAGGAAAGTCAGGTCCGGTCCCCACCCCATCCACATCGCGTACCGCGAAGTCAGCAGCATGCGCGCGATCGTCTTCAGGCTCTGCGGCCAGGCCGCGACCGGGCCCAGCGGAGTCGCACTCCATTCCACATCGCCCATCAGGCCACCAACCTCGCCCCCTCCCGCAAACAGACCGGCTGATTGCGAGGTTGGCGTCTCCAGGTGCGCATCCTCGGCGGCAGGCGCAGAACCGGCCTTTCGAGGATTGCCTGTCATTTTTTTGGGGGTCACATCCACCTCGGCCGCACAGAGCTTAGACAACCGGCGAAGCCAATAACCTCAACCATTGTAAGGGCTAGCAACAACAGAGTTCGCGATGCCAAACTCGATGAAAAAATCGCGCCGCAAGTTGCCTCGACCTTTGCGACTCATTGCGCCCGATGCGAAACTCTTGCAGTTCACTCAATGGACTGCGGCTGTCTTCTCCTCCACCAGGCTGAATCGTTTCCGGTCCGTCTCCTGCTGCAGCGAGCTCTGTTGCAGAGCGGAGAGCCGCTTTACCAGCGCTGCGATCTCGTCCCCATGCTCCCCGCTGTGCCGCAGCGCCACAATCAGGTGATAGATCGCGGTCTGATCCGCCGGGTCCAGCTGCAGCGCCAGGTGGCACTGTTCGATAGCAAGATCGTAGTGCCCGGCCGCTGAATAGATATTGGCCAGCAGGTCGTGAGCCTCGGTCATATCCGGCTTGTACCGGACAGCGAGCAGCGCGTGATGCAGCGCCTCCGCGGAAGCATCGCTGTCGCTCCCGTTGCCTTCGCTCCACAGTAGCTTCGCCAGTAAGTAGTTCAGCAGCGGGCTTTCTGGATGAACCTTGAGCTGCGCCCGAATGTCTGCCAGAGCGACATCCGATTTATTCCTCTGCAGGTCGGTCAGATCGATTGCGAATGAACTGATGGTCTGGGCAGGCTCCAGCTTTTCCGCCGTTCTGAAATCCGCCTCCGCTTTGTCAAACTGCGCCATCTGCGCATACAGGAGCCCTCGCGAGATATACAGCGACGGATCGCCCGCTATATGTCGAATCCCGATGTCGAGCATATCGACGCCCACCTGAAACGACTCATGATTCAGGCACAGTGCAGAAAACGCGAGATAGTAACTCGGGTTATTGGGATTGATAACAATCGCCTGTCGCAGCACCGCAACGGCCTTTGGTGTATTGCCACTGGCTTCATAGGCATCCGAAGCCAGGCTTAGCACATCCGGGTCCGGTTTGCTCTGCGACAGCATCGGCTCCAGAACCTTCAGCGCATCCTCAACCCTTTTGCTCTCTACCAGGGCCACCGCCAAATCGTATTGTGGATAACTCTGCTGAGGCACTAACTGAGTAAGTTGCTGGAAGACAGCAATCGCCTTCTCAGGTTGGTGAATCTGCATCAGGCAATTGCCGTATTCCTCCAGTGAGCGGGCATGCGGCGCCAGAGCATCGCCGGCCTGAGCGAACTGATCGACAGCTTCCGGGCAATTCCCCAGACGTGCCTCCAGCATTGCCAGCATCTCGTGCGCCGTCCCATCCCCGGCATTCGTCTTCAGGATCCGCTGCAGCAGCGGGATGGCCCCCTTGTCGCCGTTCTGATAGAGAATTTGCGCTTCTCCCCGCAAAGCCGCAGGGTCATCAGGAGCAATGTGCAGCGCCATCTGAAAAGCCTTCGATGCCTTCGCAGTCTTTCCTTCAAGCGAGAGCACGATACCTTCCAGCGTCCACAGTCGGTGATCCTGCGGCGATCTCCGCAGGGCCGACTGTGTTGCTGCCAGCGCGTGATCATAATCCCGGGAGCGAATCAGCGCTTCAATCGAACTGATCGATGTCTGGGCCAGCAGTCCCGCGCCTGTTCCGCCGCTCAGGATAATAAGCAAAGCCCAGCGATGAACCGCAGCAGCGAACCTCAACTGCGGCTCCAGCCTCGGTTAGGAATGAGGCCATGTCCTTCCTGAATGGTGACTAACTTGTTGCAGCCGACGTTGCGATACTCCTCCGTAAGCCCGTTCGGCCAGTGAATCGTCAGATCCACCGTCGTAGCTTCGCCGAGTCCGAAATGCAGCCGCGAATCGTTGCACGAATAATAGCTCGACTGGCTTAGGACCTCCTGCGCCTGCGCTCTTCCGCCATAGCGGGCCAGCACCCGCCCTCCTATGGCGCTGCGATTCGATTTGCTCCCCACCAGCTTCACCTTCAGCCAGTGATGCGTCCCGCGCAGATCGTTGCGTAGCAGGGAAGGGGGCTCGTTCATATTCAGGATCAGAATGTCAAGGTCCCCGTCGTTGTCGAAATCGCCAAAGGCGCAACCGCGGCTGGAGTGCGGTGTGGTCACCCCCGGCCCCGCATCAGCGATCTCTTCAAAGGTGCCGTTGCCTAAGTTGCGAAACAGAATGCGCGGCGACTTATTCGGGCTCTGCGGCAGCAACTTCTCGACTTCGGGATACACACTCCCCGTGACAAAGAAGATATCCGGCCAGCCGTCGTTATCCAGGTCCACGATCCCCGCTCCCCAGCTGGCAAAGCGGACCTCGACTCCGAGCTTTGCCTGCAGCGTGCGATCGTCAAAATTCCCGGTACCGTCATTGTGGTAGAGGACGTCCGTATCTTCGGCAAAGTGTGTTTTAAAAATATCCAGATGCCCGTCCAGATCGTAATCGCCGATTCCCACGCCCATGCCCGCTTCTTCGCCGCCGTCATTGCTCAGAGCGACGCCGCGCTGAATCCCTTCCTCTTTAAACGTCCCATCCTTCTGATTGATGAACAACAGGCTCGGCGTCGAGTCGCACGCAACATAGATGTCCGGCCACCCATCCTCGTTGAAGTCCGCCGCCACCACCGTCATCCCATAACTCGGCCAGGGCTTGCCAATCCCCGCCTCCGCGCTCACGTCGGTAAATGTGCCATCGCCGTTATTGCGATAAAGCGAGTGCCGTCCGAATGGAAGTCCGCGCGGCCCGCAGTTCACCGGAATGCCTTTCCAGTTGCAGTTCACGCCTGATCCTGGCCGTGGCACATGCTCGAAATCGAACACCAGGTAATTCGAGACAAACAGATCCAGGTGCCCATCGCGGTTGTAATCCACGAACGAGCATCCCGCACCCCATCGCATTTCTGTATTCAGCAGCCCGGCTTCCTTAGTTACTTCCCTGAAAGTCCCGTCTCCTAAGTTCCGATATAACTTGTTTTGCCCGAAGTAAGTACAAAACAGGTCGTCATACCCGTCGTTGTCATAGTCCCCGACGCAAACACCATTGGCCCACCCTACTGCCTCGAGGCCGGCCTGTTTCGTAACATCGGTAAACGTGCCGTCGCGATTGTTCTTATAGAGGCGATTGGTCGCGCCTGCAGGAGCGCCCTCCAGCCGCGTGCCGCTCAGCAGGAAGATATCCATCCATCCGTCATTGTCATAGTCGATGAATGCGCAGCCGCAGCCGTTCGCCTCGATAATGTACTCCTTGTGATCGATGCCGCCGTAGACGACCGGAGCCACCAGCCCGGCTGCAGCCGCTATATCCACGAAATTCGCATCGAAGGGTCGCCCTGACTGCTTTGGCCGCGCCTGCGCGGGAGCGGTGCGCCCGCCCATTCCGCCTTGTTGCCGGGCTTGTGCGTGGCCCGTCAGGGAACCGGCCAGGGCCGCCAGGGATAATTGCACAAATCCGCGCCGTCCTGTTTGCATGGTCCCGCTGAAGGCCTCAAGGAGCAGTAACAGTCATATTGCGCGAATACGTTTCCTTTCGCAAGTGGGAATAGCCGCATCACTCCGCCTCGGCCCATCCTACGGCGAGCACCTCCGGCACTTTGCCGACCACGGCTGCACGAACCTCACCAGAAATAGCTGGCCACCACGTGCGGCGGTCCGGGTATCGCGTCGATGACGCTGGTCTGCACCACAATCTGCAGGTTCTCCGTGTTCCAGTCCGGAGGCGCCTTGCGCAGCGCCTCTTCCAGATATTCGCCGTTGGAGATCAGTTCTCCGGCCGCTTGCGTCCCCGGCGATCCGATCCCCGCCGCTGAAATGAAGAACTGACCTGTTTTCGCATCGAGCAGCCTTGTCACCACCCCATAATCCGCCGAGTATCCATGACGGGGATCGTATTGCGATGACCACAATCGGCCGCCGCTCGTCTGCTCCTGCACGCCCACGTTGAACAGCAGTGCAAAGTGCAGGTTGGCCGTCATCTGCATCGTCCAGCGGTTATTGAACGCGCCCAGCACCACCGCCGGAGAAGTGCGCAGGTCCTCGAAGGAATAGCTGTTCCCAATGCGCACCTGGTTCGGCTTGCCCATGCGCACCATCAGATTCGAGATCTGCACCGCCGCGTACGCGTCTCCGCTGGCCACTCCGTAACCGGGATACACCTCCATGTCGCCCCAGCTCAGCCGCTCCGACGGATCCAGCGGCAGCACCTCGTTGTCTCGCTCGGCCTCCGTCTTAAAGGTGCCAGGATGCGTCCGGGCATAGCGCTCATAGATGTCCACCGACGGTCGATATACCACCGGCTTGGCCAGACAAATAATGACAGGTTGCGCCGTCTTGAAGATCGGCCCCCAGAAAACCTCCAGCGGCGTCGGTGGTGGTTTGTTGCTCCGCCGCATGTTCATGCCGCCAGCCACCACTCCAGCCACAATGGCCACGCTGGCCAGGGCTCCCGCGATCCAGGGCCACCTTCGTCGGGGCCGTGCCGGCGCGCTCGCAGGAGCTGGTGCAACCGGTCCCGCCGCTGCAACCGCTAAGGGATCCGCCGTATGGTTTATCCCGTGGCCCCCTGTCTCCTCCCAGTGGAAAACAGGGCAATAGGATCCCAGCGGGATTTGGATGCGAACCGGAACATCGGCAGGTGCCGAATGGTAATACTGCTCCAGGCGCCTCCGCACTTCGCCGGCCTGCACCCGCACGACCGGGTCGTCGCCAGTCGCATAATCGGCCTCCCGGTGGAAGACCTCGGTACCGATGATTCGCTCTTTCAGCAGCTCATGCCCGCCGTCCAGGCTGTGATGCACCACGTACGAGAGGAAGTCCTTGCGCCGCGAACTGCCGCGGAAAGGAGCGCTTTCAAGAATCTTCTCCAGTTCCCGCAGAATCACCGCTCTGGCTTCACCGTTCTGCGGTGGAGAGGTGCGATGCTCGGTCACGTTCAGGGGAGTTCCCATCCGGCCCTCAGGATTCGCCCGCCACTATAACAAAAACCATTTACCTTGGCACGATTACCGCAGGCCTCAGTAAAACCAACGGCATGAGATATGCCGCGATCTATATGATTCCAGATAAATTAGTTGTTGATCGATAGCCAGGAACCCACGTATCACACCGTATTTAACCGTCCATTACTTGCGTCCCGGCCGAGCCGATCATTAGCTTTGGCCTCCGAATCAAAGACAGTCTTGTCACTTGCTCCGCCACGAAGCTCCACCGCAGCCGCGGCAGCAGTAAACGTTACCCAGAAGCGAGCGTCCCGCCGTCAGGGCGCCGATTGCAGTAATCGGTTTGGGAGGTAAGGAGATGAGAAGCTACGCGAGGATCGCGCATCTGCTGTTGCTCGCCTTCTGTTTCAGTGGCGTCACAGCATTCGCCCAATACTCCAGCGGAATTGAAGGCACCGTCCACGACGCATCCGGAGCCGTAGTCCCGAACGCAAAGGTCACCGTCACCGACAATCGGCTCGGCGTGTCCAAAACCACCACCACCGATCAGGGAGGCTTCTTCCGGGTCGACAGCATCGGTGCCTCGAACTACACCGTCGCCGTCCAGGCGTCCGGCTTTAATACCTGGCAGCAGGCCGGGCTCGATCTCCAGGCTGGCGAGATTCGCACCCTCACTCCTGTGCTCCAGGTCGGCTCCGTCGCCACCAATGTCACCGTGTCTGCCAGTCAGGAATCTGTCGACCTGACCACCCCCTCCACCGGAGCGGTGATCGGCGAGAACACCGTTGAACAGGTGCCGCTGCCCGGCCAAAACGTCTTTTCACTGGCCTCCATCACCCCAGGCGTCACCGGCACCGCCGTGACCTCCGGCGATAACTACACCAACGAATATTCCATCAACATCAATGCTGCCGGTCTGCGCCAGGAAGAAAACGGCTACATGATCGACGACGCCTTTACCAACACCCCTTCGCGCGGCGGTTCGACCTCGATTTCGCCCAACCCTGAAATCGTTCAGTCCATCAACATCGAGACCAACTCCTTCGACGCCCAGAAGGGAAGAAATGGCGGAGCCATCGTCGACGTCTACACGCGCTCCGGCACCAACAACATTCACGGCACTTTCGACTACTTCTTCCTGAACAATAACCTCAGTTCCCGCACCGAATTTCAATCCGTCGTTGCGCCTTTCACGCGCAATGAAGTCGGCGCCACCATCGGCGGCCCGGCTCTCAGGAACAAGCTCTTCTGGTTCGGTGCCATCGACGTCCTTCGCTCCAGCGTTACCAATTCCTACCAGGGCACCTTTGAAACTCAGGACTTCGACAACTGGGCGAAGGCGAATCTCCCCAACAGCCTCGGAGCGCAGATTCTGCTTGAAGCCCCGCCGCTCAGCTTCCCCACCACCGGGTTCCTGACCGTCAGCCAACTCGAAGCAACGGTCCCCGGCTTCTACGCGCCGCCCGCCGGCATTCCCGCAAATCTCAACGCCGTCGGCACCGCCAACATCAGCTATTCGGCGCCGAAGAACGGTTACCAGTGGAGTTTCCGTGTCGACGATTACCTCACCAACAGCGATCGTATTTACGTCGATGCCATGCGCACCTATGACACCGCGGTCAGCAACATTGGCCGTCCCGCGCTAAACATCCCTCAGGCCAACGCCTCTGACTTCGTCAACCTCAACTGGACCCATACCTTCTCACCGCGGCTCCTCAACGAGGCCGGTGCGGATATGATTCGCCCTCAGGGCGCCAATGAACCCGCCAACCTCGAGCAGATCCCTTATATCAACGTAAATTCTCTGAACGGCTTCTCGAACTGGGGCGCAGGCAATTTCATTCAGACCACTTACGGTTGGCACGACGTAATGACCGGCACCCTCAGAACGCACACCCTGAAATTCGGCACCGATATGTATAACATCCGGGAAGTCGATAACCAGAGCAGTGCCTTTGACCGCCCAACTTATAACTTCCAGAACCTGCTCGACTTTGTCCAGAGCGAACCGTACTCCGAATCGGCAACGCCCGTTAATCTCACCACCCACGACGAAGCGCCCTACAAACGCATCTACCGTGAGTTCTATCAGGGCTATTACCTGCAGGACGACTGGAAAGCCGCATCCCGCCTCACTGTGAACGCCGGTTTGCGCTACGACCAGATGAACCACCTCTTCAGCATTCTCAGCCCTGCGGCCACCAACTTCGTCTTCGGATCAGGCCCGACGCTGGACCAGCAGATCGCTGGCGGCAAAGCCGTCACGCTCGGAAGTCCTCATGTTCTGGATCACAATGTCTGGGCCTTTAGTCCACGCTTGGGCTTCGCCTGGGATGTCCGCGGCAACGGCAAGACCGCCGTGCGCGCCGGTTTCGGCTTATTCAGCGATCAGCCGCCCTATCTGCACATCACCGACATCACCTCAACCAACCTGCCGAACTTCTTTACGCCCTCTATTGATGTGCGCACGGGCCAGCCCATGCCCACTTTCCAGCTCTGCTCCTCTCCCTCCGGGTACAACGAGAATTGTCCCGTACTGGATACCAGCAATGTCACGCTAAATTCCTCTGGCGCCGTTAATGGCCAACGCGCTACCATGGGTGGCTTCACGCCTGACTACAAATTCACCCAGGTCGAAGCCTGGACCCTCAGCGTTCAACAGCAAGTGCAGAGTGATCTCGTCGTCGAGCTGAATTACTCCGGCACGGCCGCCCATCACCTGCCCATCTACGACGACGGCGGCAGCATCAATCGATTCAATGGGGATCTGATCCAAAACAAAGGCACCCTTACCCGCCTGAACCCCTACTTCGGCAGCATTAACTATGCCTGGGATAACGGCAACTCCGCGGGCAATTACGGCTCTGTCGTGGCCACCCGCCGTCTCTCCCATGGTTACTCTCTGCGTGGCATCTATACACTCGGCAAAACGCTCGATGAAACCAGCCAGTCTGGCTCGCTCGACTCCGGCGCCATCACCACCACCACACCAGTTGTCCAGTCGCAGGACTGGAAAGCGCAGCGCGGTCGCGCCGACTTCAGTATCCATCAGCAGTTCACCGCCGATGGCTCCTGGATCGTGCCCAATCACTACGGCAATGTCATCGAACGCAATACCCTGGGTGGATGGCAGTTCAGCGGCGTGTGGGTCATGGCTACTGGCCTGCCCTTTACGGTCTACACCACCGCTCCCTTCGCCCCTGTCTTCGATGCCGGCGGCAACGTCATCGGCAACACCGGCGGCGACTATAACGCCGACGGTTATAACTGGGACCTTCCCAACGCTCCCAGCTTCGGCCGCCATCTTAGCGGCGTCAGCAACAAAAAATACCTCACCGGCATCTTCACCGAGTCGGCCTTCCCCGCGCCGCCTCTGGGCGTAGAAGGAGACCTCGGCCGTAACACCTACGATCAGCCCGGTTATAACAACCTCGACTTCACCTTTGAAAAGTTCTTCGATGTCCCGTGGTTCTTCAGCGAAAAGATGAGGATCGAAGCCCGAGGTGAAGTCACCAACCTCTTCAACCGCGTCAATCTCACCGGAGTCACATCCGACCTGAATAGTTCCGCCAGCGTCTTCGGGCACTCGGTCAACCAGCTGCCGGCGCGCTACCTGCAATTCCATCTGCGCGCCAGCTTCTAAAAGCAAGATCCGCGGGGAAGAGCGAGCGAATCTCACACCGCTCAGCTCTTCCCACGCAGCTGCACTCCTCGGCTCGTGCTCATTCCGCCGATCGTCCGCGTGAAATGGTCCCTCTGCTGCGTTCGCGCATTTCCTCACATTGACAGCTCAAGCCCGGCTCCATAGGATTTCATTGCGGTTGAAAGCTTTTAGCGCCTGCCTTCCCGGTGAGCACCTTTTCCTCTGCGTGACAGCGATTCTCCTCCTGGCCTCATGGCGGGTGGCTCCCGCTCGGCGGATCCGGTTTGGTGCAGGCGTGCAGGAGTGGGAACTCGATGACTAGTCGGATCCGTTGTGCATGCTTACTTCTGATGGCGTTGCTGATCATGTCCGAGTTCGGTCGACACGCCTTTGCTCAGGATGCCGCCGCGCCCCAGAAAGTAATCTTCGATACCGACATCGGTGATGACATTGACGATGCCTTCGCCCTGGCTCTGGCAGAGTCCACTTCAAGGATGCAGGTGCTAGGCATCACCACTGCGTGGGGCGATACAGACTTGCGGGCGCGGCTCACAGCACGGCTGCTGAAACAAACCGGCCACAGCGAAATTCCCGTCACCGCCGGGCCGCCGACGCATGCATCGAATTCCTTCACCCAGGCGCGCTGGGCTCAGGCGTGGCCGGAGCCCAAGCAGGGTTGGCCCAGCGCCATCGACTTCATGCTCGACGCCATCCGCCGAAATCCCGGGCAGATTACGTTGATCTCCATCGCGCCCTTCAGCAATGTCGGTGCGCTCATCGCTCGCGATCCAGCAACCTTTCACCAGCTCAGGCGCGTGGTGATCATGGGCGGCTCCATCCGCCGCGGCTACGGCGACCTGGGCTATCTTCCCGACCGCGGCCCCGAACCCGAATACAACATCATGATGGACATCCCCTCTGCCCAGAAGCTCTTCACCTCCGGCGTCCCGCTCTATGTCATGCCTCTTGATTCGACGCAACTGAAGCTAGACGAAATCCTGCGTACCACCCTCTTCAGCCAGGACACTCCCACGACGAATGCATTAGCCGAGCTTTATGAGCAGTGGAGTGCATCGACACAGAATCCCACGCCCACCCTCTTCGATGCCATGGCTGTCGCCTATGCATTAGATCCGGATCTTTGCCCCACCCAGCCCATGCATATCACCGTTGACGACAAAGGCTACACGCGCGTGACTCCCGGAGAGCCCAATGCGCAGGTCTGCCTCGATTCCGATTCGGACAAGTTTTTCCACTTCTACATGCACAGTGTGCTGAATCCGAATCTTAAACCTGCGCCCATGGATGTCCCTCAGTAAGTGAAAGCCGGACCGTTCCCAAACAGCGCCTGGCAGTTCACGAACAAGCACGCCTCCGGCTCAGGTTCACTCATTCGCGTCTGCCCCTATCTTCGGAAATCCGATTCCCTCGCTCTCCAGGAACAGCTGGAAGCCGCGCGTATACCCGCATCCATAGCGTCTCCACGCAGCCTGTATCACATCGATCCTGCCCCAGCTTCTGAAGATTTCCATCCAGCCCACCGCGAACGGATGCACCCGGTTTTCCGGATACATCAGCCGAAGCTGCAGATAGACCGTAAAGATAAATTCAATGAACCGCAGACAGAAACGCGCTGCGTACGCCGACTCAGCGGCCGACGGTTCATCCTTCCAGCGCCTGGTGCCCGGGGCTGCGCGATCGAACAGCAGATCGAACAGTCCAACCATCGTTGTGTCCGTGCGTGTCTCCTCCAACAGTTCTCCATAGCGTGCCGTGTGCTGAGGAGAAAACTCTTTCATCTGCGGAGTAATCGGCGCCCATATCTTGCTCAGGTTTGAGAAATAGCCTGCCCGTCCCTCGCGCTCTCTGCACGAAAATGCAACAGGGTCGGCCGCCGCGAACGTCGCCGTTGCGATGTGGTGTCCGAGGCGTCGGTAGCTCTCAAACTGCGACTCTGAAAACCACTGGTCGGTCGTGCTGTCCTGCGGAAAGACTGAATCCTGTTTCTTGTAATTCAGCACGTCCGCCGGTTCATCGCCGGTCAGCGATGACTTGATATAGACCACGATTCCCGGAGCTGTCTCGTGGTCGTCCTCCGGGTACCGGATCGAACCCGTCACGCAATGTGCATTGCTGTTGTCGCCATTGCCGTTCCGGTCGAGCGGCCGCAGATCCAGTGTGATCTCTGCGCCAAAATCGATGCGGCACTTGCGGATCGCCATCCCGATCCCTTCAAACTTCAGGTTCCCATCGGCTTCGGCATCGCAGATCACGATATAGCGGCAGCGCCGCCTCACTAACTCATAGAGGCCCATGTTATCGAAGTGACCGCCGTCGCTTAGGTAGACGTATCTACGCGTGTCATCCGTCTGACCTAAAAGCTCACTCGCCAGATAGAGAAGCGATAAGGCCGGCGATGGAGAAGGATACTTCGATCCGGAGAAGCCCGGCAGCCGTCGCGCACTCTGCAGCAGGCGGCCGCCCTCGGTCAGCTTGCGCGGATTTGCCAGCCACCACCCCAACCGCACGTTGAACACCGTCATCAGAAACGCCGTGGCCGGGTTGCTGTGGTAGCCCATATTCGGACTTACTGCAGCTCCTGAAATGGCGGCGGCCGTAGGCAGATGAATTCCCGGCTGCGGATAGGCATAGTCCATGGTTCGCACAAACCCGTTGAAACGCATCTCCGCCGGCTTGGCGGTTGCCGCCGTCCACGGCACGTCATAGCCGCAGTACAGCGGCGTAAAAGCAAACGAGGCTGCCTTGCGTTCCTGCCATGCCAAATCCTCGCCAAACGTCAAATTCAGCGCTGCGCAGAAAATCGGAAAAGGCCCGTTGTAACCCCGTGCCGGGCGCAGCGAGTCCATTGGAAGCTTGGTATCCCAGTCGTCAAACCCGGTAAACGGATTCGCCACCCGCGATCGGTTCGAGGCGCCCAGATAGCACCGCGCCAGACGATCGCGATAGAAGGCGTGCATCGAAAATTCGTTGATGTCAACTCGCCACGCCAGCAGCAACGCCGCAATGGCGCTGGCCGCAATCTCCAGCAGCACGCACCACGCACCATGACCCCGTGTTAGTACCTCTGCCAGCAGAGATACCAGAATCAGCAGACCGACGATGAAGATATACGGTGCCACCACCGAGATAACTTCGCTGATCTTCGAACCGGCAGGCTGCTGGTCGTCTTTGGCTCCCGAACTGCCATGTCCGTTCGCTGCGAAGATGCCGCCCACGGTCGTTCCTGCCCAGCCAAGCAGAAGTCCGGTGACCGTCTTCACGTGTGGAATCGCCCACGCCAGCGCGCTGTGACTCAGGAGCGTAATCGCGATGAATGCGATCCACGCCAGCGAAACGAATCCAGCCCATCCGGACAGGCGAGACAGCCACTCCCTTCTCGCATTGAAGTAAGCGCGTCCCAGCAGTCCTGTGAGCAATACCAGACTGATCAGCACTCCGTTCACAATCAGCGGCGGTCCCAGCGCCAGCACCGCGCGATACCAGTTGGCCGGCGACAGGTGCCACAGATAGCCCAGCGCGTACTCGCTCCCTCCGATCCACGCCGCGCCCGCTGTCGCACTTATTGCTGATGCCACGACAAACCCTGCCAGCGGGGGAAAGGACACCGCCATCCCCTCGCCATTGTGCGAGTGCTGCCAGAATTTCCTGAAGCTCGGCACCTGTTCCGTGCCGCGCCGGCTCTGCAGATAGCAAAGGATTGCATCTCCTCCAAACGTCACCACCACGCTGAAGAGCATGAGCAGCAGCCACGACAGCAACACAGAGACCCCCAGATGCAGACCGAACGCAGTCGTCGCAGCTAAAGGAAACAACATGGCTGCCGCCAAACTCGCGAGCAGGAGCGGCGCGACCACACGGAGCTGGATGCCGGTCTGCCCCAGCACGCCTGAAGGGCTCGCCGTGTGCAGATCGCACTGCCGCAGATTCCTTCCTGTGTACCAGGTGGCGGCGATAAGCAGGGCAAAGAGAATGCCGAAGGCGACCGCGGCGCGCGGACCCGCGTGCAGCTGTACTCTGAGCAGCAGATGAGGGATCAGGACCAGTGCCAGCAGGGAAGCGATCAGGATGAATTGGTTCAATAGGGTATTGCGGATCCAGGTCGCCGCCATCACCCAGGTGTCGCCGCTAAGAATTCCCAGTTGCGGGGTCAGGTAATTGCTGTAACGGCGCAGCCACCGCAGCGGCTCCGGATGGCTCTTCGGACAGTCCTCGTCGGGCAATGGCACTAGCTTTTCCGCGACATTGGAAAAACCCTCGCGCGAAGCCCACGCCGCCAGCCATTGATGGATGTACCCACCGCCCGAAACACTCGAAAGGTAGTCGAAGCAATGCAGCAGCCTCAGTTCGGCCAGCCCCTGCAAGATTCCGAGGTTGAATGTTGCACTGCGAATCCCTCCTCCCGAGAGGCACAGGCCCATCAGACCCGACTTAGCCGCACTGCGGTAGGCGTCCGGATCCTCGTCGATACCATCCATAGGTACCTTGGCGCGCCGCTCGGCTAACTCAGCGAATTCCTCCATGAGCAGCCACTTACTCGGTGTGTATCCAGTGCGCGAGGCAAGGATGGCTTGCAGCGCCGGACTGCCGCGCAGGGTTGTCGCCAGTTGCTCAGCCGACGCAGGAATCCCGTGGAAATGAACGCCAAGCTCTGTGCGGCTCACCCAGCTCGCTTCGGGAATGCCCGCGAGCGCTGCTGCGGCAAGTTTTTCAATGTAATCTTCCATGCGTCTCTCCAGTTCGATCCGGATCTGCCACGGCTGTCAAAGCGAGCTGCTGCGGGATTCGAGCCGCTCCTGCTCCTGCGGGACTCTAACTGCTCAGATCCACTACGCGCGGGGGAGGCGCTTGCTTCAAAATCGCTTCAGGAACGCTATCAATGCATTCTTGTCATCGTCGCTAAGGCCGGGCTCGCCGGCATAGCGACTCGTTCCGAAATAGTGCCCGCGATTCACAATCAGGTCCGGACATTTGCTCAGGCTCAGCATCTGTTCCACTGCATTTGCGAAGACCCGCTGCGCCTGCTGGTCGCTGGCGCCGGGTGGCAGCTTCGCCAGGTCTTCGCTCAGCGTCTTCACCAGCTTCAGCAGTTGTTGATCATGCTGCAGACGCTCCGCAGGGTCGGCACTTTCGCTCAGGGGATTAAGGTTTGTCAGCAGTCCCACCGGAGTGCCTTTGGGGATCGGTCCTATCTGCACCATCTTGTCCTTGTCGTCGACCAGCAGGGGGAAGAAACGGCCGATCCCGCGCAGCGACTGTAGCGCATCGGGAAGATATCCGTAGGAGATGCGCAGATAACTGGTCTGCGTCGTGCGGTCAATCTTTCCCGGAATCTTGTCGCCCAGCAGCTCATCCTTGTCGCGCGTTTCCGGCCACAGCATCTGGTGCATCGATTTCTCAAAGGAGTCGAGTCGTCCCTTTACCGAAGGATCCGGGTTGAACGGGCCTACACTGTTGTTCAGCAGGTAGGGCGCCGTCGACCACAGGCTGACCAGCGATGGTGGACGGGTATATCCGCGACCTCCTGCAGGCATGACGTAAGTGCGCGGCTCGCCCGTAAACGGTTGGTACCACGTAATCTTTCCCACCGAGGGCAGGTCTTTATAGGACTGCGATGAGAAGTTATCCCAGATGTTACCGGCCAGTGCATTGGTAGCCAGCGGACTGCACGCATTTGTCTGCAGCAACGTAACCGGGATCCGCAATTCGCTGGATAAATAGTTATGGTCGAGGAAGTCCGGAGCATTGACGATATCCCGCATTTTGGTCTTGAAATCCTCGGTCTTCGTCCACGCCCAATACTTGTGCCAGCAGTCCAGGTAATTCTTACCATTACAGCCTTGCCCTGAATCGATGGCGGCAGCGTCCGATCCAGGCGGCGGGGTCGGAAGCTTGCTGGAATGGCAGCGTGCGCAGTGCTCCGCGAATACCACCTTGCCCCTCGGCACCAGCGCTTCATCCTTCTTCAGTTCCTCGGGGCCACCGGGTGCATCCTGCAGATGATGGGCTCCTGAAGCCGCAATAAGAAACAGCGCCATGTCCGGAGTCTGGTCTTCCGTGGCGGCAAAATACGCGGAGTTCTTTCGCGAAACTGAGATGGGAATCGGGCTGATCGGCTTGCCCCCTACCAGTGGATTGAAATGCAGCAGCCATTCTTCGCTGAAGGTGCCGATGTTCAGATAAACGCGGTTGAGCGCCCCCATCACGCCGACTGAGTCCGAACCGTCCTTCAGTACGCGGGGAGTCCACACCGTATCGGGCGCGGCATAATAGCGCGTGAGCGGACCTTCGTGGATGTAGTCGTTAAGCTGTTTGTTGTTCCGCTGCGGCCCGGTAAGCGTCTCCTTACCCCATCGCAGCGACTCATCCAGCCGCTCCTGTATCAGATACAGCGCATTCATCGTGCGCGGATTATTGATGTTATCGGTTGAGATAAATGAGGTGTCCAGCGTACCCGGGCGCGAGGTATGGAACAGTTGCCAGATGAAGTTCGAAGGATCCGCCTGCCAGTAAAAGATGCGGTCGATCCAGAAATACTGCGCCCCGACTCCCGAGCTTAGATTCTCCCACTTAGGATTGTCCGGATCTGCCGGGGGCTTCACCGGATTCGGCCCAACGTGACAAAAGCCGCAGGACATACCCACGCGATAAGGCCGCACCAGCTTCTTGTCGTTGTAGTACGAAGGATCGCTGTAATACCGCTCCGCATCCCAGTGCTTGGCCGCTTTCTCGTCGAAGTTCGGGTTCGGAAACAACCGCAATCCTACAATCCCGGTCTCGTAGCCATAGAAGGAGCCGGCCGGAAAGTCTTTCCCGTTCAGGTTGTTTCCGCGCGACCCGATCTTCACGCCTGGATACTTCTGCTCATTCTCGAAAGGATCCGGTGCACAGTCCGCGCGCCGCTTGTCCAGCCAAAGTCCCCATCGATCCGGATCAGGTCCGGTGGCCTTCTCGAAGCATGGATCATTGACCAGGCCGAGATACTCCCAGCGATGGTCGCGGCTGAACTGCGAATTGATCTTGAGCAGCGCCGGATGGGAGGAGAGGATCTTGAGAAAGTCCAGGGCACCGACGCTGCGATAAATCATCGTGTCCCACAGCCGGTCGTTGCCTCCAGTCCACACCAGCCAGGTATTCCGCCCTTTGATCAGCGCCTTTTTATCGGCCGCCGGGGCCGCGGCTGTGAGGTCGATGCCGCCGTCCATGTCGTGGAAATAATCCTCGTCCGCGGCCGGAAAGCTCGATGCGTCCCGCTTCACCAGCAAAGCCTCATCCTTCACGTGCCCAGGTCGCGGGTGGTGCAGCCACCAGATGCTGTAAGCCAACACCCCTGCGGCGACGATCGCAAACACCAAGATCAGGATTACGCTCGATAAACGATGGCGGGTTTCAGTCACAACTTATGCACCTCGCTGCAGAGATAGGGATTCTTTAGTCGTTTCCGTTTCGACTCAGGTAGCGCAATGCCCGAATACCGGGCAAAAAGAAGTACGCGCCGCCGCGTACGGTGATGAATCGTGGAACCTTGAGCAACTGCGTGCGCACACCGTCACTGTGGGCCATAGAAAAGCTGCCGGTGAAAGGACAGCCCACAACCGGCTCACGATTCCCCAGTAGCGGATCGCTCTCTTCCGTCAGGCCGCCGAACTTTGTCTGCGCAATCCAGGCATTCTGCACAAATTCGAACTGCCGTTCGATGTTCGCGCAAAGAGCGATTAAGTGCAGGCCGCGTTCCGGCTCATCTGCACTTTCGGGTTGCAGCGCATCCTGCGGGGATAAAGCCGGCCCATACTCCCTCCCGCGGCGTAGCAGACGGTGAAATCGCACCGATGCTGTCAGATCGACGCGCGGATCGCTGTTGCCGAAACCGAGCAAATGCAAACCCTGCTGCAGCAGGCCCTGCGGGTGCCCAGGCAGATCGACCGTCCTCGGATTCGCGCGCCGGATATGCGCCCCGAACGGGCAGTGCGTCCCGTCCTCGTCCAATTCATACGTGAACTGATTGAGAGCGCAGTCCTGTCTGCGCTTTGTAACGCTTCCCGCATCGCCTACCCCGGCAATCGTCTCAGGACTCAGAGGCACGAGCGGCGCCCCGTCCGCCAGCGCCCGCCCCACGAATGCTTCAGCCAGGCTGGTGGCGCTTATGCTGAGCGTACCGGCCGCCTCCTGCAGATACCGCCAGAACAAACGAACGTCCTGGCGAAGCTGGCGCATTACCAGATAAGTTCCATTGCGTCCCAGATCTTTTTTCCCCGGCCGATCATCAGCTTCGGGAAGAATCGCAGCGCCGGGTGATCCCGGATCGACGAATGGCCGATCCGTGTAGCGGCGGTATTCGTTGGGATAGCCCAGCAAAAACTCGCCCAGACACACAACATTGCCATAGTCGCGTTGGCTCCCATTCACTGTGACCGATCGCGCGAACGCCCAGTCCAGTATCGGCTGGCTGATGCCATCGATGAAACCGAACTGCTCCCGGCCGCCGAGGTTCGATGTGGATAGACAAGCAATCTCCTCGAAGGCCTGGTCCCACAACTCTCCGCACCCAGTCTTCGTCCATTCCGCCAACTGTCCTGGCTCGGCAAGCAACAGAACGGCAAGGTGCGGAACCGCTTCCTCCGCGCCCCACGCCCAGCCATCCGGCGCATTGGCCCCCTGATCGCCCAGCCGGAGCGACCGGTTACTATCGCCGGCCATGCCGGCCAGGAATTCAGCCGAGAACCCAGCCAGTGTTTCAGGCGAGAGTTGTAGCGCCTCCAGCCCTTCGCGAGTGAACGCAACCTGCAGCGCGGTCCGCGGCGGCGGATTCATCTTCACCGCGGTGGTTACGGGAGCCTGCGCCAGCCACAGCCGCGCTCCCTCCACATCGCGGATTTTCACCAGGTGGTAGCTTGCCTCCGTCATCTTCGCGAATCCGAAGCGCACCAACCCCTGAATATCGGCAAAGTCCACCTCGGTGTGTACCGCCGGTCCCGTCACAGCAGCGCCACCCAGCGCCGGAGTTCGGCATCGGCGAGAACCGGCTTCTCCAGTCCCTGCCGCAAGAGGGTGTTGCGCTCAAGGTCGAAAGCCGTCAACCCCGGGTAAGCCTTGTACCAGACTTCTGTTGGTAGCTGGTGCCGCCGCAGGAAATATTTGAACTTCTGCTCGTCCTTCGAGCCGTCCAAAATGAGCCAGCGTGATTTCGGGTAGCCGAGGCCATTACTGAACACAAGGTTCAGTCCAAAGCCGGCCTTGTTAATAAAATCGTCCATATAAGTGGATAGGCTGCCGTCATAATTACTGGCAAATAACATGCGCCTTTTATCGTTGATAAACACCCATCGCGCGAAGTGAATCGTGCCGACCCGTGCCAGGCGTCCCCGGGTATAGATATGGCGCGTCGTCCAGTTCAGCACCCATAGCAAAAAAGCCAGTGTCCAGCGCCGAAATTGCCCCGGCTTAACGCTCCCCATCGCGGTGAACTGGTTGGTCACATCATGATCCTCGATCGCCGCCAGTTGCTCGGTCGCACTAAGTTCCGGTCGCGGCGCGATCTCAGGATCGCTTTTCTCTCGGCTGCGCAGCTGCCACGCAAAAATGGGCAGGTAGAGAAGAAGAAAAGGCGCAAGCAGCAGGAGGGCCAGCGGAACGGTGATCAGGTGCAGAACGTTGCCGATCCACCATGTGACGGGAGTCTTCGGAGCAGGAGTGAGCATCAGGCGTCCCTCGCGAACTGCCTTTTGCACGAAGGAATAGAGCGCCGCGTGCGTCTGCTCCGGTGTCCCTGCAGCAAACGACGCAGCCTCTGCCTGCAGAAACTGCTCCAGCGCCAGTCGCAGCAAGTTTTCTTCATGCACCTGAGTCACGGTGCGACCACGCCAGTTGCCGTAGATGGTCGCGGGGGGTGTCTCGTGCTCTTTCATCCACGCGGCCAGATCGCTTGTCCCGGAGAATCCCTCACAGCAGGAGAACACCTTGTTCAATCCTTCCCGGGCGCGCGTAGCCGCATGGCGGCGGAACTCTTCCGCGGGGCCGTCGAAGTCGGCAAGAAAAGCCAGGCTGACGGGATAACTGGCTGGAGCGATGTTATAAGCCGCCATGTCACCTTCAGTCCGGTCGTCGAGAATGACGAATCGCGCAAAGTGAATCTCGGGGAAGGCTGCAAAGGGGAACAATAGATTTTCCGGATTAGCCACCCCCGGTTGCTCGTTCATCGATGACAGCAGGGAGCGCAACTCTCCCAGCCGCTCCGGCCTGATCGGAGCATTCACCAACACGTTGGACTGCGGCATCATATCCGGCGATCGATGCGCCTCCCTAATTACTGTGTAAATTGGCTGTAGAGTTATGCGGGTGCCGCGCCGAACTGGAGACAGAAATGAATCAGCGGCTTGTTGCTCCAGTAAACGCGACCAAGATAGAAGTCCGGGCCTATCAGCCGGATCTCGTCGCGAATCCAGTGCGCTACCAACGACGTCTCTGAATAATCGAGAACGACACAGTCCTTCTGATCCAGCCAACTGGGGCCCTTATAGACTTTGGCGATGATGGCGCTCAGCCCCATGGGCAGAATGCGGTTGCGCAGCACGCCTTTGGCCGCATCGAAGGTTTTGCCCTGCCAAACGAACAAGTTGATGAACTCCGCGATCTCCGGACTGTAAGCAGTACCCGACGCGACGATCGCTGTGCCCTTTGCAGCGCCGTTGGGAATATCTCCCGCCGGACTCGATGCGAACAGTGCATCCAGCTGCGCAGCCGACATCTGCAGCAGGGCCGGGACGTCATAAGCCATGTCCAACACTCCAGGGGCGGAGTTCTCAGGAGACGACCAGCACTTCCGCTGTGAAATAGACGGCAATTATTGAATTAGCCCGTTTGTCTTGTCAATCAATTTCTAATCGCCCTGCCGAGGTCCGCTCGCACATCCAGGCGCACGCAACTGTGCGCCCCCTCTCAGCGGCTGGCAAGAATCGCGCCCGCTGCCTTCTCTGCGACCATGTAGACCGCGCTGACAATGAAAGTTCCGGGGATGCGTGGAAACACGGAAGCATCCACGACTCGCAGTCCCACCGTGCCCTGCACGCGAAAATCGCTGCTCAGCACTGTTCCAATTGCGCAGCTGCAGGACGCATGATGTCCCCACGCGTTGTTGCGCACATAGTTCTTCAACGCCTCTTCTGACTGCACCGCGTCACCCGGAACTTCCTCCTGCATTCCGCCGCACCGCCGCAGCGCTGCGGTCAGGCGCCGCACGAAGCGCATACCGTCCACCACGGCCTCCACATCCTCCTCGCCTCCCTCCCCGAAAGAGTGGAAGTCGATCTGGGGCGTGTCGCGCGGATCAGCAGAGCGCAGCGTGATTTTTCCCGTGCGGTTCCGGGTTCGCGCCTTCAGAATCGTCCAGCTCAGATAGTTCAGGTCCGTGCCCAGCTTGCGCGAGTAAGTGGGGTAATATCCCTGAAAGTTGGTTAGCAGCGCCATGCAGAAGAGGTCCGGCGCACCCTCCGCCTTCGGCGATCGCTTCAGAATCGACAGTACCGCTCCATTCGTCGCATAGATTCCAGAGCGGCACTCCTGCCACTCCTGAAACTGCGGATCGCCCGGTGCGAAACGTACCCCCTTATACAGTTCCCATTCGGAAAAATCCATGCGGTTGACCACCGAAACTTCATAGCGGTCCTGAAGATTGCGCCCAACCTTGGGCTGATCGACCCGCACCGGAATGCCCCAGCGCGTCAGTTCCTCGGCTGGGCCGATGCCCGAGAGCATCAACAGCTGCGGGGTGTTAAAAGCTCCGCCCGCCAATATCACCTCTCGCGATGCATGCACACGGCGTGTTGCTCCCGTTGCCGAACTCGGCCGTGCAGCAGCGCGATAGAGCCGTTCACCTTTCAGATACTCCACGCCAACGGCGCGGTTTCGCTCATCCAGCAGCACCTGCGTCGCCAGCGCATTCAATTCGATTCTCAGGTTGGGATATTTTTTAGCTGTCTCCAGCAGCCGCTCGCGCGTGCCCATGCGTGCATGATTCTTCGTTGTCAGCGGCATATAGCACGGCCCGTCGCAATTAGCTCGCACCGTGCGCCAGTCATTGGGATCGGCCCAGCTCTCAAAGAACTCTCGCACTCGCCGCACCGGATTTCCGGAGAGTGCCAGGTCCTCCCGGGCAGATTCCGCAATGGTCCGGAACAGCTCCTGGTCAAACAGCGCTGCCATCGGAATCGCCTTCTCTGTATGCAGCCATCCATGCCAACCGTGGCGCGTCGGATTCAACCCCAGCTTAGCCAGCCACCGCCAGGGTGGACGATGCCGGCAGTTCTCCAGCTTCTCGAACCACTGCCGCATCGCCGCCGGCCGCCAGCTGCGGTCGCCAGTTAGGTCGGCAATCTCCTGCCAGTCGCTGTCGAATGGATAGATGAGAATCTGCGCGTTATGCGCTGTGCAGCCGCCCAGCGTTCCCGCCCGCGGATACAGCACGCCATCGACCTTCTGTCCCTCCCACTCCTCTACGTATTTCCAGTCCTGCCGCTGCTCCGCATCATCGCTGTAGTGACGCACGAAAAAGTCCCACCGCATCGCCTCGTTCTCTGAGGCGAATGCGTGAAACGCCGGCACGTCGTAGTCGTGAGGCAGCCGGTTGACATTTGGCTCGAGCGGATCGCTTCCCGTAAGTGCACGCGGATCGCCGCCCGCCTCCACTACCAGCACCGTGTGGCCTGCCTCTGCCAGCCGCGCGGCCACTGTCCCGCCTCCCGCACCCGAGCCAACGACGATGTACTCGCAATCTGGTGCGGTCGTGCCGGCCGGGTCCATAGCCGCCAACCATCATGCCGGAATATCTGGTCTAAGTCGAGCGTTGTGCGCGGGCTTTCGGAGTATACTTTGGCAACTCCACCGTGCCTGCCCAGATAAGTTCCGGCTATGGCCTGCCGCCTGCCGACACGGGCAGTTGGCTGCTCGACCGAATCGCGAATGCCGCGATGCTGCTGGTGCACGTCGAGCGCCGCTTCGATCCCTTCTTCCGTCCTGCCTTTGACGCTCTCTTCCGCGATCTGCTCACCCGCATAACCACGGGTCTGATCAACCTCGGCCGCGACGATCAGGGTCTACAGATCGCCGAGGAGCGCCCCGAGCCCGACGAGCAGCAACACCTCGCCGACATCATCGCCACCATGGGCCGGCAAATGGAAGCGCTGTGGAAGCGCGGGGATTTTCAGCGCGGCGGCAACACCAAAACCCATGGCATCGTGCGCGCCGAAGTCACCATTCGCGACGATCTGCCGCAGCACCTGCGCCGCGGCATTTACGCCTCAGCCCGTACTTATCCCGCATGGGTGCGCTTCTCCGGACCCGGCCCCTACGTTACGCCTGACATCGACGACGTGGGCTTCATGAGCATGAGCATCAAGCTCATGGATGTACCCGGCCCCAAGCTGCTCGACGATGAGAAGTTCACCCTCGATATGTTCGGTGTCTCCCCGCCGACCTTCGTCACTCCCGATACCAGGGCCAACGCCCAGCTGCAGCACTGGAGTTGCAAAAACGCGCAGATCTTCTACTTCGTCAATTTCGCGCAGCACCATATCCTCGATCTCCTGATGCAGTCGCTCTGGATCAAAACCCAGTCCAGTCCTCTCGAAAGCCAGTACTTCAGCTGCGTCCCCTATCTCCTCGGCGAAGGCCAGGCAATGCAGTACTGCATGCGTTCGCGTCTGACTACACGCACGCCCGTGCCTCGCCTGCCGCTGCGTCCTCCCGACAACTACCTGCGCGACGCCATGGTCGCCACCCTCGCCAAACAAGATGTCGAGTTCGACCTGTTCCTTCAGTTGCAGACCGATCCCTTCCGGATGCCCATCGAAAACAACGCGGTTTTCTGGGATCCGCGCCGCTCCCCACGCATTCCCGCCGCGGTGGTTCGCATCCCAAAGCAGAAATTCGATTCCGCTGCGCAGCTCGACTTCGCCAAAGTGCTCAGCTACAACCCCTGGCACACCATCGCCGAACATCGCCCGCTCGGCAACCAGAGCCGTGCGCGCTTCCAGCTCTACAAACAGCTCTCCACCCTGCGCCAAAGTATGAACAGCGTCACCCACTACGAGCCCAACGGCAGCGAAACCTTCCCCGACTCGTAAAATTCATCCCTTCCTGGGACCGATAAATCGGTATTGTCATCCCGACCGGAGTGGGCGCAATTTTGGCTCGTAAAGCGCAGGGACCAGCTTCTCGTCATCGCTTTTTGAGAAGACCTGACGAGTGCCGCAGTCGCCCCAACGAAAAAGGCGTGGACCGCAGTCCACGCCCCGAAAGAAAGAAGAGTTTCCGCTCAGAATTCCAGCCGCAGTGCCACCTGTCCGGTACGGGCTCCGCCAAAGTCGGTGCCCACGCTGCTGCTGTTATTGTCGCCAATCGTCCCGGTAATCTGGCCGAAGCTTGCCGAACTCAGGTCCATGATCGGGTCGCCCAGATTCGTATGATTGAGCACGTTGGTAAATGTGCCTTCCGCCAGAACGTGGAATCGTTCCGTGATGGCGAAGCTCTTCGTCACCCCCGCCGACAAGTTCACCAGTCCCGGTCCCGGCACGGAGCCAGTCTGCACGTTCCCGAAGCGCCCGATCGGATTCGGCACCGTATAGAGGTTGCCGTTGATCTGCTCGCAGTTCGTGCAGATCGTGGCCCCGCTGGCGTTCGTCACAGATGCCCCGGCATTGCCGGTAGCGCATGGATAGCCAGGAGCCCAGTTAGGATCGCCCGGGCAGCCGAATGCACCGGCGTTTACGAAGTTCAGTCGCCCGCGTGCATGCGGATAGATGCTGGTCCCGGAGATCCGGTCAGCGTACTGATCGCGGTGTCCTGGATCAAACCCAGCCGCGCTGCTGGTCAGGCCGGATCCCGTTCCCGATGGGTCGCCCTGGCCGGCAGGGAAGTACGGCGTCTCCAGAGGACCGCTCTGCCAGGTGAAGATCGTGGACAGGCGCCATCCTCCCGCCACCAGATCTGCCGCGCGTCCCATCGATGAGCCGAACATCTGCCCCTTCCCGATAGGCAGCGCATACAGCATCGTCGTATTCCACTTCAGCCGCCGGTTGCCATACACGTTTCCGAAGTCCACATGCCGATCGAGGATCGAGCTGGCGCGGTTGCCGCCGCCCTCACCCGAAAATCCATAGTTGTCCGGATAGCCGCCAGGTCCCTGGTTGTCCGACAGCGCCTTGGCCCAGGTGAAGATCGACTGATACTCGAGGCCGTGCTGCAGGCGATGGCTGGCCTCTGCCTGGAAGGAGTTATAGCTTTCGTTGGCGCTGGTATCGCGGTCGTTGATGCGTCCCCAATTCGGGAACAGCCTTGACGTGATCGGCGCATCATACGCCGAGACCGTTGTCGAGAAGGGCAGGCTGTTCTCATCCGGAGCCCATACCAGGTGGTGCGCCTCCGACCCGACATACGACAGCCGCGCCGCATAACCCGAGCCAAAATCGTGATCCACGCTCAGCGTCCACTGCTCCGTGTAGGGATCGACCCAGTTCGTGCTGTTCGCGGTGCCGAAATAGTCGGTGCCGTAGCAGTTGGTGCATCCGCCGTTGGCCCCGCCTGCGTAGATCTGCGGCCATTGATAGCCAATCGCGTGGGTGGTCGGATCATAGGTGTTCTGGTACTGCTCGGTTGCCGCCTGGATCGTCCCCGTCAGCGAATAGAAGCTCGACCCCAGCATGTTGATGTTGTACATGCCGAACCCGCCGCGGATAACCCAGTTGTCGCTGTTGGTCGGGCGGAAGGCCACTCCGAAGCGCGGCATAAAGCGCAGGTGCGGATACTTCTTCAGACCCTCCGGATAGCCCGCCGCGCTGTTGCCCTGCACCGGCATGCACGGCGCATTGTTGACCACCGCCGAGTTGGTGTTGTTCACGCCGTCAGCATCGCAGGCGTTGGCGCTGGCCAGGTAGCTCTGCGCCAGCAGTGCCTGCTTCCCGTCCGGATAAATCACCCGCCCCGCCAGCGGCAGGCTCGGATCGAAGTTGCCGATGTCCCCGTAGCGGTCGTAGTAGCCAGGGTGCAGTTCATAGCGCACGCCGTACGACAGCGTCAGCCGCGGACTTGCCCGCCACTCATCCTGCACAAAGGCGTTGTAGTGGTCGGAGAGTCCGTCGTTGTCCTGCTTCACCACGTCGTAGAACGTTTCGTACGGGGTTCCCAGCAGGAAATCGCCAAAGTCCACGCCAGTGAACAACCCGGTGCTGCTGCCCGACAAATTAAAGCTGTACGTACCGTAGTTGTTGGCCCCCACGAATCCCAGCGGCGTAATGGCCTCCAGCGTCTGGATATCGAGGCCGGCCTTGATGGTGTGTGCGCCCTTGGTCCAGATCAGCACGTCGTTGTATTCATAGGTGTACGACTTATTCAGGTTCGTAAGGCGGTCGATATTCAGCGACTGGATATGGTTGAAATCCATCTCCGGGATGCCGTTGAAGTAGAGGTTCTGGAGTCCCTGCCAGCCCTGCGAGTTGGTCCACGCCAGCCCGTTAAAGCTGTCCGTTCCCCCCGAAACATAGCGGGTGAATCCGAAACCACCCTCGTTGACCAGATTGGGCGTGATGCTCCAGTTCGTGTCCACCTTCAGCACTCGCGTCTGGCTGCTGTTGACCTCTGAGGGAATATTCAGCTGTGCCGGGCTGTTGACCGGAAAGTTCTTCCATGTGAATCGGCCCCACAGCAGAAACTTCTGATTCGATCCGAAGTACTGATCACCGCGCACATCGAACTGGTTCGACTGCCCGCTGGCGTTCACGTTTTGCTGCCAGTTGGCGATGTTATCGTCCGTATAGGTTGAAGGATCGCCGATGTTCGGATCGGGATAAAACTGCTTCAGCGTGTTCGCTGCAATCTGATTGATCGAGCCCGCAGGAATCGACGTCCCCCAACTGGTGCCGGTATATGGATCGCGCAATCCCGTGAAACCCGCGGCGTTGTACTTCGAAAAGTCGCCGTTCTTCATCAGCGTGCTCGGCACCTTCTCCAGCAGCACCACCTGCGCTGGATGCCGCCAGCCTTCATAAGCTCCGTAGAAAAAGGTCCTGTTGTGGCCGTTGTACAGATGAGGGAACAGCACCGGGCCGCCCAGGCTTCCGCCAAAGGTCTTGCCCTGCAGGTCCGGCTTGCTGACCGTCGTGGGATACGTATAAGGAATCGCGTCGAAGGCCGAGCTCTGATAGTAGAAGAACCCGGAGCCGTGCAGCTGATTCGTGCCGCCCTTCGTGGTTACCACCACTTGGCCCGGATCGCCGTACTCCGCATTGGCCAGCACTCCGTCGGCGCGAATCTCCGAGATCGATTCTGACGACGGGAAAGCATCGCCGATAATGCTGTCCCCGGAGGGATTCTTCACCGTCACGCCGTCTACCGTGACTTCCAGCTGATAAGGCAATCCACCCTGCAGCGAAAAGCCGCCCGTCCCGCTGTCGCCCTGCATACCCGGCAGCGCCCCCAGAATGTTGTAGGCGCTCGTCCCGGAGAAGCTGGCGCGCGTGTTCACCGGCAAATTTAGCGCATCATCCGCCGTAAACACGCTGCTGATCGTCGGCGAGTCCGTCTGGATCGCGCTCACCGAGTCGCCGCTCACTGTCACCTGCTGGTGCACCGCGCCGACGCTCAGAGTGGCGTCCAGGCGCAGTTCCTGACGTACGGCCAGAGCCACGCCGTCCGCTGCCCATTTCTCGAAGCCCGCGCCCTCGATGCTCAGCGTGTACGTGCCCGCCTTCAAATCGAGGAATTTGTAATTGCCCGAGCCGTCTGTTTTGTTCGTCACCACCGTTCCTTCTTCGAGGTTGGTGAGCGTCACCTGCGCGTTGGCGACCACAGCTCCGGCCGGATCATGCACCGTCCCCAGAATGCTTCCCTGGGTGGATTGGGCGCCCGCCGGGCTGCAGGGCAATAGCAGAAGAAAGAGTCCGGTGAGGATTGTGAGGAGTGGCAGATGTTTTCGAATCTTGGATACGCAGCAACGCGTCCTGGTCATCAGTCTCATACCTCCGAAAGGCGAGCACGGGCTCGCGCAGGTTGGAAAGGCCTCAAATCTGGAAAGAGCGGAGAAATCGACGGGGTGAAGTATACGCGCCCGCGCACCGCGTGCGAAGGCAGAATATTCAGTGGCTGGATCGAATTACCCCAGCTTCAAAGCATTGTGTTGAATGCCGGCCAGCGCTGTGTTAATTTTCCTAAAATTCCTGTCCCACCTTTGGGGACAGTGGTGACCTTCTGCGCCTAAGGGTTGCCGGCACCGTTACAAAAAGCGCCTTCAGGCGGCACGACTGCCGATTTGTCACATCCGACGCTACAAACTGCGCCGACCATCACTCCGCTGGGGCTGTTAGTCCTTCGGCCGTCGCAGCGTCCCGGCCTCCTTCTGCATCTCCGCGCTGATTTGCTCGGAGTCGTCCATGTCCCGCAGCGCAGCGGCTTCCTTCGCGGTCTTCGGTTTGGCAAACTGTGCCCTGGCCGCAACAAAGACCTTTGGATCGGCCGGCCGCGCCGCGAACCGATTCATATGTGGCTGCTCGTCGAAGATTCCCGTCATCTCTCCCGCCAGCGCGTCTTCGAGGTTCAGCGGTCCCAGCCCCAGCAGTTCATCGATCGTGCGGATAATCGATCCCATGCTGGTGTGCTGGTGCGAAACCGATCCCGGCCGTACCCACGGGCTTGCCACCAACAGAATGCTGCGATGCGCATCGACGTGGTCGACCCCGCTCTGCGCGTCATCCTCCGTGACAAATAATGCCGAATCCTTCCAGATCGGCGTGCCGCTCAGGAACGCGATTATCCGCCCCAGTGCCAGATCGTTGTCGGCCACATAGCTGGCGCGGTATGGGTAGCCATCGGCCGGCCGCGGATCGGCCGTGTGGTCGTCGGGCAGGCGGATGACGATCAGTGCCGGCACGTGACCCTCCGCCAGCCGCCGCCGGAAATCGCGCTCGAACTCCGTCGCCCGAAATTGGTCCGGAATTCCCAGATTGAAGGTCGGGTAATGACGGTCGCTCGACTCGAAGACCGGCCGCGGCACTGGCGCGTTCAGGAAAAGCCGCTGCCCCTCCGGCGCACTGCCGTCCAGCTCATCGTTGCCTTCGATCTCCAGCCCCTCGCCGTAGTTCAGTACGCCTTTGCCGGAGTTGGCGATGTGCTCCCACAGCGACCCGAACTGCGGCTCGTCCTCCGGCATCGGTCCATCCGCCCCTCCGAACATCGCCCTCCGTCCCGGCTGTGAGGCCATCGGGCTTTCGTTCCGTCGACCTCCGTAGCCAGATGTCCACGCCGTGTTGAAGTACGTAGTCGGATCGATCCCCATCACCCACCGGTGCCCGTCCGCCGAGACATCGCTGTCCACGTAGAAGTTGTCGCTGATTGCAAACTGCTGCGCCAGCGCATGCAGGTTTGGCGTCACCCGCAGATGCCGGACGTTGGTGTCTTCCTGCGCCCACCCGTCGATGCCGTAGCGCGCCAGCGACGCGTCGCCGTTCACGCCTGGCACATCGCCCAGCACCTCATCGAAGGTCCGATTTTCGCGAATGACCAAAAAGCAATGCTTGAGCCTCGGCAGACGTGCCTGCTGATCGTTGGTCGCCAGATTTCCATCGACCACTGTCTTCGTCAGCTGCTCAGGAGCTGGTAAATCGGCGAGATGGATCACGCTCAGGCTGCCTAATTCGAGCGAGCCGATGTACGTGGGATCTCCAGCCTTGTGCCCGCTGCCTCCGTTCGGCCCTGCGCCCTTGCCCTTGGTGTTGACCACATACAGCGTGCCTCCGTCCGGAGAAAGCGCTACCGCCGTCGGATTCCAGCCCACAGGAATGTGCTCCAGGACTTGCAGCGATCCCGCGTCCAGCACCGCGACCGCGTCAATGCCCGCCTCGGCCACATAGACCCGCCCATCGCGCGCCGCAATTCCGCTGGGCATCACCCCACGCAGCGGCCGCCCCTGCCGATCAGTGAAGCGCGAACCGAACTCCGATCCTGTAAACGGCGAAAGCTGCGCCTGCTCCTCGAGCCGTGTCCCGTCCGTGCTGACTCTGACCACAGCGTCATCGTGGGCCAGCGTTACGTAAACGGCATCGCCCATTGCCGCCACGCCGGTCGGCGCAGACCCTCCCACCGTCCCCCCGGCCTTTTCCACGATGCGCTCGCCCAGGTGCAGCCGCGCCGTCAGCGCCGGGTGCGCGGGATCGCTCACGTCGTAGGTCCACAGCGAGCTTCCGTTCAGCGAGTTCTCGTCGCCCAGCCCTGGAATCTTTCGCCCCTCCGCCACCGTGCCTTCGCGCGCCGCTTTTGACGGATACCCGAACGGCGGGAAGTGCAGACCACTGTGCAGCGGATCCTTCGCGTCAGCCCCCGGAATCGTCGTGTATTCGAAGAGCCCCGTGTTAGTGACGTAAAGCCGTTTCTCATCCGGTGACAGCGCCAGCGTCATCGGATAACGCCCCGTCGCAATCGACGCAATGCGTTCCCGCTTCACTGCATCGATCACCACTACCCGCCAGTTGCCCTGGTCCAGTGCATACAGCGTCCTGCCGTCTGCTGAGGCCAGCACCGTCGCCGCAAAGCTCTCCGCGTAATTCTGCCCATCCGTAGGCCCGTCCAGCGGAATCTCACCATCCGTCGTCAGCTTCGGCGAGGCATCCGCCGCGTGCGTACGATACGCCTGGATCTTCCCTGAATCACCCGTCGCCACCCATAGCTCCGAGTCATCCGGCGAGTACGCCAGCCCGGCATGCACCCCCACATCCTTATCGTTATCCCTGGGGCTGGGGAGCGGTGTCTGCGGCAGTCGCTGCACCGATGGGTGTGTTGCCTCCGGGTTCTCGATCAGGTTCAGCGCGAAAGGGAAGCCGATCGACGGAATCGCCGCCTGGTGTCCATCCCGCGTCAGCGCCAGGGCAAACGGATAGGGCGCCAGCGGCACCCAGTTGCCCGCTGGATGAATCTGCCGTCCGTTGGGAAGCACCGCGGTGACGCCCGTCTGCGCCCGCCCCGCCGGCACTGCCAGAGCAGGGAAGAGAAGGAGAGACAGCAACCGCCGCTTGCGTTCAGTCATCCCCAACAGCTTGCCTCATTCCGATGAATTTCTGAAGAAGGTGATTGCCGCAGTTACAAAAGCAGGGAATCGTCCGCCCTTAAATCCGCTACTCCGTCGTCCCCTCCGGCAAAAACCTGTAACCCACCCACGGCTCCGTCTGGATGTACTCCCTGCCAGAATCTCCCTGCAGCTTTTTGCGCAACTGGCCCACAAACACGCGCAGGTACTCCGGCTGCTGCGCCGACTGCGCGCCCCACACCGCCGTCAGCAGCGCGCGGTGGGTGATCACCTTACCTGCATTGCGCGCGAAGTGCAGCAGCAGGTCAAATTCCTTGGGCGTCAGGTGTACCGCCCGGCCGCTGACCGTCACCGTATGCGCCGCTGGGTCCACCACAAAATCTCCGGCCTGGATCGGCCCTTCGCCCGGCCGCTCCGGCGTGCGCCGCAGATGCGCCCGTACCCGCGCCAACAGCTCCTGGATGCTGAATGGCTTGGTCACATAGTCGTCTGCGCCTGCGTCCAGCGCCTCGACCTTCGAGCGCTCCTGGTCCCTCACCGAGAGCACCAGAATCGGCGTCCGGCTCCTGCGCCGCACCGCCCGGCACAGGTCGATCCCCGTCATCCCCGGCATCATCAGATCCGTCACGATCAGATCCGGCTCCCACTCCTCAAACAGCCGCAGCGCCTCCTCCGGATCGTTGGCCGTCCGCACGTCATAGCGCTGCGCAGAGAGCGAGGCGCGCAGCACCCGCGTGATCTGCGTCTCATCGTCAACGACCAGAATCCGTTCCGCCATCGCTTCAGCTCCGCGTTATCATCGCCTCTCATGGAGAAGGATACAGCGCGGGCAGGACGAGCGCTGCTGCGCTATGCGGTTTTAACCGGAGCTGCGCTGCTGCTCGTCCCGCTCTTCCGCGATCTGCTGCGCGTCAACCAGACCACCGTAGCGCTCAGCTTCCTGACCCTGGTGCTCATCACCGCCTCGCGTTGGCGCCTGGCTTACTCCGTCTATCTCTCCATCCTCTGCACGCTGCTTTACAACTTCTTCTTCCTGCCGCCGGTCGGCAAGCTCACCATCGCTGACCCTCAGAACTGGATCGCCCTCGCCGCCTTCCTGTGCTGCAGCGTCCTGGTCAGCCATCTCTCCAGCCGCGAGCGCGAGCACGCCGAGACCGCCGAGACCCGCCGCGTCGAAGTCGAGCGTCTCTACGAATTCAGCCAACAACTTCTCCTTCAGGAAGACCTCCGCGGCCTCGCGCGCGTGACCCCTTCCGTCGCCGCCGCCGTCTTCGGTTTCCGTGCCGTCGCCCTCTACGTCCGCGACGAGGATACCGTCTACTACTCCGACCCCGGCAATGAATTGCTCTCCGCAGTGGAGCTCAAGCTCGCCGCCAACCAATCGGAATCCGGCATCACGCTTCGTAATGGCTACCGCATCATTCCTCTTTCTCTCGGCATGCGCTCGCCCGGCGTCCTTGCCATCAGCGACGCCGAATACGCGCCTCAGATCTACGAAGCCATCGGCAGCCTGGTGGCCATCGCTCTCGAGCGAGCCGCGGCCCTCGATCGCAGCAGCCGCCTCGAAGCTGCTCGCGAAGGCGAACGTCTGCGCAGCGCCCTGCTCGACTCCGTCACCCACGACCTGCGCACCCCGCTCACTGCCATCCGCGCCGCCGCCACCACTTTGGTCAGTCAGCCCGACCTGCCCGAGCCTGAGCGCGCCGAACTGGCCATCGTGCTCGATGAGGAGAGCGCTCGCCTCGATCGCCTCATCGGCCAGGCCGTCGAAATGGCTCAGCTCAACGCCGCCACCGTGCAGATCCACCCGCAGCCTCAGAATGTCCGCGAACTCATCGAGACCGCCGTCGAGGAGATGCGTCCTCTTCTCCGAGGCCGCGCCGTCGCCGTCGAGGTCGAGGACAGCCTGCCCCTCATCCCTATGGATCGCTCCCTCGTGCACCGTGTGCTGCGCCACCTTCTGGAGAACGCTGCGAAGTATTCAGCCCGTGCCTCACCCATCGCCGTCGTCGCCTGCCGCGACCACTACCGCGTGCTCATCACCGTCGCCGACCAGGGGCCGGGCATCGATCCCGCTGAGCAGCCTTTCGTCTTCGAGAAGTTCTTCCGCGGCAGGAATCAGCAGCGCCAATCCGTCGGCACCGGCATGGGCCTCGCCATCGTAAAGGCCATCCTCGAAGCTCACGGCGGCGGCATCGAGCTCTCCAGCCGGCCCGGACAAGGCTCCCGCTTCACCTTCTGGTTGCCCCTCGGCCTGCAGACATAACCGCTTTCCTGAGGCCTCCGGCCCAACCACTTTAAAGCCGACTCATGCTCTCGACCACGCTTTCAACAGATTTGTCATCCCGACCCGGACCCTGAGCAACGCGGAGGGGACCTTGCTTTCTGCGCCCGCCCAACAGCGCCGGCATTCCGCCCGTACCCAATCCGGTATCGCGCCTCCGAAACTTCCTGGTCCTCTCCCCGACCCAGCACGATAAAATAACCAGATGCCCCCCTTCGCCCGGTCAGGAGCCGCCGTTTCATGATGCGACTCTGGCGCCTGCTGTATTACGCGCGCCGCTACTGGCTCCAGGCCCTCTCGGCCGTCGTTCTCGCTGCGGGTGTTGGCCTGCTCGATGCTTTCCGCGTCCTGCTCATCGGACCGATCTTCGACAATGTCCTGCACCCCGGCGCCGCTACCCGCGCCCGGCAAACACCCCTCATGGGCGGCCTCGGTGCGCGCTGGCACCTCAACCTCACCCCCCAGCTCCTCGTTCCACACTGGCTGCACATCAATAACGACTGGGGTGTGATCGCCTTCGCCTTCGTCGCTTCCACCCTCCTCAAAGGCATCTGCGATTACGTCGGCACCTACCTGGCCAACTACGCCGGCTTCGGCATGATCACCGACATGCGCGACGACCTCTACGAGGCCATCCTGCGCCGCTCGGTCTCCTTCTTCCAGAAGCACACCACCGGAACTCTCCTCTCCGCTCTCATCAACGACATTGAGCGCGTCCAGTACGCCACCTCCACCGTGCTCTCCGATGTCCTCCAGCAAATCTGCACTCTCCTCTGCATGATTGTGGTCGTCGTAGCCCTCGGCGGCCGCCTCGCCTGGGTGCTGCTGATCTTTGTCCCCATCGCCATCGGATCCATCTACCGCATCGGCCGCGATGTCCGCCGCACCACTCGCCGCGGTCAGGACAAGCTCGCCGACATTCAGAACATCCTCCACGAGACCATCACCGGCAACCGCATCGTCAAAGCTTTCAACATGGAGTTCTGGGAGCTGCTGCGCTTTCGCCAGGCCGCGCGCAAGCTCTTCCGCGCTAACCTCCGCTCCGTGCGCGCCCAGGCCATGACCTCCCCGCTCATGGACTTCATCGGCGCCGTGGCCATCGCCCTGCTGCTGTGGGTCGGCCGCAACCAGATCAGTCACCATGTCATGGAGGAAGGCGTCTTCTTCGCCTTCATCGTCGCCCTCTTTAAGCTCTACGATCCCATCCGGCGCTTCGGGACGTACTACAACAGCTTCCAGCAGGCCGCCGGCGCTTCCGCCGCCATCTTCGATTTCATGGACGACCAGGATGAAGTCCTCGAAGTCCGCCATCCCAAAGTCCTCAAGGGCTTCCGCGACAGCATCGACCTCCAGGATGTCAGCTTCCGCTACAGCGACGACCAGCCCGACGCCGAAGGCGAGCGTGTCGTTCTCAGCGACATCAATCTCACCATCCACCGCGGCGAAGTGGTCGCCCTGGTTGGCCCCAGCGGCGCCGGCAAATCCACCCTCGTCAACCTCATCCCCCGCTTCTTCGACGTCACCGGCGGCCGCATCCTCATGGATGGCCTCGATGTCCGCCAGGTGAGCCTGTCTTCTCTCCGCGCTCAAATCGGCAAAGTTACGCAGGAGACCATCCTCTTCAACGACACCGTCCGTAACAACATCGCCTACGGCCAGCCCGATGTCCCCTTTGCCCGCGTCGTCGACGCTGCCAAAGCTGCGCTCGCTCACGACTTCATCCTGCGCATGCCCGAGGGCTACGACACCGTCATCGGTGAGAAGGGCTTCCGGCTCTCCGGCGGCGAACGCCAGCGTCTCGCTATCGCCCGCGCTATCCTCAAGAACGCCCCCGTCCTCATCCTCGACGAAGCCACCTCCGCCCTCGATGCCGAGAGCGAATCGCTGGTGCAGGCGGCTCTCGGCAACCTGATGACCGGCCGCACTGTCATCGTCATCGCCCATCGCCTCTCTACCGTTCGCCGCGCCACCCGCACCGTGGTGCTGGAGCAGGGCCGCATTACCGCAATGGGCACACACGAAGAGCTCCTGCTGAGCTCGCCCACTTACCAGCGCCTCCATCGCCTGCAGTTTGCCGGCATGGTGGACGCCAATTGCCGCGATGGCATACCCGGCGCTGTTGAAGATCCCATGTCCGCGCACGTTGAGCCCGCCCTTTCAGGAAAACCAGACCGATGACCGATTCCGCCCAGCCGGTGTATTCCATGACAGGTTTTGCCCGCATCGCCGGGCGCGTTTCCGAGACCCTCGGTTTCTCTCTCAGCCTCAAAAGCGTCAATCATCGCTTCCTCGATCTCCATATGCGCCTGCCTTCCGGCGCCGAGGCCATTGAGATGCAGCTTCGCCGCGTCCTCAAAGAAAAACTGCGCCGCGGCCACGTCGAAGTCACCCTCAGCCTCGAGCGCAGTCAGAAGGCTGAAGCCGGCTATGACCATGCGCTCGTCGCTGCCTACGTAGAAGCTTTTCGTGCCGCGGCAGAGGAGCACCACCTCAACGCCGAGCCCGATCTCAACTCTGTCTTTCGTCTGCCCGGCGTGCTCACCTCCGAGGCCCGCAGCAGTGAAGAAGATCTGCGCGGGCTCGAAGAGGCAGTCCTCCGCGAAGCTGCCCCGCTCATCGCCGCCCTCAACACCATGCGCGCTCAGGAAGGCGGCGTCCTTGGCGGCGAGTTGCGCGCCGGTATGGAACGCCTGCGCTCCATGGTCGATGAAGCGGCCCTGCTTCGCGAAAAGGTCCAGGAAGCGTATTTCGAGCGGCTCACCCAGCGCATGAAAGCGGTGCTCGACGGTGGCTTCGATACGGACCGCATTCTGCAGGAAGCTGCGCTCATCGCCGAGCGCAGCGACGTCGAAGAGGAAGTCACCCGCCTGCGTACCCACATCGACCACTTCATCGGACTTCTCGATCAGGGCGGGGAAGTCGGCAAGAAACTCGATTTCCTGTTGCAGGAGATGAACCGCGAAGCCAACACCCTGCTCTCCAAAACCAGCGGGGTTGCCGGCAATGGTACCCGCATTACCGAAGCCGGCCTCGGCATGAAATCTGAAATTGAAAAAGCACGCGAGCAGGTGCAAAACCTTGAATAAGCAGCGACTGAATCTCCGGAAAGAGGAACGATAGCTTGGCTGGGATTCTGTTCATCATCTCCGCGCCCTCGGGATCGGGCAAGTCGACCATCGTCAACCAGCTCCGCTCCCTCGTCTCCGGCCTCGAGTTCTCCGTTTCCTGGACCACCCGTGGTCCGCGCGGCTCCGAGGTCGACTCCCGCGAATATCACTTCACCAGCCGCGAGCAGTTCGAGGAGATGATCCACAGGGGCGAGTTCCTCGAACATGCTGAGGTCTTCGGCAACTACTACGGAACCGCCCGCTCCACCCTTGCCGAAGCCTTCGCCCGCGAACGCGACCTCCTGCTCGACATCGATGTCCAGGGAGCCGCCCAGGTCCGTGCCAAAATGCCCGAAGCCGTCTCGATCTTCCTCATGCCGCCCTCTCCGGAGGTCCTTGCCCTGCGGCTTCGGAATCGCAGCCGAGCCGAAGGGGATGATCGTGAAGAGAACATCAGGAGAAGACTGGCGCAGGCAAAACAGGAGATTGAAAACTACCGGGACTACGGTTACATCCTCGTCAATGATGTTCTCGACCGCGCAGTGGCGGAAATGGCAGCCATCGTGGCCGCCGAGCGAATCCGCCGCAATGGAGCCTCTGAGCCCCTGTCGGCAGACAGCGAACAGCTCCTCGAAATTGCGGATAACTGCCGTCAGATCAATTCCGAAGACCGGATCAGGCCGGTGCTCGCCGCCTTTGGTGTGACGGAAGCTGCTGCGCTTCGGTCGTCCTCGGTCTAGAATGTTCGCGGAGGAACCAGGGATGGCAATCGAGCAGGATTTCGACAGTAACTTTCGCTATGTGCTGGTCGCGGCACGCCGCGCCCGTCAGCTGCAAAACGGAGCTGAGCCGCTGGTCACCAGCCACTCGCGCAAGGCCAGCCGCGTAGCCCAGGAGGAAATCCAGGCCGGCAAGATCGCCTACGTCAGGTCCGAAGACAAGCCGGTTCTCAAGCCTGAAATCGAAGCCCCCGATATTCCCAAGTTCGCCTCATAACGGTCCTGTTTTCCACCTGCAGAGGAGCCCCTCCCCAGGAGGTAGACTGTCCCTATGAAGGTGACTGTTGGCGTCTCCGGGGGCATCGCCGCTTATAAGGCTGCGGAGCTGGTTCGCGCGCTCCAGAAGCACGCGCTCGATGTGCACGTGGTCATGACCGAGGCCGCGCAGCATTTCGTGCAGCCTCTCACCTTTGCCGCTCTTTCCGGCCACAAAGTCATCACCGGCATGTGGGATCTTCCCGACACCCCTGCCGGCGATGCCTCTTCCATCGAGCACATGGATGCCGCTCAGACTACCGACGCCCTGGTCGTGGTTCCGGCCACCGCCAACATCCTGGCGAAATTCGCTCACGGCATCGCCGACGATTTCCTGACCACCCTTTATCTCGCCACCACGGCCCCGGTCATTGTTGCTCCGGCCATGAACGTGAACATGTGGCAGCACGCCGCAACCCAGGCCAATCTTGATCTCCTGGCCGCCCGCAATGTGCGCATCGTCTCGCCCGATAGTGGCTATCTCGCCTGCGGCATGACCGGCGCCGGCCGCCTCGCCGAAACTGACTCGATCGTCGAAGCCGTCCTCGGCGTCCTGCACTTCCGCAACGACCTTGCCGGCGAAACCGTCCTCGTCACCGCCGGAGGCACCCGCGAGGCCCTCGATCCTGTGCGCTTCCTGGGCAACCGTTCCAGCGGCAAGATGGGCTATGCTATGGCCGAAGCCGCCGAGCGTCGGGGTGCCCGTGTCATTCTCGTCTCCGCCCCCACCGCTCTGCGCCCTCCCGCTAATTGCGAGGTGGTCCCCGTTACCACCACCGCCGAAATGCGCGACGCCGTTCTCTCCCGCCTCGATCAGGCCACCATCGTCATCAAGGCCGCCGCTGTCGCCGACTACCGCGCCCGCGTCCCTGCCGATCAAAAGCTGCGCCGCAGCGGTCCGCTCACGCTCGATCTCGAGCCCACGGAAGACATCCTCGCCGCCGTGGTCGAACGTCGCCGCCCGGGCATGCTCATCATCGGCTTCGCTGCCGAAACCCACGACGCGCTCGCCCATGGCCGCGACAAGCTGCTGCGCAAGGGTGCCGACGCTATCGTTCTCAACGATGTATCGCGCGAAGGTGTGGGATTCGATTCCGATCGCAATGCCGTTACCTTCCTCACCCGCGACCGCGCCATGGAATTGCCCGAGATGGCCAAACGCGAGCTGGCCGATCACATCCTCGACGAGGTTCTCACCCTGCGCCGCCCGCGTAAGCTAGTCACTGAAACCGATTCCGACCTTTCCATTTCCGGAGACTGAGTGCCGTCCAGGTTGTCCCCTGAAACCGAAGCTGCCGTGCGCGCCCGCATCGCGTACTTCCGCGACCTCGGCGTCTTTGACCTCTACCGTCGCGCCGTCGCGCCCGCTTTCATGGAATCAGCGACGGATACAAATTCGGCGCCGCCTTTCTTATCAGTAACCGAAGAAGTTACAGAAGAACAATCCTCCCTCGACGCTGCCCTTCCGGAGACTCCGACCTCGATGCCTTCCGCTCCCGCCTTGCGTGCTCCCGTCCTGTCCGTCCTCGGCGAAGTTTTCAGGCCGATCGCCCCGAAGAACCGTGCCGCCGCGCTTCAGGCTCTTCGCGAAGAAATCGGCGACTGCACCCGCTGCGCCCTTGCCGCTGGCCGTCACAACCTCGTCTTTGGCGACGGTGACCCTAACGCCCGCCTCATGTTTATCGGCGAAGGCCCAGGTGCCGATGAGGACGCGCAGGGTTTGCCCTTCGTGGGCCGCGCCGGCCAGCTGCTCAACAACATGATCAATGCTATGGGTCTGCGCCGCGATCAGGTGTACATCGCCAACATCGTCAAGTGTCGCCCGCCGCAGAACCGCGTTCCCGAGCCCGTGGAAGCGAATACCTGCTCGCCCTTCCTCTTTCGCCAGATCGACATCATCCGCCCGGAGGTCATCGTCGCCCTTGGCTCCACGGCCGCCACCTACCTGCTCGGCGCCAAAAGCTCGCTGAGCGCCCTCCGCGGCCGCATCCATCACGCCCGCGGCTCGAAGCTAATCGTCACCTATCACCCAGCCTTCCTGCTCCGCGATCCGCGCCAGAAAAAAGAAGCCTGGGCCGACCTGCAAATCGCCATGTCCGAGCTCGGCCTCAAAGCACCAAAAGCCGGAAGCCAGTAGCTGCAGTCGGAAGCCAGGAGCCGGTAGCCAGTAGCCAGTAGTCGCCACAAACCCTTCGCGGGATTCTGTCGACGAGGCATTTGGCACTTATATCAGGGCACGACTTTAGTCGTGCCGCAGGTGCGAAAACTATGAGGGCTTCAGCCCCTGAGGGCATTTCGTGGACTACTCAGATTTACAACACGATTGCTCCAACCGCACCACACGAAGTGAGTCCCGCGCGTCCGCGGGACTGCGGTAGAAGCCCCGGCCTTTTAGGCCGGGGAGAAGAAAGCATCAAATTCGGGGCCTTCAGGCCCGGAGACGTACCGGATCATCTCGCCACAGCACTGCTTCAACAAACTGCGGAGACACAAAACCGACTGTTGCTTCCCGCTACCAGGGCAGCGCCTTGTCCATATGGAAGTACCCCGCCGTCGGCCCATCCTCCGGCAGTGTCGCGAGCCGCACGCTGGTCTTCGCTCCCTCCGGAATCTCCATCGGCGCCGCATCCGTTCCCATGTCCGTCTTCACCCAGCCCGGATGCGCCGAGTTGACCTTGATCTTCGTGTCCTTCAGCTCGTGCGCCAGGTGAATCGTGAACGAGTTCAGCGCCGCCTTCGACGCATCGTAGGCAAACGCCTTGGCGTCATAAATCGGCGACTTCGGATCGGCATGCAGCGTCAGCGATCCGAGAATGCTCGACAGGTTCACAATCCGTCCCGCCGGTGCCTTCTTAATCAGCGGCAACAGCGTCTGCGTAATCTGAATGACCCCGAAGAAGTTCGTATCGAACGTGGCGTGCAGGACCTCCGCCGGCGTGCTGCTGGTCCGGTTGCCGCCCATGAAGTCTTCCTTCGAAACCCCGGCGTTGTTGATCAGGATGTCCAGCTTCCCGTAGTGCTGATCGAAATATTGATAGGTCGCCTGATAATCGGCCGGGTCGAGAACATCAAACCGGATCGCCTCCGCGCTCACGCCGTCCGCCTTCAGCTTAGCCACGGCCTCTTTGCCCTTCTCCAGATCGCGCGCGCCGATCACCACCTTGATGCCCAGCTTGCCCAGCTGCCGCGCCGTCTCCAGTCCAAGGCCCTTATTGCCGCCCGTAATGAATGCAACCTTCTCTGCTGCCATGCATGACCCTCCGCGGTCTCTCATCTGATTCCTGAAACCGCAGCGGGATTCAGAACGGCTTCTGATAGCCTCCAAAAGGGAAATGCCTGCCTTCTGCGATGTAGCCGTACCGGTCCCGCTCGACCGCGTCTTTACTTACGCTATCGGCGAGGCCGTCCCCACCGTCGGCGCCCGCGTTCTGGTTCCATTTCGCAACGAAAAGCTGGCCGGCGTCGTCGTCCGCGTACACGACGACCCGCCCCCTGTCGAAGCCAAAGCCATCCTTGCGGTCCTTGATGACGAGCCGGTCCTTGCTCCTGACCTGATGGACCTCGGCCGCTGGATCGCCCAGTACTATCTCGCCCCGGTCGGCGAAGTCCTGCGCTCCATGCTGCCGCTCATGCAGGAAGTCCGCCGTCGCGTCCTCTACCGCATCACCGACGCAGGCCGACAGGCTCTCTTTGCCGCCGCCCAGCAGGGTTCCTCGCGCCGTTCGAAGCTTTCGCCCGAAGAGCAGGACCGCGAATATGCCGTTCTCAACGCGCTCGAATCCGGAGAAGCCGTGCCCGTTCCTCGTCTCCGCTCCTCCACCGGGGCCTCCGTTACTCTCCTCAACGGCATGCTGCGCAAGAAGTGGATCGCCCGCGAAACTGCCGCCGAGCCTCGCGATGCTCGCCGTACCGTCCGCTACGCGGTCCTCATCGAAGGTGTGCGTCTGCCGAAGCTCAACGAAAATCAGCAGGCCATCCTCGCCGAGCTGGCCGGAGCCGACGGCGAGTTGCCCGTCGCCGAACTTCACCGCCTCGACGTGCCTGCCTCCACGCTCTCCACTCTGGTCAAACGCGAGCTGGTTCGCATCGAGGAGCACCCTGCCGATTTTCATCTCACCCGCCTCCACACCCTTGCCCCCGATTACACGCTGAACCCGTCGCAGCAGGCCGCCCTCTCCACCATCACCGACGCCGTACAGTCTCGTGCTTTCCGTCCCTTTCTGCTGCACGGGGTCACCGGCTCCGGTAAAACCGCCGTCTACCTCGCGGCCATGCGTCGCGCGCTCGACGCCGGCAGAACCGCGATCCTGCTGGTTCCTGAAATCGGCCTCACCCCCGCCATGGCCGCCCAGCTGCACCACGCCTTTGCTTCCGAAGTCGCCCTGCTGCACTCCGCCCTCACGCCCGAAGAGCGTGGCGAGCAGTGGCGCCGCATCCGCAAAGGCGAAGCCCGCATCGTCGTCGGCACCCGCTCGGCCGTCTTCGCTCCGGTCGAAAACCTCGGCCTCCTCATCGTCGACGAGGAGCACGACTCCAGCTACAAGCAGGAGTCCATGCCCCGCTATCACGCCCGCGATGTCGCCGTGATGCGCGCCAAGCTCGCCGAGGCGGCCGTCGTTCTTGGCTCTGCCACGCCTTCGCTCGAAACCTGGCAGAACGCTCAGACCGGGAAGTATCAGCGCATCGAGATGCGCGAGCGCGTCCAGCAGCGTCCTCTGCCAGAGGTCCGCCTCATCGACATGCGTGCAGAATTTCAGGAGACCGGCGAGGAGCAGCTCTTCTCCCGCGCGCTGATCGAAGAAACCCAGGCGACGCTCGACCGCGGCGAACAGGCCATCATCCTGCTCAACCGCCGCGGCTATTCCTTCGTCGTTATCTGCCGCGCCTGCGGCGAAAAGCTGGAGTGCGAGAACTGCTCCATCTCCCTCACCTACCACAAGCCCCTGACCGGGGATATCCACGCCGCCGGCCAGCGCTTAGAGTGTCACTACTGCGGTTACAAAAAAACCGTCCCCAAACGCTGCCCCAAATGTGAAAGCGAATATATCTACTTCCTCGGCGCCGGCTCCCAGCAGGGCGAAG
>Ga0335072_10000043_pt1 | contig 245067 bp, 225 predicted proteins | sample Lox_Sample_21_FD_206725 | JGI IMG/M metagenome (GOLD analysis project Ga0335072, IMG submission 206725) | Soil microbial communities from Loxahatchee National Wildlife Refuge, Florida, United States - Lox_Sample_2.1 | ecosystem: Environmental > Terrestrial > Soil > Wetlands | place: USA... | reverse complement strand
CGTGCACGAACTGACGCTACGCGAGATCGGCCAACGCCTCGGCGTCTCCGAGAGCCGCATCAGCCAGATCCACACCCAACTACGCCGCCGCCTCTACGAACAACTCTCAGACGAGACCACGCTGTTCAGCGAGATCGGCTGAGGCGGGCGCCGCGCCTCGCGCGCGCCGAGGCGCCCGCCGCCGCGCCTCGGGGGCGGGGTGGGCCGGCCCCGCGGCCGCATCCGTCCGGCGTCCGCGCGCGACTGCGATCATGTGCAGGTGACGCTGCTCGCCGTGAAGCTGCTGCTGGCGCCGGCCTTCGTGGTCGGCGCGTCGCTGGCGGCGCGCCGCTACGGCGTGCAGGTGGGCGGCGTGATCGGCGGCCTGCCGGTGGTGGCCGGGCCGATCCTGCTGGTGTACGCGCTCGCGCACGGGCGCGCCTTCGCCGCCGGCGCCGCCGCCGGCACGCTGCTGGGGCTGGTGTCGCTGATCGCCTTCGCGGTGGTCTACGGCAGGCTCGCCGGCAGGTGGTTCTGGGGCTGGAGCATGCTGGCCGGCTGGCTCGCGTTCGGCGCCGGCACGGTCCTCTTCAACGCGCTCTCGCCGCCGCTCGGCGCGGCCCTGGCGCTGGCCGCGCTCGCGATCGCAGCCGGCCTCGCGCTGCTCCCGCGCACGCCGCCGGGCGCCGCCGAGCACGCCGCCGCCCCCGCATGGGACCTGCCGATGCGCGCAGCCTGCGCGCTCGCGCTGGTGGTGGCGCTGACCGCCGTGTCGGGCTGGCTCGGACCGCAGCTCAGCGGGCTGCTGGCGCCCTTCCCGGTGATCACCACCGTGCTCGCCACCTTCACGCACGCCCAGCGCGGCCACGCCGAGCTCACGCGACTGCTGCGCGGCCTGCTGCGCGGCTTCGGCGCGTTCGCGCTGTTCTGCTTCGTGCTGGCGCTGGCGCTGCGCTCGCTCGACACCGCCGCGGCGTTCGCGCTCGCCACCTCGGTGGCGCTGCTCACGCAGACGCTCGTGCTGGCGCTGCGCCAGCCGGCCACCGTCACCGGCGCCGCGGCCCCCGCGGTCACCGGCGCGGCGGCATCGACCTCAGCGCGCGGCGCGGGCGTCTACCCGGTGGCGGCCTCGCGCACCGCGCGGTGGCGCACGCGCTCGCGCACGTCGGCGTAGCGCAGCGCCTCATACAGGATCAGCGCGGACAGCACCGCGGCGAGCAGGCCGAGCGTGGCCAGCGCGGGCAGCGCGGCGCCGGCCGGCACGAGCGCCGCCAGCACCACCGCGCACACCAGCCGGCGCGCGCTCAGCGAGCGCATCGCGCGCAGCCTGAAGGCCACGTGCGCGAGCAGGTAGAGCGCCGCCCCGCCGAGCAGCGCGGTCGCCGGCACCAGCCGCAGCGGGTCGTCCACGTGCAGCAGCGTGCGCTTGATGCCCACCGCGATCAGCGCGATGCCGGCGACCATCGGGAAGTGCAGATAGGAGTAGGAGTCGCGCGCGATGCGATTGCGTTCGCGGCCCTCCTCGGCGCGCGCGAGGAAGCGTCCGGCGACGATCGCGGTGACGTCGAAGTAGGCCCACCACAGGGCAGCGGCGATCACGATCCCCAGCACCGCCGCCGCCACCACGCCGGCGCCGATGCGCGGGCGCGCGCCGATGCCGATCGCCGCGATCGACTCCCCCAGCGCGATGATCACGATCGCGCCGTGGCGCTCGGCGAAGTGCCCCGGCACCAGTTTCCATCCCGCCACGCCGAACAGGTAGGGACCGCCCAGGTCGATCAGCAGCGCCGCGCCCCACAGCGCCAGCTGCGCGGCGCCGCCGAGCAGCGCGGCCGCGATCAGCAGGCCGACCCCGATCGCGGTGCTCACAGACAGCCCCAGCACCGAGTGGCGCAGCTGCGGGTCCTCGCGGCTGGCGATCCGGAACAGCGCGATGTGCGCAGCTCGCACCGCCGCGTAGGCGCAGGCGAACAGCAGCGCCTCCGAGCCGAAGGCGCCGGGCACGCACAGCGCGGCCACCAGGAACGCCGCCATCGCCGCGAACATCGCCAGGCGCACGGCGCCCTCCTCCGGATCCACCACGCTCGTCAGCCAGGCATAGCCGCCCCACGACCACCACAGCACGCCCAGCACCAGCACCCCCTTCAGCACCCCCTCCCAGCTGACCTCGCGCGCCACCAGCGTGGTGCACTGCGTGAGCGCCAGCACGAACACGAGATCGAAGAACAGCTCGAGCGGCGTCACCCGCTCGCCTTCGCGCAGCACCGCGCCGATGCGCGGAGGGTGGCTGCGGGCCGGTGTGCTCGTGCTCACCGGCCCATGTTCGCAGCCTTCAGTGCAGCGTCATGTTCGGCTCGCCGGATGCGTTGAGCCCCTTGCCGGAGATGGTGCAGGTGCCACCCTTGGGCGACCCGGCGTCGTAGGCCTGGGTGAGGCAGTTGCGCAGCGCCAGCTGCGCCCAGTAGTTGGGGTGCAGGTCTTCCTGCAGCTCGTAGGGACCGAACAGGGTGGTGATCGTGCGCACCTGGTTGATCCACTCGGTCTTGTTCACCGCTTCGGTCGCTTTCCAGGAGGACAGGCCCTCTTCCTCGAGCAGCCCCACGCCCTTTTCGCACAGGCGCCGGCCGTTGAACGCGGAGGACAGCTGCATGTACTTCACGTTCGGCAGGCCGCTGGCTTCGCCGGCGCCGAACACCGCGCCGTCGATCGTGGGCAGCATGGTGGCGTTGGCGTAGTTGGCGTCCTTGTTCCAGAAGCCGCAGCCACCGACCACCTGCCGGGTGTAGCCGCTCTGCGAGTAGCGGAATTCCGAGCCGTTGGGGATCGGCGAGGGGTAGTCCTGCACGAGGATCGTGTACTGCGAGCTCGAGTAGCCGGCGTTGGTCATCGCCTGCGCCACGTTCTCGAGCGCGGTCTCGATTTCGCCCTTCACCTTGGAGACGTTGCCGGCGGTGAAGTTCTTCGTCACCGAGCTTTCTTCGCTGCAGTAGAAGTCCCAGAAGATGGTGGACTCGAGGAAGTCTTCGATGCAGGTCTGCACGATGCCGGCGAAGTCGAAGTTGTTGCCGCCGATCGACACCGCCACCAGCTTCACGTTGTGGGCGGCGGCGAAGTGCTGCAGCATCAGCGCCTGGCCTTCGTGCCCGCCGGAGTCGTAGAAGTCGAGGCCGGGCTTGAACAGCCCTTCCTCGGTGAAGCTCGAGGTCTTGGCGCCGGAGCACGCGAGGTTCTCGCCGTCGACGCCGCCGCCGATGTACACCTCGGCCGATTTCGAGCGGTGGCAGCCTTCGATCAGTTCTCCCGTGTCGCTCGGGTTGTCGTAGTAGGCGGTCGAGCCCAGCGCGTCGATCTTCGAGGGGCTTTCGTTGGTGTTGCCGGCCCAGCGGCCGGCCTCGCCGGAGATGTAGGAGTCGCCCAGGCTCACCGTGTACGGCGTGCCGCTCCCCGGCCCTTCCGCGCGCGCCGCCGGCGTGAGCGCCCCCAGCCACAGCGCCAGCGCCGCCGCCGCCAGCGCGCCCGCGAGCAGCGCGTGTCCCGTCCTTCGATCCGCGATCGAGCCTTGCATCGGTTCTGTCCCCTCTCTGCGCGCGCCGCCCTCCGCAGCGCTGTCGAGGCGACCCTAACCGCTGGCCGACTGGCCGGTCAACCCGCGCGGCGCGAGCCGCCCGGCTGCGCTCCGCGGGCGCGCGAGCGCGTCTCCGACTGGACCTCGCCCGCCGCGTCCGCGGGACCCGCGGCGAGCGCCGGCGCCTCGCCCCAAAGCTGCTCGAGGCGGTAGAACTCGCGCGTCTGCGGCGTGAACACGTGCACCACCACGTCGAGGTAGTCCATCAGGATCCAGCCGGCCTGCGCGGAGCCCTCGACGCGCCGCGGCAGCATGCGGTGCTCGCGCTTGAGCCCCTCGAGGATCGCGTCGTGGATCGCCTTGGCCTGCCGTGGCGTGTTGCCGGAGCAGATCACGAAGTAGTCGGTGTAGCCCACCACGCCGCGCAGGTCGAGCTCGACCAGGTCGATCGCCTTCTTGTCGGCCGCCAGGCGCGCGATCTCGCGCGCGAGCGGGCGGGCGGCGAGCTTGGCGGCGGCGTTCATGCGCGCGCCCCGCCGGCCATCGTGAGCCCAGCCGCGCCGGCCATCGTGCGCGCCGCGCCGCCGGCGCTCATGCGCGCGCCCCGCTGGCGACGCGGTAGAGCGCGTGCTCGGCGATGTAGGCGGCGACGCGCTCGCCCACGAACCCGGCGACCGGCTGGCCGCGCGCGACGCGACTGCGCACCAGCGAGGAGGAGACCTCGATCGGCGCCATCTCCAGGCGGCTGGCGCGCGCGCCGGGCGGCAGCGCGGGCACGTCCGCGCCGGGACGCGCGGCGACGGCGACGCGCGCCAGCTCCAGCAGCCGCTGCGGCTCGCGCCAGGAGCCGAGCGTGCCGGCCACGTCGGCTCCCACGATCAACGTCAGCTCCGCCTGGGGATGGCTGGCATGCAGTGCGGCGAGCGTATCGACCGTGTAGGACACACCGCCGCGCTCGACCTCGAGCGCGCACGCGCACACGCCGGGCACGCCCTCGCAGGCGAGCCGGCACATCGCCAGCCGGCGCTGCGGGCCGGGGTCCAGCGCGCCGTCGCCGCCGCCGGCCTTGTTGGGCGCGGTGTGCGCTGGCATCAGCAGCACGCGCTCGAGCGCGAGCTCGCGCAGCGCGTGGCGCGCCAGCTCGAGGTGGCCGCGGTGGGGCGGGTTGAAGGTGCCGCCCAGCACCCCGAGCCGCGGGGCCGACGTGGTGCTGGCGGGTGGCGCCGGGCGCTCAAGCGCGGACGTGCCCGTCGCCCTCGATCAGGTACTTGAACGTGCACAGCTCGCGCAGGCCGATGGGGCCGCGCGCGTGCAGCTTCTGCGTGGAGTTGCCGATCTCCGCGCCCATCCCGAACTCGCCCCCGTCGGTGAAGCGGGTGGAGGCGTTGACGTACACGCAGGCGGCGTCCACGCCGAGCTGGAAGGCGCGCGCGGCGGCGAGATCGCGCGTGACGATCGCCTCCGAGTGCCCGCTGCCGTAGCGCGCGATGTGCTCGATCGCCTGCTCGGTGTCGTCCACCACGCGCACCGCGATAACCGGCGCGAGGTACTCGCTGGCCCAGTCCTCCTCGCCGGCGGGGGCGATCTCGAGGAGGGGCCGCCCGGGGGCGGCCGGCGAGGGGTTCGCGTGGCCCGCGCGCTCGCCGTGCTGGCCGTCGGGCCCCCAGAGCGGGCCCGCCAGCGCGAGGGTGCGCTCGTCGCCGCGGATCGCAACGCCGGCGTGCGCGAGCGCGCGCAGCACGCGCGGCAGGAACTCGGCGGCGACGCGCTCGTGCACCAGCAGCGTCTCGGCGGCGTTGCACACGCCGGGGCGCTGGGTCTTGGCGTTGAGCACGATCGCCTGCGCCATCTCGAGCTCGGCGCTGGCCTCCACGTACACGTGGCAGTTGCCGGAGGCGGCGTAGATCACGGGCACGGTGGCGACCGCCTGCAGCGCCTGCTTCAGCCCCTCGCCGCCGCGCGGCACGATCAGGTCCACCGTGCCCGTCTGGGTGGCGAGCTCGGCCAGCTCCTCGCGCCCGCCGCCGGAGACGAGGCCGATCGAGCCCTCGGGCAGGCCCGCGGCGACGGCCGCCTCGGCGGCGATGCCGGCGAGCACCGCGCCCGAGTGCGCGGCGGAGCTCGAGCCGCGCAGCACGATCGCGTTGCCCGACTTCAGGCACAGCGCGGCGGCGTCGATCGTGACGTTGGGGCGCGCCTCGTACACCACCGCGACCACGCCGAGCGGCACCAGCACCTTGCGCACGTCCAGGCCGTTGGGCAGGCGGCGGCCGTCGATGACCTCGCCCACGGGGTCGGCCAGCGCCACGATCTCGCGCACCGCGCGCGCGATCGCGAGCACGCGGCCCTCGTCCAGGCGCAGGCGGTCCAGCAGCGCGTCGCCGAGCTCCGCGTCGCGCCCGGCCTGCATGTCGCGCTCGTTGGCCTCGAGGATCTCCCCCACGCGCGCTTCCAGCGCCGCCGCGATCGCCTCCAGCGCGGCGTGCTTGACGGCGGTGTCGGCCTGCGCGAGCGCGCGCGCCGCGCGCTTGGCGGCCGCGCACACCTCCTGCACCGATGAGACCGCTGTTGCCATCTGCACAGGGTAACGAGCGGCTGCGAGCCGGCGGGCTGGGCGATCCGCCGCCCGCCCGGCCCGCCGCCCGCGACCCCTCATCTACACGTCAATCGAGCACCAGGTAGTCGCGGTGCACGGCCTCCTCGCTGGCGTGCGGGAGCAGCTGGCGCACGGCCTCGGACTTGAGCCCCAGCACCTGGCGCAGCTCGCCGGCGGAGTAGCTGCAGATGCCCTTGGCGAGCGGCCGCAGCGCGCCCTCGGCGCCGTCGCGCTCGACGATCTCCACGGCGTCGCCGGCGTCGAAGTCGCCCTGCACTTCGGTCGCGCCGACCGGCAGCAGGCTGGCGTTCTCCTCGCGCAGCGCGCGCGCGGCGCCGCGGTCCACCACCACCGTGCCGCGCGCGGGCTTGGCGTACTTCAGCCACAGCTTGAAGCTCGAGTAGCGCGCCTCGCGGGCGGGGAAGCGCGTGCCCTCGCCCTCGCCGGCGAGCACCGCCTCGAGCGCGCCGGCGCGCAGGCCGTTGCAGATCACGGTGGCGATGCCGGCCGCCGTGGCCATCTCCGCCGCCACCACCTTCGAGCGCATGCCGCCGGAGCCCAGCGGCGAGGTGGTGTGCCCGATCTCGAGGTCCTCCAGCGCCGCGAAGTCGCTGACCTCGCCGACCACGCGCGCGTCGGGGTACAGGCGCGGGTCGGCCGTGTACAGGCCGTCGATGCCGGTCGCCAGCACCAGCTCGTCGGCCGCCACCAGCACCGCCACCTGCGCCGCCAGGAAGTCGTTGTCGCCGAAGGAGATCTCGTCGGTGGCGGTGGTGTCGTTCTCGTTGATCACCGGCAGCACGCGCCACTCCAGCAGCGTCGCCAGCGTCTGTCGCGCGTTCAGGTAGTGCGTGCGCGCGCTCATGTCGAAGAACGTCAGCAGCACCTGCGCGGAGGTCACGCCGCGCTCGCGCAGCAGCTCGTCGTAGACGCGGTAGAGCTTGCCCTGGCCCACCGCGCTGGCCGCCTGCAGCGCGCCCACCGAGCTCGGGCGCTGAGGCAGGTCCATCACGCGCATGCCGCGCGCGATCGCGCCGCTGGTCACCAGGATCACCTCGCCGCCGGCCGCGTGCAGGCCGGCCGCGGCGTCGCACACGCGCGCCAGCGCGTCCGCGCGCAGCTCGCCGCGGTCGTCCGCGACCACGCTCGAGCCCAGCTTGATGACTACGCGAGTCATGGCGGTGAGCAGGGTAGACGCTCAGAGCCGCCCTCAGCGGCCCTCGCCGGGGTCGAGCTCGAACGTGACGCCGCCGATCTCGATCTCGTCGCCCGGCTCGAAGCCCTGCGCCTCGAGCGCCGCCAGCACGCCGATGCGGCGCAGCCGCCCCTCGAAGTAGGCCATCGCGTCCTCGTTGTCGACGTCGAAGCGCGCCAGCAGCCGCTCGATGCCGCGCCCGCGCACGGCGAACGAGCGCGGGCCCAGGCGCTCCACCCTGAAGCCCGTGCCCGCGGAGGGCCTGAACACCATGTGCTCCGCCAGGTCCCGCTCGTCGAGCGCCGCCGCGGGCGCGTCGGCCGCCTCGACGCCGTTCCCGCCGGCCGCCGTGCGGCCGTCCTCGCCGGCGGCCGCGCCGTGCAGGTCGGTCAGCCGCAGCAGCTCGCCGGCGAGCCGCTCGAGCCCCGCGCCGGTGGCGCTGGAGGTGGCGATCACCGGCGTGCCGGCGCCGAGGCGGCGCTGCCAGCGCGACACCGCTGCGCGCACCGCCTGCTCGGGCAGCAGGTCGGCCTTCGACAGCGCCAGCACCCGCGGCAGCCGCGCCAGGCGCTGGTCGTGGGCGGCCAGCTCGCGCTCGATCGTGGCGTGGTTGCGGGCGTCGTCGCCGGGCTCGCCGCCCGAGAGCTGCGGCGCGAGGTCGAGCACGTGCACCAGCACGCGCGTGCGCTCCACGTGCGCCAGGAAGTCGTGCCCGAGGCCCGCGCCCTCGCTGGCGCCCTCGATCAGGCCGGGGATGTCCGCGATCACCAGCTGGCGCTCGTCGGCGTCGAGCACGCCGAGCACCGGCGAGAGCGTGGTGAAGGGGTAGTCCGCCACCTTCGGCGCGGCGCGCGTGAGGCGTGAGATCAGCGAGGACTTGCCGGCGTTGGGCAGCCCCACCAGCCCCACGTCGGCCAGCAGCTTCAGCCGCAGCTCGATCCAACCCCGCTCGCCCGGCAGGCCGCGCTCGGCGAAGCGCGGCGCCTGGCGCGTGGCGGTGGCGAAGCGCTTGTTGCCGTGCCCGCCGGCGCCGCCGCGCGCGATCGTGGCGCGCTGGCCGTCCGCCAGCAGCTCCCAGCGCCGGCCCGCCAGGTCCTCGCCGCCGTCCTGCGCGGCGGCGATCTCGGTGCCCGGCGGCACGCGCAGCGTGAGCGGCTCGCCGTCGGCGCCGTGGCGCAGTGAGCCCTCGCCGCCGCCGCCCTCGCCGGCGCGGTAGTGCGTCTTTCGCTTCAGCGACTGCAGGTCGCGCAGCGAGGCGTCGCACAGCACCGCCACCTCTCCCCCGCGCCCGCCGTCGCCGCCGTCGGGGCCGCCGCGCGGCACGTGCGCTTCGCGGCGAAAGCTCATCGCGCCGTCGCCGCCCGCGCCGGCCTGGACGTGGATCCTCGCTCGATCGTGCAGCATCGCCGCCGCCCTCCGGCGGCAGCCGGCTAGGCGTCCCGCTCGACCGGCGCCACGCTCACCACGCGGCCGCGGCGGCCGGTGGTGAACTGCACGGTGCCGGCGGCGCGCGCGTACAGCGTGTCGTCCTTGCCGATGCCCACGCCGGCGCCCGGCTTGAATTTGGTACCCCGCTGGCGCACGATGATCTCGCCGCCGCTGACGGCCTGCCCGGCGAACGTCTTCACGCCGAGGCGCTGCGCGTTGGAGTCGCGCCCGTTGCGGCTCGAGCCGAGCCCCTTCTTATGAGCCATCGTCGGCCTCCTGCTGCTTGGCTTTGGCTGGCGCTTTCGCTTTCGCTTTCGCCGCGGGCGCCTTCGCCGCGGCGGCCTTCGGCGCGGCGGCGGCGCCCGTGCCGGCGGTCTCCGTGTCGGCGCCCTGCGCGGCCGCTTTCGCCCGCGGGGCTTTGCGCGCGCCGGCCGCGATCTCGGTGACCTCGATCTGGGTCAGCTCCTGGCGGTGGCCGGTGCGGCGCTTGTAGCCGCGCTTGGGCTTGAACTTGAACACGCGCAGCTTCTCGCCGCGCACGTGCGCGAGCACCTTGGCGGTGACCTTCACGCCGGCCAGCCCGTCCGCGTCGAACACCGCCTCCTCGGAGCGGTAGAGCAGCGGCTCGAGCGTCACGTCGCTGCCCTCCGCAGCCGCCAGGCGCTCCACCAGCAGGCGCTGCCCGCGCTCCACGCGGTACTGCTTGCCGCCGGTCTTGACGATCGCGTACATATGTCTTTCAGTGTCCCTGTGGTCGGTGTGCGCCGCGCGAGCCAGCCGCCCGCCCGCGGCTGTCACTCGGGGCTCGCCTTGGCCTTTGCAGCCGAACGGCGCCGTCCGCCCCTGCGGCCACGACGCCGAGGCTTGGATTGTAGGGCATCGGCGTCGTCGCCCGCGCCCGCGAGCCCGTTCGGGCCCTGCTCCTCCGGGTCGGCGTCGATGCCCGCCGGCGTGTCGCCCAGGCCCGCTTCGCGGCGCGCCTCGTCGTCTTCGCCGGCGGCGGTGGCGCGGCGGCGCCTGCGCCGCGTGGAGCCGGAGCGGGCGGTCTCGCGATCGCCCTCGCCGCCGGCGTCGTCCTGCTCGCGGCTGCGCGAGCGCGTGGGGGCGCGGTTGTCGAGCGCGCGCACGCCCTCGAGCGCACGCGCGGGCGGCGCGATCACCTCGCCGCGCTCGTCGAGCAGCAGCGCGCTGGCGGCGGTGCGCCCCACCTGGTCGATGCGCACCATGCGCTTCTCGCCGACGTGCTGCGAGGCGCCGGCGATGGAGATGATGTAGCCGTCGATTTTGGCGACCGCGTCGTCGACGTCGTACATATGCGGCTCGACGATCTCCACCAGCACCTCGTCGCCCGGCCGGAACGGCAGCGCGCGCTCCTCCACCTCGGCGCGGGTGCCGACGAAGGTGATCGCGAAGTGCTCCAGCGCGAGCCCTTCGGAGCCCTCGAACAGGAACGACTTGCCGGTCTGCGCCTCGAGCGCGTGCAGCACGCGCGAGCCGTGCCCGGTGAACTGCGTGCTCACGCGCGGGTTGGCCTGCACCAGGAAGGCCTCCGCCTCCGGGTGCTCCTCGGCCACGTCGCGCAGGCGCCGCTCGAACTCGATCGCGATCGTCTCCTCGGAGCGGATCACGCCCTCGCCCTCGCAGGTGGGGCAGGGCCTGGTCATGATCTCGCGCACGCCCTCGGTGACGTTCTGGCGGGTCATCTCCACCAGGCCGAGCTTGGAGATCTCGGCGGTGAACGTCTTCGTGCGATCCTCGTCGAGCTGCTTGCGCAGCGTCTTCATGACCGCGTCGCGGTTGCGCGCGCGCGCCATGTCGATGAAGTCGATCACGATGATGCCGCCGATGTCGCGCAGGCGCAGCTGGTTGACGACCTCCTCGGCGGCCTCGAGGTTGGTCTTGGTGATCGTCTCCTCCAGCCCCGCGCTCTTGCCGCGTCCGATGAAGCTGCCGGAGTTGACGTCGATCACGGTCAGCGCCTCGGCGTAGTCGATGATCAGATAGCCGCCGCTGGGCAGGTCCACGCGCCGCGAGAGCACGCCCTCGATCGCCTTGTCCACGGCGTAGGCCTCGAACAGCGGCTGCGGCTCGCGCCACAGCTCCACGCGCTCCACCAGCTCCGGCGCGGTGCGCGTGAAGAACGACACGAGGCGCTGGTACTGCCCCTCGTCGTCCACGACCGCGCGCTCGAAGTGCGCCGAGAAGATGTCGCGCACGACCCGCACCGATAGGTCGGCCTCCTGGAAGACGAGGCCCGGCGCGACCGTGTCCTGGACGCGTTTCTCGAGCACCTCGTGCAGCTTGTGCAGGTACTTGAGCTCGCGTTCGAAGTCGGCGCGCTTGGCGCCGTGGGCGGCGGTGCGCACGATCACCCCGCCGCCGCCGATCTCCAGTTTGGCGGTCTGCCGGCGCAGGCGCTCGCGCTCCTTGTCGTCGAGCCGGCGCGAGACGCCCACGCCCTCGCCGGTGGGCGCGTACACCATGTAGCGCCCGGCGATCGTGAGCTCCATCGACAGGCGCGCGCCCTTCGTCTTGAGCGGGTCCTTGACGACCTGCACCACGATCTCCTGGCCCGGCTTGAGCAGGTCGGCGATCTTGCGCCCGCCGCCGCGCCCGCGCTTGGGCGTCTCCACGCCGGGCAGCACGATCTCGTCGACGTGCAGGAAGCCGTTCTTCTCCAGGCCGATGTCGACGAACGCGGCCTCGAGGCCCGGCAGCACGTTGTCGACCTTGCCCTTGTAGATGTTGCCGACGATGGAGCGCCCGCCGCGGCGCTCGATGTAGAGCTCAGCTACGCGGTAGCCGGCGGCGGGCTTGCTGGTGGCGCGTTTGCGCGAGCGGCCGGCGGAGGAGCGTGAGGCGGCGGGCGTTCCGCTCGCCTCCAGGAGCGCCACGCGCGTCTCGGCGCGGTCGACGCTGACAAGCACTTGCTTTTTCAATTTGATCCAGTCTCTCTGTGTAGAAGGGAGTCGAGCCGCATGGCAGGCGCCGGCGCCGCTGCGAACGGGCGGGCGGAGTCGCGCGCACCCGTGGCGCCCGGTCGGGCGCGGCCTGCGCGAAGCGACCGGCTGGCCGGCTGCGCTGAGGGTTCGGTGAAAGCTGCTCGACGGACACTGATCTGTTCTATGTGCGCAGTACGCGGTCCTTCATCGCCGCGGCGCTGCGCGCCCGAACGTAGATCGCTTGCAACAGGCCTACACCCAGCAGGGTGGCTATCACCGACGAGCCGCCGTAGCTCATGAGCGGAAGCGTGACGCCGGTGATGGGCATTATCCCGATGGTCATCCCTACGTTGACGAAGACCTGAAACATGAGCATAGCCGCAACCCCGGCCGCGATCAGCGAGCCGTACAGGTCCTTCGACATCACCAGCACCCGCAGGGTGCGGGATATCAGCAGCGCGTACAGCGCCAGCACGATGCCGGCGCCGAGGAAGCCGTGCTCTTCGCCCACCGCGGCGAACACGAAGTCGGTGTCGCTCTCCGGCACGAAGCCGTTGGGCACCTGGCTGACGTCGGCGCCCACGCCGGTCTTGCCGCCGGCGCCGATCGCGATCTTGGACTCTCGCTGCTGGTAGGTGGGGTCGTTGCCGCTGGAGACTTCCTTGGCGGTGTCGCCGGAGGGGTGCAGGAAGGCGGTCAGGCGTTCGACCTGGTAGGGCTTGAGCAGGTGCACGCCGATCGCGGGGCCGGCCGCCAGCACGAACGCGATCGACACGCACACCAGCGCCGCCAGCGCCGCCAGGTGCCGCCAGGAGGTGCCGGCGATGAACAGCAGCATGCAGGCGATCGACATATACACCAGGCCGGAGCCGAGGTCGGGCTGGACGATCACGAAGATCGTCGGGATCAGCGCGGCGATCAGCACGCGCACGGTGGTGTCGCGCTCGCGCAGGCTGCGCGCGCGCTCGACGATGAACGCCGACAACGCCACGATCAGCAGGATCTTGCCCAGCTCGGAGGCCTGGAAGGAGAACAGCGGGAAGTTGATCGCACGCTGCGCGCCATTGGCGGAGCTGCCGAGGCCGAGCACGGCGAGGATGCTGAGCAGCAGCGCGCCGTAGATCGCGTTTTTATAACGCCGCAGGCTCGCGTATTCCAGCCGCGAGAGCGCGACCATCAGCACCAGGCCGATCACCAGGTAGACGGCCTGGCGCTCGACGTAGTAGCGGGGGTTGCCCGGCACGAGGTTGCGCGTCGCCGCTTTCAGCGTGACGATCGAGCACGCGCCGAGGCCCAGCACGGCGAGCGTGAGCAGCGGGTCGAGCGGCAGCCGCAGCGTTCTGCGCGGGCTGGCGGGGGCCTCCTCGGGGGACTGGATCGGGCTGAGCGGGCTCAAAACGTCTTCGAGCTCCCCGCCACGAACCGCTTCTGCTTGCCGTACCACTGCGAGGCGATCAGCCGCGCGATCGGAGCCGCCGTTTCGGCGCCGAAGCCGCCTTCTTCGACGGTCACCGCGATCACGATCGGGCGCTGGGCGTTGCCGATGTAGCACATATACCAGGACTGTTCGAGGTGGCCCAGGCGTTCGGCCGTGCCGGTCTTGCCGAACACGGGGTCTTCGGACTGGTCCCAGCCGGCCCACACTTCGGTGGAGGTGCCGCCGGGCTCGCTGGCGGCCTCGTGGATGCCCTGCATCACCAGGTTCACGTCGGCGTCGTCGAGATGCAGGTGGCGGGCGGGGAAGCGCAGCGTCTGGACGAGGCTGCCGTCGGCGTCGTCGATCTGCTTGCCGATGTGCGGCGTGACGATCGTGGCCTCGCCGCCGTCGCGGTAGGCGGTGGCCAGCGCGGAGTAGGCGACCGCCATCTGCAGCGGGTTGGTCTCGAGGCTGCCCTGCCCGACGGCGAGGTCCATGTTGTAGCCCACCGTCCAGGGCGCCCCCGGTTCGGCCACGATGTAGCAGGGGTGGCCGTGGTGGCGGCGCCGGCATTTGGATTCCAGCTCGTTCTGTTCGGCCAGCCACTTGGGGCTCGGCACCACCCCCGCGAACTGGCTCGGGAGGTCGAGATGGCTCGAGACCCCCACGCCGAGCTCTTTGGCCTTGCGCTGGATGATTTCGCCGTAGGCGTTGGACAGCCGCCCGACTTCGAAGAAGTAGGTGTCGGAGGAGACCTTGAGCGCTTCCACCAGCCCGACCGCGCCGTAGTCGGCGTGGCCGGCGTTGCAGAACTGCTCGCCGCCGACGTCGATGCACTGGCCGGCGCCGAGCCCCTCTTCCGGCGTAATCACGCCCGCTTCGAGCGCCGCCATGGCGGTGATCGGCTTGAACGTGGAGCCGGTCGGATAGGCGCCTTCGGCGGCGCGGTTGGTGAGCGGCCCCGGCACGTCGCCGCTTTCGCGCAGCGCCTTGTATTCGGCTTCGGTGAGGGGTTTGGCGAACTTGTCGGGGTTGAACGTCGGGTAGGAGCCCATCGCCAGCACTTCGCCGTTGAGCGGGTCGAGCGCCACGAAGGCGCCGCCGACCGCCGGTTTGCCGCCCGCGCGCGCGCGCTCCATCCCTTCCAGGAGCGCCTTTTCGCCGGAGCGCTGGAGGCCGAGGTCGAGCGTGGTCTGCAGGCTGTGCCCGGCGCGCGGCTGCCTGGGCGCGAGCTTCGTGGGCACCGGGTAGCCGGCCGCGTTGACCGCCACGCGCTGCTCGCCCGGTTCGCCGCGCAGGTAGCTGTCGTAGTAGTACTCGAGCCCCGCCTGGCCCACGATCGTGCCCTGCTTGACGCCGCTGAACGCGCGTTTCTCGAGCTCCGGTTCGGAGACCTCGCCGACGTAGCCGAGCACCTGGGCCGCCATGTCGCCGAACGGGTATTCGCGGATCGCCACCGGCTGCTGCTGCACGCCGGGGAACTCGCTCTGGCGCTCGCCGAGCTCGGTCAGCACGCGGTGCCCGGCGTCGGTCTTGATCGTCACCGGCGCGTACGGCACCGCCTCGCGTTCGCGGATCACCAGCGCCTGGATGTGCTTCGCGCTCATGCCGAGCACGCGCCCGAGGCGGCGGTACAGCGCGAGCCGCCGCCGGCCGGCGGGCGGCAGCGCCGAGGGCACGATCTGCACCGCGTTGGTGGTGGTGCTGGTCACGATCGCCTGCCCGCCGCGATCGAGGATCTCCCCGCGCGGCGCGGCGATCGGCAGTTCGCGTTCGCGGTTGGCGTTGGCCTGCTGCACGTACTGTTCGCTGGAGAGCACCTGCAGGTACCACAGGCGGAAGAAGATCACGCCGAACATCACCATCGCCAGGCCGCCGATGACCGTCACGCGCAGCGCCAGCTGCGGCGAGACGGGGATGCGGGACCGGTCCTCCGGCCAGCGCCGTTTGACCGGCTCGATCGCGCTCATGCCGCCTGCCTGGGGGACGCCTGCGAGCTCATGCTTTCGAGAGGGGGCTGAGCCCGCCGGTGGTGTAGGCGCGCCGGCGCCGGCGCCGGCGCGGGTCCTCGGGCAGCGCTCCCTCCAGCGCGCGCCGCGTGAGCGCCCACATCGGCAGCGCGACGATGCTGTTGACCACCACGATCAGCACGATCTCGCGCAGCAGCTCGAAGCTCACGGGGGCGTCGACGCCGAGCATGAACTCCATCAGCGAGTAGCCCGCCAGCGCCACCGCCGAGGCGCCCGCGCCCACCAGCAGCGGCGTCAGCGCGGCCTGCGGGTCGCGCAGCTCGCGCAGGCGCCCGCACCAGTAGCCGACCAGCGTGAACACCAGCGAGGTCAGCCCGAGCGTCTGCAACAGCGCGAGGTCGATCGCGAGGCCCACCGCGAAGCCGCAGGCGGCGCCCACGGTGGAGCCGCACAGCAGCCCCACGAACGCCACCAGCAGCGCCGTCAGTTCGGCGTTGACGCCGAACACGGGAACCTCCGAGACGACCCCGATCTGGAACAGCACCACCACGAACGCGAGCGCAGCCAGGCGCAGCGCCAGCGACCCCTGCGCGGCCCCGTTCATCCGCCCACCTGCGTGGAGGCCAGCTGCCCGCCGCCGCCGTCGTTGGCCTGCTGGCCGGCCTGCAGCGTGGAGGCCAGTCGCGTGAGGTTCGCCGCGCGGCCGCCGGGCGAGGACGTCAGCACCTGCACCACGTCGAGGTCGTGCAGGTTGGCCACCGGGTGCACGTTGACCGACTTGTAGGCGCTTTCTTCGTCGACCGAGGTGACCTGCCCGATCAGCAGGCCCGGCGGGTACAGCGATTCGCCGGGGGCGACGCTGCCGGCGGTGACCACGTATTCGCCGGGGTTGGCCGGCGCGTTGTTGGGCAGGTACTGCAGCAGCAGGTCGTTGGGGTCGCCGACCTTCGGCTGCACGAGGCCGCTGGCGGCGCTCTTGCCGATGCGCGCCGAGACGCCCATCGAGCTGTCGGTGATGAGGTCCACGAGCGCCCCGTCGCCGGCCACCTGGGCGACCTTGCCGACCAGGCCTTCGGCGTTGATGACCGGGTCGTTGAGGCGCACGCCGGAGGATTCGCCCTTGTCGATGCCGACCGTGGAGTACCAGATGTTCGGGCTTTTCAGCACCACCGTGGCGGTCACCGGGCGGTAGCTCTTGACGCCCAGTTCGTCCAGGTGGAAGAGCGATATGAGCTGGTGGTAGGTGCGTTTTTCGGCCTGGTCGGCCACCAGTTCGCGGCGCAGTTTGTCGGTCTGCCTGAGCGCCTGGGAGAGCTGGCTTTTGGCGTGCAGCGTGTTGCCGAACCAGCTGAACAGGTCGCGCACCGGCTTCAGCGCCTTGTTGGCGCCGTCCTGGATCGGCGAGACGACCGTCAGGAAGTCCCGCTGGACGCCGTGCAGGCGCCCGCTGGGCGACTCGCCGAAGTAGGCCGTCAACAGCAGCAGTGAGAGCACCACGAGCAGCGCCAGCACGGCCCGTCGACGCCTTACCGTCTTGTCGTACACCTATGGCTACCTTCCGGGGGGTTCGCTGGACAGAGTACCCACGGGCCAGGCGGGCCGTCACGCCTGCCTAGCGGCGGCGACGGTGCTGCGAGGTGCGGTTGGAGCGGTGGATCGCCTCGAACTCCTCGAGCGAGCGTCCCGACCCGACCGCCACGCACGTCAGCGGCGACTCCGCCAGGTGCGCCGGCATCTGCGTCTCCTCGCGCAGGCGCTCGTCGAGGCCCTGCAGCAGCGAGCCGCCGCCGGCGAGCATGATGCCGCGGTCCATGATGTCCGAGGCCAGCTCCGGCGGCGTGCGGTCGAGCGTCTCCTTGACCGCGTCGATGATCTGGTTGAGCGGTTCGGCGAGCGCCTGGCGGATCTCCTCGCTGGTCAGCACCACCGTCTTGGGCAGGCCCGCCACCATGTCGCGACCGCGGATCTCGGCCTGCAGCTCCTCCGCCATCGGGCAGGCCGAGCCGATCTCCAGCTTCAGCTCCTCGGCGGTCTGCTGCCCGATCAGCAGCTTGTACTCCTTCTTGGCGTAGTTGATGATCGCCTCGTCCATCTCGTCGCCGCCGACGCGGATCGACTGCGACACCACGATCCCGCCGAGCGAGATCACCGCCACCTCGGAGGTGCCGCCGCCGATGTCCACCACCATCGAACCGGTCGGCTCCCCCACCGGCAGCCCGGCGCCGATCGCCGCCGCCATCGGCTCCTCGATCAGGTAGGCCGTGCGCGCGCCCGCCGACAGGCAGGCCTCCTCGACCGCGCGCTTCTCCACGCCGGTCACGCCCGAGGGCACGCACACGACCACGCGGGGGTGCGCCCAGCGGTTCTGGTGCACCTTCTGGATGAAGTGGCGCAGCATCTGCTCGGTCACGTCGAAGTCCGCGATCACGCCGTCCTTGAGCGGGCGGATCGCCTGGATCGTGCCGGGCGTGCGCCCGAGCATGCGCTTGGCCTCGATCCCCACCGCGTGCACTTCGCCGGAGCGCGAGTCGATCGCCACCACGCTCGGCTCCGATAGCACGATGCCCCGCCCGCGCACGTACACGAGCGTGTTCGCCGTTCCGAGGTCGACCGCCATGTCGCGGCCGCCGAAGCCTGTCAGATAGCTGAAGATGCCCATTGAGGAGAGAGGCGGGCACGCATCGACTGGCTCACGTCGCCGCCGCCGGCGCCGTGCACGCCCGGCGCCCAGGCGCTATCGCGGCGTACCCGCGCGCCAGTCTAGCGAACGCCCTCGCGCCGGCGACCGCGCCGGCAGGGCGTTTGCAGGGGAACTCATCCTGCCAGCAGCTCCGGGCAGAGCGCGCGCAGCGCCCCCAGCGGCAGCCCCACCACGTTCTCCTCTTCGCCCTCGATCCTCACCGCCAGCTGCGCGCCGGCGCCCTGGATCGCGTAGCCGCCCGAGCGCCCGCGCCACTCGCCCGTGGACACGTAGCGGTCGAGCGCGTCGTCGTCGAGCGGGCGAAACGTGACCTCGGTGCGGACCACGGTCGTGCGCTCCTCCCCCGGCAGCAGCACCGCAAGCCCGCTCAGCACCTCGTGCGTGCGCCCGGCCAGCGCCGCGGTCGTGCGCCGCGCAGCCGCCGCGTCGGGCGGCTTGCCGTAGATCACGCCGTCGAGCGCAACGATCGTGTCGCAGCCGATGATCGCCTCGGGCACGCCGCCCCGCCGCGCCGCGCGCGCCTTGCGCAGCGCGTTCTCGAGCGCGACCGCCGCCGGGTCCTCGCCCTGCTCGAGCTCCGCGACCCGGCCGGGACGGATCGTGAAGGGCACGCCGAGCGCCTCGAGCAGCCGCTTGCGCTGCGGCGAGCTCGAGGCGAGCACGAGGGGAAGGCGCGCGGCTGACAGCGGCGGGCGCTCTCAGGCCAGGTCGGGGAAGAACAGCGCGGCCTCGCGCGCGGCGGACTCGGGGGAGTCCGAGCCGTGCACCATGTTGGCCCCCATTTCGATCGCGAAGTCGCCGCGGATCGAGCCCGGCGCGGCCTCCAGCGGGTTGGTGGCGCCGATCAGCTGGCGCGCCGCCCTGACCGCGTCCTCGCCCTCCAGCACCATCGCCAGGATCGGCCCGGAGGTGATGAACTCGACCAGCTCGCCGAAGAAGGGCCGCTCGGCGTGCTCGGCGTAGTGGCGTTCCGCCAGCTCGCCCGTCACGGTCATGTGCCTGAGCGCGACGATGCGCAGGCCCTTGCGCTCGAAGCGCGCGATGATCTCGCCGCCGAGGCCGCGGGCGAAGGCGTCGGGCTTGACCAGTATCAGCGTCCGTTGCATGCTCTCGCTTTCTGTCCGGTTGGGATGGGTGCAGCTAGCTGGGGCGCCCGCGCCCGTGCGTGCGCCCGGCGCGCGGCGTGGCCGCGCGCGGGCCCGGCGCGGGCTCGGAGGCGAGCGCCGGCTCCACCGGCGCCGCGGGCGCGGCGTCGAGCGCCGGCTCCACGCGCGTGGGCTCCTCCAGCGCGCTCTCGACGGGCTCGAGCTCGCCGAGACCGCCCTCCAGGCCGGCCGCGCCGGCCCCCGCGCCGCGGCGGCGGCGCGCCCGCGTGCCCGCGAGCCCCGGCACGTCCGCCTCGCAGTAGGGGCAGATCGTCCAGGCCTGGTCGAGCGGGCGCGCGCAGCTGGCGCAGCGCTCCTTGAGCTTGCGCAGGCAGCTGGGGCAGCGCACGAAGTCGCTCTCGATGCGGTAGCTGCAGTAGGGGCAGAGCTCGTGGTCGAGCTCGCGCAGCCGCGCCTCGGCCGCCTGCGTCTCCAGTTCGCGCTCGCGCACGTCCTCGAGGTACTCGGGCGGGCGCAGCACCATGTAGATGATCGTGCCCACGAACGGGAACAGCGCCGCCACGGTCGCGCAGAAGACCAGCATCGGGTCTTCGACCCGCCGGCGTGCGTCCGCGTAGGTCCAGTAGATCAGCGACAGGTACAGGACCACGACGAACAGGATCAGCAGGTCGACTGCCAGATTCAGGCCGCTGCTTTCGATACCGAAATACGCGAGTGGCAGCATCGGCCGGCTGAGTTTAGAGAAACAGGCGACCGAAACCGTAGCCAGCGGCGAAGAACACGAGGATCACGAGCGCCACGATCAGCGCCACCGCGCCGATCATCGCGAGCACCGAGGGCGGGGACTGCGCGCGGGGTCCGTCGTCGCTCATCGCGCCGCGCCCCCGCCCACGGCGCGCGTGTGCGCTGCGGCCCGCTCGGGCTCGAGCGCGTGCAGGAGCTCCCCCACGAGGTACACCGAGCCCGTCGCCAGCACCGCGCCGGAGCGCGCGCCCGGCCCCCCCTGCGCCGCCGCCCAGCCGCGCGCCAGCTCCAGGGCGCGTCGCGGCCTGGGCTCGCACGCGCTGGCGGTGAAGCCCTGCTGGCGCGCCAGCGACTGCAGCGCCGCCGGAGACAGCGCGCGACCGCTCGGCGGCGCCGTGAACCAAGCCCGCTCGACGAGCCCCAGCAGCGCCGCGAGCATGCCGGCGGCGTCCTTGTCCTCGAGCACGCCGAGCACCAGGGCGATCGAGGCCCCGCGATCGAGCACCTCCGGCAGCGCCTCCACCAGCGCGCGCACCGCGTGCGGGTTGTGCGCGCCGTCGAGCAGCGTCGGGGGATCGCGGTCGATCAGCTGCAGGCGGCCGGCCACGAGCGTGGCGGCGGCGGCCTGCGCGACCGCCCGCTCGCCGGGCTCGCACCCGCGCGAGCGCAGGTAGGCGCCGGCGGCGGCGCGGGCGAGCGCGAAGTTGCGCCGCTGGAAGGCGCCGGGCGCCGACAGCGCCAGCGGCTCGCGCAGGGGCTCGGCGCGCAGGATGCGCACGCCGCGCTCGGCCGCGACGCGCTCGGCCACCGCCAGCGCCTCGGGGTCGAGGTCCTCCCCCACCACCAGCGCGGCGCCGTCGCGCACCGCCGCGAGCTTCTCCTCGGCGATGTGTGTGACCGTCGGCCCGAGCCAGCGGGTGTGCTCGAGCCCCACGCTGGTGAGCACGCTCACGCGCGGCTCGATCACGCTGGTGGCGTCGTAGCGCCCGCCCAGTCCCGCCTCGATCACCGCCACCTCGACCTCGGCGCGCGCCATCTCCCACAGGGCGGCGGCGGTGAGCAGTTCGAACTGGGTGACGTGATCGTCCTCGGCGAGCGTGCGGTTGACCCGTTCGGCCGCCCACGAGGCGCGCGCGACCGCCGCCGCGAACGCGTCCGCGTCCAGCTCGCGCCCGTCGATCTCGATGCGCTCCTTGTAGGAGACCAGGTGGGGCGAGGTGTAGGTGGCGGTGCGCAGGCCGTGGCGGCGCAGGATCGCCGCGGTCATGCGCGTGGTCGAGGACTTGCCGTTGGTGCCGAGCACGTGGATCGCGTCGAAGCTGCGCTCCGGCGAGCCGAGCGCGGTCATCATCCTGCGCATGCGCTCCAGGCCGAAGCGCATGCCGAACAGCTCGAGCGAGCGCAGCCTGCGCTCGGCCTGCGCCTCGCTCCAGTGCTCGCGCTCGCTCACGCGCCGCGGCGCCGGCGGCGGCGTCCGCGCCCGCCGCCGCGCAGGAGCGGGAACGCCTCCCGGCCCAGCCCCTTCAGATCGAGCTTCCCGATCAGCCTGCCCGCTTCGAGGCGCTCCTTGACGCTGAGGTTGCGCGGGCGTCCGCGCGAGGCGCGCGCCAGCTGCGCCAGCCGGGCGCGCTCCTTCGCGGAGAGCCCGCGCCAGCGCCGCGAGACGGCCACGCCGACCTGCAGGATCGCGATCCAGGGCAGCGCGCGCAGGCGCTCGAGCTTGGACTGGGGGCTCTGCTTGCGGGGGCTCACAGCCGCGATGGTAGCGGTCGCGGCGCCGGCGGCGGCCGCCCGTGCGGCCCGTCGGGGGCAGCCCGCAGGCGCGGCGGCTAGGCCGACTCCTCGTGCAGCTGGCCCTCGTCGGCGTCCTCGCGCGCCGCTTCGGTGACGAGCGTGGGCGTGCGGCCCTTCTCGACCGTCTCCTTGGTGACCACGCACTTCTTCACGTCGCGCCGGGAGGGCAGCTCGAACTGCACCTCCAGCAGGATCTCCTCGACGATCGAGCGCAGGCCGCGCGCGCCGGTTTCGCGCTCGAGGCCCCTCTCCGCGATCGCCGTCAGCGAGTCCTCGCTGAACACCAGCTCGATGCCGTCGAAGGCGAAGAAGCGCTGGAACTGCTTGACCAGCGCGTTGCGCGGCTCGACCAGGATCGAGACGAGGTCCTCGCGCGTGAGCTGGTGCACCGCGCTCATCACCGGCAGGCGCCCGATGAACTCCGGGATCAGGCCGTACTCGATCAGGTCCTCCGGCAGGCACTGCTCGAACACCTCGCCGGTGTCGCGCTCGGCCTTGGCCTCGATCGCGGCGGCGAAGCCGACGCCTTTGTGGCCGATGCGGCGCTCGATCACCTTGTCGAGGTTGGCGAACGCGCCGCCGCAGATGAACAGCACGTTGGTGGTGTCGATCGTCAGGAACTCCTGGTGGGGGTGCTTGCGCCCGCCCTGCGGCGGCACCGACGCCTGCGTGCCCTCGAGGATCTTCAACAGCGCCTGCTGCACGCCCTCGCCGGAGACGTCGCGCGTGATCGAAGGGTTGTCGGCCTTGCGCGCGATCTTGTCGACCTCGTCGATGTAGATGATCCCCGTTTCGGCCTTCTTGACGTCGTAGTCGGCGGCCTGGATCAGCTTCAAGAGGATGTTCTCGACGTCCTCGCCGACGTAGCCGGCCTCCGTCAGGGCGGTCGCGTCGGCGATCGCGAACGGCACGTTGAGGATGCGCGCGAGCGTCTGCGCGAGCAGCGTCTTGCCGCAGCCGGTGGGGCCGAGCAGCAGGATGTTGGACTTCTGCAGCTCGATGTCCGAGTCGCCGGAGGTCATCATCTGCACGCGCTTGTAGTGGTTGTAGACCGCGACCGACAGCGTGCGCTTGGAGGGGTCCTGGCCGACCACGTACTCGTCCAGCACCTCGTAGATCTCGCGCGGCTTGGGCAGGCTCTCGATGTCGAACGCCGGCGGCGCCGAGAGCTCCTCGTCGATGATCTCGTTGCAGAGGTCGATGCACTCGTCGCAGATGTACACGCCGGGCCCGGCGATCAGCTTCTTCACCTGGCGCTGGGACTTGCCGCAGAAGCTGCACAGGAGCTGCTCGTTGGAGTCTGTCGGTCTTGCCATGTGCCTCGGTATCCTCCCTACGCCCAGGTGCCGTCCATGCTAGCCCGGTCAGTGCTCCGAGATCACCCGGTCGATGATCCCGTACTCCTTGGCCTCCTCCGAGCTCATGAAGTAGTCGCGCTCGGTGTCGCTGCGCACCTGCTCGAGGTCTTTGCCGGTGTGCTTGGCGATGATCTCGTCCAGCCGCCGGCGCACGTCGATGATCTCTTTGGCGTGGATCTCGATGTCGGTGGCCTGGCCCTGGAAGCTGGAGGAGACCTGGTGGATGAGGATCTTCGCGTTGGGCAGCGCCATGCGCTTGCCCGACGCGCCGCCGGCCAGCAGCAGCGCCCCCATCGACATCGCGATGCCCACGCAGATCGTCTGCACGTCGGGCTTGATGAACTGCATCGTGTCGTAGATCGCCAGACCAGCGTACACCGAGCCGCCCGGCGAGTTGATGTACAAGGAGATGTCCTTCTCGGGGTCCTCGGACTCGAGGTGCAGCAGCTGCGCCACGATCAGGTTCGCGATCTGGTCGTCCACCGGCGTGCCGAGGAAGATGATGCGCTCGTTCAGCAGCCGGCTGTAGATGTCGAACGCGCGCTCGCCGCGCGAGGTCTGCTCGACGACCATCGGCACCAGCGGGCTCATGCGCGCCGCTCGCTGCTCAGTGGGCTCATGTCGCTCGCTTCCGGTGCATGGTGCTCGCCTTCTTTCTCCTCGCTCGCCAGATTCCTCTTAGAACTTAGAAGCTAGCCCGCCCCGGCGTCGCCGGTAGGGGTCCACAGCCGCCCCGGCGCCCCCGCGGCCTGCTCGGCGCCCGCGCCCGCGGCGGCCTGCTCCTTCTCGGGCGTCCACAGGCGCTCGCGCGCCTGCGCCTGGGCGAGCGGGATCGGCTCGGCCGAGCCGGCGATCAGGTCGATCGCCTCGCGCGCGGCCAGTTCCTCGCGCGCCTCCTCCAGGCGCGCCGCCGCGCGCAGCTGCTCGAGCAGCCGCGCCGGCTCGACGCCTTCGCGCTCGGCCGTCGCCGCCAGCGCCTCGAGCAGCTGCTCGTCGCTCGGCGCGATCCCCTCGGCGGCCACCACCGCGGTGATCACCGCCTCCCTGCGCAGCGCCTGCTCGGCTTCGCCCTGCATGTCCGCGAGGATCTCCTGCTCGGGGCGCCCCGCCACCCGCAGGTAGGCCTCGCGCGACACGCCCCGGTGCGCGAGCGAGTGCAGCATGCGCTCCCACATCTCCCGCGCGCGCGCCTGCGCGAGCTCGGGCGTGACCGCCACCTGCGCGTTCGCCACGGCTGCGTCCAGCGCCGCCTGGCGGAACTCGGCCTGCACGCGCTGCTCGTCGGCCTCGAGCAGGCGCCGGCGGATGTCCTCGCGCAGCTGCTCGAGGTCGTCGAAGCCGGCGTCGATCGCGAAGTCCTCGTCGAGCGCCGGCAGCTGCTTGACCTTGACCTCCTTGACCGTGACCTCGAAGGAGGCCTCGCGCCCGGCCAGCTGCTCGTTGCCGTAGCCCTCGGGGAAGCGCAGCGCGATCGTGCGCGTCTCGCCCGCCGCGGCGCCCAGCAGGCCCTCCTCGAAGCCTGGGATCAGGTTGCCGCCGCCCAGCTCGATCAGCTGGTCGCGCCCCTCGCCGCCGGCGAACGGCTGCAGGCGCAGATGGCCCTCGCCGCCGCCCCCGTCCTGCGGCCGGCGCGCACCCTCCTCCGCAGCCGCCTCCGTGCCCGCCACCAGCGACCCCACATAATCGACCACCACGAAGTCGCCCTCGGCCGCGGGACGCTCGGCGGTCTGCAGGCGCGCCAGGCGCTCGCGCATGGCCTCGACCTCCTGCTCGAGGAGCTCGTCGGCGGCGAGCGGCTCGCGGCGGCCGACCTCGAGCCCCCTGTACCGGCCCAGCGTCGCCGTCGGCAGCACGCCGATCTCGATCGAGAACTCGAGCGCCTCGCCCTTGGGCGGAAGCTCGCCGAGGTTCAGCTGCGGATCGCCCACCGGCACGATGCCGGAGCGCTCGATGGCGTCCGAGTACCAGCTGGAGATGGTGTCGCGGACCGCTTCCTCGAGTACCGCCTCGCGACCGATCCGCTGGATCACCAGCGGCGGCGGCACCTTGCCGCGGCGGAAGCCCGGCAGCTTCAGCTGGCGGCCGAGCTCGCGCGCCTTGCGCTCCACGCTGCCCTCCACCTCCGCCGCCGGCACCTGCACCCGGAGTCGCACGCGCGAGTCCTCGAGCTCGGTGACGGTCGTTGTCAGCGCGGCCGGCATCTGCGCCACGATACCGTGCGCAACATGCGCTCCGGGCAGAGCCCAACGCGCAGCGCGCGCGCGGAGGCGTGGCTGTGGACCGGCCCGGTGGGGCACTTCGCGGGCGGCGCGCTCGACCTCGCCGGGGCGCTCGCCCGTTACGGGCGCGCGCGTGCGCGCGCCCGGACCGCGGATCGGGTCCGAAGCGCGCGCCCGCGCCTGCTCGGCCTGCTCCGTCGCGCCTAGGCCGCGACGGGCGCGCTCGCGCCCTGGAAGGCGAGCACCTGGCCGCGCGCCAGCGCCAGCACCGGGCAGGTGGCCGTTTCGATCAGGCGCACCGCCGAGGAGCTCAGCGACACGCGACCGGGCTGCGCGTCCGCGCGCGAGTCGAGCACGAGCAGGTCGGTCTGCTCGCTGAGGACCGGCGCCACGCTGGCGCCGAGCGCGCCCGCCAGCGCCTGTGCGGTCTGGACCGCACCGCCGTCGCCGTCGCCGACGGCGACGATGCTCGACACCGGCCTGCCGGCGATGCGCTCGGCGAGGTCCACCGGGGCGATCGCGACCGCGCTCGTGCCGCCCTCGAGCAGGCGCTCGGCGGAGTTGCCGACCGACACGTGGCCCTTGGCGGTGTGCGAGTCCGAGCAGAACACGATCACGTCCGCCTGCTCGCGCTCGGCCAGCGCCCTCAGGCCCTCGGGGGTGGAGCGGTCGGTGACGATGTGCAGCTTGGCGTTGGCGTCGCCGAGCAGCTCCTGGCCGCCCTCGAGCAGGCCGTGCGCCTGCGCCTCGACCGCGCGCTCGCGTTCGACGTCGGCCTCGTGCGCGTGGCGCACGTAGGCCAGTGACACGTCGGCGCCGGCGCGGCCGAACAGCCGGCCCAGCGCGATCGCGTCGTCCTCGTTGGCGGTCCCGTCGTAGGACACGATGATCTTGGTTGACATTTGCGTTTCCTCCTGTGGTGGGCTCGGCTCCGTTGTGGCCGGCTGCTTGATCTCTTCGGCTTGGCTTCGTCCCATCTTTACGCCCACCTGCCATCAGCTCCAATGATATTTGTTATCTATGATATAAGTATTACTTATGCTCAACGTGGCGCGGCTGCGGATTCTCAAGGAGGTCGCCTACCGCGGCTCGCTGTCAGCCGCCGCGCTCGAGCTGTCCTACACCCAGTCCGCCGTCTCGCAGCAGGTCGCGGCGCTCGAGGCGGAAGCGGGGATGGCCCTGCTCGAGCGCCACGCGCGCGGCGTCAGCCTCACCGCCGCCGGGCAGACGCTGGTCGGCCACGCCGAGGGCGTGCTCTCCCGCCTGGAAGCCGCCGAGGCCTCGCTGGCGGAGATCGCCGGGCTGCGCGGCGGGCGGCTGCGCATGGCCTCCTTCCCCACCGCCGGCGCCACGCTGATGCCGCTCGCGATCGCCACCTTCCGCTCCTCCTACCCCGACGTCGAGCTCACGCTCGCCGAGGACGAGCCCGAGCGGGTCGCGCCGCGGCTGCGCGCCGGAGAGCTCGACCTGGCGCTGCTGTTCGAGTTCGCCGACGAGGCGCTCGAGCTGGACGCCGACGCCACGCGCGCCGAGCTGCTGGAGGACCCGCTGTACCTGGCGGTGCCGCGCGCGCACCGGCTCGCCGGCAGGGCGCGCCTGCGCCTCGGCGAGCTGGCGCGCGAAGCATGGGTGCAGACCTCCGCCTCGAGCCCCTGCGCGCGCCAGGTGGTGCGCAGCTGCCACGCCGCCGGCTTCGAGCCCAACGTGGCCTTCGAGAGCGACGACTACCAGACCGTCCAGGGGCTCGTGGCCGCCGGCGTGGGGGTCGCGCTGATCCCGGAGCTGGCGCTGTCGGTGGTGCGCGAGGACATCGTCATCCGCACCCTCTCCCCCGCCCCGCCGGTGCGCAAGGTCATCGCCGCCACGCCCTCCAGCGCGCGCCTGGTGCCGGCGGCGCCGGCGATGCTCGGCGTGCTGGAAGCGACCGCCGCCGGCTATGCCCAGCAAAGGGGGGCGCCCGGCCGACCCGGACGCCCCCCGCTCGCGCTCACCCCCGCATAGACGGGGTCAGCGCCGGCCTCCTAGAAGGCGCAGGTGCTGCGGATCTGTTTCGCCATCACTTCGTAGCCGAGCGGCGTGGCGTGGATGTCCGGTCCGTTGGCTTTGCCTTCGAACGTGGTGAAGTTGGCCATGTTGGTCCACTCCTCCATGTGTTCGGTTTCTTCCGGCTCGGTGCCGGGGTTGAACAGCAACTGCGGATCGACCGTGCACGCCTTCAGCGGCCGTTTGGAGAGGTCGGCCTTCTCCGCGCCGTACAGCGCCGCCACCAGCGTGTTGGAGCCGGGCAGCAGTTCGCCCGTGCCGTAGTCGTTGCCGTAGGCGTTGTAGGTGCCCTCGAAGATGAACTTGCCCTTGAAGTCGGCGGTGCCCAGTCCGAGGTCTTTGGCGTGGTCGATCGCGGTGATGATGCCCGTGACGTTGGTGATGATCTGCTCGTCGAGTTCGGGCGCGTCGGCCGCGATCAGTTCGTCCGCTTTGCGTTCGCCTTCGGCTTTCAGTTCGGCGCCGTGTTCGGCGACGTATTTGGCCGCGTCTTCCGCACCGAGCCGTTCGCCTTCTTCGACGAGTTCGGCGCCGTGTTCGGCCTGGTAGATGGCCTCGTCTTCAAACGTCTTCGAGGTGAGTTCGGCATGGTGTTCGGCCGCATAGGCGGCGGCGTCGGCCCCGATGTGTTCGACGAACGCCGGTTCTTCACCACCGGTTTCCTCGTACGCCTGCGGGATCACCTGTTCGATCACGTACGCTTCGACCTCTTTTTCGGCCGCTTCTTTGACTTTGCCCGCAACCTGGCCGGTAGCTTCCGCTTCCGCCAGCGCGGTCACCCGCTGGGTGATTTTCTCTTCGACTTCTTTTTCGATCTTCGCCACGAAGTGAAGCTGGTCGTTGGCGCCGATGTCGAGCGTGATGGCCTTCACCCGCTTGCCGGCCGCGGCCTCTTCGCCGAGCGTCGCGATCACGCTTTCCAGCTGCGATTTGCTGCCACCGTATTCGTGGTGCAGCGGCAGGCCGTCGACGTAGTGGTAGGCGCACGGCGCTTCGCCGGTCACCGGCTCGGGGATCGAGCCGCTGAGGGCCGCGTTGATCGTGGCCAGCAGCGCCGGGTTGTCACCGATCAGCGACTCCGTCGTCTCACCGGGACAGCCGTCGTTGACCAGCTGGACCTTGCCTTTCTTGGCGGTGTTGATCATGTTGTAGTAGTCGGTGACGTACCCGTGTTCGAAATCTGCCGGGTTCTCGAAGTTTTTTTCGTTTTCGTTGAAGAGCTGCTGGGAGTAGCCGAACGCAAGCGAGTCACCCAGCCCCACGTACGTCTCCTTGACTTTGGGCGTCCGCGCGCCGGCCACCGACGGCAGCGCCATCGCTGCGAGCGCGACCAGAGCCGCCACGCAGCCGAGCAGCCGGGCTGCCGCCCGACCTGAGCCATTCATGGCTTGCATCACTCATCCTCCTGTTCACGGCGGGACCGTTAGCACAGAGAACGCCCGTGGCGCAACAGCCCTGCAGCGCAGGCCCTGCCTCTCGCAGCCCCATCTCTTGACATTTCCCTCACTTGGAGCGCTCCGGAGCGTCCTGCCCTCGGGAGCGTTCACCGCAAAATAACCCTGTGCTCCCCAGATGTCAAGCCTCTGGAACGGCGCCGGGCGCCGGCGGGACGCGCGCGCAGGCCCGTTCCAGGTCTCGCGGGGGTGCGCCCCACGATGCCCACACGATGCCGTCCGCGCGCGCTGCGATCGTCTTCGGATCATGAGCGCGTTGGTCTCGATCGCCGCATTCCTGCTCGGCGCAGTCGTCGTGGCGGCGCTGGCGCGCCGCAACGCGGAGCGCATGCGCGCCGAGCTGAAGTCGATCTCGGTGGACGTGCTCGCGCAGACCGGCGAGTCGCTGGCGCAGCGGATCGCCGACGCCCGCCGCGCCGAGGAGGAGCGCGCGGCCGGCGAGATGGCGTTGCGCACCGAGGAGATCAAGGGCGTGGTCGCGCCGGTGCGGGAGAAGCTCGGCCGCATGGAGAGCGAGATCGCGCGCCTCGAGCGCGAGCGCCGCCAGGCGCAGGGCGAGCTCGCGCAGATGATCCGCCAGCTCGGCGAGGGCGTGGGCGGGCTGCGGGCGGAGACCGGCAACCTCGTGAGCGCGCTCAAGCGTCCCGCCACGCGCGGCTCGTGGGGCGAGATCCAGCTGCGCAACGTGGTCGAGATGGCCGGCATGGTGGCGCACTGCGACTTCCTCGAGCAGAGCACGATCCACACCGGCGAGGGCGCGCTGCGCCCGGACATGCTCGTGCGCCTGCCGGGCGGCAAGCTCGTGGTGGTCGACTCGAAGGTGCCGCTGGACGCCTACCTGCAGGCGCTCGAGGCCGGCGAGGAGGATCAGCGCGAGCTGCACCACGCGCGCCACGCGCGCCAGACGCGCGAGCACATCGGCAAGCTCGCCTCCAAGGGCTACCAGCGCCAGCTCGACTGCACGCCGGAGTTCGTCGTGATGTTCGTCCCCTCCGACGGCATCTACCAGGCGGCGCTGGCACACGACCCCGCGCTGATCGAGTACGGCGTGCAGCAGCAGGTGCTGATGGCGACCCCCACCACGCTGATCGGCCTGCTGTGGGCCGTGCACTACGGCTGGCGCCAGGAGCTGATCGCGCAGTCCGCGCGCGAGATCGCGGAGTCCGCGCGCGAGCTGCACGGGCGCCTGGGACGCTTCGTGGAACCGCTGTCCAAGGTGGGGCGCCAGCTCGACTCGGCCGTGTCCGCCTACAACGAGGCGGTCGGCTCCTTCGAGCACCGCGTGCTTCCGCAGGTGCGCCGCATCGAGCAGGCGGGCGCCGGCTCCGAGCGCGACGTGGCCGCGCCTCCGGCGCTCGACGTAACGGCGCGGGCGCTCACCGCGCCGAGCGAGCTCGCGGACGCCGAGCATGGCCTCCCCCCGCAGGAGCGCCCGCCGGAGTTCCCGCTGCCACCGCGGATCTCGCGTCGCGCCTGAGCCACACCGCCACGAGCGCCAGCGCGACCGGCACCGTCGCCGGGAGCTCGTCCACGAGGAAGAACAAGAGGTCGAGCAGCAGCGCGAAGCACGCCGTCAGGGCCGCGGCTCGCAGCTGCACCCTGCGGCCGGCGGTCGCGGCCAGCAGGCCGCCGAGGGCGGCCGCGATGAAGAGGTCGCCGTAGCCCATCACCGCCGAGCCGAAGGTCGCGCTCTGCAGCTGCGGCAGCCCGGCGGCGGGGTGAGCGGCGTTGAGCGCGTTGTTGGGACGTTGCAACAGGTCGGCGACCACCAGCGCGGTGTCCGCGCACGCCATCGCGAGGATGCCGGCGGCGAGCCAGCGCGGGGGCGTCACCGTGGCCAGCGCCACGCCCAGCGCCACACAGCTGAGGGCGGACAGCGCGAGCGCCCCGGCGTCGCCGGCGAGACCGCCGCGGTCGGCCCAGGCGAGCGCGAACAGCGCCGGTGCCAGCAGCGCCCGCCATGGCCGGGGCGGGCTCGCGCCCCACACCAGCCACCCCAGCGCGAGCACGGCCAGCGCCGGCACGGCGACCAGCGCCAGGTAGGTCAGGCCCTGAGCGCTCGCCTGTTCGGCGGCGCGCGCGCCGAACACGAAGGCGATCACCGACAGCGGCGGGATCAGCCCCCAGCCGCGGCCGCGCAGCCGCGCAGGCAGGGCGGATGCGCCTCCGCACAGCGCGCCGGGCAGCGCCACCAGCGCGCCCTGGGCGAGCGACAGCGCCGCGATCGAGATCCAGAACGGCAGCACTCGAGCAGCGTACGATGAGCGCGTGAGCACGAGCACCGCCCAGGCACCGCCGATCCTGCACCTGTCCTCGGTGATCGGCAGCCCCCTGCGCGACGCCGACGGCAGCCGCCTGGGCAAGGTCAAGGACGTGATCGTGCGCCTCGGCGGCGCCGGCTACCCGCCGATCACCGGCTTTCTCGTGACCGTCGCGGGGCGCCCCTCGTTCCTCGGCGCCGAGCGCGTCTCGGCGATCGGCCCCGACGGCGTGGTGCTGCGCAAGGCCAAGCTCGATTTGCGCCACTTCGAGCGCCGGCCCGAGGAGGTGCTGCTCAAGCAGGACCTGCTCGATCGCCAGCTGATCAACGTCGCGGGAGCCCGCCTGGTGCGCACCAACGAGATCGAGCTGGCGCTGGTGGCCGGCTCGTGGCGGGTGGTGGGCGTCGACACCGGCGCGCGCGGCGGCCTGCGCCGGCTGCTGCCGAAGGCGCTCGGATCGCACATCGCCACCGGCGAGTTCCTCGACTGGGCCGGAGTGGAGCCGTTCGTGGGGCACGTGCCGACGGTGCGCCTGCGCGTGCCCCACCCGAAGCTCGCCAAGCTGCATCCCGCCCAGATAGCCGACCTGGTGGAGGCCGCCTCGCGGCGCGAGGGCGAGGAGATCATCCAGGCGGTCGGCGACGACGACCGCGAGCTCGAGGCGGACGTGTTCGAGGAGCTCGACGACCAGCACCAGCGCGAGTTCCTCGAGGACCGACCCGACGAGCAGGTGGCCGCGATCCTCGCGCGCATGGCGCCAGACGACGCCGCCGACGTGGTGGGCGAGCTCGACGAGGAGCGCCGCGAGCCGGTGCTCGCGCTGCTGCCGGTGAGCCACCGCGTGAAGGTGCGCGCCCTGCTCGGCTACGACCCCGCCGAGGCCGGCGGGCTGATGAGCCCGGACTTCGTGCTGCTGCGCGGCACCACCTCGGCCGGCGACGCGCTGCAGGCGGTGCGCTCGAGCCCGATCGCGCCCGAGCTCCTGGGCAGCGTGTTCGTGAGCTCGCCGGAGGGACCGCTCGAAGGCAGCGTGCCGGTGACCGAACTGCTGCGCGTCGAGCCGGGGCGGCGGCTGTCGACGGTCGTCAAGCACGAGACGCCGTGCCTGGCGCCCGACGCGCCCTTCGAGGAGGTCGCGCGGCTGATGGCCGACTACAACCTCACCGCCATCCCGGTCGCCGACGGGCACGGGCGCATGGTCGGCGTGGTCACCGTCGACGACGTGCTCGAGGCGATGTTGCCGCGTGGCTGGCGGCGGCGCTTCGGCCTGCTCGGAGAGGACTGAACGAGCCGTCCCGGCCACGCCCGCACCGAGCGAATACACTGCCGGGCCGTGAACCTCGGGAGCGCACAGTTCGATGGCGGTCCGAGTACCGTCCGTCATGCGCCGTGTCCGGTCGGCCAGCCTTGGCCGACCGCGTCTGCCTGCCCGCCTTAGCTCTCGCCGCGCCCGCGTCTTCGCCGTGCTCGGCCTGCTCGGGCCGGGGCTGATCGCGGCCAACGCCGGCAACGACGCCGGCGGCATCGCCACCTACTCCTCGGTCGGAGCCAAGTACGGCTACGAGCTGCTGTGGACGATGGTGCTGATCACGATCTCGCTCGCGCTCGTGCAGATGCTGGCGGCGCGCATGGGCGTGGTCACCGGCAAGGGGCTCGCGGAGCTGGTGCGCGAGGAGTACGGGATCCGCTGGTCGGTGCTGGCCACGACCGCCGTGCTGGTCGCCAACACCGGCATCTGCATCTCGGACTTCGTCGGCATCGGCGCTGCGCTGGGGCTCGCCGGCGTGCCCGCGCAGCTGTCCGTGCCGGTCGCCGCGCTCGGCATCTGGCTGATCATCGTGCGCGGCTCCTACCGCTCCGCCGAGCGCGTCTTCATCTGGTTCACGATCCCGTTCTTCGCCTATCCGATCGCGGCCGTGCTCGCCCATCCGCACTGGAGCGCCGTGGGCAAGGCGCTGGTGGTGCCGCAGATCCACACCAGCTCCGCCTTCCTGGTGCTGCTGATCGCCACCACCGGAACCACCATCACCCCCTACATGCAGCTGTACCTGCAGTCGGCCGTGGTCGAGCGCGGCGTGCGCGAGGAGGAGCTGCCCCACGAGGAGCGCGAGGCCGTCGCCGGAGCGATCTTCGCCAACGTGGTGGCCTCCTTCATCATCATCGCCACCGGCACCACGCTGTTCACCCACGGCATCCACGACATCTCCTCGGCGGCGGAAGCGGCGCGCGCGCTGAACCCGTTCGCGGGGCGCTACGCGGAGGCGCTGTTCGGGATCGGGCTGCTGGGAGCGAGCCTGCTGGCGGCCGCGATCCTGCCGATCGCCACCTCCTACGTGGTGTCCGAGTCGCTCGGCTACGAGAAGGGCATCGGGCGCCGCCGCGAGGAGGCGCCGGTGTTCGTGAACGTCATCACCGGCATGATCCTGCTCGGCGCGCTCGTCGCGATCATCCCCGGCGTGCCCGTGATCTCGCTGCTGGTGGGCGTGCAGGTCGTCAACGGCTTCCTGCTGCCGATCAACCTGTTCTTCATCTGGCGCCTGGCGCGCTCCGCGCACGTGATGGGAGAGCGGCGCAGCCGCGGCCTGCTCGACGCCGCCGCCGCCGTCACCGTGGCGGTCACCTCCACGCTCTCGCTGGCGCTGGTGGCGATCACCGTGGTGGGGCTGTAGCGGGTCGCACCAGCAGCGAGGCGCCGATCGCCCCGCCGAGGTCGCCGAGCGCGGCCACGTGCACGTGGGGCGGGCGCGAGTCGGCGAACAGGTGGGGCTGCATCGCCTCGGCGATGCGCTTGGCATAGGGGTGCCCGAGCCTCACCCCCAGCCCGCCGCCGACGATCACGCCTTCCACGTCGAGCACGTTCACGACCGAGGCGACGCCCGCGCCGAGCGCCCTCACCGCCCGCTCGAGCGTGTGGATCGCGAGCTTGTCGCCGCGCTCGAGCGCCCGCGCCCAGATGCCGCTCGTCAAGCGGGTGCGGCCGTGCTCGTCCATCAGCTTGAACAGGTCGGTCTTGCGACCCTTCTCCTCGTGCAGGCGCCGCGCGTGCGCTTCCATCGAGGCGCGCCCGGCGTAGGCCTCCATGCAGCCAAGCCGACCGCAGGTGCAGCGCGCGCCGTCGATCTCCACCACCACGTGCCCGATCTCGCCGGCCCCGCCGCGTCCCACCCAGGGCTGCCCGTCGAGGATCAGCCCCCCGCCCACCCCCGTGCCCCAGAACACCCCGAGCAGCGAGTCGTACAGCCGCCCGGCCCCCAGCTCGAACTCCGCGACCGTGGCGACCTGCACGTCGTTGCCCACCTGCACGCGGCAGCCGAGCGCGGCGGCGAGCGTGTCCGCGAGCGGGAAGGTGCCGTCCCAGCCGGGCAGGTTGCGCGCGCTCGTCACGTTGCCGTCCTGCACCGTCCCCGGCGAGCCCACGCCCACGCCGGCGAGCTCCTCGGGCGCCACCTCCGCGGCTTTGGCGGCGTCGCGCAACGCGGTCTCCATCTCGGCTGCCACGCCGGCCGGCCCCCCGCTCACGGGGGTCTCGCGGCGAGCCGCCCCCACCACGTTGTTGACCTCGTCGACGATCGCGGCCTGGATCTTGGTGCCGCCGAGATCGATGCCGCCATAGGTGGCCATCGGCTCGATCATCGCAGAGCGGCAGGCGTCCGCAAAGGCGGCGAGGAGACGAGCGCCCAGCGAACATTTATCCCTGCTTGTGGGCTTTCTTCGACCCGTCTTACGGGTCGAGCCCACGATCCAACGGAGAGACGATGTCCAAGCGCGCGAAGGGATCCTGGGTCGTCTGCACGTTGGGAGCCCTCTGTGCCGGCGCGATCGCCGCCGCCGTGCTGGTGGTGGGGCCGCCCTCCAGCAGCCAGGCGAGCGTCACCCGCACCGCCGAGGTGAGCCGCGGCGTGGTGCAGTCCACCGTCTCCGGCGCCGGCAACCTGCAGGCGGCCAGCCAGCTCGACCTCGGCTTCAAGACCGCCGGCACCGTCACCCACATCTACGTATCACAGGGCCAGCACGTGGTGCAGGGGCAGCTGCTCGCCACGCTCGACCCGCAGGGCGCCGAAGTCACCCTCGAACAGGCAAAGGCAGCGCTGCAGGCGGCCGAAGCGAACCTCGCCCAGGAGGAAGAAACCGACGGTGAAGGCTCTGCATCGAGCGCCAACGGCGCCGCCGCCACCGCCGCCGCCGCCTCGGTGGAGGACACCGCCTACTCGCCCGCCGCCGACACCGCCCAGGCCCCCGCGGCAGGCACCCCGACGGGGACGGCCACGACGCCCACCGTCTCCAGCCCAAGCGTCGGCGCGCCGGCGAGCACCACACCGGCCGCCACCACGACGCCCACCACCACGACGCCCACCACGACACCCACCACGACGACGCCCACCACGACACCGGCTGCCACCACGACGCCCGCCGGCACCACCGCGCCGGGCACGACGACCACGCCCAGCACGACCACGACCTCCGGCAAGCGAACGAGATCCACGACCTCGACGGGCGCGACGCGTCCGTCCAGCGGGGAAGCCACCGGCAAGTCCGCGGAACCGAGCTCGGGCTCGCCGGCAGCTAAAACCGCGATCAGCACAGCCACCCGCGCAGCGAACCTGGCCTCGGCGAAAGCCGCGGTCAAGAGCGACGCGCTGACGGTCCACAGCGACGAGCAGTCGGTGCAGGACACCAGGCTGTACGCCCCGGAGACTGGCACGATCGTCTCGCTCACCGGACAGGTGGGCGAAGTGGTCTCCGGCAGCGGCACCACCAGGGCGACGAGCTCGACCGGCTCGTCCAGCGCCACGGGGGCGAGTGCGACGGGAGCCACCGGCGCCGCGGCGGCGCGGGCGGCCACCGGCACGTCGAGCGCCAGCTCGTCCTCCACGGGGTCCACCGGCTCCTCCAGCTCGTTCGCCGTCCTCAGCGACCTGAGCTCGATGCAGCTCGTCGTGCCGCTGAGCGAAGCGGAAGTCGGCAGCGTCAAGGACGGCCAGATCGCGACGGTGACCGTCGAAGCCCTCAACGGCACGAAGCTCGCGGCGCACGTCAGTGAAGTCGGGCTGACCTCGACGAGCAGCAGCGGCGCGGTGAGCTACGACGTGACCTTCCAGCTCGACCAGCTCGCGGCGGGGATCAAGCTGGGAATGAGCGCGACCGCAGAAGTCGTGATCGAGCAGGCGGAAGGGCTCAACGTCCCGACCTCCGCGATCACCGCCGACGAGGTCACCGTGGAGCGCGGCGGCAAGCAGGCGCGCCGGCGCGTGGTCACGGGGCTGGCGGGCAACAGCTCGACGATCGTCCTCAGCGGCCTGAAGGCCGGCGAAACGGTGGTCCTGCCGGCGGCCAGCACGACGAGCTCGAGCGCGGGCAGCCTCAGCTCGCGCCTGGCGAGCCGTCTTGGCGCGGCAGCCGGCGGGCTCGGCGGCGCCGCCGGGGCAGGCGGCTTGCCCGGCGGCGGCGCGGCGCTCTTCAGGGGCGGCGGCTGATGCGACGGCCCCTGCGCGCGCGCGGGCCCGCTGCGCGAACGCCGCGCACGAAGCCGCTCGTGCGCCGCGAGCCGATCGCGCAGCCGGGCGCCCACGCGCGGCCCCGCCCGCGCCGTCCGCTGATCGAGGTCGACAAGGTCAGCAAGGTCTTCGACCTCGGTCAGATCCGGGTGCGAGCGCTGCGCAGCGTGTCGCTGCGAATCGAGACCGGCGACCTCGTGGCGATCATGGGCAGCTCCGGCAGCGGCAAGAGCACGCTGATGAACATCCTCGGCTGCCTCGACGTCCCCACCGCCGGGCGCTATTTGATCGACGGCGTGGACATCCGCCAGATGGACGAGGACGACCTCTCGGACCTGCGCAACCGCAAGATCGGCTTCGTCTTCCAGAGCTTCAACCTGGTGGCGCGCACGAGCGCGCTCGCGAACGTGGAGCTGCCGCTCGCCTATGCGGGCCTGCGCGGCGCGGAGCGCCGCCGGCGGGCCGAGCATGCGCTGCGCTCGGTCGGCATGGGCCACCGGCTGCATCACCAGCCCTCCGAGCTCTCCGGCGGCCAGCAGCAGCGGGTGGCGGTCGCGCGCGCGATCGTCACCAACCCTTCGCTGATCCTCGCGGACGAGCCGACGGGAAACCTCGACTCGCGTTCGAGCGAGGACGTGCTGCGGATCTTCGCGCGCCTGAACGAAGAAGGCCGCACCGTGGTGCTGATCACGCACGAGCCGGACGTCGCAGTGCAGAGCAAGCGCATCGTCCGCCTGAGCGACGGGCAGGTCGTCGAAGACCGGCGCACGCTCGGCGTGCACGACCCGCCGCCGGCGCTGCGCTCGCAGAAGACCGGCCACCGTCCCGAGGGCAGCGCGATCGTCGAGGCCCGGCCGTGATCGGTCCCGAGATGCTGCGCATCGCCTGGAGCGGCATCACCGCCAACAAGCTGCGCTCCGGGCTGACGATCCTCGGCATGACGATCGGCGTCGCCTCGGTGATCGTCCTGATCGCGGTTGGCAACGGCTCCTCCAAGGCGGTCCAGTCGACGATCCAGAGCCTCGGCACGAACGTGCTGGTGGTGCAGTCCAGCGGTGCCTTCCGCGGGGGGTTGCGGGCGAGCGCCGCCGCGACGATCTCGCTGACGAAGGCCGACGCGCAAGCGCTCCAGAGCCCCAGCCTGGCCCCGGACGTCAAGAGCGCCTCGCCCGTCGTGGACGCCGGCGACGTGACTCTCGCCTACAACGCCACCACCTTCGAACCGACCTCTTTCGTGGGCACCACCCCGTCATACCTGACGGCGCACGCCTACAAGGTCGCCGAAGGCAGCTCCTTCACCTCCGAAGACGTCAGCAAGCACCGTCGGGTGGCGGTGATCGGGCAGGAAGTCGTGCAGGAACTGTTCTCCGGGGAGAGCGCCGTGGGGCAGAGCATGAAGGTCAACGGCAGCAACTACGAAGTCGTGGGCGTGCTCGCGAAAAAGGGAACGAACGGGTTCACCAACGAGGACGACGTGGTGATGGCGCCGATCACCACGGTGCAGGACTCGCTCACCGGCACCGGCCCGATCGACTCGATCACCGTCCAGGCGAAGTCGGAATCCACGCTCAACGCCGCCGAAGCGCAGGTCACCACGGTCCTCGAGGAACGTCACAAGATCAAGGACACCGCCGAACCCGGCTTCAGCGTCCTGAACCAGGGCTCGCTGCTGGAAACCTCGAGCTCCACGAGCAGCGTGTTCACCACGCTGCTCGGCGAGGTCGCCGCGATCTCGCTGCTGGTCGGCGGCATCGGCGTGATGAACATTATGCTCGTGAGCGTCACCGAGCGCACGCGCGAGATCGGCATCCGCAAGGCCGTCGGCGCGCGTCGCAGCGACATCCTCACCCAGTTCCTGACCGAGGCGGTGCTGGTGTCGCTGTTCGGTGGGATCGCCGGCGTGGCCGCCGGGGTGATCGGCAGTCAGTTCGAGATCGCAGGCGTGCATCCGCAGATCGCCGGCTACTCGATCTTCCTGGCCTTCGGCGCGGCCCTGGCGTCGGGGCTGTTCTTCGGCACCTACCCCGCCGCGCGCGCAGCCCGCCTGCGACCGATCGAGGCGCTTCGCTTTGAGTGACCCATCTTCCCCCCAACAGGAGCCCGTGATGCCCGATCAGCAACCGACCGTCCAGAGCAGCGTCCTGCAGGGCGGGCAGCCCCAGCAGGCCTCCGAGCAGCCGCCGCAGGAGGAGGCCTACGACGGCTTCGACGAGGAGGAGTGGCTCGAAGATCCCGTCCAGCTGCCGCCCCGGCCGCGCCGGCGCCTGCTCGGGGTGGGCGGGAACCCGCTTGCCCTGGCGTTGCTCGGCGTGCTGCTGACCGCCTGCGGCTTCATCGGCGGGGTGCTCGTGGAGAAGGGCGAAACCTCCTCCTCCTCGAGCTCCGCCGGCGCCGCCTCGAGCCTCGCCTCGCGCTTTGCCGCGCTGCGCGGCGCCAGCTCGACGGGCGCCGCGCGCTCCGGCGCGAGCGCCGGTGCAAGCGGCCTCTTCGGCGGCGGAGCGGCAGGCGCCGGCCGGCCCACCGCGGGGACCGTCGCCTACCTGTCCGGCCACACCCTCTACGTGACCAACTCCGAAGGCAACACGATCAAGGTCGAGACCTCGGCCGCCACGAGCGTCCACAAGACCGTCAGCTCGAGCGTCAAGGCGATTCGTCCGGGCGAAACCGTGACGATCACCGGCAGCACGGGCTCGAACGGCGCGGTCAGCGCCGAATCGATCAGCGTCGGTTCGAGCGGCGGCGGCCTGGCCGCCCTGTTCGGCGCGACCGGCGCGCGCGCAGGCGGGGCCGGCGGCGCAAGCGCGCTCTTCGGAAGTGGCGGCTAGGTACAGTCGCGTACATGGGACGTGCGCTCGAGGGGCGCCGTCCGCGAACCAGCACAACACGACAAAGGAAGTCATGGCTCACATCCACAGCAAACGCAGCAGGTCCGCGCTCGCGATCGTCGCGCTGGTGCTCGCCGGCCTCGCGCTGGCCGCATGCGGCTCCTCGGGCAGCTCCTCCTCCGGCGCGGGGAGCACCACGACGAGCGCGAAGGCCGCAACCACGAGCTCCGCGCCCGGCGGCACGCTCGCCGCCGCCGCGGCCGCCGGGCGCTTCCGCGCGCTGCGCGCATGCCTGCAGAAGAACGGCGTCACGCTGCCCGAGCGCACGCCCGGCCGGCATCACGCCCCCGGCGGGCTGCCGGGCGGCGCCGGCGCGCCGAAACTGCCCTCCGGCGTCAGCAAAGCGAAGTACGAAGCGGCCGTCAAGAAGTGCGGCGGGCTGCCGGGCGGCGGCATCGGGCAACCCGGCGACCGCTACCGCAACCCGAAGTTCAAGAGCGCGCTGTCGGCCTTCGCCGCCTGCATGCGCAGCTCCGGCATTCCCCTGCCCGAACCGAACACCTCGGGCAAGGGCCCGATCTTCGACACCAAGGGCATCAACATCAGCAGCCCCAACTTCACGCTCGCGGAGAGCAAGTGCCGCAGCAAGCTGCGGGCGGCCTTCAAACCGAGCGCGTCAACCGGCTGAGCGCCGGCGCGGGCGCGTGGGGTCGGGAACCGCGGCGGAGCTGGGCTTGTCGCGCAGCGCAGGCTCGGGGATCGCGCCCACGCGCACCATCAGCTGGCTCCACTGGGCCGCGTCGAGCGGGCTGGTGCTCACCACCGGCAGGGGCGCGGTGCGCCCCGCGCGGGCGGAGTGCGCCACCCGCGCCGCGGCCGACGGCGCGAGCGTGGACCTTCTTGCCGGCGCGCGGAAGGCGATGTGGATGCGGTTCCAGTCCCTGGCGGCGGCGCGCGTGCTGGCCGCGCCGGGGAAGCTCATGAGGCTGGCGATTTCGTGGGGCACGAACTCCTTCGGCAGGGCGAGCAGCGTGCGGATCGTGAGCTCGGTGATCGATTCGGCCCCCTGATGCCCGGCGATCGGCGTGCCGTTGATCGCGGAGATGTCAGCCTCCTCGCCGCTGAGCGCGCCGGCCGGTGACGCCGCCAGCGCGTCGCTGCGGCGCGTGCAGCGCAGCGCCGACACGGTCGGCTGCAGGCCGCTGCGGGACAGGAACTCGAGCACCGCCAGCACGCGCCTGTCGACGGCTCCCGCGGCCACTTCGCGGCGCGCGCAGGCGTCGAGCTTGACGCCGGGATCGGCGAGCACCGCCCGCTCGAGCTGGGCCTTGGAGAGCAGCAGCACGTCGCTGGCGGTCGCGCCGAGCAGCGCGTCGGCCGCCTTCGCTCCCCGCGGGTGAAGCGCCGTCTGCAGTTGCGCCCAGTTCGACAGGATCGGCCCGGCGTTGACCGTTTCCGTGTCGCCCGCCGGGCGCACGGCGAAGCGCAGGTGCCCGTCGCGCGCGCCGGGCGGCACGCTCACGCGGCCCAGCACGGTGCCGCTGGCCACCACCGCCCCGGCGCGCAGCGGCAGGCGGTGCCCGGCGCTGCTCCGCCGCCGGCGCCTGGCCGCGGCGGCGGCCTTGGCGGCGCGCGCGTCCGGGTTGCCGGGATGGGCGAACAGCCGCGGCCTGCCCATGCCTGCCGGCGGGCCTTCTTCGGAGCTCTCGCGCAGCGAGATCCGCCCGCCGTCCGCGGGCTGGCTCGCGGGCGTCTTGACGTGCAGGGTGACCGGCGGCTGCGTGCCCGCGCTGGCCGGCTGCGAGGGCGCCGGGCCGTGCGTGCTGGCGGCCTGCACGGCCGCGGAGCGCAGGCGCGAGCCGGGTGCCTTCGGCAGCGAGTAGCTGGAGGCCACGCTGCCGAACCCGGCGTAGGTGAACACGTCGCCGTAGACGTCGCGCAGCACCACGTAGCGGCCGAGCTTGCGCGAGTGGCCGATGCGCACCACGCGTCCGTCCTGCACGGCCACCACCGCGGCGTTGGGAGAGCTCAGCAGTTCCACCATCTGCAGGGGCCGCGCGTGCGCGCGCTTGCGGGCCGTGGCGGCGGCCGCCGCGGCGCTCGGCGCGGGAGCGGCGGTCGAGCCGGGCGTCGACGAGGAGCCCGTCGCTTCCGTGGCGGCGCCGGCGGCTTCGCTCGCGGCGCCGGTCGCAGGCGCGGCGGCGCTTGCCGCCGCCCCCGGCGCGAGCGCCGAGGCCGCGGCGGTCGCGTTGGAGCTCGGCGCGCTCGCCGCGCCGGCGTCCAGCGGCTGCCACGACAGGCGCCTGCCGGTCACCGGCAGGCGGCCGTCGACGAGGCCGGTGAGCGTGGCGATCACGGCCTTCGGGTAGCTCGAGATCAGCTTCGCGCGCAGCAGCACCGATTCGACGTATTCGTCGGAGTGGTTGTAGGCGAAGATCGCCGCGCGCAGGTTGGTGGCGGCGCCGGCGGCGCGCAGGTAGCGGGCCGCCGCGAACACCGCGTCGACGGGGTTGTACGGGTCGGCGTAGCCGGCGTTGAGCGCGTCGACGCCGTATTGGAGCCAGGTGCTCGGCATGAACTGCATCCAGCCGACGGCTCCGGCGGTGGACACCGACTGGTCGCTGCCGTAGTCGGTCTCGATTTCGTTGATCGCCGCGAGGATCTGCCAGGGGACGCCGTACTGCACGGCCGCGGCCTTGTAGATCGGCAGCAGGAACAGCGGGATGCGGTAGAACGCGAGCGCCTGGTCGGAAGCTTCGCTGGAGGCCAGGATCGCCGCCAGCGCACCCGCCTCCGCGGCGATCGCCTGCGGCGAGGCCGCCACCCCGTTGCGCCCCGACGCCTTGGACTTGCCCGCGGCCCGCTTCTTCTTGGGCTTGGCGCCGGCGCCGCCTGGGGGGGTGGTGGTGGCGTTCGCGCCGGCGGCGCTGCCCGGACTCGCCTGCTGCTTGCTTTTGAGCACCACTTTGGGCGCTTCCGGCGCGGGCTCGCTGGGCGTGGTGGCAGTCGTTTCGGTGCTCGGCGTGGTGCTCGCGGGCACCGTGGCGGTGGGCGTGGTGCTCGCTTCGGGCGTCGTGACCACGGTGGTGGTCGCGGTGGTTTCGGTGGGCGCGGCGCTCGGCGGCGGCGTGGTCGTGGTCGTGCCGGTCGACGATTCCCCGGAAGCCGCTTCCTGCGAGCTGGCTCCCGTTTCGGCGCCGCCGCCGGCCGAGCCGGAGCCGCCGGCCACGGCGCTCGCGGGCAGCGCCGCGGCGACGCCGGTCGCGGTGATGCCGCCGCCGGCGAGCGCAGAGAGGATCGCGCGCACCGCACGCCTGCGGGCGTGGTTCATCGGCTGCATGAGCGAAGGTCGTTCATCTGCGGGCGGTTCCCATGGTCGTCGATGGCGCAGCATGCCCACGAACGCGGGGTACGCCCACCGGGATTCTTATCGGCAGCCAACCACGAACCCGTAAAGGAATCGTAATCGCGCCGACGTATCGCCGTGATGCGATCCATGCGTGCGGGCAAGACCGTAGCGACCTGCACGGCAGAAGGCGCCGACACCGCCGCTACGGCGCTTTTCGATGCCGGTCGTGGGTGCTCCTGCCCCGTCCGCCGCACCGGCGTCCGGCCCGTTTGCGGCAGGAGCGTCCGTGCGGGCACGCGGCCGCCGCCGAGGCGCTACGCTTCCCGGACGATGGAAACCGTCCTCTCGGTGCTCGAGGTCGCCTTCGCGGTGATCCTGGTCCTGCTGGTGCTGATGCACTCCGGCAAGGACTCGGGCCTGTCCGGCGCCTTCGGCGTGGGCAGCGGCACGGGTCCGCTGGGCGGCGGCTCGATGGTCGAGCGCAACCTCAATCGCTGGACGATCTTCTTCGCCGTGCTGTTCTTCCTGAACGCGTTCGTGCTGCTCAAGCGTCCGTGGGCTTGAGCCGCTCGAGGCGGTCCAGGATCTCGATCGCCTCCGCGCGCAGCTCGGCGTCGATCGCGCCGTAGTCCTCGCGCGAGAGCTTGCCGGTGCGATAGTCGAGCTCGGCGTCGCGGATCTCGCGGTACTTCGCCTCGCGCGCGGCCTCGAGGTCCTCCAGCGTGCGCGCGGCCAGCGCCTCCTCCGCGTCGCCACCGGCGGGGGCGGCGCCGCCGGCGGCCTCCCGGCGCGCCCGCGCCGCACGGATCGGCGCGCTGATCACGGCGAGCACGGCTGCCAGCACCAGCAGCGTGAGGATGACGACCAGCACGGCCATGGCGCGCGCGAGCGGATGCGCTTCAGACGCGCGCCAGCCCGCGCACGGTGCGCGGCCGGGCGCCCGCGCCGACACGGGCGCGAACCCTCGCCGGCGCCGGCCAGATCGCGATCAGCGCGCCGCCGATGACGATCAGGCCGCCGATCCAGATCCACATCACCATGGGCGAGACGATCAGGTTGAATTCGGCGCGCGGGCGGTGCTTGAGGTATTCGCGCGCCAGATAGGCCACCGCCACGATCCCGTCTTCGGGCGGCAGCGTGCGGTTGCCGACGGTCACGATCCGCTTCAGCGCCGGCGTTTCGATGTCAGGCTGGATCGCGGTCCAGACGTTGCGCGCGACCGTGAGGTCCATCGCCACGTGGCTGACCGGCTGTCCCCCGAGCAGGCTTCCGACCGAGCCCTGCGCTGCTTCCCCGGAGGAGTAGAAGCCCTCGCTGGGCCGGAGCGTGGCCACGTGGCGCCCATCCCTGGTCACGTCGAGCACCGCGCCGAGGCTCAGCGTGGAGCCGGTGTGAGCGGCGTCGTACTTGGGCGTGACGGTGGCGGTGGGACGCACGTAGCGAACCGAGTAGGCGCCCACGCGGGCGCTCTGGCCGGGCGACAGCGACAGCTCGTTGACGTGCTCGAAAGACGAGGAGGCGGCCACGCCGACGAACAGCACGGCCATGCCCACGTGCACGATGTAGCCGCCGTAGCGGCGGCGGTTGCGCCGCACCAGCGCCACCAGCGCGAGCGGCGCCGGCTCGCCGGCCATCGCGCGGCGCGCCCGCGCGCCGCGGAAGAACTCCTGCCCGACGCTGCCGAGCGCGAAGGCCGCGCAGCAGAACATCGCGAGCGCCAGCGGCCTGCCGTCCACGCCGGCGCCCAGCAGCGCGAGCAGCGTGAGCAGCGCGCAGGCGAGCGGCGCGAGGAAGTTGCGCCGGGCGTTGGCGAGCGTGGCGCGCCGCCACGCGATCACCGGGCCGACGCCGCTCAGCGCCACCAGCACCAGCGCCAGCGGCACGGTGTAGCGGTCGAACCAGGGCGGGCCGACCGAGGCTTCTTTGCCGGTGAGCGCCTCGGAGATCAGCGGGAAGTAGGTGCCCCACAGGATCACGAAGCAGAGACCGACGAGCACGATGTTGTTGGCCAGGAACATGGATTCGCGCGAGAGCAGCGAGTCGAGGCGGTGCTCGCTGCGCAGCAGCGAGCGGCGGGAGACGACCAGGTAGATCGAGCCCGCGATCAGCGCCGCGATCAGGATCACGAACGGCACCCCCAGCGTGTGCCCGCCGAAGGCGTGGATCGAGTCGAGGATGCCGCTGCGCACCAGGAAGGTGCCCATGACCGCGAGCGTGCCGGTGGCCAGCACCAGCGACACGTTCCACACCTTCAGCATCCCCCGCTTCTCCTGGATCATCAGCGAGTGCAGGAAGGCGGTTCCCGTCAGCCACGGCAGCAGCGCCGCGTTCTCGACCGCGTCCCAGCCCCAGTAGCCGCCCCAGCCGAGCTCCGAGTAGGACCACAGCGCGCCGAGCATGACGCCGGCGCCGAGGAACAGCCAGGCCGCGAAGGCGAAGCGGCGGATCGCCCTGATCCAGTCGGCGTCCAGCCTGCGCGCCAGCAGCGCGCCGATGCCGAAGGCCAGCGGGATCGTGCACAGCGTGTAGCCGGAGTACAGGATCGGCGGGTGGATCATCATCGCGGGGAAGCGCAGCAGCGGGTCCAGGCCCACGCCTTCCGCCGGCGCCGGCGAGGTGGTGGCGAACGGGTTGGCGTAGGCGACCATCAGGAACACGAAGAAGGCGCCGAAGCCGAGCATCACGGCCGTCGCGTAGGCGGCCACGTCGCGCATGTGCTTGCGCGTGAGGAACAGCGCCAGGCTCGACCACAGCGACATCAGCCATGCCCACACCAGCAGCGAGCCTTCCTGCGAGGACCAGATCGCCGCCGCCTTGTACAGGCCGGGGGTGGTGCGGCTCGAGGTGTCCGCCACCGTGTTGAAGGCGAAGTCGTCGCCGACGAAGGCGATCTCCAGCACCAGCACCGCGACCGTCAGCACGCCCGCGAGCGCGTAGATCGAGCGCCGGCCGGAGTCGACATACTCGAGCCGCCCGCTGCGGACGCCGTACAGCGAGGTGGCGACGCCGTAGGCGCACACGCCCAGCGCCAGCAGCAGGCATGCGAAGCCGAGGCCGGCCATCAGCGTCTACGCCGCGGATCGCGTTTGCCGGCGGGGCGGGCGAGCACTCAGGAGTTCTGGTTCTCGCTCGGCGGAGCGGTCTTGTACTTGGACGGGCACTTCGTGATCAGCGAGTTGCGTTCTCCCACGTAGCGTCCTCCCTGCTTGTGCACGGTGACGATCACCTCGCGGCCTTCGCGGAAGGGGTCCGGCACGGTGCCGGTGTAGGCGAGCACCACCTGCGAGCCGCCGGCCCGGTCCTCGACGCTGAAGTGGAGCACTTCCCCTTCGCGGTGCACAGAGCCCCTCACGACCATGCCGGTGAGCTGGTAGCTGCGACCCGGCTGCGCCTGGTGCAGCAGCTCGCTGGGCGACAGCGCCGGGCTCGCCGCGCTGAAGCTCGTGTACATCAGCGCGCTGGCCAGCACCACCGCGGCGCCGAGCGCCGCGACCAGGCGCAACCTGCGCTTGCGTGACGGATCCACGGCCAGCAAGTATCGCAAACGCCGTTTTGCTCCGTGCCGGGCCGGGCGCCCGGCGCATCTCCGCCCGCCGCATCCGCCGCCGCGGCTTCCCGCTCGCGCCGCCGTCCGGGCCCGCGCTTGCGTCTTGGCCCGCGGCTGCCGCCGCCCCGCCGGGCGGCATTGCACGAGGAAAGCGGGCGTGCAGGGCGAAACCTTTGCCCGTGGATGACGTTGTAGACGGTGAGCACCGATGAGAGCGAGCCTCCTGCACCCCCTGCGTGAGCCGCGCCGAGCGCGCCGCCGCGGCAGCGCCCGGCGCGCGGGCGGCGGCGCCCCGGCGCCACAGCCGAGCGCCGCCGCGCGCCCCGATCCCGAGGTCCAGCGCGTGCGCGAGGCCGGCGGCCCGGTGGACCGCGCCTCCTACAGCTGCCAGTGCGGCTACCTGTTCAGCGCCGAGGTCTCGACCACGGTCAGCTGCCCCCACTGCGGCGCCGGACAGGCCTGGTAGAGGGCCGGCCGCAGCCGGCCGCGCGGACGCAGCGGTCGACCGGCGCCGCGCCGCCCGCGTGTCGAGGAGCGCCGTGGCCGCGCGCCATGAGGACCCGAGCTGCGCCGCACGAGGACCCCGCCTGGGCGGGGTCCTCGCATCCGCGGCCGGCCTGGCGCGAGCCTGGACTCAGCCGGAGACCTTGATCACGGGCTGGTAGCCGCCTTCGGGGCCCCAGCAGGTGCCGGTGAACGCGAACGTACCCAGCGAGCCCGAGCTGCCGCAGTACATTTCGTTCCACGCGGAGTTGGCGTACAGCCCTTCGGTCGGCTGCGAGCCGCGCGAGAGCGTGCCTTCCCATGATTCGCTGAGCGCCACGTTCAGCGAGTTCTCCGGGCCTTCTTCGCCCGTCGGGTGGGCGCCGTAGGTCTCGGTGTCGTAGGCGAGGCTGACGATCAGCTGCTTGGGCGTGGGCGCCGCCACGCGCACCGGCGCGAACGTGATCGCCGCGGCGATCCCGTTGGAGCAGGCGTGCGTCTGGTGCTTGCCGCGGCCCGCCGTGGACCACCAGGTGCCGGCCAGTTCGCCCTTGCACTGCGGGCTCGCCGACGGCCGGTAGGGGATCGCGAAGGTCTGCGTCTCTTCCGCGATCGGCCCGACCGGTTCGCCGCTGCCGCCCACGCTGTAGAGCTTCAGCGTGATCGGCCAGCTGAACGTCGCTCCGGGCGTTGTTTCGCAGTCGTGCGCGTACCAGCTGCCGCTCTGACAGGCCCAGCTGCTCATCACCGCCGTCACCGTCAGGTTCGCCGCTTTCTTCGCCGAGACCTTCGTCAGTTCGACCTCGCCGCCGAACTCCGACGTGGACGTCGCCTCGAACCCGATCGAGGCGAAGTTCGCCGGCAGCACCTTGGGGATGTTGTCGTATACGGTCTTCGCGCCCGCCGCGCTCGCGGCGATCGCCGTCAACGCGCCGCATGCGAGCAGCGCCGCCGCGAACGTCGCGACCCTTCCAGGAATCCTTCCGTTCATCGTCTGCCTCCATTGTCCATTCGCGACGCCCGCGAACGCTGAACGCGCAGTCGCGCGAGCGCCTGTTTCCCTCCGCGGAGCAACGTCGACGTTTCGCCCGGCGTGCTCCCGAACGATCTCCCCACGCGCTGTCCCCGCTCTCGCGCAAGACCGTATTGGCGGGGCGCACTGCTGTCAACCCTGGCGGGCGCGCGGACGGGGAGCTCGACGGGGGCGCGGGCGCGCGCTGACGAGGACGCCCGGACGGCGCGGGGGGCGCGGGCGCGCGGACGGGGCGCGGGCGCGGGCGCGCCGGCGCGGACGGCGGCTACTTGATGTGCATGCCCGAGATCGCGCGTGAGATCACGAGCTGCTGGATCTCCGCGGTTCCCTCGAAGATGTCGTAGATCTTGGCGTCGCGGTGCCAGCGCTCGACCGGGAACTCGCGCGTGTAGCCGTTGCCGCCGAGGATCTGGATCGCGCGCTCTGTGACCCACACCGCGACCTCGCCGGCCTTGAGCTTCGACATCGACCCCTCGGCGTTCTCGAAGGGGACCTGGTTGCGGCCCATCCACGAGGCCCGCCACACCAGCAGCCGGGCCGCGTCGATCTCGAGCTTCATGCGCGCGAGCGTGAACGCGACGGCCTGGTTCTCGATGATCTTGCGCGAGAACTGCTCGCGCTCCTTGGCGTACTCGAGCGCGTACTCGTAGGCGGCGCGGGCGATTCCCAGCGCCTGCGCGCCGACGGTCGGGCGCGAGGACTCGAACGTCTGCATGGCGGCCTGGGAGTTGCCTTTCTTGCCCTCGCGCACGCGCGCCAGACGCTCCTCCAGCTTGTCCTTGCCGCCGAGCACGTGCCCCGCGGGCACGCGGCAGTCGTCCAGGAAGACGTCGGCCGTGTGCGACGCGCGCAGGCCGTGCTTGGACACCTTCGAGCCCTGTGCGATCCCCTTCGCTTCGCTCATCGGCACCACGAACGCCGCGTGGCCGCGCGCGCCGAGCTCGCGATCCACCGAGGCGATCACCACGTGCACGTCGGCGATGCCGCCGTTGGTCGCCCACGCCTTCTGGCCGTTCAGCACCCACTCCCCCGCCGCCTCGTCGAACTTGGCGGTCGTGCGCACGCCGGACACGTCCGAGCCGGCGTTGGGCTCGGAGGCGCAGAAGGCGGCGACCTTGACGTCGTCGACGCTGCCGAAGCAGCGCGGGATCCATTCGCCGATCTGCTCGCCGCTGCCCTGGCCGAAGATCGCCGCGACCGCCAGCGCGGTGCCCATGATCGACATGCCGATGCCGGCGTCGCCCCAGAACAGCTCCTCGTTGACGATCGGCAACGTCAGGCCGGTGGGATCGGCGAAGAACTGCGCGAGCCCTTCGAAGCCGTAGAGCCCGATCTTGGCGGCCTCCTGGATGATCGGCCACGGCGTCTGCTCCTTCTCGTCCCACTCGTGGGCGGCCGGGCGCATCACGTCGGCGGCGAAGCCGTGCACCCACTCGCGAATGTCCTTCTGGTCCTGGTTGAGCGCCAGCGAGAACGTCACGTCCTGCTTGGCCGCGCCGGCGATCGCCTCGACGGCCGCCTCGGCGGCGTCGGTGGCGACGGCGGTCGACGAGGATGGCGCGGCTGTGGTCGGGGGCATCGGTGCAGGTCTCCTTTTGCGTTGGGGGCGCGGGCCGGGAGCGAGCATGACCGCGTGCACGTCGGGGCGGCTCATACCCTTGACAGGTGGCCGATCGCGACCCTTGACAGCGTAACCGACTCGCGCTGCGAGCGCACTGCGCGATCGGCCGCGACGGCGCCCCGCCAGTTTACACGAAATGCAGATTTGTCCAGGCCGTGAACAGGTTGACGTCCTGGGTCAAGGAAGACCCGGCTCAGCGCGTCTGCCAGGCTTCCTCGTGCTTGGTGAGCGCCATGATCTCCGCCGGCAGCTTGCCGGCCGCCACGTCGGCCACGGTGACGTTCTCGAGCACGCTGCGCAGGTTCGCGCGCAGCGCCACCCACACGTGCTTGAGGCTCTCGGCCGAGCCCAGGTATTCGACCTCCTCAGGCCGCTGGCCGCGCACGCCCACCAGCGGCCCCTCCACCGCGCGGATGATCTGCGCGAGGTTCACCTCCTCGGCGGGCTGCGCGAGCCAGTAGCCGCCCTCGGGACCGCGCTGGCTGCGCACGATCCCCGAGGAGCGGAGCTGCGTGAGGATGTTCTCGAGGAAGGACACCGGGATGCCCTGGGCCTTCGCCACTTCGTCGACCTTGCGCGGCGAGCCCTGCGCCGAGCCGGCGAGCTCGACGACGGCGCGCACGGCGTAGTCTGCCTTGGCGGTCACGTGCATACCGGTGATTCTCTCCTATTGGGCGCTCGGCCGCCCCGAGCCCCGCGTATCGTGGTGCTCGCGACGCTCGCGTTCGTGTCGGCGCTGGGCGGCTGCGGCGCCGGCGGCGCGCGCCATGGCGGCGGCGTGCCCGGCTATGTCACCGAATCGTTCACGCCGCAGGAGCAGCGCGTGGAACGCGGCGCGAGGCTGATCGTCAGCGACGGTTGCTCGAGCTGTCACCTGCAGGCGGCGGGCGACGTGGCACCGAGCTTCCTGAGCTTCGCCGGACACCGCGTAGCGCTCGTGGACGGCCGTCGCGTGCTCGTCGACGAACGCTTCCTGCACGAAGGCCTGCTGCACCCCAGCGCCAACGAGATCCGCGGCTACGACCCGAAACCGATGCTCGCCGCGATCGCGCGCGCGCACCTCGCGCGCCACCCCGGAGACGTGGCCGCGCTGGCCGCCTTCATCGAGCAGGTCGGACCCGAAGCCGAATAGGCGTTCGGCTATCGTTGCCGGGCCCGCCATGCCCAGGCTCGCCTCGAGACGCTGATGGACGTGCAAGCCCGGCGCGCGCGACGCGAGCGGCGTCGCCGAGCGATCCGCCGTCGCCGGCGCCTAGCCGCAGGCGCGCTCGTGCTGGTCGCGGCGGTGGTGGCGGCGGCGGTGACGCTGGCGGGCGGGGGTTCGAGCCCGCGCGCCGGCTCTGCGCGTGCCCCTGCGCGGGCCGCACGCAGACACGCCCGCCGCGGCGCGCCAAGGCGACCGTCCCCGAGCGCGCGTACGGGCGCGCGGGCGGGCAGCGGCAGGCCGGGCACGGACGCGGTGCCGATCCTCATGTACCACGTGATCGCCGCGCCGCCGCCGGGCGCTCCCTTCCCCGGCCTGTACGTGGAACCGGCCGAGTTCGCCGAACAGATGCAGGCGCTGGCGCGCGCCGGCTGGCACGCGGTGACGCTCGACCAGGTGCAGGCGTACTGGCGGCGCGGCGTGCCGCTGGGTCCGGGCAGGCCGATCGTGCTGAGCTTCGACAACGGCTACAACTCGCAGTTCACGCAGGCGCTGCCGGTGCTGCGGCGCCTCGGCTGGGTGGGCGATGAGAACCTGCAGCTGACCGGGCTGCCGCCGTCGCAGGGCGGGCTCGGTCCGGGGCAGATCAGGGGCTTGCTGAAAGCGGGCTGGGAGCTGGACACGCAGGGCGTCAGCCACGCCGCGCTGATCACGCTCGACGCCGAGCAGCTGCGCTACCAGGTGGCGAGCGCGCGGCGGGCGCTGCGGAGCCGCTACCACATCCCGGTGAACTGGTTCTGCTACCCCTCGGGCCAGTACGACGCCGCGGTGGTGGCCGCCGTCAGGGCCGCCGGCTTCGTCGGCTCCACCACGGTGGTGCCCGGCTGGGCGCACCCGGGCGACGACCCCTACCGCCTGCACCGCCTGCGCGTGCTCGGCGGCACCAGCGGCCGGCAGCTGCTGGAACTGCTGGCGAGCACGCGCGAGGACCCGCCGGCGCCAGCCGAATACACGGCCTGAGCGCGCCGCGCGCCAACGCGCGCCCGGAGCGCCGCCTCGGGGTGGCGCCCCTGCGGCCGCGCGCCAACGCGCGCCCGGAGCGCCGCCTCGGGGTGGCGCCCCTGCGGCCGCGCGCCAACGCGCGCCCGGAGCGCGGCCTCGCGGCGGCGCCTCTGCGATCCCTGCCGCCTACTTCATGCGCGGGTCGACGAACACGTCGTCGATCAGCGAGTGGCCGCTGAGCGCGGTGAAGCGCAGCGCGACCTGCGCGGTGCCGCCCGAGATCAGGCCGGTGACGACCGAGCCGGTTAGCATCGGCAACGTGGGCTGCCAGTCGGCGCTCAACGCGGCCGCGCCGAGCGGCAACGAGACGGTGCCGAGAGGCGTCTTGTAGACGACCTGCACGACCACCGTCGAGAGCAGCCCGAGGTTGCGCGCGAAGAAGCGGAAGGTGGGATAGGCGGCGTCCACGCACGTGAACGGTGACTCGGCGGAGGCGCCCTGCGGCAGCTCGAGCGAGTACGCGCCGACCGCGCCGGTGGCGCCGTACGGCTCGCTGCCGGCGACCCGCTGCGCGCCGCCGCTGAGGGTCCAGCCGTCGAGCGCGCCCTCGAAGTCCCCGCCGGCGACGAGCTCGTAGGAGCTGGCGTCGCCCCAGCGCGCGAACGGCTGCGAGAGCGGGGCTTCGTTGCACGCGGAGGTGCTGATGAGCGCGGCCTGCGCGGGGGCCGCGCCGGCGGCCAGGGCGGCGAGGGCGCTCACGAGCGCGCTCGCCGCGAGCACCGGCGCGCGCCAGTGGACGAGATGGGACTTCAGGGAAGTGCGGTATGCGGGGAACGAGAACACCTGGGCCTCCGTGCTTTGTGCTGGCGGCCGAGCCGTCTCGCTGCGAGACCTCTGGCTTTGCGTCCCCGCCTCACGACGGGTTTGCCCTTGTCAGTCCGTTGTTCTGTGCCCGCAGCTTGCGGGGCGCGCTCGCCGCTGGCAAGCGCTGCGGACGCTTGTACGAGCGGAGCCGCGCCGAAGCGCCGTCAAGTTCCATGAATCCGAATCTCGCGTGCATGACAGGCGCGGGCGGGCGCCCAGGGCTGTGCTTGCGCCGCGCCGCGGACGATATGCAGCGTGACAGCGCATGTCCGCACACGCCTACACCGAATCAGAGCGACTGCGCGCGGCCTTCGAGGGTCGCGGACGGCGCGTGGTCGACTCCGAACTGCGCGCCGAGCTGATCGTCGGCGCGGCCTTCCTGCTGGCCGCGGGCGCGCTGGCGCTGCTCGCGGCCCCGGCGCCGACCAGCCTGCCGGTCGCCGCGCTGTATGTGGCGATGGTGGCGTGCAGCGGCGAGGTGCGCATCGACGTTGGCGCGGGCTTCACCGTGCCCACCCAGGCGCTGTTCGTGCCGATGCTGTTCGTGCTGCCGGCGTCGCTGGTGCCGCTGCTGGTGGCGCTGGCCCTGGCGCTGGCGATGGCGCCGGCGGTGCTGGGCGGGCGGCTGCCCGCGAGCCGCCTGCTGACGGCGCTCGGCAACAGCTGGTTCGCGCTCGGCCCGGCGCTGGTGCTGGTGCTGGCGCACGACCACAGCCCCGACGGGCGCTGGGGCGTGCTGGCGCTCGCGCTGGGCGCCCAACTCGCCTGCGACTTCTGCGCGGCGGCCGTGCGCGAACGCCTGTGCGGCGGCGTCGGCGCCGCGGAGCTCGCGGCGGAGGGGCGCGTGGTGTACCTGATCGACGTGGCGCTCACGCCGCTGGGGCTGTGCGTGGCGATCGCCAGCATGGGCCGGGCCTGGGCGGCGCTCCTGATCCTGCCGCTGTTCGGCCTGCTGCGCTGGTTCTCCAAAGAGCGCCGCGCGCGCCTGGAGCAGCTGATCGAGCTGAACGACGCCTACCGCGGCACCGCGCTGCTGCTCGGCGACGTGGTCGAGGCCGACGACAGCTACACCGGCGAGCACTGCAAGGACGTGGTGGCGCTGGCGCTCGCGGTGGCGCGCGAGCTGGCGCTCGACCTCGAGCGCCAGCGCCTCGTCGAGTTCGGCGCGCTGCTCCACGACATCGGCAAGATCGCGGTGCCGAAGGAGATCGTCAACAAGCCCGGCAAGCTCGACCCGCGCGAGTGGGAGATCATCAAGACGCACACGGTCGAGGGCCAGCGCATGCTGGATCGCGTGGGCGGCTTCATGGGCAGCGTGGGCAAGGTGGTGCGCTGCCACCACGAGCGCTGGGACGGCGGCGGCTACCCCGACGGCCTGGCGGGCGAGCAGATCCCGCTGGAGGCGCGCATCATCTCCTGCTGCGACGCCTACAACGCGATGACCACCGACCGTCCCTACCGGCGCTCGATACCGGTGGCGCAGGCGCTGCGCGAGCTCGCCGCGCACGCGGGCACGCAGTTCGATCCGCGGGTGGTCGAGGCGCTGCGGCGCGTGGCCTCGGCGCAGCCGTTGGCTGTTGCAGACGCAAGCGGTCGACCGGCCAACCGGTAAAGACGCGGGCGTCCGCTGCCGATCCGCTCGACTGATGTCGGCGGCGCGCACAATCGAGCAGACCGGCGAGCTCGGCCGGCTCGGCCGCGAGCTGCTGGCGCGCACGGACGAGGTGGTGGAGGCGATGATGCGGCGCACGCGCGAGTCGGGCCGCCAGCTGGACGACGCCGTCGAGCAGCGCTTCGCCCAGGTGGGGGCGGTCTCCACGGTGGCGGTCGCGCGCTGGATGTCGGGCGAGGGGCCGCAGGCCGCGCGCGAAGTCGGCCAGGAGGCCTCCGCGGTCTTCGGCCAGCTCGCCTCGCAGCGCGCGGCGCCGCTCAACGAGGTCACCAAGCGCTGCCTGCGCTGGGGCGACGCCACGCGCGAGGTGCTGGAGGCGTGCGTGCGCGAGCTGGCGCTCGCGCCGGCGGTGCTCGAGCAGGCGCTGGCGATGCTGCAGCGCAGCCTCAACGTGACGCTGGTGCGCATGTGCGAGTCCTTCGAGTCCGAGCGCCAGAACGCGGATCGCGAGCTCGCCCACCGCCAGCGCGAGCTCGCCTTCCTCGCCACCCACGACACGCTCACCGGGCTGCCCAACCGCACGCTGGTGCTGGATCGCGTCGAGCAGCTGATGGTGCGCGCGCGGCGCGACCGGGCGCCGCTGGCCGCGCTGTTCGTCGACCTCGACAACTTCAAGGCGATCAACGACTCGCTCGGGCACGCCGCCGGCGACGAGCTGCTGCGCGCGGTGGCCGCGAGGCTCACCGCGGTGGTGCGCGAGAGCGACGCCGTCGGCCGCCTCGGCGGCGACGAGTTCGTCGTGATCGTCAGCGAGCTGTCGTTCGCCTCCGGCCCCGAGCTGATCGCCCAGCGCGTGCTGGAAGCGCTCGACCAGCCGTTCCGCATCGACGGCTTCGCGCAGAGCGCCTTGCAGGTGACCGCGAGCATCGGCATCGCCGCCGGCGAGCGCGAGTCCGCCGACGAGCTGCTGCGCGACGCCGACGTGGCCATGTACCGGGCCAAGTGGGACGGGCGCCATCGCTACGTGGTGTTCCAGTCGGGCATGCAGACGGCGGTGCAGACGCGCATGGAACTGGAGATGGACCTGCGCGCGGCGCTCGAGGGCGCCGAGTTCTTCCTCGTCTACCAGCCCACCTTCGACCTGCACGAGATGCGCCCCACCGGGATGGAGGCGCTGATCCGCTGGAACAGCCCCAGCCGCGGCGTGGTGGCGCCGAACGAGTTCGTGCCGCTGCTGGAGGACACCGGGCTGATCGTGGAGGTCGGCAGATGGGTGCTGCAGGAGGCCTGCCGCCAGTGCACGCGCTGGCGCGAGCTCGGCTTCGCGATCGGGGTCGCGGTCAACGTGTCGGCACGGCAACTCGACGACGGCGGCCTGGTGGACGACGTCGAGCGCACGCTCGCCGAAAGCGGCCTGGAGGCCGGGGCGCTCACGATCGAGATCACCGAGACCGCGCTGATGCGCGACCTCGAGCAGGCGCAGGCGCGCCTCAGCGCGATCAAGCGGCTGGGCGTGCGCATCGCGATCGACGACTTCGGCACGGGCTACTCCTCGATGGCGCACCTGCAGCGGCTGTGCGTGGACGCGCTCAAGATCGACCGCTCGTTCATCACCCAGATGACCCACAACCACGAGGGCGAGACGATCATCCGCACGCTCGTGCAGCTCGGCAAGGCGCTCGCGATCGAGACGTTCGCGGAGGGCATCGAGCAGGCGCACGAGCTCGACCTGCTGCGCGGCGAGCGCTGCGACAGCGGCCAGGGCTTCCTGTTCGCGCGCCCGCTCGCCGCCGGGGACACCGCCCGCTTCCTGCGCGAGTGGACCGCGGAGCGGGCGCTGGCCGAGTCGTAGACGACCGCTGACACTAGTCTGCGACTGCCGTACCCTTGCCACAGCCTGACCGGCTCGAACGCCCCGCTGTGGTTGGTAGCCGACGGGGGCGCGGAGCCGCGCCGGCGAGATCATGGCGCGAGGTTTTCCCTGAGTAGGTTGCAGCGCCCTCGCGTACATGCGGTGGGGACCCGGAGCTTGTCGAGCCGGGTCCTCGTCGTGCGCCGGCTCGGACCCGCCGTGAGCGCCGCCTCGTGGACCGGCTCGGGCCAGCCGTGCGCGCCGCCGTGACCGGCTCGGGCCTGCCGTGCGCCGTGACCGGCTCGGGCCGGGCTCGCGCCGACGGGGGCGCCTCAGCCCCTAAGATCTGCATCGGCTGCGGCGGTAGCTCAGTTGGCAGAGCGCAAGCTTCCCAAGCTTGAGGTCGCGGGTTCGAGGCCCGTTCGCCGCTTGCGGGCCGCGCCCTGTCTAACCTTGGGGCTCGTGAGAAGGCGCATCCTGCCGATCCTCGCCACGCTGGCCGGGGCGTGCGTGGTCGGGCTGCTGATCTACGGCGTGTCGGCGCAGTCGGCCAACCGCACGCTCGACGAACTGCTCGCGCGCGGCGAGCGGCCCGCGGCGCCCGCGGCGGCACGCGAGCTGCCGCTGCTGGGCGCCGGCGCGCGCAGCTCGAGCCTGGGCGCCGCCGCGCAGCGCTCGCTGGCGTCGCTGCACGGCGAGGTGGTGCTGCTGAACTTCTGGGCGTCGTGGTGCGTGCCGTGCCAGGCGGAGGCGCCGCTGCTGGAGCGCGCGCAGCCGCAGCTCGAACGTCACGACGCGACCGTGCTGGGCGTGACCTACGAGGACGCCTCGCCCGACTCCGAGGCGTTCGTGCGCCGCTTTCACATCACCTACCCCTCGTTGCGCGACGCCACCGGCGAATTCGCGCGCTCCTACGGCACGCGGCAGGTGCCGGAGAGCTTCCTGATCGACCGCGACGGCAGGGTGGTGGCGATCTCGCGCGGCGAGATCGCGGCGCCGTTCGTGCGCGCTGCGCTGAAGCTGGCGGAGCGCACGTGAGGGCCCCGCTGCGCGCCGCCACGACCGCGGCGACGGCCCTCGGGCTCTCGCTGGCCGGCCCGGCCCTGGCTTGCGCCCTGCTGGCGTGCGGGCTGCTGGCCTGCTGGTCGCCGCCGGCGCTCGCCGGCGCCGCGCAGCCGCCGCATCCCGCCGCGGCGCGCGCCTCGCGCCCCGCGATCGAACGCCAGGTGATGTGCGTGACCTGCAAGATCCCGCTGCAGGTGGCGGAGTCGCCGCAGGCCGACCTCGAGCGCGAATACATCCAGAGCCTGATCGACCGGGGCGAGGACGAAGCCGAAGTGAAGCGCGCGCTGGTGGCGCAGTACGGGCCCGCCGTGCTGGCGCTGCCGAGCGCGCACGGCTTCGACCTGGCGGCCTACCTGGTGCCGGTCGCGGTGGTGCTCGGCCTGCTCGCGACCGTGCTGGCGCTGCTGCCCGGCTGGCGCCGGCGGGGCCGCGCGCGGGCCGCCGGCGGCCCGGCGCCGCAGCCGCTGGCCCCCGAGGACGCCGCCAGGCTGGAGTCGGACCTGGCGCGCTTCGACTGAGCGGCGCGCTCCGCGCGAACCCCTACATCGCCTCCGGCGCGCTCACGCCGAGCAGCCGCAGGCAGGTCGCGATCGTGCGCTTGGCGGCTACGCAGAGGGCCAGGCGCCGCGACTCCACCAGCTCCTGCTCCACGCCCACGACCTGGCAGTCGCGGTAGAACGCGGTGAAGGTCTGCGCCAGCGAGAGCACGTACGCGAGCAGGCGGTGCGGCGCGCGGCGCGCGGCCGCCTCGGCGAGCTCCGCGGGGAACGCCAGCAGCTGCTCGATCAGCGCGCGCTCGGCGGGCTCGAGCGGGGCCGGCGGGGCCGCGCCGGCAGGCCCTGCGGCGGCGCCGTGCGGCGCTTGCAGCGCTTCCAGCGCCTGGGTGGCGGCGCGCACGCGCGCCTCGCCGGCCTTGGTGAGGATCGAGGCGATGCGCGCGTGCGCGTACTGCACGTAGTAGACGTCGTTCTCGCTGGACTGCTCGCGCGCGCGGTCGAGGTCGAGCTCGACGGTGGTGTCGTGCGAGCGCGCCAGCAGGTACCAGCGCGCGGCGTCGACGCCGATCTCGGCGACGAGCTCGTCGAGCGTGACGAACTCCCCGGCGCGCTTGGACATCTGCGCGCGCTCGCCCGAGCTGACGAGGTGGACGAGCTGCATGATCAGCAGCTCGAGCTCGTCGGGGTCGCCGCCGAGCGCGGCGTAGGCGGCCTTCATGCGCGCCACGTAGCCGTGGTGGTCGGCGCCCCACACGTCGATCTGGCGCTGATAGCCGCGCTCGCGCTTGTCCTGGTGGTAGGCGATGTCGGGCGCGAAGTAGGTGTGCTCGCCGTTCGAGCGCACCAGCACGCGGTCCTTGTCGTCGCCGAAGTCGGTGCTGCGCAGCCACAGCGCGCCCTCGGCGCGGTAGGTGTGCCCGTGCTGCTCAAGCAGCGCGAGCGTGCGCTGCAGCGGGCTGGGGTCGCCTTCCAGCAGCGAGCTCTCGTAGAACACGCGGTCGAAGGCCTCGACGCCGAAGGCGGCCAGCGAGCGCATGATGTGCTGCATCGACAGCTCCACCGCGGCGCGCGCGAGCGCCCCCGCCTCGAGCTCGGCGGCGCCGGGCAGCTCGGCGGCGAGCTCGCCCACGTACTCGCCCCTGTAGCCGTCCTGCGGCACCGGTTCGGCCCGCGCGACCGCGCGGATCGACTCGGCCAGCTTGCGCACCTGCGAGCCGGCGTCGTTGACGTAGAACTCGCGCTGCACGGCATGCCCCTGCAGCGCCAGCATGCGCGCGAGCGAGTCGCCGTAGACGGCGTTGCGGGCATGCCCCACGTGCATCGGGCCGGTGGGGTTGGCGGACACGAATTCGACGAGCACGCGCTGCGGCGGTGCGGCCGAGCCGGCGCCGAAGCGCTCGCCGGCGGCCAGCACCGACCCCAGGGCGGCGAGCAGCCAGGCGTCCGAGACGAACAGGTTGAGGAAGCCCGGCCCGGCGACCTCGAAGCGCTCGACGCCCGCGCCCAGCCGCTCCTGCACGGCCGCGCCGAGCCGCTCGGCGAGCTCGCGCGGCGCCAGCCCCAGGCCGGGCGCGATCAGCAGCGCGGCGTTGGTGGAGTAGTCGCCGAACTCCGCCCGGCGCGGACGCTCGACGGCGAACGCGGCGGCGGCGGCGCCGGCGGCGCCGCCGAGCTGCGCGGCGGCGCCGGCGACGGCCTCGCGCAGGCGTTGCAGCGGGTCTCGGGGGGTTGGTTCCATGGTGTGCGGGGGAGAGCGGCAGGGCGCCCGCGGGGGGCCGGCCGGGCGCCCGCCTCCGGTCGGCGCCTGGGGCTTGCGATACTAGCTTTCGTGAACGACCAGGACCCAGGCGCCGAGCGCCACATAAACATCCATCTGTCCCCCGAGATCATGGGGGGCGTGTACGCCAACTTCGCCAACGTGAGCCACTCCGACTACGAGTTCACGGTGACCTTCGCGCGCGTGGACCACGAGGTGGAGGCCGAGGAGGTGCCGGGCGTGGTGGTATCGCGCGTGAACCTCTCGCCGCGCTTCATGCGCGAGCTGATCGACGCGATGGAGGACAACTACTCGAAGTGGCGCACGCGCGAGGGCATCAAGAACCTGCCGGAGTACGGCGGCTCAGAGGCGGGCGCCGACCCTGAGTAGGCGCGGCCGCCTGGTTGCACCGTGCGGCCCCGTGGAACGCGTGGCCGGGAGCGGTGTTCGTACCCTGCAAGGGTGAAGGTCGCGGTGATCTCCGACATACACGCCAACAGGCACGCGTTCGAGGCCACGCTGGAGGCGGTGGCGGCGAGCGACGCGAACGAGCTGTGGTGCCTGGGCGACCTGGTGGGATACGGCGCGGAGCCGGACGCGTGCGTGGAGCTGGCGCGCGAGCACGTGGCGGTGTGCCTGGCGGGCAACCACGACATGGCGGTCACCGGCGAGATCCCCATGAGCGAGTTCTCGCGCGGCGCGAGCCTGGCGGCGGAGTGGACGCGCGAGGTGATGGACCCCGAGAACGTGGAGTTCCTGCGCGGCCTGCAGCCGGCCGGCGAGGAGGGCAGCGTGGGCCTCTACCACGCGAGCCCGCGCGACCCTGTGTGGGAGTACGTGCTGTCGGCGCTGCTGGCGGAGCTGTGCCTGGACGCCCAGAGCCACCGCATCTGCCTGATCGGGCACTCGCACGTGGCGCTGTCGTTCGACCGCCGCGACGGCGAGCTGGCCACCGGCGAGCCGCGGCGCGAGCAGGCGCAGCTGGACGTGGCCCAGGGCGAGTGGCTGCTGAACCCCGGCAGCGTGGGCCAGCCCCGCGACGGCGACCCGCGGGCGTCGTGGCTGCTGCTCGACCTGGACGGCATGGCGGCCTCCTTCCATCGCGCCGACTACGACGTGGCGGGCGCGGCCGCGGCGATCCGCGCGGCGCGGCTGCCGGACTCGCTGGCGGAGCGGCTGGAGTACGGGCAGTGAGCGGCGCGGCGGGCGGGCGGGCGGCGCTGGCGGCGGTGCTGGGCGTGGCGGCGGCGCTGCTGGTGGCGTGCGGCGGCGCCTCCAGCGCGAAGCTGATCCCGGTGGCGGACGCGGGACCGTTGCAGAGCGACTTCGAAGCGGTGGCGCAGGACGCGGAATCGGGCAACGGCGAGTGCTCGCACACGGAAGCGGCGATCGCGAAGACCGAACGCGACTTCCAGGCGCTGCCGAGCAGCGTGGACGCGGGCCTGCGCGAACGGCTGGCCCAGGGCATCCGCAACCTGCACACGCGCGCGCTGGCGCTGTGCGCGCAGCCGCTCGTGCAGAGCGCCACGACCACGACCAAGACGACGACGCACACGAGCAGCGCGCCGAGCGCGCCGGCGACGACGACGCAGACGCAGACGCAGGCGCCGCCGGCGGAAACGCCCACCACCGGCGCGCCGCCGGCGAGCACCCCGCCGGGCGCGCCGAGCTCGCCCGGCGGCACGGCGGCGCCGCCGGGCGAAGCGCCCGGAGGGGCGGCTGGCGGCACCGGCGCGGGCGAAGAAGGCGAAGGGGCGACGCCGCCGGCCGGTCAGGAAGCGGAAAGATGAGCATCGGCGACATCGCCGGGCGCTACCGGCTGGAGGGCCGGCTCGGCTTCGGCGGCATGTCGACGGTGCACCTGGCGATGGACATGCGCCTGGAGCGCCAGGTGGCGGTGAAGCTGCTGGCGGAGCACCTGGCGGAGGACCCGGCGTTCGTGTCGCGCTTCCAGCGCGAGGCGCAGGCGGCGGCGCGGCTGGTGCACCCCAACGTGGTGCAGGTGTTCGACTCCGGTCGCGACGAGCGCACCGGGCAGTACTTCATCGTGATGGAGTACATCGAGGGGTCCTCGTGCGCGGAGATCCTGCGCGACGAAGGGTGGGTCGAGGTGCCGGAGGCGCTGTCGATCATCGAACAGGCGTGCGACGGCCTGTACTACGCGCACCGCCACGGGGTGGTGCACCGCGACGTGAAGCCGGGCAACCTGCTGCGCGCGCGCGAAGGCGAGGTGAAGCTGGCGGACTTCGGCATCGCCAAGGCGACGGAGCAGTCGAGCATCACGCAGGTGGGCTCGGTGCTGGGCACCGCCGCCTACCTGGCGCCGGAGCAGGCGCGCGGCGAGGAGGCGGGGCCGAGCGCGGACCTGTACGCGCTCGGCGTGGTGACCTACCAGCTGATCTCGGGGCGGCTGCCATATGAGGCGAGCTCGCTGACGGAGCTGGCGCTCAAGCAGCAGCAGGAGCAGCCGGCGAGGCTGGACACGCTGGTGGCGGCGGTGACGCCGGAGCTGGCCGAGGCGGTGGCGAGGGCGCTGGCGCTCGATCCGAGCGAACGCTACGCCTCGGCGCTGGAGATGCGCCAGGGCCTGAGCGACGGCGCGCGCGGCGTGGCGCCCCGGGAGCGCCGGGGCCGCATGCGCACGCGCCGCGCTGCGCCGGCCACGCAGGCCACCACGGTGCTCGCGCCGCAGCGGCGCGACGCTGCGACGCAGGCGGTGGCTCGGCGCCAGCCGCGCCGCGGCGCATCGCGCGCGGCGCCGGCGCGCGCGCAGGGCGCGCAGGCGCAGGCGCCGGCGCCGGCGCGCAGGCCGCGGCGCGCGAGCAGGCTGCTGCTGGCGCTGCTGGCGCTGCTGGCGCTGGCGGTGGCGATCGTGGCGGTGGTGATCGCGACGGCGCCGTCGCCGGCGAAGGTGGTGCTGCGCGACGTGGTGTACTCGGACGTGCAGCAGGCGTCCTCGGCGCTCAAGCAGCTCGTGTCGGAAAACACGCAGTAGCGGAACGAGCGCGCACGGCCGTGCTGGCTTCGATCCTGGACGTGACCGAACTGGTCCAGGACGCGGGCTACCCGCTGCTGTTCGTGCTGGTGATGAGCGAGTCGGGCGGGGTGCCGATCCCAGGCGAGACGGCGCTGATCGCGGCGGCGGTGCTGGCCAGCCAGGGCAAGCTGAGCATCGCGGCGGTGATCCCGCTGGCGGCGGCGGGCGCGATCGTGGGCGACAACGTCGGCTACGTGATCGGCCGCAAGGGCGGGCGCTGGCTGCTGGAACGCCCAGGCGCGTTCCGCCGCCAGCGCCAGGAGGTGCTGCGGGTGGGCGAGCCGTTCTTCGAAGCGCACGGGCCCAAGGCGGTGTTCTTCGGGCGCTTCGTGCTGGGGCTGCGCGTGTGGGCGTCGTGGCTGGCGGGCGCCACGCGCATGCACTGGCGCGCGTTCGTGCTGTGGAACGCGCTGGGCGGGATCAGCTGGGCGTGCGCGATCGGCCTGGTGGCCTACTTCCTGGGCCACTCGGCCGGGGGCGCGATCGAAGCGTTCGGCGTGTACGGCCTGGTGGCGGTGGCGATCGCGGTGCTCAGCACGCTGCTGGCGCACCGCCGCCACTCGCTGCGCGCAGCGCACAAGGACGGCGAGGCCCGCCGCCGGATCGATCCCGGCGGCGGGCCGGACGCCGAGGGCTAGGCGGTGGCCGAGCCGGCCACGTCGATGGCGACGCGGTGCGGTGCCCGCTCGGCGGGCTTGGGCACGCTCACCTCGAGCACGCCGTTCTCGATGCGCGCGCGGATCTGCTGCGGGTCCACGCCCTCGGGCAGCACCAGCGAGCGCGAGAAGCTGCCGCTGGCGCGCTCCACGCGGTGGTAGCCCTGCTTGCGCTCCTCCTCCTCGGAGCGGCGCTCGCCGGAGACCGTGAGCACGTTCTCCTCGAGCTCCACCTTGACGTCCTGCTCGCGCACGCCGGGGAGATCGGCGCGCAGCACGTAGCGGTCGCCCTCCTCCAGCAGGTCCATCGCCGGGATCCAGCGGCGCGACGGCGCGCCCTGGACCGAGCCGTTGCCGGCCTGGCTGTCGAAGAACGTGCCGAACAGGCGGTTCATCTCCTGCTGGATCGTCTGCAGCTCGCGCGCCGGCTCCCATCTGATCAGTGCCATTTTCGTTACCTCCACGAAGTTCTCGGTTGACCCTACAGCGCCATTATAAAATCTGAGCCGTTGTTTATCAAGTTTATTCATGGCGGCGTGCGCACGGCATGAGCTCGCGGCCCTGTGCCGTAGGGGCGCTGCGGCGGGAGCGCGCGGGCGGGCGAGGGGCGGCGGTTGCGCTGCGGCGGTCGCTGCACGGGCCGGCGGAGCGCAGCCGCCGACGCCGGGGGCGGTCGCGGCGCGGGGGCGCTCAGCAGGGGTGTCGCGCCGCGGGGGGGCGCTCAGCAGCGGTCGCGGCGCGGGGGCGCTCGGCAGCGGTCGCGGCGCGGGGGCGCTCAGCAGGGGTCGCGCCGCGGGGGGCGCTCAGCAGCCGCCGCAGGGGGCGATGCGCTCGAGCGTGTCGGCGATCGCGCTGAGCTCGCCCTCGCTGAAGTGCGAGAAGAACTGCTCGCGCATCACCGCCAGGTGCGTGCCGCGCGCTTCCTCCAGGCGCTCGCGCCCGCCGGCGGTGAGACAGGCATAGGCGCCGCGCGCGTCGTGTTCGCAGGAGCAGCGCTCCAGCAGGCCGTCGCGCTCGAGGCGGTCCACCAGGCGGGTGAGGCCGCTGCGCGACAGCTGCGCCTGCTCGGCCAGGTCGCACATGCGCATGCGCCCGCCGCTTGACTCGCCGAGGTGGCCGAGCACCTCATAGGAGCTCATCGGCAGCCCGTGCGCGCTCTCGAGCTCGGCGTCCAGGCGCTTGGCCAGGCAGCCGTGCGCCCGCAGCAGCCCGCGCCACGCGCGCAGCTCGCCCAACGTGAGCGCTTCCTGCTCCCCGGTTGCGATCTTGACTGCGGTGACGGTCGACATGGCGCTGTCCGGTGGTGCCTGCTGCGTGCCTCCTGCACCTCCGAACATAGCAGCGGAGGGCCGCTGTGAACGCAGCGTTGCTGTCAGGCAACCGGCGCCGGCGCCGGCGCGGCGGGCTCCACGCCCATCGCGGCGATCGCCGCAGGCGGCCCCGGGCGGGTGGCGCGCCACGCCCACAGCATCATCAGCGGCTGCAACGGCAGCCGCGCGTACAGCGCCCAGCGGGGGACGCGCGGGAAGCTCTCGGGCGCGCGCGCCATGTGCAGGTTGGCTGGAAACACGGCCGCCAGCAGCGTGATCAGGCCGAAGCCGGAAAGGCGCCGCGTGGCGGGCACCAACACCCCTACGCCGCCGGCGATCTCGGCCACGCCGCTGAGCTGCACCGCCAGCGTCGCGCGCGGGCGCAGCGCCGGCGGCACGATCCGCTCGTAGGCGCGGGGCATGAGGAAGTGGTTGACGCCGGCGGCGAGGAAGAAGCTCCCCAGCAGCCGCCGCGAAAGGCCCCTGCCACCGGCTCGTCGCTGGTCCTCCGCCATGCCGCTCCCTTCTTGCCGCCACGCACGCCGCCCCGACGGCCGGAAGGCCGTCCACATAACACAGAATCTAGCGAGCGTCGATCAGCGAGCGCCCCGTCATCTGCGCGGGCTGGGCGATCCCCAGCGCCTCCAGCACGGTCGGCGCCACGTCCGCCAGGATGCCGCCCCGCTCGCGCAGGCGCACGCCGGCGCAGGTCACGATCAGCGGCACGGGGTTGAGCGAGTGCGCGGTGTTGGGGCTGCCGTCCGGCTCCAGCATGTGGTCGGAGTTGCCGTGGTCGGCGGTGATCACGCACACGCCGCCGCGCTCGTGCACCGCGCCCACCACCTCGCCCAGGCACGCGTCCACCGTCTCCACCGCCGCCACCGCCGCCGCGATCACGCCGGTGTGGCCGACCATGTCGGCGTTGGCGAAGTTGATGATGGCGAACCGAAACGGCTCTCCCCCGCCGGCGCCCTCGCGCCACGCCGCCACGAACGCCGCCGCCGCCTCGCGCGCGCTCATCTGCGGCTTGTGGTCGTAGGTGGGCACGTCGCGCGCCGAGGGCACCAGCTCGCGCCGCTCCCCGCGCATCGGCCGCTCCTCGCCGCCGTTGAAGAAGTACGTCACGTGCGCGTACTTCTCGGTCTCCGCCACGTGCAGCTGCGCCGCGCCGGCCGCCTCCAGCGTCTCCGCCAGCGTGCCCTGCGGGTGCTCCGGCGAGAACACCACCGGATACGGCCAGCCCTCCTCGTAGCGGGTCAGGGTGGTGTAGCGCGACACCGGCGGCGCGCCCCCGCGCGCGACCTCGGCAAAGCCCGGCTCCGCCAGCGCGCGCGTGATCTGGCGCATGCGGTCGGGGCGGAAGTTGAACGCGATCACGCTGTCGCCGGGGCGGATGCGGGCCTCGGCGCCGACCAGCGTGGGCTCGATGAACTCGTCGGTCTCGCCGCGGCGGTAGGCGTCCTGCACCGCCTGCTCGCCGCTGGGCGCGCGGTGCGGCGCCTGCCCGTGCACCAGCATGTCGTAGGCGCGCTGCGTGCGCTCCCAGCGCCTGTCGCGGTCCATCGCCCAGTAGCGCCCCACCACCGAGCCCACGCGCGCGCCGGCGGTGCCGTCGAGCTCGCGCAGGTAGCCGGCGCCGGCGTGCGGCAGCGTGTCGCGCCCGTCGGTGAAGGCGTGCACCACCAGGTCTCCCACGGCGAGCTCGCGGCCCAGCGCGACCAGCGCGCGCAGGTGCGCGATCGAGGAGTGCACGCCGCCGTCGGAGACCAGGCCGATCAGGTGCACCCGCCCGGCCCCCGCGAAGGCCGCCCGCAGCGCCTCGTTCTGCGCCAGCGAGCCGTCGGCCACGGCGTCGTCGATGCGCACCAGGTCCTGGCGCACCACCGCGCCGGCGCCCAGGTTGAGGTGCCCCACCTCGCTGTTGCCCATCTGCCCCTCCGGCAGCCCCACCGCGCGCCCGCTGGCCTGCAGCGAGGTGTGCGGGTAGGCCGCCCACAGCTCGTCGAACACCGGCGTGCGCGCCAGCGAGATGGCGTTGCCGGGGCCCGGCTCGGCCAGCCCCCAGCCGTCGAGCACCACCAGGCACGCGCACGAAGCCGGCAGCGCAGCGGGGCCCGGCGGCAGCGGCGATTCGCGGCGCGGCGGGGGCGCGGCGGGGCCGGGCGGCGGCGGCGCGCCCATCAGGCGGCGGCCGCGGCGGCGGCGGCGATGCGGGCGAAGGACTCGGCCTCGAGCGAGGCGCCGCCGACGAGCGCGCCGTCGACGTCCTCCAGCGCCAGCAGCTCGGCGGCGTTCTCGGGCTTGACCGAGCCGCCGTAGAGGATGCGCACGCGCCCGGCGGCCTGCCGGTCGCGGTCGGCCACCAGCGCGCGGATGAACGCGATCGCCTCCTGCGCCTGCTCGGGCTCGGCCACGCGCCCGGTGCCGATCGCCCAGATCGGCTCGTAGGCGATCACCACCTCGGCCAGGCGCCCTGCGTCCACGCCGGCGAGGTCCTCGCGCACCTGCCCTCGCAGCTTGCGCTCCATCTCGCCGTTGTCGCGCTCCTCCTCGCTCTCGCCCACGCACAGGATCGGGACGAGACCGGCGGCCAGCGCCGCCGGCACCTTCAGCGCGAGCGCGCGGTCGGACTCGCCGAACAGCTCGCGCCGCTCGGAGTGGCCCAGCACCACGCCGCGCACGTCCAGCTCGGTGAGCATCGGCGCGGACACCTCTCCGGTGTAGGCGCCCTCCGGCTCGTGGTGCATGTTCTGCGCGTACACCTCCACGCGTGAGCCGCGCGCGCTGTCCACCATCGCCTGCAGGTCCGTGAACGGCACGCAGATCGCCAGGTCCACCCCGTCCAGCGCGGACACGCGCGGCAGCAGCCCCTGGATCAGCTCCTCGGCCTGCTCCTGCGTCTTGTGCATCTTCCAGTTGCCCGCCACCAGCGGCGTGCGCGCGGCGTCCGTCAAAGGGGCACTCCCGCGCCTTCCAGCGCCGCCACCCCCGGCAGCACCGCGCCCTCCACCAGCTCCAGCGTGGCGCCGCCGCCGGTGGAGAGGTGGTCGACGGAGTGCTCCAGGCCGAAATGCGCGAGCGCGGCTGCGGAGTCGCCGCCGCCGACCACCGTCAGGCCCGGCGCGTTCGCCACCGCCTGCGCGATCGCGCGCGTGCCGGCTGCGAACGGCTCGAGCTCGAACGCCCCCATCGGGCCGTTCCAGAAGACCGTGCCGGCGCGCGCGATCTCGGCGCAGTAGCGGGAGACCGTCTCGGGCCCGATGTCGAGGCCCATCCAACCGGCCGGCACCTCCACGCCGGCCAGCACGCGGTGCGCGGCGTCGTCGGCGAGGCGATCGCCGATCACGAGGTCGCTGGGCACCAGCAGGCGCGCGCGGCCGGGCTGCGGCGCGTGGGTGTCGCTGGCGCGCGCCAGCAGCCCGCGGGCGTGCTCGGCGTCCTCGTCCTCGCACAGCGACTCGCCCACTTTATGGCCCTGGGCGCACAGGAACGGGAAGCACATGGCGCCGCCGATCATCACCACGTCGGCGATCTGCAGGAAGCGGTCGATCACGCCGATCTTGTCCGCCACCTTGGCGCCGCCGACGATCGCCACCAGCGGCTTGGCGGGGTGCTCGAGGATGCCCGTGAGCGTGCGCACCTCGCGTTCCAGCAGGCGGCCTGCGGCGCTCGGCAGCAGGTGCGCCACGCCCTCGGTGCTGGCGTGCGCGCGGTGCGCCGCGCCGAAGGCGTCGTTGACGTACAGCTCGGCGAGCTCCGCCAGCGCCGCCGCCAGCGCCGGGTCGTTGTCGGTCTCGCCCGGCTCGAAGCGCACGTTCTCCAGCAGCAGCAGCTCGCCGTCGCCGAGCGCCTCGGCCAGCGCCTTGACCTGCTCGCCCACCACCGCCGGCGCCAGCCGCACGGGCGCTCCGGTCAGCTCGCGCAGCCGCGCCGCCACCGGCGCCATCGACAGCTCCGGCACCACCTCGCCGTGGGGCCGGCCGAGGTGCGACACCAGCACCAGCCGCGCGCCGCGCGCGCGCAGCTCTTCGATCGTCTGCAGCGCCGCCACGATGCGCGTGTCGTCGCCGACCGCGACGGCGCCGCCGGCGTCGTGCACGAGCGGCACGTTGAAGTCGACGCGGACGAGCACCCGCCTGCCCTGCACGTCCAGCTCGTCAATGCTCCTCATCGACCGCACTCCCATCTGTCGCGCTCCGTCACGATCGTCGCCCACCTGCCCGCTCACGCCGCCGGCGGACGGCTGGGACGGCGTCAGTCAACCTACAGGACCTTTCGCGTGAGGTCCACGAGCCGGTTGGAGTAGCCCCACTCGTTGTCGTACCAGGCGATCACCTTCAGCATCGTGTCGTCGATCACCGCGGTGAGCTGGGAGTCCACGATCGCGGAGTACGGCGAGGAGACGATGTCGGTGGACACGATCGGGTCCTCGGTGTAGGCCAGGATGCCCGCCAGCGGCCCGCTCTCGCTGGCGGCGCGCAGCGCCGCGTTGACCTCCTCCACGCTGGTCTGACGCGCGCACTCCACGGTCAGGTCGACGACCGAGCCGGTGGGCACCGGCGCGCGCACCGCCATGCCGTGCAGCCTGCCCTGCAGCTCCGGGATCACCAGGCCGATCGCCTTGGCGGCGCCGGTGGAGGCCGGGATCAGGTTGATCGCGGCGGCGCGCGCGCGGCGCAGGTCCTTGTGCGGCATGTCCTGCAGGCGCTGGTCGGCGGTGTAGGCGTGGATCGTGGTCATCAGCCCGTGCGCGATGCCGACGGCGTCGTTGACCACCTTCGCCACCGGCGCCAGGCAGTTGGTGGTGCAGGAGGCGTTGGAGATGATCTGGTGGCGCTCGCGGTCGTAGGCCTCGTCGAAGTTCACGCCCAGCACGACGGTCGCGTCGGGGTCGGTGGCGGGCGCCGAGACGATCACCTTCTTGGCGCCGCCGGCGAGGTGCTTGGCGGCGTTCTCGCGGTCGTGGAAGCGGCCCGTGGACTCGATCACCACGTCCACCCCCAGCTCGCCCCACGGCAGCGCGCCGGGGTCGGCCTCGGCCAGCACCTGCAGCTCGGCGCCGTCGACCGCGATCGACTCGCCGCGCAGCTCCACCTCGCCGGGGAACGGCCCCAGCACGGAGTCGTACTTGAGCAGGTGCGCCAGCGTGCGCGCGTCGGTGAGGTCGTTCACCGCCACCCACTCGATCTCGCCCCGCAGCTCCTCGCTGCGTGCCGCGGCGGCGCGGAATGCGTTCCGGCCGATGCGGCCGAACCCGTTGATGCCCACGCGTACCGCCATGCAACTGCCTCCTGAGTGGAAATGAACGACGCCGGACACATGGGTCGAGCCCATCGTCCGGCCCGGCCGGCAGGAGGCTATCAGCGCCTCGTCGGCGCCTGCAGGGGTGGATCTACCGAGCGCGCATCCGGGAATCGCCGCCGTGCTCCCGCGGCGCCGGCCCGCCTCGGCCGCGCGCCGGCGCGCCGCTCAGCCGTCGGGGGCGCGGTCGATGTCGCGGTGGGCGACCGTCACGTCGAGCTCGTCCCGGTCGCCATAGCGCTGCGCCAGGTGCTCGGCGATCGCCACCGAGCGGTGGCGCCCGCCGGTGCAGCCGATCGCCACCACCAGGTGCGCCTTGCCCTCCGCGACGTACTCGGGCAGCAGGAAGTCGAGCAGCGCCTCCAGGCGCTCGTACAGCTGCTGCAGGCGGCCGTCGCGGGCGATGAACTCGACCACGCGCGCGTCCAGGCCGGTCAGCTCGCGCAGCTCCGGCTCGTAGTGCGGGTTGGCGAGGAAGCGCACGTCGAGCGCCACGTCCTCCTCGCGCGGCGGCCCGTGCTTGAAGCCGAAGCTCATGAACGTGACCGACAGCCGGCCCGCCGCCTGGCGCGGCAGCAGCTCCTCGATGATGCGCTCGCGCAGCATCGCCGCGGACATGCCGGTGGTGTCGATCACCAGCTCGGCGCGCCCGCGCAGCGGCTCCAGCAGCGCGCGCTCGGCGGCCACGCCGGCGGCCACGCTGCCCTGCGGCGCCAGCGGGTGGCGGCGCCGGGTCTCCTTGTAGCGCGTCACGAGCGTCTGCTCGGAGGCGTGCAGGAACAGCAGGTGGTGGGTCACGCCGAGCCTGTCGAGGTCGTCCAGCACGGCCTGCAGCGCCTCGAAGTAGACGCCGCCGCGCACGTCCGAGACGACCGCCGCGCGCTGCACCTTCGAGCCCTCGTGCACGAACAGCTCCATCAGCGAGCGGATCATCTCCGGCGGCAGGTTGTCGACGCAGAAGTAGCCCGCGTCCTCGAACACGTTCATGGCGGTCGACTTGCCAGCCCCCGAGAAGCCCGTGATCACCACCAGGTCCTGCAGCTGCGAGGGGATCACCGGGGCGGCGCGCTCGGCGCCGGACGCTCGCAGCGGAGGCGTGGGCTCGAGCACGGCCATCTCTTTCATTCTGCCCACACGCGCGGACGAGCGGTGAAGTTCCCGCGAACGGCCTCTCGCGGCGCAGGCCGCCTCGGCCGGACCCCGCTCGGCCCGCCCGCCCTGCGCCCGGCTCAGCCTGCCCTGTGCAGGTAGGCGTGCAGGTCCCTGCCGACCTTGGCCGGCAGCCCCGGCACCGACTGGAGCTCCTCGCCGGTGGCCGCCAGCACGGCCTCGGGCGAGCCGAAGTGGGTGAGCAGCGCGCGCTTGCGCTGCGGCCCGACCCCCGGCAGGCCGTCGAGCAGCGAGCTGGTCATCGCGCGGTCGCGCCGGCCGCGGTGGTGGGTGATGGCGAAGCGGTGGGCCTCGTCGCGCACGCGCTGCAGCAGCTGCAGCGCGGGCGTGGAGCGCTCGAGCGCCAGCGGCGCGGCGCGACCCGGCACGAAGACCTCCTCGATGCGCTTGGCCAGCGAGATCACGGCCACGCCGCGCTCGCGAAAACCGCGCAGCGGCCCCAGGCCGGCGGCGAGCTGGCCCTTGCCGCCGTCGATCACGACCAGGTTGGGCAGCGCGGCGAAGCTGGCGTCGTAGGAGCTGTCGTGCGGCGAGAAGTCGGCCTGGCGCTCCCACTGCGCGAAGCGGCGGCCCAGCACCTCCGCCATCGCGGCGAAGTCGTCGGACTGGCCGTCGGCGAGCGAGCGGATCCTGAAGCGCCGGTAGTCGGACTTCTTGGGCGCGCCGCCCTCGAACACCACCATCGAGGCGACCGTCTGCGTGCCGCCGAGATGGGAGATGTCGAAGCACTCGATGCGGATCGGCGGCGCGTCCAGCGCGAGCGCCTGCTGCAGCCCTTCGAGCGCCTCCACGCGGGATTGGCGGCGGCGCTCGGCGCGGAGCTTCTCCTGGTCGAGCGCGAGCAGCGCGTTGCGCTCGGCCAGCTCGAGGATGCGGCGCTTCTCGCCGCGCTCGGCGGCGCGCAGCTCCACCGGGCCGCCGCGGCGGCGCGAGAGCGCGTCGGCCAGCGCCTGCCCGGCGCCCGCGCCGCGCTGCACCACCAGCAGCGAGGGGATCGCGGTGTGGCCGCCGTAGTACTGCAGCATGAACTCCTCCACCACCTCCGGCGCCTCGCGCTCGGTCTCGTTGGAGAGGTAGAAGGACTGGCGGTCCGAGAGCACGCCGTCGCGCACCTGGAAGACCTGCGCGTTTGCCTCGCGCCCGTCCACCGCCACCGCCACCGCGTCGAAGGTGCCGACCGCCTCGGCGGTCACGCGCCGGCGCTCCAGCAGCGAGCGCACCGCCTGCAGGCGGTTGCGCTCGAGCGTGGCCTGCTCGAACTCCTCGGCCGCCGCGGCCGCCTGCATGCGCTCCCGCAGCTCGCGCTCGATCGCGGAGAAGCGTCCCGACAGGAAGTCGACCACGCCGTCGATGCTGGCGCGGTAGTCCTGCTCGGAGACGTAGCCCACGCACGGCGCCTCGCAGCGCTTGATGTAGTAGTCCAGGCAGGGGCTGCCGCTGCGCCGTCCCGGCTCCGGACCCGTGCAGGAGCGGAACATGAACACCTTCGCCAGCACCTCCAGCGTGGCGCGCACGCGCTTGGCGTTGGAGTAGGGCCCGAAGTACATGCGGCCGGCGCGGTGGCGCTCGCGCGTGAAGTACACGCGCGGGAACTCCTCGTCGAGCGAGATCGCGATGAACGGGTAGGACTTGTCGTCGCGCAGGCGGATGTTGAAGCGCGGGCGATACTGCTTGATGAAGCTCTGCTCGGCCAGCAGCGCGTCGGCCTCCGAGGCGACCACCACGCACTCGACGCTGTCCACGCCGGCCACCATCTCCGCGTGGCCGGGGCTCGAGGGCAGCTGTGCCTTGGCGAAGTGCGAGGCGACGCGCTTGCGCACCGACTTGGCCTTGCCCACGTAGATCACGCGCCCTGCGCGATCGCGGAACAGGTACACGCCCGGCTGGTCGGGCAGCGCGCGCCGCTGCTCGGCCAGCGTGGCGCGCGCGTCGGCGCCACCCTGCGGTGCGGTGCCGCGGGCGCTCGCGGTGCTGGTGTCGCCGGCCATCGGCCACCGAGGATAGGCCGCTCAGTAGGAGCGCCAGTGGCGGTAGACCGCCAGCAGCGAGTACACCGCGGCGGCCGCCAGCGCGAACCACAGCACCTCGCCGAAGCCGTCCCAGCGGTGCGCCTGCACGAGCTCGCCGCCGCTCACCTGCAGCACGTACCACATGCGCGAGCGCACCGCCCACAGGAAGAAGGCAAGCGCCACCGCGAAGTACAGCAGCCCGCGGTAGCGCTCGCCGAGGCTGAACAGCGCGATGTGGTGTTCGCGGTACATGCGCAGGCCCAGGTAGCCGAAGCCCACCCCGAACGCCACCCACAGCGCCGCTTCGAACGTGCCCGCGGCGGTGCCGCCGCCGGGGACGAAGTAGACCGCGGCGGCGATCACGAGCACGATCGCGACGTTGCGGGCGTTCTTCAGGCCGTCGCTCATGCCGCTGAGGTTAGCCAGCGCGCTCCTCGCGCCGGCCGCTCTGCTCGCGCCGGCCGCTCTCAGTCGACCAGCGCCTCCAGCCGCGCGTAGGCGGCCTCGACCGCGCGGGTGGCGGCGGTGTGACGGGCTTCGGACTTGGCGGACTCGTAGCGGGTGGCCCAGGCGGCGGGGTCGGCGAGCTCGCCTTCCAGCGCGCGCAGCGCGCGCTCGGCCTCTTCCACCTCCCGCTCGGCCTTCTGCTGGGCGCTGAGGCGGTTCTTCGAGGGGCCCTTGGCCCTGGGCTTGGCCTTCGCCCTGGCTTCGCGCGCGCTCTGCACCGCCGCCTCCGCGCCGTCGCGCGCCGCGCCGGCGGGCAGCGTGGCGGCGCCCGCGCCGTTGCCGCCCGCGCTCGACCCGGACGCGGCGCGCGGCGCGGCGGGCCTCCCGGCGGTGGACCGGGCCACGACGGCGCCGGCGGGGCGGCCCGACGCCGCGCCGGCGGCACGGCGCTCGTCGCGCACGCGCACGTACTCGGGCCAGCCGCCCACGTAGCTGTGCAGCGCGCCGTCCTCGACCGCCACGGTGCGCGTGCCGACCGCGTCCAGCAGCGCGCGATCGTGCGAGACCAGCAGGATCGCGCCGGGGAAGGAGCGCAGCGCGTCCTCGAGCGCCTCGCGGCTCTCGATGTCGAGGTGGTTGGTGGGCTCGTCGAGGATCAGCACGTTGGCCTTCGACTGCACCAGCACCGCCAGCGACAGCCGCCGGCGCTCCCCGCCGGACAGCCCCTTCAGCGGCTTCTCTGCGTCCTCGCCGGAGAACAGGAAGCGGCCCAGCAGCGCGCGCGCCTTGCCCGGCGTGAGGCCGGTGGCGTGCTGCGCGGTCTCGAGCACGCTGGGATTCGGGTTCCCGCCGGCGGCGCCGCCCCCCGCGATCGCGTCGAGCTCCTCGGCGTGCTGGGAGAGATAGCCCACCTTGACGTTGTGGCCGGTGGCGAGCTTGCCGGCCGCCAGCGCCCGACGCCCCGCGAGCGTCTCGATCAGCGTGGTCTTGCCGGCGCCGTTGGGCCCCACCAGCGAGACGTGCTCGCCGCGCTCGAGCCACAGCTCGGCGTGCTCGAGCAGGATCAGAGCCCCACCTGCGCCGCCCGCACCGCCCCCACCCCCGTCGGCGGCGCCGCCGACCTCGACGCGGCCGTCGAGCAGCTCGAAGATCACGCGACCGGAGCGCTCGGGCTTGGCGAAGTCGAACGCCAGCCCCTTCGCCTCCGCGGGGTCGCGCTCGATGCGCTCCATCCTGGCGAGCTTCTTCACGCGCGACTGCGCCTGTTTCGCCTTGGTGGCCTTGTAGCGGAAGCGCTCGATGAAGCGCTCCATGCGCGCTATCTCGGCCTGCTGCTTGTCGATCGCCTTGCCCAGCGCGAGCTCTTTGGCGGCCTGCTCGCGCCGCCACCGGTGCCAGCTGCCGGCGAAGAAGCGCGAGGACGAAGGCCCGCCCGCCCGCGGCACGTACAGCTCGAGCACCGCTGTGCCGACCGCCTCCAGGAACCAGCGGTCGTGCGCCACCAGCAGCACCGCCGCGTCCAGCTCCACCAGCGTGCGCTCGAGCCACTCCAGCGACTCCACGTCGAGATGGTTGGTGGGCTCGTCCAGCAGCAGCACGTCGGCGCCGGTGGCGAGCGCGCGCGCCAGCGAGGCGCGCGTGAGCTGCCCGCCGGAGAAGGTGTCCAGCGGGCGGCCCAGGTCGGCCTCGCCGAAGCCGAGCCCGTGCGCCATCGCGTCGGCGCGGGTGCGCCACAGGTAGCCGCCGCGCGCCTCCAGCCGCGCCTGCGCGGCGGCATAGCGCGACAGCGTCTGCTCGTCGCTCGAGCCCTCCGCCATGATCGTCTCCAGCCGCGCCAGCTCGGCCTCGATCGCGAGCTCCTCCGCGCAGCCCGACAGCAGGTAATCGCGCAGCGCCAGCTCGCGCTCGCGGGGCGGGCGCTGGTCGTGCAGCGCGATGCGCACGCCCTTGCTCACGCTCAGCTCGCCGCCGTCGATCGAGGTCTCGCCGACGAGCATGCGCAGCAGCGTGGTCTTGCCGGCGCCGTTGCGCCCGGCGATCGTCAGCCGTTCGCGGCGCTCGAGCTTGAACGACACGCCGGCGAGCAGCGGCCGCCCGGCCACGTCCTTGCGCAGGTCCGATGCGATCAACAGGGCCATCGGCAGCTGATGGTAGGGCGCCGCCGGCGCAGCCTCGAACCTCCGCCCCGGCGCACGCGGGCCGCCGTGGGCGCCGCCCGCGCCGCGGGCACCGCCGCGAGCTTCCGGCGCGGCCGTGAGGTAGCATCAGCACCGATGCGCACACGACTGCTCGCCACCGCGCTCTCGCTCGCGCTGGTCGCCGCGCTGGCGCTGGCGCCCGCGGCCGGCGCCTACAACGACGGGCGCGGCTTCTACGGCGGCACCAACGACAAGGTCGTCACCAACACGGGCTTCATCCTGATCATCTTCTTCCCCGTGTTCATCTTCACGATGAGCATGGTCCAGCGCCAGCTGGAAAGGCGCAAGGACGCGCGCAAAGCGGCGGCCAAGGCGCTGATGAGCAATGGCCACATGCGCGGCGGCTGGTAACAGCGACGCCGCCGCTACGCGGCGAGGCGATGAGCGGCGAGCCTGACGCCGTTCGCTACGAGCGCCGCGGCGCGGCGGCGCTGATCACGATCGACCGCCAGCACCGCCGCAACGCGGTGGACGGCGAGACGGCGGCGGCGCTGCACGAGGCCTACCTGCGCTTCGAGGCCGACGAGGACGCCCGCGTGCTGGTGCTCAGCGGCGCCGGCGGCGTGTCCTTCTGCGCGGGCGCCGACCTGAAGGCGACCGAGACGATGGCTGGGCGGCTGATGAACCCCGAGGGTCCGATGGGCTTCACCCGCCTGACCGCGTCCAAGCCCACGATCGCCGCGATCAGCGGCTTCTGCCTGGCGGGGGGCCTGGAGATCGCGCTGTGGTGCGACCTGCGCATCGCCACCGAGGACTCCAGGCTGGGCTACCCCGAGCGCCGCTGGGGCGTGCCGCTGATCGACGGCGGCACCCAGCGGCTGCCGCGCATCGTGGGGCTCGGCCGCGCGCTCGAGTTGATCCTCACCGGGCGCATAATCGACGCGGGCGAGGCGCTGGCGATGGGCCTCGTCACCGAGATCGTGCCGGCCGGAGCGCACCTGGAGCGCGCGCTGGCGCTGGCGGAGGGCCTCGCGCGCTTCCCGCAGCGCACGATGCTGGCCGATCGCCGCGCGGCGATCGAAGGCTTCGGCCTGCCGCTCGCCGACGCGCTGGCGCTGGAGGCGCAGGCCGGTCCGGAGGTGTTCGCGGACGGCGCCCGCGGCGCCGCGCGCTTCGCCGCCGGCGAGGGCCGCGGCGGCGCCGGCGCGGGGGCTTGACGGCAGGTATGCTCGCCTGAGCATGTCCTACTTCGTCACAGGCGCCACCGGCTTCATCGGGCGCCGTCTGGTGGAGCGGCTGCTGGCCAACCGCCAGGGCACGATCTACGTGCTGGTGCGGGAGAAATCCGCCGGCAAGCTCGAGGAGCTGCTGGAGCGCTGGACGATGGTGGCGGGCTCCTCCGCGCGCGAGCGCGTGCAGGCCGTGAGCGGGGACCTGCGCCGTCCGCTGCTGGGGGTGGAGAACGAGCAGGTGGGAGAGCTGCGCGGCAAGATCGACCACTTCTTCCACCTGGCGGCGGTCTACGACATGACCGCGCCGGCGCAGCGCAACACGGCGGTCAACGTGGGCGGCACCACGCACGCGGTGGAGCTGGCGCGGGCGCTCGACGCCGCGCGCCTGCACCACGTGTCCTCGATCGCGGTGGCCGGCACCTACAAGGGCACGTTCGCCGAGGACTCCTTCGACGAGGGCCAGCGCCTGCCCTCGCCGTACCACCGCACCAAGTACGAGTCCGAGCGGATCGTGCGCGAGCAGCCGTACGTGCCGTGGCGGGTGTACCGGCCGGGGATCGTGGTGGGCGACTCGCAGACCGGTGAGATGGACAAGATCGACGGCCCCTACTACTTCTTCAAGGCGATCCAGCGCATGCGCCAGCTGCTGCCGGAGTGGGCGCCGCTGGTGGGGCTGGACCTGGGCTACACCAACATCGTGCCGGTGGACTGGGTGGCGGCGGCGCTGGAGCACATCGCGCACGAGCCGGACCTCGACGGGCGCGCCTTCCACCTCACCGACCCGCGCCCGCAGCGGGTGGACGAGCTGATCAACGAGCTGGCGAGCGTGGCGCACGCGCCGCGCTTCGCCCTCAGCGTGCCGAAAAGCCTGATCGACCCGCTGCCGAAGTGGCCGCTGAAGCTCGGGCTGGCGCTGCCGCCGCTGCGCCAGGCGCGCAAGCTGGCGCTGCGCGAGCTGGGCATCCCCGAGCAGGTGCTGGCGAACATGGAGCTGGTGCCGCGCTTCGACACGAGCGAGGCGGCGCGCGCGCTGGCCGGCACGCCCCTGGAACAGCCGCCGCCGATGCAGCAGTACCTGGGGCGGCTGTGGGACTACTGGGAGCGCGACATGGACAACCAGCTGCGCCGCGGCGCCACGCTCAGGCAGGCGCTGGAGGGCAAGCACGTGCTGATCACCGGCGCCTCCTCCGGCATCGGCCGCTCGGCGGCGGTCAAGGTCGCGGCCGCCGGCGGCGTGCCGCTGCTGGTGGCGCGCAACGTGGACAAGCTCGAGGAGGTGCGCGCGGAGATCGTGGCCGGCGGCGGCACCGCCTACGTGTACGCCGCCGACATCGCCGACATGGACTCGATCGAACGGCTGCTGGAGCGGGTGCTGGCCGACCACCGCAACGTGGACATGCTGGTCAACAACGCAGGGCGCTCGATCCGCCGCTCGATCGCGCTCTCCTATGAGCGCTTCCACGACTTCGAACGCACGATGCAGCTCAACTACTTCGGCGCGGTGAAGCTGATCATCGGCCTGCTGCCGCACATGCGCGAGCGCGGCTCCGGGCACATCGTCAACGTGTCCTCGATCGGCGTGCAGGCCAACCCGCCGCGCTTCTCCGCCTACGTCGCCTCGAAGGCTGCGCTGGACGCCTTCTCGCGCGTGGTCGCCTCCGAGGTGATCGGCGACGGCGTCACCTTCACCACCATCCACATGCCGCTGGTGCGCACGCCGATGATCGCGCCCACGAAGATGTACGACGCCTTCCCCACGCTCGCCCCCGACGAGGCCGCCGACATGATCTGCGAGGCGCTGCGCGCCCGCCCCAAGGAGATGGGCACGTGGATGGGCAAGTTCGGCGAGGTCGCCTACAGCCTCTCCCCCAGCGCCGTCGACCGGCTGCTGCACCTGGCCTACCGCATCTTCCCCGACTCCGCCGCCTCCAAGGGCCAGGCGGACCTCGAGGAGCGCGCCTCCTTCGAGCAGATCGCGATGGCCACGCTGACGCGCGGCGTGCACTGGTAAGAGCGATGACCTCGGCGCGTGCGCCGAGGTCGAGCGGATCTTGTAATGATCGGAGCGTGACAGACGGCGGCGCGGCCATCGAGGTGCGCGACCTGCGCAAGCGCTACGGCGAGTTCGAGGCGCTGCGCGGCATCGACCTGACGGTGCAGCGCGGCGAGGTGTTTGCGCTGCTGGGACCCAACGGCGCGGGCAAGACCACCACGGTGGAGATCCTCGAGGGCTACCGCGCGCGCAGCGGCGGCGAGGTGCGGGTGCTGGGCGAGGATCCGGCCGCGCGCTCGCTGCGACTGCGCCGGCGCATCGGCATCGTGCTGCAGTCGGGCGGCATCTACAGCCACATCACGCCGCGCGAGGCGCTGCGCCACTGGGCGAGCTTCTATCCGCAGCCGCGCGACGTCGAGGAGGTGCTCGACCTGGCCGGCCTGACCGAGAAGGCCGACGTGCGCTCGCGGCGGCTGTCCGGCGGACAGCTCAGGCGGCTGGACTTCGCGCTGGCGCTGGTGGGCGATCCCGAGCTGATGTTCCTCGACGAGCCCACCACCGGCTTCGACCCGGAGGCGCGCCGCGCCGCCTGGGAGACGATCCGCTCGCTGCGCGAGCTCGGCAAGACGATCCTGCTGACCACCCACTACCTGGAGGAGGCCCAGAAGCTCGCCGACCGGGTGGCGATCGTCAAGGACGGGCGCGCGCTGGCGATCGGCCCGCCGCGGGAGCTCGGCGTCCACCCGCCCGGCGCCGGCGGGGAGACGGCCGGACCTCGATACAAGGTGACCTACCGCGACGAGCGCGGCGAGCTGGTGGAGCGCCACACCGACGACCCCACCGCGCTGCTGCACGAGCTCACCGGCGAGGCGCTCGAGCGCGGCGAGCGCCTGGAGGAGCTGTCGGTGGGCCGCCCCACGCTCGAGGACGTGTACCTGGAGCTGACGGCCAATGTCTGAACGAACGATCGGAACGGTCGCGGGGCCCGGCCGAAGCGGGGAGACGCTCGCCTCCGGCTCGCATCCCCCTTTCGGCCAGCCGTCCTCCGGCCGGCTGCGCCACCCGCTTGGGCTCGGCTGGCGCCAGTACCGCCTGGAGCGGCGCATGTTCTGGCGCAACCCCAGCGCCGCCTTCTTCAACTTCGTGCTGCCGCTGCTCATCCTGGCCGGCGCCGGCGCGGCGCTGAGCGGCAACCAGCACCAGCTCGACCGTCTGATCCCGATGATCGCGGGCATGAGCGTGATGTCCACCACCTTCACCGCGCTGGCCTACAACATCGTGTTCCTGCGCGAGCGCGGCGTGCTCAAGCGCATCCGCGGCACGCCGCTGCCCACGCTGTCCTACTTCGGCGGCGTGGCCGCCAACGCCGTCACCAACACCGCGCTGCAGATCGTCATCATCGTGCTCGCCGGCCGCGTGTTCTTCAACATCGGCTGGCCCGTGCACTGGGACGCGCTGGTCGTGTTCGTGCTGGTCGGCGTGGTGTGCCTCGCCGCGCTGGGCGTGGCCTTCGCGCACGCGATCCCCAACTTCGAGTCTACCGCGGCTTACGTCAACGCGGTGTTCCTGCCGGTGGTCGGCGTTTCCTTCTACGTGTTCGACTCGCACAGCGCCCCCGGCTTCGTGCGCACGATCGCCGAAGCGCTGCCCCTGAAGCCGCTGATCGACGGGCTCTCGGGGGCGATGGTGGCGGGCGGCGGGCTCGGCTCGCACCTCGACGGGCTCGCGGTGATCGCGCTGTGGGGGGTCTTCGGGCTGTACCTCGCGGTACGGGGGTTCTCCTGGGAGGGTGGGCGGTCGTGAGGCGGCCGGCGAGCGGGCGGGGTTGAGGTTGGCCGGCGGGGGAGCGGCGGCGGGGGGCGAGGCCGCAGAGCGCGCGGATGCGGCGGGGGACGCGCCCGGCGCGGAGCGAGCCCGCACGGCGGCCCACGCGCCCGGCGCGGAGCGAGAGCAACCCGTTTTCACGGCCGCCGAGGATGGCCTCTTCACGCCCAGCGCGCACGCGCGCGGCCCGTGGGACCCGCGCGCGCTGCACGGCGGCGCGCCGGCCGCGCTGATCACGGCTGCGTTCGAGCGCCTGCAGCCGGGGGCGGAGCTGCAGATCGCGCGCCTCGGGTTCGAGTACCTGCGCCCGGTGCCGCTCGCGCCGCTCGCGCTGTCCACCCGCATCGTGCGCCCCGGCCGGCGCGTGCAGGAGCTCGCCGCGGAGCTGAGCGCCGGCGACGAGGTGGTGTGCCGCGCGAGCGCGCTGCGTGTGCGCGAGATCGCCGCCGGCGTGCCGCTGGCCGACGAGGGCGAGGAGCGGCCGATGGCCGCGCCGGAGAGCGGCAGGCCGGTGGAGTTCTCGCTCAACGGCTCCGATGAGCCGAGCTTCGCCGCGAGCTCGATGGAGATGCGCTGGCTGGAGGACCCGTGGGCGCCGGGGCCGGCGCGGGTGTGGATGCGCCTGCGCCGGCCGCTGCTGGCCGGTGCGGAGACGAGCCCGCTGGCGCGCCTGGCGGCCAGCGCGGACTTCGGCAACGGCGTCGGCGCCGCCCTGCCGTTCGACCGCTTCCTGTTCATCAACGCCGACCTCTCGATCCACCTGCAGCGCCAGCCGCGCGGCGAGTGGATCGGCCTGCACGCGCGCACGCTGCTGCACCCCGGCGGCACCGGCCTGGCCGAAAGCGTGCTGCACGACCGGGGCGGTCCGGTCGGGCGCGCCTTCCAGACGCTCGTGGTGGAGCCGCGCTGAGCGGGCGCGGGCGCCGGCCGCCACACGCCGGCAGCGAGCGGCGGCGTCCCTCTCAGGCGCTGGCCGCGCCCAGCCGCGCGAGCTCGACCGCGGTGAGCTCCAGCGTGGCGCAGGCGAGCAGCTCGGCGAGCTGGGCGGTGGAGGTGGCGCTGGCGATCGGCGCCAGCACGGTGGGCTGCGCGAGCAGCCACGCGAGCGAGACGGCGGCCACGCTGGTGCGGTGCGCGGCGGCGATCTCGTCGAGCGCGTCGAGCACGGCGAAGCCGCGCTCGTTGAAGTAGGACTCGCGCACGCCGGCCGCGCGCGGACTGTCGATCTCGTGGCGGTCGCGCCGGTACTTGCCGCTGAGGAAGCCGCGGGCGAGCGCGAAGTAGGGGATGCAGGCCAGGCCGAGTCGCTCGCAGGCGTTCTGCAGCTCGCCCTCGTAGGCGGCGCGCTCCATCAGGTTGTATTGCGGCTGCAGCGCCACGTAGGAGGCGCCGGCGCCCGCCGCGGCCGCGTCGGCCGCCTGCTGCAGGCGCGCGGCGCTGTAGTTGGAGGCGCCGGCGTGGCGGATCTTGCCCTCCTCGACCAGCTCGCCGAAGGCGCCCAGCGTCTCCTCCAGCGGCGTGTCCGGGTCGTCGCGGTGGGCGTAGTAGAGGTCCACCGTCTCGATCCCGAGCCGCGCCAGCGAGCCCTCGATGCCGCGCCTGACGGTCTCGCGCGAGAGCCCCGGCAGCTCGGGCGACATGCCCACCTTGGTGGCGATCACGAGGCGCTCGCGGTTGCCGCGCGCGGCGATCCAGCGGCCGATGATGCGCTCGGACTCGCCCGCGCCGCCGGGGCCGCGGCGTCCGTAGGAGTCGGCGGTGTCGATGAAGTTGCCGCCGGCGGCCGCGTAGGCGTCGAGCACCTCGAACGAGCGGCGCTCGTCGATCGTCCATCCGAACACGTTGCCGCCCAGGCACAGGGGGAAGACGTCGAGCTCCAGCTGCGATGACGATGCGGTGTCGGCCAGGCGCGCGATCGTCCCAGCCTAGCCACGGCGGCTTGGTCTCGCGCCTTAGGATGGGCTGGATGAGGGATCGCTCCACGCCAGCGCTCGGCCTCGCCGCGCTGGCCGCGATGGCGGTGGCGCTGGCGCTGGGCGGCTGCGGCGGTGGCGCTTCGAGCTCGTCCACGCACGGCGGGGCGGCCGGCGACGGCGGCAGCCCAGGCGCCACGCGCGCGCGGTTCGTCGCGCAAGCCACCGCGATCTGCCGCCGGGCGAGCGCGCAGCAGCAGCGCTTGAAGAGCCGCGAGCAGGCGCTGAGGAAGCTGCCGGAAGCCGCGGCAACGAGGGAGTTCGTGTCGATCGTGCGCCAGGCTGCGGCGATCTCGCAGGCCGCCGACAGCAGGCTTGGCGCGCTGCCGCGGCCGCCCGCGCAGGCGAGCCAGATCGCCGGGCTGGTGCGCGCCTACTCCCAGCAGGCGCAGGACGCCCGCGCGATCGCCTCGGCCGCCGCGAGCCATCAGGACCCGACCGGGGAAGCTGCCGCTCGCGCGCTGGCGAACTCCATCAAGGCGCACCTGGCGGCCGCCGGGCGCCTCGGCATGCGCGCCTGCTTCGCGCTCGAATGAGGCGTGCGGCCACGGGCGCGGCGCGGCGCTAGCGGCGTCTGCCCATCGCGAAGCTCTGAATCGGCGGCGCCACCGCGCGCATGCTCGAGCCGACCTCCGCGGCCGGCGTGCTCTCCTCCTCGACCGTCGGCTGGGGGCTGCGCCGGCGCTGGGCCGCGTCGTCGCCGGGCGCGGGCGCAGCCCTCGACAGGCGCTGCACGCGCCCGCTCGCCCCGGCCTCCTCGTCGAGACCGCCCGGCAGGCTGCGCTCGAGCGCCTCGAGCTCGCGCACGATCACGTTGATCACCGGACGGACCTCATCGCCGCGCTCGTCCGCTCCCGCCGGCGGCTGCGTGCGCTCCAGGCGCCCGCGGGCGAGCAGCAGCGGCTCGCCCCGCGCGAGCGCCCGATGGCGCTCGTACACCGCCCTCGGCACGATCAGGTTGACGGTGCCGAACTCGTCCTCGAACAGCAGGAACATCGTGCCGCCGGCGGTGCCGGGCCGCTGCCTGGCGATCACCAGCCCGGCCACCGCCACCCGCGAGCCGCTCGGCAGCCGCTCGAGCTGGGCGCTGGTGGCGAGCATTGGCATACCCCATCGCGGGGCACAGGCGGTCAGCCGCTCGCGCAGGATCGCCAGCGCGTGCTGGCCGACGCTCACGCCGCTGGTGGAGTAGTCGGCGATCAGCCGCTGCCAGCGCCCGAGCCGGCGCAGGCCGGGAGCCGGCGGCGGCTCCAGCGGCAGCGCGAGCTGCGTGGACCATCCCCCCTCCCCCTCGGCGCCGGCGATCGCCTCCCCCTCCGGGGAGGATGCGGCGGGCGTGGCCACGCCCAGCCGCCACAGGGCGGTGCGCCGGTCCGCCCCGCTCCTCGCAGCCGGCCTGCAGGCGCCAGCCTTGCCGCCCCTGGCGGCGCTGGTGGAGGCGGGCATCAGCCCGTCGCACGCCCCGGCCCAGGCCAGCCGCTCGAGCGTGCCGCGCGCGGCGCCGGAGCGGGCGGCGAGGTCGCCGAGGCTCACGTACGGCCCGTGGCGCTCGCGCTCGGCCACGAGCGCCGCCAGCTCGCGCTCCGGCGCGCCCTTGACGTAGCCGAGCCCGAGGCGCACCGCGCCGTCGTGGACGGTGCAGCGCACCTGCGAGGCGTTGACGTCCACGCCGTGCACGGCGATCGGCTCGGGCGAGCGGTTTTCGGCCTCGTGGACGAGGCTGTCGGGGGCGTAGAAGCCCATCGGCTGCTCGTTGAGCAGCGCGCACAGGAACTCCGGGCCGTAGTGCACGCGCAGCCAGGCTGACTGGTAGGCGAGCAGCCCGAAGGCCGCGCCGTGCGCCTTGGGGAAGCCGAAGCCGGCGAAGCCCTCGATCATGCGCCACACGCGCTCCGCGGTGGCCTCGTCGGCGCCCACGTGGCGGGCCGCGCCCTCGATGAAGCGCTCGCGCTGCGCGCGCAGCAGCTCGTGCGAGCGCTTGCGGCTCATCGCGCGGCGCAGCGCCGCGGCCTCGCGCGAGCCGAAGCCGGCGAACGCTTCGGCCACTTCCATCACCTGGTCCTGGAAGATGATCGTGCCGAGCGTGTCCGCCAGCACCGGCTCGAGCGCGGGATGCTCGTAGGGGATCTCGTACCTGGATCCCCGCCCACCCTCTTCGCGCAGGCGCTGGCGCCGCTCGATGTAGGGGTTGACCGCGCCGCCCTGGATCGGTCCGGGGCGCACGATCGCGACCTGGATCGTGAGGTCCTCGAGGCTGCGCGGGCGGGTGCGCAGCAGCGACTGCATCTGCGCGCGGCTCTCGATCTGGAACACGCCCACGGTGTCGGCGGCGCGGATCGCCCTGAACGTGTCGCGGTCGTCGAACGGGATGCGGGAGAGGTCGATGCGCTCCCCGCGCACGCGCGCGATCTCCTCCACGCAGCGCTCGACCGCCGAGAGCATGCCCAGGCCGAGCAGGTCGATCTTCAGGAAGCCCGCGTCCGCGCAGGAGTCCTTGTCCCACTGCACCATCTGCCTGCCCTCCATCGCGGACGGCACCACCGGGCAGCAGTCGATCAGCGGCCTGGTCGCTATCACCATCCCGCCGGAGTGCTGGGAGAGGTGGCGCGGCAGCCCCTGCGCCTGCTCGACCAGCCTCACCAGCCAGCGCCAGCGAGACGAGCCGGCCGCCGCGGGGGCGAGACCGGCGACGCTCCGCACGGCGTCGTGCCCCCACGGCTCCGCGCCGCGCGCCACGCGCTCGAGCTCGCCGGCGGGCAGGCCGAGCGCCTTGCCGAGCTCGCGTACGGCGCCGCGCACGCGGAAGGTCGGGAAGGCCGCCACCAGCGCCGCGCGGTCGCGCCCGTAGCGCTCGTGCACGCGCGGGATCAGCCGCTCGCGGACCTCGCGCGGGAAGTCGAGGTCGATATCGGGCAGGCCCTGCAGCTCCTCGTGCAGGAAGCGCCCGAGCGCCAGCTTGTTGGCCACCGGGTCGATGTGCGAGAGACCTGTGAGGTAGCACACCAGCGAGGAAACCGAGGAGCCCCGCCCCCGCCCCGGCGCCAGCAGCGCGCGCGGCGAGTCGCGCCCGCGCACCTCGAGCGCCACCTCGCGCGCCAGCTCGAGCATGTCGTGATGCAGCAGGAAGAACCCGGCCAGCCGCAGGTGATCGATCACGCGCAGCTCCTGCTCGAGCCTGGCCGCCGCCTCCCCGTGCGCCCGCCGCGCCGCGGCGGGCGCGCCGGCGCCGTAGCGCTCGTGCAGCCGCGCCTGGCAGAGCTCGGCCAGGCGGGCGCCGGCGTCGCGCTCCTCGGCGCCCGGATAGCGGTAGCCGAGGTCCCGGTCGAGGTCGAAGGTGAGGCGCTCGGCCAGCTCGAGCGTCTGGCGCACCGCCTGGGGATGGTCGGCGAAGCGCTGCGCCATCGCCTGCGGGGTGCTCAGCACGTGGCTGTGGTTGCCGCGCCGCAGCGGCTCGGAGGCGTCCAGCGTGGTGTGGTGGCGCAGCGCCACGAACGCGTCCTGCAGCTCCGCCCTGGCGCGATCGTGGGCGTGCACGTCGCCGGTGGCCACGCAGCGCAGCCCCAGGCGCCGGGCCAGCGCGGCGAAGGCGCGGTTGCGGGCGCGGTCGTGGCGGGCGTAGGGACGCTGCAGCTCCACGTACAGGTCCTCCCGGCCGAACGCCTCCAGCAGCCTCCCGATCGCGCCCCCGCCCTCCCCCCTGCCCGCGGCGTCGGGGGATGAGCCCCCCACCCGCGATGGCGTCCATCCGAGCAGCGAGCGCTCGGCGCAGCCGGTCAGGCACACGAGCCCCTCGGCGTGCTCCAGCACGGTCTCCAGCTCCACCGACGGCTGCCCCGGCGCGCGCCGGGAGGAGCCGTCCCTGGTGTGGGCGTGGGCACGGGTGAGGATGCGACAGAGGTTGCGCCAGCCGCGCTCGTCGCGCACGAGCAGCGTGAGGTGGGCGGTGGGCGCGGCCTCGCCGCCGCCGGCGGCGTCCGCCCCGCGCGCCCCGGCGCCGGCCGCGCGCGCCGGCGCGCCGGCCGCCCGCGCGGGCGGCCCTGACGCCAGTCGCACGTCCACCTCCGCGCCGTGGATCGCCCTGAGGCCGCAGTCGGAGGCGGCCTGGGCGAGCTCCATCGAGCCCGACAGGGAGTTGTGGTCGGTCAGCGCGAGCGCCGCGTGCCCCAGCTCGCCGGCGCGCTGCGCCAGCTCGTGCGGCAGCGAGGCCCCGTCCAGGAACGAGTAGGCGGAGTGGCAGTGCAGCTCTATGTACGGGACCCCACCCATCCGCGTGGACATCGGCGCCCTCGCGGTGGCTAGGCCGAGGCTCCCTGGAGAAACCAGCGATCGGACACCAGATCGTGGAAGACGACCACGTTGCGCCCGCGCGCGCCCACCAGCTCCCAGTAGCGGCGGCGCAGCGGGCGCTCGGTCCACCAGCGATCCTCCACCAGCCAGGACTCGCGCAGCGCCTCGATCGCTTCGCCGTCGACCGCCGCCGGCATGCCCTCGCGCCAGCTCACGCGCGCGGGACGTGGGCGGTTCAGAGCGCGGTTCATCGCGGCCTTCAGTCGGGGATCGGCGCCAGCACCACGCGCCGCTCCGGGACGCGCGAGTCGGGGTCCACGCACACCGCGCGCAGCGCCGCGTCCGGCCCTGCCACGGCGCGCACCTGGGCGAGCGCGTCGCGCAGGCGCGCGGCGCGCGCCGGCGAGGGCGCTCCCGGCCACGAGCGCGGGCGCCCCCCGGAGCGGGCCGGCCGGGCGCGCCGGGCTTCGCTGCGCCCCCCGGCGAGCTCCTGCGCGAACAGCTCGCCCTGCTCGCTCGCCGGCGGCCCGTAGCGATCGACCGCCAGCGCGAGCGCGCCGGCCGGGGCGGGCAGCGAGGGCAGGCGCAGCGACAGCGCCAGCCAGATGCGCTCGGGATCGGCGCGCGGCTGGCGGAACACCACGTGCTCGCGCCAGCCGCCCCCGGTCAGCAGGCGCGCCGAGAGCGTGACCGCGCGCAGCGTGCGCCCGCGCCGCTCAGAGCGCGCCAGCAGCCGGTTCACGAGCACGCCCAGCACGCGCCCCAGCGCCTCGCCGCAGCTGGCGTCGCCGACCTCCATCTCCTCCTGCAGGCGCTCCTCCAGGCGACGGGCGCGCAGCGGGGCGTCCTCGCCGCACGCGAGCCTGTGGGCCAGCACCCCCGCCGCCCCGAAGCGGTCGGCCAGCGCCGCGCGCCCCAGCCGCTCGAGCTCGCCCAGCGTGCGCACGCCGAGGCGCGCGAGCGGCGCCACCAGCGGCGCCGTCTCGCGCCTGAAGGCGAGCAGGCCGAGCGGGCGCCCGGACAGCCAGCGCCGGGCCTCCCGCCCCTCCCACACCAGCGGCCGCGACGAGCGCGCCTCGAGCGCGGCGGCCAGCGCGCAGAACCGCGTTGGTCCGCCGCCCACGCGCACCGGCAGCCTGGTCCCGAGCCCGGCCCCGTCGCAGGACGCCACCGCGCGCCTGGCGGCGATCACGGCGGCCGCGCGCGTGCCGTGGACGCCGCGCAGGGCGTCGGCCTCGAAGTAGGCGAGCCCCGGACCGGCCGGCTCGACGGCCGCGCCGATCGATTCCAGCGCCTCCAGCGCCGCCTCCCACGCCTCCGCCACCCGCACGGGATCGGCGGGCAGGAGCGCCAGGCGGGGGCAGCGGGCCAGCGCCTCGCCCAGCGCCATCCCCCTGACGACGCCGTGCGCTTCCGCGGCCCCCGAGACCTCGCCGATGCGCTGCTGCCCCTGCGGGGACGATGCGGCGCCGGGCGCCGGCGCCACCGCCAGCGGGCTGCCCGCCAGCGTCTGGCGGAGGATCCTGGAGCGGTCGCCGCCGGCCATCACCAGCTCCAGGCGGGGGGAGTGCACGCACACGATCATGCGAACGTATGTTCGCATACGGCGCGGCGCGCGCCACAGTCATGTGTCTGCAAGGGCGGCTGCGCGCGGGCACGCGCCCGCGCCCCGGGGCGGCCTGCGCGGCGACGCCCTCAGTCCATCGTCAGCGGCCCCTCGGCGGAGCCGCTGAGGAACTGGCGCACGAACGGGTTCTCGGAGGAGAACATCTGCTCGGCGTCGCCCGCTTCGACGATCCGCCCGCGCCACAGGATCGCGATGTATTCGCCGATCTGGCGCGCGGAGGCGATGTTGTGCGTGACCACCAGGTAGGTGCCCTTGTAGATCTGGTGCATCTCCTGGATCAGGTCGCACAGCAGCGCGGTGCGCACCGGGTCGAGGCCCGAGTCGGGCTCGTCGAAGATCACGATGTCGGGCTCCATCACCAGCGCGCGCGCGAAGCCGGCGCGCTTGCGCATGCCGCCGGACAACTGCGAGGGCAGGTCGTCCACGGCCTCCGCCAGGCCCACGTCGGCGAGGCGCTGGCGCACGCGCGCGGCGATGTCGGCCTCGGACATATCGGTGTGCTGGCGCAGCGGGAAGGCGACGTTGTCGAACACGTTCATCGAGCCGAACAGCGCGCCGTCCTGGAACAGCACGCCGATCTTGCGGCGCAGCCTCAGCAGCTCCGGCATCGTCAGCTCTTTGACCTTCTGGCCTTTGACGACCACGTCGCCGGAGTCGGGGAACATCAGGCCGATGATGTGCTTGATCAGCACGCTCTTGCCGGTGCCGGACGGCCCGAGCACGACCGTGATCGTGTCCTCGGGGAAGGCCACGTTGAGCCCGTCGAGCACGGGCACCCCGCCGAGGCGCTTGTGCACGTCCAGGCAGCGGATCGACCAGCGCGGGTCGTCGGCCTCGCCGGCGAAGTCGGCCTCGCTCGAGTGGTACTGGTGGCGGTCCTCGACCGGCTCGGCGCCGCCGACGATGCGCTCGCCGAAGGTGGTGGCGCGGTCGGACGCCGCGGCGGGGTTGGGGTGCAGCTCCTCGTCGTCCATCACTTCGGCTTGTATACCGCGTGGGGGAACTGGCTGGTTTCGCCGTTGAACGTGAACGGGCCCTGCTGCACGCACGAGGGCGCAGCCACCTGGTTGGCGCTTTCGGGTTCGTTGGCGACCGGCGATTCGCCCGCGTTGGGCGGGTGCGTGAGCTGCTTGATGAGTTCTTCGGAGACGATTTCGTTGCCGGGGCCTTCGACCGCCGGCGCGGAGTCCGCGCACGCCTTCGAGCTGAACACCTGCAGGCCGCTCGCCAGCGAGCTGTAGGCGCCGGAGTGCGGGTAGGCGTTGGCGCGGTCGGTGCCGATGCGGCTCGGGTAGACGGCGAGGCTCTCGGGGGTCAGCACCTGCATGGCGGTCAGCAGGTGCTGCTTGGGCGCCCCGACCGGCAGGTCGCTGCTCGGTTCGGTGGCCTCCGAGGCGGCCGCGGTGTTGGCGAAGAAGGCCTGCAGCTCGGGCACGTATTCGCCGAGGTACTGCAGGAACGGATCGAGGTTGTGCAGCACCGGGCGGAGGTTTTCGAGCACCGGCACCGACAGGTTCAGCGCCTTCTTCAGGTCCGGCAGGCCGGTCTTGGCCGCCTTGGTGAGCGGTCCGAGCGCGCTGAGGAAGCGGTTGAACTGCGGCGAGAAGGGCTTGGCGGACTTCAGCAGCGCGGCGAGCTTGCGCTCGGTGACGGAGAATTCGTCGAAGTAGGGGACGGCGATGGCGGCGAAGCGGTCGGTTTCTTTCAGCGCGACGCGCGAGTTGCGCTGGAAGCCCGGCAGCAGGCGGAAGGCCTCGGCGAAGGCGGAGCTCGCTGCGGCGGCGGCGTGGAAGGTGCGCTCGCCGTTGGCGATCGTGCCTTCGAGCTGGTGGTCGCGGCTGGCGAGCGCGTTGAACACCACGCCGGTGTTGTGCACGAGCGCGCGCACCGCGCCTTCCTGCTGGTCGAGCAGCGTCACCAGCCTGTTGGCGCTTTCCACGAACGGTTCGAGTTGGGCGAAGGAGGCGTTGATCTGTTCGCCGCGGCCGTCGATGCCTTCGGCGACGGCTTCCTGCCAGATCTGGAAGGCGCGCCTGGTCTTGCCGTTGAGCGCCGAGAGGATGTCGTCGAGCGTGACCGACGGTTCCACCTGGGCGTTGGCGAGCTGGCCGCCGTCGCGCAGGTAGGGCCCGCGGTCGCCCTCGGGCTTCAGCTGCACGTAGGTCTCGCCGATGATCGTCTTCTGGCGCAGGATCGCGTGCATGTCGGCGCGGATCGGCGCGTAGCGGCCGGCGATTTCCAGGATCGCGCGGGTGCGCCCCTGCGGCCCCACGCTGAGCGAGACCACGTGCCCCACTTCCACGCCGCTGATGCGCACGTCGGACTCTTCGGCCAGCGAGAAGGAGCGCGGGAAGGCGATCGTGACGCGGTAGCCCTTCGGCTTCAGCGGCAGCGGCCCGCCGAAGGACTCCCACAGGAACATCAGCAGGCCGAAGCAGCTGAGCACGAACAGCACGATCACGAGCAGGTTGCCGAGCGTGGGAGCGCGCTTCTGCATCTCAGCCCCTGCCTCCGAAGGGGTGCTGGCCGAGCGTGGAGAAGGGAGCCTTGGGCTTGTGCGCGATGGCGCTCCGCTCGCGCGAGGCGGCGCTCGCGGTTTTGATGATCCCCTCGTTGATGCATTCCTGCTTGGTGGGCGGCTTGAGCAGGCTCACCAGCAGGTTCACCGTGGGATTGACTTCGGAGGCGCCTTTGAACAGCGGCAGCACCTGGCAGCTGAAGTACACGAGCGTGCGGCCGAGCACGCCGTTGGCGTCGGCGGTGCTGAGCACGCTGTCGAGGTCGTGGTTGCCCCAGTCCACGAAGAACAGGAAGCCGGCCTTGCTCGACCCTGGGTTGTAGGCGATCTCGTTGAAGAATTCGTTCAGGACCGCGAAGCTGGTGGCCAGTTTCGGCAGCGCCTGGCCGAGCTTTTCGGTGGCGGGGCCGAGTTCGTTCACGACCGGCACGATTTCGCGCGCGAACGGCCGCACCTCGTTCTTGATGATCGGCGTGCTCTGCAGCGAGAGCTTGCGCGTGGCTTCGTTGGCGGGCCCGAGCGCGCGCGCGAACGGCTCGAGCTCGTGCAGGGTGGGACCGAGCACGTGCGTGGCGGTGGCGAGCTTGGACAGCCCCACGCCGGTCTTGTGCAGGGCGCCGGGCAGCAGCGCGAGCGTCTTGCGGAAGGCGGCTTCCTCCTTGCGGAAGGTGGCGAACACCGCGTTGGAGGAGTCGACCAGCTGCGAGAGCTGCTGGTCCTTGTCGCCGAGCGCTTCGATCAGCAGGCGGAAGTTGTGGATCGAGCGCGCCACGTTGGCGTGGCGCGCTTCGAGCTCGGTGGCGATCTCTTCGGTGTAGCGGGCGGTGGGGTCGAAGCGCTTGAGCGCGGCGCCGAGCGTGCGGCCGTTGCCCTTGAGGCCGATGCCCAGCCCCGCCAGCAGCTCCTGCAGGTAGGAGCGCGTTTCCGCGTCGAAGCCGGCGAGGAACTCGTCGAAGTCGACGTTGGCGGCCGTCTGCGCGACGGGCAGCACCTCGCCGCTGCGCAGTTTGCCCGCCGACGGCGTGCCGGGGCTGACCTCGACGGTGATGTCCTGCAGCTGCGTCTTCGGACGCAGCAGCATGGTCGCGTTCTTGTAGATGTGCGCCGCGTACTTGGGCTGCACCCTCATCGTCACGAGCGCGACGCCGTGGCGCAGGTCGACGCTCTCGATTTCGCCGATCTTGGCGCCGGCGATGGTGACGGCCTGGCCCTGCCCCGGCGTGACCGCCTGCGCAGTCTGGAATTCGGCGTCGAGCTTGAAGTAGCTGTGCCCCAGCACCGGGAACCACGAGGGCAGCTTGAGGTTCTCGTGGGCGAGGATGTAGCCGCCGACGACGGCGGCGATCAGCACCAGCGTGACCACCGCGATGAAGGCCGAGCGGTAGCGCTCGATCTGGTCGCGGACGCTGAGGCCGCCTTCGTGGCTGGGGGCCGGGTTCATTCCTGCCCGCTCCCGTCCGCGGGGCCCTGCGAGAGCGGGCCGTTGAAGTCCGGCAGCGCCTGCTTGTAGCAGGGCACGAGCGGCTCATATGGGGGCTCTTCCCTGGGGAAGGCGGGACGCGTGCCGAGCGGCTGCAGCGGCGAGCGGGTGAGCAGCTGTTCGCCTTTGAGGCTGCTGCCGAGCACGCCCGCGGGCGTCGAGCGCAGCGTCTGGCCGCTGTTGCCGACGAGGAAGCGCGCCATCGGGCCGTTGCCGGTGAAGCCCTGGCCGATGCTGCTCAGGCCCACCAGGCTGTACCAGAATTCCTTGTAGTTTTCGACGCCGGTGGTGCTGGAGCCGTCCTGGATCTTGGTGTTGCCAGCGGGGTAGATCACGTTGGTCATGCACTTGTTGAACGCTTCGGTCTGGGTGTAGACGGTCGTCTGTTCGCTCTGCAGGCGGGCCAGCGAGGGCACGGACGCGTACAGGCCCTTGGCGACGCCGCCGAGCTCTTCGGGACCGAGCGACGCTTCGACCTGGTCGATCCACGGCAGCACGGCGGCGACGGTCCGCGGCGTGTTGCGCACGCCGGGCAGGATGTCGTGGGCGAACGCGCGCGTCGGGGCGAACGATTCGTCGAGGCCGCGCAGCCCGGCTCGCACGCTGTGCAGCGTGCCGGGCAGCTCGGCCACCAGCCGCCTGAGCGCGGTGGACTGCGAGGCCAGCGAGGCGAAGAAGCTGTTGAAGTTGGGGAACAGTTCGCTGAGGTCCTGTTCGTGCACGTTGAGCGCGGCGGTGACCTTGCCGATGGCGGCGACGAGCTTGGAGAGGTCGTGCGGTTCGGTGCCGGTCACGGCCTGCGTGTCGATCGCGCCGCCGCGCAGCGACTTGGGCCCGCGCGCGTAGGTCCGGTTGAGCGCCTGGGCGGCGTTGAGCCCGCGCACTTCCGGTTCCTGCGCCGCGTTTTCGGCGGCGTCGGGCTTGTGCGTGAGCGCTTCGCCGTATTCGATCAGGAAGGTCTGGAGGTTGGCGCGCGTGTCGGTGTTGAGGGCGTCGAGCACCTGGTCGAGCTGCACGGGGTCGGCGGTCTGGGCGACCGGGATCGTGTAGCCGGAGGAGACCGTGCGCGCGGACGGGCTGCCGGGCTTCAGTTCGACGAACCAGTTGCCTTCGAGGAACAGCCGCGGGCGGATCTTGACGGTGGCGTCGGCGTGGATCGGCAGGCCGCGCGATTCGATTTCCATGCTCACCAGCCCGGTGTTGCCGCGGCGCTCGATCCCGGTGACCTGCCCGACGTTGACGCCGGCGATGCGCACGGGGGATTTCGGCTGGATGTTGATGGCGCTCGCGAACTCGGCCTTCAGGCGGAAGCCGTGTTTGAACGGGATGTGCTTGGTGAAGCCGAAGTAGACGGCGATCGCGAGGATCACGATCAGCACCACGCCGGCGCGCACGGGGTTGGAGCGGCGTTGCAGCTCCGCGACGGGCACGCGGCCCTGGCGCCGCCACAGGCGCGGGAGCCTCATTTGCCCTTCCCCTTCGCCTTCGACTTGTGCTTGGCGCCCCGCTTCGGCTTCGCCTTCTGCTTGGGCGCGGGCTTGCCGAGACCGAGCGCCTTGAGCGTGGCCGCCGGGTACTTTTCGCCGAACAGGTCGTCTTCGCGGCTGGTGAGTTCGCGGTTGCCGGTGACGTCGGCGGCCGGCAGCGTGCCGACCGAGGCCTTGCCGGGGACGTAGGTCTCGTTGCCAGCTTCGCACACGTCGCCCTGTCCCGGCCCCGTGACGTTCGGGTAGGGGTTGTAGTGGAGGTGGTTGTTGTCGACGATCACCGAGCTGCCCTTGGCGGCGCGTTCGATCGACGGGCCGTCGGCGATCGCGGAGGCCGGGTAGCCCTCGTTGTTGACGCCGCTGGGCGCCAGCACGACGCCGGCGCGGGCGACGGTGCCGACGCCGACGTTCTCGGCCTCGAGACTCGCGATGTTGCGGAAGAACAGCGTCCAGTAGTTGCAGTTGACCTGCTCGGGCGCGATCCCGGCGAGCAGCGGGTTGCCGGTTTCGAGCGTTTCCGAGAAGTCTTCGAGGGCCAGCGGGATCACCGGGTTCTGCGTGAATTCCTCAAGCGCCTGGTTGGATTCGGCCAGGCGCGTGTTCAGCGCGGTGGCCGCGGCGAGGTTCTTGGCGCCGACCGAGAAGGCGTGTCCGAGCTGCGGCGCGACCGTGCGCAGCGCCTGCGCGCTCGGGCGCAGCAGCCGCATGAACTGGGCCGCCGCTTCGTAGAAGGGCTTCTCGTGCGGCAGCGAGTAGATCGCCTGTTCGAGCGAGGGCGGCCCGCCCTTGTTGGCGGCTTCGATCGACGAGCTCACTTCGCCCCACGCCTTGAAGAAGGTGTCGAGGTCGGTGAACAGCTCGGCGTTCTGCTGGGCCACGGGCGCGGTCTGCGAGGCGGCGCGGTCGAGGTCGACGAACAGCTGGCGCAGGCCGGTCTGCGGCGCGGCGAGGTTGTGCAGGGCGGGGATCGCGTTGGCCACCAGCGGGCGCAGTTCGTGGATCGTCTGGTTGATGCTCAGGCCGCGCCCGGCCAGGCCGTCGCCGAAGTTGTTGGTGTTGACCTTGATCGCGGTGCGCGTCGGCTTGTCGAACATATTGAAGAGTTCTTCGATGTCGACGGGTTCGCGCGTCTGCGCGAGCGGGATCGTCGCCCCCGGCTCGAGCTTCGCGCTGGAGCGGCCCTTTTCGAGTTCGAGGTACTTGAGCCCGACCGAGGAGACGGACTGCACCACCGCCCTGGTGTCGGCCGGCAGCGGCTCGTACTTCTTTTCCAGCCTCAGCTTCGCGATCACCGTGATGCGGCCGGTGCGGGGGTTCTGGCGGGGCGTGAGCGAGCCCACGATGCCGACCCGGCTGCCGGCGATGCGCACCTGGTTGGCCCGCTGCAGGCCCGAGGCCTGCGGCAGTTCGACGTTGATGTCGTAGGTGGGCACGAACGGCAGGCCGTTGTTGGCGTTGTAGGACAGGAACACCGCCACCACCACGATCAGCGTGGTGATGGCGCCGATCAGCAGCGGGCTTGCGGCGAGCGAGCTCGGACGGCGGTTCACGGGGTCTCCGTCGGGTCGCACGAGAGCAGTTCGCCGTCGACGAACGGCGAGGAGCCGTCTTCGGCGGGCTCGGTGGCGGCGCCAGGGCAGCGCCGCAGCTGGCCGGTCTCCAGGCCGGCCAGCGCGGCTTCGGCGCTGCCGGCGGGTTTCAGCGTGCCGTCTTCGCCGAGCGTGAAGTCGGGCAGCACGGGCGTGGCGTGGATGTAGTGGCCGTCGGCGTCGTAGTAGCCGGCGCCCTCGCCGAAGGTGCGCAGCGTGCCGGCGAGATCCGGGGCGTAGGGCCCGAACACGGCGGTGATGGGCACCGATTCCTTGAGCGCGGTGACGGTGACGGGCGAGGCCGTGGTGAGCCGCTTGGCGAGCGCCGGCAGCGCGCGCGCCAGGTCGGTGAGGTCGTTGTCCGCCCCCGGCCGGCTGAACACCTGGCTGAACTCGTGCACCACCGGGGTGGCGGTGACGAGCAGCGGGCGCAGGCGGTCGAGCAGCTTGTTCTGCGCCTGGGTCACCGGGCCCCGCGAGGCCTTCACCAGTTCGCTCAGCGCGGCGAACGTGGCGGGCAGTTGGGAGAAGGTCTTGTTGCCCTGCCTGAGCGCCCCCGGCAGCTGTTTGAGGCCGCGCGCCAGGTCGCGCTGGTTGGCGCCGACCGCCTGGAAGGTCTTGTTCTGGTTTTCGATCAGGTCGGCGAGCGATTCCTGGCGCGCCCCGATCGTGGTGACGGCCTTGGCGCTTTCCACCAGGAACTTCGTGAACACCGGCTGTTCGCGCGTGAGCTCGGAGAAGAAGTGCGTGGCCGCGCTGATCGCCGGCGGGAAGTATTCGGTCGAGACGCTGAAGTTGTGGCCCTGCCCGAGATAGGTTTCGGCGAAGCCGCGGATCACTCCCTGCAGGCCCTTGCGGGTCTTCGGGTTGAGCGTGTCGAACAGCGCGTCGAGGTCGGTGACTTCGCGCGTGACGCTCGCCGGCAGCGTGGCGCCGGCGGGGTAGGCGGGGTAGTTGTTGGGGCCGAGCGCGAGCTGGATGTAACGGTTGGCGACGGTCGTCAGCGAGGGCACCCGCACCTGGGCGACGGTGCCGTGGTGCAGCGGCACGAGCGAGGAGTCGACGTGGATCGTGACCACCGCTTTGTAGTCGTGCGTGAGTTCGATGTTGGTGACGCTGCCGACGGGCACGCCGCCCACCTCCACCTGGTCGCCGCGCACGAGCTGGTCGGCTTCGGCGAACTCGAGCTTGTAGCTGGCGCCTTTGGCGGGGACGAACACGAGGTAGGCGACGATCAGCACGACCAGCGCGAGCGCCCCGAACACGGCCGCGCGCAGGCGGCCGGAGCGCCTGGCGCGCGCCGTGCTGCGAGCGCCGCCGGCGGGCCCGGAGGGCGGCGGCGAGGCGGATGGGCCCGGCGGGGGGCTAGTCGTGGCCACGCGCTGCTCCTTCGCCGGCGGCTTCCCCCTGCGTGGACGACGCGCCGTCGGCCACCGAGGCGCTCGAGTGACCGCCGGGCACGGTCGGGTCGGGGATCTCGCCGAGGCGGTCGACCAGCTCGATCCACTCTCCGCGCGAGAGGCCCGAGGCGGCGTCGGCGGCCGCCCGCGCGCCGCCGCCGGGCTTGGCGAAGGCCACGCGGATCGCGTCGGCGCCGCGCGGGCCCGCCAGCACGCCGGCGGCGCCCGGATAGCTCATCAGGCTGACGATGCGCTTGGGCCGGGACAGGCCCTGCAGCATCAGCAGCTTGCGCACGGTCTGGTCGGCGCGCGCCCCGGGGCCCTGGTGCCCGGCGATCGGCACGCCGTTGACGGCGGTGATCGCGACCGCCTCGCTGGCGGCGCCGACCGGAGCGTTGGCGGCCGTCGCGGCGCTTGCTGCGCGCGTGCAGGGAAGCCCGGACACGGTCGGCCTGAGCGCCGACACCGACAGGTACTCGAGCATCGCCAGCACGCGCTTGTCCACCCTGCCCTCCTGCACGTCCTGGCGTGCACAGCGGCCGAGGCGTATGCCGGGGTCGTGCAGCACCTGCGGCTCGAGCTGCTGCTTGGACTCGAGCAGCACCTGCCCGACGGTCGGCGAGGTGGCCAGGAACGGGTTCTCCCCCTTGGCCCTGAAGATCGAGCTGTCTTCGAGCGCGACCCAGCCGTCGAGAATCGGCTTGGGGTCGACCAGCGGCGCGTCCACGCCGGCGGGGCGGATCTGGAAGAGGATGTGCGGGCCTTCGCCCTGCTGGGACGGCGCGCCGCCGGAGGCTTCGCCGCTCTCGCCGGCGTGGCCCAGCACGGTCCCGGCGATCACCTGCACGCCGGCGACGAGCGGCTGCAGGTAGACCTCGTCGGCCCCTTCGGCGAAGGCGTGCACGCGAGCGTCGGCCCGCCGGTGGTGGCGGCGCTTGGCCCGCTGCCGCGACGAGCGCGGCCGCGTGGCGGCGCTGGCTTCCAGGCCGGCCGCGGCGCCGAGCGCCAGTTCGGAGATGGTCGCCTGCTCGGACAGCGGCGAGCGCGGCTGCGCGCCGGCCGTGGCCGGCCCGCTGGGCGCCGCTTCGCGCCGGGGCCTGCTCTGCTCGGCGCCGGCGATGCGCGCGCTGACGGCGCTGTGCAGGCGCGGCTCGAGCACGGGGTAGACGGACGACACTTCGCCGAGCTGCGCGTACACGTAGGTGTTGCCGTAGGCGTCGCGCAAGGCGACGAAGCGCCCCAGCGAGGGCGAGTCGCCGACCTGCACCACTTCGCCGTCCTGCACCGCGATCACGGGGGCGCCGGCCTGCGTGTAGATGGTGGTGCCCACGAGCGCCTTGGCGGGCTCCCCGGCGCTGGCGGGCGCGGTGGGGAAGCCGTCGCTGAAGTGCGACGGCGCGTGCACCGGGAAGCGCGCCTCGGTCAGCCCCGTGATCGCGCCCAGCAGTTCGGAGGGAGTGGCGCCGAGCAGCTGCGCGCGCAGCATCACCGATTCGACGTAGGACTGCGAGTGGTTGTAGGAGTAGACGGCCGCCTTGATGTCGCTGGCGCCGCCGGCGGCGCGCAGGTAGCGGGCGGCGGCGAAGATCGCGTCGGCGGGGTTGTAGGGGTCCTCCCAGCCGTCGCCGTTAGCGTCCACGCCGTACTGCGCCCACTCCTCGGGCAGGAACTGCATCCAGCCCTCCGCGCCGGCGCTGGAGACGCTGAGGTCGCGGCCGTAGTCGGTCTCGACCTCGTTGATCGCGGCGAGCACCTGCCAGGGGATCCCGTAGGCGGTGCCGGCGGCCTGGAAGATCGGCAGCAGGAAGGGAGGCACCTGGAAGCTTTCGATGAAGAAGTCGGGCACGCCCGAGAGCGGGGACTGCAGCGAGAACGGCAACGCCGGCGTGAGCGTGCCGGGGGCGGGCGCCTTGTGCTTGGCGCGCGCGCCGCCGCTGCTCGCGCCTCCGCCGGGCTGCGTGCGCGCGCCCCCCGTGCGTCGTGCCCCGCGCTGCCGGCGCGCGCGCGTGCCGCTCGCGCTCGCCCCCTGCGTTCGCTGCGCCTCCACTTCGGGCGCCGCTTCGCCCGCGCCCGCGCCCGCGCCCGCGACGGCTTCGGCTTCGCCGGGCGCAGCGCCCGTGGGAGCAGCTTCCTGAGCGCTCGTGCTGGGTGCGACTTCGCCGGCGGGAGCGACGGTGGTGGTCGTGGTGGCGGCGCTCGTCGTTTCGCTCGCCCCGGCCGGGGTCGGTTCCACCTGCGGGGACGATGCGGCGAGGCTGGGCGCGGGCACGGTCAGCGCCAGCGCGCCGATCGCCAGGGCGCAGGCCAGCGGCGTGATCCTGGGCTGCGTGCGGCTCATCGCCTCATTCGCTCCCGAGCAGGTAGTTGAGCAGCAGGCCGCCTGCTTCGGCTTCTTCGCCGGGCGTGTAGTAGGTGGTGCCGGAGGTCGAGCCGCCGACCGGCGCGGCCGGCTGCGAGGACGCGCCGGCGCCTTCCGCGGCCTGCGCGGGCGTGCCGGCCTGGCCTGCGGCGCTGGTGGCGGGACCGGGGTATTTGGCGAGCGCCTGGGCTGGGGTCGCGCCTTGCATCACGGCGAGCGTGCGCGCCATCAGCACGCTGGTGGAGCTCGAGTCGATCGCCGAGGCGGCGCTGGCGGAGGCGGCTTTGGTCGAGGACGCCTGCGCGCCGGAGCTGGCGGTGGAGCTGTTGAACAGCTTGCGCCGGCAGCCGGCGTCGGAGGAGGGCGCGATCGTGTACGTGAGGCAGCCGTTGCCGACGCCCTCGGCGCGCAGGAAGTGCCCGAGCGCGTCGTAGCCGTTGGCGGCGCCGGTGCCGAGGAAGACGAAGTCCATGATCCGCTCGAGCCCGCCGGTTTCGCGCAGGCTCTTGAACAGGCCTTCGAAGTTGCCGGTGAACGGCAGCGCGGAGTTGCCGAGCCGCTGCAGCTGTTTGAGCAGCGGTTTGGTGCCGACCAGCGCCGGACCGGAGACCTTCGCGGTCTGACCGAGGCTGGCGAAGAACTTTTCGTTGCTCTTCGCGAACGCCGGCAGGCTCGTGAACGTCTTGTCGAGGCCGGGCGCGGCCGCTTTCAGGGCGGTGAACGTGGGCGTGGTCTGTTCGGCGAAGCGCTGCACGCGTTCGAGCGCCGGGCCGAGCCGTTCGAGGAACGGCGGCAGCAGCTTGAGGTTGCGTTCCAGCGACCCGCGCGTGGCGGCGGTGGCCTGCGAGACCTTGTTGCTCTGCACGACGAAGTCGGCGACGTGTTCGCGCACCTTGGCGAAGGGGCCGAGCGCCTTGTCGGAGTCGACCGCCAGTTTCGCCAGCACCTTGTTCTCGCTGGCGAGGATCGCGAGCACCTTGTCGAGTTCTTCCAGCGCGGGGTTGGCGCGCTTGATCACTTCGCCGAGGTCGCTGCCGCGCCCGGCGAGCCCCGCGCCGAGTTCGTTGAGGATGATCGTGAAGCGCTCGCGTTCGGGCAGGCGGTCGATGTCGCCGAGCAGGTCCACGTCGACGGGGCTGTGCGTGTGCTGCACGGACAGCAGGCGCTCGCCGGCCCCTTCCTGCCCGTTGGGCACCTTGCGCAGCGGCGGCGGCAGCGGCGAGCCTTCGACGCGCGGCTGCGTGGGCAGGCAGTCCACGTACTTCTCGCCGATCAGCGACTGGATGCGGATCGTGCAGCTGGCGTCTTCGCGGAAGTCCTTGAACCCGGCGTTTTCGATGCTGAGCACGACCGCGGCCTTGGCCTGCGGGGTGGGCGTGACCGACTGCACCGTACCGACCTTGACGCCGTCGATCTTGACGTTCTCGCCGGGGATCAGGTTGCCGGCGTCGTCGAAGATGGCGCGCACCTTGTAGGCGCCGTTGGTGCCGCCGGCAGCCGTGGCGAGCAGCACGATCGCGACGATCGCGGCCATGCCGAGCGCTCCCGCGATCCCGGCCACCCACCTCCTCGACCCCACGATCTCCTGCCTCAACCCGATCCTTCCTTGCGCTCACAACCAGCGGGCGACCCCGCCACAGCGGCGAGGTCGCCCATCGAACCAGCTCCCCTGGAGGCTACGCCGTCAATGGCGCAAACCCTCCGTGTGGGCTACTTGCGCGGGCACGGCGCCTTGTAGGTGGCCGGAACCGAGATCGGTTTCGACTCTTCGCCGTTTTCGGCGAAGATCACTTCGGTCTTGATCGGGAAACCGCCCTTGGGGCACTTCTTCGGCACGCGGCCGTAGTAGATCGTCTTGCCGTTCTTCTTGTAGGCGGAGCCGGCCTTGACTTTGATCGTCTTGACCGACGCGAACGGGGCTCCCGGCACGCTCGCCACCTCAGGCACGGTGACTTCGAGCTCGGGGCCGTAGCCGCCGCCGCCGACGAAGTTCTTGTAGTGGCCCGGCGAGAGGATTTCCAGCGACACGGGCGTGTGCCCGTCGGTGAAGAAGATGAAGCCGCCGCCCGGCTTGTAGAAGGAGAAGATTTCGGTGGTCTCTTCCACGCGTTCGCCGCCCAGCGTGACGTAGCCGAGCGCCGCGCCGATCGGGCCGGCCTGGGAGCCCTTGGGGCACTTGATCGGGCCGAACTGTTCTACGGTCTGTTCGCTGCAGGTGGGGAAGCCGCTGGGGTGCAGCACTGTGCCTTTGGGCAGGTAGAAGTTGACGCCGATGATCGGCGGCGGCGAGCCGAAGTATTCGGTGCCTTCGATCGTGTATTCGGACTGCAGCGCCGCGCCTGCACCGAGGATGTTGCCGGTGTGTGGGAAGCCCGGGATCGGCACCGCGACGGCTTTGAACTTCACCGTCGGCACCGCCGAGGCGATCGCCGGCAGCGACAGCAGCGCGAGGCCGACAATGGCAAGACAGGTGGATGCTCTGCGCATCGATTCTCTCCTCTTTTGATGGACAGCTCCGCCCTCGACCCGGGTAGCTCCGGAGCCATGCCGGTCCGGCGACATCGAGATTCCCGGCGACCGCCGCCGGGGAACTAGTGGCGAGTAACTGGCGCAAACCATATCCGTCTCGCGGGACGCGTTCAAGCGATGGTGCGCGACCTCTGGGCGCCAAAATGGCTGGATCATGCGGATTGCGACCTGATTAACGCTCGACTTCAGCGTGAGCCTTGCTCGATGGACAGCTCCAGGCGCTCGCCGGCGAAGCGGACCCCCACGGGCTCGAGCACGACCTCTCTCGGCCCCTCCTCGATGCGCCCCGCGACGAACGCTTCGAGCCCGAGCTCGACGGCGAGCGCGGCGACGGCGGCGCCGGCGCCGGGAGCGCAGTAGAGCGCATAGCCGACGCCCATGTTGAAGGTCGAGTAGGCCGCCTGGGCGTCCAGCCCGGCCTGCTCCACGAGGAACTCCAGGACGCTCGGGACGGGCGGCAGGCGCTCGATCCGGTAGCGAAGCTCGCGCGCGGGCCGCATCAGCTTGAGCAAGCCGTGACCGGTGACGTGACTGGCGTAGCTGATCTCCTGGCCGCGCTCGAGCAGCGCAGCCACCAGCGGCACGTACATCGCGGAGGGCTCGAGCAGCGCCTCGCCGAAGCTGGCGCCGCCGGCGACCGGGGTGGCGTAGCCGGCGGGGAGCCGGTGGGCGACCATGCGCGCGAGCGAGGCGCCGTTGGCGTGCAGGCCGGTCGAGGCGACCAGCACGATCTCGTCGCCGGCGCTCAGCAGCTCGCCGAGGATCGGCGCGCGTCCGTGCGGCACCGCGCCCACGGCGGCGCCGGCGAGCTCGATGTCGTCCTCCGCCAGCAGCCCCGGCAGCGAGGGGGACTCCCCTCCCCCCCACACGCAGCCGGCGTCGGCGCAAGCGCGGCGCCAGCCCTCGAGCAGCGAGGCGGTGCGCTCGGGCCGGCTGTACCAGTCGGAGGCGCCGGTGGCGAAGTAGGCGTTGACGACGAGCGGCAGCGCGCCCACGCAGCAGAGGTCGTTGAGGATCGCGGCGACGGTGTCGTAGGCGACGTCGGCGAAGCGGTCCACGCCCTGGCCTTCGAGCACGTGCCGCGCGATCACCGACTTGGTGCCGAGACCCTCGACGACGAACGCCAGCGCCTGGCCGCCGTGCTCGAACACGAAGGCGGGCTCGCCGCGCGAGGCGTCGAGCGCGCGCCCGCCGCGCGCGGTGAGCAGCTGCGAGGTGGACAGCGCCTTGGCCATCGCCATGCGCTTGGCGGCGTCGAGCGCGTCGTAGTCGACGCCGGCGTCGCTGTAGCTGACGTCCTTGGCGCTCATCGGCGATGATCCTAGGTGACCGCTGCCGTCGTACGGTCCCCGGGAGGGGAGGAGGGACGCATGGACTTCGAGCCGAGCCCGCGCTGCATCGAGTTCAAGGAGCGCCTGAGCGCGTTCATGGACGAGCACGTCTACCCGGCGGAGGAGGTGTACGCGCGCCAGATGCGCGAGTCGGGCGACCCCCACCACCATGCGCCGGTGATGGAGGAGCTGAAGGCGCGGGCGCGGGAGCTGGGCCTGTGGAACTTGTTCCTGCCCGACGAGGAGGACGGGGCGGGCCTCTCCAACGCGGACTACGCGCCGCTGGCGGAGATCCTGGGGCGCTCGCAGATCGCCTCGGAGGCGTGCAACTGCTCGGCGCCGGACACGGGCAACATGGAGGTGCTGCACCAGTTCGGCACCGACGAGCAGAAGGAGCGTTGGCTGAGGCCGCTCCTCGATGGAGAGATAAGGAGTGCGTTCGCGATGACCGAGCCGGGCGTGGCGAGCTCAGACGCGACCAACGTCGCGCTGAGCATCGAGCGCGACGGCGCCGAATACGTGCTGAACGGGCGCAAGTGGTGGATCACGAACGTGTTCCACCCCAACTGCAAGATCATGATCGTGATGGGCAAGACCAACCCGGACGCGCCGACGTACACCCAGCAGAGCCAGATCCTGGTGCCGCTGGACACGCCGGGGGTGACGGTGCTGCGCAACCTGCCGGTGTTTGGGTACGCCGACCAGGACGGCCACGGGGAAATCGAGTTCACCGACGTGCGCGTGCCGGTGGAGAACGTGATCTCCAAGGAGGGAGACGGCTTCATGATCGCCCAGGCGCGGCTTGGGCCAGGGCGCATCCACCACTGCATGCGGGCGATCGGCGCGGCCGAGCGGGCGCTGGAGGCGCTGTGCAAGCGGGCGGTGTCGCGGGTCACGTTCGGGGCGCCGCTGGCCACCCGCGGCAACGTCCTCGACTGGATCGCGGAGTCGCGCATCGAGATCGAGATGGCGCGCCTGTTGACGCTGAAGGCGGCGTGGATGATGGACACGGTCGGCAACCGCCACGCGCGCACGGAGATCGCGGCGATCAAGGTGGCGGCGCCGAACGTGGCGCTGAAGGTGCTCGACCGCGCGATCCAGGTGCACGGCGGCGGCGGCGTGTCCGACGACTTCGGCTTGGCGAGCGCGTGGGCGCACCTGCGCACGCTGCGCCTCGCGGACGGCCCCGACGAGGTGCACAAGCTGTCGATCGCGCGGCGCGAGCTGGCGCCCCACATACCGCGCGAGGAGCGAACGCTGGCGTGAGCGAGCTGGTGGCGCAGGAGCGCCCGGCGGCCGGCGAGCCGGAGGGGCTGCTCGTGCTGCACCACGGCCGCGGCACCGACGAGCGGGACCTGCTGGCGCTGGCCGGCGTGCTCGACCCCGAGCGCCGGCTGCTGACGGTGACGCCGCGCGCCCCGCTCACGCTGCCGGGCTCGCCCGGCTACCACTGGTACGTGGTCTCGCGGGTGGGCTTCCCCGACCCCGGCACCTTCCACGCCGCCTACCGCCAGCTGGCGGAGCTGCACGAGCAGCTGTGGGAGCGGACCGGGCTCGGGCCCCGCCAGACGGTGCTGGGCGGCTTCTCGATGGGCGCCGCGATGAGCTATGCGCTGGGCCTCGGCGCGGACCGCCCGGCGGTGGCGGGCATCCTCGCCTTCTCGGGATTCATCCCCACGGTCGAGGGCTGGAGCGCGGACCTGCCGGCGCACCGCGCGGTGCGCGCGCTGATCGCGCACGGACGGCTCGACTCGGTGATCGACGTGGACTTCGCCAGGGACGCCGCGGAGCGCCTGCGCGACGGCGGCCTGCAGGTCGACTACCACGAGTCGGAGGCCACCCACCGCATCGACCCGCGCGAGCTCCCGTCCGCCGCGGAGTGGCTGCAGGCCACCCTGGCGGCGGCCGGCGCGAACGTCGCCGCGGCGGCGCCGGCAGGCGGCTCTGCGGCGCCGGCGGGCGGCCCTGCGGCCGGCGCAAGCGCCGCCGGGGCAGCGCCGGCGGGCGGCTCCGCGGCGCCGGGGGCCGCGAGCGCATAAGGTTGACCGCAGCAGCAGGGAACGTCTAGGAGGAGTCTCATGTCAGCCGCAGCGGTGGGTCCGCAGTCGTCCACCTCACGCCCGAGCGTGCTGATCGTGGGCGCGGGCTTCGGCGGCATCGCGGCGGCGATCGAGCTGCGCCGGCACGGGATCGAGGACGTGACGATCCTCGAGAAGGCGGACGCGCTCGGCGGCACCTGGTTCTACAACCACTATCCGGGGGCGGCGTGCGACGTGCCGAGCCACCTCTACTCGCTGTCCTACGCGCAGCGCCGCGACTGGTCGCGGCTGTGCTCGCCGCAGGCGGAGATCCTCTCCTACCTGCACGAGCTCGCGGCCGAGCACGGTGTCGCGGAGCTGGTGCTGACCGGACGCGAGGTGAGCGACTGCGCGTGGGACGCGGAGCGCTGCCGCTGGCAGGTGCGCACCGCGGGCGGCGAGAGCTACGAGGCGGACGTGCTGGTGATCGCCACCGGGCAGCTGCACCAGCCCCACCGCCCTCGCATCGAGGGCGCGGAGGCGTTCGCGGGCCACAGCTTCCATTCGGCCGCGTGGGATCACGGCTACCGGCTCGCGGGCAGGCGCGTGGCGGTGGTGGGCACCGGCGCGAGCGCTGTGCAGTTCGTGCCCGAGATCGCGCCGCAGGTAGCTCACCTGACGGTCTTCCAGCGCACCGGCAACTGGTTCCTGCCGCGCCTGAACCGGCGCTACCCGGAGCCGGTGAAGGCGGCGATCGAACGCGTGCCGGGCCTGCAGGCGGCGCGGCGGCGCTTCGTCTTCCAGTACACCGAGTCGCTGACGCTGGCGATCCGCCACCCGCGCACGGTCGGCCGGCTGGCCGGGGCGCGCTCGGCGGCCTTCATGCGCTCGCAGCTGAAGGACGAGCGGCTGCGCGCGCGCGTGTGGCCCGACTACACCTTCGGCTGCAAGCGCATCCTCTTCAGCTCGCAGTTCCTGCCGACGCTGGAACGCGCCAACGTGGAGCTCGTGACGGAGCCGATCGAGCGCATGACCGCAGCGGGCATCGTCACCGCGGACGGGCGCGAGCACGAGCTCGATTGCGTGATCTGGGCGACCGGCTTCCGCACCAACGACTTCATGTTCCCGATGCGCATCGAGGGCGTGGACGGCCTGCAGCTGGGCGAGCACTGGGCGGGCGGGGCGCACGCGCACCTCGGCATGTGCGTGCCCGGCTTCCCCAATATGTTCATGCTTTACGGGCCCAACACCAACACCTCGGGCGGCTCGATCCTGGTGTACCTGGAGGCGCAGGCCGCGTACATGCGCCAGGCGCTGCAGCGCCTGCGCGACCGGCGCGCCGGCGCGATCGAGGTGCGCGCCGAGGTGGAGGCGGCCAGCGACCGCGAGCTGCAGGCGCGCTTCGCCGGCACGGCGTGGACGAGCTGCGACTCCTGGTACCGCGACGAGCAGGGGCGCATCGTGGCCAACTGGCCCGGCTACATGCGCGAGTACCTGAAGCGGACCGCGCGCCTGGACAGCGCGGAGTACCGCTTCAGCGCGGCGCCGCAGCACGCGCAGCCGCAGCGGGCGGCGCGCGAGGGGGCGCCGGTGGCGCTGGCATGAGCACGGCCGGCTACGACTACGTGATCGTGGGCGCGGGCTCGGCCGGGTGCGTGCTGGCCAACCGCCTCAGCGAGGACCCCGCGGCGAGCGTGCTGCTGCTGGAGGCGGGCGGCGGCGACCGCTCGCCGAAGGTGAAGATCCCGGCGGCCTTCTCCGAGCAGTTCCACAGCAAGCTCGACTGGGACTTCGCGACCGAGCCGGAGCCGCACGTGGACGGGCGCCGGCTGTACATCCCGCGCGGCAAGATGGTCGGCGGCTGCAGCTCGATGAACGCGATGCTGTACGTGCGCGGCCGTCCGCTCGACTACGACGGCTGGCAGCAGCAGGGGGCCGACGGCTGGGGCTACGCGCAGGTGCTGCCGTACTTCATCCGCTCGGAGGACAACGTGCGCGGCGCCTCCGAGCACCACGGCGTGGGCGGGCCGCTGCGCGTGAGCGAGCAGCGCTCGCCGCGGCCGCTGGGCGCCCGCCTGATCGCGGCCAGCGAGGCGGCCGGCATCCCCCGCATCGCCGACTGCAACGGTCCCGAGCAGGACGGCGTGTCGATGTTCCAGGTGACGCAGCGCGGCGGCGCGCGCTTCAGCGCCGCCGACGCGTACCTGCGCCCGGCGCTGGCGCGGCCGAACCTGCGCCTGCGCAAGCGTGCGACGGCGCTCGGCGTGGCGTTCGAGGGAGACCGTGCGATCGGCGTGCGCGTGGCCAGCGGCCGCCGCGGCGAGGAGCTCGTGCGGGCGCGGCGCGAGGTGCTGCTGTGCGCCGGCGCGATCGGCTCGCCGCAGCTGCTGCTGCTCTCCGGCGTGGGCGCTGGCGAGGAGCTGCGCGCGGCGGGGGTGCGCCCCCGCCACGAGCTGCCGGGCGTGGGGCGCAACCTGCAGGACCATCCGTTCGTGACCGTGCTGTGGGAGGTGTCCGACCGCAACACGCTGTACCGCGCCGACAGCCCCCGCTCGCTGGCCGAGTGGCTGCTGCGGCGCTCGGGCAAGCTGACCTCGACGATCGCCGAGGTCGTCGCCTTCACCCGCACCCGCGGCGGGCTGCCGGCGGCGGACGTGCAGCTGCACATGGGCGCGGCCTATTACGAAGACCACGGCGCGGAGCGCTACGACGGCCACTGCGCGGTGATCGCGCCGGTGCTGGTCTCGCCGCAGGCGCGCGGGCAGGTGTGGCTGCGCTCGGCCGAGCCCCGCGAGAAGCCGCGGATCGTGACCAACGCGCTGTCGGAGCCCGACGACCTCGCCTCGCTCATCGCCGGCGTGCGCCTCGCGCGCGGGATCGCGGCGCAGAGCCCGCTGGCGGAGACGATCGTCAGGGAGCTCAAGCCTGGGGCGGGGAACGAGGACGACGCGGAGCTGGCGGCCGACGTGCGCCGGCGGCTGATGCTGATCTACCACCCGGTGGGCACGGCGCGCATGAGCGACAGCCACCCCGAAGCGGTGGTGGACTCGCGCCTGCGGGTGCACGGCCTGACCGGGTTGCGGGTGATCGACGCGTCGGTGATGCCGACGATCACCGGCGGCAACACGAACGCGCCCACGATCATGATCGCCGAGCGCGGCGCGGACCTGGTCCGAGCCGACCCACCCGCCGCGTGAGCCATCACATCAACTACCACCGCGAGGGCGAGGGGCCGCCGCTGGTGCTGCTGCACGGCGTGGGACACCACTGGCAGGCGTGGGAGCCGGTGATCGCGCGCCTGTGCGGCGAGTTCGACGTGATCGCCTGCGACTCACCGGGCTTCGGGCGCTCGGCGCCGCTTTCGCGCGGGATCGTGCCGAGCATCCCCGCCTACGCGGACGCCTTCGAGTGGTTCCTCGCGGAGCTGGGGCTGGAGCGCCCGCACGTGGCGGGCAACTCGATGGGCGGTGCGATCGCGCTGGAGCTCGCGCGCGGGCGCGCGGCGCGATCGGTCACGGCCTTTTCGCCGGCCGGCTTCTGGACAGCCGCCGAGCGCCGCTTCTGCCAGCTATCGCTGGCGGCGCTGGCGGACACGCCGAAGGGCGCGCGCGCGGCCGTCGAAGCGCTGGCGCGCACGCGCTGGGGACGCGTGGCGCTGTTCTCCCAGAACTTCGGCTATCCGTCGCGGCTGCCCGTCTCCGAGGCGCTGGCGACGCTGCGCGACGCGTGGGCGGCGCCGGCGCTGAAGGGCGCCCTGGCGGCGTTCGACGACTACCGCTTCATGGCCGGCGAGCAGCTGCGCAGCACGCCGGTGACGATCGCCTGGGGCCGGCGCGACCGCCTGCTCCCGTACCGGCTGCAGGCGCCGCGCGCACGGGCGCTGCTGCCGTGGGCGACGCACGTGACGCTGGGCGCCGGGCACGTGCCCTTCTACGACGACCCGGCGGCCTGCGCGCAGGTGATCCGCGCGAACGCGAGCATGGCCGCGGCGGCCAGCGCGAGCCCCTCCGCCTCCGGCGGGCGCTGACCTCCGCCTCCGGCCGGGCGCTGGCCTCCCCCTCCGGCGGGCGCTGGCCTTCGCCTCCGGCGGGCGCTGACCTCCGCCTCCGGCCGGGCGCTGAGCGCGCGCGATGCGCGGGCGGCGCGGCGCCGGCGGCGCGCTCGCGGGCGGCGGCGCGCCTCCGGCGGCTGACCGGCGTGGCGCGGACGGCGCGCCGCGCCGCGTCTCAGCCGCCGGCTCGGCGTGCGTGACCGCTGCGCTCGATGCCGGCGAGCACCTCCTCGCCCAGCACCGCGTCGACCTCGAGCTGGGCGGTGGCCATCACGCGTCCCACCATCATGTACTGGCCGATGACGAGCAGCAGCTGCACGATCTCAGCCGTGCTGAAGCGCTCGCGCATGGCCGCGAAGGTGCTCTCGTCGGGCGTGGCGTCGAGCACCACCTGGCTGGTGAAGCGCACCACCAGCCTGCCGTCCTCGCCGAGCGCGGCCGCCTCGAGCTCGTCGCCTGCGAGCGCGGCGACCTGCTCGCGCTCGCCGCCGACGGCCAGCAGGATGGGCACGTGCTGAGCCCACTCGTACTCCGCTCCGGGCGTGAGCCGCGCGACGCGCAGGATCGCCAGCTCGCGCAGCACGGGATCGAACAGCTCGGGATCCAGGCAGTCGCCGCCGAAGCGCAGCCAGTTGACGAAGCTGCCCTGGGCGTTGGCCACGGTCGAGAAGATCGCGAGCTGCGGCAGGCGCGCGAGCGCCGTCCGGACGGGCTCCTCGGCTTGCGCGGGGTCCAGCTGGGGCAGGCGCGCCATCGCCGGCGGATCATCGCACGGACAGGTGGGCGCATGCGCGCGTGCGGCCTGCGCGCGGCGCGGCGCCCGCCATCGCCGGTGGATCCTCACCGGGTGGGGCGCATGCGCGCGTGCGGCCTGCGCGCGGCGCGGCGCGGCTGCGCTACGGTCTTGCGCCTGTGAGGCGGCGAGCACGGGCAGGGCCGGGAGCGAGCGCCGGCAGGCGCTCGCGCTGGTTGCCGGCGATCGCGCTGGCGCTGGCGGCGCTGCTGGCAGCGCTGGCGTTGCGGCTCGACACCGAGGCGCCGCCGCCGCTGCGCCTGCAGCGCACGCTGGCCGCCTACGTGCGCCTGCCCGGCGCGGGCCCGGCGTTCGCGTGGCCGCGCGCAGGCGAGGCGGCGGTGGAAGTGCGCGGGGTGGGCGCCGCGGCCGAGCCCGAGCGCCAGCGCCCGGTGCCGATCGCAAGCGTGGCCAAGGTGATGACCGCCTATCTGACGCTGCGCGAGCACCCGCTGGCGAGGGGGAGCGAAGGCTTCGAGATGACGATCACGGCGGCCGAGGCGGCCGAAGAGCGCGAGCGCGCGGCGCTGGACGAGTCGGTGCTGCCAGTGCTCGCCGGGGAGCGGCTGAGCGAGCGCCAGGCGCTCGAGGCGCTGCTGCTGCCCTCGGCCAACAACGTGGCCGCGCTGCTCGCGGCGCACGACGCTGGCGCGGCGGGCGCCTTCGTGACGCGCATGAACGCCACGGCGAGGGGGTTGGGCATGAGCTCCACCCGCTACACGGACCCGAGCGGCTTCGAGGCGAGCACCGTCTCCACCGCCCGAGACCAGTTGCTGCTGGCGCGGGCGGCGATGGGCGTGCCGGCGCTGGCGGCGATCGCCGACGAGCGCTCGGCGAGGCTGCCGGTGGTGGGGCGCGTCGAGAACTACGACGCGCTGGTCGGGCGCGAAGGCTTCGTGGGCCTGAAGACCGGCTCCGACAGCGCGGCCGGCGGCTGCCTGGTGTTCGTGAAGCGCACCACCGTGTCGGGGCGTCGCCTGACGGTGCTGGGGGTGGTGCTCGGCCAGCGCTCCGGCGGCTACGTGGAAGCGGCGCTGACGAGCGCGCGCCGGCTGGCGGACTCGGTGGCGGCGAGCGTGCGGGTGCGCACGCTGCTGCCGCGCGGCACGCGCGTGCTGCGAGCGAGCGCGGCCGACGGGCGCTGGACCGACGCCGCCACGGCCGCCGCGCTGCGGGGGCTCGGATGGGGCGGGCTCGCGTACGCGGTGAGCGTGCGGCCGGGCGCGCACGGCCGCAGCGTGCGCGCCGGCGAGCGGCTGGCCACGGTCAGCATCGCCCCCTCGACGAGGACCGGCGCGCTGGCGCTGGGGCCGCTGCGCGGCCCCTCACTGGGGTGGCGCCTGCGCCATCTGCTGTGAGGCTCGAGCGGTCGCTCCCCGCCGGCCGGGCGAGGCCGAGCGGGGCCGTGGGATCGGGCTCAGCTCGGATCGAGCCCGGCGCTCACCAGGGATCGGGGTGCGGCGAGGGTTTGCGCTCCACCGGGACCGCGAGCCCGCTGAGCAGCTCGTCGACGCCGACGCCGAGGCCGTCGGCGAGGATCACCAGCGTGGTCAGGCGCGGCTCGACCAGGCCCTGCTCGATTTTGCCGATCTCGGTGCGGTGCAGCCTGGTTGCGTGCGAGAGCTGTTCCTGCGAGCAGCGCGGGCTCTTGGCCAGCCGCGCGCGCCTGACGTTGGCTCCGAACCCTTGGAGGAATTTCGCAAGCTCGGCCTTGTAGCTGTTGATCGTGCTCATCGCCCAACTCTCCCTGGCGGCAGAGAGGAATGCGACCGACGTCCGTCAGCCAGTTCCGCGAGTGCCGGAGCTAGGTCTGCCACTCCAATGACCGTCTGACGTCGATCCGCCATCTCTCGGAGTGGCATATGCGCGTCATCGAGCCCGTTCGATCGCTCCCGCCTCATACGAACGTATGTTCGCATATGGAGGCGCCTCGCGCCACCCCGAACGCAGGGCCGGCGCTCGCCAGGGCGCTCGCCGCCCATCCCCGCGGTGACGCGCTCGATCAGCCGTCGGCGGTGACGCGCTCGATCAGCTCGCCGAGCACCCTGCCGGCGTCGCCGTTGGCGACCTGGCAGGTCCCGGCCGCCTCGTGCCCGCCGCCGCCGTAGGAGAGCATCAGCGTGCCGACGTCGGTGCGGCTGGTGCGGTTGACGATCGACTTTCCCATCGCGAACACGGTGTTCTGCTGCGCCAGGCCCCACAGCGCGTGGATCGAGACGTTGCAGTCGGGGTGCAGCGCGTAGATCGTGAAGCGGTTGGTCGGGTGGATCACCTCCTGCTCGCGCAGGTCGAGCACCACCAGGTTGCTGTGCACGCGCGAGCAGGCGCGCAGCTGCGCGAGCGCGGCGGCGGCGTGCTCCTCGTACAGCGTGACGCGTTCGACCACGTCGGGCAACTCGAGCACCTGCTCGACGCTGCACTCCAGGCAGGCGTCGATCAGCTGCATCATCAGCTCGTAGTTGGAGATGCGGAAGTCGCGGAAGCGACCGAGGCCGGTGCGCGGGTCCATCAGGAAGCTCAGCAGGATCCAGCCGCTCGGCCGCAGGATCTCCTCGAGCGAGAAGAGCGCGCTGTCGGCCTTGTCGACGGCCGCCATCAGCGTCTCGGTGACCCGCGTGAAGCGCTCGGCGCCGCCGAAGTAGTCGTAGACCACGCGCGCAGCGGAGCGCGCGCCCGCGACGATGATGTGGTTCTCGGCGCTGTGGGCGAGCCGCACCTTCTCGCTCTCGTGGTGATCGAAGGCGAGCCGCACGCCGGGCACATAGGGCAGGTTGGTGGTGATGTCGCGCTCGCTCAGCTCGATCAAGCCGTCCTGCATGTCCTTGGGGTGCACGAACTTGATCTCCTCGAGGACGCCGAGCTCTTTGAGCAGGGCGGCGCACACCAGGCCGTCGAAGTCGCTGCGCGTGACCAGTCGACACTTCTCCATCGTGGGCGCTGCCATCGGTGCTCGGCTCCTTCCGCTGGTGATCCCTACAGTCCTCGGCAGCTGGGCGACATTCCTGAAGGGCGCAGCGCGCGCTGCGGCGCGCGCCCGCGGGCGGTGGGCTTGACAGCGCGTCCCTGCGATGTCTGCGGCGCCGCGGCTTCCGGCCGGGGCCGGCGGCACGAGCCTGCGAGCTCGCGCTCCCCCTCCCCCCACGGGTCGAGGCGCAGATCGACCTGCGAGCCGATGACGGCGCGCGGCGCGCTACATACTCTCCCTGGAGATCCCCGCGATACCTTCCGATGTCCGCTTTCAGCGTCTCCATCCTCGCCGTCTGGGTCGTCTTCTGGCTCTACTGGCTGATCGCCTCCCGCAGCGCCAAGGCGCGCGCGGGCGGCAGGCGCAGCTTCGCGCCGGGCCTGCGCATCGCGCTCGTCGCGTTCGTGCTGCTGCGCATCTTCAGAGCCGGCGGCCTGACGGTCCATGACGCCGCCCTGCGGGCGCTCGGCGCGATCGTGCTCGCGGGCGGCCTCGCGCTGGCGGTGTGGGCGCGGGTGCATCTCGGCCGCAACTGGGGCATGCCGATGAGCGAGAAGGACGAGCCCGAGCTCGTCACCTCGGGCCCCTACCGGCTGGTGCGCCACCCGATCTACACGGGCATCCTGCTGGGCATGCTGGGCACGGCGCTGGCCACCAACCTGTACTGGCTGGTCGCGTTCGCGGTGAGCGCGCCGTACTTCCTGTACAGCGCGCGGGTCGAGGAAGGGATCATGGCGCGCGCGTTCCCCTCCGCCTATCCGGGCTACAGGGCGCGGACGAAGATGCTGATCCCGTTCGTGCTGTGAGCGCCGGCCCGTCGCGTGCCGCCGGGCGCGCCCGGCAGGCCCGGTGGGCGGCGCGAGCGTTCGAGCGGGGCGATCGCGTCCCTGGCGGGCCCGGCCGGCGGCGGCGGCCTCAGCGAACGGTGAAGCCGTCGATGAGCGTGTGCACGACGGCGCGCACCTGCTCGCGCTCGCGCTCGACGTCCTGCGCGTTTGCGATCGACATCGCGGCCTCGTCGAGCGCGCCGAGCAGCACGGTGGCGAGCGGGCGAACGGGCTGCGGCCGCAGCTGCCCCGCCTCGATCGCTTCGCCGAGGAGCTCTTCGGTCATGCCGAGCGCGTAGCGCTGGGAGACCTCGCGAAACGCGGCCCAGCCGAGCACGCTGGGGGCGTCCAGCATCACCAGCTGGCGGATCTCGGGCTCGCTGGCGATGTCGATCCAGGCGTCGGCGGCGGCGTGGAACGCGTCGGCCGGCGTCTCGGGCCCGGCGGCGGCGACGGTGGCGGCGAGCCGCCCCATGAGCTCGGTCTCGACGGCTTCGAGCACGGCGACGAACAGCGCGCTCTTGTGCGGGAACTGGTGGTACATGGCCCCCCTGGTGACGCCGGCCGCCTGCGCGATCTCGGGGGTCGAGACCTCCGCGTAGCCCCGCCGCCCCCACAGGCGGCGGGCGGCTTCGCGCAGCGCCTCCTGGGTGGCCGCCGACCGCTGTGCCTGCGTACGCCGCACTTACAGGCAGTCTGTTGGTATCTTACGTGCAGCCTGCACGCAAATTGTCTGGAGGATGCTCATGCCCGCTGTGTCCCTTGCCGCCGGAACGATCCATTATCGGCGGTATGGCCCCGCCGACGGGCGCCCGCTGGTGTTCGTGCACGGCTTTGCGATGGGCGGCTCGCTGTGGGCCGCCCTCGGCGAGCGGCTGGCCGCCCGCGGCTTTCAGTGCGTGGCGCCGACGTGGCCGCTGGGCGCCCACACCGAGGCGATGGCGGACGGCGCGGAGCTGACGATGGAGTCGATCGCGGGGATGGTGTGCGAGCTGATCGACGAGCTCTCGCTCGCGGACGCGGTGCTCGTGGGCAACGACACCGGCGGGGCGATCGCCCAGATCGTCGCCGCCTCCTCCCCGGAGCGGCTGGGGGCGCTGGTGCTGACGAGCTGCGACGCCTTCGAGCACTTCCCACCGCCGATCCTGAAGCCGTTCATCGCCGCGGCGAAGCTGCGGCCGGCGTTCCGGGCGGCGCTGCAGCCTCTGCGCAGCCGGCTGGGGCGCCGGCGCGCATACGGCGCGCTCGCGTACGCCGACATCGACGAGCTCGTGGTCGAGTGGCTGCGGCCGGCGCTCGCGGACGCGCGCGTACGCGAGGACCTGCGGCGGTTCACCGCCTCGCTGAACCAGCGCACGACGCTCCAGGCGGCCGCGGGCCTGCCGCGGTTCACGAAGCCGGCGCTGGTGGCCTGGTCCGAGGACGACGCCTTCTTCCCCCTCGAGGACGGCGAACGGCTCGCGGCGGCGCTGCCGCAGGCGCGCATGGAGGTGATCGGCGGCTCGCGCACGTTCTCGATGATCGACCAGCCCGACCGCCTCGCCGAGCTGGTCGCCGGCTTCGCCGCTTACTTGCCTTCGAGCGAGAAGGCGTAGAGCGTGTGCGCGCCGGTCCACTGTTTCAGCCCGAAGCGGCCGTAGCCGTCGCCCCAGTAGACGGTGCCGTCGACGATCGCGGGGCCGGCGACGACCGAGCCTTCCGCCTGGAAGCTCCACAGCGTCTTGCCGGTGGCGGCTTCGAGCGCGAGCATGTTGGCTTCGCCGGCAGCGGAGGCCATGCTGCCGACGAACACCACGCCGTCGGCAGCGCTGGGGGGCGCGAGCGCGGCCGCGCCGCCGGGCGTGGCGACCTGCCAATCGAACGCGCCGGTGGCCGGTTCCAGGGCGGCCCACGAGCCGCCGGCGACCTTTTCGCCGTCGGCGAGTTCGTATTCGATCGCTGGCCCGAACACGTTGGGGTCGGCCTCGGGCACGTAGATGCGGCTGCCGTCGTAGGCGGTGCCCCACTCGACGCCGCCGGTGCCGGTGCCGGGACCGACGAGCGTGTCCCATACGAGCCTGCCGGTGCGGGCGTTGAAGACCCAGTAGATGCCGCTCTTCTGTCCGTCCCCGACGACCTCTTTGCCGTGGATGGTGAACAGGTTGGGCGCCGAGCCGCCGAAGTCGAAGTCCGGGTTCTTGCCGGTCGGGCACCAGTTCAGGCCGGATTTGCCGAACGCGCAGGCGATGTTGTAGGCGTCCCAGCCCTCGACCTTGTGCCCCCAGCGGAGCGCTCCGGTTTCGAGGTTGAGCGCGATCACGCTGTCGAAGTAGTCCAGCGGCGAGGTGCATCTCGCGTTGGAGCTTTCGTGTTCTTCGGCTTCCTGCTCGCACGCTTCGGCCTTGCTCGGGGCCGAGTAGTTGTTGCCGGTGCCGACGTACACGGTGTTGGTTTCGAGATCGATCGAGGGCGGGCCCCACACGGCGCCGCCGCTGTAGTGGCAGCCTTTGGGCGTTTCCAGCTGCTTGCACGGGATCTGCAGGTTGGGCGGCACCGTGTATTTCCGCCACAGCAGCTTCCCGGTTTCGGCGTCGAGCGCGACCACGCTGCCGCGGAAGGTGCAGCAGGCGTAGGTGGGCTGGGCCGCCGAGGCCTCTTCGTCGGAGCTGACGCCCACGATCACCTCATCGCCGGCGAGCTCGGCGCTGCCGGTGTCGATCGCGGCCGGGTGGGCGTCCACCTGTTTGATCCACATCAGCGCGCCGGTTTCACGGTTGACGGCGAAGATGTTGGCGCCTTTGGCGTGACCGCTGCCGGCGTTGTCGCCGAGGATCAGCTCGTTGCCGTAGATCGCGGGGCTGACGCGTGAGACGGTGCCCGTGGTGCCGTCGTATTCGGAGATCTGACGCTGCCAGATGAGCTGGCCGGTGCTGGCGTTGACCGCGTACAGGTAGCCGGCCCAGTCGGGGAAGTAGACCACGCCTTCGTCCACGGTCGGGGTGGCCGACACTTCGCCGTGGGTGGTGAACCTCCACTTGGGGGCGAGCTTGCCCACGTTGGCCGGGCTGATCTGGGTTTCTTCCGCCTGGGTGCGGCTGTTGGCGAGGTTCTGGCCGGCCGAGGGCCAGCTCGCCGAGGCGTCGTCGGCGGGCTGCGCCGGAGCCGCTGGCTGTACCGGCACCCTCGCGCCGGCGAGCGCTGGCGCCAGCGCGAGCGCGGCCAGCCACAGCAGCAGCGTGAGCGCGCCGCGCGCCGCGCGGCGGCGTCGAGCAGGGCCCCCACATACAGACGTAAGTCCCTTCACCGTTACGCCCCCAATCCTCGTCGCTCACTCGTGCCGCTGGCCTCGCCAGCCGCCGTTGCCCTCCTGGCACGGGACGCCGGACCCGCCGGACGCCTGTCGGTCCGTTACGACAAACCGTCCAAAACCTAGCAATCGCTTGTGCGCGACGTCGCGCGGTCACCGGTCGCACAGGCCCCGCCTGTGCTATCTTTCCGCTGTCCTGCAACCATCGGTTGCACTTCAACGGGAGGGAGCGGCGTGGCTGCCGACAGCGTCGAGCGAGAGATCCTGATCGAGGCGACCCCGGAGGTCGTGTGGGGCGTGATAACGGAGCCTGGGCAGATCAGCCGCTGGCTCAGCGACGAGGCGGACGTGGAGAGGCGCGTGGGCGCGGACGGCACGCTCACGTGGAGGCGGGGAGGCCGCGGCGGCGACAAAGAGCTCGACGCGGTGGTGCCGATTCGCGTGGTGGAGGCCGAGCCCTTCCGCCGTTTCTGCTTTCGCTGGAATCACCCGGACGGCGCGGAGCCGGACGAGCGCAACTCGGCGCTGGTCGAGTTCACCCTGCTCGAGGAGGCCGGCGGCACGCGGTTGCGGGTGGTCGAGAGCGGCATCGGCGTGGTGACGCACGACGAGCAGGGCAAGGCCCGCTACCGCGACGCGCACGCGCGCGGCTGGGAGAGGCATCTCGGCGAACTGCTCGACTACGTGGCGGCGAAGACACGCGGGGCGCCGCGTTGACGGCGAGCGCGATCGTCGAGGACGACGCCCTGTGGGCGGCGGTGGCCGACCCCACGCGCCGGCGCGTGCTCGATGCGCTGCTCGAGCGCGGCGAGGCGAGCACCACGACGCTGGCGCAGGGGCTGCCGGTGACGCGGCAGGCCGTCGCCAAGCACCTGGTCGTGCTGGACCGTACAGGCCTCGTAGCGGCCCGGCGGCACGGCCGGGAAGTGCGCTACGCGGTACGACCGCAGCGCTTGGACGACGCCGCCGAGGCGATGGCGCGCGTGGCTGCCCAGTGGGACCGGCGCCTGGCGCGGATCAAGCGGCTGGCCGAGTCCGCACAGGCCGAAGCCGAGGCCGATTTCTGACACCCAACATGGAGGATGCGATGAGCGATCACAGCACCGGCACTCGCGAGCAATGGCTTGCGGCGCGGCTCGAGCTGCTCGAGGCCGAGAAGGAGCTGACGCGCCGCGGCGACGAGCTGGCTCGGCGACGCAGGGAGCTGCCCTGGGTGGCTGTCGAGAAGGAGTACCGCTTCGAGACCGATGAGGGACCGGCGTCCCTGGCCGAGCTCTTCGGGGGGCGCTCGCAGCTGCTCGTCTACCACTTCATGTTCGGGCCGGACTTCACCGCCGGCTGCCCGTCCTGCTCGGCGATCGCGGACGGCTTCTCCGGCTCGGTGGTTCACCTCGAGCACCACGACGTGGCGTTCACCGCGGTGTCGCGGGCGCCGCTGGCGAAGCTGCAGGCCTACAAGCGGCGGATGGGCTGGAGCTTTCCGTGGGCGTCGTCGTTCGGGGGTGACTTCAACTACGACTTCCACACCTCGCACACCGACGAGGAATGGCGGTCGGGCGCCGTCGAGTACAACTTCCGCACCGCCGACTTCCGGCCCTCCGAGCAGAGCGCCGCGCTGATCGAGATCGCCTCGGGCGCCGGCACGGATCCGGTGACCTTCAGGAAAGAGGGGCCGGGCATGAGCGCGTTCGCGCTCGAGGACGGCGTGGTGTTCCACACCTACTCCGCCTACGGCCGGGGCGTGGACGCGCTCTGGGGCATGTACCCGTGGCTCGACCGCGCCCCACTCGGGCGCAACGAGAGCGGCATCTGGTGGCGCCGCCACGACGAGTACGGCGGCGCGCGGGCATGAGCGCGCTCACGCGCCGAACCAGCGGGCGCGACGGGTCGAGCCGAACCGCTCACGACGAATCTAGCCATCAGTCTCTTCCAGCGGATCCACGATTCGCACGCCTGCGGCATCGAAGTCGCGCCTGTTGAGCGTCACAACCTCCAGATCGTGCGAGAGCGCAGTCGCAGCGATGAGGCTGTCCTTGATCGGCATCGCTCGGCCTTGCGAACGGAGCATCGCGAGTAGCTCAGCCCAGCGCAGCCCCGTCGTGGCCTCCCACGGAATGCACTGCAACCGCTGCACTCCATCCTCGAACCACCGCTCGAGCCGGCTTCGGCGGCGACCCGGCGCGAGCAGCAGGATGCCGAAGCGGATCTCACCCAGAATGACTGGATCGACGGCGACCTCGGGCTCATTGCGCCCAAGCCAGTCGATCACACGCGCATCCGGGGCGGGCTTGGTCGCCTCAAACAGAACGTTCGCGTCAACCAGATAGCGCGCCACCGCGACCAGCTACAGCGAGTCGGTGGACTCCGATTCGATCTCCACGAACCAGTCGTGCTCCGGACACGACCGGAGCCACTCGACCAGACCGCGATTCGGCGGGGGCATCAACCTGGTTAGCCGGTACTCATCGGGGCCGACGCGATCGACCTCGAACTCCTCCCCCGGCTTGATGCCGTCGGCAGCACGGAACTCAGCTGGGAGGACGATCTGCCGCCGACGATGTCATCCGCCAGCCACGGTCTAGCTCGACCGCCGGGCTGTACGCACGCCGAGAGGAGTCAGACCGCCGAGCGTCGAAGCAATTCGGGCACGCAGTGTTCTGCCAGATACACGTCACAGTTATTGTGATGCATGCATCACACAAGGCGTGACGCTTATGCTACACTGATCTGCATGCGCTCTCGTGACGTGATACGGATTGCGCGGGACCGCGCCGGCCTGACGCAGCATCAGCTTGCCGCACGCAGCGGACGCGCCCGGGAGACGATCGCGCGCTGGGAGTCCGGAAGCCAGGCTCCGTCACTCGACGCCGTGTCCGCACTCGTGGCCGAATGCGAGCTCGATTTGGTTCTCCGGCTCGCTGAGCGAGACACCACGCTCCTGGATCGAGTCCGTGAACAGATCGCGCTACTTCCACCCAAGCGCCTGGCGCGGCTACTCCCGGTTGGAACGGTGCGCGATGCAAAGCGCTCCCTCCGGTGGCTAGCCGATGCGCGCACCCCAACCATCGTGCTCGGTCAGATCGGAGCAGCTCTCCTCGGAGCGCCGCAGCGTCCGGATGGCGCACAGGTCGAGTTCGTTTCCGAAGACCCTGCTGCGACCGATCGTGAGCTTCGGGCCGCCGGCCTGGTACCCATAGATGTCGACGATCGTTGGCGGGAAGCGGATGTGCGCGAGCCTTGGACGTTGCCGGCGGGCGGCACGCTGGCATTGGCTCGCAACCTTCCCGGCGCCGGTGATTACCGAGACCTCAAGCGGAGCGCCTCGCCCCTGGACTTCGATGCTCGAACTAGGGTGCTCGTGGCGCACCCTAGGGATCTGCTCCGCATAGCCGACGCATCTACCCGCGATTCAGAACGCGCCCGTGTGCCTGGATTGCAGGCCTTGCTCGAGGCTACCTACCAATGACGCTCGCTGACGATCAACCACATCTACTCCACGCGCTCCTGCGAAACGGCGTGGAGTTCGTGATCGTCGGTGGCGTAGCAGCCCAGCTCCGTGGCTGGACAGGTGCAACGGCCGACCTGGACATCGCCGTCGCCAGCAATGAGAGCAATGTCGAGCGAATTAACCGTGCATTGGCGGAAGTCGGTCTGATGAAAGCCGACGTCGGAGGCTAGGCACAAGCTTCGACACCGAATATGGACGGCTGGAGATCGTCCGCCACGCCGACAGCGTAGCAACGTACGACGATTGGATGCGTAACGCAACCGAGATGAGTTCGACCACCTCACGATCGTGGTCGCGGCCACGGACGACATCGTTAGGTCTAAGGAATCGTCTAACCGAGAGAAGGATCGCGCCGTGCTGCCCGGTATGCGCCGGGATCTTGGGCTCAGCAACTGAGATTCGAAGCGCGAGTACCGACTGCCTCAGACCGACGCTCAACTGCACGGCGTCAAAGAGCTGCGAAAACGCGATCTTCCTGTCCCCAAGATGCCGAAGGCCCAGCCCCCGGAGAGACTGGGCCGGTTTGACCTTCATCAAGAGGTGGAGAGGACGGAGAGGATCGTACGTTGCGCAAAACCCGCTGGTGGTGCGGGCGCAGATGCTGAGCTTGGTGTAGGCCGGTGACCGACGATGAGCTAACGAGCGTCGTGCGTGGCGCGACGCTCGTGCAGCATCGCGTCGCGACGACCCCGTCTGCGCTCGGCCTTCTTCGCCGACGACAGCTTGTGCGGCTTGCACAGCAGGCAGCCGGCGCGACGCTGCTTGGGTCGCCCTCGCTTGTGATTCGCCATACCACCAGGGATAGTAGACATCTGTCTGCGCGCGCTAGCTGGGTGCGGCTGACCCAGTGGCCCATCCCAAGCAATGGTCATCATGGCGACGTGCCCAGGATCATCTACTTCTACGGCATCGATCACGATGTACTTCTACAATCACGAACCGCCGCATTTCCATGCCCAATACGCCGAGCACCATGCGGTGATCGCCATCGGGAGCGGCGAGGTGCTGGTCGGCGACCTGCCGACTCGCGCGCTCAAACTCGTGGCGGAGTGGGCGGAACTGCACCTTGGCGAGCTCGAAACAGACTGAGCCCGCGCGAAGGATGGCAGCACCCCCGAGCCAATCGACCCACTGCCGTAAAATAAGGCGATGGACTTCGTGAAGGTCACTACTGCGCAAGTGCTGGGTCACTACCGGCTAATGGTCGGCTTCAGCGATGGCAGCTCGCGTGATGTCGATCTCACAGGAGAGCTGCACGGCCCCGTGTTCGAGCCACTTGCCGACCCCGACTTCTTCGCGCAGGTGCGCGTGGACGACGATCTGGGGACCGTCGTATGGCCCAACGGTGCGGTCCTCGATCCCCTCGTGTTGCACGGCGACTTCGAACCAGCCTCACGCTTCGTTCATCGCTGATCAGAACGCCGAGATCAACTGCGAACACGCGGCACTCTCAGACAGTTGTCAATGGAGACGGCGGGAATCGAACCCGCGTCCGTGATCGCGTGTGGATGGCTTCTACGAGCGTAGCCGGCGCTCTGGTCTCGTCCCCTGCTCGCCTCGCCGGCGGGGTTGCGGGGGACCAGCCTCCTGAGCTTTCCCCGGCTCGGCGGAGGCGGACCTCACCGGGTGAGCCTACTGTCTGATCCCGGCCTTCCCCGCCGTAGGCGAACGGGGCCCGAGACCTCACGGCTTAGCTATTGACTAAGCGGCGAGGGCGTACTCGTGAGAGTCCGCACTTATGGTTTTCCCGGGTGTTTTACGAGGCCGCCCGGGACCTCGACTCGCCACCACCCCCACGAGCCGACCACGTCGAAGCCTGTCGTCCCCGGGGATGCTCTGCGCACTGATTGTAGCCGCGCGACGGGCCGGGAAGCGGCATCGACGGCGCGCGGCAGAACGAAAGCGACGCGGTCCCAAGCCGCCTTGAGGAACCCTCCTGGGACTCGACCCGAAGGCCCATCCCGTTCAGGTGGCGCGGCCTCACACCTCGGTGGCCTCGCTCTTTGCGGCTCGGTTCCGCGTCTGGATTCAACCTAGCCCCGGCCGTTTCCGATTGCAAGCGCGCGGCGGCGAGGATGCCGCATCCTCCGGAAAAAAGCGCGCCGGCGGCAGCTGCGCGGCGGCGGGCCGGCGCTGCAAGGGGCGCTTTGGAAAGTTAGGGACCGCTTATGAGTGCTGCGAGAATGGGTGCATGGACAATCCCGAGTTCTCGCTGCCGCAGGGCGCGCCACCGCGACCGCTGCCGACGGCGGCGCCGTCGAGCGCGTATCCGAGCCAGGGCGCGATCGCGCCGGGCGGCGAGAACCCGTTCGGCGAGCGCTCGCGCGCGGGCGGGCGCCTGGCGGACGTGCGCAAGCGCATCGGCAGCGCGCTGGCTGCGGCGGCGGCGCTGATCGCGAAGTTCTTCGCGGCGATCAAGGGCGCGGTGCTGCTGCTGCCGAAAGCGAAGGTGCTGACGACGGCGGGCACGGCGCTGGTGTCGGTGGTGCTGTACTCGCTGGTGTTCGGCTGGTGGTTCGCGGTGGGCTTCGTGGTGCTGCTGTTCGTGCACGAGATGGGTCACGTGATCCAGCTCCGCCGCGAAGGCATCCGCGCGGGCGCGCCGGTGTTCATCCCCTTCCTGGGCGCGGTGGTGGGCATGAAGCAGATGCCGGACGACGCGCTGGCGGAGGCGCGGGTGGGCCTGGCGGGGCCGATCCTGGGCTCGCTGGGCGCGGCGGCGTGCCTGGCGCTGGCGCTGGCGACGGGCAGCACGGAGCTGCGCGCGCTGGCGTACGTGGGCTTCCTTTTGAACCTGATCAACCTGGTGCCGCTGACGCCGTTCGACGGCGGCCGCGCGATGGCGGCGATGGCGCCGGCGATGTGGTTCGTGGGCCTGGGCGTGACGGTGGCGCTGCTGCTGGTGACGCACATCACGTTCCTGTGGATCTTCGTGCTGCTGGGCGGCTACGACACCTACAGGCGCTGGAAGCTGCGCGGCACGCGCTCGCTGGCGCAGGCGGCCTACTACCGCGTGTCGCCGCGCGCGCGCATGCTGGTGGGCACGGTGTACATCGCGCTGGTGGCGCTGCTGGCGGCGGGCATGATCGACAGCGAGGTGGTGCACTACGCGGGCCACACGTTCAACGTGCGCTAGCGGCGCGAGGCCACGAGCCGCCCACGGAGCGCGCGGCGGGCGCGGACTGGGGAGCGCGCCGGCGGCGCTGCGTGAGCGCCGCGCTCGGCGCGCTCAGCGGCGCGCTTCGCGCAGCCCCCGTTCGATGTCGCGGCGCTGCTCGCGCGCGCGGATGGTCTGTCGTTTGTCGTAGAGGTCCTTGCCGCGCGCGAGCGCGATCTCGACCTTGGCGTGCGAGCCGGAGAAGTAGATGCGGGTGGGCACGAGCGTGAGCCCGCGCTCCTGCACGCGCCCGGCGAGGCGGTCGAGCTCGCGGCGGTGCGCGAGCAGCTTGCGCGGGCGCTCGGGCTCGTGGTTTTCGCGCGACGCGGGGCCGTATGGCGGGATGTGCACGGAGTGCAGCCACAGCTCGCCGTCGCGGATGGCGGCGTAGCCGTCCTTGAGCTGCGCGCCGGATGTCCGCAGCGCCTTCACCTCGGTGCCCTCGAGCACGATGCCGAACTCGAAGCGCTCGAGCAGGTTGTAGCGGTGCGAGGCGTAGCGGTTGGACGCCACGTCGCCGGCGCCGATCTTGCGCTTGCCCTTGCCCTTGGCCATCACGGCGAGCCTAGATGTTTCGCTGGCCCGAGCGGGTGCGCCTGTTTTTATGAGCTCCGCCCTTCCGGGCTCCGCCGCGGCGTTCGGGCGGTGCTTCCACGGCGGGCGTCAGATCGACGCGGCCGCGGATGCTGTCGACGCCCTCGACGAGCACGCACACGGGGTCGCCGAGGCGCAGCGTGGAGCCGGTGCGCTCGCCGTGGAGGATCGTGCCGTGCTCGTTCAGCTCCCACCAGTCGCGCTCGCCGTCGCCGTCGCCGGCGCGCAGGCGACGGACCGGCAGCATGCCCTCGAACTGCGCGGCGGGCGCGCCGGCTCCTGAGAACGACACGAAGGCGCCGGCGGAGATGAGGCCGGTGACCTCGCCGGCGAAGCGCTGCTGCGGGTCGCCGCTGCGCAGCAGCCGCGCGAGCGCGAAGCAGCGCGCGACGTCGTCGGCGTCGCGCTCGATCAGCATCGCCTCGCGCTCGCGTTCGGAGGTCCAGGCGCCGAGCTCGGCCATCTCGCCGGCGCGCGGCGGGGGCTCGCCGCGGCCGACGGCGGACAGCAGCGCGCGGTGGCAGACGAGGTCGGGGTAGCGGCGGATGGGCGAGGTGAAGTGGCAGTAGCAGTCCGAGCGCAGGCCCGCGTGCCCGAGGTTCTTGGGCGAGTAGCAGGCCTGCATCAGCGAGCGCAGCACGAGCGCGCCGAGCGCCTGGCGGCCGTGGCCGGTGCGCCGCACGTGGCGCTCCACCAGCTGCGAGATCTCGCCCACCAGCTCCCCCGCCTGCGTGGAGGACATGCGCTCCGGCAGCGGCGGCGTGGGCACCTGAAGCGAGGCGAGCTGGTCGGCGAGGCGGCGCACGCGCTCGGGCTCGGGGCGCTCGTGCACGCGGTACAGGCAGGGCACGCCGCGGCGCGCCAGCAGCTGCGCCACCGCTTCGTTGGCGGCGATCATCAGGTGCTCGATCAGGCGGTGGGACTCGGTCTGCGCGCGCGGCAGCACCTCGACCACGTGGCCGTGCTCGTCGAAGCGGAACTCGGGCTCCTCGGATTCGACCGCCAGCGCGCCCTTGCGCTCGCGCTCGCGTTGCAGCGCGGCGGCGGCGGCGCGCGCGGCGGCGAGCGCGGCGCCCCAGGGCTCGGCGGCGCGCTCGCGCCCGGCGAAGACGCGGTCGACCTGCTCGTAGTCCAGGCGCGCGTCGGAGCGGACCAGCGAGCGGTAGAAGGAGGCCCGCGCGATCCCCGCGCCGTGCAGCTCGAGCTCCACCGTGACCGCCGCGCGCTCACGTCCGGGCAGCAGCGAGCAGGCGTCGCTGGAGAGCGCGTGCGGCAGCATCGGCTCGACCGCGCCGGGCGCGTACACGCTGGTGGCGCGCCGGCGCGCCTCGCGGTCCAGCGCGGAGCCCTCCGGCACGTGCGCAGCCACGTCGGCGATGTGCACCCACACGCGGATCGCGCCGTCGCCGGCCGCAGCGCCGCCCTCTGCGCCCGCGCCGGCCTTCCCCTCCGCACCGCCCGCGCGGCCCTCCCCGCCCGCGCCGGCCTTCCCCACCGCACCGCCCGCGCGGCCCTCCGCGCTCGCACCGCCCCCGCGGCCCTCCCCGCTCGTGCCGCCGCCAAGCGGTTCGGCGGAGATGGCGTCGTCGAAGTCGCGCGCGCTGGCGGGGTCGATGGTGAAGGTGGGCAGAGCGGTGAGGTCGCGGCGCTCGCCGCCGGCGCGGTGCGCGTGCCCGGCGGCGCGCGCGGCCTCGGCCTCGACCTCGGCGTGGAAGCCGCGCGCGAGGCCGCGGTCGAGCAGCAGCGCCTCGATCACGTCGCGCGCCACGTCGGGGCGTCCGAGCGCGCGCAGCACGCGCGCGCCGCCGCCGCGCGCGGGCGCCTGCACCAGCGCCAGCTCGCCGGCGCCGGCGCGCACGCGGCCGCCGTGAGCCCTGGCGGGGCCCAGCGTGAGGCGCGCGCTGCGCCGCCGTTGCGAGGCGTGGCCGGCGCCGTCGCCGCCGGCCACGCGCTGCGGGAACAGCGGCTCGGCGACGAGGAAGCGCCCGCGCCGCTCGAGCACCGCCACGAACGCGTCGGCCGGCGCGGGGCCGGGGTCGGCGCTCACTTGACTTTCGCGGCCAGCGTGTGGAGCGCGACGTCGAGGCCGTGGGCGCCGTCGACGCCGTGCGCGACCTTCACTTCGGGGATCACGCCGGCGCCCTGCTTGACGCCGCCGCCGCCGAGGTTGCGCCCGTCGGGCGTGAAGTACTCGCCCACGGTGATGTCGAGCGCGCCGCCGTTGGACAGCGGCTGCTCCTCCTGGAAGACGCCCTTGCCGAACGTGTGCGTGCCGACCACCGTGGCGCGGCGGTGGTCCTGCAGCGCCGCGGTGACGATCTCCGAGGAGGAGGCGGTGTCGGCGTCGACCAGCACCACCATCGGGATCTTGGCTGAGATCGCGCCGCCGGTGGCGTCCAGCGCCTGGGTGGGCACGCTGCGCCCGCGCGTGGTCACGATCACGCCCTTGGGGATGAAGATGCTGGCGATCAGCTGCGCTTCCTCCACGAGGCCGCCGCCGTTGCCGCGCAGGTCGAACACGATGCCGCGCGCGCCTTCGTGCAGCACGCGCCGCACCGCTTCGCGCACTTCCACGTGCGAGCCGGGGCTGAAGGAGGCCAGCGCCACCACGCCGAGCTTCACGCCGCGCACCCGCTTGGTGAGCGTTTCCACCACCGGCTCGGCGACCACCGCGCGGGTTATGCGGACCTTGCGCAGCGAGCCCGCGGTCGTGTCTGCACGGCCGGCGGCGGGCTGACGGACGCCGAGGTCCACGTCGGTGCCGGGCAGGCCGCGGATCAGCGCGGTGGCCGCTTCCGGCGAGAGGCGTTCGAGCTTGCGCCCGTCGACCTCCACGATCACGTCGCCGGCCTTCAGCCCGGCGCGCGCCGCCGGCGAGGAGTTGAACACGCGCTCGATCAGCAGGCCGTGGTCGGCGGCGAGCGTGGTGGCGACTGACACGCCGATCCCGGTGAAGTGCGGCGGCGCGGCGAATTCGCGGTATTCGCTGGGGCTGAGGTAGTGCGAGAAGCGGTCTTTGAGGCTCGACACCATGCCTTCGATCGAGGCGCCGGCGAGCTGGGCGGGGCGGATCGGCCGGTAGTAGTCGTGCTCGATGCGCTGCACCGCTTCGCCGACCGCCTGCGGCGCCTGCGCGTTCGCCACGAACGCGCTGCGCAGGAACGACGGCAGGTCTTCGGGGTGCCCGCCCAGCCACAGCCCCGCCGCCAGCAGCGCCGGCAGCGCCAGGACCAGCGCCAGCGTGAGCGGCGTTCGGCGTGGGCGAGACATGGTCCGGGCAAGCGTAGTGCAGAGCCCGCGCCTGCCCCGCGGGGCGCCCTGGGCGTGGTTCGGGCCGGCGCAGCGCCGGCGCCCACCGCCGCCCCGCCGCGTGCTCCAGGCGTGGCCACGGCCAGCAAAGCGCCAGCGCCCCGCCGCCCCGCCGCGCGCTCCGGGCGTGGCCACGACAGCACAGCGCCGGCGCCCACCGCCGCCCCGCGGCGTGCTCTAGGGTGGGATGGGTGGCCGTCGTGAGCAGCAGCGCGGTGCCCGCCAACGGGCTGCCGATCCACCGCATCGAGCTGCCGGGCACGCGCGCGCTGACGGTGCTGGTGGCGTTCGACGCGGGCGCCCGCGCGGAGCGCGCCGAGGAGAACGGCATGGCGCACTTCCTCGAGCACCTGGTGTTCAAGGGCGGCGAGCGCTACCCCACCTACAAGGAGGTCAACGACACCGCCGAGCGCCTCGGCGGCGTACTCAACGCCTACACCAGCCACGACCTGGTGGCCTTCCACATCACGGTGCGCGCGGAGAGCGCGCCGCAGGCGATCGACCTGCTGAGCGACTTCGTGGGCCGCCCGCGCCTGGACGAGCAGGAGCTCGACCGCGAGCGCGGCGTGGTGATCCAGGAGATCAACCGAGCCCACGACCAGCCCGCCACGGTGGCCGAGCACCTGATCGACCGCGCCGCCTTCGGCGAGCACCCGCTCGGCAGGACCGTGCTGGGCCCCGAACAGAACCTGCGCAGCTTCACGCGCGAGGGCATCGTGGCGTTCCGCCGGCGGCGCTGGTCGGGCGCGCACGGCGGCGCGTTCCTCGCCGGCAACCTCTCCCACCTGCCCGGCGAGGAGGAGCTGCACGAGCTGTTCGCGCGCTTCCCCGCGCTGCCGGCGCCCGACGCCTACGAGCCCGCGCCGGCGTTCGCGCCGCACACGCTGGTGGAGCAGCGCGAGACCAACCAGTCGCACCTGCGCATGATCTACCGCCCCGAGGTGGCCGTCGCCGACGTGCGCCAGCGCGCCGCGCTGTCGATCTACTCCACGCTGCTGGGCGGCTCGATGGGCTCGCGCCTGTTCGAGGAGATCCGCGAGAAGCGCGGCCTGTGCTACTCGGTGTACGCGCTCGACCACGCCTTCGCCGACGTGCCGATCCTGCAGCTGGGCTCGGGTCTTGACTCGGCCAAGTGCATCGAGGCGTACGCGCGCATGCGCGAGATCGTCGACGAGCTGCGCGAGCAGGGCCCCACCGAGGAGGAGGTGCAGCGCGCCCGCGCCTACGCCGCCGGGCGCATGGTGCTGGCCTTCGAGAACACCGGCGCGGTGGCCCGCTTCGCCGCCAACCAGCAGATCGTGTTCGGCGAGGCGATCGACCCCGACGCCGCCATCGCCGCGCTCGACGCGGTCACCTTCGACGAGGTGCGCGAGGTCGCCGCCGGCGTCGCCGACAACCTCGCCGTGGCCTGCGTGGGCCCACACGCGGCCGAGGAGTTCTAGGGCAGCGCCCCCGGACGCCCGCCGGGGGGCCACAGAGGACGGGGCTCGCCCTGCGATCGACGCCGCGCCCGAGCCGCAGCCAGCTGCTCGACGCGACGATCGTCGTCCCCGAGCATCTCGCCGACCCAGCGCCGCGCCTCGTCCGGGTCGAATGACTGCGCCTCGACCATCGCCTCGATGTCGGCCCAGTCCTGGGTACGGTCGAACATCGCCTTGAACACCACCAGCGCGGTGCAGCTCAGGACCGGAATGGTGCGGCCCTCGAACGGAACCTGGCGCACGTGCTCGGCGACGTGGTCGTGGAAGGGCAGCACGCTCAAGAACAGGTCGAGCGGAGTGCTCCCGGACCTGAGCCTGACCTGACCGTCGCGTTCGAGCCGTTCCAGCCGCTCGCCGCTCACCTCCACGGTCTCGGGCAGCGCCGCAAGCACCTCGCGGGCGCGTCCGGGCCCTACGAACACGTTGAAGTCGAGGTCTCTGGTGCCACGCGGGTCGAGCGTGCAGTAGGCCAGCGCGATCGCCCCGCCCACCGCATGGGGGATGCCTGCGTGCTCCAGCGAGTCGTGAACGGCGAACAGCAGCTCGCTGAGATCGCTCATGCGCTGAGCTGGATCAGCGGCGGGTAGACGAGCTCGCCCCGCGTCCGGTGGGGCAGGGCCTCGGCCAGCTCGAGCACCTGGGCTAGCACACGCCCCGCGTGCTCCTCGGCAGCGCCGTTGCGAGCCGGCGCCAGGTCCAGCTCCACGCCGGCGGCAGCGGCGATGCGGGCCAGCGCCGCCACCGACGGCTGGCGCCGCCCGTGCTCGTAGGCGCTCAGCACCGAACGGTCGAGCCCGCTGCGACGCGCGAGCTCCGTCTGGCTGTGCCCGCTGGCCTCACGGATGCGAGCGATCAGCTTTGCCGCAACGTCGTCGAACTGCTCATACATGACAAATGATTGTAGCGTATACGCCACTATTTTCAGTGAGCGCGTAGCTCATGCGCCATGCCACCCCTCTGGCGCGCAGCCGTGGAGCGCGACGAGCGCCTATCCGATCGCCACCATCCGGTCGATCGGCACACGCGCGCGCGCCGCGATCTCCTCCGGCACGCGCACCTCGTGCTTCATCTCCGCGAGCGCGTCGCGCAGCTTCGGCAGCGTGATCATCTTCATGTACACGCACGACGCCTGCGCATTGGCGGGGATGAAGCGCACGTCCGGCGCCGCCAGCGCAAGCGGGTAGAGCATGCCCGTCTCCGTCGCCACGATCGCCTCGCGCACCCTCCCCGGCCCCCCGTTCTCGCCGGCCGCCTGCGAGGAGGTCGCATAGCCCGGTTCCTCCACCTGCGTGCCGTGCTCGCCGGCGCCGCCCGCCGCGCTCAGCGCCGCCTCCGCGTCCTCCGCGTAGTGCAGCATGCCGCCGGTCGAGAGCATGTGCACGCCCGCCGCCGCGATGTCGCCCGCGGCCACGTACTCCATCACGCTCGTCGTGCAGCCGCACTCGGGGTGGATCAGGAAGTCCGCGCCGGGGTGCGCCGCGCGCACCGCCTCGATGTCCGCCGGGCGGATGCCAGCGTGCACGTGGCACTCGCCGTCCCACACGTGCATGCGCCGGCCCAGCTGCTTCTCCACGTACGCGCCCAGCCACATATCCGGCCCGAACAGGATCTCCGTGTCCGCGCCGTGCGTGTCGTAGATGTGGCGCACCACGTCCACCGCGTTGGCGGAGGTGCAGCAGTAGTCCGTCAGCGCCTTCACCTCCGCGGTGGTGTTCACGTACATCACCACCACCCCCTCGGGGTAGGTCGCGCGCCAGTCCGCCAGCTGCGCCGCGTCGATCGACGCCGCCAGCGAGCAGCCCGCGTCGAGGTCCGGGATCAGCACCGTCTTGCGCGCACACAGGATCGACGCCGTCTCCGCCATGAAGTGCACGCCGCAGAACGCGATCACCTTCGCGTCGCTCGCCGCCGCGCGGCGCGACAGGCCCAGCGAGTCGCCCACGTAGTCCGCCACGTCCTGCACCTCCGGCACCTGGTAGTTGTGCGCCAGGATCACCGCGTCCCGCTCCCGCGCCAGCGAGCGCACCTCCTCCTTCAGATCGGCGATCTGCTGCGGCGACAGCGCCGGCGCCGGCGCCGGCGTGGGGATCATCGGCAGCGTCGCGCCGCCGCCGCCCGGCGGGCTCGCGGGCGCGGATCGGGAAGGGGCCATCGGGAGGTTCATGGCAGTGCCTCCTCCATCAGTAGCGAGAGGTCGAGGGCGGGCGCGGAGTGCGTCAGCGCGCCCATCGAGATCCATTCTACCCCCGTCTCCGCCACACCCCTGAGCGTCGCCAGGCTCACGCCGCCGCTGGCCTCCAGCTGCGCGCGGCCCGCCACCTGCGCCACCGCCGCGCGCAGCTGCGCCGCGTCCATGTTGTCCAACAGCAGCCGCCGCGCGCCCGCCGCCAGCGCCTGCTCGATCTCATCGCCGTCGCGCACCTCCACCTCCAGCGTGCCCGCCAGCGCCGGCGCGCGCTCGCGCGCGCGCGCCACCGCCTGCGCGATGCCGCCCGCCGCCGCGATGTGGTTCTCCTTGATCAGGATCGCGTCGAACAGCCCTGCGCGGTGGTTGCCCGCGCCGCCCGCCGCCACCGCCGCCTTCTCCAGCGCGCGCAGCCCCGGCGTGGTCTTGCGCGTGTCCAGCACGCGCGCGCGCGTGCCCCGCACCTCGCGCGCCGCCCGCGCCGCCAGCGTGGCCACGCCCGACAGGTGCGCCAGGAAGTTCAGCGCCGTGCGCTCGCCCGTCAGCAGCGCCCGCGCGCGCGCCTCGATGCGCAGCACCGGGCCGCCCCGCTCGCGCCACTCCCCCTCCGCCACCAGCCGCTCGAAGCGCGCGTCCGCGTCGAGCTGCCTGAAGGTCTCCTCCGCTGCGTCCAGGCCGTAGATCGTGCCCGGCGCCTTCTGCGTGACCAGCGCGCGCGCCCGCTCGCCCTCCCCCACCGTCGCCTCCGTCGTCACGTCGCCCGCGCCCACGTCCTCCGCCAGCGCCGCGCGCACCAGCGCTTGGAGGTGTGCGTCGGCGGGGCTCACGGCGCCTTCAGCATAGGATCAGCCGCATGGACGCGCCCGCGCAGCCCGACCCGCCGGCCCCGGCCCAGCCGCCCCCGCCGCCCGCCGCCGGCCCGCGCGAGGACTCCGCGCCGCCGCCCGCGCGCCCCGCCGTCGACTCCCGCGCCACGCTCGTGCACTGGATGGGCCCGCTCGACGCCAACGGCGCCGGCTTCGTGCACGGAGGCACCGTCATGAAGCTGTGCGACGAGGCCGCCGGCCTGGCCGCCGTCAAACACTGCCGCCGGCGCGTCGTCACCGCCAGCATGGACCGCATGACCTTCATGGTGCCCATCCACGTCGGCGAGCTCGTCACCTTCCAGGCCTCCGTCAACGCCGTCTGGCACACCTCCATGGAGGTCGGCGTGCGCGTCGACACCGAGGACCCGCGCACCGGCGCCCGGCGCCACTCCAACAGCGCCTATCTGACCATGGTCGCCGTCGACGACCACGGCAACCCCATGCAGGTGCCCGCGCTCGAGGTCGCAAGCGAGGTCGAGCGCCGCCGCCAGGGCGAGGCGCAGCTGCGCCGGCGCAACCGCCTCGCCGAGCGCGAGCAGATCCAGGCCGGGCGCTGACGCTCGCCCGCCCCATGGGGGCCACGGCCGCGCCTCAGCGCGACCCTGACCGCCTGCGGGACCGCGCACACGGGCCGGCTGCCCGCTGCTAGGAGCCGGCGGGGCCGTTCGCCGCCGCCGCGGACAGCAGGTACGCACGCACGAACCCATCCAGATCGCCGTCGAGCACGCGCTGCACGTCGCCCATCTCGTGGCCCGTGCGGGTGTCCTTCACCAGCGTGTACGGGTGCATCACGTACGAGCGGATCTGCGAGCCGAAGTTCACGTCCTGCGCCTCGCCCTTCTCGCGCGCCACCTCCTCCTGGCGTTCGCGCTCCGCCCGCTCCGCCAGCTTCGCGCGCAGCATCGCCATCGCCGTCGCGCGGTTGGAGGACTGCGAGCGCTCGTTCTGGCACTGCACCACGATCCCCGTAGGACGATGGGTGATCCGCACCGCCGAGTCCGTCTTGTTCACGTGCTGGCCGCCCGCGCCCGAGGCCCTGTAGGTGTCCACCTGCAGGTCGTCCTCGTTGATCTCGATCTCGCCAGTGTCCTCCACCACCGGCGCCACCTCCACGCCCGCGAAGCTCGTGTGGCGGCGGTGCGCCGAGTCGAACGGCGACAGCCGCACCAGCCGGTGCACGCCGCGCTCCGCCGCCAGCAGGCCGTACGCGTTCTCGCCCGACGCGCGGAACGTCGCCGACTTGATGCCCGCTTCCTCGCCCGCGCTCGCCTCCAGCAGCTCCACCCGGAAGCCGCGCAACTCCGCCCAGCGCATCAGCATGCGCAGCACCATCTCCGCCCAGTCCTGCGCGTCCGTGCCGCCCGCGCCCGCGTTCACGCTCACCAGCGCGTCGCCCGCGTCGTAGCGCCCGCTGAACAGCCGCTGCTCCTCGAGCGCCGCCAGGCGCCGCTCCACCGAGGCGATCTGCTCGTCCAGTTCGCCCTGCAGCGAGGAGTCCTCCTCCGCCATCTCCCACAGCCCGTCGAGGTCCTCCACGTCCGCCGCCAGCTTGCCGAAGTCCTCCAGGCGCCGCGACGCGCGCGCGTGCTCGGAGGACACCGACGCCGCGCGCTCGGAGTCATCCCAGAAGCCCGGCGCTTGCATCTCCCGCTCGAGCGCGCTCACGCGCTCGCTCAGCCCAGCCGGGTCAAAGATAGTCCGCCAGCAGCTTCAGCTGCTCGCGGATCGCAGCCAGGCGCTGCGGGGTCGACTCGCTGGGGGCTTGCGTGGCCACGCCCCCACGCTATCAGCGCCCGCCGCTCAGCCCCGCGCCGCGTCCGCGCCCTCTAGGCGCCGTGGCACTTCTTGAACTTCTTGCCGCTGCCGCACCAACAGGGGTCGTTGCGCCCCACCTGGTGCTCGTCGTCGAGCACGCGCTGCTCCACCGCCGGCAGCGCTTCCATCTCGTGGTCGATTTCGCCGTAGCCTCCCTGGGCGGCGCCGGTGGCCACGCCGGCCGCCGCCTGCGCCAGCGCGCCCGCGCCCGCGCCGCCGTGCCCGCCCGAGTAGGACACGCGCCCCGCGCGCGTCGCGCTGCCGGAGGCCGCGAAGGCCGGCGCGCGCTCGCCGTTCTGGCCCTCCACGTTCACCTGCACGTTGAAGATCATGCGCGCGTAGTCCGACCACACCGTGTTCATCAGGTCGCCGAACAGCGTGAACGCCTCGTTCTTGTAGGCCACCAGCGGGTCCAGCTGGGCCAGGCCGCGCAGCCCGATGCCTTCGCGCAGGTACTCCATGTCCAGCAGGTGCTCGCGCCAGCGTTCGTCGATGATCTGCAGCAGCAGGAAGCGCTCCAGCGCGCCCATCAGCTCCTCGCCAAGCGCCTGCTCGCGCGCGTCGTAGCGCTCCATCGCCAGCTGCACGATCCGTTCGCTTAGCAGCACGCGGTCCAGCCGGTCGCGGTCTAGATCCCCCGTGTCCAGCTCGAGCGGGAACAGCTGGCCCAGCGCCGTGAACATGCCGTCCATGTCCCAGTCCTCGATGTAGTCCGCCTCCGTGTACTGGTCGATCGTGCGCTCGATCACCTTCGCCACCTGCTCGCGCGCCTCCTCGCCGATGCTGCGGCCTTCCAGCACCTCGTCGCGGTACGCGTAGATCACGCGCCGCTGCTCGTTCATCACGTCGTCGTATTCGAGCACGCGCTTGCGGATCAGGAAGTTCTGTTCCTCGACCTTCTTCTGGGCTTTCTCGATCTGCTTGGAGAGCATGCCCGCCTCGATCGGTTCCTCGTTGCCCTCCTCGTCCATTCCGCCCAGTTTGTCCAGGATGCGGTAGATGCGGTCGCCCGCGAACAGGCGCACCAGGTCGTCCTCCGCGGACAGGAAGAAGCGCGACTCGCCGGGGTCGCCCTGGCGCCCCGAGCGCCCGCGCAGCTGGTTGTCGATGCGCCTCGATTCGTGGCGCTCGGTGCCGCAGATGAACAGCCCCCCCGCCGCCATCACGCGCTCGCGGTCGGCCGCGACCCGGCTCTCCAGCTCGGGCAGGAGCTGCTCCAGGCGACGCTCGTAGCCGTCGTCCTCGGGCGCCACGTTCTCGCGCGCCAGCTGCTGGCGCGCCAGGTGCTCGGGGTTGCCGCCCAGCTTGATGTCCACGCCGCGGCCCGCCATGTTGGTGGCGATCGTCACCGCGCCGGGCTGGCCCGCCTCCGCCACGATGTCCGCCTCGCGCGCCGCGTGCTCGGGCTTCGCGTTCAGCACCGTGTGCTTCACGCCGCGCGTCTTCAGCTGCTCCGACAGCAGCTCCGAGACCTCCACCGAGATCGTGCCCACCAGCACCGGCTGCCCGTTCTCGTGGCGCGCCGCGATCTCTTTGACCACCGCGTTCCACTTGCCGTCCTTGGTCTTGTACACCTGGTCGTTGCGGTCGTCGCGCACCATCGGCATGTTGGTCGGGATCTGCACCACCGGCAGCTTGTAGATCTTCATGAACTCCGTCGCCTCCGTCAGCGCCGTGCCGGTCATGCCCGCCAGCTTCTCGTACAGGCGGAAGAAGTTCTGGTAGGTGATCGTCGCCAGCGTCTGGTTCTCCTCCTGGATCGGCACCCCCTCCTTCGCCTCCACCGCCTGGTGCAGGCCCTCCGACCAGCGCCTGCCGTCGAGGATGCGCCCCGTGAACTCGTCGATGATCTTCACCTCGCCGTCGATCACCGCATAATCCACGTCGCGCTTGTACAGCGCCTGCGCCTTCAGCGCCTGGTGCAGGTGGTTCACCAGGTGCCCGTTCTCGGCCCTGTACAGGTGGTCGATGCCGAGGAAGCGCTCGGCCTTCGCCACCCCCTGCTCGGTCACCGCCACCGTCTTCTGCTTCTCGTCGATCTCGTAGTCGAAGTCCGCCACGAAGCGCTTCTTCATCGTCGGGTCCATGCCCTCGGGCGTCTTGCCCAGCGTCATCCGCGGCGCCAGGCGCGCGAAGCGCACGTACAGGTCCGCCGCCTGTTCTGGCGCGCCGGAGATGATCAGCGGCGTGCGCGCCTCGTCGATCAGGATGTTGTCGACCTCGTCCACGATCGCGAAGTAGTGCCCGCGCTGCACCTTTTCGCCGAGGTCCTTGGCCATGTTGTCGCGCAGGTAGTCGAAGCCGAACTCAGAGTTGGTGCCGTACACCACGTCGCACGCGTACGAGCGCTGCTTCTCCTCGAAGGTCTGCTGGTTCTGCAGCACGCCCACGCTCACGCCCAGCGCGTCGTAGATCGGGCTCATCCATTCCGCGTCGCGGCGGGCCAGGTAGTCGTTGACCGTCACCACGTGCACGCCGCGGCGCAGCGGACCCGCCTCGCCCTCGCCCGCGCCGTCGCCCCCACCGGCGTCGCTCGCGCCGGCGCCGTTGCGGTCGCTCACCGCCAGCGAGTTCAGCACCACCGCCAGCGTCGCCGTCAGCGTCTTGCCCTCGCCGGTCTTCATCTCCGCGATCTGGCCCTCGTGCAGTGCCATGCCGCCGATCAGCTGCACGTCGAAGTGGCGCATGCCCATCGTGCGCTTGCCCGTCTCGCGCACGATCGCGAAGCACTCCGGCAGCAGCAGGTCGAGCGAGTCCCCGTCCGCCGCCCGCTGGCGCAGCTCGTCCATGCGCTCGCGCAGCTCCGCGTCGCTGTCGTGCTCGAGCTCCGCCTCGAACGCCCCGATCAGCTCCACGCGCTTCTGGTATTCCTTGAACTTCTTCGCCTCGCCGACGTTCAGCGCGCGATCCAGCAGTGACGGCATGGGCCAAGGATAGCCCGCCCGGCTGAACGCCCGCTCAACGAACGGCGCCGCTGTGCGGCGCCCGCCGGACGCCGCACAGCGGCTGGCGCGGTCGCGGCCGCCGCTACAGCGAAGCCTGCGCGGTCCGCGCCAGGCGCGCCGAGGCGGCGTGCGCCTCGCGGCGGCGGCGCAGCTTGTCGCGATGGCGCTTGACCTGGCGCGCCAGCTCGTCCACCACGAGGTTCAGCGAGTGCAGCATCTCGGGCGAAGCGTCGCGCGCCCTCAGCGTCACCCCCTTCAGGTACAGCGTGCACTCCGCCACCTGGCTGTCCGCCACGCGGGGGTTGCACTCCCTGAAGATCTCTATCTCCAGCCGCGCGAGGTCCGAGACCTGCCGCGCCACCTTGCGCAGACGGCGCTCCGCGTGCGCGCGAAGCTCGTCGGTGACCGTCACGTTGCGACCCTTGATGTCGATCTGCATCGTAGGCTCCTTCGGTCGGGCTGCTCTGACTGTCTCCGATGCTACGCCTGCCCGCGGCGGATGTAAACGGGCGTTCGACCAAGCTCGCGCCCGCAAATTGCGGCCTTCGCGCCGGCAACCGGCGCAGTCGCCCGTCTGCGGTGCTATGATGACGATTGTCATAGTCTCACTTTCCGTGAAGGGGCTCGCCGCGGCGGGCCTCTTCGCGTTAAGCGCTTGCGCCGGCGCGGCCAGGCGCGCGACTCAGCGGCGCGGGCGCAGGCTCTCGAGGATGCCGCCGTGGCCGGCGATGGCGCCGATCAGGATCGAGCGGGGCGCCACCTCGGTGCCGGGGAACACGATGCAGTCGCGCAGCTGCGCCCCCTCGCCGATGCTCGCGCCGTCGCCGATCACCACCGGGCCCATCAGGCGCGCGCCCGCGCCGATGCGCGCGTCGCGGCCGACCCACACCGGCCCCTCGACCTCCGCCGCCGGCGCCAGCGCCGCCCGCGCCTGCTCGCCCGCGCCCGCCACCGTCACCCCCGGCAGCACCTCATCGCCCTCCACCTGCAGGCGCAGCTCGCCGCGCAACGCGTCGAAGGTGCCCTGGCGCAGCTCGCCGAGCGAGCCCACGTCGTTCCAGTACTCCCGCAGCTCGTGGATGTGGAACGGCACGTCGTTCTCCAACAGCGCCGGGAACACGTCCTGGGCCCAGTCCACGAACGGCCGCCGCGGGAAGTAGTCGAAGATCGCCGGCTCGAATATGTAGATGCCGCAGTTGCCGAGGTCCGACAGCGCCTCCTCGGGCGCCGGCTTCTCCTGGAAGCCCGTCACGCGGCCCTCGCGGTCGTGCAGCACCACGCCGTACTCGCGCGTGTCCGCCACCTGCTTCACCGCCAGCGTCGCGATCCCGCCGCAGGCACGGTGCCGCGCCGCGAACGCCGTCAGGTCGACGTCGGTGAGCGCGTCGCCGGAGATCACCAGGAACGGCTCCTCGCCGAAGAACTCCGCGCAGCCGCGCACCCCCCCGGCGGTGCCCAGCAGCTCCTCCTCGAAGCGGTAGGCGAGCCGCTCGCCGAAGTACGCGCGGATCGAGTCCGGGAAGTAGTGCAGGTTGGCGATCACCCGCTCGAAGCCGTGGCGGTCGAGCAGGTCCACGATGTGCGCCATCACCGGCCGGTCCAGCACCGGCACCATCGGCTTGGTGATCTCGTATGTGAGCGGACGCAGGCGCGTGCCGAGCCCCGCCGCAAGAACCATCGCCTTCATCGGCGCGGGAAGCTAGCGGATCGCGCGCCGGGCACGCCGCCCGGCGCGCATCCGATCAATACCGATAGTGGTCCGGCTTGTACGGGCCCTCGACCGGCACGCCGATATAGGCAGCCTGCGTCGGCGTGAGCGTCGTCAGCTTCACGCCGAGCGCGTCCAGGTGCAGGCGCGCCACCTTCTCGTCGAGGCGCTTCGGCAGCACGTACACCCGCTTCTGGTACTCGTCGTTCTTCGTGAACAGCTCGATCTGGGCGATCGTCTGGTTGGAGAAGGAGTTGCTCATCACGAAGCTCGGGTGCCCGGTGGCGTTGCCGAGGTTCAGCAGGCGGCCCTCGGAGAGCAGGATGATCGCGTGGCTCGAGCGCTCCGCGGTGTCCGGAAACACCCACTTGTCCACCTGCGGCTTGATGTTCACGCGCTCGATCCCTGGGACGCGGGCGAGGCCGGCGATGTCGATCTCGTTGTCGAAGTGGCCGATGTTGCCCACGATCGCCTGGTGCTTCATGCGCTGCATGTCGGCCGCGGTGATGATGTCGCGGTTGCCGGTCGTGGTGATGAAGATGTCGGCCGTCTCGAGCACGTCCTCGAGCGTCTTGACCTCGTAGCCCTGCATCGCCGCCTGCAGCGCGCAGATCGGGTCGATCTCGGTGATCACCACGCGCGCGCCCTGGCCGCGCAGCGATTCCGCACAGCCCTTGCCCACGTCGCCGAAGCCGCACACCACCGCCACCTTGCCGCCGATCATCACGTCGGTGGCGCGGTTGATGCCGTCGATCAGCGAGTGCCGGCAGCCGTACAGGTTGTCGAACTTGGACTTCGTCACCGAGTCGTTGACGTTGATCGCCGGGAACAGCAGCTCTCCGCTCTCGACCATCTGGTAGAGGCGGTGCACGCCGGTGGTGGTCTCCTCGGTCACGCCTTTGACGCCCTCGCCGATCGCCGTCCAGCGCTGCGGGTCCTGCTCCAGCGAGCGCGTCAGCAGCGACAGGATCACGCCGAGCTCCTCGGAGTCGGCGCCCGCCGGGTCGGGCACCGCGCCGGCCCGCTCGTACTCGGTGCCCTTGTGCACCAGCAGGGTGGCGTCGCCGCCGTCGTCGAGGATCATGTTCGGCCCCGGTTCGCCGTCCGGCCCCTCCTGCGGCCAGCGCAGCACCTGCTCGGTGCACCACCAGTACTCCTCGAGCGTCTCGCCCTTCCACGCGTACACCGGCACGCCCCGCGGGTCCTCGACGGTGCCGTGCGGGCCGACCGCCACCGCCGCCGCCGCGTGGTCCTGCGTGGAGAAGATGTTGCAGCTGCACCAGCGCACCTCCGCGCCGAGCGCCGTCAGCGTCTCGATCAGCACCGCGGTCTGGATCGTCATGTGCAGCGATCCGGTGATGCGCGCGCCCCGCAGCGGCTGCGCCTCGGCGTACTCCGCGCGGATCGCCATCAGGCCGGGCATCTCGTGCTCGGCCAGCGTGATCTCCTTGCGGCCGAAGTCCGCCAGGGAGAGGTCGGCGACCCTGAAGTCGGTCTCGGTGCTGGTGGGCATGGCTGACATGACGAAGCCTCCTGTCCGGTCAGGTGAGCGCCCTTGCTGCAGAGGAGAGGCCGAGCGTGGCGGGGTCGCGCCCGTCGCAGCGCTCCTCGGCCCACTCGCAAGTTATCACACGGCCCCGCCCGCCTCCAGCGCCTGGCCGGCGCGTCCGGCCGGCGTCTCTAGCGCTTGGCGAGCGCGGTCTTCAGCTCGTCGATCAGCTGCACCCGGCCGGGGTCGACGCCGCGCAGCGCCGCCAGGTAGATCGAGACCAGATCGCCGAGCAGCACCAGCGAGACCACGCGCTCCACCGAGCTCTGCCCGCGCGTCTGCAGGCGGTAGCGCGCCACCGCGTGCTCGGCGATCAGCCTCTCCGTGAGCTCGATGCGCTCCTTCAGCCGCGGGTGCACGTCGGAGTCGTCCAGGAACACCGCCGAGAAGCGCCCCACCTCGCGTGCCCCCTCCCAGCCGCAGATCTCGTTGTGGTCGAGCTCAGGCAGTTCGTGCCAGAAGCACGGCAGCTTGGCGTTCTCGTTGATCTGCGTCTTCCAGCGATAGGCGATCGGGGTGGTCAGCCCCGCGCCCGCGATCACCGGGATCGTGCCGTACAGACCGCGCGCGAGCTCCTTCGCCAGCGAGTCCTCGGGCGCATCCGGCCCCCACTCCGCCACCAGTTGCTCGCTGTGCGCGGCCGCCACGTCGATCTCGGAGGTCAGGCGCGGCCCCACGCCGCACAGCGCCGCCACCTCGAGCGCCGCCACCATCATGTACGCCACCGCCGCCCGCGGCTGGAAGCCGCCCGGCAGCGGGATCACAGGCACGCCGTCGGCGCGCGCCATCTCGGCCAGGCGCCCGCCCGTGGTCACGACCGTGCGCTTCGCGCCGAGCGCGCCGGCGGACTCGTAGCAGGCCAGCGTCTCCTCGGTCTCGCCGGAGTAGCTCGCCAGCAGCACCATCGTGTCGGGCGTGGTCCAGGTGGGCAGCCCGTAGGCGCGCGTCACGAAGATCGGCCGCGAGGCGTGGTCGCCGAGCGCCGCGCGCGCGAGCGCGCCGCCGATCGCCGAGCCGCCCATGCCCGCCACCACCAGCCCCGCCGGCGTGTCCCAGTCCTGCATGATCGCCGACTCCACCCGCCACATCGCATCGCGCAGGTGCTCCGCCAGCGCCAGCACGTCGCCTAGCTGCCCGGAGGCGTCGACGCGGGCGATGCTCTCGCGCGAGAGATCCTGCGCGGTGGATGCGGCGGTCGCGCCGTCGCTCATCTGCTGCCCTCCTTCTGTCGTGCGCCTGTGCTGTCGGTCAACGCCGTGGACCTCTCGATCGCGCTGCTCTTGCCGGCGGCGCTTCGCGGCCGGAACCCGGCACCATACGCGCCGGGGCCCCAACCGCGCTTCGCGCCTACACTCTGGGGCATGACCACGGAGGTCGAGCCGCGCCAGCCACGGACGGAGCGGGTTCCGGACTTCTTCATCGTGGGCCACCCCAAGAGCGGCACCACCGCGCTGTGGGACATGCTGCGCCGCCACCCGCAGGTCCACACGCCGCCCAACAAGGAGCCCTACTTCCTCGCCGACGAGCTGCGCCCGCCGGCGGCGACGCCGCGCACCTTCGGCACGACCCCCGCCACGCGGGCCGACTACCTCGCCCTGTTCGCGGACGCGCCCGCCGAGAAGCTCACCGGCGAGGCCTCGGCCCCGTACCTGTGGTCGCGCACCGCCGCCGCGCGCATCGCCGAGCTCGCGCCCGGCGCCCGCATCGTCGCGATCCTGCGCGAGCCCGCCAGCTTCCTGCGCTCGCTGCACCTGCAGTTCGTGCAGATCCACATGGAGCCGGAGACCAGCCTGCGCAAGGCGCTCGAGCTCGAGGAGCGGCGCCGCGCAGGGCACGAGCTGCCGCCGAACGCGTTCTGGGGACCGCAGGGCACGCTCTACTCGGAGTACGTGCGCTACGTGGAGCAGCTGCGCCGCTACCACGAGCGCTTCCCCGCCGAGCAGGTGCTGGTGCTGATCTACGACGACTACCGCGCCGACAACGACGCCACCGTGCGCCGCGTGCAGCGCTTCCTCGGCGTGGACCACACGCTCCCGCTCGAGGTCAGGGACTCCAACCCCAGCGTGCGCGTGCGCTCGCAGCGCCTGCTCGCGCTCGCGCACGCCGTCGCCTCCGGCCAGGGCCCCGCCGCGCGCGCCGTGCGCTCCACCGCGAAGACGCTCGCGCCGCCGCGCCTGGACCGCGCCGCCGCGCTCGCCGTCCGCGACCGCGTGCTGTTCGGCGCGCCCAAGGCGCCCGACGAGCAGCTGATGACACAGCTGCGCCGGCGCTTCAAGGGCGAGGTGGAGGCGCTCAGCGACTACCTCGGGCGCGACCTCGTCGCGCTGTGGGGCTATGACCGGCTCGACTGACGGGGGCGGCGCGGGCGCCGGCGCGGACGGCTCGACCCACGGCGAGCGCGCCGGCGCCGCCGCGGGCGGCTCGGCTCCGGGCGCGGGCGCCGTCGCCGGCGCCTCGATCTCGGTGGTGATGCCGAGCTTCAACGACGTGGGGCGCATCGGCGACGCGCTCGACTCGATCCTCGCGCAGACGCTGGCGCCGCTGGAGGTGGTGGTCGCCGACGACTGCTCCGAGGACGCCACCGAGCAGTTCGTGCGCGATTTCGCCGAGCGCCACCGCGGCGCGCTGGAGGTTCGCTACACGCGCCTGCCCTCGCGCTCCGGCGACGCCGGCGCGCGCAACGCCGGGATCGCCGCCGCGCGCGGCGAGTGGATCGCGATCTGCGACTCCGACGACGTGTGGGCGGAGCGCAAGCTCGAGCGCCAGATGGAGTTCGTGCGCGCCTGGCGGGGCTCGCAGCGGCTCGCGCTGGTGGGCTCGCACGGGCTCAACATGAACGACGCGGGGCGCGTGATCTCGCCGGCGCGCATGGGCCCCACCAGCGAGCAGGAGTACCTGGCGGTCAAGCGGCGCGGCGGGCTGTTCTTCGCGATCCACTCCTCGGTGCTGTTCCGCCGCGCCGACTGGCAGGCGCTGGGGGGCTACAGCACCGCCGACTACGGCGCCGCCAACGAGTTCGACTTCTTTTGCCGCCTGGCCGAGCGGGGCGCGGTGGTGAACGTGCCCGAGCCGCTCGTCTACTACCGCAAGCGCGCCGGCTCGATGCAGCTGGACCTCTTCTGGGAGCGCTACCACAACATGCTGCGCCTGCAGGAGAACCGCCGCCGCGGGCTCGACGGACGCCCGCCGCTGAGCCGCGAGCAGTACGCCGCGCAGCTCGCCGCCGCGCCGGCGCTGCAGCGGCTTCGCCACCGCCGCCGCGCCTGGGGCATGTTCTACTACCGCGCCGGCGCCACCGACCTGATCAACGGCAGGCGCCTGCGCGCCGGCCGCGAGATCGCGCTGGCGGCGCTGCTCGACGGCGCGCGGCTGCGCTCGGGCGTGCGCGGCGCGGTGCGCGCGCGCCTGCGCATCTAGAACGCGATCGCGCCGTCCGGCAGCTGCACGCCGGGGAAGATGCGCGCGCCGCGCGTGATCACGTTGCCCGCACCCACGCTCACGCCCTCGCCGAGCACCGCGCCACCGCCGATGCTGGTGCCGTCGCCGATGCTGCAGCCGGCGGCCACGATGCAGTCGCGCAGCTCGCAGCCGCTGCCGATCCGCGTGCCCTCCAGCACGACCGCGCGCTCCACGCTCGAGCCGGCGCCGACCTGCACGTCCTCGGCGAGCACCGCGAGGCTGCCCACGCGTGCGCCCTCCGCCACGTCCACGCCGCGCTCGAGCAGCGCCGGCGGCACCACCCGCCCACGTGCGCGCGCGCCCTCGTCGACCGCCAGCCAGTCCTCGCCCAGGCGTGCGCGCACGGCCGTGCGCACGTTGCCCTCGATGATGTCGAAGGTGCCCTGCAGGTAGCGCGCCGGCGTGCCGATGTCGAGCCAGTAGCCCTGCGCGGGGAAGCCGTACAGGCCGTCGCCGACGAGCCGCGGCCACACCTCGCGCTCGATCGACACGTTGCGCTCGCGCGGGACCGAGTCCAGGACCTCGCGCTCGAGCACGTACGCGCCCGCGCTGATCAGGTTGTGCGCGCCGGCCGCCGGCGCGGCGGCGGCGTCCTCGACGCCGGGCTTCTCGACGAACTCGCTGACGGCGCGGTCCGCGGCCAGCAGCACCAGCCCGTAGGCGCTGGGGTCGGGCACCGGCACGAGCGCCAGCGTGGCGCGCGCGCCGCTGGCCTCGTGCTGGGCGATCTGCGCGGTCAGGTCGATGTCGGTGAGCACGTCGCCGTTGAGCACCAGGAAGCACTCGTCGAGCAGCTCCTCGGCGAACTTCAGCGCGCCGGCGGTGCCGCGCGGGTCGGGCTCCTCCACGAAGCGCAGGCGCACGCCGAAGCGCGAGCCGTCGCCGAGCACGCCGCGCACGCCGTCGGCGAGGAAGCCGCAGGACATGATCACGTCGTCGATGCCGTGGCCCCGCAGCCACTCCAGCATGAAGGCCATGAACGGCCTGTCGACGAGGCGCACGACCGGCTTGGGCACCCTCGATGTGAGCGGGCGCAGGCGCGTGCCCTGCCCGCCCACCAGGATCACCGCCTGCAACGCACGCTCCGCACCGCGTCGGTCAACCGGCCTCGACCGTGCGCGCGCCGGCCTGCTCGCCGGCGCCCGCCGACGCCTCGCCCGCGCCCCCGCGCGTCCCGGCCGCGCCGCCGCGCGTCCCGGCCACGCCCGCCCCGACGCCGTGAGCGGCCAGGCTGCCGCGGCCGACGCCCTCGTACAGCAGGCCCGCCTCGAGGATCCGCCGCGGGTCGAGCGCGTTGCGCCCGTCGATCAGCAGGTTGCCGGCCATCGCCTCGGCCACGCGGGAGAAGTCGAGCTCCAGGAACTCCTTCCACTCGGTCACCAGCACCACCGCGTCGGCGCCCTCCACCGCCGCCAGCGCCGAGTCAGCGAAGGTGATGCCGCTGACGAGCCGCCGCGCCTGCTCCTCGGCGACCGGGTCGTACGCGCTCACGATCGCGCCGTCGGCGTTCAGGCGCGCCGACAGCACCAGCGAGGAGGCCTCGCGCATGTCGTCGGTCTCCGGCTTGAACGCCAGCCCCAGCAGCGCGATGCGCTTGCGCGCGAGCGAGCCCAGGTGCTTCTGGAGCTTGCCGATCACGCGGCGCTTCTGCAGTTCGTTGACCTCGATCACCGAGGTGAGCAGCTGGAAGTGGTAGCCGGAGTTGCCGGCGAGCTGCTTGAGCGCGTCCACGTCCTTGGGGAAGCAGCTGCCGCCGAAGCCGATGCCAGCCTGCAGGAACTTCGAGCCGATGCGCTCGTCGAGGCCCATGCCGCGGGCCACCTCGACGACGTCCGCGCCGGTGCCCTCGCACACGTTGGCGATCTCGTTGATGAACGAGATCTTGGTGGCCAGGAACGCGTTGGAGGCGAGCTTCACCATCTCGGCGCTGGCCACGTCGGTGCGCACCAGCGGCGCCCCGAGCGGCGCGTACAGCTCCACCACCGCGTCGCCGGCCCAGCCGCCGTCGTCGCCCACGACCACGCGGTCGGGCTCCAGGAAGTCCTTGATCGCCGAGCCCTCCTTGAGGAACTCGGGGCAGGACACGTAGGACAGCGCGCCCTTGCCGTGTTCCGCGAACACGCGCTGCAGCGTCGCGCCGGTGCCGCACGGCACGGTCGACTTCATCACCAGCGCGCGATCCTCGGCGGCGGGGATCGCGTCGACGACCGCGTGCACGGCCGACAGGTCGGCGTCGCCGGAGTGCGTCGGCGGCGTGCCCACCGCCACGAACAGCAGCCGTGCGTGCTCGAGCGCGCCGGCGAGCTCGGTGGAGAAGTGCAGCCGCCCGGCGTTTCGCTCGAGCAGCTGCTCGAGACCCGGCTCGTAGATCGGCGCCTCGCCGGCGCGCAGGCGCGCGACCTTCGTCTCGTCGATGTCCACGCACCACACGTCGCTGCCCAGCTCGGCGAAGCCGGCAGCGCTCACCAGCCCGACGTAGCCGGTGCCGATCACTCCAACGGGCTCGCGCGAAGTGCTCACGAAGCGGCGAAGGCTAGCTGGTGCGCACGCCTGACGGGTGCATCGCTCACCGACGCCCAGGCTATGCCTGCGCGACCGCCAGGAACGCCTCGTAGCGCTTGATGTCGCGCAGCGCGCGGGCGCGCTCCTCGCTGTCCTCGCCGGCGCGCTCGGCGAGCGCGCGGGCGTCCGACAGCCTGGCCTGGAAGGCGGAGCGGTCCACCTGCTCCGGGGGGATCGCCTCCTCCACCAGCACCAGCGCGCGGTTCTCGGCGAACTGCAGGTAGCCCTCGGCCTGCGCGAGGCGCACGACGTCACCTTCGGAGCGATACAGGCGCAGCTCCGTCGGCTCGAGCCGCGCGAGCAGCGGCTCGTGGTTGGCGAGGATGCCGATCGAGCCCACGGTGGTGTAGGTGGAGAGCATCTCGATCTCCTCGGAGAACACCTCGCCCTCGGGCGTGAGCACTTCGACTGGGAACTTGCTGTGGGCCATCGCGCGCTCGAGCCAGGCCTATTTCTTGGCCGCCTCGACGACCTGCTCGATCGTGCCCTTGAGGAAGAACGCGCTCTCGGGGACCTCGTCGTGCTTGCCTTCGATGATCTCCTCGAAGCCGCGGATCGTCTCGGCGATCGGCACGTAGGCGCCGGGCGTGCCCGTGAACTGTTCGGCCACGAAGAACGGCTGCGAGAGGAAGCGCTCGATCCGGCGGGCGCGCTGCACGGTCAGCTTGTCCTCGTCGGAGAGCTCGTCGATGCCGAGGATCGCGATGATGTCCTGCAGCTCCTTGTAGCGCTGGAGGATCTCCTTGACGCGGTTGGCCACACGGAAGTGGTCCTCGCCGAGCACGTCCGCCTTGAGGATCGTCGAGGTCGATTCCAGCGGGTCGACCGCCGGGTAGATGCCTTTTTCGGAGATCGCGCGCGAGAGCACGGTGGTGGCGTTGAGGTGCGCGAACACCGACGCCGGGGCCGGGTCGGTGAGGTCGTCGGCCGGCACGTAGATCGCCTGCACGGAGGTCACCGAGCCCTCGCGCGTGGAGGTGATGCGCTCCTGCAGCTGGCCCATCTCGGTCTCCAGCGTCGGCTGGTAGCCGACCTGCGAGGGCATGCGCCCGAGCAGCGCGGAGACCTCGGAGCCTGCCTGCACGAAGCGGAAGATGTTGTCGATGAACAGCAGCACGTCCTGGCCCTGGTCGCGGAAGTATTCGGCCATCGTCAGGCCCGAGAGGGCGACGCGCATGCGCGCGCCGGGCGGCTCGTTCATCTGCCCGAAGACCAGCATGGTCTTGTCGAGCACGCCCGACTCCTTCATCTCCAGCCACAGGTCGTTGCCCTCGCGCGAGCGCTCGCCCACGCCGCAGAAGGCGGACAGGCCGCCGTGCTCCTTGGCGAGGTTGTGGATCAGCTCCTGGATCAGCACCGTCTTGCCCACGCCCGCGCCGCCGAACAGCCCGGTCTTGCCGCCCTTCGCGTACGGGGCGAGCAGGTCGATCACCTTGATGCCCGTCTCGAACATCTCGGTCGTCGGCGTGAGATCCTCGACGCGCGGCGCCTCCTGGTGGATGCCCCGCCGCTGCGTGCCCTCCGGCAGCTCCTCGAGCTGGTCGATCGGCTGCCCGAGCAGGTTGAAGATGCGCCCGAGCGTGGCCTCGCCGACGGGGACCGTGATCGGCGCGCCCGTGTCGATCACCTCGACGCCGCGCGCGAGGCCGTCGGTGGTGTCCATCGCCACCGCGCGCACGCGGTCGTCGCCGAGGTGCTGCTGGACCTCGCACACGAGCAGCGTCTCCTCGGCCCCGGCGCTGATCCCCGGCGCCTCCTCCTCCCTGTTCGCCGCCGGCCGCGCGATCGTGATCGCGTGGTTGATCTCCGGCAGGCGCTCGGGGAACACGGCCTCGATCACGACGCCCTGGATCTCCTCGATGCGCCCCACGTTGCGCTCGCCGGCCGCGCCCTCGGCGGCGTTCGGTGCGGTGGGTGTTGGCTCTGTGGCGATGCTGGCCTCCATTGTGCTGTGACTCCTGTCTATCCGTTCAAGTTCGTATCGATGATGGCAGCGTCCGACCGCGCGTCCCGTCTCAGGTGAGCCCCTCGGCTCCGGCGACGACCTCCATGATCTCCTGCGTGATCTCCGCCTGGCGCGCGCGGTTCATCTGCAGCGTGTACTCGGTGATGATCTCGCCGGCGTTCTCCGAGGCGTTGCGCATGGCGGTCATCTGCGCGCCGAAGAAGCCCGCCGCCGACTCCACCAGCGCCCGGTAGATCGAGATCTCGATGTAGTCGGGCACGAGCCGCCTGAGGATCTTCTCGGGCTCGGGCTCGTAGTCGACCGTGGCCCGCGCCGCGCGCCGCTGCTCGCCGCCGCCCTGCGCCTGCCGGTCCTCCCGGTCTGCGTCGCCGCCCTCGCCTTCCAGCGCGGCGGCGGTCAGCGGCAGCAGCGTCTGGCGCGTGACCGTCTGCGTGAGCGGCGAGATGTAGGCGTTGTAGATCATCTCCACGCGGTCCACGTGACCGTCCACGTAGGCCTCGATCAGGTCGTCGGCGATCGTGCGCGCGTCGGCGTAGGCGGGGCGGTCGGCGAAGCCGGTGTAGCTGCCGGTGAGCACGTTGCCGCGGAACGTCAGCGAGGACACGCCGCGACGGCCGGTGGCGTACCAGACGCTCTGCAGTCCCTGCTCGGAGAGCTCGGCGGACGTCCTCGCGCCGGCGCGGATGATCTGCGAGTTGAAGCCGCCGGCGAGCCCGCGGTCGCCCGTCACCAGCAGCAGCGCCACGCGCCGCTGCGTGTCGTGCTCGCGCAGCAGCGGCAGCCTGGTGGCCTCCGCGCCGGCTGCCACGGCGGCCTGCCGGGTCATGCGGCCGATCGCGTCCGCGTACGGGCGCAGCGCGGCGATGCGCTGTTCGGCGCGGCGCAGGCGCGCCGCCGCCACCATCTCCATCGCGCGCGTGATCTTCTGGATGTTCTTGACCGACGCGATCTTGTTCTTGACGTCGCGCTGCGATGCCATGACGTGCTCCCGCGGCGGCGCTAGGCCGCCGCCTTCTCCTCCTGCTCGCCGCCGGGCTGCCGCGAGGCGGCGCCGTCGGCGAGCGCGGTGTCGTCGTCGAGGGGCTGGCCCTCCTCGTCGAGGTCGTAGCCGAAGTCGGGCGCGTAGGCGTCGAGCACTTCGCGCACCTGCTGCTGGACCTCCTCCGACCAGTCGCCGCCGCCCACCTTCTGGCGCAGCTCCGGGTGCTGGCCGTGCAGGCGTTCGGTCAGCCTCAGCAGGAACTCGGGCACGCGCTCGACGCTCAGCCGGTCCAGGTAGCCGGCGGTGGCGGCGAAGATCTGCACGGTCTGGTCCTCGACCGCGAGCGGCGCGCGCTCGTGCTGGTTGAGCGTGGCCACCAGCCGCTCGCCGCGCGCGAGCGTTCTCTGGGTGTCGGCGTCGAGGTCCGAGCCGAACTGCGCGAACGCCTCGAGGTCGCGGTACTGCGAGAGCTCGAGCTTGATGCGTCCCGCCACTTTCTTCATCGGCCCGATCTGGGCGTTGCCGCCGACGCGGGAGACCGAGATGCCGACGTTGATCGCCGGGCGCACGCCGGAGTTGAACAGCTTCGACTCGAGGAAGATCTGCCCGTCGGTGATCGAGATCACGTTGGTGGGGATGTAGGCGGAGACGTCGCCGGCCTGCGTCTCGATCACGGGCAGGGCGGTCAGCGAGCCGCCGCCGAGCTCGTCGCTGAGCTTGACGGCGCGCTCCAGTAGGCGCGAGTGCAGGTAGAAGACGTCGCCGGGGTAGGCCTCGCGCCCGGGCGGGCGGCGCAGCAGCAGCGACATCTGCCGGTAGGCGTAGGCGTGCTTTGTCAGGTCGTCGTACACGCACAGCGCGTGGCGGCCGTCGTAGAGGAAGTGCTCGCCCATCGCGCAGCCCGCGTAGGGGGCGAGGAACTTGATCGGCGCGGCCTCGTCGGCGGGCGCGGCCACGATGATCGTGCTCTCCATCGCGCCGTATTCCTCGAGCGTCTGTGCCAGCGCCACCACGGTCGACATGCGCTGGCCGATCGCCACGTACACCGACACCACGCCGGTGTCCTTGTTGTTGATGATCGCGTCGATCGCGATCGCCGTCTTGCCGGTCTGGCGGTCGCCGATGATCAGCTCGCGCTGGCCGCGGCCGATCGGGATCATCGCGTCGATCGCCTTCAGCCCGGTCTGCATCGGTTCCTTGACCGGCTGGCGCTGGACCACGCCGGGAGCCTTGAACTCGGCCGGCCGCGTCTGCGTGGTGGCGATCTCGCCCTTGCCGTCGAGCGGGCGCCCGAGCGGGTCGACGATGCGGCCCAGCAGCTCCTCGCCGACGGGGATGTCCAGCAGCGAGCCGGTGCGCTTGACGGTGTCGCCCTCCGCCACGCGCTCCCAGTCGCCGAACAGCACCGCGCCGACGTTGTCGGACTCGAGGTTCAGCGCGAGGCCGGTGACGCCGTGGGGCAGCTCGAGCATCTCGAAGGACATGCAGTTCTCCAGGCCGTGCAGGCGCGCGATGCCGTCCGCCACCGACAGCACCGTGCCGACCTCGGTCAGCTCGGCGGCGCCGCTGTCGAGGCCCTCGATGCGGCTCTTGAGGATGCTGGTGATCTCGTCAGGGTTGATCTGCATGTCTGTTGACTCCTAAGTTCGGAAGAGGGGCCCGGCTTGCCGGCGTTCCGCCGCCTTCGCCACCCTCTAGGCTCCTTGGGCAACCTGCCTGCGCAGCTGCTCCAGTCGTGTGCGGATAGAGGCGTCGAGGATCGAGTTGCCGACCCGGATCACGATCCCGCCGATGATCTCCGGGTCGACGCGCGCGGCCAGCATGACCTTGCGCCCGGCGCGTTCGCCGATCGTGCGGCCGAGGCTCTCGGTGGTCTGCTCGTCGAGCGCGATCGCGCTGGTGATCTCCACCGGCAGCGTCCTGTTCTCCTCCTCCCACAGCCGCTCGTACTCGTGGCGGACGCGGAAGATCACCGGCATGCGGTGGTTCTCGATCAGCAGCGCGAGGAAGTTGAGGAAGACCTCCTCCGCGCCGTCGAGCAGCCCCGCGAGCGACTGCTGCTTCTCGGCGCTCGAGAAGTACGGCGAGAAGAAGAACACGGCGAGCTCGCGGTTGCGCGCGAGCGCTTCGGCGAACTGCGCGAGCTGCTCGCGGATCAGGTCGAGCATGCCCCGCTCCCTGGCGACCGCGAACAGCGAGCGCGCGTACACCTGGGCGAGCTCCTCCATCAGTTGCTCGCCCCCGGCGACAGGCTCGAGAAGTCGAGCTCGGCGAGCGCCTCCTCCACCAGGCGGCGCTGGTCGGCCTCATCGAGCGTCTTGCGCGTGACCTTCTCGGTGGCCAGCACGGTCAGGTCGGCGACCTCGCGGCGGATGTCGTCGAGCGCGCGCTTGGTGGCCGCCTCGATTTCGCGCTCGGCGCGCCTGGCCGCCTCGGCGAGCAGCTCCCGGCTCTGCTCGCGCGCCTCGTGCTCGTGGGACTCGGCCGTCTGGCGCGCGCGCTGGACGATCTCGTCCGCCTGGCTGCGCGCCTCCTTGAGGCGCTCGCGGTATTCGGCGAGCAGCTGCTCGGCCTGCTCACGTGTGTGCTCGGCGGCGTCGATCGAGTCGGAGATGCTCTGGCGGCGGGCGTCGAGCGCGTCGCGAATGCGGGGGAAGGCGAGCTTGCTGAGGATGTACAGCGAGATCGCGAACACCACCAGCGTCCAGATCGTGAGACCGACGTTGGGCGTGATCAGCCACGAGTTGCTCGAGCTCGAGGCGAGCGGCACGGCGGCGATGCTGGCGAGCGCACCCATCTGCCTACAGGAAGAAGGCGATGAAGCCGCCCACCAGGCCGTAGAAGAAGGTGGCCTCGGTCAGCGCGAAGCCGAGCCACTGGATCGAGGTGATTTCGTCGCGCATCTCCGGCTGGCGGGTGACGGCCTCGATCACCTTGCCGAACAGCATGCCGATGCCGGCGCCCGCGCCCGCGGCGCCGCCGCCGGCGCCCACGCCGAGCGCGATCGCTTTGCCGGCTTCCTTGCCGATTTCGGCGTTGGTCGCCGCCGCGAGCAGCGGATGGAAGGCCTGGAACACGTCACTCAGCATTGCTTGAAAGCTCCTTGTGGTTAGTGGTGGGAGACCGAGCCGCCGATGTAGATGGCGGTGAGGATGGCAAAGATGAACGCCTGCAGACCTGCGATCAGAACCGCCTCGAACATGAAGATGACCACGCCGATCGGCAGCGTTATCCAACCGAGCAGCTGCAGGCCCAGCAGCACGGCGAGGTCGCCGGCCATGAAGTCGATCAGCAGGTGCCCCGCGAGCAGGTTGGCCCACAGCCTGATCGTCAGCGACAGCAGCCGCAGGAACGTGGAGATCACCTCCAGCGGGTAGATCAGGATCAGCATCGCTTTGCCCACGCCAGCCGGCACCAGGCTCTTGACGTAGCCGCGAAAGCCCTGGGCTTTGATGCCGACCGTGTTGAAGGTCACGAACACGCCCAGCGACAGCAGCAGCGGCAACGCCACGTTGGTGTCGGCGGCGTAGATCTGGAAGGCGGGGATCTTGGCGCCGAAGATGCTCACTTTCTGCGTCGAGTCGACGGGCAGCGGGATGTAGCCGATCAGGTTGGTGACGAGGATGAAGACGAACAGCGTGAAGATCACCGGGAACCATTTCTGCGCCATCTGCTCGTCCATCGCGTCTTTGGTGGTGCGCTGCATCAGCTCGTACATCCACTCGATCGCCACCTGCACGCGCCCCGGCCGCTTCTCCATGCGTTTGGCCACCCAGGTGGTGAGGCCGACGGTGATCACCGCGGTTATCAGCAGGTACAGCACGCCCTTGTCGATGTTCAGCGGCCCCACCAGGTGGACCCATGGGACCAGGTGGAAGGAGTCGATGACTTTGAAGCTTTCGTTTTTGTGGCCCTTGATGCCGAAGGCGGCCACGAACACGACGATGCCGAGCACGTAGGTGAGGGCGATCCCGTAGAGGATCTTGCGCGTCTTGCTCATCCCCGGCCTGCCGGGGTTGGGCGCCGCCACGGCGCTCATCGGCCCCGCTCCCGCTTCGCCGGCGGGGTGCGCCGGGACGGCGGGGCTGGCGGGCCCGAGAGAACCCTGATCGCGAACGCCACCGAGTACGCGCAGAAGGTCACGATCGCGGCGGTGAGGCCGTCGGCGCGACCGCCGATCGCGGCGGCGAGCACGATCGCCCCGGCGAGCAGCCAGATGCGTGCGAACGCCTCGAACAGGTTCAGCCCCAGCTGGGTGCGCGGCTCGGCCGCGCCGGTGATCCAGCGCCGGTCGTAGGAGGCGAGCGCTCGCTGCGCCAGCCACGCGCCGGCCGCCAGCAGGTAGCCGAGCGCGGGCGCGCCCAGCGCCAGCGCGGGCGCGGCGGCGAGCAGCACGAGCGGCACGTCGAGATGGCGCGCCAGCGCCAGCGCGCCGCGCGCGAGCGCGCCACCGTGACCGTCCACGGCCGGAACCGATGCGGGGGAGACGCCGGGCGAGGACGCCTCCAGCGGCGCCTGCGCGATGGCCGGACGCACGCCGGCTGGTGATCGTCGTTGCACTTGCTCGGGCGCGACGGCTGCCGTTACCGGTTGGATCGGCTGGCGCCGATCAGCGTGGGCGCCGGGTCGTGCGGAGCCGCAGCCAGCGCCGCGTTCGCGCGCGCGCCCCGCGCGGGCGCCGACGCGTGCGCCGCGGTGGGAGCGCCGGCGGCGCGATATGTGAACGGTTGTGCTGACATCTGGGTCTGCGGGCCACCCCTGTAGAAACAATGATCCGGCGCCTCGGGCGCCAGAGCCACGCTGCGTCCCTCAACGCTTGCGAAGGCGCGGCCAGTTTATCTGGTCTTTGACTTCGTAACAACTTTGTGACATGCGCCGCGAGCTTCCCACAGCCTCACCGCCAGCGCCGACAGCGCGATCGTGACGAGTCCGCCGAGCAGATCCAGCACGTAGTGGTTGCCGGTGGCGAGCACGGCGAAGGCGGTTGCGCAGGGATACAGGACGGCCAGCGCGCGCAGCCAGCGGCTGGCGCTGAGGCGCCACAGCACGATCGTGCACCACACGGCCCAGGCGATGTGCAGCGAGGGCATCGCCGCCAGCTGGTTGGCGTCCGAGGCGAGCGCGCCGGTGTGCCAGGAGCCGATCGCGTGCGTGGAGGCGACCACGTCGACGAAGCCCGGCAGCATCCGCGGCGGCGCCACCGGGAACTGCCAGAACACCGCGAAGGCGAACACGTTGGCGAGCACCAGCATGTTGCGCAGCGACCGGTACACGTCCGCGCGCCGCCACCACAGCCAGCCCAGCAGCCCCAGCGTGACCGCGAAGTGGGCGTTGTCGTAGTAGTCGGAGACCACCAGGCCGAGCGTGGGGTGCGCCGCCAGCCAGCGGTCGAGCGAGCGCTCCACGTCGATGTGCAGCGCCCGCTCGAGCGCGAGGATGCTCTGCCCGTGCGCCAGCGCGAGCCGCAGGCGCAGCGGCGCGAGGTTGGTGATGTCGTCGTAGAGCCAGCACAGCCAGGCGACCGTCAGCGCCTCCAGCCACCAGCGGCTGCGCGGCCGGGCCGCCGCAGGCCGGGCGCCGGCGGCGGCGCTGCCGGCGAGGCGAGCGCGAGCGAAGCGCCCGGCGGCGATCGGCTGGCCGCGCGACGGCGTTGCGGCGCTGCGCGCATCGATCGGGGCGGCGGCGGACAAGCCCCGATCTTAGACGCCGCCCCAGCGCGCTATGGCGCAACCGGCTCGAGGCCCCGCCCGGCGAGCGCCTCGATGACGCGCGGCAGCGCCCGCGCGGTGCGCGTCCAGGAGCCCGGCGCGGAGTAGTCGTCGGCGTCGTGCAGCAGCAGCACCGCGCCCTCCCCCACGCCGTCGGTGACGCGTCGCGCGATCGAGTCCGCGGTTGCGCGCCGCTCCCAGTCGCGCCCCCAATGGCTCCACAGCAGCGTGCGCCAGCCGCGCGCGCGGGCGACGCGCAGCGCCGCCGCGTTGAGCACTCCGTACGGCGGCCGGTACAGCTGCGGCTCCGCGCCGCTGTGCGCCGCGATCAGCTCGTGTGCGCGCGCGAGGTCCTCCCGCACCTGCCGCGGGGTGAGGCGCAGCAGGTTGCGGTGGCGGTGGCAGTGCAGCGCCACGCCGTGGCCGGCCGCCACGAGCTCGCCCGCGAGCGAGGGCGTGCGCTGCACCTGCTCGCCCACCAGGAAGAAGGTCGCCCGCACGCCCTCGCGGCGCAGGATCTCGAGCACGGCAGGGGTCCCCTCGGGGTGCGGCCCGTCGTCGAAGGTGAGCGCGTATCCGCGTCCGCCGGCGGCGCGGTCCTCGACGCCCAGCAGCGCGCGGGCGCGCGGCGAGATCGGCGCCGGCGAGCCCGGCCAGCAGACTGGGCGCGCGCCCGCGAGCGCCGGCAGCGCGTAGGCGCCGGCGGCCAGTGCGAGCGCGGCGCCGGCGGTGCAGGGCGCGCGAGTGCGATGATCGTGCTTGGACATGGTCGACCTCGTGCTGGGAATCGCCGCGGCCGTGGGCGCCTCGACGCTTTACAGCCTAGGGATCGCGCTGCAGGCGATGGACGCGCGCGAGGCGCCGCACGAGGAGCACCTGCGCCCTGCGCTGGTCGGTGGCCTGGTGCGGCGGGGACGCTGGCTGCTCGGCACCGGCCTGTCGATGCTGGGCTGGCCGCTGCAGGTGCTGGCGCTGCTGCTGGCGCCGCTGCTGGTGGTGCAGCCCGCGCTCGCCGGCGGGCTGCTGGTGCTGCTGATCCTGGGGGAGCGCATGCTCGGCGAGCACGCCGGGCGCTACGAGCACCTGGCGACGCTGGCGATCGTGCTCGGCGTGGCCGGCGCGGCGCTGTGCGCGCCGCCGCGCAGCAGCGCGCAGCCGGCGGGTCACCTCACGGTCACGCTGGTGCTGGTGGGGGTGGCGCTGGCGAGCATGCTGCCCTACGCGCTGAACGCGCTCGGGCGCTCCTTCGCCGAGCTCACGATGATCGGCGCCGGGCTGGCGTTCGGCTGGAGCGCGCTCGCCACCAAGCTCGCCGCCAACGACCTGTCCGGGCACCACCTGCTGGCGGCCGCGCTGTGGGGGCTGTCGACCGCGGCGGCCTCGGCGGTGGGGGTGCTGAGCGAGACCAGCTCGCTGCAGCACCGTCCCGCGATCCAGGTCGCCCCGCTGGTGTTCGTCACTCAGACGGTGGTGCCGCTCGCGGCCGCGCCGCTGCTGTTCGGCGAGCGCTTCAGCGCCACGCCGCTCGCGGGCGTGCCCTTGGGGGCGTCGCTGGCGGCGCTGGTGGCGGGCGCCGCGGCGCTGGCGCGCTCGCCGCTGCTGCTCGCCCTGATGACGGGCGGGGCGGTCAGCCACGACAGCGGCTCGACGCCCAGCCCCGAGGAGCCCAGCCACGTCACGATCCGCTCGAGATCCGGCAGCGAGGTCGAGGAGGCGCCCAGCGCGACCACCACCACGTCGCCGGCGCGCAGCTGGCGTTGAGGCAGCGCCGAGCCGGCGCTCAGCCGCAGCGCGCCCTTGATCGGGGTCGCGCCGGCGCTGCGCGCGAGCACCATCTGGCCGACCGACAGGCCGCCGCTGGGGCGCAGGTAGTAGAAGCTGTGGTGCAGGCCGAGCGCGCGCGCCTGCGAGCCCAGCACGCCGGCCGTTCGCACCCAGTGCAGGAACGCCGCGTTGGGCACCTCGGGCAGCAGCTCGTCGCCCAGCGCGTGCAGCTGGCTCACCAGCGCAGGGCTCGGCACCGCCGCGTCGTCGGCGAAGGACACGTGGATGCCCCTGCCCGCCAGCTCGCGCGCGTCGGCGGCGATGTGCGACTCGGGCACGTGCACGATCACGCCCACGTCGGGCTGGTCGGTGGGCACGCGCACCAGTTCGTGCACGTGCAGCAGCTTGTCGGCGACCGCCGTGACCTCGTCGGTCGACATCATCCAGGTGCCGAGCCCGAGCAGCAGCACCAGCTGCGTGGCGATCGCGACCAGCCGCAGCCGCCAGCGCGGGATCGGGCGCACGCGCCGCGGCGCGCGCAGCACCACCTCCGCCGCCGCCGGGTGCGTGAGCGCCGGCGGCGAGAGCGCCGGCAGGGGCGCGCCCTCCTCCGCGTCCGCGCAGGGGGACCCCTCGCCGCCGCCGGCGAAGCTCGCCTGCACGTGCGTGCGCAGCTCGTCGGTGTCGTTGGCCAGGCGCAGCAGGTGCAGGGCCGCCATCGCGCGCGTGTTCAGGCGCGCGTGCCCCACCGGCAGCCCGTAGGAGACCACCGGCGTGCCCGCCGCGCGCGCCTCCAGGCAGGTGACGCCGCCGGTGGAGTGGACGAGCACGTCGGCGGCGGCGAGGATCTGCGGCATCTTGTCGGTGAAGCCGTACACGCGCACGCGCGGCTCATCGGCGAAGGCGCGCCGCAGCTTCGCCGCGAGCTGCTCGTTGCGCCCGGCCAGGCACACGATGCTGTTCACTTCCGGCACCTTCGTGAACTCGCGCACCGCGCCGGCGATGTCGCCGACGCCCCAGCCGCCGCCCGACACCACCACCGTGCGGCCCTGCTCGGGCAGGCCGAGCGCGCGCCGCGCCTCGACGGGGTGCAGCGGCTGCAGGAACTCGGCGGAGATCAGCGGGCGCACCAGCCGCACGCTGCCGCGCCCGGCGATGCGCTCCACCGACGGCATCGACTCGCCATACATCACCAGGTGCACGTCGATCCCCGGCTGCGCCCAGAAGAACAGGCCGGTGAGATCGGTGATGGTGGCGACGGTGGGACAGCGCACCTCCCCGGTGCGGCGCAGGCGGGCCAGCACCACCGTGACCGCGGGGTAGGTGGAGACGACCACGTCGGGGTCGTGGCGCGCGATCGTGCGCGCCAGCGGGCGCCCGCCCAGCCGGCACAGCGTCCAGCGCGTGAGCGCGCGCACCGGCAGCACGTGCTCGAGCGCCCAGTACACCAGCGTGTAGGTCCACGGCAGGAAGCGCAGCTGCACGCGATAGCCGTCCTGCACGATCGGACGCAGGATCCGCCCCATCGCGCCGAGGCCGTCGATGACGGTGACCTCGGCCCGCTCGGGTGAGGCTTCGATCTGCTGGGCCAGCGCGCGCGCCGCCGCGGCGTGACCCTCGCCGACGTCGGCGGAGAGGATCAGCACGCGCTGGGCACGGCCGGCGGACCGGCGCGGCTTGCATGTGCGGTTGCTGAGTCGCATTGGCGGTGTGACTCGCCCGCTCTCGGGCGGTGGCAGACGGGCGCGTGCACCGGGTGTGCCCCCCTGGTGGTGCGAGCCAGCGCACAGCGTACCGCCCCCAGGAGACGCCCGCGATGTGGCGAGACGCAACAATTGCGCGATGCCGGCCGCGACCCGCAGCTGCGCCGCCCACCCGGCGGCCACGACGCCCGGCTCCGCGCGCAGCCCGGCGCCAGCCCGCCCTTTCGGGCACAGGCGGGCGCGGGCCGGTCTCGTGCGCGCGCTCGGGGCGCTCGCGCTGGCGGCGATCGTGGGCAGCGTGCTGGTGGTGAGCGCCGGCGCCGCCTCGGGCCCCTCGCAGTACGTGCCGGCGCGCAGCGGCGGCTGGAGCGCGTGGCTGGCGGGGCCGCTGCGGGGTCTGGGCGTGGGGCTCTCCAGCGGCGGCTTCCAGGCCGCGATGCTGGTGATGTGCGGCGCCTACCTGGTGGTGCTGGCGCTGGCGCGGCGGCTGCCGATGGCGATGATCGCGGCGGCGATCGTGGCGGCCGACGCGATCCTGCTGCTGGGGCCGCCGCTGATCTCCCAGGACGTGTTCGGCTACCTGGCGTTCGCGCGGCTGGGCGCGCTGCACGGCCTCGACCCCTACACGCACTACGCCGCCGAAGCGCCCACCGACGCGGTCTTCGGCTTCATCGGCTGGCCCTTCCAGTACTCGCCCTACGGGCCGCTGTTCACGCTGGCGAGCTATGCGCTGGTGCCGGTGGGCCTGGCCGGCGGGCTGTGGGCGTTCAAGGCGCTGGCGGTGCTCGGCGCGCTCGCCGCGGTGGCCTGCACCGCCGTGGCGGCGTCGCGCCTGGAGCGCTCGCCGGCGTGGGCGGCGGCGTTCGTGGGGCTGAACCCGGTGCTGCTGGTGCTGGCGGTGGGCGGCGCGCACAACGACACGCTGCTGATCGCGGCGCTGGCGTTGGCGCTGGCGCTGACGGCCGGCAGCGGCGCGCGCCCGCGCGCGGGCGCGGCCGCGCTGGCGGCGGGCGTGGGCGTGAAGGTGACGGCCGGCCTGGTGCTGCCGTTCCTGGTGCTCTCGCCGCGGCGCTGGCGCGAGCGGGCGCGGCTGGCGCTCGCGGCGGCGCTGGCGCTGGCGGCGGTGGGGCTGGTGGGCGTGCTCGGCTTCGGCGTGCACGCGCTCGGCTTCATCGGCGCGGTGGGCGAGCAGCAGCGGCTGGTGGCCACCCACAGCGTGCCGGCCGAGACGGCGCGCCTGCTCGGCCTCGGTGGCACGCCCGCCTGGTGGCGCGACCTGTTCGCGGCCGGCTTCGTGGCGGCGCTCACCTGCGCGCTTTGGCGCACGGCGCGCGGCGCCGACTGGCGGGTGGCCGCCGGCTGGTGCACGATCGCGCTGCTGGCGTCCACGGCGTGGCTGCTGCCGTGGTATGCGATCTGGGTGCTGCCGCTAGCGGCCGTCGGCGGGGACCGGCGCCTGCGCGCCGGCGCGCTCGCGGTGTGCGCCTACGCGGTCCTCATCCACCTGCCGCTTGCCGACCCGCTGCTCAGCCCCGCCGCCCACCGCGCCGGCGCGGGCGTCCACCTCCACGTCCCCGGCCTGCGACACCGCCTCGAACTCACCGGTCTCGAGATCCATCGCCACGTCGCGCGCGATCTCCGCTGGTGAGGCCTCCGGGCGCAGGCGCCGCAGCCGCAGCGCGTCCAGGCGGCGGAACTTGAGGATCTCGAGCACGTACACGAGGTACACGCTGGCGGCCGCCACCACCAGCCCGAGGCCGAGCAGCACCAGCACCCAGCCGGTGTGGTAGTGGCCTTTGTGGTCGCTGTAGGGGATGAAGCGCAGCGCCAGCGCGAGCCCCGCCAGCATCAGCGTCCACGCGTACAGGTAGGCGATCGTGCGCCGGCTGGAGAAGCCGATGCGCGCCATGCGGTGGTGGAAGTGCTCGCTGTCGGGGCGGTAGAAGGGCTGGCGGTACTTCAGGCGCTTGAGCACCACGAAGGTGGTGTCCATGAACGGCACCGCCAGCAGGATCAGCGGCAGCACGAACGACACCACCGCCTCGGTCTTGACCGCCGCCTCGACCGTGATCACGCCCATCAGCAGGCCCAGCAGGTTGGCGCCGCAGTCGCCCATGAAGGTGGACGCGGGTGGGAAGTTGTAGAGCAGGAAGCCCAGCGCCGCCCCCGCCGTGAGCGCCGCCAGCACGCCTGGCTGCTGGCGGTCGAGGTCGAAGGCGATGACCGCCATCGTGGCGGCGATGATCGCGCACACGCCCGCGGCCAGGCCGTCCACGCCGTCGGAGAAGTTGACCACGTTCATCATCACCACCAGCCCGACCACGGTGAGGATCGGCCCGGCGTTGGTGAAGCCGGCGTCGGGGAAGGCGAGGTGGCCGGCGAAGGGCAGCTCGATCGCCTTGACCGCCACGCCGAAGTGCACCACGATCACCGCCGCGAGCACCTGGCCCGCCAGCTTCACGACCGGGTGCAGCTCGAAGCGGTCGTCGAGCGCGCCCACCGCCGTGATCACCGCCGCCGCCAGCAGCACGCCGTGCCACAGCTGGTGTTCGGAGGGGGTGCCGGCGGGCAGCCACACGAGGCCCGCCGCGAGCGCGCCGGCGAAGATCGCGAGGCCGCCGAGCAGCGGCGTGGGGCGCTCGGACAGGCCCCGCTCGCGCGGTTCGTCGATCGCGCCGACGGCCCTCGCGAGCGCCATCGTGAGTGGCGTCAGCAGCGCGGTCACGACCGCGGCTGCGAGAAACGCGAAGAGCGCGTCGAGCTCGGTTGGATGCGCCATCGGCTCCCGCACAGCATCGCAGGCCCGCAGGTCGGGGCGCGCAGCGGCGGGGTGTGCGGTTCGGGCCGCACACGTGCGGCCCGCCGGTCGGCGCATGCGCCGACCGGGACCGGCCGCATGCGGCCGGTCCTGCGAGCAGCCGCATGCGGCTGCTCGGGTGGGCGCGCATGCGCGCCCACCGGGGCCTTCGGCCCCGTGCGGAGGACGAGCTACGCCGGCGCGGCGGCGGCGAGGCGCTCGTACAGCGGATAGCGCTCCACGATCGCCGCCACGCGCTCGGCCAGCTCGCCGGCGCGCGCGTCGTACTCGCCCGTGAGCGCGACCGCGAGGATGCGCCCGATCTCCTCGAAGTCCTCCTGCTGCAGGCCGCGGGTGGCCAGCGCGGGCGTGCCGATGCGCAGCCCGGAGGCCTCCATCGGCGGGCGCGGGTCGAACGGCACCGCGTTGCGGTTGACGGTGATGCGGATCTCGTGCAGGCGGTCCTCGGCCTGGCGGCCGCTGAGCTCGGGGCGCGCCTCGCGCAGGTCGACGAGGATCAGGTGCACGTCGGTGCCGCCGGTGAGCACGTTGAGGCCGTGCTCGCGCGCGCCCGAGGCGAGCAGCTCGCGCGCGAGGATGCGGGCGCCCTCGACGGTGCGCCGCTGGCGCTCGGCGAACAGCTCGCCGGCGGCGAGCTTGAAGGCGACCGCCTTGGCGGCGATGACGTGCTCGAGGGGGCCGCCCTGCTGGCCGGGGAAGACGGCGGAGTCGATCTTCTTGGCGTGCTCGGCCTTGCACAGGATCACGCCGGCGCGGGGCCCGCCGAGGGTCTTGTGGGTGGTGGTGGTGACCACGTCGGCGCCGAACTCGAGCGGGTTGGGGTGAAGGCCCGCGGCCACCAGGCCGGCGAAGTGCGCCATGTCCACCATCAGCAGCGCCCCGACCTCGTCGGCGATCTCCCTGAAGCGGGCGAAGTCGAGCTGGCGGGGGTAGGCCGACCAGCCGGCCAGCAGCAGCTTGGGGCGGCGCTCGCGGGCGATGCGCGCGACCTCGTCCATGTCGACCAGGCTGCTCTCGCGGTCCACCTCGTAGGGGGCGATCTCATACAGCCGCCCGGACACGTTGATCTTCATGCCGTGGCTGAGGTGGCCGCCGTGGGCGAGCGAGAGCCCCATGATCGTGTCGCCGGGCTCCAGCAGCGCCTGGTAGGCGGCGGTGTTGGCCTGGGCCCCGGAGTGCGGCTGCACGTTGGCGTGCTCGGCGCCGAACAGCGCCTTGGCGCGGTCGATGGCGAGCTGCTCGGAGACGTCCACCCACTCGCAGCCGCCGTAGTAGCGCCGGCCGGGGTAGCCCTCGGCGTACTTGTTGGTGAGCACCGAGCCCTGGCATTCGAGCACCGCCCGCGGCACGAAGTTCTCGGAGGCGATCATCTCGAGCGTGCCCTGCTCGCGCTCGAGCTCGCCCCGCAGGGCCTCGGCGACCTCGGGGTCGACCTCGGCGAGGGACTGGTTGAAGTAGTCGGGGCTCAGATCGCTCACGGCGCCTCCTTGGACGTCGACACTGACTTTGTGCCCAGGCGCGCGGCGCAGACGCTTGCCGCTTCCCGGTGGTCGCTTCCACCTAAAGGCGCCAGTCGCGGCAGCTGCGACGAGGCTAGCACCCCCGGCGGGCGCCCGCCGGGCGCCCCCGGCGCCCGCGGCGCACGGCCCGGCGGGCGCGTCAGTCCAGCGAGGTGAGCGCGGCGCGCACCTCGGCGCGCGTCAGCGGTCCCTCCCTGAGCACGTGCCAGCGGCGCTCCTCGGCGTAGTCGCGCAGGTCGACCACGGTGGAGGCGCGGCCGGGCAGCTCGCCGCCGTCGAGCACCACCTGCGCGCCGTCGCGCAGGCTCGCCGGCACCTGCGCGAGCGTGCGCGCGTCGGCCTCGCCCGAGATGTTGGCGCTGGACTGCATCACCGGACGCCCGAGCGAGGCGAGCGCGGCCATCCGCTCGGGCAGCCGCGGCACGCGCAGGCCCAGCGTGTCGGGGTCGCTGCGGCAGGCCGGCGCGAAGCGGTGCGCGCGGTTGGCCAGCAGCAGCGTGACCGGCCCCGGCAGCAGCGCGCGCAGGGCGGCGAGCTCGTCGCGGTGCAGCTCGGTGAGCGCCCCCAGCGCGGGCTCGAGCGCGAAGAACATGATCGCCGCGGGGCGCGCCGCGGGGCGGCCCTTGAGCTCGTACAGCCGCCGGGCCGCCCGCTCGTCGTCGGGGTCGCAGCACACGCCGTAGACGGTGTCGGTGGGGAGCACGGCCACGCCGCCGCCCGCCAGGCACTGCTCCAGGCGCTGCACCTGCTGCTCGCCGATGCGGCTCTGCTCGTCGATCTGTGCCCTCGTCACCTGTGGCGCTCCACGATCACTACCCTCTGTATCCGGGCCAGGTCCCGCTCAAACCGTACCGCGTCGAAGCCCGCCTCGCGGGCCATCTGCGCGACCGGCGGCGCCTGCCCGGCGCCCACCTCGAGCGCCGCGAAGCGCACGTCCGGCCGCTCGGCGAGCTGCGCGAGCAGCGCGCGCAGCAGCGACAGGCCGTCAGGCCCCGCGAACAGCGCCCCCGGCGGCTCGTGGCGCACGATCTCGGGCGCCAGCTGCCGGCGCTCGCCCTCGGCGACGTACGGCAGGTTGGCGAGCACGGCGTCGAACTCGCGCTCGATCCCCACCAGCAGGTCGGACCGCAGCCACTCCACCTCGAGGCCCAGCCGGCGGCCGTTCTCGGCGGCCAGCGCGAGCGCGGCGGCGCTGGCGTCGCTGCCCCACACGCGCAGGTCCGGCCGCTCGTCCTTGAGCGCCAGCGCGACCGCGCCGCTGCCGGTGCCGAGGTCGAGCACGCGCGCGCCCGCCGCCAGCCCCAGCCCGACCTCGACCAGCAGCTCGGTCTCCGGCCGCGGCACCAGCGCGCGCCGGTCCACGGCCAGCTCGATGCGGCGAAAGCCGCGACGGCCGACGATGTAGGCGACCGGCTCACGCTCGATCGAGCGGCGGCGCACCGCCTCCTGGAAGGCGCGCACCGCGGGTCCCGCCACTGCCAGGCCGGGGTCGCTGAGCAGCCGCGCGCGCTCGACGCCGAGCACGTGCGCGAGCAGCACTTCGGCGTCCAGGCGCGGGGTCTCGCAGCCGGCGGCCGCGATCGCCGTGATGGCGCCCTCGAGCGCCTCGCGGGCCGGCACGCCCGCCGCCTGCGCTCCCGCCCGCGGCGGCGCGTGCTCCGGGCGGGAGCGCCCGGTGTCCGTCTCGCCTGCCAAGCCGCGGACCCCCCTCCGCGCGCTCAGGCGAGCGCCGGCCCCGTCACCGGCGCCGCCCGCTGCGGGCCCGCGCCGCCGTCGCTCGCGGGCTGCTCGCGGGAGCGCGCCTCCAGGCGCCGGCGGCGCTCGTCGGCTTGCAGCGCCGCGGTCAGCTCGTCGAGCTCGCCGGCGAGCACCTGGTCGAGGTTGTGCACGGTGAGCTTGATGCGGTGGTCGGTGACGCGGCGCTCGCCGTAGTTGTATGTGCGGATCTTCTCGGCGCGGTCGCCGGTGCCGACCTGCGAGCGGCGGTCGGCGGCGAGCTCTGCCTGCTGCTCGGCCAGCGCCCGCTCGTACAGGCGCGCGCGCAGCACCCGCAGGGCCTTCTCGCGGTTCTGCAGCTGGGACTTCTCGTCCTGCATCGAGACCACGATCCCCGACGGCTTGTGGGTGACGCGCACCGCCGAGTCGGTGGTGTTGACCGACTGCCCGCCGGGACCGGAGGAGCGGTACACGTCGATCTGCAGGTCGTTCGGGTCGATCTGCACGTCCACGTCCTCGGCCTCCGGCAGCACCGCCACGGTCGCCGTGGAGGTGTGGATGCGGCCCTGGGACTCGGTCTGCGGGATGCGCTGCACGCGATGCGTGCCGCCCTCGAACTTGAACACCGAGTAGGCGCCGTCGCCGTCGCGCGCGCCGGCGGGCGAGGACTTCACCGCGAACGTGTACTTGCCCTCGCCCACGTCGAGCGGCTCGACCTGGAAGCCGCGCCGCTCCGCGTAGCGGGTGAGCATGCGGTAGAGGTCTCCCGCCCACAGCCCGGCCTCCTCGCCGCCGGCGCCGCCCTGGACTTCCACGATCACGCTCTTCTCGTCGTTGGGGTCGCGCTCGACCGTCGCCAGGCGGATCTGCTCTTCGAGCTCCTCGGCCTGGCGCCGCGCCTCGGCCAGGTCCTCGCGCAGCTCGGCGTCCTCGCCTACCTCGGCCAGCAGCTCCTCGGCGCCGGCCGCGTCGTCGCGCGCGCGCCGCCAGCGGGCCGCCAGCGCGGCCGCCGGCTCGAGCTGGCGGTAGGCGCGGCCGACCCCGGCGAAGCGCTCGCGGTCGGCGATCACCTGCGGGTCTGTCATCTGCTCGCCCAGCTCGGCGAAGCGCGTCTCGATCTGCTCTACCAGCTGCTCGATCACGCGCTCGAGCGTACCTCAGGCGGCCGCCCGGCCCCCGCCGGCCGACTCCCTCTGGCGGGCGAGGAGCCCGCCGCGGCCACGCTCGAGCAGCTCGTCGAGCGTGGCCTGAAGCGCCGCGCGCGCGTCGGCCTCGCGCGGCAGCCCGTCCGGGCCGAGCGCCTCCTCGGCCTGCGCCACCGGCAGCTCGCGGTCGAGCACCTGCGCGCCGGCCGCGCCCAGCACCTTGCGCAGCTCCGCCTGCGCCCACACCGCGCCGAACAGGCTGGTGCTGGCGCCGATCACCGCCGCCGGCATGCCCCGCAGGGCGTTCTCCGCGAACGGGCGCGAGGCCCAGTCGATCGCGTTCTTGAGCACGCCGGGTATCGAGTGGTTGTACTCGGGCGTGGCGATCAGCAACGCGTCGGCCTCGGCGATCGCCTGCTTGAGGGCCTTGACCGCCGGCGCCGGCGCGTGCTCGTCGTCCTCGTTGAACGGCGGGATCGCGCCGAGCTGGTCGAACACGACCAGCTCGGCGCCCTGCGGCAGCATGCCGGCGACCCCGCGCAGCAGCCGCGTGTTGTGCGACTCGCCGCGCAGGCTGCCCGATATGCCGAGGATGCGCATGGCCCCTCAGGCCTCCTTGACCAGCTCGAGCGAGACCTCGAGCTTGACGTCGTTCTCCAGCGCGAAGCCGCCCTTCGGCAGCGGCGCGTTCCACTCCAGGCCATACTCGCGGCGGTCGATCACCGCCTCGAGCTCGACGCCGAGCTTCTCGTTGCCGGCGATGTCCACGTGCGGCCCGACGAGCGTGCCGTGCGCGGTCACCGGGTGCGTGTGGCCCTTGATCGTGAGCTCGCCCTCGAGCTCGAGCGCGCCGCCCTCCTGCAGGCGGATCTCCTGCGAGACGAACTCGATGCGCGGGTGCTCGGCGCTGTCGAAGAAGTCGGGCGACTTCAGGTGGCCGGCGAGGTTCTCGTCCTTGACGACGATCGAGTCCACGTCCACGGAGCCCTGCAGCCGCGGCGCTCCCTGCTCGTCCGCGACGAGCGCGCCGCGGTAGTCCTCGAAGCGTCCCCGGAAGGTCGCGACGACCATGTGCTTGACGGCGAAGCCCACGTGCGAGTGCACCGGGTCGATCGTCCAGGTGCCGGTGGCGACCGGGACGGTGGTGGTTGTGCTCATGGCGATCTCCTTGTCTGTGTCCGCGTCCGGCCCGCAGCCGTTGGGACCGCGGTCCGCTTAGTGCTCGAAACGAGTGTAGCAGCTAAGCGGACTAGAGTCCGCTTGATACGCTGAAGCCATGCGAGAGCCCTTCGAGCTGCCTGTGGCGGCGAGCGATGCGAGCGAGCGCGCGGACGCCGCGCGCAACCGCGAGCGCATCCTCTGCACCGCCCGCCGGCTGTTCGACGAGCGCGGCGCGAGCTGCGTGTCGATGGACGAGATCGCGCTCGCCGCGGGCGTCGGCAAGGGCACCCTGTTCCGCCGCTTCGGCTCGCGCGCGGCGCTGGCGCTGGCGGTGCTGAGCGAGGACGAGCGCCAGCTGCAGGAAGGCATGATCCGCGGCGAGCCGCCGCTCGGCCCCGGCGCCGGCGCGCGCGAGCGGCTGGTCGCCTTCGGCGAGGCGCGCCTGGAGATGGTCGCCAAGCACGCCGAGGTGCTGGAGGCCGCCGAAGTCGGCGCCGCGCGCTTCGCGTCCGCGCCCTACGGCGTGCACCGCCTGCACCTCGTGCTGCTGCTGCGCGAGCTCGACCCCGACTGCGACGCCGAGCTGCTCGCGCAGATGCTGCTCGAGGCGCTCGGCGCCGAGCTGTTCGTGCACCTGCGCGACGCGCGCCAGATGCCGCTGGAGCGGATCAAGGACGGCTGGCGCGAGCTGGTCGAGCGGCTCGCGCCGGTGCCCGCCGCCGCGGCCGGCGCCATCGGCTGACGGCGCACCGCCGCCGGCCCCGGCTGGCGCGGATCGCCGCCGGGCCTCCGGCTGGCGCGGGACCGCCGCCGGCGCGCGCGCGCGTCACGCGCGCGGCGTCAGGCCACGACCTCCACGCCCACCAGGTCGGCGGCGCTCAGCTCGCCCGGCTTCTCGCGCTCGAGCACGGCCTTCAGCGCCGCGATCGCCACCTCGAGCTGGTGCAGGTCCGGCTCGCGGGTGGTCAGCAGCTGCAGCTTCAGGCCGGGCCACATCAGCGCGCGCACCCACGAGCGCGTGCGGTTGCGCCCCGCGAACTTGATGATCTCGAAGGAGATGCCGGCGATCAGCGGCACGCCGAGCACGCGCGTGGCCATCAGCCAGTACCAGGCCGGCAGGCCGATCGGCGCGAACACGAAGATCGCCACGATCATCACGATCAGCAGGAAGCTGGTGCCGCAGCGAGGGTGCAGGCGCGAGAAGCGCTGGGCGTTGACGGGCGTCAGCGCCAGCCCCGCCTCGAAGCAGGAGATCGTCTTGTGCTCGGCGCCGTGGTACTCGAACACGCGGCGCAGGTCGCGCACGCGCGAGAGCGCGAGCATGTAGCCGAGGAACAGCGTGGTGCGGATCAGGCCCTCGATCAGCCAGAACAGCAGCGAGGAGCCGAGCTGGCCCTTGATCAGGCTGGTGATGCCCACCGGAATCAGGAAGAACAGCACGATCGCCAGCGCCACCGCCACCACCACCGTGCCGATCCACACCGCGCGCGGGATCTCCTGCTGCTCCTCGGCCTGCTCGCGCAGCTCGCCCGCCGGGCGCTCCTCGGCCGGCAGCTGCGCGTTGGCGGACAGCTCGAGCGCGCGAAAGCCGATCGCCATCGAGCCGCCGAGCGCGACCACACCGCGCACGATCGGCGCGCGCAGCAGACGATGGCGCTTCATCGCCGAGTCCAGCGCCAGCGCCGTCACCTCGATCTCGCCGAGCGGCGCGCCCGCGCCGTCCCGGCCGGCCGCGGCTACGGCGGCCGCTACGTAGCCGTCCCGGCCGGCGGCGGCCGCGCCGGCGGACGCCGACGCCCCGTCGGCGGCGCTGGCGCCTTCCTGCGACGGCTCGGGCGCGGGCTTGCGCACGGCCACCGCCCAGTTGGAGACGCCGCGCATCATCACGCCCTCGATCACCGCCTGGCCGCCCAGCGGCGCGTCGCGCTGCGCCTCCCGGCTGGGGCGCGAAGCGCCTCCGGCGGGCGCGGGCGCGGCCTCCTGGAGCGGCTCCGCCGCCGCCGGCGCAGCCGGCTCGAGCGTCGCCGTCCGGGCGCTCACCCGCGGCGAGGCCGCGGCCAGCAGAGCAGCTGGGCGCTCGCCCGCGCGGGCCGCCGGCTGGCCGTCGTGCGGGCGGTCGCCGGCCAGTCGGGCGAGCATCGAACTACTGTGCTGGCCGGGCTTGCGCGGAGTGCAGACGGCCCTTCGCCACCCGCCGCTGGAAGCGCTCCACGCGGCCGCCCGTGTCGACCAGCTTCTGCTTGCCGGTGTAGAAGGGGTGGCAGTTGGAGCAGACCTCCACGTGCAGCTCCTCCCGCGTGGCGCGCGTGAAGAACTCGTTGCCGCAGGTGCAGCGCACGTGGGCGCGCATGTAGTTGGGGTGGATCTCGGCCTTCATCGTGATTCGATTCTAGCGGCCGGCCGCGGGCGGGTGCCGGCGATCACGACGCGGCGGCGGAGCCGGCCGCGCCGGAACCCCCGGCGGCGGCTTCGGCGCCGGCCGGGGCGCCCGCGGTGGCGCCTTCGCCGGCCGGCGCGGGCTGTTCGCACCTGCCCGTGTGCAGCAGCTCGAACTTCAGCACGCGACCCCGCTGGCCCAGCCAGCGGAAGCGCACCACGCCGCGATAGGAGGCCGGCGCCGACAGGTTCGTGAACTGCTGGATGTGGGTGTAGAGCTTGACGCCGGCGCTCGAGCTGTGCCACGCGCCGAGGCCCGGCGCGATCACGTTGCGGTACTGCGTTTCCTCCAGCGCGCGCTCCTGCAGGTCGATGCGCATCTGCATGCGCACGGTGCCGGGCAGCGCGGTCATTTCTCCCGCGAAGGTGGCGGAGCGTTCGCTCTGCGGGATCGTCGCGGTGGCGCACTCCTGGAGCGTGGCGAGGGCCAGCGGGGCGGGCCTTTCCAAGCCCGGCGTCCCCGGCGTCGTGCCGCCGGGGGCGGACGAGGCGCCCGCCGGCACGGCCGTCGCCAGCAGCGCGAGGGCGAGCGCGCAGGCGCACGCCGCCGCCGCGCGCGCGCGGCGGCTCGCGCAGGCGCTGCTCGCCGTGTCCGCGCCGCTCCCGTTCACGCCCCATTAACACCGCCCGGCGCCCGGTTGTTTCGCCCCGCCGGCCCGCGCCGCGCGTGAGCGGCGCGGGCGGCTCCCCTGCGAGGATGCCGGCGTGCGCATATCGGTGGTGATCCCCACCTACCAGCGAGCGGAGAGCCTCGGGCGCTGCCTCGACGCGCTCGCGCGCCAGCAGCGCGCGGCGGACGAGACGATCGTGGTGGCCCGCGACGAGGACGCGGCCAGCCGGGAGCTCGTGCTGGCGCGCGGCGGCGGGGTGCGCCTGGTGCCGGTGGCGCGCCCCGGCGTGGTGGCGGCGATGAACGCGGGCATCGCGGCCAGCGCCGGCGACGTGGTGGCGCTCACCGACGACGACGCCGAACCGCACCGCGACTGGCTGGAGCGGATCGAGCGCGCCTACGAGCAGGACCCCGCCCTCGCGGCGGCGGGCGGGCGCGACTGGGTCTACATCCGCGGCGAGCTGTGGCCGGGCGAGGCCGCGGAGGTGGGCACGATCTCCGGCTACGGGCGCGTCGTCGGCAACCACCACCTCGGGGTCGGCCCGGCGCGCGAGGTGGACGTGCTCAAGGGGGTCAACCTGAGCGTGCGCGGCCAGCTGCTGCGCGAGCTCGGGATCGACCGGCGCCTGCGCGGCGTGGGCACCGAGCACCACTGGGAGCTCTCGCTGTGCCTGGCGCTGCGCCGGCGCGGGCTGCGCGTGCTGTACGACCCGCAGATCGCGGTCGACCACCACTCGCTGCCGCGGCTGGAAGACTCGCGCCAGTTCAGCGCCGGCGAAGTGCGCGACGCCGCCCACAACCGCACCGTGGCGGTGCTCGAGTACCTGCCGCCGGCGGGCCGCGCGGCGTATCTGGCGTGGGCCTCGCTGGTGGGCATCAGCCCCGAGCCGGGCGTGGCGCAGCTGCTGCGCGCCCTGGTGCGGCGGCGCGGCCGCGAGGCGCTGGGCTCGTTCTGCGGCGCCCAGCTCGGCGTGCTGGAAGGCCTGCGCACCTACCGGCGCTGCAGACGCGCGGCCCCGCCCGCTCAGGTCAGCTGATACAGCGGCCCGTCGCCGCCCTCGGGCGTGGTCAGCCGCCCGCCCTTGGCGGTGATCGCCCCGCACTGCACGCAGTTGGTGTAGTTCACGATCACGTCGACCGCGCCGTGCTCGGGTGCGTCCTCGGGGATCTCGTACACCCCTGCGGGGCACATCCAGCGCCACGTCTCGGCGAGCTCGCGGGGGACGCGTTTGCGCACGCGGATGTGGTTGGGGGCATCGTCGCGGGTGGCGTTGCCGGTGATGAACACCGAGGAGAGCTTGTCGAAGGTGTACTTGCCGTCGGGCTTGGGATAGCGGTCCTTGGTGTCGCCGACGAACATCGGCTCGGCGTCGTCCTGGTGCCACTCCTGCCGGCCCGGTGGGACCTTGCCCTTGGACATGATCGACGGACCCGCCAGCAGGCTGCCCACGAGAAAGCCCTTCTGGAACGCCTGTCGCGTGTTGCGCACCTGGTAGAGCTCGGTCCCGATGGTGGATCTCTCCACCATCTCCTCGTAGTCGGACAGGTCGCTCGAGCCGCGCTTGAGCGCCGCGTAGATCGACTCGGCCGCCAGCATCCCCGACTTGATGCAGTGGTGGACGCCCTTCAACGCCGCCGTGTCCACCATCCCGCCGGCGTCGCCGACGAGCACCGCGCCGGGCATCGACAGCTTCGGCATCGACCAGTAGCCGCCGCCCGGAAGCGCCTTCGCGCCCCACGCCACGCGCTCGCCGCCCTCGAGGATGCCCCTGACGAGCGGATGCGTCTTGAAGGTCTGCAGCAGGTCGTGGGCGGAGGTGGTCGCGTCGCGGTAGTTGAGGTCGACGACGAAGCCGATCGAGACGAGGTCCTCCCCGGTCTTCTCGTCCTTCATCGGGTAGATCCAGGTGCCGCCGAGCTGTCCGTACTTGGCGGCGACCTTCAGGGGCCACGGCTGCACGAACGTGTGGATCACGCGGTCCAGCGGCTTGGGGACCTTCCACACCTCCTTGACGCCGAGCTCCCACACCTGGGGCTCGCGCCCCTCGGCCAGGCAGAACTCCTTGATGGCGGCGCCGGTCAGATGCCCCCAGCAGCCCTCGGCGAGCACCGTGGCCTGCGCCTTGATGTCGGTGCCGGGCTCGAAGTTGCCGAGCGGCTCGCCGTCCTTGCCGCGGCCCTTGTCGCCGGAGCGCACCCCCACGACCAGGCCGTCCTGCACGATCAGCTGGGTGGCGGAGGTCTCGGTGAGGACGTAGGCGCCCCCCTCTTCGGCCCTGCGCTGCTGGAAGCGCGCGAGCGCGGACACCGACACCACCTCGTTGCCGTGGTTCTTGAAGTTCGGCACCGCCGGAATCGGCACCGAGAGCTTGGTCTTGGAACCGGTGAGCATGTACACCGACTCCTTCTTCACCTCGCCGAACGCGAAGCCCTCCTCCCGCCACTGCTCGCGGGTCACGTCTCCGAACAGCTCCTGCAACGGGCCCGGCCGCATGACGGCGCCGGAGAGGTTGTGCCCGCCGCACGTCTTGGCCTTCTCCACCACCGCCACCGGCACCTCGCCGAGGCGCTCCATCATCTCGGGATCGTCGCCCAGCAGCTGCAGCAGGCGGTTGGCGCAGGCCAAACCCGCGGTGCCGCCACCGACGATCGCCACCCCCACCTCGATCAGCTCGTCCTCGGCGTCGAGCCCGCGCTTGATGAACTCCTTGCGGGAGTCGACCGGCGGTGGATAGGCGGCCGGTATCACCTTGCCGTTGCTGGAGCCGTGCCCGGACATCGCCATCAGCTCCCCTTCTTGGCTTTCACCGCTTCGGTGAGCTTGGGCAGGATCTTGTTGAGGTCGCCCACGATGCCGAGGTCGGAGAATTCGAAGATCGGCGCGTTGGCGTCCTTGTTGATCGCGACGATGTTCTCCGAGCTCTGCATCCCCACCTTGTGCTGGATCGCGCCGGAGATGCCCGCCGCCAGGTACAGCTTCGGCGAGACCGTCTTGCCGGTCTGCCCGATCTGGGCGGCGTAGGGGTACCAGCCGGCGTCCACCACCGCGCGGGTGGCCGCGACCGCGGCGTTGCCGCCGAAGGCCGCGGCGAGGTCCTCGGCGAGCTTGAAGCCCTCGGCCTTGCCGAGACCGCGCCCGCCCGCAACGAGGATGTCCGCGCCCTCGATGTCGACGTCGGCGCCGCGCTGTTCGCCGCGCACCAGCATCGTCGCCTGCCGGGCCTGCGGCGAGAGCTCGAAGTCGAGCTGCTCCACGGCCGCGTCGCCGGCGCCGCTCTGTTTGATCTCGAAGGCGTTGAGGCGGCCGATGATGATGCCCACGGGCGAGCGGTACTTGATCTCGGAGATCGCCGAGTCGCCCAGGATCGGGCGTTCGGCGATCAGCTCGCCGCCCTCGGCGCGCACGCCCGTGACCTCCATCGCCACGCCGGCGCCGAGCCGCGCGGCCAGGCCGGCGCCGATCTCGAAGCCGAGCAGACCGCCGCCGAACAGCGCGTAGGAGTAGCCGCCGTCGGCGATCGCCTTGGCCATCGCGTCCACCAGCGGCTGCGCGAGGCCTTCGGGGCCCTGCGCCACCAGCGCCTTCTTGGCGCCGTAGTTGCCGAGCGAGGCGGCCAGCTCCTGCGGCACGTTCTCGCCGAGCAGGATCGCGTGCGCCTCGCCGCCCAGTTCGGCGGCGAGCTTGGCGCCCTCGGAGACCGCGCCGAGCGAGTTCTTGTTGATCGCGCCGTCGTAGTGCAGCGCGTAGACCAGGATGTTGGGCATCTAGATCAGCTTCCTCTCGTCGAGCCAGGCCACGATTTTCTCCACCGTCTCGCCGGTGTCCTCGTCTTCGATGATCTCCCCGGCGGCCTTCGCGGGCGGGGCCTTGGCGGCGATCCACTGGGCCGCGGAGTTCTCGCCGCCGACTTTCGAGCCGTCGATCTCGACGTCCGCTGCGCCCACCGTGTCGAGCGGCTTCTTCTTGGCGCCCATGATCGCCTTCAGCGACGGATAGCGCGGCTCGTTGATGGCGTCGCCGACGGAGATCACCGCCGGCAGCTTCACCTGCACGGTGTCGTAGCCGTACTCGGCCTGGCGCTCGCAGCGCAGCGAGTCCGACTCCACGTCCATCTTGATCACCTGCGTGAGCGAGGGCATGCCGAGGTGCTCGGCGACCACCGCGCCGATCGTGTAGCACTCGCCGTCGTCGGACTGCTGGCCCAGCAGCACCAAGTCCGGGCTCTCGCGCCGCAGCGTCTGCGCCAGCGCGTAGCCGGTGGCGGCGACGTCGGAGCCGGCCACGGCGGGATCGCTGAGGTGGACCGAGCGGTCGGCGCCGAGCGAGACGGCCTTGTGCAGCGCGCGCACCGCGCTCTCCGGCCCCATCGTCACGGCCACGATCTCCTCGACCGGGACCGCGCCCCCCTCCTTGATCTGCATCGCCGCCTCGATGGCGTGCGTGTCGTACGGGTTGAGGTTCTTCTCGCCGCTGCGGTCCATGCGCCCCGTCGAGGGATCGATTTTCTTCTCGACGGCGGCGTCCGGGACCTCCTTCACGAGGACGCATATCTTCATTTGAGTGGGCTTCTCCTTGGGTGTGAGTAAGTCAATCGTAACGGTTCGGCCGGTTGACTGACGAGTCAATCAATGACGGTTGGGCGCCGCTCCACGGATGAAGTCGACGATCGCCTGGGTGGGCGCGCCGGGCGTGAACACCTCGGCCACGCCCAGCTTCTTCAGCTCCGGTATGTCTTCGGCGGGGATCGTGCCGCCGACGGTGACGAGCACGTCCTCGACGCCCTGCTCGCGCAGGAGCTCGACCACGCGCGGCACCAGCGTCATGTGCGCGCCGGAGAGGATCGACAGGCCGACCGCGTCGGCGTCCTCCTGGATCACCGTCTCGACGATCTGCTCGGGCGTCTGGTGCAGGCCCGTGTAGATCACCTCCATGCCGGCGTCGCGCAGCGCCCGCGCGATGATCTTGGCGCCGCGGTCGTGGCCATCGAGGCCGGGCTTGGCGACGACCACGCGGATCTTGCTGTCGGTGGCGGGCGCTGCGGGCGTCATCGGCGCCCCCAGCGTACCCGTCCGAGCGACGCAAGCGCGGTGCCGGCGCCGACGGCGGCGAGCAGCTTCAGGCGCCTGTGTAGGCGGTCGAGCTCCACCACCTCCCAGCCCTCCTGCACCGCCACGCGCCGCAGCTCGGCGTCGGGGTTGACGACGACCGCGTGGCGCACCGCGCGCAGCATCGGCAGGTCCGACTCGGAGTCGGAGTAGGCGTAGGAGGCGTCCAGGTCGATGCCCTCGCGGCCGGCGATCTCGCGCATCGAGAGCACCTTGCCCTCGCGGTAGTTGAAGGGGCCGGCGGGCCTGCCGGTGTAGCGGCCGTCGACGATCTCCGAGCGCGAGCCGAGGCCGCCGTCGAAGGCGAGCACCCGCGCCAGCAGGTCGGCCATCTCCTGCGAGGCGGCGGTGAGGATGTAGACGGGCTCGCCCGCGTCCTGGTGGGAGTAGGCGCGCTCGAGCATCTGCGGGTACAGGCGCGGCAGCACGCCGCTGAGCACGCGCGGGGAGAGGCGCTCGAGGTCGCGCACGCGCACGCCCGCGATCATCTTGCCGACGCGTTCGCGCACGTCGTCGGCGCGCTCGTCGGTGGAGCCGCGCAGGCGGAAGCGCAGGTTCTCGTACACGTCGCGCGCGAGGCGCCGGCGGGAGATCATGCCGCTCTCGTAGGCGGCGCGGGCGAAGTGGATCCCCGACGAGCCCGCCATCAGCGTCTTGTCGAGGTCGAAGAAGGCGGCGGCGCGCCCGCGGCCGTTGCTCGATGCTGCCGCGCCGTCCGCGGTCTGTCCCACCTGCCGGCGCCCTCCTAGACGCGGAGTATCAGCGCGTCGCCCTGCCCCCCGCCGGAGCAGATCGCGGCGCAGCCGAGCCCGCCGCCGCGGCGGCGCAGCTCGTGCAGGAGGCTGCCCAGGATGCGCGCGCCGGAGGCGCCGATGGGGTGGCCGAGGGCGACCGCGCCGCCGTTGACGTTGACGCGCTCCTCGTCGATGCCGAGCATGCGGATCGAGTTGAGCGTGACCGAGGCGAAGGCCTCGTTGATCTCCCACACGTCGATGTCGCCGGGCTGCAGGCCCGCCTTCTCGAGCGCCTTCTTGGCGGCGCTGGCGGGGGTGGTGGCCAGGTAGGCGAAGTCGTTGGCGCTCTGCGCGTGGGCGACGATCTCCGCCAGCGCCTCCTTGCCGTTGCGCTCGGCCCACTCCTCGGAGGAGAGCACCAGCGCGCCGGCGCCGTCGTTGACGCCCGGCGAGTTGCCGGCGGTGTGCGAGCCCTCCCTGCCCACCAGCCCCGGCAGCGCGGCGAGCTTCTCCAGGGAGGTGTCGCGGCGGGGGCCCTCGTCGACCTCCACCACGGTGGTCTGCTTGCCTGTGCCCGAACGGGTGCCGCCGTTGACGCTCACCGGCACGATCTCCTCGGCCATGCGGCCCTCGTCGATCGCAGCCAGCGCGCGTTCGTGGGAGCGCAGCGCCCAGCGGTCGAGGTCGGCGCGCGTCATCTCGAACTCGTCCGCGATCTCGGTCGCCTCGACGAACATCTGCCTGCCCGAGAACGGGTTGGTGAGCCCGTCGTGGACCATCGCGTCGAGCATCTTGGCGTCGCCCATGCGGTAGCCGAAGCGCGCCTTCGGAAGCAGGTAGGGGGCCTTGGACATCGACTCCATGCCGCCACCCACGCCGACCTCCAGGTCCCCGGCGCGGATCGCCTGGTCGAGCAGCACCGAGGCACGCAGCCCGGAGGCGCACACCTTGTTGATCGTCTCCGAGGAGACCTCCTTGGGCACGCCCGCCTTGATCTGCGCCTGGCGCGAGGGGATCTGGCCCTGCCCGGCCTGCAGCACCTGGCCCATCACAACGTGGTCGACCTGCTCCGGCTCCACGCCGGCGCGCTCGAGCGCCGCTCCGATCGCGACGCCGCCGAGCTCGGTGGCGTCCAGCGTTGACAGCCCGCCGCCCATCTTGCCTACGGGCGTGCGTGCGCTGCCGAGGATCACGGTCTTGGACATCTGCTCAGATCAGCTCCTATGGGTCGATCGGCCGGTGGTGGGAGCGAGAATGGTAGTGGACGCCTGCGCCGCGCCCAGGCTGACAGGCCGGCGGGCGGGCGGCGACGAATTGTTCACAAGCTGGATATCGTGCGCGCGCATGCAGATAGACGCGATCACACAGCCAGCCGGAACGAGCGCCGCGGACACGATCGCGGTCGGCGTGTTCACCGGCGAGTCGGCGCCGTCGGGCGCGCCGGCGCAGGTCACGGAGCTGCTCGACTCGGGCGAGGCGCGCACGAGCTTCAAGGCGCTCGCGCTGGCCCACGCGGACGGCAGGCGCTGGCTCGTGGTCGGCCTCGGCGCGCGCGCGGAGCTGACCCCCGAGCGCGCCCGCGTGGCGGCCGCGGCCGCCGGCGCGCGCGCCCGCGAGACCGCCGCCAGGACCCTCTGCTGGGCCTTGCCCGAGCAGGCCGGCGCGACCGCCGAGGCCGCCGCGATCGCAGCCGCGATCGTGCAGGGCACGGTGCTCGGCGACTACAGCTACGAGCGCCACAAGTCGCACCCGGACGACGAGCAAGCGGCGCCGAAGCACCTCGAGGCGCTGATCGTCTCCAGCTCCGAGGACGTGTCGGACGCGGTGGCGGAGGCGGCCGTGGTGGCCCACGCGGCCAACGGCGCGCGCGAGCTGCAGAACAGGCCCGCGAACGACCTCACGCCCAGCGCGCTCGGCGAGTACGCACGCGCGCTCGGCGACCAGCTGCCGGGGCTGAGCGTGCAGGTGGAGGGACGCGAGGGGATCGTGGCGCGCGGCATGGGCGCGTTCGCCGCGGTCGCGCAGGGCTCCGCGCAGGAGCCCGCGCTGATCACGATGCGCTACGAGCCGCCCGGCGCCGCGCCTGGATCGCCGGCGCTCGCGATCGTGGGCAAGGCCGTCACGTTCGACAGCGGCGGCATCTCGCTGAAGCCAGGCGCGAAGATGGCGGAGATGAAGTTCGATATGTCGGGCGGCGCCGCCGCGATCGAGGCGATCGCCGCGATCGCCCGCCTGGGGCTGCCGCTGAGCGCGATCGCGGTGGTCGGCGCCACCGAGAACCTGCCCAGCGGGAACGCGGTCAAGCCGGGCGACATCGTCACCGCGGCCAACGGCAAGACGATCGAGATCAACAACACCGACGCGGAGGGCCGGCTGGTGCTGGCCGACTGCCTGTGGCACGCCACCCAGCAGGGCGCCGAGCGGATCGTGGACCTGGCCACGCTCACCGGCGCCGTGATCATCGCGCTCGGTTCCACCTACGCGGGGCTGATGTGCAACGACGACGAGCTCTCCCAGCGGATCGTCGCGGCCGGAGAGCGCAGCGGCGAGATCGTGTGGCGGCTGCCGCTGCACCCCGAGTACGAGAAGCTGGTCGAGGGGCGCTACGCCGACCTCGACAACGCGCCCGAAGGACGCAAAGCGGGCACGATCGTGGGCGGCACGTTCCTGTCGAACTTCGTCGGCGAGACCCCCTGGGCGCACCTCGACATCGCCGGCTCGGCCTGGGAGCTCGACCGCGAGTACGTCGGCAAGGGCGCCTCCGGCTACGGCGTGCGCCTGCTGGTCGAGCTGGCCAAGTCCTACTGCGCCTGAGCGGGCCGCTGCCGCTCGCCCGCGCCCGCGCCCGCCCGCTCGAGCCACGCCGCCGCCGCCCGCCACGCCGCGCTGCGCGGATTGACGTGGCGGCGGTGACCGCCCGCCGCCCCCTCGATCTCGATCAGCTCCACCTCGCCGCCGTGCGCGCGCGAGGCGGCGGCATAGCGCCGCGCCAGCTCGATCGGGACCACGCGGTCGATCGCGCCGTGGACCAGCAGCACCGGCGCCGGCGCCGGCGCCAGCGCCAGCGGGTCGGCCACGGCATAGCGCTCCGGCAGCTGCTGCGGCGAGCCCCCCATCAGCTCCCCCACGGCGCCCCCGTGCCAGCGCTCGTACGCGCCCCCGAGATCGCACACCCCGGCCTGCGCCACCGCGCGCACCAGCGACACCGCCGGCTGCGCGCCCACGCTGCCGGCGGGCAGCCGCGCGCGGCTGGCCGCCCACAGAGCGAGGTGACCGCCGGCCGAGTGCCCGATCGCGCTGACCGCGTCCAGCTCGAGCGGCGCGTCCAGCCGCCGCAGGTGATCCACCGCGTCGGCCACGTCGGCGAATGTGTGCGGCCAGCCGCCGCCCTCGCCCACGCGACGGTACTCCACGTTCCAGACCGCCCAGCCGGCGCGCACCAGCTCCCCCACCACGCCGCGCATCGCCGCGCGCCCCACCCGCGCCCGCCAGGCGCCGCCATGCAGCACCACCGCCACCGGGTGCGGGCCGGCGCCCCGCGGCAGGTGCAGGTCCGCCACCTGCGAAGGGTGCGGGCCGTAGCCGCAGGTGTGCCCGTGCGCGAGCAGGTCGGCCAGCAGCCGCGCGGGCCCGGCACTGCGACGCGCTCTCCACACGGCCATCCCACGCAGACTGTACGCGCCCGCGCGCGATCGGCCGCGCGGGCGCTTCTGGGAGAATCGCCGCCGTGGACTTCGATCTCTCAGCCGAGCACCAGCTGATCCGCCGCACCGTCAGGGAGTTCGCCGAGGGCGAGGTGGCGCCGGTGGCGGAGGAGCTCGACCGCACCAAGTCCTTCCCCTACGAGATCGTGCGCAAGCTCGGCGAGCTGGGCCTGATGGGCATCCCCTTCCCCCAGGAGTACGGCGGCGGCGGCGCCGACACGCTCGCCTACGCGCTCGCCGTCGAGGAGCTCACGCGCGTGGACTCCTCGGTGGCGATCACGCTGTGCGCCCACACCTCGCTCGGCACCCAGCCGATCTACCTGTTCGGCTCCGAGGCCCAGAAGCGCGAGTGGCTGCCGCGGTTGTGCTCTGGCGAGAGGCTCGGCGCGTTCGGGCTGACAGAGCCCGAGGCGGGCTCCGACGCCGGCAACACGCGCACCCGCGCGCGCCTGGAGCACGGCGAGTGGGTGATCGACGGCGCCAAGCAGTTCATCACCAACGCCGGCACCGACATCTCCGGCGTGGTCTGCATCACCGCGAGCTCGGCCGACGACGGCGACGTCGCCGGCAGGGAGATATCGAACCTGATCGTGCCCAACGGCACGCCCGGCTACGAGCAGGGCGAGCCCTATCGCAAGATGGGCTGGAACGCCTCCGACACCCGTCCCCTCACCTTTAGCGACTGCCGCGTGCCCGAGACGAACCTGCTGGGGCCGCGCGGCGCGGGCTTCAGGCAGTTCCTGCACATCCTCGACATCGGGCGCATCGGCGTGGCGGCGATGGGCGTGGGGCTCGCCCAGGGCGCGCTCGAGGAGGCGCTCGCCTACGCCAAGGAGCGCCGCGCCTTCGGCCGGCCGATCTCCAAGTTCCAGGCGATCCAGGCCAAGCTCGCCGATATGTCCGCCGAGATCGAGGCCGCCCGGCTGCTCGTCTACAAGGCCGCGCGGGAGAAGGACCGGGGGCGCAACTTCACCCTCACCGCCGCCCAGGCCAAGCTCAAGACCGGGCGCCTCGCCGTGCGCTGCAGCGAGGAGGCCGTGCAGATCCACGGCGGCTACGGCTACATCGAGGAGTACCCCGTGTGCCGCTTCTACCGCGACGCCAAGATCCTCACGATCGGCGAGGGCACCGACGAGGTCCAGCAGATGGTGATCGCGCGGGCGCTCGGGGCCTGAGCGCGTGGCCTCGGCCACCGCGTGACCGGCACGCTCGCCGACCAGCGCGCGGTGGAGCGCTTGCCAACCGCGCGCAAGCTCCACGCCGCCGCGTGCTGAGCGCTAGGACCCCGTGAACACGAACGGGCCTTCGGCCTTGCCCGCTTTTCCGCTTTCGCCGTCTTCGCCCTGTTTGCCGGTTTTGCCTTCGGCGCCCTTGTGGCCCGCTTCTTTGCCCGCTTTGCCTTCGCTGCCGCCGCGGCCCGGCAGGCCCGCCGAACCTTCCAGCCCGCCCAGCCCGCCTTCGCCGGGGGCCGAGGGTTCGACCGAGAACTCGCCCAGGCCCGGACAGTCGAGCTGGGGCTCTTCGTCCTCGGGGTGTTCGCAGTCCGAACCCGTTTCCGGCCCGCCATACGCTTCGTCTTCGGCGAACGTGTCCCCGTCGGCTTCCAGTTGCGCGAGCGTGCCTGCGCCGGTGTAGATCGCGCCCCCCTGTCCGTCGCCGCCGTCGCCGTTGTCGCCGCCTTTGTCCACGTCGCCGCCGTCACCGCCGTCGCCGCCCTTGCCGCCGCTGGCGCCGTTGCCGCCATTGGCGCCACAGTTGGTTTCTTCGCCGTCTTCTTCCAGCGGGCATTTGCCCTTGCCGCCGTTGCCGCCGCGCCCGCCGACGCCTCCGGTCCCGCCGGGCCCGCCCCAGTCGCTGTCGCCGCCGGCGCCGCCGTCCGTGCCGATCACCGCGTTCTCGGCGAAGCGCGTGCCGCGGATCGTCATCGTGCCGGCGTTGTAGATCGCACCGCCCTGCGCCGCGCCACCGCTGCCGCCGTCGCCGCCCTCGCCGGCGTCGTTGCCGTCGCCGCCCTTGCCGGCTTCGCCGCCGATGCCGCCGCTGCCGCCGGGGTCGCCTTCTTTGCCGGGTTTGCCTTCGCCCCCGAAGCCGCCCGTGCCGCCTGCGCCGCCCACGCCCGCCTCGCCGCCGTTGCCGCCGAAGCCGCCGCCCGCCCCATCGTCTTCGAACGCGCCGCCTTCCACGGTCAGCGTCGCGCCGGGCGCGTTGTAGATCGCCCCGCCCTTCGCCGCGCCGCCGTCGCCGCCGTCGCCGCCTTTGCCGCCCTTGCCTCCCTTGCCGCCTTCGCCGCCGGCCCCTCCGGCAAGGCGCGTGCCTTCACCGCCGACGCCGCCGTAGCCGCCGAAGCCGCCCATGCCGCCTTCGCCGCCCACGCCGCCGTAGGCCACGTCGTCGAGGAAGTCGCGGTCCCGCACCGTAAGCGTGCCCGAGTTTTCGATCGCGCCGCCGCGCGCTTCACCGCCGTCTCCCCCCTTGCCGCCGTCTTCGCCGGGCTTGCCTTCTCCGCCCACGCCGCCGCCGGCCGCGCCTTCTTCGCCGGTTTCGCCCTGCGCGCCCCAGCGACCCTGTTCGCCGTCGGCGCCGATCGCCGTGCCGTCCTCGAGCGTCACGCCTTCGAGCGTCAGCGAGCCACCGCCCTCCACCGTGAACAGGCTGGTCTCGTCTTCGCCTTCGGCGGTGATTCTGGCGCCGCGCGAGCCGTCGATCGTGAGGTCCTGGCCGGAGGCCACCACCACCGGTTCGGCCACTTCCACCGTGCAGCCTTCGCCGAGCGTGACCGCGCCGCCGTTGGCCGCCGCCGCACGCAGCTCGCCGGCGTCCGGGCAGGTTTTCGGCGAGCTGCCTTCGCTCGGCTCGCTCGGCGTCGAGCTCGAGATGCTCGGCGGCAACACCGCCACGGGCAACGCCTGCAGAGGCGGCCGCGGCGTGCAGTGGCCGGCCGCGAACGCGCTCGTCAGGCGAGCCAGCAGCGCCGTCAGGTCCTTCGCCTTGCCCGACGCCGTCTCGCGCGCCACCACCGTGCCGGTCGCCAGTTCGGTCAGCGTGAGCTCGAGCGCCACCTCGCCCTTGCGGCTCACGGTGCCGCTGCCGGCCACCCGGTACTGCGGCTGCAGCGGCCGGTAGCGCACCCTGCTCGCCAGCCTGCCTTCTTCGGAGAGCCGCTGCTCGCGCTTCAGCGCCGACACCAGCGCGGCGCCGGTGTCCACGAAGCGCGTGCCGGCCGCCGTGCAGCGGTCGAAGATCGCGCTCAGCACGTGGTCGCTGAGCTGGTAGCTCGGGATCGGCGCGTGCGGGGCCGCCGTCAGCGTCACCGGCCCCATCGTGTAGATCGCCCCGGCCGCCGCCGCCCGCGCTCGCGGCCGCGCGCTCGCCGGGGCCGCGCGGGTCGACGCGCGGCGCACCCTCACCTTCACCGCCGCGGCCGCGCCCGCCTTCACCGTGGCCAGCGCGCTCACGCCGGTGTAGGAGCCGCCGCCGCGCGCGTCCGCCGCCACCGCTGCCACATATGCGCCCGGCGCCAGCGGCAAGACGAAGCGGGCCGCCGGCATCGACGTCGCGCCGGCTACCGCGCCGTCCTGTGCGCTCACCGCCAGCGCGTTCGCGAAACGGATGCTCCGCGCCCGCGGCAGGCCGCGCACGCTGCCGTCCAGACGGCCGCCGGCGCCCGCCGCAGACGCCGGCGCCCGCGGCGCCGGTGCGCCCTGCGCAGCCGGCGCGCCCACGCTCGCGGCCGCCCACGCGCACGCGAGCAGCGCGAGCGCGCGCGCCACGGCGGGCACTGCGCACCTGCGCACCCGCCTCACCTCGTGCGCACGGGAACTGCCTCCAGCGCCATCGCAGCAGCGTAGCTGAGCGCCGGCGCGGCTGCGCAGGTGCCTGCGGCCGCCGCGAGCGGCGCGGTGCGAGGCGACCGCGGCCGCCTCACTCGCTGGGCGCCGCCCCGGCCGCGGGCGTGCGCTCGAGCAGCGCCGTGGCGGCGCTCGCCGGGTCCAGCCGTCGCCGCACCACCTGCTCGAGCAGCCGCTGGAACTCCGCGTCGCCGCCCAGCTCCTGCTCCAGGCGCCGGCGCATGCGCGCGGTGGCGATCGCCAGCACCTCGCCGCGCAGGTTGCGCGCGCGGCGCTCCTCCAGCTCGCCGCCCGCGAGGATGTGCTCGCGGTGCTCCGCCAGCCTCTGCACCAGCTCCTCCACCCCCCTGCCGGTGGCCGCCTCGGTCCTCACGATCGGCACCCGCCAGCGCCTTCGCTCCTCCTCCGGGGTGCGGTCGAGGCTGGCCAGCGACAGCACGCCGCGGATCTCGCGGATCATCGTGTCGGTCAGCGGATGCTCGGCCTTGTTGATCACGATCACGTCGGGGATCTCCATCACGCCGGCCTTCAGGGCCTGGATCGAGTCGCCCGAGCCCGGCATCAGCACCAGCACGATCGTGTCCGCGTGGTCGATGATGTCGATCTCCGCCTGGCCCACGCCCACGGTCTCCACGAACACGTCTTCGCGGCCCGCCGCGTCGAGCAGCAGCGCAGCCTGCAGCGCCGCCTCCGAGAGGCCGCCCAGCGCGCCGCGGTTGGCCATCGAGCGGATGAACACGCCCTGGTCGAGGAAGTGCTCGCTCAGGCGGATGCGGTCGCCCAGCAGCGCCCCGTGCGTGAACGGCGAGGACGGGTCGACCGACAGCACGCCCACGCTGCGCCCTTCCTCCCTGCGCGCCTTCGTGAGCGCGCCGATCAGCGTCGACTTGCCCACGCCCGGCGGCCCCGTGAAGCCCACCACCGCCGCGCGGCCGGTGTGCGGGTACACCTCCTGCACCAGCTCCCAGCCCTCCGGCCGGTTGTTCTCCACCAGCGTGATCGCGCGCGCCAGCGCGCGGCGGTCGCCGTCGAGCAGGCGCTTGGCGAGCGTTGTCGTGTCGGTCATCGAGCGCGCAATCATCGCAGGGCCGCCACCGTCGCTTACGATTCGCGCGCGATGGGAGCGGCGAGCGCAGCAGCGGACGCAAACGACGTCGAGCGCGTCGCCGAGGCGGTGCGCGCCGCGCCCGCGCCCCTGCACGGCGGCCCCCTCGCGCTGCTGCGCTTCATGCGCGCCAACCGCATGCTCAACCTCCACTACGCGCGGCTGCTCGCGCGCTTGGCGCTGCTGAAGCTGCGACATCGCGGGCGCCTGCGCACGGACGGCATCTGCTTCATCTGCCCCGGCGTCACGATCGAGCTCGGCCGCCACGCGAAGCTCAGCGTGGGGCGCTGGGCGTGGATCGGTCACGCCAGCAAGATCCGCGTGCACGAGGGCGAGGTCAGCATCGGCGCCAAGACCGTGATCGGCCAGGAGTGCACCATCTCCGCCTACCAGCACGTCTCGATCGGGCGCGAGTGCATCGTCGCCGACCGCGTGATGCTGATCGACTTCGACCACGGCGTCACCGAGGTCGAGCGCCCGATCCGCCTGCAGGGCATCTACAAGCGCGACGTGCGCGTCGGCCACAACGTGTGGATCGGCTACGGCGCCTGCATCCTGCGCGGGGCCAGCGTCGGCGAGAACAGCGTGATCGGCACCAGCTCGGTGGTCACCAGGGACGTGCCCGCCAACGCCGTCGTCGCCGGGGCGCCCGCGCGGCTGGTGCGCATGCGCGAGACGCCGCGAAGGCTGCGCTGGCAGTAGGCGCGCGCCCACGCTGCTCGGGCCGCGCCCACAGCGACCGCGCCCACGGCGGGCGCGAGGGCGCGCCCGCGCGGACGCCGCGGTGCGGCGGGCTCCGGCGGGACGGGCGCCGCGCAGGCGCCCGCCCCACCCGGAAGCTCATCGCGCCCGCGTCAGTGCTTGACCCTCACCGCGACCGTGCGCTGCGCGCGCTTGCCTTCGTCGACCAGGATCACGAGCTTCGCCGCGGCGCGCCCGTGTTTGCTCCTCAGCGCCTTCGCGCCCGCCAGCGTGAGGCGCAGCTTGACCGTGCCGCTCTTGCCTTCCGCCAGCGCGTAGGAGCCCTTCGCCGCCACCACCGTCTTCTTGCGGTGGTGCTTGGCCGCCACGCGCACCGTCAGCTGCACACTGCCCTTGCACGGCGCGCCCGAGCACGAGAGCTTGACCTTGGCGTTGCCCCTCACGATCACGAGCTTCGAGCTCTTCGCCTTCACCACCGGCACCGGTTTGGCGACCGACACCGACGCGCTCTTGGCCGCTTCGTGGCCGGCTTCGTTGGTGGCCGTCACTTCGCACACCAGGCTGTGACCCAGATCCGCCGAGCCCACCACGTAGCTCGACAGCGTCGACCCGGAGACCGCCGCGCCTTCGCGCAGCCACTGGTAGGAGAACGGGCTCGTCAGCGGCCAGCCCGCCTGCAGCGGCAGGAAGCCTTCGCCCGTCCACGAGCCGTCGGAGCAGTTCAGCACGCTCCCCACCTTCGCCGCGCCCGAGATCGCCGGCGCCGCCGTGTTGTGCGGGATCGACGGCACCATCTGGGCATTGACGCCGGAGCTGGTGGCGCCTTCCGACACGGTCACCGCGTTGGCCGTCAGGCTGCTCGGCTCGTCGTTGAAGTACTGCGTCAGGTACTTGGGTATCAGCCTCGGGGCTTTTTCAAATGCTTCATATTCTGCTTTCGAGAATTCCCATTCGAAGGAGACCTTGTAGGAGCCGCTCGGCAGGCCGATGATCGTGTATTCGCCTTTGGAGTTAGTCCTCGCATAGCCGCTCCCGCTCGACGAGGACGCATACACTTCGATTTTTTCGAGGCCGACGTGGCTGTAGGCGTCGGTGACGGTGCCGCTGATCTTGCCCCCTTCTCTCAGCGACGCGTTGAGCGTGCGCGCTTCACCTTCGCCGAGCACGACTGAGGTGCTCTGTGGGATGTAGCCGCCTTCGTAGGCGGAGAACACAACTTCGTATTCACCGGGCACCAGATGCGTGATCGAGTAATGGCCGTCAGCTTCGGTCACCGCTTCTTCGTATTCGTAGAATGCTTTCCTGACGAACACATACACCCCGCCGATGCCCGAGCCCGTGCTTGCGCTCGTCACCACGCCCGACAGCGCTGCGTACTTCGTCAGGATCGCGTTCAGTTCGGTCGCTTCCCCTTCTTCCACGAACGCCGTTTCAGACGTTTCTACGTATTCACCTTTGGGATCGGTGAACGAGACCGTGTATTCGCCTTCGGCCAGGCCGGAGATTTCGTAGGTGCCGTTGACGGCCGTGGTGACCGGGCCCGTGGTCGTGCCGTGTTCGTTGGTGGCGCTCACCTCGATGCCTTTGAGGTCTTGAGCTTTGTGGTTCGTCACCGTGCCTTCGAGCGAACCCGTGGCCGCCGCCGCCACACCCGCACCGACAGTCAGCAGCGCCGCGCACGCCAGCGCCAGCGCCAGCGCCAGCCGCGCGCCGCCGCCCAGGCGCGCGCGCAGCGCTCCTGTGAAACAGAAAGACCGCCTCATCACAAACCCCTTTTTGGTAGTCGGTTGACGCCCCCCGTCACGCGCCGGGCTCCCCTCCCCAGCGTGGCGCGGCACGCTATCAGATCCCTCCTGTTCAGGGCATGCGATTAATTGGATTCGAGGGCATACCTCATGGCGCCAGCAGCGCCGCCGGCTGCACGTCCACGGCGAGGTTGCCAAGCGCGCTCGCCGCGGCACCCCGATCCCCCCTCAGCGCCCGCTCCAGCGCGCGGCGGTGCCCGGCGAAGCGCTCGCGCGCATACGGAACCGCGATCTCGCGCGAGACCATGAAGGCCCAGTCGCTGGCCTGCAGGGCCAGCAGCTCGCGCATGGCCGCCTCGCTCGCCGCCGGGGCCGCCGCCAGCAGCTCGAGCTCCGCCGCCCTCGTCGCGAACGCCATCTCCGCCACCGCCGGCCCGGACCAGGTCGACAGGTCGCCGCCCTCGCCCCAGCTGCACGGCCGCTCCGGCGCGCGCCACCCCCCCGCCCCGCGCTCGCCCACCACCCCCTCCCGCGCCAGCGCGTCGTCGAGGCGCACCAGCTCGAGCCCCTGGCGCGCGCACTCCGCCACCACCGCGCGCAGCCAGTGGATCCCCTCGTACCACCAGTGTCCCAGCAGCTCGGTGTCGAGCGCGCACACCGCCAGGCCGCCGCCCGCCGCCGGCGCGCCGGCGGCGGCGCTCGCCTCGCCGGCCGCGCGCAGCCGCGCGCGGGTGCGCGCCACGAAGTCCGCCGCGTGCTCGCGGGCCAGCGCCAGCGCATCGTCGTGCCGGTAGGCCTCGCCGTCGTTGCTCCACGGGTTGTGGTGGTGGATCGTGTGATGGTGGTAGTCGCGGTAGGCGCCGCTCGCCGGGTAGCCGCGCTCGCTCCACACCAGCTCGATCGTCGCGCGGTCGATCGGCACCAGCGTCACCCCCGCCTCGCCGCGCAGCGGGCGCAGGTGCTCGGGGGCGCCGAGGCCGAGCCTGTCGGTGAGCTCCACGCACACCGCGCTCACGCCCGCCTCCTCCAGCGGCCGCTCCAGCCACGGCGCCCACGCGCACTCCGGCAGCCAGAAGCCGCCCCGCCACGGCCGCTCGAAGCGCCGGCGATGCGCCGCCACCCCGCTTCGCACCTGCAGGCGCACGCCGGCGTCGCTCGCCAGCAGCGGCAGCACCGCGTGGGTCGCCGAGGAGGTCCACTGCGCGTGCGGCGCCAGCGCCGCCAGCAGGTCCCCGCCGCGCTCGCGCAGCCACGCGAGCGCGCGCTCGTAGTCGCCCCAAGCTCGATCCAGCTCGCGCGCCAGCGTCTCGTAGCCGCCCGCGCGCAGGCCCGCCGCGTCCTCCGCGTGCGTCTCGCGCCGCACCTCCAGCACGAAGCGCTCGAAGCGCTCCAACAGGCCCGGGGCCTCCAGCTGGTCGCACAGCACCGGCGTCAGCGACAGCGTCAGCGGCGCGCCCTCCTCCAGCAGCTCGAGCAGCGGCACGTAGCAGCCGGCGATCGCCTCCCACAGCCACTCCTCGCCGAACGGCCAGGTGCCGAACCCCTCCACGTAGGGCATGTGCGTGTGCAGCACGATCGCCAGCGCGCCCCGCTCGCGCTCCACGCCCCGCGGCGCGCCGCTCACACCCTGCACACCGCCAGGAAGTCCAGCGCCCCGTCCATGTTCGCACCCGCCGCCGGGCGCAGCGCGAAGTCCGAGGCCGCGATCGCCGGCGTGAACCGGTCGTAGAAGCGGCTCGTCAGGCCCAGCGCCGCGTGCACGCGATCCCAGCCCAGCGCCAGCGCCAGCTCGTGGACGCGCAGCTTGCGCGCGTGGAACAGGCCGAGCGTCTCCACCTCCGCGAAGTGCGCGCCGCACAGCCGCTCGAACTCCTCGAAGCGGTACTCGTGCACGTGCCACGGGTTCTCCGAGCGAGCGGCTCCCTTGGGAGCCAGCGTCAGCACGTTGGGCGTCGACACGTACACCGTGCCGCCGGCGTCGAGCAGCGAGCGGAAGTGCTCGAGCACCGCGCCCGCGTCCTGCAGGTGCTCGATCGTCTGCAGGAACACCACCGCGTCGGCCGGCGCGCCGAAGCTCTCCACCAGCTCGCGCGCGAAGCTCAGGTTGGGCGCCCGGTAGCGCGCCCGCGCGTGCTCGTGCGCCTGCGGGTTCGCGTCCACCCCCACCACGCTCGCCGCCCCCGCCGCCGCCAGCACCGCCGAGCCGTAGCCCTCGCCGCAGGCCATGTCGAGCACGCGCAGCCCGCGCGTGCGCCGCGCGATCCACTCGTACACCGCCAGGTGACGGCGATACCAGTAGTTCTCCGCCGGCACGTCCGGCAGCGTGCGCTCGCCGGTCAGCTCCAGCGGCGGCACGCCCGGCGGCTGGTCGCGCTGGCGGTAGGCCATGGACTCCGCCGCCACGCCCCGGCTTGCGCTCAAGAGACTCCTCCTCTTATGAAAATCAAATCGAGAGTGCGATGCGCGGGCACGGCGCGCGAGTATATGGTCCGGCCGATGCCGCCAGCCCTCAGCGCCGCCGAGCTGCGCGACGCCAACACGCGCTACCACGACGTCGCCGCCGGGCACTACGACGCCAAGTGGGGCATCGACTTCGGCGACGTGGGGCGCGCGCAGGTGCGCGCCAAAGTGGGCAAGGCGCTCGGACACGAGCCCGGCTTCTACCCGCGCTCGCTGGAGATCGGCGCCGGCACCGGCTACTTCACGCTCAACCTGCTGCGCGCCGGGCTGATCGGCGAGGCCACCTGCAGCGACATCTCGCCCGGCATGCTGCACACGCTGCAGGCCAACGCCGCGCGCGAGGGGCTCGCCGTCCGCACGCAGCCCGCCGACGCCGAGCGCCTGCCGTTCGGCGACGAGAGCTTCGACCTCGTGCTCGGGCACGCCGTGCTGCACCACATCCCCGACCTGCAGCGCGCCTTCGCCGAGTTCGAGCGCGTGCTCGCGCCCGGCGGCACGCTGCTGTTCGCCGGCGAGCCCTCGCGCCTCGGCGACCGGCTCGCGCGCGTGCCCAAGCGCCTCGCCGGCGCGCTCGCGCCCGCCTGGCGCCGCGCGCTTGGTGCCGCGCCCGCGCCGCCCGCCGAGGGCGGCGCGCCCGACGCCGCGCTCGAGGGCGTCGTCGACATCCACGCCTTTGCGCCCGGCGAGCTCGCGCGCACCGCTCGCCACGCCGGCCTCGAGGAAGTGCGCGTCAGCGGCGAGGAGCTGCTCGCCAACTGGTTCGGCTGGACCAACCGCACGCTCGAGGCCACCGCCGCGCCGGAGGACGTGCCCTGGGCCTGGCGGCTGTACGCCTACCGCGGCTACCTGCTGCTGCAGCAGCTCGACCGGCGGCTGCTCGAGCCGCGGCTGCCCGCCGCCGTCTTCTACAACCTGCTGCTCACCGCGCGCAAGCGCAGGCGCGCCGGCCAGCCGTCCGCGCCGGCGCCTGCGCCTCCCCGCCGCTAGCGACCCCGCTTGCGGGCCCGCACGAGGCGAACGCCGGCGGTGCGGGCCTGCACCGGCGCCGGCGAGAGCCTCACCAGCACCAGCTTCGCGCCCAGCTTCCCGTGCCGCTCCCTCAGCAGCGCGCGGCCCGCCGCATTCAGCCTGAGCTGCACGGTCACCGTCCTGCCCGCAGCGATCGCGAAGCTCGCCGCGCCGATCCGCACGTTCTTCGAGCCGCGCCTGCCGTGCCCCCGCCTCACCCTCGCCGTCAGGCGCAGCCTGCCCGCGCACCTCGCCACGCCCGCGCGCGCCAGCACCAGCCGCGCGCGGCCGCGCTTCACCGTGAGCTTGCGGCCAGACAGCGACACCGAGCAGCCGCTCGCGGCGGTCGGGCCCGACGCGAGCACCGAGGAGACCGCCTGCACGCCCGCGCCCGTCGCCGCCGGCGAGCTCTGGCCGCCCGGAGCTTCGCCTTTGCCTTCGCCGCCTTTGCCTGCTTTGCCTTTGCCTTCGCCGCCTTCGCCGCCGCCTTCGCTGGCTTTGCTCTTGTAGGTGAAGTACGCGTTTTCGTTGAGCGCGCTTTCGCCCAGCGGCGTCGTCACCGTCACGCTCACCTTGCCCATGCCGCGGGGGGTCACCGCCGTGATTTCCTTTTCGGAGTCGATCGTGAAGCTCGCAGCCGTATTGGAGCCGAACAGCACCTGCTCGGTGTGAGCCAGGTGTTCACCGGTGATCTTCACCGTCGTGCCGCCTGCGGACGGCCCCGAATCGGGATCGACCGCTTCCACCGACGGCGCCGGACCGAACGCCCAGGCGGCCCCCACCCTGCTTTCCGAGCGACCGCCCACGAGCATCGCTTCCGCGCCCTGCGCCAGCGCCACGCTCGAGCCGAAGTGCGCGGTGGCGCTCTGGAGCGTGCCCGCGCCGAGCCGCGCCAGCGGCGCCCCCCAGCCTTCGCCCAAGCCTTCGAACAGCCACGCCCGGCCCCGGCCCGAGCGGGCGCCCGCGGCGCCCACCAGCGCCGTGCCGCCGCCTTCCGAGAGCGCCAGGGCCGAGCCGAGTTCTTCACCCGGTTCGCCGCCCGCGATCGCCGTGCCCGCTCCCCAGCCCGTGGCGCCGTCGCCGAACATCCAAACCGCGCCGGCGCCGCCTTCGTCGCCCGGCGCGCCCACCAAGGCGGTGCTGCCGTCGCCCGACAGCGCCACGCTGCGGCCGAAGTCCTGTTCGGAGGATTCCGCGGAGCCGCTCAGGCGAGAGCCCGCGGCCGGCCATCCGCTGGAGGAGCGCTCGAACACCCAGGCGGTGCCGCCGCCGTCGCTGCCCGGCGCGCCCACCACCGCCACTTCACCGTCGGCCGACAGCGCCACGCTGTGGCCGAATCCTCCTTCGCCTTCGCGGCCCGAGCCGCTCAGCGCGCCCGCCAGCTCCCAGCCGTCCGCGCCACGCGTGTACACCCACGCGCGGCCTTTGTACATCGGCGCGCCCACCAGCAGCGTGTCGCCGTCGCCCGACAGCGCCACGCTGCGGCCGAACCTCGTGCGTTCGCCCGGGCCCACGATTTCCGCCGTCTGCGTCCAGCCCGCGGGTGAACGCGAGAACACCCACACCGCGCCGCCGTTGCCGTCCGCGTGCGAGGACCCCACCACGGCCGTGCCGCCGTCGCCGGACAGCGCAACGCTCTGCCCGAAGTGACACGGGTTCGGCTCTTCTTCGCCCGAGGAGCCTTCTTCCTGCGCTTCTTCGGCGCTTTCCTGGCCGCAGTGTTCGCTCGCCGCCGCCGGGATCGACAGCTCCGTGCCGGCCGCTTCCCAGCCGCTCCTGGACGAGCGCGCGTACACCCACGCCTGTCCCAGCCCGTGACCCTCGCCCGGCGCGCCCACCAGCGCCGTCGCGCCGTCCTGCGAAAGCGCCACGCTCGCGCCGAACTGCCCGCCCTCGCCGCCCCCCGCCGGCACGAACCTGAATTCCGGCGTGCGTTCGCCCGCAGCCACCAGCGGCGGCTGCGCGCCGGCCGCTGCGGCCGGCGCGAGGCCGCACAGCGCCAGCAGCCCCGCCACCGCCGCCACCGCCGCCCTCGTCCGCGCCGGCGTCAGCCCCGATGCGCACGCGTCCAACCGCCGCGCCAGCCGGCGCGTCATCGAGCGCCGCACCCCGTCCGGCGCCTCGGCTCCATCGCATCTGTGCACAGCCGGTGCGAACCGAGCATCTGCAACCCTCCGTAGTCGCTTTCGGCGGCCCGGCGGGGACGTCCGGACGCACCAAAGGTTCTCCAATGTCTCCAACGAGCAGGGTACCCAACCCGCTCGGTAAGTCAACCGGCGGTCCGCCGGCGCCGCCGCCGACGCGCGGCGGCAGCGCCCCTCAAGCGCTCACCGCCACCCCGCCACGCCGCGGGTCGCCCGCCCCCGTCAGCTCGCCCTCGCGCCGCAGCGCCGCCTGCACGCCGCCGAAGAAGAGGTTGGGGGCGGCGAAGCGCACCACCTGCTCGTGCTCGCCCAGCGCCGCCGTCTCGATGCCCGGCTCGGCGAACACCACGCCGTCCTCGTAGTGCACGCGGGGCGCCCGCACCGCCTGCTCCACCGTCAGCCCCCGGTCCACCACCGCCACGATCGTCTGCAGCAGCGCCGAGCGAATGCGGTTGGAGCCGGCGCTGCCCAGCACCAGCTCCACGCCGCCCTCGCGCGTCAGCACCGACGGCGCCATCATGCTCGGAAGCCTGCGCCCGGCCGGGTGCAGGTGAAAGCCCAGCGGGTTGAGGTCCTGCTCGCCCATCACGTTGTTGAGGTGCAGCCCCGTGCCCGGCACCACCACGCCGGAGCCCTCGCCGTTGGTGCAGGTCGCGCTGCACGCCCGACCCTGCGCGTCGATCACCGAGATGTGCGTGGTCGCCCCCAGCCGCGAGCCCAGGAAGCGCTCGAGGAAGCGCTCCTCGCCGAGGCCCTGCACGAACTGCGGCGTGCGCTCCGCCTGCGCCGCCGCCATCGCCGCCACCACCGCCGCCAGCGTCGGCGGCGCCGGCCCCCGGTCCAGCAGCGCCAGCGCGTACGCCAGCAGCGTGCCGCCGGCGGACGGCGGCGGGTTGGTCAGCAGCTCGCGGTCGCGATAGCGCACGCGCACCGGCTCGCGCTCCACCGCCGCGTACGCCGCCAGGTCGCTCGCCCGCACCGAGCCGCCGCGCGCCGCCAGCCAGTCGCACACCGCGCCCGCCACGTCGCCGCTATAGAACGGCTTCGCGCCCTCGCGGCCGAGGCGCACCAGCGCCTCCGCCAGCTCCGGGTTGCGCAGCACCTCGCCCTCGCGCAGCAATCTGCCGCCGGGCGCCCACAGTGCCGCGCACTCCGGCGTGGAGGTCAGCAGGTCGATCAGGATCTCCGCCACGTAGGCCTGGCCGGCGTTCAAGGCCACGCCCTCGCGCGCCAGCTCCGCCGCCGGCGCCGCCAGCTCCTCCAGCGGCACCGTGCCCCAGCGGCGCGCCGCCTCGCACACGCCCGCCGGGGTCCCGTACACGCCACAAGAGGCCGGCCCGATGTAGAACACCTGGGCCGCGTCGCCGAAGGACACGTCCACCGCCTGCAGCTCCACCTCCGAGCCGTCGCCGAGCCTGGTCGGGGCCTGCACGAAGAAGTCCAGCAGCGTCGGCGCCAGCCCGCCCCCCGCCACCAGCATGTAGCCGCCCGCGCCCAGGCCCGTCAGCAGCGGCTCCGCCGCGAACGACGCCAGCATCGCCGCCACCGCCGCGTCCACCGCGTTGCCACCCGCGCGCAGCACGCGCGCCCCCGCCTGCGCCGTCAGCGGGTGCCCCGCCGCCACTACGCCGTGCTCAGCCATGGGTGAGCGATAGCACAGGCCGCCGTGGCGAGGAGGCGGCGCCAGCCGGTTGTGGGCTCAGCGCCCCGGCAGGAACTCGGGCACGTCCAGCTCGTCCACCGACAGCCCGCGCCGGCGAGACGGAGCCTCGCGCTCGCGCGCCGGGCGCGTGGGCGCGGCGCGCTGCACGCGCAACTCGCCCGCGGCCGGCTCTTTGAAGCGGGCCGCGCTCGCGCGCCGGCCGGCGTCGCCGTAGCCGGTCGCCACCACCGTCACCCACACCTCCTCGTCGAGCTTCTCGTCCACCATCGCCCCGAAGATGATGTTGGCGTCGGGGTGGGCCGCCTGCGAGACCGACTTGGCCGCCTCGTTGACCTCCCACAGGGACAGGTTCTCGCCGCCCGTGATCGACAGCAGGATCGAGCGCGCGCCCTCCATCGAGGTTTCCAGCAGCGGCGAGGACACCGCCGCCATGGCGGCCTCGGTGGCGCGGTTCTCGCCCACGCCCATGCCGATCCCCAGCAGCGCGCTGCCGGCCTCGCTCATGATCGTGCGCACGTCCGCGAAGTCGAGGTTGATCAGGCCCGGCAGCGTCACCAGGTCCGAGATCCCCTGCACGCCCTGGCGCAGCACGTCGTCGGCCACGCGAAACGCGTCCACCATCGAGGTCTGCTTGTCGAGCACCGACAGCAGGCGGTCGTTGGGCACCACGATCAGCGTGTCCACCTCGTCGGAGAGCGCGCCCACGCCATGGTCCGCCTGCTCGGCCCGCCGCGTTCCCTCGAAGCCGAACGGCTTGGTCACGATCGCCACCGTCAGCGCGCCGATTTCGCGCGAGATGCGCGCCACCACCGGCGCCGCGCCGGTGCCGGTGCCGCCGCCCGCGCCGGCGGTGATGAAGATCATGTCCGAGCCCTTCAACAGCGCCTTCAGGCGGTCGTAGTCCTCCATCGCCGCCTGACGGCCGACGTTGGCGTCCGAGCCCGAGCCGAGCCCACGGGTCAGCTCCGAGCCGATGTGCAGCGTGATGTCCGCCGTCGACTGCTGCAGCGACTGCACGTCGGTGTTCACCGCCACGAACTCGATGCCCTCGACCTCTGCCTCGACCATGCGGTTGACCGCGTTCACGCCCGCGCCGCCCACGCCCACCACCCTGATCGCCGGCTGGCCCGCCTGCGCTGGCCCGCGCAACGGGGCGTCGTACGGCCGCGCGTAGTCAGCCTCGCGCGCGTGCGCAGGGTAGGACGCGTGCTCCTCGCGTTCGGCCGGGTGCTCCGCGAGCGCCTCGCCGGCCGGCGCCGAACGGTCCATCAGGCTGTCCGGGATCTCCGAGGAGAAGGCGTGGCGCAGGCGCTCCTGCGGCGTCGGCACGCGCGTCTGCTCGCGCGGCTGCTGCGGCGCCGCGCCCAGCGCCGGGTGCGGCGGCGCGGCGGCGCGCTCCAGCGAGCGCGCGCTGCCGGCCGCGGTGCTCGCCGCCAGCTCGCCGGTCTGCGAGCGCGGCGCGCGCTCGGGCTCCGCCGCCGCGTCGTGCTCGCGCTGCGCGCCGGCCTCGGCCTCTTCGGTCTTGCGAAACAGGGCCGCCAGCGGCCCTTCGCGCATGCTCGCGCGCTTGTTAGCCCCGGCCATGCGCGAGCACCTCCTTGCGGTCGCCCGCGAGCACCTCTTGCGCGAGCTGGCGGTAGGACTGGGCGGCGACGCCGTCGGGCTCGTAGCGCAGCACCGACATGCCCTTCACCGGCGCCTCCGCGAAGCGCACCGTCTTGCGGATGCGCGAGGCGAACACGCGGTCCCCGAAGTTTTCCTCGAGGATCTCGATCGCCTCCTTCGCGTGGATCGTGCGCGAGTCCACCAACGTCGGCAGGATACCCTCGATGTCGACGTCCGGATTGAGGTTCTCGCGGATCATCGCGAGCGTGTTCTGCAGCTGGATCAAACCGCGCATCGACAGATACTCGCACTGAACGGGGACGATCACCTTGTCGGCGGCCGTGAGCGCGTTGATCGTCAGCAGGCCGAGGCTCGGCGGGGTGTCGATGCAGATGAAGTCGTAGTCCTCGCCGATCGGCTCGAACGCCTTCTGCAGCGCGCGCTCGCGTCCGATCATCGTCGACATCGCGATCTCCGCGCCGGCGAGGTCGATCGAGGCGCACGCCACGTCGATCTCGCGCTTGCGGATCACCTCGCGGATCGAGACCTTGTGCACGAGCACGTCGTACATCGACTGCTCCAGCGTGTCCGGGTCGATCCCCTGCGACATCGTGAGGTTGCCCTGCGGGTCCATGTCCACGCACAGCACGCGGTGACCCTCCTCCGCGAACGCCGCCGCCAGGTTCAGCGTCGTCGTCGTCTTTGCCACGCCGCCCTTCTGGTTGGCGAACGCGATTACCTTGGCCGTGCCGTCCACGGTGGCTCCGATGCTCGTTCGATGGATTGCCGTCCGGTGGGTATTCGCATGCCGTGAGACGATTCCTGCACGCGAGCTAGCATCAGCCGCCGTGCCCTCCGCGCGCAGCCCCGCAGGTGATCGCCGGCCGCGGGCGCCTGCGAGCGCCGCCGACCTCGCCGCGCGGCTGCGCCACAAGCGCGTGATCGTGTGCGTGGGCGCGGGCGGCGTCGGCAAGACCACCACCGCGGCTGCGCTGGCGCTCGGGCTCGCCCAGCGCGGCGGCAAGGTGGCGGTGGTCACGATCGACCCCGCCAGGCGGCTCGCCTCGGCGCTCGGCCTGACCGAGCTCGCCTCCGAGCCGCGGCCGATCGAGCCGCGCCTGCTGCAGGAGCAGGGCATCGAGCTCACCGGCGAGCTGTGGGCGATGATGCTCGACGCCAAGCGCACCTTCGACCGGCTGATCGCCCAGCTCGCGCCCAGCGACGGCGCGCGCGAGGAGATCCTCGCCAACCCCGTCTACCGGGAGCTCTCCACCGCCGTCGCCGGATCGCACGAGCTGAGCGCGATCGCGAAGCTGTACGAGCTGCACGAGGAGCACGACTTCGACGCGATCGTGCTCGACACGCCGCCCTCGCGCAACGCGCTCGACTTCCTCGACGCGCCCGAGCACATGCTGCGCTTCCTCGAAGGCCGCGCCCTGCAGGCGTTCCTCGGCCCCGGCGGCGTGACCGCGCGCCTGTTCGGGCGCGGCACCGCGCTCGTGTTCGCGATCTTCGCGCGCGTCACCGGCGTGGACATGCTGGCCGAGCTCTCGCGCTTCTTCCGCTCGCTGTCGGGGGTGACGGACGGCTTCGGCGAGCGCACGCGCAGCGTCTCGGCGCTGCTGCGCGCGCCCAGCACCAGCTTCGCGATCGTCACCTCCGCCGAGCAGGAGCCGGCGCGGGAGGCCGTCTTCCTGGCAGAGCGGCTGGCGCGCGCCGGCATCCACGTCGACGAGCTGATCGTCAACCGCGTGCAGCCGCACTGCCTGCACGGGCTCGCCCCCGAGCAGCTCGCGCGGCTGCTGGAACCGCAGCTCGGCGAGCGCCTGGGCGCGCGCGTCGCCTCCAACCTGGCCGACTACGACCTGCTCGCCCGGCGCGACCGGCAGACGCTCGCGCAGCTCACGGGCGCGTTCGGCGCCGGCGGGCGTCCGGTCGTGGTGCCGCAGCTAGATGAAGACGTCCAGGATCTCCGGGGCCTCGCGCGAGTCGCCGGCCACCTGTTCGCCTGAGCCCGACGCCGCCATGAGCGGCTCGCACCAGCCCAGCTCCCAGTCAGCCTGCTCCGGCGCCAGCGCCGGCGCGCGCGCCTCGGCGGGCGCGCCGTCGGGCTGCTCCGCAGGCGCCAGCAGCTGATCGGCGAGCGAGATCAGGTCCTGGTCGAGATGACCGCAGATCACGTCGCGCAGCAGCGCGCGCAGATGGTTGGCGAGCTCGCGGGCGAGCTCGACCGCGGCGCGGCGCGCAGGCGGCGCCGGGCCGGTCCCCGCGATCAGCTGGCGCTCGAGCGCCAGCGCCGCGAGCACGCGCTCGTTCAGCTCGAGCCGGCGCTCCGGGGTCGCGCAGAGCGCCGACAGGCGCCCCGGCAGCAGCGCGCTCGCCGGCCCCTCCGGCTCGAGCAGCGCCCGCAGCGCCATCAGGTGGTCGCTCAGCCCGTCCAGCGCGCTGGCGCGCTCGCAGCCGAGCTCGAAGCGCCCGAGCGCCCAGGCGAGCTCGTTGCCGTCCGGCGCGCGCCGCGAGACGAGACTGCAGAAGGCGCGCAGCTCGTCCTCCTGCTCGGGGGCCACGACCAGCATCCCGTGCGGGCGCCCGCCGTGTCCGAGCGCGAGCGCGCGCCAGCGGCCGCCGGCCACGCGCGCCCACGCCAGCTCGCCCAGCGTCACACGCCCGTCGCCGAACAGCCGCAGCGCGCGCAGCAGGTCCGCGAACAGCTCGCGCGCCTGCGCGATCGCCTCCTGCGGCTCGCTCTCGCCGGCGGCCAGCGCGACGATCAGGTGGTCCTGGGCGCCGTGCTCCGCGCCCGCCAGCGCCTGCTCGGGCAGTCCCTCGAGCGCCTGCGGCCGGGCGATCATCAGGCGCTTCGTCAGCGCCAGCTCCTCGGATCCGATCGCCAGGCCGTGCAGGGTCGCCACGATCGTGGTTTCGCGGCCGTCGCTCAGCGCCGAGCGCTCGAGCCGCTCGAGCGCCGCGTGCATGCGCTCGTCGCGCAGCTCGAAGTCGCTCTGCTCCTCGAACGCCTCGTGCAGCAGCGCGCCGATCGCCGCGCGGACCCGCATGCGCCTGTCCGCGCGAGCCGACTCGAGCCCCACGCTCGCCAGGTAGCGCTCCAGCCCCGCGAAGCCCTCGAGCGCCGCAGCGAGCGCCCCGTGCCCCCGCAGCCGCTCGAGCTCCGCGCGGTGCTCGTCGATGAACTCGCCGGTCATCGCGCGGTAGGCGTAGAGCACGGGCGCTCCCTGCCCGCCGCGGCGCCGTGCGCTGTGTCCCTCGAGCTCGAAGCGCACCTCCGCGCCGGCGGCCAGGAGTCCCTGCAGGTGAGTCGAAGCCTCTCGCAGCAGCTCGGTCGCGGCGGCCCTGAGATCGTGCGAGCGCATGGTGCGCTGAGTTCTCGCTGGCGCCGCGCGCTCCTGCATCGCGCAGCGGCGCTTGCAGCGAGGGGTTGGATCAGGCCGCCGCCAGCGCCGCCGGGATCAGGCCGCTGCCAGCGCCGCCGGGATCAGGCCGCCGCCAGCGCCGTCGCGGGCCGCGGCTCGGCGTGCTCCGCGCACTCGGCGCCCAGCCAGCGTTCGCCGTAGGCGCGCATGTCGTCGATGATCGGCAGCAGCGCGCAACCCTTGGCGGTCAGCGCATATTCCACGCGCGGAGGCACCTCGGGGAAGGTGTGGCGTTCGACGATGCCCTCCTCCTCGAGCGCGCGCAGGCGCAGCGAGAGGGTGCGCGGGCTGATCCCGGCGAGCGAGCGCTCGAGCTCGCAGAAGCGCGAACAGCCGGCAGCGAGGTCGCGCACGAGCAGCAGCGTCCACTTTCCGCACACGATGTCCGCGGTCATGCAGACCGGGCAGCTTTCGTCCAGGGCCATGTCGCCCTTTACTTTACCAATTGAAGTACTGGCGGCCGGCGCGGTGCGCGCGGCGCGCGCGGACCGCCTGAGCCGCAGGCCGGAGCGAAGGCCGGTCAGGCGGCGTTGAGCGAGGGCTTCGGCTGGGCGCCGGCCTCGCGGTTGGCCTCGGCGGCGGCGACGTCCTCCATGGTGGTGCCGCGGCGCCCGTCAGCCTGCATCAGCAGCTTGAAGTCGTGCGGGCTCGAGGCCACGCGCATGGCGTCCTCGAAGGTCACGCGCCCTGCCTTGACATGGCCGAACAGCGCCTGGTCGAAGGTCTGCATGCCGTAGAAGCCGCCCGAGGTGATCACCTCGACGAGCTTGCCGGTCTGGGAGGGGTCCACGATCATGTCGCGCACCCGCCCGGTCATGCGCAGGATCTCGCACACCGCCACGCGGCCGCCGTCGGCGCCCGGCACGAGGCGCTGGGAGATCACGCCCTTGACGGTGCCCGCGATCATGCTGCGCGCCTGCGAGTGCTGGTGGGGCGGAAAGAAGTCGAGCATGCGGTTGATCGACTCGGTCGCGTCCACGGTGTGGATCGTGGACAGCACCAGGTGGCCGGTCTCGGCCGCCGACAGCGCGGTCTGCACGGTCTCCTCGTCGCGCATCTCCCCCACCAGGATCACATCGGGGTCCTGGCGCAGCACGCGGCGCAGCGCGCGCTTGAAGGAGGCGGTGTCCATGCCCACTTCGCGCTGGTTGATCACGCAGCGCGAGTCGGTGTGCACGAACTCGATCGGGTCCTCGATCGTCACGATGTGCTTGCTCATCGTGTGGTTCATGTGGTCGATCATGGCCGCCAGCGTGGTCGACTTGCCCGAGCCGGTGGTGCCGGTCAGCAGCACGATCCCGCGCTCCTCCTCGGCCAGCTCCCGCACGACGTCCGGCAGCGCCAGCTCCTCGATCGTGGAGATGCGATGCGGGATCGCGCGACAGACCATCGAGATCACGCCGCGCTGCTGGAAGGCGTTGATGCGGTAGCGCGCCACGTCGGCGATTTCAAAGGAGAAGTCGACCTCGTGCTCGCGCGCGAATTCGCCGAGCTTGACCTCGTCGCTGAGCAGGCCCTTGAGCGCCCCCTCGGTGTCCTCGGCGCTCAGCGGCTGCTGGCGCTGGTCCAGGGTGAGCTCGCCGTGCACGCGGTGCAGCGGCGCCGAGCCGACCTTCAGGTGCAGGTCCGATCCCTCTTTCTCGACGAGCTCGCGCAGCGCGGCCTTGACGTCGAACATACCCCCTGATCGGCAATCGCCCGGCGCGCCTTGAGCCGGCGTCGAGGCGCCGTGGACGGCTCAGGCGATCGCTGAGAGCACGGCCGCCTGTGCCCCGAACGGGGTATCAGGCGACGTCGCGGAGCTTCTGCGCCTCGGCGAGGGACTGCAGCTTCTTCAGCGACTGGTTCTCGATCTGGCGGATGCGCTCGCGGGTGACGTTGAAGGTGCGCCCCACCTCGTCGAGCGTGCGCGGGTGCTCGCCGCCGAGGCCGTAGCGCAGCTCGAGCACGCGGCGTTCGCGGTAGGAGAGGTTCTCGAGCGCCTCGCGCAGCGCCTCCTTGGTGAGGATCTCCGCGGCGCGCTCATACGGCGACTCGGCGCGCTCGTCGGCGATGAACTGGCCGAACTCGGACTCCTCCTCGTCGCCCACGGGCTTCTCCAGCGACACCGGCGCCTGCGCCGAGCGCTTGATCGAGTCGACCTCCTCGGGGTCGATGCCGGTGACCTCGGCGATCTCGTCGGCGGTGGGCTCGCGGCCGAGCTCGGTGACGAGCTTGCGCTCCGCGCGCCCGATCTTGTTGAGCTTCTCCACCACGTGCACGGGGATGCGGATCGTGCGCGCCTTGTCGGCGAGCGCGCGCGCGATCGCCTGGCGGATCCACCACGTGGCGTAGGTGGAGAACTTGAAGCCCTTGCGGTAGTCGAACTTCTCCGCGGCCCGGACGAGCCCGAGCGTGCCCTCCTGGATCAGGTCCAGGAACGGCAGCCCCTGGTTGCGGTAGTTCTTGGCGATCGACACCACCAGGCGCAGGTTCGACTCCACCATCTTCTGCTTGGCGTCGAGATCGCCGCGCTCGATGCGCTTGGCGAGGTCCACCTCCTCCTGGGCGGTCAGCAGGCGCACCTTGCCGATGTCCTTGAGGAACAGCTGCAGCGAGTCGGTGGTCATGTCCGGCTTCAGGTCGAGCGCCGCTTTCGCTTTGCGCCGCCCGCGCTTGTCGGGCGCCCGCTCGAGCTGGGCGGAGGCGGCGATCGCCGGGTCGATGTCCTCCACGAGCTCGATCTCGGCGCGCTCGAGGAAGCCGTGAAGCTCTTCGACGTCCGACTCGTCGAGGTCCAGCTCCGAGGTCGCCCTCGTTATCTCGGCGTACGAGAGCACACCCACCTGCTGCCCCTTGGCCAGCAGGCCCTTGACCTCATCCAGCTCCTGCAGCTCGACTACTGACATTCGCGTTTCCATTCCTGGGGTCGATCGACAATCCAAGGGCGAGGGCGGCCTCGCGCAAGCATTATTGCGGAGCGCAGCTGACGCCCCGCGCCTTTGCTCTCCCAACGCCACGCTGCGGGCGAACGCACGCGCCTTCGCGGGACTCCATGCTAACGCGTGAGCGCGGCCGCGCAAAGCCGCGCAAGGCGCGAGGCGCCGGGCGCGCAATGCGCCCTGCGCTTGGCATTAAGCAATCATGTCTCGCGTGAGCGCTGCGGGCGACAGGCAGGGGACGAACGCGGACGGCGTGCTTTCAAAGCTGCCGCGAACGCGTCCCCAGCGCGCCAGCGCACGCCGCGCAGCGGCGCGCGAAGGCGAGGCCGCGCGGGCGCCCTCCCCGCCGGCCGGCGCGCGCAAGGGCGCCGCCGGCAAGGCGAAGACGACCCGCGCGTCGCGGGCGCAGGGCGCGGCCGGCTCTTCACGCGCCAGCGCAGCCACCTCTTCACGCGCGGGCGCGGCCGGCTCCGCGCGCACCGGCGGGCGCGGGCGCGCGGGCGCGAGCACGAGCGCCGCAAAGGACGGGCGCGGCGCGGAGGAGCGGGTGCCGCGCCAGGGCTTCGAGTGCGAGGGCGAGCGCCCAGGCAGCTCGGTGCACCCGCCCGGGGGCGCCGAGCTGGTGGCCTCGGCCGCCGAGATCGTCAGCGAGCTGGCCAAGGCCGGCGCAGCCCGCGGCGAGCGCATGCTCAGAGAGGCGCTCTCGCGCCTGCCGCTGCCCTGAGCGACGGCGGTCTGCGCCTGCCGCTGCCTGAGCGCCGGCGGTCTGCGCCTGCCGCTGTCCTGAGCGCCGGCGGTCTGCGCCTGCCGCTGTCCTGAGCGCCGGCGGTCTCTGTATACTGGCGCGCAACGCCGAGCTGCCGCGGCCCAGGTCCGGCAGGCGGGGGACCCAGATGCGGACGCAGCTCGTTCGCCGGGGCGAATCGGCCCACCGGGGCCGTAGCGCGAGCAAGCCGCGCGAGCCCGTCAGCTCACCCCGTAGGCGACGTTGCGATGCGATTGGAACGCCACAAGACCCTGCTCGTGCTCGCCGTGACCGCGGCAGCTTCGCTGTCCTGGCCGGCGGCCGGCTGTGCCGCCGATGCCGGCGGCGCCTCCGCGGCGCCCGCGCAGACGGGCTCTTCGACGCGAACGCCGGCGGCCTCCGCGCCCGCCAAGACGCGCCCCGGCGGGATCGCCACCCTGTTCGGCCCAGGACTGTACGGCCGCCACACCGCTTGCGGTCAGACGCTAACGCCGACGGTGGTGGGCGTGGCCAGCCGCACGCTGCCCTGCGGCACGCTGATCGACGTGACCTACGAAGGCCGCACGCTCACCGTGCCCGTGCTCGACCGCGGCCCCTATCGCCACGGCGTCACCTGGGACCTCACGTTCGGCGCGGCCGCCGCGCTCGGCATCACCGAAACCACGCGAATCGCGACGCGCGTGATCGGCAGGACCGCCAACACGCCCACGCTCGGCCTGCCGCCGGGCGCCGTCGAAGCGGCGCTCGAGGGCGGCGCGCTGGCGGCGTAGACGGCCGGCGCCGGCGAGCTGGAGCTCAGCGGCCCTCCAGCGCGCCGCCGGACAGGCCGGCGTCGGCCGCCCGCAACGCAGCACGCGCCGCGTACAGCCCCACGTCCGCGTGCGCCGCCAGCGCGGCCGCCTCGCGCGCGTCCTGGGGGCAGAGCGCGTGCCCGATCGCCACCCGCAGCGGTGCGCCGCCATGGCTGGCGCCGGCGGCCGCGCTCAGCAGCTCGCAAAGCGCGCGCACGCCAGCGCGATCGACGCCGCGCACGAGCACCCAACAGCGTCCCGGCCGCTCGCGCGTGATCGTCGCCGCCCAGCGTTCCAGCTCGCCGGCGAGCGCCTGCTCCATGCGCGCCGACAGCGCTGCGAGCGCCTGCGCCGGCACCTCGCGCCGCAGCCGCTCGAGCTCGGCGAGCTCGACCAGCAGCACGGCGAACGGCGCGCCGTCGCGCTCGAAGCGCTCGAGCTCGCCGCCGATCGCGCCGATCCAGGCAGCCGGTCCCTCCTCGCCGCGCTGGTCGTGTATCTCGATCTCGCCCGATCCCGGCGAGGGCGGGGCGGACGGCGCAGCTCCGGGCGGCGCCGCGCCGGGCGCCGCGCCGGGCGGCCGCGGCGCGCGCGCCGGCGCGGACGGCTCCGGCGGCGGGGGCATGCGCGCCTGCGCCACCACGTCGGCGGCGGCGCCCTCGTCGACGATCGTGGCCGTGCCGCGCCGCGCGCCGCCGTGATCGCCGTGGCGGTGACCGGGGCGCGGCTCGTCCAGGAGCGCCGGGCGGGCGGCGGCGTGCTGCGCGTAGGCCGTGGCAGGCGCGGCGCGGTCCTCCCGGCCGGCCTCGAGCGCCTCGAGCGCGCGGGCGAGCGCGGCGGCGCACACCGCGGCGAGGCGCTCGGCGATCTCGCCCGCCTCGCGCGCCGAACGCTGCTCGGCGTCCACGCGCAGCTCCGCCCAGAGCACGCCGCGCAGCGCCTCGACGGCCTTCGCCAGCGAGGCCGCGTCATGAGCGCCGACGATCCCGGCGAGCTCGGCGGCGACGGACCCGCGCTGCGCGGGGGCCTCGCGCGGCTCTGCCGCCTGCAGCTCGGCGAGCGCCGCCTCGGACTCGAGCGCGGCGAGCAGCTGCTCGCACAGCGCCGGAGCCTCGCGCGCGAGGCGCGCGACCGGCAGAGCGACGGCGCCCTCGAGCGGACGGTCGAGGATCAGCGCTACGAGCCAGCGCTTGGCGAGCTCGTCCGGGCGGGCGGGCGGCGCGCCGCGGCCGGCCGCGTTCACTTCGCTTCGCTCTTTTCGAGGTGCTTGAAGGCCTTCGCTTCAGCCGCTTCTTCTGCGGCGAACTGCTTGCGCTGCGCTTCTTCGGCGGCGCTCGCCTTCGAGGAACCGCCCGACTTGGCGGACCGCTTCTTGCCGTTGTTGGCGCCGGTGCGCTTCTTCTTCTTCGAGCCTTTCCCGCGCGCTTTCTTGCGCTTGCGCTTCGATCCCTTCTGCTTGCTCGGCTGCTTCCCGGCGGCCGCTTCGGCGCGCTTCTTGGCGGCGGCCACGGCCTCCTTGGTTTCCTCTTCGGACTTGGCTTCGGCTTCGCGCTCGTGCCTCTCCAGTGCCGCCAGGCTCGGTTCTTCTTCTTCTTCGCCTTGCTTGGAGGGCGCTTCGGCCGCTTCGGCGCGACCTTCCTTGCCGGCGCCCTTGCCGCCGTGAGAGCCGCCGCCGCAGCCGGCGAGCGCGCCGGCGAGGAGCGCCAGCGCGAGCAGCGCGAGCAGCGCGCGCGCGAGCGGGCCGCGGGCAGGCGCGCAGCCGGCGCGCGCGCGCGCGCCGGCGCCTGCGGTGTGGCCCTCGGGCTCCCTCACGGCTCAGCCCTGCGCCTGGGTCGGCTGGGTTTGCGTGGTCGTGGTCGTGCTCTGTTCCGGCTGGCTCAACGGTTTGCCCTCCACTTGGCTCGTCGACGTAGAGCGTGTGTGCTCACCCTTGCCGGCGGCGTCGCGTTTCCTCTTGGCGATCGCTTCGCCGGCTTCTGCTTCCAGCTTCCTTGCGTGCGCTTCGGCCGCCTTCAGCTTCGCTTCTGCGGCCCTTTCCCTTTCCTTGGCTCGCTTGTCGGCCGCCTGTTCGCGTTTCCTGGCTTTCGCGCGGGCCGCGGCTTCGATTTTTTCCGCCCTGCCTTCCGCCGCTTCTTCCTGAGACTTTTCTTCGATCGAGTCGAGCAGTTCGCGATCCTTCGCGAGTTCCTGCGCTTCGGCCTGCTGGACCTGCTGTTCTTCGTCGCGTTCGATCTGCGCCGCGCTCGACCCGCTCGTCTTCTGCTTGGAGGCGGAGCCCCCACAGCCGCCGATCGGAACGGACACGAGCACGAGCAGCGGGCAGGCAAACGCCGTGCGCAGAACTCTACGACCTTTCACCGAATCACCCGCTCGCACCAAGCTACCAGCCGCACCGGCCGCTCTCAAGCGCCGGCCGGAGCGGGGCGCTCGCGGGCGCAGCCACGGGATAGCCTGAGCTCGATGCTGAGCCTGAGGCACGGGCGCCGCGCGCGCCGGCGCGCGCGCATCGTCGCGTTGCGGGACTCGACCTCGGTCGACCCTCGCAGCGGCGCAGTGCGCTCGGTGCAGCGCGCGGACATGGAGATCGAGCTCGAGGCGCTCGAGGCGATCTGGACGCCGGCTCACCTCGAGCGCCTGGCGCGCACCTACTGGCGCTTCCTGACGCGCGTGACGCTGGGGCTCATCCGCGTCCGCTATGGCGAGCGGGAGCGCGCCGTGGTGCTGCTCGCGCGCCCGCTCAAGCTGCTCATCTTCCAGGCCCCCGAATACGAGATGGACGCCACCCGCGGGCTGGTGCGCTGGCGCATCGCGCGCGGGCTGCTGGTCTCGCGGCGCGGCCGCGACGGACGCGGCTACCTGCAGATCGAAGTGCGGCGCGCGCCGGCGGACGGGAGCGCACCGGCCGGGGCGTGCGTGCCGCTGCACGTGGAGGTGGAGGTGGCGAACTTCTACCCCTCGATCGCCTCGCGGCTGAGCTTGCGCGTGTACAACGCCACGCAGTCGCGCATCCACGTGATCGTCACCTACGGGTTCCTGCGCTCGCTGGTGCGCCTCGACCTCGCCGAGTCGCGCGTGGGCAGCATGGGCGCGCCCCAGCCGCGGGCCTGAACGCGTTCGAGGAGGGCGCGAGCGCCGCGCCGGCGTCCGCGTCCCGCGTCAGTAGCGGGCGCCGGCGAGCGCGCGCAGCTTGGCGCGATCGTGGCTCGCCTTGATGCGCCGCACGGTGCCCGAGCGCGAGCGGGTGACGAGCGATTCGGTGGTGGCGCCGCCGGCGCTGGGGTAGCGCACGCCCTCGAGCACGTCGCCGTCGGTGATGCCGGTGGCGGAGAAGAACACGTCCTCGCCGGCGACGAGGTCGTCGCGGTCCAGCACGCGCTCGAGCTCGTAGCCGGCGTCGAGGGCCGCCTCGCGCTCGGCCTCGTCGCGCGGCCACAGCCGCCCCAGCAGCTGACCGCCGAGGCACTTCACGGCGGCCGCCGAGATCACCCCCTCGGGCGTGCCGCCGATGCCCCACAGCAGGTCCACCGGCGAGCGCTCGGTGACGGCCAGCAGCGCCGCCGAGACGTCGCCGTGCGCGATCAGGCGCACGCGTGCGCCGGCGGCGCGGATCGCCGCGATCCCCTGCTCGTGGCGGGGGCGGTCGAGCACCACCACGATCACGTCGCCCACCGGGCAGCCCCGGCGCTCGGCTATCAGCGCGACGGTCTCGCCGAGCGGGCGGTCGAGGTCGAGCAGGTCGGCGACGTCGGGGGCGCCGGCCATCTTCTCCATGTACACGCACGGGCCGGGGTCGAACATGGTGCCGCGCGCCGACAGCGCGATCACGGCGAGCGCGCTGGGCATGCCGTGGGCGGCGAGCGTGGTGCCCTCGAGCGGGTCGACGGCGATGTCGACCTGGGGCGGCGAGCCGTCGCCGATGTGCTCGCCGTTGTAGAGCATCGGCGCCTCGTCCTTCTCGCCCTCGCCGATCACGACGATGCCGTCCATGGGCACGGAGTGCAGCATGTAGCGCATGCCGTCGACGGCCGCCTGGTCGGCGGCCTCCTTGTCGCCCTTGCCGACCAGCGGCGCGGCGGCCAGCGCGGCGGCCTCGGTGACCCGGACGAGCTCGAGCGCGAGGTTGCGATCGGGCAGCTGCTGTGAGGAGTCTGAGCTCACGGGCGCCGGAAACGTATACCAGGGCCGCGATCACTACGATCGTGGCGTGAGCGACCGCGCCCCGACCGTCGAAGCCCGGATCCCCGCTTCGCTCGACGGACAGGTGCAGACGGCGCTGGCGCGCGCACAGGACGAGCGCGTGGCTGAGCGGCTGCGCCAGGGCGACGCCACGCTGTGGGGCCCGCCGGGCACGCCCGAGGTGGCGAACCGGCTCGGCTGGCTGACGATCGCGGAGCGCACGCTGGACGAGCTCGGCCCGATCGAGCTGTTCGCGGCCGAGCAGCGCGACGGCGAAGTGAGCGACGTGGTGCTGCTCGGCATGGGCGGCTCGTCGCTGGCGCCGGAGGTGCTGCGGCGCGCCTTCGCCGGCGCGGCGACCGGGTCCCCGCCCGCCCCGCGCCTGCACGTGCTGGACTCCACCGACGCGGCGCGCGTGCGCGCGGTGCAGGAGGCGGTGGACCTGCCCAACACGCTGTTCCTGGTGTCCTCGAAGTCGGGCGGCACGATCGAGCCGCTGTCGCTGTTCGCGCACTTCTTCTCGCTGGTGGAGAACGGCAACCGCTTCGTGGCGGTCACCGACCCCGGCACCGGCCTCGAGCAGCTCGCCGGCGAGCGCGGCTTCCTGCGCGTGTTCCACGGCGACCCCGACATCGGCGGGCGCTACAGCGCGCTGTCGGCGTTCGGAGTGGTGCCGGCGGCGCTCGTCGGAATCGACGTGCGCACGCTGCTGGCCGGCGCGTCGCAGGCGTGGGAGACGCAGCTGACCGAAGCGGACGCCGCGGGCGGGGGCGCTGGCACGGGCGGCGCGGGCGCGCAGCTGCCGGCGGCGGTCTGGCTGGGCGCGGCGCTGGCGGCGCTGGCGCGGGCCGGCCGCGACAAGCTCACGTTCGTGATCTCGCCCACGCTGCCGGGGCTGGGGCTGTGGCTCGAGCAGCTGGTGGCGGAGTCCACCGGCAAGCACGGCACCGGCATCCTGCCGGTGGCGGAGGAGCCACTGGGAGAGCCCGCGGCGTACGGCGAGGACCGCGTGTTCGCCTACCTGCCCGACGTGGGCGCGCCGGACCCCGACACGGACGCGCGCGTGCAGGCGCTGGCCGACGCGGGGCACCCGCTGCTGCGCGTTCCCACGCGCGGGCCGCACGACCTCGGGCGCGTGTTCCTGCTCGCGGAGCTGGCCGTGGCGGTGGCGGGCTGGGGGCTGCAGATCAACCCCTTCGACCAGCCCAACGTGCAGCAGGCCAAGGACGCCACCAACCGCGTGCTGGCCGACTTCCGGTCGAGCGGCTCGCTGCCGAGCGTGGGCGACGCGAGCAGCGACCGCCTGCGCGAGCTGCTGCTGGGCGCGGCGGCGCCCGCGTACGTGGCGCTGATGGCCTACCTGGAGCCCTCGCAGGAGTTCGACGCGGCGATCGCCGAGCTGCGCGAGGCGATCCGCGCGGCCGGCAAGGCCACCACCACCTTCGGCTACGGCCCGCGCTTCCTGCACTCCACCGGGCAGTTCCACAAGGGCGGGCCGAAGACCGGTCGCTTCCTGCAGCTGATCCACGACGCCGGGCAGGACGTGGCGATCCCCGGCGAGCCCTACACGTTCACCACCCTGAAGAACGCGCAGGCGACCGGCGACCTGCAGACGCTGCGCGAGCTAGGGCTGCCGGCCGAGCGGGTGCGGCTGAGCGGAGAGGACCCCGTGGGCGCGCTGCGCGCCCTCACCGCGACGATCAAGGAAAGGGCCGATAGGCCCGGTCGAGAGAGCCCGGAGGGCGAACATGCCAATCGAGAGAGCCGGCCGGAGGCCGGATCGAGGTGACCAAATGACGCAGATCGGCTTCGTCGGGCTGGGCAAGATGGGCGGCAACATGGTGCACCGCATCCGCCGCGACTCCGAGCACGAGGTGGTGGCCTTCGACTTCGACGCCAAGGCCGTGAAGAAGGCGGTCAAGAACGGCGCCGCCGGCGCGGACTCGCTGAAGGCGCTGGTGAAGCAGCTGGCGCCGCCGCGGATGGTGTGGATCATGGTGCCCCACGGAGCCCCCACCCAGGAAACGGTGGACAAGCTCGCCAAGCTGCTGGACAGGGGCGATGTGATCGTCGACGGCGGCAACTCCAAGTGGACCGAAGACAAGCGCCGCGCCGCCGAGCTGAGGAAAGCGGGCATCGACTACGTCGACGTGGGCGTCTCCGGCGGCGTGTGGGGACTGGAGGTGGGCTACTGCATGATGGTGGGCGGACCCCCCAAAGCGGTAAAGCGCCTGGCGCCGATCCTCGACGTGCTGGCGCCCCCCACCAGCGAGGAGGCCGTGAAGGCGATCGGCCCGCACGGGTGGGTGCACTTCGGCCCGGCCGGCGCGGGCCACTACGTGAAGATGGTGCACAACGGCGTGGAGTACGGGCTGATGCAGGCCTACGCGGAGGGCTTCGACGTGTTCGACAAGTGCGAGTACGAGCTCGACAACGCCAAGGTCGCGCACCTGTGGGGCCAGGGCTCGGTGGTGCGCTCGTGGCTGTGCGAACTGGCGGCGCGCGCCTTCGAAGCCGACGGCAACGGCCTGGAGGCGATCGAGGGCTGGACCGAGGACTCCGGCGAGGGCCGCTGGACGATCGAGGACGCGACCGCGCACGACGTGCCCACGCCGGTGATCACCGCCTCGCTGTACTCGCGCTTTCGCTCGCGCGGCAACGGCGACTTCGCCGACCGCGTGCTGGCGGCGCTGCGCAACCAGTTCGGCGGGCACGCGGTCAAGAGCGCGCCGCCGCGCGGGGGCAGCTGACCGTGGCGGTGGCAGCGGGGCGCCCCACCGGCGAGCCGGGGCCGGAGAACCCGCTCACCGCCGGGCTCGAGCGCCTGCCGGTGGCGCCGACCACGCTCGTGATCTTCGGCGCCACCGGCGACCTCGCCAGGCGCAAACTGCTGCCCGCGCTGTACAACCTCGCGCACGAGGGCGCGCTGCCGGAGCGCTTCCACCTGGTCGGCGTCTCGCGCAAAGAGAAAGAGGACGAGGACTACCGCGGCGAGTGCGAGCAGGCGATCCGCCGCTTCTCGCGGCGCAAGCCCAACGAGGACGTGCTGAACAGCCTGCTCGACAACGTGCGCTACGTGCCGGGCACCTTCGACGACCCCTCGGTGTACCGCGAGCTGGGCGAGGTGCTGGACGGCTTTGAAGCGGAGGCCGGCGAGCCGCTGAACCGCGCCTTCTACCTGTCCACCGCGCCGGGCTTCTTCCCGGTGATCGTCGACCAGCTCGGCCAGAGCAAGCTCAACCGTCACGAGAGCGCACAGGTGCGCCTGATCGTCGAGAAGCCGTTCGGCACCACGTTGAAGGAGGCGCGCGAGCTCAACCGGCGCGTGCTGTCCACCTTTGAAGAGCCCCAGGTGTTCCGCATCGACCACTACCTGGGCAAGGAGACGGTGCAGAACATGATGGCGTTCCGCTTCGCCAACGGCATGTTCGAGCCGCTGTGGAACCGCAACTACATCGACTGCGTGCAGATCACCGCCGCCGAGGAGCTGGGGATCGGCTCGCGCGCGGACTACTACGACGCCGCCGGCGCGCTGCGCGACCTGATCCAGAACCACATGCTGCAGCTGCTCTGCCACGTGGCGATGGAGCCGCCGGTGAGCTTCACCGCCGAAGAGGTGCGCAACGAGAAGGTCAAGGTGCTGCACGCGATCCCCGAGATCACGCCGCAGCACGTGCCGGAGATGGCGGTGCGCGCGCAGTACGCGCCGGGCCACGCGGGCGGCGAGGACGTGCCGGGCTACCTGGAAGAGGACGGCGTGCCCGAGGACTCGATCACGGAGACCTACGCGGCGCTGCGCCTGGAAGTGGACAACTGGCGCTGGGCCGGCGTGCCCTTCTACCTGCGCACCGGCAAGCGCCTGGCGCGCAAGGTCACGGAGATCGCGGTGACGCTCAAGCCGGTGCCGCACCTGGCCTTCAGCCAGGACGGCTCGCTCGGCGTGCAGCCCAACCAGCTGGTGCTGACGCTGCAGCCCAACGAGGGCGTGTCGCTGCGCCTCGGCGCGAAGATCCCCGGCACGCGCATGCTGATCCGCCCGGTCAACATGGAGTTCCTGTACGGCACCGCCTTCCTGTCGCAGTCGCCGGAGGCCTACGAGCGCCTGATCACCGACGCGATGCGCGGCGATGCGACGCTGTTCACGCGCAACGACGAGGTGGAGGCGCAGTGGCGCGTGTGCGACCCGATCGTGGGGACCTGGTCGCAGACCCCTGGCCCGCTGGCGAAATACGAGGCGGGCTCGCAGGGGCCGGAGGAGGCCGGCGCGCTGCTGCGCGAGGGCGACCGCTGGCGCGCGATCTGATGAGCGCCACCAGCGACGCGGTGTGGAGCGAGCAGGGCACCACGCCGGACGCGATCGAAGCGGCGCTGCGCGAGCTGCTGGTGCAGCGCCACGCCGAAAACGAGGGCTTCGTGCCGGCGCGCGTGCTCAACATGATCGCGTTCGTGGACCGCGAGTGGAGCGGCGAGATCGCAAACCGGCTGCGCGGCGTGGGCCGCTACCACGCCTCGCGCATGGTGGTGCTCTCCTACGAGCCGCGCCGGCAGCGCCTGGACGCGCGCGTGATGATCGCCTCCGAAGGCGAGCCCCACGAAGGCGAGCTGGCGCTGCTGCGCGAGACGGTGGTGGTGGAGATCGGCGACCGCCACCTCGACGACCTGCTCACGATCGCAGACCCGCTGGTCGTGACCGACCTGCCCACGCTGCTGTGGTCGCCGCACGGGCACCACGACGTGGTCGAGGCGCTGCTGGCGATGTCGCAGGCGATCCTGCTGGACTCGGTCGACGAGCCCGACGCCGCCGAGGCGCTGGCGCGCGCCTGGGCGTTGACCGGGCAGGCCTACGTGGTCGACCTGGCCTGGCTGCGCTCGACCCCCTGGCGCGAGCGCGTGGCGGCCACCTTCGACCCCGGCTGGCTGCGCGACGAACTGCGCGAGATCGTGAGCGTGAGCGTGCGCCACCACCCGGCCTCCACGGTCGCCGCCGCGCTGATGGCCGGCTGGCTGACCTCGCGCCTGGGCTGGCGCACGGGGCAGGCGCTGAGCCTCGAGGACGGGGCCGCGCTGGCGGGCGCCGCGCGCTCGGCCGCGCACGAGGTGGCGCTGCGGCTCGAGGTCGAGCCGCGGCTGCGGGTGCCGGGGCTCGAGACGGTGGCGATCGAGACGGCGGCGGGACGCCGCCTCAGCCTCGGGCGCGGCACCGGCGGCCTGCGCGCGCGCTGGCACGAGCCCGACGGCGCCGAGCGCGAGTGGACGATCCCGGGAGCGTCGCGCGGCGAGAGCGGCGTGCTCGGCGAGGGCATCAGGCAGGCGCTGCTGCGCGACCCCACCTACGTGCCGGCGCTCGAGGCGGCGCGGGCGCTGCTGGGATGACGCGGCTGACGGCCTGCGCGGACGGCGAGAGCGTCGCGCAGCGCGCCGCCGCCCACGTGGTGCGCCAGCTGGAGCAGGCGCGCGAGGAGCGCGGCGTGGCGCACCTGGCGCTGAGCGGCGGCACCACGCCCGCCCGCACCTACGAGCTGCTGGCCGAGCACGCAGCGGCGCTGGAGCACGCGCACGTGTGGTTCGCCGACGAGCGCTGCGTGCCGCCCACCGACGCGGAGAGCAACTACCGCCTGGCGGCGGAGACGCTGCTGGGGCCGGCCGGCGTGGCCGCCGAGCGCGTGCACCGCATGCTCGGCGAGGCGGGACCGGACGAGGGCGCGGCGCAATACGAGCGGGAGCTCGCGCAAGCGCTCGGCGCCGGCGCGCCGCCGGCGCTGGACGTGATCGTGCTCGGGATCGGGCCCGACGGTCACGTGGCCTCGCTGTTCCCCGGCGCGGACACGCTGGAGGCCGGCGAGCAGGCGGTGTGCCTCGGCGTGCACGACTCTCCCAAGCCGCCGCCGCAGCGCATCACGCTCAGCCTCGCCGTGCTGCGCGCGGCGCGCGAGTGCGTGCTGCTGGCCACCGGCGCGAGCAAGGCCGACGCGGTCAGCGCGATGCTGGCCGAGCCCAGCCGCCACGTGCCGGCCAGCCTGCTGCGCCGCGAGCGCCTGACCGTGTTCGCGGACGACGCCGCCGCGCCCGCCGGGCCCGTGGCGTGAACGGGGCCGGCGAGTGAGCGAGCCCGACGAGCAGCGCGAGCGAGCGGAGCTTGTCCCGGCGACGCTGGTGCGCCACGCCGAGACGGAGTGGAGCCTCGACGGCCGCCACACCGGCTGTACCGACATCCCCCTCACCGAGCGCGGGCGCGAGCGCGCGCGGGAGCTGCGCGGCAGGCTCGGCGAGGAGCGCTTCGCGCTGGTGCTGGTGAGCCCCCTGCGGCGCGCCCGCGAAACCTGCGAGCTGTGCGGCCTGGGCGCGCAGGCGCAGGTGCGCGAGGACCTGCACGAGTGGGACTACGGCGACTACGAGGGCCTCACCAGCCAGCAGATCGAGGCGCTGCGCCCCGGCTGGGTGCTGTGGCGCGACGGCTGCCCCGGCGGCGAGCGCCCCGCCGAGGTGGGCGCGCGCGCCGACCGCGTGATCGCCGAGCTGCGCGGCGCCGAAGGCCCCACCGCGGTGTTCTCGCACGGGCACCTGCTGCGCGTGCTGGGGGCGCGCTGGATCGCGCTTGCGCCCGCCGGCGGCGGGCGCCTGGGCCTCGCGCCGGCGGCGATCTGCGAGCTGGGCAGCGAGCACGGCGAGGCGATCATCTCCCGCTGGAACGACGCGCCGGCGCGCTGAGCCGCGGCGCGCGCCCGCTCGCGCCGGCGCAGCCCGCGAGCCGTCCGTGCCAACTGCTGGAACGCGCCGCCGTGTAACGAGATCCCCGCTGCGGGGACCAATCGTTCTAGAGTGACCGACCACAGGGAGCGATGGCAGCCCGCGCGGTAGAGAACCCCACGCCCTTCACGGACGCCGCGCAGGCGATCGTGGACATGCAGGCCGTGCGCGAGCGCACGCTGGCGCTGGTGGCCGGGCTCGACGACGAGCAGCTCGAGCGCGTGCACTCGCCGATCATGAGCCCGCTGGCGTGGGACCTCGGGCACATCGCCGCCTACGAGGACCTGTGGCTGGCGCACCGGCACGGCGGCCTCGAGCTGCTGCGCGCGGACCTCGCGAGCCTGTACGACGCGTTCGAGACGCCGCGCGCGGTGCGCGGCGAGATCGAGGCGCTCGGCGCCGCGGAGGCGATGGAGTACATGGCAGCGGTCAGCGCGCGCAGCGCGCAGGTGGCGCGCGAACGGGGCGTGGGCGACGGCAGCGTGTTCGAGATGGTGCTGCGCCACGAGCTGCAGCACTGCGAGACGATGCGCCAGACGATGGCGATCGCGGGGCTGCTGCCGGCCCGCGAGCGGGCCAGGCGCGACGCGCCGCTCGCGGACGCCGCGGACGTCACCGTCGCCGGCGGCGACGCGGCCGGCGCCGGCGAGCACCGCGCCGGCGGCGGGCGCGAACAGGCCGCGGCGGACTGGGTCGAGGTGCCGGCCGGCGCGTTCGCGATGGGCGCCGGCGCGGAGGGCTTCGCCTACGACAACGAGCGCCCGCGCCACACGGTCGAGCTGGCAGCGTTCGCGCTCGCCCGCCGTCCGGTCACCAACGCCAGCTGGCTGCGCTTCAGCGAGGGCGGCGGCTACGAGCGGCGCGAGTGGTGGTCGCGCGAGGGCTGGGCCTGGAAGCAGCAGTACGACATCACCCATCACCACGGCAGCGAGCGGGGCGACCCGGAGGCGCCCGTGTGTCACGTCTCCTGGTTCGAGGCCGACGCCTTCGCCCGCGCCCACGGTGCGCTGCTGCCGAGCGAGGCGCAGTGGGAGAGGGCGGCGACCTGGACCCAGCAGAGCGGAGCGCGGCTCCTCGGCGTGGGGCGGGTGTGGGAGTGGACGCGCTCGCGCTTCGGCGGCTACCCCGGCTTCGTGGCGCACCCCTACCGCGAGTACTCCGAGGTGTTCTTCGGCAAGCACTACCGGGTGCTGCGCGGCGGCTCGTGGGCGAGCGACGCGCGCGTGGCCACGCTCACCTTCCGCAACTGGGACCTGCCGCTGCGCCGCCAGATCTTCGCCGGCGTGCGCCTCGCGAGGGAGCTGTGAGCTTCGCGGCCGACCCCAGGCTCGAGCGCGAGGCGGTGACGATCGACTCGCACCTCGACGGCGCGCACGAGCGCTCGCTCGCCGACGACGTGCTCGACGGGCTCACGCGCCCCTTCAAGGAGCTGCCGCCGAAGCACTTCTACGACGCGCGCGGCGCGGAGCTGTTCGACCGCATCTGCGAGCTGCCGGAGTACTACCCCACGCGTGCGGAGCGTGCGATCCTCGAGCAGCAGGCCGAGCTGATCGCGAGCGTGACCGGCGCCCGCGAGCTGGTCGAGCTGGGCTCCGGCACGGCCGCCAAGACACGCGTGCTGCTGGACGCGCTGAGCGCCGCCGGCACGCTCGAGCGCTACATCCCGGTGGACGTGACCGAGAGCATGGTGCGCGAGAGCGCGCACGCCCTCACCGGCGAGTACCCCGGCCTGCGCGTGCACGGCGTGATCGGCGACTTCGAGCGCCACCTCGAGCACGTGCCGGCGGCGCGCGGACCGCGCCTGGTGGCCTTCCTCGGCGGCACCATCGGCAACTTCCCGCCCGGCAGCCGCCGCCGCGTGCTGCGGCAGATCGCGCGCCTGCTGGCGGACGGCGACCACCTGCTGCTGGGGACCGACCTGGTCAAGGACCGTGGCGTGCTGGAGGCCGCCTACGATGACGCCGAGGGCGTCACCGCGGAGTTCAACCGCAACGTGCTGCGCGTGCTCAACCGCGAGCTGCGCGCCGACTTCGACCCCGATGACTTCGAGCACGTGGCGCTGTTCGACGAGCAGCACGAGTGGATCGAGATGCGCCTGCGCGCGCGCCGCGAGCACACCACGCTCGTGCGCGACCTCGACCTGCCGGTGCACTTCGAGGCCGGCGAGGAGCTGCGCACGGAGATCAGCGCCAAGTTCACCCCCGAGCGCGTGGCCGGCGACCTGGCGGCGGCGGGCCTCGAGCTGGTGCGCTGGCTGACCGACGCCGACGGCCTGTTCGCGCTGACGCTGTCGCGACCCGCGCGCTAGCTCGACTCGCGCTGGCTGCCCGCCGAGCCGGCGCCCGCCTCGCCGCCGGCGCGCGCGAAGCGCAGCATGATCGACTTCTCGCCCGGCCCGGCGCCGTGCCCGAGCGCGTCGAGCCGGCCCACGTCCTCGATCGAGAGCCCGTGCCGCGCGGCCAGCTGCGCATAGAACTCGCGTGGGCGCGAGATCACCGGGAAGCCCTGCCAGCGGCCCTGCTCCTCGCGCTCGTCGCTGAGGCTGACGTTGGCGTAGAACACGCCGTGCTCGGACAGCGAGCGCGCCACCAAGGCGAAGCAGGCGTCGACGATCTCGTCGCGCATGTGGAACAGCACCGAGAAGGACCAGGCGACGTCGACCGGCTCGGCGAGCTGCACCTGCGCGGGGTCCTCGGAGCAGATCAGGGTGGGACGCTTGTGCTCCAGGCCGGCCTCTGCCAGCTCGCGGCGTGCCTCCTCGAGCACCTCCGCGCGCGCCTCCACGCCGGTGTAGTGGCCCTCCTGGAGGTAGTCGATCAGCGGGATGCCGCCGCGCAGGGTGCCGCAGCCGATGTCCAGCAGGCGCGAGGACGGGCGCAGGCCGTGCGAGGTCAGGAACTCGAACTGGAAGCGCCGCTTCATCTCCCACAGCCGCGGCGGCCCCACGTGGGCGTGCCGCCGCGCCGCGCCGCTGGTGAAGAACAGCGCCCGCCTGCGCCCCGCCCGCAGCGCTCTCCCGAGCAGCCCCTGCATCTCGCGCAAGGCCGGCACCGGCTCGCTCAGCTCAGGCGTTCGACCAGCATCGCCATGCCCATGCCGCCGGCCACGCACATCGACTCGATGCCGTAGGTCACATCGAGCGTCTCGAGGTCGTTGAGCAGCGTGGTCATGATGCGCGCGCCGGTCATGCCGAACGGGTGGCCGAGCGCGATCGCGCCGCCGAAGGGGTTGAGCTTCTCGTCGGGGATCTCCAGATCCTGCTTGCACGGCACGATCTGCGCGGCGAACGCCTCGTTGATCTCGACCACGTCGATGTCGTCGATCGTCATGCCGGTGCTCTTCAGCAGCGCCTGGATCGCGGGGATCGGCCCGAGGCCCATCACCTCGGGGCGGATCGCCGCCACCGTGGAGGCGACGATGCGCGCGCGGGGCTGGAAGCCCGCGGCCCCGGCCTTCTCCTCGCTCATGATCAAGAGCGCGGCGGCGCCGTCGTTGAGCGGGCAGGCGTTGCCGGCGGTGACGGTGCCGTCCTCCTTGAACACCGGCTTGAGCTTGGCGAGCACTTCCATGGTGGTGCCGGCGCGCGGCCCGTCGTCCCTGGTGACCACCGTCTCGGGCACGTCGATCTCGTTGCCCTCCCTGTCCACGTCCTTGTGCGCGGGCACGGTGACCGGCACGATCTCCTTGTCGAAGTGCCCGGACTCGACCGCTTTGACCGCGCGTTCCTGCGAGATCACGGCCCATTCGTCCTGCGCCTCGCGGCTGACGTTGCGTTCGGCGGCGACGTTCTCGGCGGTCATGCCCATCGAGATGTAGGCGTCGTACAGCGAGCCGGGCGAGCCGTCGAGCTTGGGGTGGAACTCGAACGGCGCGCCGGGGGCGGTGCGCGAGACCGCCTCCACGCCGGCCGCGATGTAGGTGTCGCCCTCGCCGCACCTGATCGCGTGGAAGGCCATGCGCGTGGTCTGCAGCGAGGAGGCGCAGAAGCGGTTGACGGTGCAGCCGGGCACGTGGTAGTCGATGCCGGCCAGCAGCGAGGCCATGCGGCCGATGTTGTAGCCGGTCTCGCGCTCGCCGTAGCCGCAGCCCATCATCACGTCGCCGATCGTGCTTTGGTCGAGCTGGGGGTTGCGCTCGATCAGCGCCTTCAGCGGGACCGCCGCCAAATCGTCGCCGCGGACGCTCTTGAGCGAGCCCTTGACGGCCCGTCCGATGGGCGTGCGTACGGCATCGACGATCACTGCTTCTGGCATGTGGACTCTCTCCTTGGTGCGGGTGGCGCCCGGCGGGCAGCCGGGCGTGGGGCCCGGCCGCGAGCCATCCTAGTCAGTCGAGGCGGTCATAGCCCCACAGGCTCACGAGGTCGCGCCCGAGATGGTCGCTGACGGCCTGCACCTCGTCCTTGAAGCGCCGGCGCAGCTCGAGCATCAGCCGCTCGTCTGCCGGGGGCGTCTCGACGAAGCGCAGCCGCCGCCAGGCGGCGGCGAGGCGCTCGCTGTCGCCGAGCGCGCGCGGCGTGAGCGCCGCCAGCGCGCGCGAGGGGCCGCGCCCCAGGCGGCTGCGCCCGATCATCGTGGTCGCGCGCGCGGCCTGGTCGAGCAGCACCGAGCGGGGGTGACGCAGCGACTCGAGCTCGACCTGCGGGATCGCGATCGAGTCGTCGAGGCCGAGGAAGCGCAGCACCTGGCGCACGGTGCCGGCGTTGTCGGCGCGAAAGTCGTCGTAGATCAGCACCAGCACCTGCTCGCGTCCGAACAGCTCGTGGTAGCGGCGCAGCTGCTCGGTGTAGCGGATCAGCTCGGAGTAGAGCAGCACCTCGGGGAACTGCGAGAGCAGCGGTATGCGCCGGCCCCGCTTGCGCGCGTCCTCCAGCGCCAGCGCCTTGGCGAAGTCCTTCTCGGTCTCGTCGTAGTTGCGCAGCGCCTGCAGATGCACGGAGCGCAGCAGGCTGGCGGGCTCGCGCAGGATCGCGACGATGCGCGCGTCCGGGCGCACCGCCGCGATGTTGCGCGCGGCCAAGGTGGAGCGCAGGTAGGTGGGCGAGGCCTCGCCCACGAGCTTGCCGGCGGGCGCGTCGGCGTACAGCGCCAGGTAGCCCGCGAGCGTGTCGGGGTGCTTGCGCATGCTCGCGGCGGGCCGCCAGTAGCGCGTGCGCCGGTCCGGCGCGAAGTAGCGCGGCTCCTTCACCGGCATGTGGATCTGCGGGTGGGCGAGCAGCATGCGGTAGAGCGCGGTGGTGCCGCACTTGCCGTGGCCCACGATGTAGAAGTCGGGGAAGCGCCGGCCGGCGGCGGCGGCGGCGCCCCGGCCGCCCGAGGGCGCGCCCGCGGGCTCTCGCTGCGCCGGCTCAGCCGACATCGTCATAGCCCCACAGGCTCACCAGATCGCGCCCGAGGTACTCGCTGAGCACCTGCACCTCGGGCTTGAAGCGCCGGCGCAGCTCGCGCGTGAACTCCTCGTCGGCCCCGGCCGGCGGGGCGAACCCCACGCTGCGCCAGCTGGAGCGCAGCTTGCCGCGCAGCGGCGCCGGGGTGAGCGCGCCGGCGGCGCGCGAGAGCGCGCCGGCGGCCGGCAGGCTGCGCAGCGCGATCCGCCGCAGCTGCACGAGCCGGTGCAGCGGCCCGAAGCGCACGTCGCGGGAGGGGCGCGTACGCGCCGGCGCGATCGCCACCGTGTCGTCGAGGCCGAGGAAGCGCACCACCTGGCGCACGGTGCCCTCGTTGTCGCGCAGGAGATCGTCGTAGATCAGCACCAGCACCTGCTCGCGTCCGAACAGCTCGTGGTAGCGGCGCAGCTGCTCGGTGTAGCGCACGTGGTCGGTGTAGAGCAGGTCCCAGGGCGAGCGGCTGAGCGGGGGGATCGAGCGCCCCTGCCGGCGCGGCTCGACCAGTTCGATCGCCTTGCGGAAGTCCTTCTGCGTCTCGTTGTAGCCGCGCAGCGACTGCAGGTGGAAGGAGCTCAGGAAGCTCGTGGGCTCGCGCAGGATCGCGATGATGCGCGCCTGCGGGCAGACCTCGGCGATGCGCGCGGCCGCCAGCGGGGAGCGCAGGTAGGCGGGCGTGGCCTCGCCGATCAGCTGGTCCTCGCGGGCGCCCGCGAACAGCGCCATGTAACCCTCGAGCGTCCGCGGGCGACGCCCCGGCTGGTCGCTCAGGCGGCCGCCGTGCAGGTCGATCTCCTTGATCGCGAAGAAGCGCGGCTCCTTCGCCGGCATGTGGATGCCGGGGTGCCTGTCCAGCATGCGGTGCAGCGCCGTGGTGCCGCTCTTGGCGTGCCCGACGATGAAGAAGTCGGGCACCCTCGCGCCCGCCGCCGCCGGCGCCTGCACGGCCGCACGCTCGCCGCCGCCGCGTCCCTGCTGCTCAGATACCGGTCGCTCCCTCGACACAGTCATCCCCACCAGAGCAGAGCATACAGGCGAGTTTTCACAGGTCCAAGCGACTGACCCCGAGCTCGTCGAAGCCCACGTGGTGGGCCAGCTCGTGCCTGACCGTGCGCGTGACCTGCTCGCGCAGCAGCTCGGGATCGTGCCCGAAGTCGCGACGCAGCGTGTCGCGGAAGATCACGATGCGGTCGTGGGCGTCTTCGCGCGCGGCGCCGTCGCCCTGGTACAGGCCGTAGGCGCCGCGGCGGCGGCCGCCGTCGGAGATCACCACGGCAACGTGCGCGAGCGCGTTGACGAGCAGGTCGGGCAGGTCGTCGAGCGCTTCGCGCACCAGCTCCTCGAAGTCGTCGTCGTCGAGCGGGTCGAGCTCCATGAACTCGCCTTCGTCGGGCGCCACCGCCAGGCCTTCGCGGGCGAGCTCCTCGGACTGGCGCACGATCTCGTCGAACTCGAGCTCGGACTCGGGGTCGCGCCAGCCGGCCATGTGCACGGCCACGAACGCCACGCTGCCCATCAGCGCAGCCGCCACGATCACCCCCAACGCAACGTCCTCGAGCGCGCGCACCGCGCCCACCGAGCTGAAGCCCTGGGCCACCACCAGCACCACCAGGCCGAGCGACATCGCGATCAGCGCCGCCGCGCCGACGCGCCGAAGCTTGCTGGCTCCTGGCGGCTTCGACGCGGGCATCGCCTGGCCCCAGCCCCTATTTCAAGGCGCGGGCGATCACGAGACGCTGGATCTCGTTGGTGCCCTCGTAGATCTGGGTGATCTTGGCGTCTCGCATCATGCGCTCGAGCGGGTACTCCTTGACATAACCGTAGCCGCCGAGCACCTGCACCGCATCCACCGTCACCGCCATCGCGGTGTCCGAGCAGAACACCTTCGCCATCGAGGAGTACTTGGCGCGCTCGGGATGGCGCTGATCGGCCATCGCGCAGGCCTTGTACAGCAGCTCGCGCGCGGCGGCGGTGCGTGTTTCCATGTCGGCCAGCTTGAAGGAGATGCCCTGGAACTCGTTGATCGCCCGGCCGAACTGCCTGCGCTCGCGCGCGTATGCGACCGCGTAGTCGGTGGCGCCCTGGGCGATCCCCACCGCCTGCGCCGCCGCCCCCAGGCGGGTTTTCTCGAGCGTGGCGAGCGCCACCGACAGGCCCTTGCCGACCTCGCCGATCACGTTCTCCTCACCCACGCGCACGTCCTCGAAGATCGGCTGGCCGGTGGGCGAGGCGCGGATGCCGAGCTTGTGCTCGAGCTTGCCCACGCTGAAGCCGGGACGATCGGCCTCGACCACGAACGCCGTCATCCTGCGGCTGTCGCGGTCGGTCACCGCGAACACCACGTAGAAGTCCGCCACGCCGAGGTTGGAGATCCAGTTCTTGGTGCCGTTGATCACCCACTCGCCGCCGTCCTTGACGGCCGCGGTCTTCATCCCCGCCGGGTCCGAGCCCGCCTCCGGCTCGGACAGCGCGAAGGCGGGGGACCACTCGCCGCTGGCGCAGCGCGGCAGCAGGCGCTCCTTGAGCTCGTCCGAGCCGAACAGCTGGATCGGCAGCGTGCCGAGCTCCTGCACCATCAGCATCAGCGCCACCGACGCGTCCACCTTGGCGAGCTCCTCGACGGCCATGTTGAGCATCAGCGTGCCGGTGCCGGTGCCGCCGTGCTCGATCGCGAACGGAAGCCCCAGCACGTCCTGCTCGGCCAGCAGCTTGCGCAGGTCCCACGGGTATTCCGCGCGCTCGTCGATCTCGGCCGAGCGCGGCGCGATCTTCTCGCGCGCCATCTGGCCGATCGTGGCGCAGAGGTCGAGGTGCTCCTGCGGGATCGTGTAGAGATCGTCGAGCGCCTGCACCACAGCTGATCTTATTGATGAGGCGAGGGGGTCGCGCCGCGCGGCGATAGGCTCATTGGCATGGGCGCGGGCGCAGAAGCGGACCAGATCGGGCTGGAGCCGGGACGGGTGGCCGAGTGGATGGCCGAGCCGCGCCCGCCGCAGGTGATCGACGTGCGCGAGCGCTACGAGCGCGAGGCGGGGCACATCGAGGGAACGCGCCACATCGAGCTCCAGCAGCTGTCCGCGCAGGCGGGCACGATCGACAGCGAGCGCCCGGTGGTGGTGTACTGCCGCGTCGGCGCGCGCTCGGAGATGGCGGCGCAGGCGCTGCGGGCCTCCGGCTATGAGGCCTACTCGATGGCCGGCGGGCTGCTGCGCTGGCACGATGAGGGCCGCCCGCTCGCGCCCGACGGCGGCCGCGTGGCGGATCACTAGCGATGGAGGGAGATGACGCGATGGAGGCTTCGACGGACTACCCGGGGGTGGAGGTTGGCGAGGGCTATGCGATCGGCAGCCTCGAGGACCTCGGCGAGGGGCCGGGCTTTCGCAAGGTGCGCAAGGGACTCGGCGTGACCGCGTTCGGGGTGAACGCGGTCGTGCTGCCGCCGGGGATCGAAACCGGCTTCCACTACCACGACCAGCAGGAGGAGCTGTACTTCGTGCACCGCGGCACGATCGAGATGGAGTTCGGCGACGGCACCGTGAGGCGGATGGGCGAGGGCGCGCTCGCACGCGTCGACGCGGCCACCGTGCGCAAGATCCGCAACGCCGGCGAAGTGGACGCGGTGTACCTGTGCGCGGGCGGCAAGGACGGCTACGTGGGGCGCGACGGGCGCGCGCCGGAGGGCGAGCGCCAGCGCGTGCAGGCCATCGACCCGTCCTCCGGGCAGCAGCCCGGCTGAGCGCACGCGCGGCGCCGCGGTGAGCCCGGCCGAGGACGCCACGCCGGCGCCCGCCCGGCGCGGCAAGCCCCGCGAGCACGGCGGGACCGCCGGACGCGGCGAGACCCCCGGACGCGGCGGGACCGCCGGACGCGGCGAGCCCACCGGACGCCGCGGGACCCCCGGACGCGGCGAGGGCCCCGAGCCCCCAGGCCGCGCGCTCGCCGTGGCCGCGGGGCTGTCGATCCCGCTCGGCGAGATCGCGCTGCGCACCAGCCGCTCGTCGGGCCCCGGCGGCCAGCACGCCAACGTCACCGCCTCGCGCGTGGAAGCGATCTTCGACGTGACCGCCTCGCGCACGCTCAGCGAGGCCCAGCGCGAGCGCCTGCTGGCGCGCGCCGGCCCGCGCGTGGTGGCCGTAGCGCAGGACGAGCGCTCGCAGGCGCGCAACCGCGAGCTCGCGCTGGCGCGGCTGCGCGAGCGCCTGGCCGGCGCGTTGCGCGTGCCGCCCCGCCGCCGTGCCACCAGGCCCAGCGCCGGCGAGCGCGAGCGCCGCCTGGCCGACAAGCGCCGCGCAGCGCAGCGCAAGCGCGAGCGCAGGCCGCCCTCGAGCGAGCAGGACTAGCGGCCGGAACGCGGCTCCCGGAGCGGTCTGCGCGCCCTGCCAGAGCCGTTTTGCGCGGTCAACCCTCTGCTAGGGTGCAGCGCTCGATGGACGCCTTCTGGGAGACGGTCGCGCCTCCGGTCGCGGCCGGCGGCACCGGCGGCTCGGGCACGCGCATCGTCACCGAGGTGCTGAGCACCGCAGGCGTGTTCATGGGCGCGCACCTCAACCGCGCGGGCGACTCGCTCGACCTGTCCGACTTCGACTGGCGCTGGGCCAAGCCCTACCTGGAAGCTGAGCACGGCGGCAGCGCGGCACCCCTGGAGATGATGGAGCAGGAGCTGCAGGTGAGCCTGCGCGCGCATCTGGGCGAGCTCGACGCGACCGCCGCGCGGTGGGGCTGGAAGCACCCCCACGCATACCTGCTGCTGCCGTGGCTGGACAGCGTGATCCCGCACCTGCGCTTCATCCACGTGGTCCGCGACGGGCGCAGGATCGCGCGCTCGCGCAACCAGAAACAGCCGCTCTACTACGGCCCCGCGGTGTTCGGGGCGCAGGCCGAGCTGTGGGGCGAGCAGGAGCGCGCGCTGCGCTTCTGGAGCTGGGCCAACGAACGCGCCGCCGACTACGGCGAGCAGCACATGGCCGAGCGCTACCTGCGCGTGCGCTTCGAGGACGTGTGCGAGCGCCCGCGCGAGGAGTGCGCGCAGCTGATCGCCTTCACGCGCGGCGACGCGCCCTCAGAGGAGCTGCTGGGCCGGGCCGCAGCCCTGGTCAAGCCACCGCCCGCGCTCGCCGGCGAGCCGCTGCCGCCGGAGGTCGAGGAGGCGGGCCGCCACGGCCTCACGCGCTTCGGCTACGTGTAGGCCGGCAGCGTGGGGCGCGGGCGCGGGGCGCGGGCGTGCGAGCGCACGCTCAGTCGAGCAGCTCGCGCACGTAGCGTTGATGCAGACGGCCCAGCGGCGTCTTTTCCGGGCGGAAGGAGATCGCTTTCCACAGCAGGCCGGAGACGGGCGCCCACGCCACGATCAGATAGGCGCCCAGCACGAGCGCCGCCGTGCGCAGCGCGCGCGAGCGCGACAGCGCCGCGAACGGCAGCACCCACAACACGTACCACGGCAGCACCCAGCCGAGCGTCATCAGCAACGCCACGCTCGACCAGCCGGCCGCCGTGAGCGCCTCGCCGCTGCGCCAGGCCAGGCGACAGCAGGCGAGCACCGAGGCCAGCAGGAACACGTCCATCGCCAGGCGCACGCCTGCGCTCTCGCCGCCCACCCCGATCGCCAGGCCGACGAGGTTGGGCACGCTCTCGCCGGTGACCAGGCTGCTTTGCGTGCTCAGGTCGGGGAAGTTCGGCCCGAAGGCGAGGAGGGTCGCCGCGCCGAACACCACCGCGCCGGCGATCATCCCCAGCAGCGTCTGCGCAGCGGCGCGCGGCCGGCGCGCCAGCCCCGCCAGCACCACCGGCACCAGCACCGCCGCCGACGCCTTGATCGCCACCGCCGCCGCGAACGCCGCGCCCGCCGTCAGCTCGAGGCCGCTGAGCGGCGCCAGCAGCGCGCCGGGCGCGCGCAGCGCCGCGAGCAGCCCAGCGAGCGACACGGCCGGCGCCGGCGGGCTCGCGCGGGCGGCCGCCAGCAGCAGCAGGTAGAAGCCGAGCACCACGCATACGATCATCAGGAAGTCGTTGTGGTCGCCGCCCAGGCCCCACACGAGCACCACCGGGTTCAGCCCCGCCAGCGCCACCGCCGCTCGCGGGTCGCGCCCCAGCAGCCGCGCACAGCGCCAAACCATCCACACGATCGCAAGGCTGGCCGCCATCAGCACGGCCTTCAGCGCCCAGAACGAGACGGCCACGCCGAACGGCACCACCGCGAAGGTGAGGATCGTGAACAGCGGCCCATAGGGGCTCAGCAGTTGATGCCAGTTGCTGAGCACGAAGCTGGGATCGTCGTGCGGCTCGAGCACCGGGATGGTGGTGTAGGGGTTGAGCCCGTGGATCACCTCCATGCGCCCGTAGTTGACGTAGTTGAAGAGATCGGTGAGCGCCAACGGCGGCGAGAGCAGAAAGATCGCGTGCGCCGCCGCGATCGCCGCGATCAGCCAGCGCGCCGGCAGCCGCGAGGCCCGTTTGCAGATCAGCGCATACGCGCAGTACATCGCCACCAGCGCCCCCGAGAACAGCGCCTTGAGCACGCTGCCGTTGTTGGTGAAGCCCTGCAGCAGGCCCCCCAGCGGCCCCGCCATCCAGTGGGGGAAGTAGCCCGGATGGCTGGTCGGGGTCAGCAGGCTCGGCCGGTTGGCCGCCACCAGCACGATCAGCAGGCTGAGCGCCACGATCGTCGCCAGCGCGAACGCGCCGAGGCGTGCGCCGCGCTCCGCGTCTTCGTGCGCGCCGACGCGCGCGCGTCCCAGCAGGCCATCGAGGCGACCGCCGCGCTCAGGCGCAGACGGGCGAAGGGGAAGCGTGCTGGCGTCGCCTGACATGCGCAGGACCGCCACCCTATCCCCTACCGCCCAGGCGAAGCGCCGAGCGGCGGGCGCGGCGGCGGCCCACGCGGAGCGCGCGCAACGGGCCCGTGATACGCGGAGGGCCCGCAACGCGGGCCCTCGTCGAGCGGCTGTCGCCGGCGAGCTACAGGGTCGTCACGTTGACGGCCTTGGGGCCCTTGTCGCCCTGCTCCGGGTCGTAGGAGACCTTCGCGCCCTCCTGCAGCGAGCGATAGCCCTCGCCGTTGATCCCGGTGTGATGCACGAACAGGTCCTTGTCGCCGTCATCGGGGGTGATGAAGCCAAACCCCTTGTCGTCGCTGAACCACTTTACGGTGCCAGTTGGCATGTGTGAATTCCTCCACGGTTGGTGCGTGCTGCTCCGCGGAGGATGCTTCAGAAGCTTCGACCTGCGAGCGTTAGCACAACTTCGCCGGCTTTTTGCTCCGGCCATACGGCACGACCGTAGCACGTCGCACCGGCCGTGTGTTGTCGATTTGTTGCCGGGCGCGCGCGCCCTCTCCGCCCTGGGCAGCCCGGCCCGCGGCCCTGCCGGGCTGCCCAGGCGCGTTTCTCGCGGCTAGGGTGAGGCGATGGCCGCATCCGACGGCGAGCATCGCGCGCAGCCAGACGACGCGCCGGCGCGTCTGGAGCCGCTGATCGCGGGCGGCCGGACGGCCACCGCAGGCGCCTGCACGGCGGGCGCCCGCACGACAGACGCGGGCGCCGGCACGCTCGACGCGGCCGAGGCGGTGGAGCGGATGGGGCTGTGGCAGCGCGGCGCGCCGCGCCGCGGGCGGGCGGGCGAGCTGCGGCCCTACGCGCGCCTCAACATGGTCTGCACGCTCGACGGCAGGGCCAGCGTCGAGGGCCGCTCGGGGCCGCTCAGCGACCGCGCCGACCGGCAGCTGTTCCACGCGCTGCGCAGCGCCGTGGACGCCGTGCTGGTGGGCGCCGGCACGGTGCGCAGCGAGCGCTACGGGCGCATCATCGCCGACGAGCGCCGGCGGCGCCTGCGCCGGCAGCGCGGCCTCGACGCCGAGCCGCTGGCGTGCGTGGTGTCCGGGCGCATGGCGCTCGACCCCCAGCTGCCGCTGCTGCGCGAGCCGCAGGCGCGCGTGGTGATCCTCACCGCGTCCGCCGCCAGCCTGCCCGCCACCGCGGCCCAGGTGCAGTACGTGCGCGCCGCTCGCAACGGGCAGCTCGACCTGGCCGCCGCGCTGCGGGAGCTGCGCGAGCGCTTCGCCGTGGAGAGCCTCCTGTGCGAGGGCGGACCGCACCTCGCGCGCCAGCTGCTAGCCGCCGGGCTGCTCGACGAGCTGCTGCTGTCGCTCGCGCCGGTCCTCGTCGGCGGCGAGCCCGCGGGCGGGGAGGCGCTTCGCATCCTCGCCGGAACGGAGCTCGAGCCGCCGCTGCGGGCGCGCCTGCTGGACGTGCTGCGCAGCGGCTCGCAGCTGTTCCTGCGCTACGCCCTGCCCGCCTGAGCGCCCGACGCGCGGGTCTCGCGGGAGACGATCGACAGCAGTTCGCTGGCCAGCAGGCGACCCTGCGAGGCCACCCGCGGCGTCGCCGCGATCAGCACCACCACCTCCTCGCCGTCGAGCTCCTCCAGCGTGATCCGCGGCGCGTCCCGCAGCGGCGTCTTCAGCGACTTCTCCAGGATCTCCTGCAGGTCCGCCGGCGTCATGCCCGCGCGCAGGCGTGCGCGCAGGTTCACCGCCTCCGGCTCGCGCAGCGGCAGCACCGCCACGTTCAGCACCACGCTGTTGGGCACCATGATCGCGTCTTCGCCGGTGGCGAAGGTCGTGTACAGCAGCCCCAGCGAGCTCACCGTGCCCTCGATCTGGCCGGCCAGGTTGCCGCCCTGCAGGCGCACGCGTTCGCCCACCCTGAAGGGGCGCGCGCTCAGCAGCACCATGCCGGCGATCAGGTTGCCGAGCGTCTGCTGCGCCGCCAGGCCGAAGATCACCGCCGTGAAGGCCGTGCCGAGCGCCAGCGTGCGCGGTTCGATGCCGGCCACCCGCAGCGCCACCACCAGCGCCAGCGCGATCGTCGCCAGGCGTATCAGGAAGCCCACCGTCCCCGCCGTCGCCGGTTCCAGGCGCCTGAACAGGGGCGGCCCGAGGCCGCGGCCGACGTCGCGCGCGATCGCCCAGCCGAGGATCACCAGCACGATCACCGTGATCACGCGCACGGTCGCGTCGAGCGGTTCTTCGAGCACCTTGTGCGCCGGCGCCGGCGCGCCGTGGCGGGGGTGCGTGGCCGCCACCTGGCGGCCGAACAGGCTCACGCGGTGGTCGTACACGAACACCACGCCCGCGAACAGCGGCACCAGCACCAGCGCCTCCAGGCGCGCCCGTTTGACCACCGCCGGGCTGATCTGGCGCAGCAGCCCCACCTCGCGCCACGCCTGGCTGCGGGTTTCGAACATCTTCGGCGGCGTGCGCGGCACCGGCATCGCCGTCAATGATGGTGCATCGACTCGCGCAGTCCGGGCGACGGCGTGCGGACCTGCGGCCAGCGGCTCGCCGGCCAAGCCGAGCAAGGACGCAGGGAGCGTGGCGTGCCTCGCGCACGCGGGCGAGGAAGGACGCCGCCTCGCGCCGGCCAGCGAGCCGCTAGACCTCGGTGTAGATCAGCATCGCCAACCCGAACAGCAGGCAGTAGACCGCGAACGGGATCAGCGTCTTGGTCTTGAAGTAGCGCACCAGGAAGGCCACCGTGAACACCGCCGTCACGGCCGCCACCGCGCACGCCACCAGCGCCTGGCCGCGGATGCCGTCGCCGTTGTGCCCGAGCAGGTCGCCGATCTTGAAGATGCCGGCCGCGAGGATGATCGGCGTCGCCAGCAGGAACGCGAAGCGCGCCGAGTCGCTGTGGTCCATGCCGCGCGCCAGGCCCGCCCCCATCGTCACGCCGTCGCGGCTGATGCCCGCCACCAGCGCCGTCGACTGCGCCACCCCCACCACCAGCGCCTCGCGGTACGCCAGCGTGTCCAGGCGGCGCGCGCCGTCCGGCTTGGCGCCCTCGCGGACCGCCAGTTCGCGCACCTGCGCGCGGCGGCGGAAGCGCTCCGCCGCCACCAGCAAGCAGCCGTTCACCATCAGGAAGATCGACGCGATCTCCGGCTTGGCGGTCAGCGTGCGCAGCTGGTGCTCCAGCGCCAGGCCGATCAGGCCCGCCGGGATGCTCGCCACCACGATCAGCCATGCCAGGCGCTCGGTGGCCGTCTCCACCCGCCGCCTGAAGAGGCTGCGGAAGAACGCGCTCACGATCTCCACCCAGTCGCGCCAGAAGTACGCCAGCAGGCCCAGCGCGCTGCCCACGTGCAGCATCACCACCAGCGCCAGCCAGAAGGACTCCCTCTGCGACTGCGCGTCGACCAGCTTGTTCCAGCCGAACAGCGTCGGGAACAGCACCGTGTGCCCGAGGCTCGAGATCGGGAACAGCTCGGTCACGCCCTGCAGCAGGCCGAGCACCACCGCCTGGAAGTAGCTGAGGGCCGAGGCGACCGGGACTGTCACGAGGGCCGTCACCGCCGCGAGAGCTTACCCGTGCGCGCGGCACGTACGCTGCGCCGGTGGCACGCGCGAGCCAAGCCGCCCCACGGACCGGGCCCATGCCCGGCGGCGGCCGCACGCCCGCGCTGAGCGAGATCGCGCGGGCCTGGGGCAGGATCGGCTGCACCGGCTTCGGCGGCCCGCCCGCGCACATCGCGCTGCTGCGCGAGCTGTGCGTGGCGCGCACGCGCTGGCTCAGCGCGAGCCAGTTCGAGCACGCCATCGCCGCCACCAGCCTGCTCCCCGGCCCGTCCTCCACGCAGCTCGCCATCTACTGCGCCTGGCGCCTGCGCGGCGCGCGCGGCGCGCTCGTCGGCGGGATCTGCTTCATCGCGCCCGGCCTGGTCGCCATCCTCGCGCTGGCCGTGCTGTTCCTGGCCGGCTCGCCGCCGGCCTCGGTGCGCGGCGCCGGCATGGGCGCCGGCGCCGCGCTCGCCGCCGTCGCCGCCCGCGCCGGGCTCGACGTGGCCGTGCCGATCTGGCGCAGGACGCCTCGCCCCGCCCGTCCGCGCACGCTCGCCTACGCCCTCGCCGGCGGCCTCGCCGCGGCGCTGCTCGGCGCGTGGCTGGTGCTGGTGCTGCTCGGCTGCGGCGCGCTCGAGCTGCTCATGCACCGCCGGTCCGGGCCGGGCGAGCGCCTGCACGCATCGCTCCTGCCGGCGCTCGCGCGCCTCGCTGCCGTGAGGGGCGCCGGCGTGCGCTCGCGCGCGCCGCTGGCCGCCGCCGGCGCAGCCGCGGGAGCCCAGGGCGGCCTGCTCGCGCTCGCCTGGACCGCCGTCAAGGTCGGAGCGCTCGCCTTCGGCGGCGGCTTCGTGATCGTGCCGCTGATGCAGGCCGACGCCGTCGGCGCCTACCACTGGATGTCGCACGCGCAGTTCCTCGACGCGGTCGCGCTCGGACAGCTCACGCCCGGACCGGTCGTGCAGACCGTCGCCGTCGTCGGCTACGCCGCCGGCGGCCTGCCCGGCGGCCTGCTCGCCGCCGCCATCGCCTTCGCCCCCTCGTTCGCCTTCGTGCTGCTCGGCGGCGGCCGCTTCGAGCGCCTGCTCGCCGATCCGCGCGCGCTCGCCTTCCTCGCCGGCGCCGCTCCCGCCGCCGCCGGCGCCATCGTCGGCGCCGCCGTCCCGCTCGCGCGCGCCCTCGCCGAGGGCTGGCAGTACGCGCTGCTCGCCGGCGCCGCCGTCGCGCTGCTCGCGCTGCGACGAGGCGTCGTGCCCACGCTGCTCGGCGCCGGCGCCGTGGGCACCGCCGCCGTGCTCCTGGGCGCGCCCGCGCCGGGCTGAGAGCCGCGGCCGCGCCCCGCGCGGCCGCGGCCGGCGCGCCCGGCTCCGCACGGCATTCGGCGATCCGCCGCCCGCCGGGCCCGGAGACACGCGACCCGATCTTCACGATCGCTTCACACGATCGTTCCCGCTTGGTCACAAAAAATCGCTCTTTGCGGGGAAATCTGTTTGCTATGCACAGTCGAGGAACGACCAGCCGGGTGGACATGCACTGCCACTCCAGCGCCTCCGAGCAGTCCAAGCTCGGCGTGCAGCGCGCCGTCGGGCTGCCCGAGTGCGCCACCCCGCCCGAGGAGGTCTACGAGCTCGCCAAGCGGCGCGGCATGGACTTCGTCACGATCACCGACCACGACACCATCGACGGCGTCATGCAGATCGCCGACCGCCCCGACGTGTTCGTCTCCGAGGAGCTCACCGCCCGCTTCCGCGGCGAGCCGCAGGCCGTGCACGTGCTCTGCTACGACATCGACGGCGAGGACCACGAGTGGCTGCAGGCCCACAGCCACGACGTCGAGCTGTGCGCCGGCTACATGCTCGAGCGCCACATCGTGTGCGCGCTCGCCCACCCCTACTACACCGTCGCCGCGCCGCTCAGCGCCCGCCACCGCCGGCGCCTGGCCGAGCTGTTCGGCATCTGGGAGATCCGCAACGGCGCGCGCGCCCGCGAGCTCAACCGGCCCGCCGCCACCTACGTCGCCACCCGCGACGGCGTCGGCATCGGCGGCAGCGACGACCACGCCGGCGTCGACATCGGGCGCACCTGCACCGAGGCGCCGCTGTGCAGCACCCCCCAGCAGTTCCTCGAGCACGTCCGCGACGGCCAGGTGCTCGCCCGCGGCGCCCAGGGCAGCGCCGCCAAGTGGGCGCACGCCGCCATCGCGCTGGCCGCGCGCGCGCTCGGCAGCGGGCGTCCCGGCGACGCGCAGCGCCCCGACCCCGCGCGCGTCATGGCCATGGTGCGCCGGCTGCTGCGCGAGGCGGACGCCCGCCATGGCGCGCTCCCCGGCGACCTCGAGCCCGCCGACGCGCGCTGCCTGCTGCGCGCCTGGCTGTGCGCCGTCGGGCTCGACGAGCTCGAGCACGAGCACGGCGAGGGACGCGGCGAGGGCGAGCGCACGCTGATCGCCTACATGCAGCGCGAGGACTTCAGCCACGCCGACCTCTACCGCCGCGCCTGCCGCGCGCACGAGCGCAAGCTGCGTCTCGCCGTCGCGCAGGCGCTCGCCGCAGTCGGCGGGCAGGCGTCGGTGGGCGCCGCCGCCGAGGGGCTGTTCGAGGCCTGCGTCGCCGCCATCCCCTACGCCCCCGCAAGCGCCTTCCTCGCCAGCGAGCAGGCCAAGCTCGCGCGCATCCCCGACGGCTACACGCGCGCGCTCGGCAGGCGCGCCTACGAGGCCCGCCGCGAGGAAGGCGATCCGCCGCGCGTTGCCATCCTTGCCGACGGCATCGGCTCCACGCACGGCGTCACGCGCACGATCGAGGAGATCCGCCAGCGCGGCGTGCCCGGCTTCGAGGTCGAGGTCGTCGGCACCGACCCCCACGTCGACCGCCGCCTGTCCGCCGTCGCCGAAGTCGACGTGCCGCTGTACCCCGGCCTGCGCATCGGCGTGCCCAGCCTGCCGATCGCCGTGCAAACGCTCGCCGGCGCCGACGGCTGCTGCTTCGACGCCATCCACGTCTGCTCGCCCGGCCCCGCCGGCATCGCCGGCGCGCTCGTCGCGCGCGCCATGAACCTGCCGCTGCTCGGCAGCTACCACACCGAGCTCACCGCCTACGCCGGGCTGCGCTCCGGCGACCCGCAGCTCACCGAGGCCATGGCGCTCGCCGTCGGCGCCTTTTACGGCGCCTGCGACGTGGTGCTCTCCCCCAGCGAGGCCGCCGACTCCGCGCTCGCCCAGATCGGCGTCAGCGGCGCGCACGTGATGCGCTGGGACCGCGGCGTCGACACCGAGCGCTTTCGCCCGCAGCTGCGCGACCCCGAGCTGCTGCCAGGCGCCTTCAACGTCCTCTACAGCGGCCGCATCACCAAGGAGAAGGGCGTCGAGCTGCTCGCCGACGCCTTCCTCGACGCGCACGCCCGCGAGCCGCGCCTGCACCTCGTGCTCGCCGGCGGCGGCCCCGAGCAGGAGCAGCTGCGCGCGCGCCTCGGCGAGCACGCCAGCTTCCTCGGCTGGCTGCACGGCGAGCAGCTCGCGCGCGCCTACGCCAGCGCCGACGCCTTCCTCTTCCCCAGCGCCACCGACACCTTCGGCCAGGTCATCCTCGAGGCGCAGGCCAGCGGGCTGCCCGTCGTCGCGCTCGCCCGCGGCGGCCCGCTGTCGCTGATCGAGCAGCGCCTCAGCGGCCTGCTGTGCGAGCCCCGACCGCAGGCGCTGGCCGACGCGCTCGTCGAGCTCGCGCGCTCGCCGCTGCTGCGCGAGCACCTCGCGCTCGGCGGCCTGCGCGCGGTGCGCGCGCGCACCTGGGAGCGAACCCTGCAGCGCCTCGCGCACGGCTACCGGCGCGCGCTGCTGCCCCACCACCAGCGCGCCTCCGCCGGGGCCGGGCACCGGGCCGCCTAGCGAGGCCCTGGGACGCCGGCCGCCATGAACACCCACCGCCCGCAGCAGATCGCCGTCGCCCTCCACGGCATCGAGCCCGCCACCTTCGAGCGCTGCGCCGTCATCCGCGACTGGCTCGACGACCACGGCGTCGACCGCGTCACGCTGCTCGTCATCCCCGCGCGCGACCTGCACCCCGTCGGCGAGCGCTCGCCGCAGATGGTGCGCTGGCTCCAGCAGCGCGCCCGCGCCGGCGACTCCATCGCCCAGCACGGCTTCCAGCACGCCGGCGCCCGCGCCGACGGCTCCGCCCGCTGGCTGCTCGCCCGCGCCCAGGGCCGCCACGAAGGCGAGTTCCTCGGGCTCGACGGCGAGGAGACGCGCCGCGCCGTCAGCGCCGGCTGGCGCGTGCTCAAGCTCGCCGGCATCGAACCCGACGGCTTCGTCGCGCCCGCCTACGCCTACACCGCCGCGCTGCGCCAGACGCTCGCCCAGCGCTTCCGCTGGTGGGCCGACCAGCTGCGCGTGCACCGCGCCGCGCCACACGCCGACGGCCGCGCAGGCCACCACCGCCAGGCCCCCGAGCCGCCGCCGGCCGCCGGCGGCGCACAGCTCGCGCCCGCGCTCAGCCTCGCCGGCGCCGGCGCCATCGGCCGGGTGCTCTCGCCCTCGATCGTGCGCGCCAGCTCGCTGCTGCCGATCAACACGCTGCGGCTCGACCTGCACCCCGCCTACCTGCGCCACCCCCGCCACATGCTCGCGCTCGAGTGGGTGCTCGCCCGCTCCGGCCCGCGCCGTCGCGCCGTCACCTACCGCGAGCTCGCCGGCACCTGAGCGGGCCGCACGTGAGCCGGCGCCGCAGCCGCCGGCCGCGGCGCCGCGGGCGGCTCGCACGGCCGGCCGCCGGCTCAGCCCTTGGCCACCTTCCCCGCCGTGAACAGTTCAGCTTCGAGCGGCTTCACGCCGGCCGCCCCCGCGTAGCCCAGGCGTTCCAGCCCGAACAGGTCCTCGATCGTGGCCAGCAGCGAGAAGTCGTTGGCCGCTTCCTGGCCGGTGCTTCCCCCCTTCACGTACGGCGAGAGCAGCAGCGCGCCCACCAGCCCGCCGCCGCGCGGCGCGCCCGCGATCGTCGTCGCCGGGTCGTTCGGGAACAGCGGCTGCCCGCAGCACGAGCTCGAGTCCGCGAACGCGCCGCTGGAAGGCGCCTCGTCGGTCGTGATCACCAGCAGGCCGTCTTGCTTGAACGCCTTCGAGGCCACGATCTCCCCCACCACCTGCCGCAGGAACGGTTCCGCCGCCGCCACGCCCGCGCGCGCGCCCGCCGTGCACGGCGTGGGGTTGCCGTCGTCGCAGCGGTCCGGCGCGATGTAGGCGAAGTTCGGCGTGGTCCTCGGCGAGGCCAGGTCGCCCTTCAACGCCGCCAGGCCCACGTCGTCCGCCGCGCATTCCGGCGTCTGCACGATCGAGGCGAAGTACACGAAGGGGTTGCGGAAGGTCGCATACGGGCCCGTGCCGGCGCCCTGTTCGGCCGTCGGGTCGCCGGCGCCGAGCGCCGGATGGGCGCAGGCCGGCTGCTGCGTGCCCGCTTCATCGATCCCCTGCACGTACGCGCGCCAGCTCAGGTGCTTGGCCGCCAGCTGGCCCGCCAGCGTCTGCGTCGAGCGCGGGTACACGCAGCCGTTGCCCAGCACCTGCGAGTCCGCGCCGCTGCCCGTCTGCGCGATTTCCGTGTAGTCGCGGCAGTTCGCCGCCGTTTCCAGCGTCGGCCCCTGGCCGCTGACCAGCGCCGCCTCGTCGGCCAGCTCCTCGTGCGCCACCGCGTCGAAGCGCGCCAGCAGCTCGCCCCGGCGCTCCAGCGTGCGCGACAGGTAGGGCGCGGTGGAGGACGGGCCGAACACGGACGCGTACGGCTCGTCGGAGAGCATCACCACGAACACGTGCTTCAGCGGCGGCAGCTCCTTGGCGGGTTCGCCGGCCGCTTCGGGGGAGGGGCCGCCCGACGGGCGCGTATGCGCCCCCGAGCGGGGCGCAGGCGCGCTGCCCTGCGATCCGCCGCCCGTCCCCGTTTCCGCGCTCGCGCCCGCCGGCGCCGGGGTGGGTTCCGGCTGCGCTTCCGGCAGTTCCGCTTCGCCGCCGGCTTCGGCGGCTTCTCCGGCGGCGGCGCCCGCGCCGGCCGGGGCGCTCGCGGCCGTCGCCCGCGGCACCACCAGCTTCAGCGGCGCGCGCGCCGACGCCAGCGTGTCGGCGACCGGCGAGCTCGCCGCATGACCGAGCACCACGCCGAAGCCCAGGAAGGCAGCCACCAGCAGCGCGCATACGCGCGCCGAGGGCAACCCCAGGCCGCCACCCGCGCCCGCCGCCCGCGCGCCCGCAGCCGGAGCCCGTGGAGGTCCGGCAGCTCTGCCCGCGCGCCCGCCCGCGCGCCGCAGCAGCTCCTGCAGCGGCGCGCTGCGCCCGCCCGCGCGCGCGCCGCACTCCAGGCAGTAGCGCTGATCGCCCGCCAGGGGCGCGCCGCACTCCGCGCAACGCTTGCTCGCCTCGGCGCCGATCGCAGCTTCCCTCTAGCCGTCGAGGCCGGCCGCGCCGCCGGGCACTCGCGCCATCAAGGTGGCGCCGCACTGCCAGCAGTAGATCGCGCCGCGGCTGTGCGGCGCGGCGCACGCCGGGCAGCTGCCGGCCACGCCGTCGTTCTCCATGCGCAGCAGGCGCTCCACCTCCGCCAGCTCCGCGTCGCGCTGCTGCAGCAGCGCCGCACGCCGAACCAGCACGTCCAGCCGGAAGTGGTCGCGGATCGCCATCTCGTACGCCAGGCCGCCCAGGTCCCAGTGCATCTCCGTGACCTGCTCGGCCAGCGCGTCGCGTCTGCGTTCGAGCTCCGAGCGCACCCCCACGGGGGGGTCGGGCACCGCCGCGCCCGGCGACGGCAACCCCGTCGAGGCGGCGGGCGACGCGGCGGCGGGCGACGCGGAGGCGGGCGGCGGCACCGCCGCCGGAGCCGGCGCGCCGGCGCGCGGGCCCTGCACCATCGTCGCCGCCTCCGCCGGCGTGGACGCGTACCCGCCAAAGGCCTCGCCGTCGCCGTCACCGTCGATCGTGTCGCGCAGGATGCCCACGGCCCTCAGCCGGTTTCCACCACGTTGGGGAGGTTCTTCGACTGTTCCTCGTAGCTCTTGCCTTTCTTGCCTTTCTCGCTTTTGAGCACCGTCGCGGGCGCCGGGTGGCTCTCGCTGCCGCTCGCCCCGCCGGAGGGCGCGCCGCTCGGGGAGCTGCCCGAGGCGCCCGCGCCGGCGCCGGCGGCGCCGGCCGGGCTGGCGTTGCCGACCTGCACCACCTTCGCCGCCGGGAAGCTCCCGCGCAGTCCCGCCAGCGCCTTCTCCGCTTCCGCGCGCTTGCCGTACACGCCCGAGTAGATCACGTACTCGCCCGGCGTGAGGCTCGTGAACTCGCTCGATTCGAGCGCCCCCACCGCGTTCGCGCCCTTCGCGCTGGCCGCGGACTTGGCCGCTTCCACCGCGCTCACGCCGGTGCCCGACTGGCTCAGCGTCTGCAGCTGCACCGTGTAGCCGCTCTTGCCCGCCGGCCAGCTGCTCGTGAACGCCGCTTCGCCGGACGCGCTCGACGGCGCGCCGGACGTGCCCGCCGCGGCCACCGTGATCACCTGCGCCGGCCCCGGCGTCTGCTTGGAGGCGCCGGAGCGTCCGATCAGCACGCCCACGCCCATCGCCAGCAGCAGCACGCCCACGCCGGCGATCGCGATCAGCGTGCTGTTGCGCTGCGCGCCCGCCCGTGGCGGCAGCAGCTCCGGCGGCGGCGTCCGCGGCGTCCCGGCGGCGGCAGGCTCGGCCGCGCCGGCGAGCGCCGGCGGGCCGCCGAACAGCAGGCTGCTCATCGGCACGCTGCGCTCGCCGCACTCCAGGCAGTAGCGCTGATCGCCCGCCAGCGGCGCGCCGCAGCGCGAGCATCTCGGCTCGAGGTCGACCCCCGCAGGCTGCTCGCCGGAGCTCGCGACCGGCTCTGGTGAAGGGCTTGCGATCGATTCGGTGGACAGGGTGCTCGCCTCTCGTCGGCGCAAACGTAAGCGCAATCTTCGCAGCCGCGCCCGTGCGACCGCGGCGCCGCGCTCCTATGCTCCCTACGCGCGGGCGCCAGCTCGTAACGATCTTGTGAAGGCCGGCCCCGCCGGGACGCCCCGCGCCGCTCTATGCCGCCAGATCGTCGGGGCGCGCCGCCGTGACGTTCAGCTCGCGCCGCGCCGGCGGGCCGCCCAGCCCCACGGCGCGCTCAGCCGGGGGCGCGCCCGCGTCGCCCGCGTGCGCGCTCGCGCACAGCCCCACCACCAGCCACAGCAGCAGCGCCCACGCGGAGACCAGCGCGATGATCACCAGCATCGTCCGCTCCTGTTCTCGTTCGGCAGCATTGATCACTGATCATATCAGCTTTATAGAAATATATCGGCGGGCCCTGAACATGCGCTGCGGACGCGGGTCCGACGCCTCCCACGTGAAAGCTGCCCGCAGCCGTCCCCGCACAAACCCGTTGCTAGCATCTGCGGCTCGCCAACAACACGCCGGCGTTGCAAGCACAGGGCCTCGAGGAGAGGGTCGCGGGCGGTGCGCCCGACCGCAACGAATCGGCCTCCACGGGGTTTGTGGGGGTGCGGCGCGCACAGCGCAAGCGCGCGCCCGCGCCTGCACAACCGCGCGGAAATCGGCCACGGAAGGGATTCGGGATGAGAAGCCAGATAAGACGCCTCGGAGCCCTGCCACCGGCGGCGCCCGCGAGCCTGCCGGCGGCGCTCGCCGGCCTGCTGCTCGCGCTCGCGCTCGCGCTGCCGCTCGCCGCGCAGGCCGCCGCCGGCGGCTCGGGCAGGCAGAGCACGCCCGGCCCGCCGCTCGTCAGCACCGGCTCGAGCAACCACGTCGACCCTCCCTCCGCGGTGCTGCAGGGCAGCGTCGACCCGCGCACGCTCGCCACCACCTACTACTTCCAGTACGGCCCCACCAGCGCGTACGGCTCGCAGACGGCGGTGGCCACGCTGCCCGCCGGCAGCGCCAAGGTGAAGGTCGCGAAAACCGTGATCGGCGTCCAGGCCGGCTACCACTACCGGCTCGTGGCGAGCAACGCGGACGGCACCAGCGACGGCCACGACCGCGTCGTCTCCTCCTCGGGCAGCTCCGGCAAACCCGGCTTCGAGCTGCCCAAGACCTACGCCGCGATCCCGCTGGGGGGCACGTTCGTGCTCACCGGCGCGCTCACGGGCGCCGGCAACGGCGCTCGCAGCATCGTGCTCCAGGAGAGCCCCTATCCCTACACGCGCGGCTACGCCGACGTGGGCGCGCCGATCCTCACGACCAGCGGCGGGCGCTTCGCCTTCAGCGTGCCCGACCTCAAGACCAGCGCCAAATTCCGCGTCGCCACCGTCGGCGACAAACCGCTGTACAGCCCGGTCGTGCCGCAGCGGGTGTCGGTGAGGGTCGCCCTGAAGGTGCGCAGCTCGCGCCGCACGCCGGGTCTCGTGCGGCTGTACGGCACCGTCACGCCGGCCGAGACCGGGGCGCACGTGTACCTGCAGCTGGAACAGCCGCGCAAGCACAAGGAAGGCATCCAGCCGGAAAAGCCGGCGAAGCTCGAAAAGCCCGAAAAAGGCAACAAATCCAAGGCCGGCGAACGAGCCGAAAAGAAGGCCGAACGCGAAAAGCCCGCCTCCTTCAAGACCAAGTTCACCACCGTCGTCAAGCACGCCACTCGCTCGATCTCGCGCTTCAGCGTGATCGTCAAGGTCCAGCAGGCGGGGCGCTATCGCGCCTACGTGCAGGTGCGCCCCGGCGCGCTCGTCTCCGGCACCAGCCAGAGCGTGCAGCTGCGCGCAGCGCCCAGCGCCAAGAAGGACAAGCAGAAGCGCAAGCGGCGGAGCAGCTAGCCGCGCCGGCGCGCCTCAGTCCTCGGGCGAGATCACGCCACGGGCGCGCAGCAGGTCGATCACCCGCTCGACCTCTTCCTCGACCGTTTCGCCGAGCGAGCCCAGCACCAGCGCGGGATCCTCGGGGGCCTCGTAGGGGGCGCCCACACCGGTCAGGCCGCTCAGCTCGCCCGCGCGGGCGCGCGCGTACAGGCCCTTCGGATCGCGCTGCTCGCACAGCTCCAGCGGCGCGTCCACGAAGATCTCCAGGAACTCGAGCTCGTCCTCGGCGTGCAGCCCCGCCGCCTTCTCGCGGTCGGCCGCGTAGGGGCTGACCAGGCTCACCAGCGCGATCGTGCCCGACTCCGCCAGCAGCCGCGCCACATGCGCGGTGCGCCGCACGTTCTCGCGCCGCGCGGTCTCGTCGAAGCCGAGGTCGCCGTTGAGCCCGTGGCGCAGGTTGTCGCCGTCGAGCAGGAAGGCCGACTGCCCGCACTCCAGCAGCCGCTCCTCGACCGCCGCCGCCACCGTCGACTTGCCGGCGCCGGGCAGGCCCGTGAACCACAGCGTCGCGCCGCCGTGGCCCAGCGCCTCCCAGCGGCGCTCGCGCGTCATGCGCGTGCCCTGCCAGCGCACGTTGGGGCTGCGCTCGCTCTTGCGCTCGGTGGCCGAGTCGACGGCCGAGCCCTCGACCTCGGTGTCGAGGATCACCGCCGCGCCGACCGTGTCGTTGGTCGCCTCGTCGATCACGATCAGGCTGCCGGTGATGCGGTTGCGCCTGTAGGAGTCGAACACCAGCGGCGAGCTCAGCTCCATGTGCACGCGCGCCAGGTCGTTGAGCTCGAGCGTGTCCGCGCTGGCGTCGCGGCGCAGGCTCTCCACGTCGATGCGGTAGCGCACGTCCACGCGTCCCACCATCGCCGTGCGCGTGGTGTGCTTGACCAGGTAGCGCCGGCGCGGGCTCAGCGGCTGCTCGGACATCCAGCACATCAGGCACTCGAAGCGGTTGGACACCGTCGGCTGGTTCTGCGCGCGCACGATCATGCTGCCGCGCGAGACGTCGATGTCGTCGCTCAGGCGCAGCGCCACCGACATCGGCGGGAACGCCTCCGCCACCGGCCCGTCGTAGGTGTCGACGCCGGCCACCGTGGTGTGGTGCCCGCCCGGCAGCACCACCACCTGATCGCCTGGGCGCAGGATGCCGCCCGCCAGCTGTCCGGCGTAGGCGCGGTAGTCCGCCTCCTTGCTCGCCGGCGGACGGATCACCCACTGCACCGGGAAGCGCACGTCGATCAGGTTGCGGTCGGAGGCGATGTGCACGTGCTCGAGGTGGTAGAGCAGCGGCGGGCCCTGGTACCACGGCATCGCCTGCGAGCGCTCCACCACGTTATCGCCCAGCAGCGCCGAGATCGGGATGAAGGTCACGTCGGAGAGCTCCAGGCGCGCCGCGAAGTCGTCGAACTCCTCGACGATCGCCTCGAACACCGACTCCTCGTAGTCGACCAGGTCCATCTTGTTCACGCACACCACCACGTGCGGGATGCCCAGCAGCGAGCTGATGAAGGCGTGGCGCTTGGACTGCGCCACCACCCCCTTGCGCGCGTCCACCAGCACGATCGCCAGATCCGCCGTGGAGGCGCCGGTGACCATGTTGCGCGTGTACTGCTCGTGGCCCGGCGTGTCGGCGATGATGAAGCGCCGCTGCGCGGTGGCGAAGTAGCGGTAGGCGACGTCGATCGTGATGCCCTGCTCGCGCTCCGCGCGCAGGCCGTCGGTGAGCAGCGACAGGTCGAGGAAGTCGTGGCCCATGCGCTGGCTCGTCTGCTCCACGTGCGCCAGCTGGTCGGAGAGTACCTGCTTGGAGTCGTACAGCAGCCGCCCGATCAGCGTGCTCTTGCCGTCGTCCACCGAGCCCGCGGTGGCGAAGCGCAGCAGCTCCGCCGGGCGCTCGGTGAGCAGGCGGAACGCCTCGCGCGCGCCCTCGCCCGCAACCGTCACCGGCGCCTGCACGCCGGCGCTCGCGGCGCCGTTGCCGGCCGCGCGCGCCGGCCCGCCGCCGTTGCCGTTGGCGTTGCCGTTGCGCGCCATCAGAAGTACCCCTGCCGCTTGCGGTCCTCCATCGCCGCCTCGCTGGCGCGGTCGTCGGCGCGCGTCTGCCCGCGCTCGGTCACCTCGGTGGCGGCGATCTCCGACACCACCGCCTCGATCGTCGCCGCGCTCGACTCCACCGCCCCCGTGCAGCTCATGTCGCCCACCGTGCGGTAGCGCACCGTCGCCGTGAACGGGACCTCCCCGTCCATCAGCTGCACGAACGGGCTCACCGCGTAGAGCATGCCGTCGCGGTCGAACACCTCGCGCTCGTGCGCGAAGTAGATCGAGGGCACCTCCAACCCCTCTTCGGCCACGTACTGCCACACGTCCAGCTCGGTCCAGTTGGAGATCGGGAACACACGCGCGTGCTCCCCCTTGCGGATGCGGCCATTGTAGAGGCTCCACAGCTCCGGGCGCTGTTTCTGGGGCTCCCACTGGCCGAACTCGTCGCGGAAGGACAGCACGCGCTCCTTCGCGCGGGCGCGCTCCTCGTCGCGGCGCGCGCCGCCGAAGGCGGCGTCGAAGCCGTGCGCGGCGATCGCGTCCAGCAGCGTCACCGTCTGCAAGGCGTTGCGCGAGGCGCGCGGACCGGTCTCCTCGACCACGCGGCCTTCGCTGATCGAGTCCTCCACCGAGGCCACGATCAGGCGCTCGCCCAGCTCCGCCACGCGCCGGTCGCGGTACTCGATCGCCTCGGGGAAGTTGTGGCCGGTGTCCACGTGCATCACCGGAAACGGGAACGGCGCCGGGCGGAACGCCTTCTCAGCCAGGCGCAGCAGCACGATCGAGTCCTTGCCGCCGCTGAACAGCAGCACCGGGCGCTCGAACTCCGCCACGGCCTCGCGCATCACGTGGATCGCCTCTGACTCGAGGGTGCGAAGGTGCGAGAGGTGGTAGCTGGCTTGCATCCCTGCTGGCTTTCAGTGACGGGGTGGCGGGGCGCCACCGCAGTGTGGGTCACCCTGGCTGGAGAGATGTGAACATTAGGGGTCGAGTCCGCGCTTTTCAAGATTCGCAAGCGCTGGCGGCGCGTTCCCCCAGCGGCGCGCCCTGCTACGGTGCGGGCCGTTCGCGCCCCGCCGCGCGCCGTCTCGTGCTCGCACCCTCGCCATGACGCCATCGCACAAGGCACCCGCCCGCGGTCGCCCCGGGGACGCGGAGCGCGACGGCGCGCGCGTGCTGATGCTCGGCATGGGCTGGTTCCCCAGCACGCTGGGCGGGCTCAACCGCTACTACCGGGGCCTGTACGAGCAGCTGCCGCAGGCGCGCGGGGTGGTGGTGGGACCGGCCGAGGACGCCCCGCCCACGCTGAGCGCGATCGACGGCCCGGCCACGGCGCTGGCGCTGCGGCTGGCGCACTACTGGCTGCGGACGCGCGAGCTCGCCCGCGAGAGCGAGCTGATCGACTGCCACTTCGCGCTCTACGCGCTGCCGGCGCAGCTCTCCGGCACGCTGCGCTCGCGCCCCACCGTGTTCCACTTCCACGGCCCCTGGGCGGAGGAGAACGTAGCCGCCGGCGACAGCTCGCGCCTGCGCCGCGCCCTGCGCCACGCGCTCGAGCGACGCGTGATGCGCAGCGCCGACGCTCACGTGGTGCTCTCCCACGCCTTCAAGCGCGTGCTCGTGGAGAGCTATCGCGTGGCGCCCTGGGAGGTGCACGCTTGGGGCGCCGGTGTGGAGCTTGAGCGCTTCGCCCCCGGACCGCGGGCGGCGGCGCGCGCGCAGCTCGGCCTCGCCGAGGGGGCGTTCGTGGCGGTGTGCGTGCGCCGGCTGGTGGCGCGCATGGGCCTCGAGGTGCTGCTCGACGCCTGGCAGCTCGCGCTGCCGTCGCTGCCGGGCGGCGCGCAGCTGTTGATCGTCGGCGACGGTCCGCTGCGCGAGCCGCTGCGCGAGCGCGCCGCCCGCTCCCCGCTCGCCGGCAGCGTGCAGGTGCTGGGACGCCTCGGCGAGCCGCAGCTGGTGCAGGCCTACCGCGCCGCCGACGTGGCGGTGGTGCCGAGCGCGAGCCTCGAGGGCTTCGGCATGGTGGTTCCCGAGGCGGCCGCCTGCGGCACGCCCAGCATCGTCACCGACGTCGGCGGCCTGCCCGAGGCCGCCGGCGCGCTCGAGCGCTCGCTGGTCGTGGCGCGCGAGGACGCCGGCGCGCTCGCCCGGCGCCTGCTGAGCGCCGCGCAGGGAGAGCTGCCCTCGCGCGAGCGCACGCGGCAGTTCGCGCAGCGCTTCTCCTGGCCCGCGCTGGCGGAGCGCCACCGCGTCCTCTACCGGCGCCTGCTCGCCGGCGGGCGCGACCCGCGCCCGCGCGTGGTCTACCTCGACCACGTGGCGCGCCTGTCCGGCGGCGAGATCGCTCTGATGCGCGTGCTGGCGCGGCTCGACGGCGTCAACGCGCACGTGATCCTCGGCGAGCAGGGCCCGCTGGTCGAGCGCCTGCAGCGCGAGGGGGTCTCGGTGGAGGTGCTGCCGATCGCGCCCGCCGCGCGCGACGCCCGCCGCGACACCGTGCGCCTCGGCGGCGCCTCGCCGCGCGGGGCGGCGCAGGCGCTCGCCTACGTCGCAAGGCTCACGCTGCGGCTGCGCGCGCTGCGGCCCGACCTGGTGCACACCAACTCGCTCAAGGCCGGCGTGTACGGCAGCCTCGCCGCCCGCGCCGCCGGCGTGCCGCTCGTATGGCACGTGCGCGACCGCATCGCCGAGGACTACCTGCCCGCCGGCGCCGTGCGGCTGGTGCGCGTGCTGATCGCCCGCCTGGCCGACGGCGTGGTGGCCAACTCGCAGGCCACGCTCGAGACGCTGCCGCGGCGTGCTCGCACCCACGCCTGGGTCGTGCCCTCGCCGGTGCAGATCGAGCGGCGCCCGCACGCGGCGAGCGCCGGCGCGGTGCGCTTCGGCCTGCTCGGGCGGATCGCGCCGTGGAAGGGGCAGGACCTGTTCCTGCGCGCCTTCGCCGCCGCCTTCGCCGAGGGCCGCGAGCGCGCCGTGCTGGTGGGCGCGCCGATGTTCGGCGAGGAGGCCTACGAGCGCGAGCTGCACGCGCTCGCCGCCGAGCTCGGCCTCGCCGCGCGCGTCGAGTTCCGCGGCTTCCGCGAGGACGTCGCCGCCGAGCTCGCCGAGCTCGACGTGCTCGTGCACGCCTCGCTGATCCCCGAGCCGTTCGGCGCCGTGGTGCTCGAGGGCATGGCCGCCGGGCTGGCCGTGATCGCTTCCGACGAGGGGGGGCCGGCCGACGTGATCGAGCACGGCCGCACCGGCCGGCTGTTTCGCAGCCGCGAGCCGGGCTCGCTGGCGCAGGCGATGCGCGAGCTGCGCGACGACGCCGGCGAGCGCGCGCGCCTCGGCGAGGCCGCGCGCGCCGCCGTCGAGCCGTATCGCCCCGAGCGCATCGCGGAGCGTCTCGAACGCGTCTACGAGCAGGTGCTGGGCGCCCGCCGCGGCGTGCCGGCCGGCTGAGCGCGCGCCCGCCGGCACTCCGAGCGGGCGGCTGAAGGCACTCCGAGCCGGCGGCTAAAGGTTCGCCGCCGCGCTGTCGATCCAGATCGGAGCCGATCCCTGCAGCGCATCCACCCTCGAGCCCAAGGACGGTCACGCCACCAGGCCCATCACCGATCGCGCGCGCGCCCGCCGCCTGGGCTCCGTGCTCGCAGCAACG